>JAESFZ010000031.1_pt1 | contig 628330 bp, 595 predicted proteins | sample 9269561 | NCBI WGS metagenome assembly JAESFZ01 (sample SAMN14515552, study PRJNA621657) | algae metagenome | isolation source: Tildeniella nuda ZEHNDER 1965/U140 and co-occurring heterotrophs from wet... | place: Switzerland: Stansstaad, Zurih | collected 1965-01-01 | reverse complement strand
GACCCGGTCGCGCTTGAGCCGGACGCTGTAATAGTCGTTGACGACGTCGAGGCCGATCACGGGCTCGCCGCGTGCCAGAAGCCGTTCAGCCACATGGTAGCCGATGAAGCCCGCCGCACCCGTAACCAACACCGTCATTCTGCCAACCCCTTGCGTCGTCGTCAGTCCTCGGGCATCGCCCGGACGCTGCGGCTTAGACAATCTGCGCCGCGGCGGCAATCGACGCAGAGCGAGGGGCCCCGTTGACGAACATCGAGTTGATTGCCGCAGCGGCGACGCTGGCGTTGATCACGAGCTGGCTCGTCGGGTGGAACGCGCCGTCGCTCGGTCGACTGCTGGGGCTGCTCGACTTTCCCGACCCGTCCGGCGGGCGCAAGCAGCACGACAGGATCACGCCGCTGGTCGGCGGGATGGCGGTGGTGCTTCCCGTCCTCCTCGTCGTGGCGCTGCTGCTGTTGCAGGACGGCGTCGCTGTCTCCGTCTATACGCATCTCGCGTGGTTCGCCTTCGCGGTCAGCGGCATGTACCTCATCGGCCTGACCGACGATCGCTTCGCGCTGGGGCCCAAGATCCGCCTCGCGCTGGCCTTCATCGTGCTGCTGCTGCTGGTCCTCTACGCGCCCGATTTCGGCCTGCCGTTCCTGCGCTTCTCGGGCGCCGACCGCACCTTGTTCCTCGACGATGCCGGGCAGGGCTTTGCACTGCTGTGTCTCGTCGGCCTGCTGAACGCGGTCAATATGGCGGACGGCAAGAACGGCCTCGTCAGCGGAATCTGCCTGATCTGGGGCCTGACGCTGCTCGCGCGATGCCCGGCCCCGCTGTTGCCGGTGCTGGTGGCGACGATCCTGGCGCTCGCCGTCGTCATGTACTTCAACCTGCGCGGCAAGCTGTTTCTCGGCGACGGCGGCAGCTACGCGCTTTCCGGGATCTTCGGGCTGCTGGCGATCTATATCTACAATCATGAATTCGCCGTGGTCCGCGCCGACCATATCGCCGTGCTGTTCGCCATCCCCGTGTTCGATACGATCCGGCTGATGACGGTCCGCGTGCGGCGCGGCCAGTCGCCGTTCGCCGGCGACCGCACGCATCTCCATCATTATCTGGCGCTGCGCTGGGGATGGCCGGCTAAGGGACTGTTCGTGTATCTCGCGCTGGTTGCCGTGCCCAATCTGCTGACGCTGGTATGGCCGGGGCTCGGCCTTGTCTGGCTGGCGCTGGCGCTGCTCGCCTATGTCGTGGTGCTCACCGACGCGCAGCGCGCCGCGCAAATCGCCGCCTGAGGGGGTTTTCACGCAGCCGGGGCACCGATATAGGGCGCCATCGGCCGGTGGGGCGTAGCCAAGTGGTAAGGCAGCGGTTTTTGGTACCGCCATTCCCTGGTTCGAATCCAGGCGCCCCAGCCAGTCCCGCTCGCTGACGCGCCGCGGTCATCGACAGCGCGTCGCCGGGCGGCTCCTGCTCGCTATCGCGACCACGCGCCGGTTCGCGCCGGGGAACCCCGGGGCGCGGACGCGGGTTCCCCTTGCGAGTCGGCCGATCAGCGGGCCGTAGCAGCGCGGCGTCGACCCTATGAACAGCAAGCCCCTCATCCTCCTGACCGGCGCTGCCGGCAACATCGGTCGGTCGCTCGCCCGCGCGCTCGGCGAGCGGTACCGGATCGTCGGCCTCGACACCGACGCCGGCGACACCGACTTCCCCATCGTCGAAGCCGATCTGACCGATGGCGACAGCCTGCGCGCCGCCCTCGCAAGGCTTCGCGCCGACCATGGCAGCCAATTCGCCAGCGTCGTCCACCTCGCCGCCTTCTTCGACTTCAGCGGCGAGGACAAGCCGCAGTATCGGGCGGTGAACGTCGAGGGCAGCCGCGCGCTCATCCGCGCGCTCGAGGGCTTCGACGTCGAGCAGTTCGTCTATTCGGGCACGATGCTGGTTCACGCGCCGGGGCGCCCGGGCGAACGGATCGACGAAACCGCGCCAATCGAACCGGGCTGGGCCTATCCCAGGTCGAAGGCAGAGGCGGAGGCGGCGATCCGCGCCGAACGCGGCGACATGCCGGTCGTCTTCCTCCATCTCGCCGGCGTCTACGACGCCGAGACCTCGGTGCCGACGTTCGCGCACCAGATCGCCCGGATCTACGAGCGCGATTTCCAGAGCCATTTCTATTCGGGCGACACCGACGCGGGCCAGGCGATGCTGCACCGCGACGACATGATCGAGGCGTTCGTCCGCACCATCGACCGGCGGGCCGAGCTGCCGGGCGAAACGGTGATCCTCGTCGGTGAGGAAGAGACGCTCGGCTATGCCGATCTCCAGGATCGCCTCGGCCGGCTGATCCACGGCGAAGACGAATGGGCGACGATCCGACTGCCGGCCCCCGTCGCCGCGGCAGGGGCCTGGGCGCAGGACAAGGCGGAGCCGTTGGTGCCCGACGCGCTCGACCAGGGGCAGCGGCCGTTCATCCGCCCGTTCATGACGCGCATGGCGAGCGATCATTATGCGCTCGACATCGGGCGGGCGCGCCGCCTGCTCGGATGGGCACCGGCGCACCGGCTGGCCGACGAGCTGCCGGCGATGGTGGCGCAGCTGAAGGCGGACCCCGCCGCCTGGTACGACGCCAACCGCGTCGACCCGCCCGCCTTCGTCGCCGACGCCGACCGCGCCGGCGTCGATGCCGAGCGGCTGCGCGCCGACCATGAGGCGCAGCGCCGGGCCGAGCATGGCGCCACGCGCTGGGCGCATTTCGTCAACATCGCGCTCGGCTGCTGGATCCTCACCCAGCCGGTGATCGTGCAGGTGGCGGAGCCGGCGCTGTTCTGGTCGGAGATCGTCCTCGGTGCCGCGCTGATCCTGTTCGCGACGCTGTCGCTGTCGTGGCGGCTGACCTGGGCGCGCTGGGCCTCGGCGGGCACGGCGGCCGGCATCATGGCGGTGCCCTTCCTGTTCTGGACCGAGAATCCGGCGGCTTTCCTGTCGGACACGCTGGTCGGGGCGTTCGCCTTCGGGCTCGCGGTCGGCACCAAGCCCGAGCCCGGGCCGTCGGCGCTCGCCGCCACGACCGGCCCCGACGTGCCCCCCGGCTGGAGCTATAATCCGTCCAACTGGACGCAGCGCGTGCCGATCATCTTCCTCGCGCTCGTCGGGCTGCTCGTCGCGCGCTATCTCACCGCCTATCAGCTCGGCCAGATCGACGGTGTCTGGGATCCCTTCTTCGCCGGGCTGCCCGACGAGCCCGCCAAGAACGGGACCGAGGCGGTGATCACCTCGCACGTGTCGGAAGCCTTCCCGATCCCCGACGCGGCGCTCGGCGGCTATACCTATGCGCTCGAGATCGTCACGGGCCTGGTCGGCTCGCGCGCGCGCTGGCGCACGATGCCGTGGCTGGTGTTCCTGTTCGGGCTGATGATCGCGCCGCTCGGCGTCGTATCGATCCCCTTCGTGATCATCCAGCCGATCGTGATCGGCACCTGGGCGACGCTGACGCTGCTCGGCGCCGCGGCGATGCTCATCCAGATTCCCTATTCGCTCGACGAGCTGCTCGCGACGCTGCAGTTCGTGCGGCGTCGCGCCAGCCAGGGCCACCCATGGCTCCGCGTGTTCCTGTTCGGCGATACCGACGATGGCCCGCGTGGCCGCCGCGACGACGAGTTCGACCGCCCCGGCGCTGAGGTGTTTCGCGAGATGTGGACCGGCGGCGTCAACCTGCCGTGGAATCTCGCGCTGGCCGCGCTGCTGGCGCTGTCGCTGCTGTTCACCCGCGTGACCTTCGGCGCCGAAGGCGCGATGGCGCATGCCGACCACGTCATCGGCTTCCTCGCGCTCACGGTCATCTCGCTCGCCGCCGCCGAGGTGGCGCGCCCGGTCCGCTACCTGCTGGTGCCGCTCGGCCTCGCCGCGATCGCAGTGCCCTTCGTCCTCGATGCCAGCGGGCCGCATCTGGCTGCCAACGTCGGGGTCGGCGCGGCGCTGATCGGGCTCAGTTTCCGGCGCGGCGCGGTGCACGAACGCTATGGCAGCTGGAGCCGTCGCATCGTCTGAAGGCGGGGGCCCGCGCGCTCCGCCCGCCGTCGCCGGCGGTATCCTGCCGCTCGAACCGCGCGCTTCGTTGACCTTGGCGAGCCGCCACGGCAGGAGAGGCGGCATGAAGCGTTCCACCGGACAGGACCGATCGATCACCCGCCACTGGCGCCCCGCCACGCAGGCGGTGCGCGGCGGCACCGTGCGATCGGAATTCGGCGAGACCTCGGAGGCGATCTTCCTCACGTCGGGCTTCTGCTACGACGAGGCCGAGGAGGCGGCGGCGCGCTTCCGCGGCGAGCGGCCCGGCATGACCTATTCGCGGCTGCAGAACCCGACGGTGCAGATGCTCGAGGAGCGGCTGTGCCTGATGGAGGGCGCCGAGGCCTGCCGCGTCCAGGCGACGGGCATGGCGGCGATGTCGGCGGCGCTGATGAGCACGCTGTCGGCCGGCGACCACCTCATCGCGGCGAAGGCGGCCTTCGGCTCGTGCCGCGTGCTGGTCGATACCATCCTGCCGCGCTTCGGGGTGGAAACGACCGTCGTCGACGGGGCCGACGTCGACGCCTGGGCGAAGGCGCGACGGCCCAACACCAGGGCGGTGTTCTTCGAGACGCCCGCCAATCCGACGCTCGACGTCATCGACATCCGGGCGGTCTGCGATCTCGCGCATGACGCGGGCGCGCTGGCGATCGTCGACAATGCCTTCGCCTCGCCGGTGCTGCAGCGGCCGATGGAGTTCGGCGCCGACATCGTCGCCTATTCGGCGACCAAGCATATGGACGGGCAGGGGCGGGTGCTCGCCGGCGCGGTGCTGGGCCCCGAGCAGTGGATGAACGACACGCTGCTGGCGTTCACCCGCCATACCGGCCCCAATCTGTCGCCGTTCAATGCCTGGGTGGTGCTCAAGAGCCTCGAGACGCTCGATCTGCGCGTGCAGCGGGCGTGCGAGAATGCGCTTCAGGTGGCGCGCTTCCTCGAGCCGCGGCTGCCGCGGCTGCTCTACCCGGGCCTCGCAAGCCATCCGCAGCACGCGCTGGCGATGCGGCAGATGTCCGCGGGCGGCACGATCCTCGCGCTGTTCGTCGACGGCGGGCGTGCCCAGGCGCATGCGCTGCTCGACGCGCTCGAACTCATCGACATCTCGAACAACCTCGGCGATTCGCGGTCGCTGATGACGCATCCGGCATCGACGACGCATGCCAGCGTCAGCGCCGAGGCGCGCGAGGCAATGGGGATCACCGAGGGCATGCTGCGTCTGTCGATCGGCCTCGAGGATCCCGCCGATCTCATCGACGACCTCGACCGCGCGCTGACGGCAGCCGGGTTGTGAAGGTCCTGTTCAACTATGCCGCGACCACGCGCGGCGTGACGGTGCGCGTGGCGCCATCCTATCTCGCCGACCAGTCGGATCCCGCGGGCGGACGCTGGGTGTGGGCCTATCATATCCGCATCGAGAACGGGTCGGACGAGACCGTGCAACTGCTCAGCCGCCACTGGATCATCACCGACGGGCGCGGGCGGATCGAGGAGGTCGAGGGGCCCGGCGTCGTCGGCGAACAGCCGGTAATCGAGCCCGGCCGGTCGTTCGACTATGTCTCGGGCTGCCCGCTGCCGACGCCCTCGGGCATCATGCGCGGCACCTATCGGATGGTCGATGCCGGCGGCCGGTCGTTCGACATCGCGGTCCCGCCCTTCTCGCTCGACAGCCCGCAAGGCAGCGCGCGGCTCAACTGATCAGCAGTCGCCGACGCGCTTATATTCGCCGCGCAGCTCGTAGGGATCGCGCCCGTCGATGCCCTGCGCATCGACGATGAACCCGTCGCCGTCGCGGCGGATGCTCGTGCGCCCGTAACCGCGCCCCTTGCAGACATAGGTGACCGTGGCGCGGTCGCTGCCGTCCTCCACGACCGTGTGGCCGCAGTCGCCATCGGCGCTGCTATGGCCGGTATGGATCAGACGGTCGGGGCTGGCGAGGCACTGCGGGGCGGCAGCGGGTGAACTGCCGGCGCCGGCGCGCGGGGTCATCTGCCAGCTGCCGGCCCGGAACCCTTCGAACATCTTGAGCGAGGGGACGGGCGCGGCGGCGGCCAGCAGGCCGATCGCCGACAGGCCGAGAAGAAATTTCATGTGTCGCACGACCGAACTCCGGCTGGTTTTACGCTGGCTGCGACCGCGAATATGCGCGCCGATTATGGCGGAAATCCGAGGCTGGCTCAAACATCGATGTGGAACAGCGTGGCGCAGAAGGCGCAATCGACCTTCACCTTGCCGTCGGCCTCGCGCATCGCGGCGAGCTCGGGTTCGGAGAAGCGCGCCAGCACGCCCTGGATATAGCCCGCCGAGCAGCGGCAGCCGCGCGTCAGGCCGATCGCCGGCAGCACGCGCGTCTCTTCCTCATGATAGAGCCGCCACAGCAGCTCGTCGAGCGGCAGGCCTTCGTCGACGAGCTCGGCCTCGCTGATCGAGCCGCCGAGCGCCGCGACATGTTCCCAGTCGGGATGCGCGCGCTCGACGTGCAGCCGCGGGCCGCCGATCTCGCCGGCGGGCAGGTGCTGGACGAGCAGGCCGCCGGCGCGCCAATGGCCATCGACACGGCGGACGGCGATGCGGAGCAGCGTCGGGATCTGCTCCGAGCTCTCGAAATAGCTTTCGACGGCATGCGTCAGCGTGTCGCCTTCGAGCGGCACGATGCCCTGGTAGCGCTCGTCGCTGGCGGTCTGGTCGAGCGTGATCGCCAGATAGCCCTCGCCGAAGATGGTCTGAAGGCTGGCGCGCGGCCCGATCTCGTCGATGCGCGCCGGATCGAAGCGCAGATAGCCGCGCAGTTCGCCGCCGCGATAGTCGCAGACCAGCAGGTCGACGGGGCCGCCCTGCGCCTGCGCCTGCAGCGTCATCTGCCCCTCGTCGCCGCGCAGCGTCGAGCCGACCAGCGCGGTCAGCACCAGCGCCTCGGCGAGCACGCGCGCCAGCGGTTCGGGATAGGCGTGGGCGCGCAGGATGGTGTCGAGCGTCGCATCGAGCCGCGCGACGCGGCCGCGCGCGCTGCGGCCCGGCACGGTGAAGCCGAGAATGCTGTCGGTGGCGGGCGCGGGCGCGTCCGCCGGCTGGCGGTCAGTCTGCATGTGAAGGCGGATCCCATGGGGCGCGCCTCGGCGCGCGGTCGTCGCCTAGATGGGTGGCGCGCGGCGCGTGGTCAACCGAGCTTGCCGAGGCACCAGAGCAGCACGGCCTTCTGCGCGTGCAGCCGGTTCTCCGCCTCGTCCCACACCGCCGATTGCGGACCGTCCATCACCGCGTCGACCACTTCCTCGCCGCGGTGCGCGGGCAGGCAGTGCAGGAACAGCGCGTCGCCGGCGGCGCGCGCCATCAGCTGGGGGGTGACCTGATAGGGCATCATCGCCTTGACCTTCTCGGTGCCGCCCTTCTGGCCCATCGACACCCAGGTGTCGGTGACCACGACATCGGCGCCGTCGACCGCGGCATTGGCATCGCGGACGAGGTCGAGATGGCCGCCGCGCGCCTGCGCGCAGGCGACGATCCCCGAATCGGGCTCGTAATTCTGCGGAGTCGCCGCGAGCACGTCGAAGCCGAGGAGCGAGCCCGCCTCGATGATCGAGTGGAGCACGTTGTTGCCGTCGCCGAGCCAGGCCCAGCGCGTGCCCGCGACCGGGCGGCCGAGCCGCTCCTCGACGGTCATGATATCGGCCATGATCTGGCAGGGGTGCGACAGGTCGGTCAGCCCGTTGATCACCGGCACCGAGGCATAGCGCGCCAGCTCCTCTACCGTCTCGTGCGCGGCGCAGCGCAGCATGATCGCGTCGACGTAGCGCGACAGCACGCGCGCCGTGTCGGCGATCGACTCGCCGCGGCCGAGCTGCATGTCCTGCGACGACAATACCATCGCCGAGCCGCCGAGCTGGCGCATCGCGATGTCGAACGACACGCGGGTGCGCGTCGACGGCTTCTCGAAGATCGAGGCGAGGACATGGCCGGCCAGCGGCGCGTCGGCGTCGGCCATGCCCTTGGGCTGGCCGGCGCGCGCCGCCTTGCGGCGGTGGCCTTCGTCGAGAATGGCGCGGAGGCCCTCGCGACCGGCGGTCGCGAGGTCGAGGAAATGGCGCGTCATCTCAGGCCGCTTCGGCGGGCTTGAAGGCGGCGGCCGCCGCTGACAGCTTGTCGACGCACTCACGGATGTGGCTCTCGTCGATGTTGAGCGGCGGCAGGATGCGAACGACGTTGTCGCCCGCTGCAGCGGTCAGGATGCCGAACGACCGCGCGTGGTTGACGAAGGCGCGGCTGTCCGACTTGAGCTTCAGCCCGAGCATCAGCCCCATGCCGCGGACATGGTCGAACAGCCAGTCGTGGTTGGGGATCATCTGCTCGAGCGCACCGCGCAGACGGTCGCTGGTGGCGCGGACGTTGGCGAGGAATTCGGGCGTCGCGACGATGTCGAGCACCGCCTCGCACGCCGCCATCGCCAGCGGATTGCCGCCGTAGGTCGAGCCATGCGTGCCGACGACCATGCCGGCGGCGGCCTTTTCGGTCGCGAGGCAGGCGCCGACCGGGAAGCCGCCACCGATGCCCTTGGCCACAGCCATGATGTCGGGGGTGACGCCGAGCTGCTCGTAGGCAAACAGCGTGCCGGTGCGGCCAACGCCGGTCTGCACCTCGTCGAGGATCAGCAGCAGGTCATGCTCGTCGCACAGGGCGCGCAGCGCCTGCATGAACGCGGGGGTGGCGGGGCGAAGCCCGCCTTCGCCCTGCACCGGCTCGATCATGATGCCGGCGGCGTCGGGGCCGATCGCCGCCTTCACCGCCTCGATGTCGCCGTGCGGCAGCGCGGTGAAGCCCGGCAGCAGCGGCTCGAAGCCGAGGCGCAGCTTCTCCTGGTCGGTCGCCGAGATCGCGCCGAGCGTCCGCCCGTGGAAGGCGTTCTGGAAGGTGATGATCCGGTGCTTGCCCGGATTGCCCTTGGCGAAATGATAGCGGCGGCAGGTCTTGATCGCGCACTCGACCGCCTCGGCGCCCGAATTGGCGAAGAACACCGTGTCGGCGAAGGTCAGGTCGACGAGGCGCTCGGCGAGGTGGCGCTGCTGCGGCGAGCCGTAGAGATTCGAGGTGTGCATCAAGGTCGCCGCCTGGCGCTGGATCGCCTCGGTCAGGTGCGGATGGCCGTGGCCGACGACGTTGACCGCGATCCCCGCGGCGAAGTCGAGCCACTTGTTGCCGCCCTCGTCGAACAGATAGGCGCCTTCACCGCGCACCGGCTCGACCTCGCAGCGGCCATAGACGGGCATCAACGCGGGAATCGTCATCGCAAGGCTCCTTCGCCAAGAACGGAAAAAGGCGGCCGCAGCGACCGCCTGATCCAATTTCGCCCTTTTGCGCCGATGAACCCGGAAGTCAATTGTCGAGGCGGCTCAGGCCTTGAGCTTCCACCCCGTGCGCAGCAGCCGGTAGCAGAGCGCCCACAGCGCGACGTTGATCGCCAGCAGCAGCAGCGCGCCGGTCATCAGCGGCCCGTCCGAGACGCCGATGAAGCCGTAGCGGAAGCCGTCGATGATGTAGAAGAAGGGGTTGGCGTGGCTGATCGCCTGCCAGGGGCCCGCCAGCCGGTCGACGGTGTAGAAGGTGCCCGACAGCAGCGACAGCGGCTGGACGACAAAATTGGTGATCGCCGCCGAATGGTCGAACTTCTCGGCCCAGATGCCGGTGAACACGCCCATCAGCGCCAGCATGATCGCCCCCATCGAGCCATAGTAGATCACCGCGAGCGGATGGCGGATGGCGACGTGGACGTCGGTCCACAGGATCATGAACAACCAGATCGCCGTCCCGACCAGCCAGGCGCGCGTCAGCGCCCCGGCGACGTAGGAGACGAGCAGCTCGCCCGACGACAGCGGCGGCATCAGCGAATCGATGATCGTGCCCTGCACCTTGCCGATCAGGATCGACGACGAAGAATTGGCGAAGGCGTTCTGGATCATCCCCATGACGATGAGGCCGGGGGCGAGGAAATCGTTGAACGGCACGCCGAGCATGGTGCGGCCGCCGCGACCCAATGCCACGGTGAAGATGGCCAGGAAGAGGAGCGTGGTGATCGCCGGCGCCCACACCGTCTGAAGCTGCACCTTGAAGAAGCGGCGCACTTCCTTCAGATACAGCGTCGCCAGACCCCGCCAATTGACGAAGGGGATGACCATTACCCCCGGTTCGGCTCGGCCGGCCTGCGGCGCCTTGGCATTCCCGTCGATCATGCGCGTGGGCTTAGACGGTCGCCTTTCGCCTCGCAAGCGCGCGGCGGGGCGGCCGCCAGACAGAACAGGATTGCCGACCATGTCGTGGACCGACGAACGCATCGATCAGCTGAAGCAGCTGTGGGAAAAGGGGCTGACCGCCAGCCAGATCGCCGAGAAGCTGGCGGGCGGCATCAGCCGCAACGCCGTGATCGGCAAGGCGCATCGTCTCGGGCTGAAGGCGCGCCCGTCGCCGGTGAAGAGCGGCGAGGTCGCCGCGACCGATACGCCGGCGATCGAGGCGCGTCCGGCGCCGGTGGTTGCCGCGGTGCCCGTCGCCGACGTGGCGCGGCCGAAGCCGGCGCCGCGCCCCGTCGCCGCGCCGACCGCCAGCTCGGGCAAGACCAGCCTGCTCGATCTCAGCGACAAGATCTGCAAATGGCCGATCGGCCATCCGGGCGACAGCGACTTCCACTTCTGCGGCAAGCCCGCCCAGCCGACCTTCCCCTATTGCAGCGAGCATTGCGCCGTCGCCTATCAGGCGCAGCTACCGCGCCGCGACCGCCCGGGCGGCGGCGGCCGGCCGCCCTATCCGCCGACGATGCCGGGCATGCGGCCGCGCTGATCCGACACCGGGGGGACTGACCATGCTGCGCGCGCTGCTCTTCGCGACCTTGTTGGCGGGGGGCAGCGCCGCGCTCGCCCAGACCCAGCCGGTCGCCGCCTCGGCGCCGGCGCCCGCGGTATCGCCCTATACCGCGCAGGCGAAAGCGGGCGATTTCACCGTTCGCGACTTCAAATTCGCGAGCGGCGAGACGCTTCCCGAACTCCGCCTCCACTATATCACGCTCGGCACGCCGAAGCGCGACGCCGCCGGCGCCATCGTCAACGCGGTGATGGTGCTGCACGGCACCGGCGGCTCGGGGCGGCAGTTCCTGCAGCCGCACTTCGCCGACGAGCTTTACGGCCCCGGCCAGCCGCTCGATCTGGCTAAGATGTACGTCATCCTCCCCGACGGCATCGGCCACGGCAATTCGTCGAAGCCGAGCGACGGCCTCCGGATGAAATTCCCCGCCTACGACTATGACGACATGGTCGAGGCGCAGCGCCGGCTGCTCGTCGATGGGCTCGGCGTCACGAAGTTGCGCCTGCTCATGGGCACCTCGATGGGCTGCATGCATGGATTCATGTGGGGCGCGGCGCATCCCGCCTTCATCGAGGCAATGATGCCGATGGCCTGCCTGCCGGTGCAGATCGCCGGGCAGAACCGCATGTGGCGCAGCCTTACCATCGATGCGATCAAGGCCGATCCGGCGTGGCAGGGCGGCGATTACGCCAATCAGCCGGTGCAGGGCCTGCGCACCGCGGTCAGCCTGCTCACCATCGCCGGCGGCAACCCGCTGGCGCTGCAGGCGCAATTTCCGACGCGCGATGCCGCCGAAGCCTTCGTCCGCGAGCGCGTCGCGCGCGACCTTGCCGGCCGCGACGCCAACGACCTGATCTACCAGGTCGCCGCCTCGCGCAATTACGACCCGAGCGGTCGTCTCGAAAAGATCAGCACCCCGATCGCCTGGATCAACTCGGCCGACGACTTCATCAATCCGCCCGGCCTCGGCATCGCCGAGCCGGCGGCCAAGCTGCTGCAGAACGGCACTTACCGGCTTATCCCGGCGACTGCCGAGACCAAGGGGCATGGCACGCATACGTGGGCGAAGTTCTGGAAGGCGGATCTGGTCCAGTTGTTGCAGCGCACGGAGCGGTAGACCGCGTCGCGTGCGACCGCGCCGACGGAGTTGGTCGCATGAGACGTTCAGAGCATCGTGACGACGCGCGGGAGCGCGCCCATGCCGCTCGCCTGACGCCAGCGTGATCGCATATTCCAAATCGACGTTGGCGATCCGCCCGCTGGAGCTGGCGGACCTGCCCGCCGCGCTTGCGATCCAGTCGGAGGTCTACCCCGCCTTTCTGCGCGAGGATCTGGTGGCATTCGCCAGCCGGCTTGCGGTCGTGCCGTCCTACTGTCTGGCCGCAACGCGCGCGCAGGAGCTTGTCGGCTACCTATTGGCTCATGGCTGGGCAACGGCATCGCCGCCGCCGATCGGCGCCGTTCTTCAGACAGACCCGTCGAACGAGGTGCTGTTTATCCATGACCTGGCGGTGTCTTCGACCGGACGCGGCGCTGCGATCGGTCGGGAACTGGTCACGCGCGTGTCCGACCTGGCCCGTCGAGACGGTCTGCGGCACGCCGAACTGATCGCCGTCGAGGGTGCCGCCCCCTATTGGCAAGCGCTCGGCTTCTCGCACGCCGCGACCACCGGCGAGCTGGCCGCGAAGGTGGCGGCGTATGGTCCGGCGGCGCGGTGGATGCGGAAGGAGATTGTCGGCACGTTGCCCACCTGACGTAGCGGCCAAGCGCCCGTCCAAGTCCCAAACCGGCCGGCCGCATCCTTGATCGCTTCGCGGCTCCTCCTGCCGGCCACCCGCGCCGGCACCGCTTCCCCCGGGCGCGCGTCACCTCGGTGGTCGGGTCGCCGTTCGGCACGGTCGACAGAGCCTCGCTCGCCAAGGCGCAGGCGTCGAGGCCTACCCGATCCCGGCTTCGACGGGAAAAACATGCCCCGTCATCCCCGCGGCGGCGTCGGACGCGAGGAAGTGCGCGACGCCGGCGACATCGTCGGCGGTGGCGAGGCGGCGCAGCATCGTTTGTCCGCTCATCGCCGCCAATGCGTCGGCCGGCGCCGGTCCGCCGTCGGCATGACGGACGGCGAGGCGCTCGAGCAGCGCGTCGGTCGCGATCGGCCCGGGCGCCAGCGCGTTGACCCGCACGCCGCGCGGGCCGAGGTCCTGCGCCGCGGCGCGCATCACGCCGATCACCGCATGTTTGGACGCGGTGTAGAGCACCTGCTTGGGGTGGGCGAGGAAGCCGTTGATCGGGGCCATCACGATCGCCGAGCCATGTCCGGACGCCGCGAGCGCGCCGGCGAAGGCGCCGAGCGTGACGGCGACCCCGAACACGTTCACCGTCATGACGCGCTGCCATTCGGCGGCGTCGAGCTCCTCCACGCCACGCCAGGGCGGGACGAGACCAGCGTTGGCGACGACGATCGACACCGGCCCCAGCCGGGCGGCGAGCGTGCGCAAGACGTCGCCGGCGTCGGGGTCGGCGAGGTCGCAGGGGGCGAACGCCCAGCCGTCCGGGAGCGGGCCCGAGCCCGGCAGGTCGACGACGACGATCGACGCGCCCGCCGCGGCGAGGCGGGCGGCGATCGCCCGACCGAGCCCGCGCGACCCGCCCGTGATGACGGCCCGACGCCCGTGGAGATCCGTCATCGAACCAGCCGCTCCTTCGCCATTCTCAGCCGCCATGCCTGGGTTCCTGCATCAAGCGCCCGGGGAGGGGCGCACGATGGCTGCCTTTGCGGCGCACCGCGGCGATCGGCATTGACGACACGTCGTCGAGCGCCCGACCGGGTCAACGCACCGCGCGGCTAGATCCGTGCCTTCACATAGCGCCCCGGCGCGTCCTCGATCGCCTTGAGCCTGCCCTGGCCGGGCACCCGCGCCGCCACCTTCTTGCCCGATCGCGCCGCCAGCCAGTTGATCCAGTCGGGCCACCAGCTGCCCTTCACCTCGGTGGCGGAAGCGACGAAGTCGTCGAGCGTCGCGGGCGGCGTCTTCGCCTTGCTCACCCAATGCTGGTATTTGCCCGCGGACGGCGGGTTGACGACGCCGGCGATATGGCCCGAGCCGGCGAGCACGAAGCGCATCGGCCCCTTGAACTGGTGCGTCAGCTTGTAGACCGATTTGGCCGGCGCGATATGGTCCTCGCGGCCCGCCTGAATATAGGTGGGGGTCTTCACCTGGGTGAGATCGATCGGCACGCCGGCGATGCGGATGCCGCCGGGCACCACCAGCTTGTTGTCGCGGTACATGTCGCGCAGATAGCCGGCGTGCCAGGCGCTCGGCACGTTGGTGGCGTCCGAATTCCAGTAGAGCAGGTCGAAGGGCAGATAGTCCTTGCCCAGCATGTAGTTGTTGACGACGTAGTTCCAGATCAGGTCGTTCGAGCGCAGCAGGTTGAAGGTCGTCGCCATGTAGCGGCCGTCGAGATAGCCCTTGTCCTTCGACAGCGTCTCGATATTGGCCATCTGATCGTCGTCGACGAAGATCTGCAGGTCGCCGGCTTCGGAGAAGTCGACCTGCGCGGTGAAGAAGGTGGCGCTCGTCACCTTGTCGGCCTCGCCCCTGGCGGCGAGATAGGCGAGCGTCGCGGCGAGCGTGGTGCCGGCGACGCAATAGCCGATGGCGTTGACCGCCGTCGCGCCGGTCGCCTCGATCGCCTTGTCGATCGCGACGAGCTGTCCCTCGAGCACATAGGTGTCGAGCGTCACGTCGGCGTGCGCCTCGGTCGGATTGGCCCAGGAGACGACGAACACCGTCAGCCCCTGGGCGACCGCCCAGCGGATGAAGCTCTTCTCGGCGGTGAGGTCGAGGATATAGAATTTGTTGATCCACGGCGGGAAGATCAGCAGCGGCGTCTCGAACACCTCGTCGGTGGTCGGGCTGTACTGGATCAGCTGGAACATCCGGTTTTCGAACACCACCTTGCCCGGCGTCACCGCGACGTTGCGCCCGACCTCGAACGCCTCCTCGTCGACCATCTGCATCCGGCCCTTTTCAAGGTCTTGCAGCAGATGTTCGAGACCGCGGATGAGGTTTTCGCCCTTGTTCTCGAGCGTGGCGTTGAGCACGTCGGGGTTGGTCAGCGCGAAGTTCGACGGGCTCATCGCGTCGACGAACTGGCGCGTGAGGAACTGCGCCTTGCTGCGCTCGTGCGCGTCGAGGCCTTCGAGCGACCCGACGCTGTCCATGATGTGCTGCGCGCTCAGCAGGTAGGATTGGCGCATGAATTCGAACGCCGGGTTGTCGCGCCACGCCGGGCTGGCGAAGCGCTTGTCCTTCGCGCCGGCCGCCGGCCCTTCGGCGAGATTGCCGCCGAGGAAGGCGGTCCACAGCTTGACGCTGTCGTTCCACAGCGCGGTCTGCGCCTCGAACACCTTCGCCGGGTTTGCCGCGGCGGCGTTCGCCATCGCCTGCCAGGTGGCGAAGATCCCCATCGGGTCGGGATTGGCGGCGCCGGGCGCCTCCTGCCGGGTCCAGAATTCGAGCATCAGCTGCTGCGCGCGCCCCATGAGGTGCGTCCAGCGCTGGAACTGCTCGATCGCGGCCTCGGCCGAAACGGCGTCGGTCGGCGAGGTGTCGGTCGGTGCGGTTTCGCTCATCAGGGCCTCGCCTTTTACACTAGGGGCGGCTTATAACGCATGCAGCCTCAACGGCCGTATGAGTGAAAGAAAGTTACAACCCCATGTCTGAGGAATTCTACCGCGTTCGCCGTCTGCCGCCCTACGTGTTCGCCGAGGTGAACGCGATGAAGGCTGCAGCACGAGCGCGCGGCGAGGATATCATCGACCTCGGCATGGGCAATCCCGATACGCCGCCGCCGGCGCATGTCGTCGCAAAACTTGCCGAGGTCGCGGCGAAGCCCGACGCGCACGGCTATTCGGCATCGAAGGGCATCCCCGGGCTGCGCAAGGCGAAAGCCGCCTATTATCAGCGCCGCTTCAACGTCGATCTCGATCCCGAGACCGAGATCGTGGTGACGCTCGGCTCGAAGGAAGGTCTCGCCAACCTCGCGCAGGCGATCACCGCGCCGGGCGACGTCGTGCTCGCGCCCAATCCGAGCTACCCGATCCACACCTTCGGCTTCATCATCGCCGGCGCGGTCATCCGCTCGATCCCGGCCGCGCCGGGGCCCGATTTCTTCGACAAGCTCGAGCGCGCCGTGCGCTATTCGGTGCCCAAGCCGACCTGTCTCGTCATGGGCTATCCGTCGAACCCGACCGCCGAGGTCGTCGATCTCGATTTCTACGCCAAGGTCGTCGCCTTCGCCAAGGCGCACAACATCTGGGTGCTGTCCGACCTCGCCTATGCCGAGATCTATTTCGACGGCGTGCCGACGCCGTCGATCCTGCAGGTGCCCGGCGCCAAGGACGTGGCGATCGAATTCACCTCGATGTCGAAGACCTATTCGATGGCCGGCTGGCGCATCGGCTTCGCGGTCGGCAACACGCAGCTGATCTCGGCGCTGACGCGGGTGAAATCCTATCTCGACTATGGCGCCTTCACGCCGATCCAGGCGGCGGCGGTCGCGGCGCTCAACGGCCCGCAGGAGTGCATCGACGAGGTGCGCCAGCTCTACAAGCGCCGCCGCGACGTGCTCGTCGAAAGCTTCGGCCGCGCCGGCTGGGAGGTACCGGTCCCGCGCGCCTCGATGTTCGCCTGGGCGCCGATCCCGCCGGCGCTGGCGCATCTCGGCGCGCTCGAATTCTCGAAGCAGCTGCTGACGCACGCGCAGGTCGCGGTCGCGCCGGGCGTCGGCTTCGGCGAGGAGGGCGAGGGCTATGTCCGCATCGCACTCGTCGAGAACGAGCACCGCATCCGCCAGGCGGCGCGCAACATCAAGCGCTACCTCCAGTCGATGGGGGTGAACACGCCGGCGATGCAGAAGGCGGTCGGCGCGTGAGCCACAGCTACGCCGTTTACATATTGGCGAGCGGTACGAACGGGACACTCTACATCGGCGTAACGGGTGACCTGGAGCGGCGGGTGGCCGAGCATCGCGACGGCGCGGTGCCAGGCTTCACTCGACGCTACGGCGTCAAGCGGCTCATCCACTATGAGCAGTTCGGCGACGTGAATGAGGCGATTGCGCGCGAGAAGCAGCTCAAGAAATGGAATCGCGCGTGGAAGCTGAATTTGATCGAGCGCGACAATCCGCACTGGGACGATCTTGCCGCAGCCTGGTTCGCTGCTTCTCCTTTTAACGCTGTCATCCCCGCGAAGGCGGGGACCCACATTGGAGCGACGCGGATGCCCGCAAGTGGGTCCCCGCCTCCGCGGGGATGACAAATTAGTGGTTGAAAATCCTATGACCAAACCCCTTCGCGTCGGCCTGGCCGGCCTCGGCACCGTCGGCGCGGGCGTCGTCAAGCTGCTCGACACCAACCGCGCGCTCGTCGAGCGCCGCGCCAACCGGCCGATCGAGGTCGTCGCCGTCTCGGCGCGCGACCGGCATCGCGACCGCGGCGTCGACATGAGCCGCTTCGAATGGGTCGATGACGCGACGCAGCTGTGCCACCGCGACGACGTCGACGTGGTGGTCGAGCTGATCGGCGGCGCCGATGGGCCGGCGCTGACCTTGGCGCGCGCCACCTTCGACTGCGGCAAGGCGCTGGTCACCGCCAACAAGGCGATGCTGGCGCACCACGGGCTCGAGCTCGCCGAGCGCGCCGAGAAGGCGGGTGCCGCGCTCAAATACGAGGCGGCGGTGGCCGGCGGCATCCCGGTGATCAAGGGGCTGCGCGAGGGCGCCGCCGCCAACGATCTCAGCCAGGTCTATGGAATCCTCAACGGCACCTGCAACTATATCCTCACCTCGATGGAGCAGGACGGCTCGCCGTTCGCCGACGTGCTCGCCGAGGCGCAGCGGCTGGGCTTCGCCGAGGCCGACCCGACCTTCGACATCGACGGCATCGACGCGGCGCACAAGCTGGCGATCCTCGCCAGCCTGTCGTTCGGCGCGCGGCCCGACTTCGCCGCCGTGGCGACGCAGGGCATCCGCGAGGTCGACATCGCCGATATCGAGCATGCCGCGACGCTCGGCTTCCGCATCAAGCTCGTCGGGCTGGCGCGGCAGGAGGCGGGCGGGCTGTTCCAGCGCGTCCATCCCTGCCTGGTGCCGCTCGGCCACCCGCTCGCGCATGTCGACGGCTCGCTCAACGCCGTGGTCGCCGAGGGCAATTTCGTTGGGCGGCTGTTCTTCCAGGGCCGTGGCGCGGGCGAGGGGCCGACGGCGAGCGCCGTCGTCGCCGACCTGATCGACGTGGCGCGCGGCGAATTCGGCCCGGCGTTCGCGATGCCCGCCAGCCGGCTCGGTGCGCTGCCCGCGGCGCCGCAGGGCGACCATGTCGGCCGCTATTACCTGCGCCTCACCGTCGCCGACCGCCCCGGCGTGCTCGCCGAGCTCACCGCGGCGCTGCGCGACGAGGCGGTGTCGATCGAGAGCCTGATCCAGCGCGGCATCGCCGCAAACGGCGGCGTCTATGTGGTGATGGTGACGCACGAAGGGCCCGAACGCGCGGTGCGCGCCGCGCTGGCGCGGATGAACGCCTCCGAAAGCGTCATCGGCCAGCCGATGATGATGCATATCCTCGACTTCTGAACGCGGCGACGCTAGGCCCTGCCGCAAATCTGTTCAGGGGAGTTTCATGGTAAAAGCCAGCCAGGTTCTCGATCGCGTGCTCGTGCTCGAGATGGTGCGAGTCACCGAATGCGCCGCGATCGCCGCGTCGAATCTGATCGGCCGCGGCGATGAAAAGGCCGCCGACGCCGCCGCCGTCGAGGGCATGCGCGACGCGCTCAACCAGCTGGCGTTCGACGGCACCGTCGTCATCGGCGAGGGCGAGCGCGACGAGGCGCCGATGCTCTACATCGGCGAGAAGGTCGGCAGCGCGCAGGGCACCGGGCCCAGGATCGACATCGCGCTCGACCCGCTCGAGGGCACCACGATCACCGCCAAGGCCGGCCCCAACGCGCTCGCCGTGCTGGCGATCGCCGAGGAGGGCGGGCTGCTCAATGCCCCCGACGTCTACATGGACAAGCTGGCGATCGGGCCGGGCTATCCCGAGGACACCGTCGACCTGAACAAGTCGGTGACCGAGAATGTCCGCTCGCTGGCCGCGGCGAAGGGCGTGCAGCCGCACGAGATCATCACCTGCGTACTCGACCGGCCGCGCCACGAGGCGATCATCCGCGAGCTGCGCGGCCTCGGCTGCGGCGTCGTGCTGATCCCCGACGGCGACGTCGCCGGCGTGATCGCGGTGACCAACCCTGAGACGACGATCGACATGTACATGGGTTCGGGCGGCGCGCCCGAGGGCGTGCTCGCCGCCGCGGCGCTGCGCTGCGTCGGCGGCCAGTTCCAGGGCCGGCTGCTGTTCCGCAACGACGACGAGCGCGGCCGCGCCCGCCGCTGGGGCATCGAGGACCTCGACCGCGTCTATTTCCTCAACGACCTCGCCAAGGGCGACGTGATCTTCGCAGCGACGGGCGTCACCGACGGCTCGCTGCTCAAGGGCGTCAAGCGCCGCCGCGACGGCACGATCACCACCGCCTCGGTGGTGATGCGCGCTTCGTCGGGCACCGTCCGCTGGGTCGACGGCGAGCATCGCCGCGGCACGCGCGTCGCCGAGTGACGCCGGCCGTCCCCGCTTACGCGGGGCGGCGGACCGGCCTACACTGACGCCATGAGGTGTTCGTCATGAGCGGCCATGCGGTCTTCGGCATCGAGCGATCGGTGCTCGGCCAGCCGTGGCGCTGGCGCGGCGGCCGCGAACGCGCCGCCGAGCTGGCCAGCCGTTCGGGGCTCGACGACATCGTCGCGCAGCTGTTCCTGGCGCGCGGCGCGGCGTTCGACGACCTCGAGCGGCTGCGCGCGCCGACGATCCGCGACTGGCTGCCCGACCCCAGCGTCTTCCGCGACATGGCGCCGGCGGCCGAGCGCGTCGTGCGCGCGGTGCAGGGCGGCGAGCCGATCGTGCTGTTCGGCGACTATGACGTCGACGGCGCGACCTCGGCGGCGCTGTTGATCCGCCACCTGCGCGCCTGCGGCGCCGACGTCGACTATTATATCCCCGACCGGCTGATGGAGGGCTATGGCCCGTCGGGCGCGGCGCTCGAGGGACTGGCGCAGCGCGGCAAGCGCCTCGCGATCACCGTCGACTGCGGCACGCAGGCGTTCGAGGCGCTCGACCGCGCGTGCGCCGCCGGGCTCGACGTTGTCGTCGTCGATCACCACAAGGCATCGACCGAACTGCCGCGCTGCGTCGCGGTGGTGAATCCCAACCGCATCGACGAGGAGGGCGGGGCGGCGTTCGGCCATCTCGCCGCGGTCGGCATGGCGTTCATGCTCGCCGTCGCGGTCAACCGCCGGCTGCGCGAGCTCGGCTGGTTCGCGACGCGGCCCGAGCCCAAGCTCATCGAGCTGCTCGATCTCGTGGCGCTCGGCACCGTCGCCGACGTCGTGCCGCTCACCGGGCTCAACCGCGCTTTCGTCGCGCAGGGGCTGAAGGTGATGGCGGCGCGGCGCAACATCGGCATGGCGGCGCTGATCGACGTGGCGAAGATGGAACGCGCGCCGCAGGCGGGCGATCTCGGCTTCCTGCTCGGGCCGCGCATCAACGCCGGCGGGCGGGTGGGGCGCTCCGATCTTGGCGTGCGGCTGCTGACGACGGAAGACAGCGAAGAGGCGCGCGCGATCGCCGCCGAGCTCGACTTCCTCAACGGCGAGCGGCGCGCGATCGAGACGATGGTGACCGACGCCGCCATGGCGATCTGCGGCGGGCAGGCCAACCAGGCGGTGGCGGTCATCGCCGGCCACGGCTGGCACGCCGGCGTCATCGGCATCGTCGCCAGCCGTCTCAAGGACAAGCTCGGCAAGCCGACGATCATCATCGGCATCGACGGGGCGGGGGTCGGCAAGGGCTCGGGCCGCTCGCTGCCCGGCGTCGACCTCGGCGGCGCGGTGCTGGCCGCCAAGGAGCTGGGGCTGCTCGTCGCCGGCGGCGGCCATGCGATGGCGGCGGGGCTGACGATCGACGCCGACAAGATCGCCGCCTTCGCCGAATTCCTCAACGACCGGCTCGCCGCCGACGTGGCGCGCGCGCAGCACGGCGCCGCGCTGACGCTCGACGCGGCGCTGGCGCCCGGCGGCGTCTGCGTCGAGCTCGCCGAGGCGCTCGACGGTGCCGGGCCCTATGGCGCGGGCTGGCCGCAGCCGCGCGTCGCCGCCGGGCCCTGCACGATCGTCAAATGCGACGTCGTCGGCACCGGCCACGTCCGCGTCATCCTGTCGGGGGCGGACGGCGCCCGCATCAAGGCGGTGGCCTTCCGTCATGCCGATTCGGCGCTCGGCGCGGCGCTCGCCAATGCGCGCGGCCGCCGGCTGTACGTTGCCGGGCGCATCAAGCGCGACGACTGGGGCTCGCGCCCCAGCGCCGAGCTTCATCTCGACGATGCCGCCTGGGCCGACTGAGAATGGTTGACCGGCTCGCCGCCCATGGCTAATTCACCCGCTCCCGCTGCGGCCCCATCGTCTAGCGGTCTAGGACGTCGCCCTTTCACGGCGAAAACACGGGTTCGATTCCCGTTGGGGTCACCAAGCCGTTCAATGGCTTAGGCTTGTCGGAACAATCTCCGGTCGCGCTGTACGGAAAATACACGGAAAACTATGGCGATCCTCGAGCGCTGCTAGTGTCCGCTCCGAGCCGTCATATCGATCTGGTACCGGCGTTCGAAGCCTCCGGAAGGAGAACGTCTTGCTTGTCTGCGCGTGTCACCTCACGCCATTCGAAGATGGCTAGCGCAAAACCAAGGCCGATGATCGGCCCCATCAACGGCGAGATGAGCATTGCGCCGATGACGACCGCCGGCGACGACAGCAAAAGGCCGGGTACGGCGATGCCGGCCGACATCACCGCCATGAAGAGGTAGCGTGGCGACCCGCCGGCCTCCTCGTCGACTCGCGCAACGACGCGCGCGTGGTCGACGCCGCCGATGACGTTGCGGCGCCACCAGTGGCGGCAGAACCGGTAAGCCGATCGCGTGGACCTGGGCCGCCGTCTCGATGCCGGAGCCCGGTGCCGGGACGCGGACATCGGCGCGCCTGAGATCTCACTCACCAAGGCGTTCCAATCTCCAAGTTCCGGGCAGCCTTGCGCATGTCGGCGCGCTTCGACCAAGGCTAGATCCTCATTGCGATTTGTCTATCGGGCGTCGCGCGATCCGGCGGCACCCGATAGCCGGGGGAGAGGCCGGCCCCCCTCATGCTGCAATCCCAATTGCTCCGAAAGCCAGAACGAAGCGCGTTGGCGTGAGCCTGCGCGGCTAGAAGCTGGCGAATACCGGGACCGGCCCCAACATCAGCGAAACCAGCCCATAAAGGCCAATGACGATCAGAACGGCACCTACCAGCAACGTGAGCGGCGATGTCGGGATGCGGCGCGTGAGATAGGCGCCGACCGGCGCCGCGACGACCCCGCCGATCATCAGCCCGATCGCAGCTGTCACGAAGTTCTCCAGGCCCAGCGAGCCGAGGAGCGCGGCCATGATGGTGACGGTCACGAAGAACTCCGCCGCGTTGGCTGTGCCGATCGCCATGCGAGGGGTCATACCCTGGGCCAGCAGATTGCCGGTCACCACCGGTCCCCAGCCGCCCCCCGAGGCATCGACCAGCCCGCCAGCGAGGCCGAGCGACCCGACGAAGCGCATGCGGCGGTAGAGGTGCGGGCGCCGCAAGCCCCGCCAGAGGAGGTAGACACCAATGGCTGTCATGTAGACGAACAGAAATGGCCGGATGAGGTCGGCGGCGATCGAGGTGAGCGCCCAGACGCCGATGAGCCCGCCGACGATACCGGGCAGGACCAGCCGGGCAAACAGGCGCCAGTCGATGTTGCGCTGGGCGGCGTGGCTCAGTCCCGAAACACCGCTGGTAAAACTCTCGACCGAATGCGTTGCCGCAGTCGCGGCAGCCGGCGGCAGGCCGAGGAGCATCAACAGGGCATTCGATACAAATCCGAACGCCAGACCCAGCGCGCTGTCGACGAGTTGCGCCGCGAACCCGATCGCCACGAACGGCGCCAGATCGAGCCAGCTGATTTCGGCGAGGAAGGCGCTCATGCTCGGCTTCCGCGCCGCAGCGAGGCTGCTGACTTGCCGACCCGGCCCGCAGGTGTGGTCAGCAGGAAGAGCATTGGGAATCCGAGCGCCAAAACCGAGACGAAGCCGCCGATCGTCGGGGCCGCGCCGGCCAGCCATGGCAGGATGGCTGCCCAGATCGAGACGGCGAGCACGATGATGAAAGTGCGCTCCTGCTCGCCGTCATCACGCATGTTCAGCGGGGTGCGAAGCCGACCCTCGAAGAGCGTTCGAAGCCCGACTGCGGTTCGGCCACGCACGTCGACGAGCGCCGAAGGTGTCAGCGCATGTGCGACGCAGATCGCCCCGGCAGCGATCATCCGCAGGCCGATGGCCCCCGCGAAACGCCGATAGCCATCGCTCCGGTCTCCGACCGAACGAAGACCGACCCGCCCTCCGAAGGCGAGCTCGGCAAGCGCATCTCCCTCCAGTCGGGTGGCCGCTCCGACAGGCTGCGCGCTATCCTGTGTCGCCACGATCCACGACAAGATGGCCGAAGGAACATCGAGACCGGTGGCATGCTCCAGCCCCTGGAAGCCTGGGGCCGAGTTCGCCTCGCAGATGCGGTAACCGTCCTCATCGAACAGGATATCCACTCCGGTGACGTCGAGACCGAGCGCGTCCGCAGCCCGCACGGCCAGCTCGGCCATTTCGGGTGGCGGGTTGTATGGTGCGCCGACGCCACCAAGCGAAACGTTCGACTTGAAGCCACCGGTAAGCGAGCGGCGTTCCATCGCCGCGATCACCCGCCCGCCGATCACGAGAACCCGCACGTCCCGGCCGTGACTGGCGCGGACATAATGCTGCAGGATGAAGTCGGCTTTCGCTTCGGCGCTCTCGAGCAGCCCGGCGAGATCCTCGAACTCGTTACGATCCTCGCACTTCAGCACGCCGGCGCCCCGCGTGCCTCGCAGCGTCTTCACGATCACCGGGAAGCCGAGCTCGCGCTCGACGAGGTCGACGTCCATCGGAAAGGTGCTGAGGATCGTTCGTGGGATCGGCAATCCGGCTCGCAGCAGCCGCTGCATCGTATGAAGCTTGTCGGCGACCAGCTCGATCGTGACCGAGCCGTTGACCAGCCGGACACCGCGCCGCTCGAAGTGGCGAAGCAGGGCGAGCGTATAATAATCGGTCTCCGCACCCGTGCGGCAAATGATGAAATCGGGGCGGTCGAGCGCTCGATCCTGATAGGTGACGGCCCAGCCGTCCGTCGCGCCGACGACCAGATCGAAACCGTGCGGATTGAGCACCTCGAGTTCGATTCCCATGCCGGCTGCCGCTTCCTGGAAGCGGAAGATTTCGGGCACTTCCGGCAGCGATGGATCGAGCTCGCGATGAAATAGAATCCAGCCTCGCACGCCGCTTCTCCAAAATGTTTCGACCGCGCCCCCCCACAGCGCCGTCCAATAGTATCGATCGGCGCACGTGCGGGCCAGTTTAAGGCAGAATTTCCCTAAAGCTCGGGTTCGGCCGGGGGCGCGCTATCCGGGCCGGCTTCGTTCCAAGAGCGAGTCATAACGCGATGATGAACGACGTTCGGGGGCGCTTGAGAAGGAAGCGGCCGTCCTCGGGATAATAGCGCGCGACCTCGATATTCTCGCCTGCAAAGCCGCGGATGGCGTCGAGCGAATCCCACCAGCTCAGCGTCGTCACCTCGCTGCGGCCGTCGCCGATCTCGCGCAGCAGCATCTGGAAGCCGCGGTTCCCCGGCGTCGCGGCATAGTCGGCGGTACCGGTCTGGCTGATATAGGCGACGTATTTGCCTTCGTCGGCGGTGCGGATCACGCCGGTCCATTTGCGCAGGATCAACTCGTCGTCGGCCATGTCGCAACCTCCGTGTTGATTCTGGCGACGGAGCTAAGGGACCGCCTGACGTCGCCAGTGATCTTCAACGTCACCGATTTGCGCAGCTTCTTCCAGGCAGCTTCTCTTTGGCATCCCGAAGCGAAGGTGATGCGATCAGTCGTGCGCGCGCTGAGCTAGGCGTCCGTCTGTTCAGCGACGATCGACGCCGGCGCGGCGATGCGGAACAGTGCGACCGCCAGCAAGGCGGACCGGCCGCCAAGTCACGGGCGAAGTCAGCATTGCTTTTTGAATGGCTTGGCGAGCGGCGCGGTCATTTCGCGCCTCGGGAGCCTTCCGGCACACCACCTTGCGCGCGCCCTCGTTCGCGATACAAGGTCTGCATGACGCACGACCCTGGCGATGCAGCGACGTCGGCGATGCCTGAGGGCACGACCGGCAGGCCGTCGGGGCGGCTCAGCTCGGGCCGGATCGCGCAGGCGACGCTGATCGTCGTCGCCATCCTCGGGCTGGCGTGGCTGGCGGTCGAGCTGACGCGCTTTCTCATGCTGGTCTTTGCCGCCATCGTGATCGCCGCCGTCTTCGACGCGATCGCCAGCTGGCTGTGCCGCAAATCGGGAATGCGGCGCTCGATCGCGCTGGCGCTGTCGGTGATCGGCGTGTTCATTCTGTTCGTGGGGGCGTTCGTCCTGTTCGGTTCGCAGGTCGCCAGCGAGTTCGACACCATCCGGCAGACGGTGCCGAGCGCCATGCAGGCCGTCGAAAACCTGCTCGATCGCTATGGGCTCGGCGATCGGGCGCGCGAGCTGGTCGACAGCGGCGGCCGCGATCTCTCGCAGCTCGCCTCGCAGGCGGGCGGCTACGCGCTCGCCGCCGGCAGCGGCCTGGCTGATTTCGTGCTCGTCCTCGTGGGGGCGATCTTCCTCGCCAGCGATCCGGCGACGTATCGGCGCGGGTTCCTGCTGCTGATGCCGACCCGCGCGGAGCCAACCGTCGCGCTGGCGTTCCACGACATCTCGCGCGGGCTTCGCGGCTGGATGGTGGGGCAGGCGGTCTCCTCGCTCGTCGTCGCGGCGCTGACCTGGGCCGGACTGGCGCTGCTCGGCGTGCCGGCCGCCGGCGGCCTCGGACTTATCGCCGGGCTGCTCGACGTCATCCCGATGATCGGGCCGATCATCGCCGCGGTCCCGGCGATATTGCTCGCCTTCACGGTATCGCCGATGACGGCGCTCTGGACCTTGCTGCTGTTCCTGTTGATCCAGCAGCTTCAGGGCAATCTGCTGCAGCCGATGATCCAGAAGCATGCGGTCAACGTGCCGCCGGCGGTCCTGTTGTTCGCCGTGCTCGCAGCGGGCCTGATGTTCGGGTTTCTCGGCGTGCTGCTCGCCGCGCCGCTGACCGTCGTGGTCTTCGTTCTCGTCCAGCGCGTCTACGTCCGCACGCTGCTCGGCAAGCCGATCAAGGTCGCCGGCGCGGAGTAGCGGTCCGTCGGGCAGGCCGGCGCGCTATTGTCTCGCGGCGGAGATATTGGCATATAAACTGCCGATATTCTGTCGGGGGAGTCGGATGCGGATGGTCGAAAGGTGGCGGTGCGCCGCGGCGCTGGCCACCGCCGGTCTGCTGGCCGTCTCGACGGGGCCGGTCGCCGCCGCGGACACGCCGGCGCGCCCGCCCAACGTCGTCATCCTGCTCGCCGACGATTGGGGCTTCAGCGACGTCGGCGCCTTCGGCGCGGAGTTCGCGACCCCCAACATCGACGCGCTGGCGCGCGCGGGCGTGCGCTTCTCCAACTTCCACGTCGCCGGTTCCTGCTCGCCGACGCGCGCGATGCTGCAGACCGGGGTGATGAATCACCGGGCCGGCCTCGGCAACATGCCCGAGACCATCCCCGACGCGCATGTCGGCAAGCCCGGCTACGACACGGTGATGAACCACCGGGTGGTGACGATCGCGCAGCTGCTGCACGCCGGCGGCTATCGCACCTACCTTACCGGCAAATGGCACCTCGGCGGCGACGCCACCCGGCTGCCGCATGCGCGCGGCTATGACCGCGCCTTCGCGCTGGAGGCGTCGGGCGCCGACAATTTCGAGCAGCGGCCGATCGAGGCGCTCTACGCCGAAGCCGCCTGGACCGAGAACGGCCGGCCGGCCCGGCTGCCGACGGACTATTATTCGTCGCGCTTCGTCGTCGCGCAGATGATCGACTATATCGAGCGCGACCGGGCCAGCGGAAAGCCGTTCCTCGCCTCGATCAACTTTCTCGCCAATCACATCCCGGTGCAGGCGCCCGACAGCGATATCGCCCGCTATGCCGGCCAGTATCGCGAAGGGTGGACCCGACTGCGCGAGGCGCGCGCCCGGCGGGCCAAGGCGCTGGGGGTGATCCCGCCGGACGCCGGCATGGTGACGATGCCGACGACGCGCGACTGGGCGACGCTCGAGGCGGACGAGCGGCTGGCGGCGGTGCGCGTGATGCAGGTCTATGCGGCGATGGCCACCGCGATGGACCGCGAGGTCGGCCGGCTGGTGGCGCATCTGAAGCGGACCGGCGACTATGAGAACACGATCTTCATCTTCACGTCCGACAATGGCGCCGAGCCCACCGACCCCTATAATCGCTGGCTCAACCGCTTCTCGCTGCGTCAGCGCTACGACGTGTCGACCGCCAACATCGGGCGGCGCAACAGCTTCAGCGCGATCGGCCCCGGCTGGGCGAGCGCGGCGACCGCGCCGCTGTCGGGCTACAAGTTCAGCGCCACCGAAGGCGGGCTGCGCGTCCCGCTGATCATCGCCTGGCCGGGGCACGGCGAGGTCCGGGGCGGCCGGATCGCCGATGCGCTGGCGCACGTCACCGACATCGTCCCGACGCTGGCCGAGCTCACCGGCGTGCCGCTTCATGACGGCAGCTGGCGGGGCCGCGCCGTCGAGCCGGTGACGGGTCGCAGCCTGGCGCCGCTGCTGCGCGGCGAGGCGGCGCGCGTCCGCGGCGTCGACGAGCCGCTGGGCTACGAACTGTCGGGCAACGCGGCGCTGTTCCGCGGCGACCTGAAGCTGGTGCGCAACCTGCCGCCGACCGGCGACGGCCGGTGGCGGCTGTTCGACATCCGGCGCGACCCCGGCGAGACGCAGGATCTCGCCGCTGCCAACCCGACGGCGTTCGGCGAGATGATGGCCGATTATCGCGCCTATGCCCGCGCCAACGGCGTGCTCGAGATGCCGGCCGGCTATACCGCCGACAGGCAGATCAACCTGTATGCGATGCGGCAGCGGGGCTGGAGGCAGCTGGCGCAACTGGGGCTGTGGGCCGCCGGCGGCCTCGCGCTAGTCCTGCTGCCGGCCTGGCTGCTGCTGCGCCGCCGGCGGCGGGCGCGTCGGGTCGACTAGCCGGAAGCCGATGTGATCGGTGCCGAGCCCGCGTTCCTGGAACTGGCGGGCCGCCGGGCGGTAGCGCGCGCAGTAGTTGGCGGCGCACAGGAAGCTGCCGCCCTTGATGACGTTGCGCTCGGAGTCGATCGCCGAGCTCGTCCACTCCCAGACGTTGCCGATCAGGTCGTGGACGCCGTGGCGATCGGGCGGAAAGCAGGCGACCGGGGCGCGGCCGGCGAAGCCGTCGGTCGCGAGATCGCGCGCAGGAAACACCCCCTGATAATAGTTGGCCAGCGGCTTGCCCGCGGCGTCGACGGGCGCCTGGCGGCTGGCGCCGCCGCTCGTCGCCGCCAGCTCCCATTGCGCCTCGCTCGGCAGCGCCTTTCCGGCCCAGCGCGCATAGGCGAGCGCATCCTCATATCCGATCTGGACGACCGGTTCGCGCCCCCGACCGTCGATGCGGCTCGCCGGGCCGGCCGGGTGGCGCCACTGCGCGCCGACCACCCAGCGCCACCAGCGCGGATCGCCGTCGTCGGGAACGGTGAAGACCGCCGAGCCCGGCATCAGCATCTCGGGCGGGGCGCCGGGGAGCGCCGGCGGATCGCGCTCGGCCAGCGTGCGATAGCCGGTGGCGCGCACGAAGGCCGCGAAGTCGGCGTTGGTCACCTCGTGCGTCGCGATCCAGAAACCGGCGAGGCGCACCCGCCGCGGCGGTCCTTCCTCGGGAAGCGCCGCCGCGTCTCCCATCGTGAAGGTCGCGCCGGGGATCCATGCATAGGGCTGTGCGGGCAGCGCCGCGCAGGTGGGCGAGGGCGGGACGGACGCATCGTCGGCCACACCGCAGGCCGCGAGCACCAGCGACAGCAGCACAGCGCATCCGCGCACTAGTCGCTCAATCGGTCGAGCAGCAGGCCGGCGGTGTGCGCGGCGACGCGCGTCGCCTCCGCCACCGCGAGCCGCTGGTCGTTGCGCAGCGAGCTCCAGGTCTGGAAGGACAGCGCGGCGACCAGCGCTTCGACGCCGATGGTGTCGGCCTTGGCGGTTTCGGGCAGCAGCCGCAGCAGCAGCTCGCGCTCCATCATCAGGACGCGCGCATGTTCCTCGCGTAGGAAGGGCGACTGCGAGCCCTTGACGGCGGCGGCGAGCCGGTAGGGCAGCATCGCCTCGAACACGCGCGCGCGCCGGCCGATCAGGTCGCGGACGTCGTCCCGCCAGCCGGGGCCGGCATAGGGTGCCGTTACGATCGGCATCACCCGGCGTTCGATGACCGCCGACATCTCGCGATAGAGCGAATCCATGTCGTCGAAATGGCGGAACACGCTGCGCTGGCCGACCCCCGCGACCTCGGCGACGCGCGCGGCGCTGGGCACGATATCGCCCTGTTCGATCAGCTGGAGCATCGCCTCGACGATCCGGCGCCGGCTCGAGCGGCTGCGCTCGCGGCGGCCGTCGACCGGGGCCTCTGCCTTCCGTGGTTCGCCGATTCCGTCCATGATCCCTCGCTGGCGCGCTTTGGCGCGCCGGTCAATGGCGCGACCTTGCGGCGCGGCGACTATAATGGCAGATATCATGTCATAACTTTATCGGCGGTCAAAAGCGGATCGGTGGGGACGATGAAGAAGCGATGGATGGCGGCGGTCGCGGTCGTGCTGGTTCTGGCGGGCGGCTACATGCTGTTCCAGGCGCAGAAATACCGGTTGCCGGGGCTGATCCAGGACTGGCGCGATCCCGTCCACGACAACCGCCCGGTCACCTGGGCAGCCGGCCCCGACGTCGCGCCGGCGGGCCCGCGCCCGCCCAACATCATCCTCATCGTCGCCGACGACCTGGGCTTCAACGACATCAGCCTGAACGGCGGCGGCGTCGGCGGCGGCATCGTCAAGACCCCCAACATCGACGCGCTGGCGACGCAGGGGCTCAATTTCGCCACCGCCTATGCCGCGAACGCCACCTGCTCGCCGTCGCGCGCCGCGATGATGACCGGCCGCTATCCCACGCGCTTCGGCTTCGAATTCACCGCGGTGCCGACCGCCTTTGCGGAGAATCTGTCGCACGGCGCGGCGATCGGGCCGCTGCAGCCGGTGTTCCACGCCGATCTCGTCACCGACGACATCCCGCCCTATCCCGAGATGGGCGTGCCCGCGAGCGAGGTGACGATCGCCGAGGCGGTGAAGCGCGCCGGGTACCGGACGTTGCACATCGGCAAATGGCATCTCGGCGAGGCCGCGGCGATGACGCCGCACGCGCAGGGGTTCGACGAGAGCCTCGCCATCCTCGGCGGCGGCGCGATGTTCATGGACGAGGACGATCCGCAGGTGGTCAACGCCTATCTGCCGTGGGACCGCATCGACCGCTTCCTGTGGGCGAACCTGCGCCATGCCGTGACCTTCAACGGCGGCGCGCGTTTCCGGCCGGCGGGACATATGACCGACTATTTCGCCGCGGAGGCGGTGAAGGCGATCGGCGCCAACCGCCACCGCCCCTTCTTCATGTATCTTGCTTTCAACGCGCCGCACACGCCGCTGCAGGCGACGCGCGCCGACTATGACGCGCTGCCGCAGATCAAGGACCACAAGACGCGCGTCTACGGCGCGATGATCGCTCAGCTCGACCGCGGCATCGGCCAGGTGATGGCCAAGCTGAAGGCCGAAGGGATCGACGACAACACGCTCGTCATCTTCACCAGCGACAACGGCGGGGCCTGGTATGCCGGGATCGAAGGGCTGAATGCGCCCTATCGCGGCTGGAAGGCGACCTTCTTCGAGGGCGGGATCCGCACGCCGCTGTTCATGCGCTGGCCGGCGAAGATCGCGCCGGGCAGCCGGCGCAGCGACATGACGGGCCATATCGACCTGTTCGCCACCATCGCCGGCGCGGCGGGGGCGGGCGTGCCCGCCGATCGGACGATCGACAGCGAGGACGTGCTCGCCGGTCCGGCCCGGCGGCCGGCGCTGTTCTGGCGATCGGGGGCCTATCGCGCGGTGCGGGCCGGCGACTGGAAACTGCAGGTGACGGCGCGCCCGGCGCAGACGCGGCTCTACAATCTCGCCGCCGACCCGACCGAGCAGCAGGATCTGTCGGCGGCCGAGCCGGCGCGTGTCGCGGCGCTGCGGGCGCTGCTTGACCGGCAGAACCGCGGCATGGCCAGGCCGATCTGGCCGGGGCTGATCGAAGGGCCGGTGCGGATCGACGTCGCGATGAACGCGCCGTGGAAGGACGGGCAGGACTATGTCTACTGGACCAACTGATCCGCGCCGCTGACGGCGCGGCGGCGCCGACGACCTTGCCAATTTGACAGGCCGGCGCGCGCTTGGCGGCGCGCGCCCGCGCTGCCATGGTACGCGTGGTCGCGGCAGGAGAGGGACGACATGGCAGGGCTTTTCGATCTCAGCGGCAAGGTCGCCATCGTCACCGGATCGTCGCGCGGCATCGGCAAGGCGATCGCGCACCGGCTGGCGGAGCATGGCGCAAACGTCGTCATTTCGTCGCGCAAGCTCGACGCCTGCCAGGCGGCGGTCGCCGAGATCAATGCCGCGGTGGGGCGCGAGGCGACGATCGCGGTGCCCGCCAACATCTCCTCGAAGGATGATCTCCAGCGGCTGGTCGACGCGGCCGACCGCGCCTTCGGCAGGATCGACATCGTCGTCTGCAACGCGGCGGCCAATCCCTATTTCGGGCCGATGAGCGGAATCGCCGACGAGCAGTTCGACAAGATCCTGAAAAACAACATTGTCGCCAACCACTGGCTGATCCAGATGGCGGCGCCGCAGATGCTCGCTCGCGGCGAGGGCGCGGTGATCATCGTGTCGTCGATCGGCGGGCTGAAGGCGTCGGACAAGCTCGGCGCCTATTGCATCTCCAAGGCCGCCGACATGCAGCTGGCGCGCAACCTCGCGCTCGAATTCGGGCCGAAGGGGGTGACGGTCAACGCGATCTGCCCTGGGCTGGTGCAGACCGACTTCGCCAGGGCGCTGTGGGACAATCCCGAGATCCTCGCGGCGTCGACGGCGGGTTCGTGCCTCAAGCGCATCGGCCAGCCCGACGAGATCGCCGGCATGGCGGTGTTCCTCGCGTCGAAGGCGGGGGCCTTCACCACCGGCCAGAGCTTCGTGATCGACGGCGGCGCGACGATCGTCTAGCGGGTCAGCCGGCGCCGCGCCGCGGCTCAGAAGATCCCGCCGCCGAGGCTGAGCCGCGCCACGCCGATCACCAGCACCGCGATGTTCAGATTGCGCCCGGCGCGGCCGCCCGCCATCACGCCGAGCCCCAGACCGACGACCGCGACGGGGAGCACGAACCAGTTGAGCCAGCCGAGAAGCGGAAAGAAGGCGACGACCGCGCCGGCCAGCGCGGCAAGGCCGATGGCGATCGAGATGGCGTTGAGCATGGCGTGCGTGTCTCCCTGGCGGCGGTGGCGGGCGGCGGCCCGCCGCCGATCCTAGGCGGCAGACCGGGTCGGTGTCGATCGGCGGCGTCAGCCGGGGCGCGCGCGTCCGGCCCCGGGCACGCCGGTGCCGCGCAGCGACTGGCCCGCGGTTTCGGTGCCGCTTAGCCCGACCGGCCCTTGCGGTCGTAGTAGAGCCGCCCCATCAGCGCGAACAGCGCCAGCGTATCGCGCTCGCCATGGTCGTCGGCGAACTGGCGGTAGAGCGTATCGACGTTGACGGCGAGCCGCTCTGCATCGCGCCAGGCATCGAAGCGGCCAAGGCCGATATCGAAGGCGGCGTCGGCCGCCGACAGGCCGGCATCGTAGCGTCGGCGCGCCTCGTGGGTGATGTAGTCGAGATAGTCGCGTACCGCGCGGACGCCGGCGCGGTCGGTCAGCGGCCCGTGGCCGGGGACGATATGATCGACATCCATCTCGAGGATCGCGTCGCAGGCGGCGAGCCAGTTGCCGACCGGCCCCTCCCACATGATCGGCGTGCCGTCGATGAACAGGATGTCGCCGGTGAAGACGGTGCGGTCGGTGGGCACGTGGACGAGCACGTCGCCCGCGGTGTGCGCCGGGCCGACCTCGATCAGCCGCACCCCCTTGTCGCCGACCCTGAGGTCGAGCCGCCCGTGGAAGGTGCGGGTCGGCGCGCGGCCGCTGACGCCGGCGAAGTCGAAGGGCGCGAAGATCTCGGCGAAATAGGCGCCGGCCACGCCCAGCTGTCCCGCGGCGCCCGCCGCCTTGAGCTGCGCCAGCATCGGCGGCGCGAACGCCTCCATCTCGCGCGCCGAGGCTTCCGAAGCGACGATCTCGGCGTCGGGAAGGAGGCCGTTGCCATGCGTATGATCGCCATTGGCATGCGTGTTGACGACGGTTCCGATGTCGCCGGCGGCGATGCCGCTGGCGCGCCGCATCGCGTCGAGCATCTCCGCGGTCAGCGCCTCGTCGAACAAGGTGTCGACCAGCAGCGCCTGATCGCCGTCGCGCACCAGCCCGGCGTTGGACCAGCCCCAGCCGCCGTCGGGCTGCAGATAGGCGTAGATGCCGTCGCCGAGGTCGACGAGCCCCTTGTCGTAGCCTGCCATCGCCATCCTCCCCGCCGCCGACGCTAGGGCAAGCGGGGAGGGGGCTCAACTAGCGGCTATTCCAGCTCGAAGACGACGTTGACGGTGACGGTCGCCTCGACCTCGCCCGGTGCGATCGGCGTCGAGGCGTCCTTCGCCTCCATCGACTGCGCGCGCATCATCGGGACCGGATAGGGCGGGGGTGTCACCGCACTGCCTTCGCTGATCTGCATGATGCGCTTGACGCGGAGGCCGGCGGCCTTGGCGTAGAGCTCGGCGCGCTGCCGCGCCTTCGCCATCGCGGCGACGCGCGCCTCGTCGAGCGCCGGCTCGGGCTTGTCGAGGCGGAAGCTCGGCCCGTTGATCTGGTTGGCGCCCTGGACCACCAGCGCATCGATCGTCTTGCCCATTCCGCCCAGGTCGCGGACGCGGATCATGACGTTGTTGCTGACCTGGTAGCCGGTGAGGACCGGCGGCTGGTTCTCGCGGTAGAGATATTGCGGGCTGAGGTTGAGGCCCGAGGTCTGGATGTCGCGGTCGGCGACGCCGGCCCGCCTGAGCGCGGCGATCATCGCGCTCATTTCCTGCGCATTGAGGCGCATCGCCTCGCTCGCGGTCTTGGCCTGCGTGACGACGCCGGCCGACAGGTCGGCGACGTCGGGCGCGCGCTCGACCTTGCCCTCGGCCGCGACGGCCAGCGTCGTGCCGACGACGGGGGCCTGGACGACGGGGACGACCTGCGCGGCAGCCGGCGCGGCGAGGGCGACCAGCACCGCGGCGGCGGCGGACTTCGAGATCATGTGCTTTCTCCGGATCAGGAACGACATTGCGGCTACCGTTGCCGCAGCGCAACTTTCGCAGGGCTGAACGGCTAGGCCGAGCGCCGCGCCCCGAGCAGCAGGCGATAGAGGCCGATGATCAGCGCGGCGCCCGCCGCCGCGGCAGCGAAGCTCAGCGGCTCGCGCGGATCGAAGGCATCGAGCGCGTGCCCGAGAAAGCCGGCGAGCATGGCGCCGGCGATTCCAAGCAGGATGAGCAGCACGGGGCCGGTCGAGGGCCGCCTCGCCATTACCAGACGGGCAAGCATGCCCACCAGCACCCCGACGAGCATCCAGCCTAGCAGTTCCACCCGGCACCCCTCCGACGACCGCCGGAGTCGCGAGGACTCCGGGCGGTCGCTTCGATCAGACGCCTTAGTTAGATGCTCGTGCGGCGGCTGGTAAACATCCGATAGAGCCAGAGCAGCAGAATCGCGCCGAGCGTGGCGATGACCAGGTTCCAGATATTGCCGCCGGCACCGAGACCGAGCGCCGAGGCGATGAAGCCGCCGACGACGGCGCCGACGATGCCGAGCAGGATGGTGACGATGATGCCGCCCGGATCGCGACCGGGCATGATGAACTTGGCGAGCGCGCCCGCGATGAGGCCGATCACGATCCAGCCGAGAATGCCATAATCCATGTCTTCGCTCCCTTGCGAGGGACGGGCGAGGTCCCGATGTACGCCAGGCGAGCGCACGCTGCCTGTCCCGGACGCGGGGCATCCCGTCGTGCGGCGCTCGCTCTGTTTTCGAACGACCCATCGCGGATTTGGTTCACATTCAGCTTGGGTAAACGTTGCTGTTGCGAAACGGCTTCAGGTTGATCGAACAGCGAAATGCATTGGTCGAACGCCATTTTCGGGGTGTCGCGCCTGTGCTATGGCGCCCGCGCTCGCGGAAATGCGGCTTGCGGCTACTGATATAGGCGTGTAATACACTCGAGCCGACAATCGGGGATTCGAAGGTCATGAACATGCACGCACCCGTCCGCGCCACCGGCGCCGCCCCCGCCGACGATCGGGGCTTCGTCGTGCGCAACCGCCGGGCTCTGATCATCGGGGTGCTCGTGGCCGTGGTGGCGCTCTGGGGCGCCTTCAAATTCTTCGGCGCGGCGCCCGAGGCGGCCCCGGAGACCGCAAAGGCACCCCGGGTGTCGGTCACCGTGCCGGGACGGGTCGCCGTCGCCGCCGAAATCCGGGTTCCCGGCGCGATTGCGGCGCGCCGCGAGATGCCGGTGGGCGTTCAGGGCGAGGGTGGCATGGTCAATGCCGTGCTGGTCGAGGCGGGCGACTTCGTGCGGGCCGGCCAGGTGATGGCGCGCCTCGATCGCGCCGTCCAGGTCCAGCAGGTCAACCAGCTGAGCGCGAGCGTGCAGCAGGCGCGTGCCGATCTGGCGCTTTCGCAGAGCGAGCTCGATCGGGCGCTGACGCTCGTCGAGAAGGGCTTCATTTCGAAGGCCGACATCGATCGCCGCACCGCGACGCGCGATTCGAACGCCGCGCGGGTGCGCGTGGTCGGCGCTCAGCTTTCGGAATCGCAGGCCCGGCTTGCGCGTCTCGATATCCGGGCGCCGGGCCCCGGGCTGGTCCTGGCCCGCGCCGTCGAGCCCGGCCAGATCGTCGGCCCCGGCGGCAGCCCGCTGTTCCGCGTCGCGCTGAACGGCGCGATGGAAATGACGGCGCGCGTTGCCGAACAGGATCTCGCCAAGCTGCGCGTCGGAATGCCGGCGACGGTGCAGCTGGTCGGCGGACAGCGCGAGTTCGCCGGCGAAGTCTGGCTGCTCGAGCCGGTGATCGACGCGCAGAACCGCCAGGGCATCGCGCGCATCGCGCTTGCCCCGGACCCCGACCTGCGCGTCGGCGCCTTCGCCAATGCGCGGATCGCCGTCGGCACCGCACTTCAGCCGGTGCTGCCGCAGTCGGCGATCCTCGCCGACGCGAAGGGCGCCTATGTCTATGTCGTCGGTGCGGACAACAAGATCGCGCGCCGCGGCGTGACGACCGGCGAGGTCAGCCGGGCGGGGATCGCGATCGCCTCGGGGCTTAGCGGCAGCGAGCGCGTCGTCCTTTCGGCGGGTGCGTTCCTCAACGAAGGCGAGACGGTCGATCCGGTCAGCCAGCGCATCGCGCGCTGACGCCAGCGCCGGTCGAAAGGGATCAACGATGCGAAATATCTCGGCTTGGGCGATCCGCAACCCGTTGCCGCCGATCGTGTTCTTCGTCGCGATGACGCTGGCGGGCATCGTCAGCTTCATGCGCATGGACGTGAACCTGATGCCCGACGTCAGCGTGCCGTTCATTTCGGTGCGGGTTTCGCAGCCGGGCGCCGCACCGACCGAACTCGAGACGCAGGTGACGCAGCGCGTCGAGGCCGCGGTCCGCGGCGTCAGCGGCGTCGATGAGATCACGTCATATGTCGAGGAGGGCAGCAGCAACTCCAACGTCACGTTCGATCTCGGCACGCCGGTCGATCGGGCGCTGAACGATGTGCGCAACGCGGTCTCGCAGGTGCGCGGCGACCTGCCCGACGGGATTCTCGAGCCGCAGGTGACGCGCATCGACATCGAAGGCGGGCCGCTGTCCTACATGTCGGTCGAATCGACCGACATGACGCTCGAGGAACTGAGCTGGTTCGTCGACAACACCGTGGCCAAGCGGCTGTTGTCGGTCGCCGGCATGGCGCAGGTCCAGCGCGCCGGCGGCGTCGACCGCGAGATCCGCATCGTACTCGATCCGTCGAAGATGCAGTCGCAGGGCATTACCGCCGCGCAGGTCAACCAGCAGCTCCGCCTCGTCAACCTCAACGCCACCGGCGGCCGCGCCGAGGTGGCCGGCTCCGAGCAGGCGGTTCGCGTCCTCGGCAACTCGGCCAACGCCTTTTCGCTCGGCGAGACGCAGATCTCGGTCGGCAACGGGCGCACGGTGCGGCTCGCCGACATCGCGTCGGTCACCGACGGCTATGCCGAGCAGCGCTCGCTCGCCAAGATGAACGGCCGTCAGGTGCTGAGCTTCTCGATGACCAAGGCGAAGGGCTCGTCGGACGTCAGCGTCTATGACGACGCGCAACGCGTCATCGAGGAGCTGCAGAAGGAAAACCCCAAGGTCAAGTTCACCGAGCTGTTCACGACCGTCCAGTACACCAAGAGCGAGTATAATTCGGCGATCACGGCGATGGTCGAAGGCGCCGCGCTGGCGGTGTTCGTGGTGTGGCTCTTCCTGCGCGACACGCGCGCGACGCTCATCTCGGCGCTCGCCATTCCGCTGTCGGCGATTCCCGCCTTCTGGTTCATGGACATGATGGGCTTCACGCTCAACAACATCAGCCTGCTGGCGCTCAGCCTCGTCGCCGGCGTGCTCGTCGATGACGCGATCGTCGAGATCGAGAACATCGTTCGCCACATGCGCATGGGCAAGTCGGCCTATCAGGCGTCGATCGATGCCGCCGACGAGATCGGCCTCGCCGTCGTCGCGACGACCTTCTCGATCGTGGCAGTGTTCCTGCCCGTCGGCCTGATGCCCGGCATTACCGGCCAATATTTCAAGCAGTTCGGCCTCACGGTCGTCGTCGCCGTGCTGATGAGCCTGGCGGTGGCGCGCCTGATCACGCCGATGATCGCCGCCTATTTCCTCAAGTCGCACGGCGTGGCGGAGCATGGCGGCGGCCGCGGCATGGACTTCTACATGCGCGTGCTGCGCTGGTCGCTCGATCAGCGCGCCGCCGATGTGCGCCGCAAGTCGCCGTCGCTGCGGACGCGCCTCTTCGCCTGGACCCGCGACCATCGATACTGGATGATGGGCGTCGGTGCCGCGGCGTTCGTGCTGACGATCTATGCCTACGCCACGCTGCCCGGCGCCTTCCAGCCGACGACCGACCAGGACAACAGCCAGGTGTCGATCACGCTCACGCCGGGTGCGACGCTCGACCAGACCCAGCGGGTCGCCGACGAGGCGGTTCGCATGCTGCTGACCCAGCAGGAGGTCCAGGAAGCTTTCGCCGATGTCCGGGTGGGCGAGGCGACCGTCTATCTCCACCTGCGCGACGATCGCAAGCGGTCGAGCGTCGATTTCGAACGCGCCATGCAGCCGGCGCTCTCGCGGATTCCCGACGCGCGCATCAACTTCGCGTCGCAGCAGGGCGGCGGCCCGAGCAACCGCGATATCGTCCTGATGTTCGCCGGCGACAATCCCGACCAGCTCTACGCGACCGCGCTCAGGATCGTCGAGGAGATGAAGGGCATTCCCGAGGTGCGCGCGCCGCGCATCGAAGGCGACATGCGGCGGCCCGAAATCATGGTGACGCCCAAGTTCGATCTCGCCGCCGATCTCGGCGTGACCACGCAGGCGCTGAGCCAGACCATTCGCATAGCGACGATCGGCGACATCGATCAGAATGTCGCCAAATTCTCGCTCGCGGATCGTCAGATTCCGATCCGCGTCGTCATCGACGAGAGCGCGCGACAGGATATCTCGACGATCGAGAATCTGCCGGTCCCGACCGTCAACGGCGGGTCGGTGCCGCTCAAGGTCGTCGCCGACGTCACCTTCGGCTCGGGGCCGACCATCATCCGTCGCTTCAACCAGAAACGCCGCATCGTGCTGTCGGCCGACCTGGCGCCCGGCAAGGTGACCAGCGACGCGACGCGCAAGATCGACGCGCTGCCCGCCGTCGCCAATCTGCCGACCGGGGTCGAGAAGGTGACCTTCGGCCAGGCCAAGATGCAGGCCGAGATGGTCACCAACTTCGTGGTCGCCGTGATCTCGGGCGTGTTGCTGGTGTTCGCGGTGCTGGTGCTGCTCTACCGCAAGATCCTGCCGCCTTTCGTCAACATGGGGTCGCTGCTGCTGGCACCGCTCGGCGGCGCGGTGGCGCTGCACCTGACCGGCAACATCCTGTCGATGCCGGTGTTCATCGGTATCCTGATGCTCCTCGGGATCGTCGCGAAGAACTCGATCCTGCTCATCGACTTCGCGCTCGAAGAGATGAACCGCGGCGTCGACAAGACGGCCGCGATCATCGACGCGGGCCACAAGCGCGCCCAGCCGATCGTCATGACGACGGTTGCCATGGTCGCCGGCATGGTCCCGACGGCGCTCGCATTGTCGGGCGACGCCGCATGGCGCGCGCCGATGGGCGTCACGGTGATCGGCGGGCTCATCCTGTCGACGGTGTTGACGCTGCTCATCGTGCCGGCGGGCTTCAGCCTTGCCGACGACCTCGAGCGGTGGCTGGCGCCCAAGTTCGGCAAGCTGATGACGCACAAGCCCGATCGGGGCGTGGCACCGCAGCCGGCCGAATGAGTTGAAGGCTGGGTGAGACTGGAAAAGCTCGACCTGGCGTCCAGCCCCGCGCGGGGGATGAAGCTGATCGCGACCGGCATGCTGGTCGCGGCCGCGCTGATCTTCGTCGCCGCGCACGGCTGGGAGGATCGCTATCCGTGGGTCGGCTATGTCGCCGCCTTCGCCGAAGCGGCGATGGTCGGCGGGCTCGCCGACTGGTTCGCCGTCACCGCGCTGTTCCGGCATCCGCTCGGCATCCCGATCCCGCACACCGCGATCATCCCGCGCAACAAGGACCGGATCGGCGACACGCTCGCCACCTTCCTGCGCGAGAATTTCCTCACCCCGCGCATCGTCGCGCGCCGCCTCGAGGCGTTCGACATGGCGGCCGCCGCCGGGCGGTGGCTCGCCACGCCGTCGTCGTCAGGCTCGCCGCGACGCGGCTTCGCCAAGCTGATCCAGCAGGTGCTCGAGGCGCTCGACAGCGAGGCGATCGGCGGGCTGGTGCGCAACATGGCCGCGGGCCGCATCCGCGCCATGGAAGTGTCGCCGATGCTCGGATCGGCGGTCGAGGCGGCCATCGAGGGCAACCGCCACGAGCCGCTGATCGATGCGGCGATCCAGTGGGCGGCGCGCGCGCTCGATGCCAATGAATATATGATCCGCGAGGCGGTGCACGCCCGCACCACCTGGCTGCTGCGCGTCGCCAACGTCGACGAGACCATCGCCGAGAAGATCATCGATGCGATCCGCAACCTGATCTACGAGGTGGCCGGCGACCCGCACCATCCGATGCGCGCCAAGGTCACGCAGGGGCTGCAGGATTTCGCGTTCGACCTGAAGCATCTTCCCGAGACGCGGTTGCGCGTCGAGGCGATCAAGAACGAACTGCTCGATCATCCCGAGGTCGGCAAATATCTCGGCGGGCTATGGTCGAGCCTCAAGACCGCCATCCAGCGTGCGGTCAACGATCCCGACGCCGCGCTGTCGGGCAAGCTCGGCGACGCCGCGCGCAAGCTGGGCGAGACGCTCGAAAGCGACCCGCGGCTGCGTGCCGCGGTCAATCTCTACGCGCGTCGCGCCATCGTCGGCATCGTCGCCGAATATGGCGGCGAACTGGTGCGGATCGTGTCCGACACGGTGCGCGGCTGGGACGCGCGCACCATCACCGACCGCATCGAAAACGCCGTCGGCCGCGACCTTCAATATATCCGTATCAACGGCACGCTGATCGGCGGCCTCGTCGGCCTGACGATCCACGCGGTGTCCGACGCGCTATCCTAGCGCCGCGCAGGCGCGCTGGATGCGCCGGCAGGCCTCCTCGAGGATGTCGTCGGAAGTGGCATAGGAGATGCGGAACGCCGGCGACCCGCCGAAAGCCGCGCCGTGGACGACCGCGACGCCTTCGCTTTCGAGCAGATAGCCAGCCACCTGCTCGTCGTTCGCCAGCACCGCCCCCGCCGGGGTCATCTTGCCGATCAGCCCGGCGCAGTCGGGATAGACGTAGAAGGCGCCCTCGGGCCGGTGGCAGCGCAGGCCGACCGCCTGGTTGAGCATCGAGACCACGAGGTCGCGCCGCACCTGGAACGCGGCGCGCCGCTCGACGAGGAAATCCTGCGGGCCGTTGAGCGCCGCGACCGCCGCCGCCTGCGCGATCGAACAGGGGTTCGACGTCGACTGCGACTGCAGCTTGCCGATCGCCTTGATGAGCGGCGCCGGGCCGCCGGCAAAGCCGATGCGCCAGCCGGTCATCGAATAGGCCTTCGACGCGCCGTTGACGGTAAGGGTCCGCTCGTAGAGCTCGGGGCAGACCTGCGCGGTCGTCGAGAAGGTGAAGCCTTCGTAGACGATGTGCTCATACATGTCGTCCGACAGGATCCATACGTGCGGATGCCGCGCCAGCACTTCGCCGAGCGCCCTGAGCTCGGCGGCGGCGTAGCCGGCACCCGTCGGGTTCGACGGCGAGTTGAGGATCAGCCAGCGCGTGCGCGGGGTGATCGCCGCCTCGAGCTGCGCCGCGGTGATCTTGAATCCGGCGTCGATCCCCGCCTCGACGAACACCGGCGTGGCGCCGGTGAAGCTGACGATGTCGGGGTAGGAGACCCAATAGGGCGCCGGGATGACGACCTCGTCGCCGACGCCGATGGTGGCGACCAGCGCGTTGAAGATCGTCTGCTTGCCGCCGACGTTCACGGTGATCTGGTCGAGCCCGTAGTCGAGGCCGTTGTCGCGCTTGAACTTGTCGCGCACCGCCTCCTTGAGCGCCGGCGTCCCGTCGACCGCGGTATATTTGGTCTCGCCGCGGCGGATCGCCGCGATCGCCGCTTCCTTGACGAAGTCGGGCGTGTCGAAGTCGGGCTCGCCCGCACCCAGGCCGATGATGTCGCGCCCCTGCCGCTTCAGCTCCGCCGCCTTGGCGGTCACGGCGAGCGTCGCCGACGGGTGGATGCGTTGAATGGCGTCGGACAGCAGCATCGATTGATTCCCCCAGGAGGCGCAGGCGAGGGGGGTATAGACGGCGGTCGGAACGATTCCAATCCGAGGTTGTTTAGCTCTTGTCGTCGGGCATGAGATATTATAACACGACCGCCATGGATTTCCGCTGGATCGATCGTTCTGCCCTCGGGCTCTCGGGACTTTGCCTGGTGCATTGCCTCGTCGGCAGCCTGCTGATCGCCGCGCTGTCGGTCAGCGGCGGGTTTCTGCTCGACCATCGGTTTCACGTCGTCGGGCTGGCGATGGCGGTGCCGCTCGCGGTCTTCGGCTTGTGGCGCGGCGTGGCGCGCCACGGTCGCTGGCAGGTCGCCGCGGTCGGCGGGCTCGGTATCGCGCTGATGATCGTGGCGCAGTTCTCACGCCATGGCGCGGCCGATGAAGTGCTCTATACGGTGATCGGGGTGACGCTGCTCGGGGCGGCGCACCTGCTCAATCTCCGCTGGAACAGCTGACAGCCGCTTGAGACCGGGGGCGGGAAGCTCCATAATCGGTACATGGCCACCGTACCCCACCATGATCACGTCAACCATGCCGGCCGGGCGCTGGTCGGCGCGGCGCGCGATGCCATGGTCACCGGCGGCGAGCAGTGGACCGACATGCGTGCCGCGGTGTTCGAATCGCTCGCCAGCTTCGACCAGCCGGCAAGCGCCTATGATATCGCCGATCGGGTCAGCCAGGCGGTCGGCCGGCGCGTCGCCGCCAACACCGTCTATCGCATCCTCGATCTCTTCGTATCGAAGAACGTGGCGATGCGGGTCGAAAGCCGCAACGCCTATCTGGCGAACGCGCACCCCGACTGCCTGCACGACTGCATCTTCCTCGTGTGCGACGGCTGCGGCTCGACGACCCATGTCGACGACGACGCGCTGTCGAACGGCGTTCGCGAGCGCGCGAGCGCGGCGGGGTTCAAGGCCGAGCGCCCGGTAATCGAGGTCCGCGGCCGCTGCGCCGACTGTCGTGACTAGGTTCGACAAACGCCCGGGGCGGGAGTAAGCATCCAGTCCGCGTAACTATTCTGGATCAGCCGTGACCCAAGGTCCCATCACCCCGCTACTCGACACGGTCTCGTCTCCCGCCGATCTCCGCAAGCTCAAGGCCGAGCAGCTCCGCCAGCTCGCCGACGAACTGCGCGCCGAGATGATCGATGCGGTGAGCGTCACCGGCGGGCATCTCGGGGCAGGGCTCGGCGTCGTCGAGCTGACGGTGGCGCTGCACTATGTCTTCGACACGCCGCGCGACACGCTGATCTGGGACGTCGGTCACCAAGCCTACCCGCACAAGATCCTGACCGGGCGGCGCGATCGCATCCGGACGCTGCGCCAGGGCGGCGGCCTGTCCGGCTTCACCAAGCGCAGCGAGAGCGAATATGATCCGTTCGGCGCCGCGCACAGCTCGACCTCGATCTCGGCGGCGATCGGCTTCGCCACCGCCAACAAGCTGGCCGGCACCCCGGGCAAGGCGATCGCGGTGATCGGCGATGGCGCGATGTCGGCCGGCATGGCCTATGAGGCGATGAACAACGCCCAGGGTCCGGGCAATCGGCTGGTCGTCATCCTCAACGACAACGACATGTCGATCGCGCCGCCGGTCGGCGCGCTGTCGGCCTATCTGGCGCGGCTGGTGTCCTCGGAAAGCTTCCTCGGCCTGCGCGGCATGGCGAAGCGCGTCGCCAAGAAGATTCTGCCGCAGCGGCTGCAGCGCGCCGCCGAGCGCGCCGAGGAATATGCGCGCGGCATGGCGACGGGCGGCACGCTGTTCGAGGAGATGGGCTTCTACTATGTCGGCCCGATCGACGGGCATAACCTCGACCATCTGCTGCCGGTGCTCGAGAATGTCCGCGACGCGGCCGAAGGCCCGATCCTCGTCCATGTCGTGACGCAGAAGGGCAAGGGCTATGCCCCCGCCGAGGCGGCGCCCGACAAATATCATGGCGTCGTGAAGTTCGACGTCGTCACCGGTACGCAGGCCAAGGCGCCGGCCGGGCCGCCGAGCTACACCGGCACCTTCGCCAAGGCGCTGCTCGCCGAGGCCGAGCGCGACGACCGCATCGTCGCGATCACCGCGGCGATGCCCTCGGGTACCGGGCTCGACAAATTCCAGGCGGCGTTCCCCGAGCGCACCTTCGACGTCGGCATCGCCGAGCAGCATGCGGTGACCTTCGCCGCCGGGCTTGCCGCGCAGGGCTACCGGCCGTTCTGCGCCATCTATTCGACCTTCCTCCAGCGCGCCTACGACCAGGTCGTCCATGACGTCGCGATCCAGAATCTTCCGGTGCGCTTCGCGATCGACCGCGCCGGCCTCGTCGGCGCCGACGGCTCGACGCATGCCGGCAGCTTCGACGTCACCTATCTCGCGACCTTGCCCAACATGGTGGTGATGGCGGCGGCGGACGAAGCCGAACTCGTCCACATGGTCCACACCGCGGCGCTGCACGACAGCGGGCCGATCGCGCTGCGCTATCCGCGCGGCGAGGGGACGGGCGTGCCGCTGCCGGCGACGCCGCAGCGGCTCGAGATCGGCCGGGGCCGCATCGTCCGCGAGGGCAAGAAGGTGGCGATCCTGTCGCTCGGCACCCGCCTCACCGAGGCGCTCAAGGCCGCCGACGAACTCGAGGCCAAGGGGCTGTCGACGACGGTCGCCGACATGCGCTTCGCCAAGCCGCTCGATTATGATCTCGTCCGCCGCCTTGCTGCGACGCATGAGGTGGTGCTGACCGTCGAGGAGGCGGCGATCGGCGGCTTCGGCGCGCATCTGCTGACGTGGCTCTCCGACGAGGGGCTGCTCGACGCCGGCCTCAAGGTGCGGACGCTGCGGCTGCCCGACAGCTTCCAGGAGCATAACAAGCCCGAGCTTCAATATGCCGAGGCCCGGCTCGACGCCGCCGCGATGGTCGACACCGTGCTGTCGGCGCTCCGTCACAACAGCGTGAAGGTGCTGGGCGCCCGCGCGTGACCGGCGAACGCTTCGCCGCGCGGCCGGTCTTCGGGGCCGACGCGGCCTGGGCGGCGTTCTGGATCTTCGCGATTCCGCTCGGCACGTCGGCCTGGTTCCTGTTCCTCTGCGAATGGCTCGGCTTCCCGCTGCCCGACGGAACGAACAAGTGGATGGTCATTCCCATCCTGCTGATCTTCGTGCCGATGCAGGTCGCAGTGGTGCGCAATCTGCTCGATACGCGCGAGCGCATCGTGATCGATGGCGAGGGCGTGAGGTGGCGTCACTGGTCCGACGAAATCATCCCCTGGCCCGCGATCCGGCGCGTCACGCATACCAGGGCGTCGATGCAGGATTATGTCGGCCTGTGGCTCGACGATCCCGCGCGATATGGCGCGACCGGGCTGAAGCGCTGGCTGAGCTGGCATTCCAGGCATGGCGACGTACCGATCCACGCCAAGGCGACGGGCGCGACGGCGGAGGAGCTGCTGGCGGCGATCTCGCGTTTCCGGCCCGAGCCTATCGAGCGGGACGGTTGATCGGATGTTGAAGGGGCTCGTCTTCGGCGGCGTTTCGCTGGCCTGGATCGCGATCTGCTGGTTTTTCGCAAGCATGGTCGCGCTGTCCGAGGCGGGGCCCAAGGCGACGATCGCCCAGGACGCCTGCGCCAACCGTCTGATGAGGGCGGCGCAAGCCGAGGGGCGGCCGCTCGACCGGATGACGGCGCTCTACGACAGCGGCTGCAAGGCCGAGCATGATCGCGTGCTGGCGGAGCTCAGCCGCCCCTATCTGAGGAACGGCCTGCTGATCGGGATCTTGCCGGTGCTTATCGTCGGATTGCTGCTGTTTCGGGCGCGCGGCTAGCATGGCAAAGGTCCGCGCCGACCAGCTCATCGTCGATCGCGGTCTCGCCGAGAGCCGGACGCGCGCGCAGGCGCTGATCCTCGCCGGGCTGGTGTTCGTCGGCGACCGCCGCGTCGACAAGGCCGGCCAGACGCTCAGCGCCGATGCCGAGCTGATCCTCAAGGGGCGCGATCACCCCTGGGTGTCGCGCGGCGGCGTGAAGCTGGCGCACGCGCTCGATCATTTCGGCTGGGACGTGACCGACGCCGTGGCGATGGACGTCGGCTCGTCGACCGGGGGCTTCACCGATGTCCTGCTGACCCGCGGCGCAGCGAGGGTCTATGCCATCGACTCCGGCACCAACCAGCTTGCGTGGAAGCTGCGGCAGGACCCGCGCGTCGTCGTCCACGAGCAGACGAGCGCGCGCATCCTGACCGCGGCGCATATTCCCGAACCCGTCGACCTGATCGTCTGCGACGCGAGCTTCATCGGCCTCGCCAAGGTCCTCGAGCGTCCGCTCACCTTCGCCAGGCCCGCCGCCAGGCTGCTTGCGCTGATCAAGCCGCAGTTCGAGGCGGGGCCCGGCGAGGTGGGCAAGGGCGGCGTTGTGCGCGATCCGGCGCTCCACGCGCGGGTCTGCGCCGAAGTCGAGGCGTGGGTGGCGGCGCAGCCCGGCTGGCACGTCCTCGGCATCGTCGAGAGCCCGATCACCGGGCCCGAAGGCAATATCGAATTCCTCATCGCCGCCGAGCGCCGCGAATCAGCCCAGCCATAACTTGCGCGTCGGGGGGCGATTGATATAGGACCCGCCGACCCGAGTTATCCGCGGGCGTGGCGGAATTGGTAGACGCGGCAGGTTTAGGTCCTGTTGTCGAAAGACGTGGGGGTTCGAGTCCCTTCGCCCGCACCAACGACGCTCCACCGCTATCTGAGAATTTGAGAAAGCCCGATCCGATGCGCATTGCCGAGACGCTCAACGAAGGCCTGAAGCGCGAGTACAGCGTGACCATTCCGGCCAAGGACCTGAACGCCAAGATCGACGCGCAGGTCGCGAACGTCGCCAAGCAGATCCGCATGCCCGGCTTCCGCCCCGGCAAGGTGCCGCTCAACCTCGTCAAGAAGATGCACGGCGCCTCGCTGCGCCAGGAGGCGCTGCAGGAGGCGCTCAACGACGGCATCCAGCAGGTGATCACCGAGCAGAAGCTGCGGCCGGCGATGCAGCCGCAGGTCGATGTGGAGAGCATCGAGGAGGGCAAGGACGTCTCGTTCAAGGTCGCGGTCGAAGTGCTGCCGACCATCGATGCGCCCGCCGTCGACGGCATCAAGCTCGAAAAGCTCGTCGTCGATCCGACCGACGACGACATGACCGCCGCGCTGCAGCGGCTCGCCGATCAGCAGAAGAGCTTCGACGCCGCGCCGGCGAAATATGCCGCCAAGACCGGCGACCTCGTCGTGATGGACTTCGTCGGCACCGTCGACGGCGAGGCGTTCGAGGGCGGCACCGGCGAGGGCATGCAGGTCGAGCTCGGCTCGGGCCGGCTGATCCCCGGTTTCGAGGAGCAGCTCGAGGGCGTGAAAGCCAATGAGCAGCGCACGCTCAAGGTGACCTTCCCCGACGACTATAACGTCGCCTATCTGAAGGGGCGCGACGCCGAATTCGCGGTGACCGTCACCGAGATCCGCACCCCCAAGCCGGTGGTGCTCGACGACAGCCTCGCCAGCAACCTCGGCATCGAGACGCTCGACAAGCTGAAGGAGATCCTCAAGGATTCGCTCGGCAACGAGCTGTCGGGGCTGACGCGCACGCACATGAAGCGCAAGCTGCTTGACCATCTGGCGGCGTCGCATGACTTCGCGGTGCCCGATACGATGGTCGAGGCCGAGTTCGCGCAGATCTGGCAGCAGCTCGAGCAGGAGGCCGGCAACGAGGCCGACGTCGAGGCCGCCAAGGCCGAGATCGAGAAGGATCGCGACGAATATCGCCGCATCGCCGAGCGGCGCGTCCGCCTCGGTCTGCTGCTCTCCGAAATCGGTCAGGCCAATGGCATCCAGGTCAGCCAGCAGGAGATGAACCGGCTGATCATGCAGGAAGCGAGCAAATATCCGCGCGACCAGCAGCAGCAGGCGGTCAAGTTCTTCCAGGAGAATGCGATGGCGGCCGCGCAGCTGCGCGCGCCGCTGTACGAAGAGAAGGTCGTCGACTTCCTGATCGAGAAGGCGGACATCACCGAGCGCAAGGTGTCGCGCGACGAGCTGCAGGCGGCGATCGAGAGCGAGGACGAATCGCCGCTGGGCCATGTCCACGGCCCCGACTGCGGCCACGACCACCATGGTCACGACCATGGGGCCGCCAAGCCGAAGGCCAAGAAGGCGGCCGCCAGCAAGGCCGAGCCGGTCGCGGCCGACGCGGCGCCGGAGGCGCCGGTGAAGGCCGCAAAGAAGACCGCGGCCAAGGACGCGGCACCGGCGGAGGCCGCCAAGCCGGCGAAGAAGGCCGCTGCCAAGGTCAAGGCCGAGCCCGCCGCCGCTGCCGCTGCCGAGAAGCCGGCGAAAAAGGCGCCCAAGAAAGGCTGATCTTAACGCTTTCGATCTACATAGACCGCCGCGCTGCTGTTCAGCGCGGCGGTTTTCGTTTGTTTCGCCTTCGTGCTATGACCGTAACGGGTTGCGGGGGAGACCTTCCGGTTGGCTCGCGCTGAGGCGCCATGCGGGGTGGCGCACTGAGGGGTGTGCGATGTTGCTCGATCCGGCGACGCTGATCGTTGTGGCCGTCATCATGAGTATGGTCATCTCGGCGCTGCTGTTCTTCTCGTGGCTGCAGGATCGGCGGATCGATGCGCTCCGCTGGTGGAGCGCCACCTGCCTGCTCGCGGCGATCGCCGCCATCATGTTCCTGCTGGGCGGCACCGAAACACGCAGCATCGGCCGCGAGGTCGGCAACGCCTTCTTCGTGCTGAGCTATGGGCTGAGCTATGCGGCGGCACGGCGATTCAACGAACGATCGGTGCCCTGGGCCGCCGTCCTCGTCGGCGTGCCGATCTGGCTGGCGACCGCCTGGGTCTTCGACGTCGGCTTCGTCGAGCGCGTCGTCGTCATCTCGCTGCTCGTCGTCGGCTACGGCTGGTTCACCGCGCGCGAGCTGTGGAACGGACCCGACCGGCTGATCTCGCAGCGGGCGGCGGCGGTCATCACCGCGCTCAATGCGATCTATTTCGCCTCGCGCATCTTTACCGGCCCGGGCCTGCTGCCCTCGGCGGAGTGGGTCACCGTCTTCGACGGTGCCTGGGTGGCGATGGTCGGGCTGGTGATGCTGCTCTACGTGATGACCTTCGGCTTCATGATCATGTCGATGGCGAAGGAGAAGACCGATCTCGAACATCGGCGCGCCGCGCTGATCGATCCGTTGACCGGCGTCGCCAACCGCCGTGCCTTCATGATCCAGGCGGAAAAGCTGCTCGTCGAATCGCGCCAGAACGGGCAGCCGGCGGCGGTGATGATGTTCGACCTGGATCATTTCAAGGCGGTCAACGACACGCACGGCCATCTCGTCGGCGACGGGGTGCTGACCGAGTTCGCGACGATAGCGGTCACGCGGCTGCCGCGCCGCGCGATGCTGTGCCGGATGGGCGGCGAGGAATTCGCCGCCATGGTGCCCGCGACCGATCATGTCACCGCGCTCGACCTGGCCGAACTCATCCGCAGCGACCTGGCGAGCGAAAGCCGCCTCGTGCCGACGACGGTGAGCGCCGGCGTGGCCATCAGCCTCGCGAGCGAGGAGAGCCTCGGCCAGCTGCTGTCGATCGCCGACGATGCGCTCTATCGCGCCAAGAAGGCCGGCCGCAATCGCATCGTCGCCGCGAACGGCTCGGCTGATCGCCCGGCGGCTTCCCCGGCGGCCGGCGGCAGGCTAGACCCCGCGCTGGCCTGAGCGCGCTCCCCTCCCGAAAACTTGCCCGCCGCGCACCTTGACTTCGGAAGGGCGCAGGGACATATCCGCCCCGTCGTTAGCACTCTCCTCAGATGAGTGCCAACGCGCCCATTTCATAAGCAACTGCAGGGTGAAGCACATGAACTTCCGTCCATTGCACGACCGCGTCCTCGTTCGTCGCGTCGATGCCGAAGAGAAGACCTCGGGCGGCATCATCATCCCCGACACCGCCAAGGAAAAGCCGCAGGAAGGCGAGATCGTCGCTGTCGGCTCGGGTACGCGTGGCGAGGACGGCAAGGTGACGCCGCTCGACGTCAAGGCGGGCGATCGCGTCCTGTTCGGCAAATGGTCGGGCACCGAAGTTCGCGTCGATGGCGAAGATCTCCTGATCATGAAGGAGAGCGACGTGCTCGGCATCGTGGAGAAGAGCGCCTGAGGCGCCCTCCCGTCCATCCATTCAGACAAGAAGGTAAGAGATCATGGCAGCCAAGGACGTGAAATTTTCGCGCGACGCCCGTGAGCGCATTCTGCGCGGCGTCGACATTCTCGCCGATGCGGTGAAGGTCACGCTCGGCCCGAAGGGCCGCAACGTCGTCATCGACAAGAGCTTCGGCGCCCCGCGCATCACCAAGGACGGCGTCACCGTCGCCAAGGAGATCGAGCTCAAGGACAAGTTCGAGAACATGGGCGCGCAGATGGTGCGCGAAGTGGCCTCGAAGACCAACGACATCGCCGGTGACGGCACCACCACCGCGACCGTTCTCGCCCAGGCGATCGTCCGCGAGGGCATGAAGTCGGTCGCCGCCGGCATGAACCCGATGGACCTGAAGCGCGGCATCGACATCGCCGTCACCAAGGTCGTCGAGGATCTCAAGGCGCGCTCGAAGCCGGTCGCCGGCACCTCGGAGATCGCGCAGGTCGGCACCATCTCGGCCAACGGCGAGACCGAGATCGGCCGCATGATCGCGGAAGCGATGGAGAAGGTCGGCAAGGAAGGCGTCATCACCGTCGAGGAAGCCAAGGGCATGGCCTCGGAGCTGGACGTCGTCGAGGGCATGCAGTTCGACCGCGGCTACCTCTCGCCCTACTTCATCACCAACCCCGAGAAGATGCAGGTCGAGCTCGACAACCCCTACATCCTCATCCACGAGAAGAAGCTGTCGAACCTGCAGGCGATGCTGCCGGTGCTCGAGGCCGTGGTGCAGAGCGGCCGTCCGCTGCTCATCATCGCCGAGGACGTCGAGGGCGAGGCGCTCGCCACGCTCGTCGTCAACAAGCTGCGCGGCGGCCTGAAGGTCGCGGCCGTCAAGGCGCCGGGCTTCGGCGATCGCCGCAAGGCGATGCTCGAGGACATCGCGATCCTGACCGCCGGTCAGATGATCTCGGAAGACCTCGGCATCAAGCTCGAGAACGTCACGCTCAACATGCTCGGCAAGGCCAAGCGCGTCACGATCGACAAGGATAACACTACGATCGTCGACGGTTCGGGCGAGGCCGAGGCGATCAAGGGCCGCGTCGAGCAGATCCGCGCGCAGATCGAGAACACCACCTCGGACTACGACAAGGAGAAGCTCCAGGAGCGTCTGGCGAAGCTGGCGGGCGGTGTGGCCGTCCTCAAGGTCGGCGGCGCCACCGAGGTCGAGGTCAAGGAGCGCAAGGATCGCGTCGACGACGCGCTGCATGCGACCCGCGCCGCGGTCGAGGAAGGCATCGTCCCGGGCGGCGGCACCGCGCTGCTGTACGCGACCAAGTCGCTCGACGGCCTCAAGGGCGCCAACGACGACCAGACCCGCGGCATCGACATCGTCCGCAAGGCGCTCTACGCGCCGGTCCGCCAGATCGCGCAGAATGCCGGTCATGACGGTGCGGTCGTCTCGGGCCGTCTGCTCGACTCGAACGACGACACGCTCGGCTTCAACGCGCAGACCGACACCTACGAGAACCTCGTCCAGGCGGGCGTGATCGATCCGACCAAGGTCGTTCGCACCGCGCTGCAGGACGCGGCCTCGGTCGCCGGCCTGCTCGTCACCACCGAAGCGGCGATCGCCGAGCTGCCCGAAGACAAGTCGGCGCCGGCGATGCCGGGCGGCGGCATGGGCGGCATGGGCGGCATGGACTTCTAGGTCCGGTCGACCATCGAACACAGGAAGGGCCGGGAGTGATCCCGGCCCTTTCCTTATGCGCGCAGCCGGGCGGCGATCAGCCCCCGCAACGAATTGCCGATGAAGAACTCGCCTGCGAGATCGGCCGGCGTAAGGTCGGCTTCAACCGCCTTGCCGGAGTCGAGCAGTTCGGCGCGGAGCACGCCGGGCAGCAGGCCGGCGGCGAGCGGGGGCGTCAGCAGCATGCCCGCGCGCGGCACGAACAGGCTGGTGAAACTGCCCTCGGTGAGCTCGCCGCGGTCGTTGACGAACAGCAGTTCGAAGGCGCCGCTCGCCGCGCGCGGGACGTCGTAGAAGTCGCGGTCGCTGGTCTTGTGGAACAGCCGCGGATCGCTGCGGCCGACCGCCAGCGCCGCGAGCGCCACCTCGACGGGACCGGCCGGCGTCGGCGGCAGCGGCGAGGCCTGTACCGCCACGTCGCCGGTCGGCGCCAGCACGACGCGCACGCGCGACGCGCGCGCGAGCTCGCCGACGGTGGCCTGGATCTGGTTCAGCACGAAATGCCGGTCGAAGGCGAAGCGCCAGTGGGCGGCCGATGCCGCCAGCCGCTCGAGGTGGCGCGGCAGTCGCAAGAGCCCTTCGACGGGATCGAAGCGCAACGTCTCGATGAGGTCGAACGGATGCGTCGGCCGCCGCAGGAAGGCCGCCTTGGTGAGGCATTCGGCCCATTCGGCGGCGGGTTCGCTGTCGGCGACGATGCCCGCCCCGAGGCCGAGCGTCGCGGCGGCGCGGTCGCCGGCCATCACCAGCGTCCGGATCGCGACGTTGAAGCTGGCGCCGCCGTCGGGCGCGAGCCGTCCGATGCTGCCGGTGTAGAGGCCGCGCGCGTGCGGCTCGATCTGCGCGATGACCTCCATCGCGCGGATCTTGGGCGCGCCGGTCACCGAGCCGCAGGGGAACAGCGCGTCGAGCACGTCGACGGCGTCGCGCCCGGCGGCGAGCGTCGCGGAGACGGTCGAGGTCATCTGGTGGACGGTCGGATAGGTCTCGACCTCGAACAGCGAGTCGACCGCAACCGAACCCCGCGCGGCGACGCGCGACAGATCGTTGCGCAGCAGATCGACGATCATCAGATTTTCGGCACGGTTCTTGGGATCGGCGGCGAGCGCCGCCGCGACGCTGCGGTCGTCGACCGGCGACCGTGCCGCGGTGCCCTTCATCGGCCGCGTGGTCAGCTTCCCGTCGGCGAGCGTGAAGAACAGTTCGGGCGAGAAGGACAGCGCCCAGGCGTCGCCGGTGTGCACCAGCGCGCCATGCGGCGCCGCCTGCGCGCCGCGCAGGCAGCGGTAGATCGCCAGCGGGTGCCCGGCGACGGCGACATCGGCGGCGAAGGTGATGTTCGCCTGGTAGATGTCGCCGGCGCCGATCAGCGCCTGCGCGTCGCCGATCATCTGGGCATAGCCCGCGGCGTCGATCCGCGGGCGAAGTGCGCCGATCGCCGCGCGACCGTCGCCGAGCAGCGTGGCGACCTCCTCTCCGGCCAGCGGCGTGCGCCGGTCGAACAGGCCGAACCAGAGCAGCGGAAGCCCGTCCTGCGGTGCGCGGAACAACGGCCGCAGCCGCGGCTCGAGCGCATAGCCGGCCTCGAATCCGATGAACCCCGCTGCCCAGCGCCCACCGCGCTGGGCAGCGCGCAGGCGCTCGAGCGCGGGACGCACCTCGTCGCGCGTAGCCGCGACGACGATCTCGGCGGGCGCGGTGAACAGCTCGGCGGTGCCGCTGCGCCGGGCATCGTCGAGCAGCACGAACGGCGCGGTCGGATCGAAGGTGGTCATCGCAGCGGCTTTGGCATGCGGCGCCGGTCTTGGCGAGCCGGGCAGGCGGGTGGCGACGCTTCGCCCTTGGGCAATGGCGCCGGCTGCACTACATCGGCGCGATGAACGATCAAACCCGGCCGCTCAACGCGGTGATCATCCCGGTGACGCCGCTCCAGCAGAATTGCACGCTGATCTGGTGCACCAAGACGATGCGCGGCGCCTTCACCGACCCCGGCGGCGACCTCGAGCGGCTGAAGGCGGTGGCCGCCGAGCGGGGCGTCACCATCGAGAAGCTGCTGGTGACGCACGGCCACATCGATCATTGCGGCGAAACCGGCGTGCTCGCGCGCGAATTGGGCGTCCCGATCGAAGGCCCGCATCCCGACGACAAATTCTGGATCGACTCGAATCCGCAGACGGGCGCGCAATATGGCGTGCCGCGCGCCGAGGCGTTCACCCCCGACCGCTGGCTCCACGATGGCGACCAGGTCACCGTCGGCGAGCTGGTGCTCGACGTCTATCATTGCCCGGGCCACACGCCCGGGCACGTCGTCTTCCACCATGCGCCGTCCGATCTCGCGATCGTCGGCGACGTACTGTTTCAGGGGTCGGTCGGGCGCACCGATTTCCCGAAGGGCGATTTCCCCACGCTCGTCCGATCGATCACCGGTCGGCTGTGGCCGCTCGGCGACGCCACCGCCTTCGTCCCGGGGCATGGCCCGATGTCAAGCTTCGGCCGCGAGCGCGCCACCAATCCGTTCGTCGGCGACGCGGCGCTCGCCCGCTAGAAGCTGCCGACGGCGAGGATGAGCCCCCAGGCGCTGAGCAGCAGCAGCGTGATCCAGGTGCCGGCGGTGCCGGCGATGCGGAACGGGTTGGGGGAGGGGCGGCCCATGCCGACGGCGTGCAGCAGCCGCGACACGATGATCGACGCCGAGACGATGCCGAGCAGCACGCTGTAGCCGGTCTGATATTCGATCAGCGCCATCAGGATGAGGACGATCGGGACATATTCGCCGAAGTTGGCGTGCGCGCGCATGCGCACCACGAGATCGGCGCTGCCGCCGTCGCCGACCGAGATGCGTTCCGCCATGCGCACCTGGCTGACGCGGTAGCTCAACACCAGGAAGATCAGGCCGCAGACGGCGGCGGTGAAGGTCGTGATCTCGAGTTGCTGCATCGCTCGCTCCCGTGCTCGGCGCCGCGTAAGGGCGCGCCCGAGACTGCGGCAAAGCGTCGGTCGAGGGAAGGGAAATCAGGGGCGTGTTGTACTTGCATGGGGGGCGGAAATGAGTATTGTCGCGCGCTCATTGAACCAGGGCGCGCCGGTACCGGCTGCAATCCCGAATAAACCACGAGAATAGGTGCCAAAATGGCCGTCCCTAAGCGAAAGACCTCTCCGTCGCGTCGCAATATGCGCCGCAGCCATCATGCGCTGACCGCGACGCAGTTCCAGGAATGCACCAATTGCGGCGAGCTCAAGCTGCCGCACCATATCTGCAACGGTTGCGGCCACTACAATGGCCGAGAGGTCAGCGAGCCCAAGGCCTAAGCGCGCAAAGGGCGCCGGTATTATGACCGACCGTCCGATCATCGCGCTCGACGCCATGGGTGGCGACGGCGGTCCTGCGGTCACCATCGCTGCCGCCGAGATCGCCCACAAGCGCTACCCCAAGCTCCGCTTCCGCTTCTATGGCCGCGAGGATGCGATCCGCGCCGAGCTGGCGCGCGCGCCGCGCGTCGCCAGGGATGCGGTCATCGTCCACAGCGACGAGGAAGTGCTCGGCACCGACAAGCCGAGCCAGGTGCTGCGCCGCGCCCGCCGCTCGTCGATGGGGATGACCATCGAGGCGGTGAAGGCCGGCGAGGCGCATGCCGCCGTGTCGGCGGGCAATACCGGGGCGCTGATGGCGATCGCCAAGCTGGGTCTGCGGACGATGGAGGGAATCGATCGCCCGGCGCTCGCCGCGCTGCTGCCGACGATCACCTCGGAGTCGGTGATGCTCGACCTGGGCGCCAACACCGAATGCGACGAGCACAACCTCGTCCAGTTCGCGGTGATGGGCGCGGCGTTCGCGCGCACGGTGCTCGGGCTTAAGCGCCCGCGCGTCGCGCTCCTCAACATCGGCGAGGAAGACCTCAAGGGTACGCATGAGCTCAAGGCGGCCGCGGCGATGCTGCGTGACGCCGACCTGCCGATGGAGTTCACCGGCTTCACCGAAGGCGACAAGATCAGCAAGGGCGACGTCGACGTCATCGTCACCGACGGTTTTTCGGGCAACATCGCGCTGAAGACCGCCGAGGGCACCGCCAAGCTCGTCGTCACGCTGCTGGCCAATGCGTTTCGCAGCTCGGCGCTCACCAAGCTCGGCTACATCATGTCGCGCCCGGCGCTGCGCGCGCTGCGCGGTCATCTCGATCCCAACAACCACAATGGCGCGGTCTTCCTCGGGTTGAACGGCATCGTCGTGAAGAGCCATGGCGGCGCCACGGCACGCGGTGTCGCCAATGCCATCGGCGTGGCGCATGATTTGGTGGTGGCCGATATCGCGCGGCGGATCGCCGACGACCTCGCCAGCGTCGATGCGCACCGCGCGCCGGCGGCCGATGCGGCGGCGACCGCCGCATGAACGGCGTCACGCGATCGCGGATCATCGGTACGGGCGTCTATCTCCCGGCGCGCATCGTCGAAAATGCCGAGCTTGCGGCGCAGGTCGACACCTCCGACGAGTGGATCGTCGCGCGGACGGGAATCCGCCGGCGCCACATCGCTGCCGAGGGCGAGTTCACCTCCGATCTGGCGACGGCCGCGGCGCGCGAGGCGCTGCTCGCCGCCGGAGTCGATGCCGGCGCGATCGACCTGATCATCGTCGCCACCGCGACTCCCGACCAGACCTTCCCGGCCACCGCGACGCGCGTCCAGGCCAAGCTCGGCATGACGACGGGCATCGCCTTCGACGTCGCCGCGGTCTGCTCGGGCTTCCTCTATGCGCTCACCGTCGCCGACGCGATGATCCGCGCCGGGCAGGGGCGCACGGCGCTCGTGATCGGCGCGGAGACGTTCAGCCGCATCCTCGACTGGGAGGACCGCGGCACCTGCGTCCTGTTCGGCGACGGTGCCGGCGCCGTCGTGCTGCGCGCCGAAGCGGGGCGGGGGCTGCCGAGCGACAAGGGCATCCTCGCCGCGCGCCTCCATTCCGACGGCCGCTACAACGAGCTTCTCTATGTCGACGGCGGCCCCGGTTCGACGGGCACCACCGGCAAGCTGCGCATGAAGGGCAAGGAGGTGTTCCGTCATGCGGTCACCAACCTGTCCGAGGTCATGCTCGAGACGCTCGAGGCCGCCGGACTGTCGCCCAAGGACGTGGCGTGGGTGATCCCGCACCAGGCCAACCTGCGCATCCTCGAAGGCACCGCAAAGAAGCTGGGCCTGAGCATCGACAGCGTCGTCGTCACCGTCGATCGCCATGCCAACACCTCGGCGGCCAGCGTGCCGCTGGCGCTCGACACCGCCGTTCGCGACGGCCGGGTCAAGGACGGCGACCTGCTGCTCCTCGAGGCGATGGGCGGCGGCTTCACCTGGGGCGCCGCCGCCGTCCGCTGGTAGATCGTTACGGACGCGACATTGAAGGCCTCGGGCAGTTACGGTAGTAGTCGGGAATCAGCCAGTCGCGAGGCACCAGAACATGGCCGCACATACACTGACCCGAGCCGACCTCAGCGATGCGGTGCACCGCGAGATCGGCCTGTCGCGTGCCGATTCGGCGCAGCTGGTCGAGCAGGTTCTCGACGAGATCTGCGGGGCGCTCACCAAGGGGCAGAACGTCAAGATTTCCTCGTTCGGCACCTTCATGCTGCGCGACAAGGGCCGGCGCATCGGCCGTAACCCGAAGACCGGCAAGGAAGTGCCGATCGAGCCGCGACGCGTGCTGACCTTCCGCCCGAGCCAGTTGATGCGCGACCGCATCAACGCCAAGGACTGACCGCCATGGCCGAGGCGGGGAAAGCGGCAGCCGCCTTCCGCACGATCAGCGAGGTTTCCGACGACATCGGCGTGCCGCAGCACGTCCTGCGCTTCTGGGAAACCAAATTCCCGGCGATAAAGCCGATGAAGCGCGGTGGTAACCGTCGCTACTATCGCCCTGAGGATATTCAGCTTCTCCAGTCGATCAATCGGCTGCTCTATACCGACGGCTATACCATCAAGGGCGTCCAGAAGCTGATCAAGGATCGCGGCGTCCGCGCGGTGATCGGCGGCGCGGGGGCGCCGGGCGAGACGCCGGTGCCGGCGGCGGCGCCGAGCGACCTGTTCGTCAGCGAACAGCCGGCCGAGGCCGCCGGCATCGGCGCGCCGCAGATCGCCGAGATCCGCGCCATCCGCGATCGCCTCGCCGCCGCCCTCGCCGACTCACGGCTCGCCGCCTAGCCAAAGTCGCAGTTCCGAAATCATTCGCATGCGAAGTATTTTCTTCGCATGCGAAGCGAACCGCGGCTCTTCCATCTTCTCTCGCAGGCGCAGCGCGCCGTCGCCCAGGCGGCGGAGCGCGAGAGCGTCGCGCGGCTGGGCGTGACGCCGGCGCAGCTTGCGCTGCTCTACGCGCTCGAGGGCGAGGCGCCGGTCTCGATGGTCGAGGCCGGCCGCGCGCTCGAACTGAGCCCGGCCGCGCTGAGCGGCCTCGCCGACCGCTGCGAACGCGCGGGGCTCGTCGTCCGGCAGCCGAGCCGACGCGACGGACGATCGACCGATCTCGTCGCGACCGCGCGCGGCCGGGCGCTGCGCGATCGTTCCTATCCGATGCTCGGCGATCTCAACGCCCGCCTGGTCGACGGCCTCGACGCTGCCGAGCGCGCCGCGGCGGCCAAATTCCTCACCGGACTGATCGAACGGTTCGGCAAAGCCCAGGGAGAGTGAGATGAGCGACGCCCTTGTCGTCGAGCGCGACGGCAGCGTGATGACGCTGCGGATGAACCGGCCCGACAAGCGCAACGCGCTGACGCAGGCGATGTACACCGGCCTGGCCGACGGACTCGATGCCGCGGCGGCGGATCCCGGGGTGCGCGTGGTGATCATCACTGGCGCCGGCGGTGCCTTCACCGCCGGCAACGACCTCGGCGACTTTCTTGCCGAGGGGCCGCGCGACGGCAGCGAGCGGCCGGTCGGACGCTTCCTGCGGACGATCAGCCGCTTTGCCAAGCCGCTGGTCGCCGCCGTCGACGGCGTGGCGGTCGGCGTCGGCACGACGATGCTGCTGCACTGCGATCTGGTCTATGCCGCCGACACCGCGCGCTTCCAGCTCCCCTTCATCAACCTCGGCCTGGTTCCCGAGGCGGCGTCGAGCCTGCTGCTGCCGCGGATGATCGGCACGGCGCGCGCCAGCGAGCTGCTGATGCTCGGCGAGAGCTTCTCGGCCGCCGACGCCGAGCGCTACGGCATCGTCAACCGGGTCGTGCCCGGCGGAGAGCTGGCGGCGCTCGTCGCCGAGCGCGCCGCGACGCTGGCCGCGAAGCCCGCGGCGGCGCTGCGCTCGACCAAGCATCTGCTGCGCCATGCGACGACCGCGACCGTCGCCGAGCGCATGGCGGAGGAAGGGGCGCTGTTCGCCGCGGGGCTGCAGTCGGCCGAGGCGCGCGAGGCGATGACCGCCTTCATGGAAAAGCGCAGCCCCGATTTCAGCCGGTTCGCATGAGCCGGTCGGCGGTGGCGTCGTTGAGCGCCATCGGCAGATCATAGACGATGGCGAGGCGCATCAGCGCCTTCACGTCGACGTCGTGCGGCATCGGCGTGAGCGGATCGACGAAGAAGACCAGCATGTCGAGCTTCCCTTCGGCGATCATCGCACCGATCTGCTGGTCGCCACCGAGCGGCCCGCTCTTGAGCGGCGTCAGCGCGAGATCGGGATAGGCGTCGAGCACCCGGCGGCCGGTGGTACCGGTGGCGAACAGCGTCGCGCCAGCCAGCGCGGCGAGGTGCCGCCCGACCCAGGCGACGAGTGCGTCTTTCTGCGCATCATGCGCGACGAGGGCGATGGTGGTCATCGCGCGACCATTGCCGCCGCGACGGGTTGCGGCAAGGCCGTTCGCTTGGCAAGGGAGCGGGCGTGACCGAGACCCCCGCTTCCCGCTCCGTCGTCGACAAGCTCGTCGACCTCCTCGATCTCGAGACGCTCGAGATGAACCTCTATCGCGGCGCGACCACCGACGAACCGTGGCGGCGCGTCTATGGCGGCCAGGTGCTCGGCCAGGCGCTCGTCGCCGCCAGCCGTACCGTCGACGAGCAGCGGCCGGCGCACTCGCTGCACGCCTATTTCATCCGCCCCGGCGATCCAGCGGTGCCGATCCTCTACACCGTCGAGCGCGACCGCGACGGCCAGAGCTTCACGACGCGCCGCGTCGTGGCGATCCAGCACGGCCGGCCGATCTTCAACATGGCGGTGTCGTTCCAGGTCGAGGAAACCGGCGTCACCCACCAGTTCGACATGCCCGACGTCCCCGCGCCGGAGACGCTCACCCCCGAGATCGAGCTCCGGCAGCGCGATGCCGACCGCATTCCCGAGAGCTTCCGCGCGCACTGGCTGCGCGACCGGCCGATCGAGATCCGGCCGATCGCTCCGCGCGACATGTTCAACCCCGGCAAGGGTCCGCCGGCCCACAATGTCTGGTTCCGCATCGCCGGGCCGATCGGCGAGGGGCGGGCGCTCCATCAATGCATGCTCGCCTACGCGTCGGACATGACGCTGCTCGACACCTGCCTGCTGCCGCACGACATCTCGTGGATGAACCCCAAGCTGCAGAGCGCCAGCCTCGACCATGCGATCTGGTTCCACGAGCCGTTTCGCGCCGACGACTGGCTGCTCTACGTGCAGGACAGCCCCAAGGCCGCCGGCGCGCGCGGCTTCAACCGCGGCTCGGTCTATACGCGCGACGGCCGGCTCGTCGCCAGCGTGGCGCAGGAAGGGTTGATCCGCGTTCGTGACTAGCGGCCTCCGCCTCGTGGCGCTCGCGCTGCTCCTGTCGGGCTGCGACGCGCAGTCGGCCGATACCGGCCATGTGGTCCACGAGAGCGCGCCGGCCTCGGCCTTTCCCAAGCCGCACCGCGCCATCGCCGATATCGTCAGCGACCAGTTTTCCAACGAGGATGACCGCGATCGCGTCGGCGAGGCGGGCAAGGTGATGGATCTGCTGGGCATCGCGCCGGGGATGACCGTCGCCGACATCGGCGCCGGCAACGGCTATTATACGGTGCGCCTGTCGCAGCGCGTCGGTCCGGAGGGCCGGGTGTTCGCCGAGGACATCATGCCGGCCTATGTCGATCGGCTGCGCGGTCGCGTCGCGGCCGAGCGGCTCGCCAACGTCACCGTCACGCTCGGCGAGGCGCATGATCCCAAATTGCCGACGGGCGAGGCCGACATCGCGCTGCTCATGCACATGTACCATGAGGTCGAGCAGCCGTTCGGCCTGCTGTGGCATCTCCACGCCGCGCTGAAGCCGGGCGGACGGGTCGCGGTGGTCGACATGGACCGGCCGACCAACCGCCACGGCACGCCGCCGGCGCTGCTGCGCTGCGAACTCGCCGCGCTCGGCTACCGCCAAACCGCCTTCCACGATCTCGGCGGCGGGAGCGGCTATCTCGCGGTGTTCGAGACCGCCGACCCGCGGCCCAGTCCGCGGGCGATCAAGCCCTGCAAGGGGTGAGTCCGGTCGGCGCGCGTCGACAGGGGCGGGAAAGCGGCGGCTACTTCACCGCATAATTGCTGAGCTTGCCGCCCTCCGCCGCCAGCCTTTCGAGCAGCGGCGACGGGGTGAAATCGTCGCCGTGGACGCCCTGGTAATGGCGCAGCCGTTCGAGCAGCTTCGGCAGCCCGACGGTGTCGCCATAGAACATCGGCCCGCCCCGGTAGACCGGCCAGCCGTAGCCGTTGATCCAGACGATATCGATGTCGGAGCCGCGATACGCCATGCCCTCGTCGAGGATCTTCGCGCCTTCGTTGATCATCGGATAGACGCAGCGCTCGAGGATCTCCTCGTCCGAGATCGGGCGGCGGTTGACGCCCTTCTCGGCGGCATAGTCGAGGATCATCTTCTCGACGACGGGGGACGGGGTGCGGTTGCGCTTCTCGTCATAGTCGTAGAAGCCGCTGCCGGTCTTCTGGCCGCGGCGGTCCATCTCGCAGAGCCGGTCGCGCAAGCTCTCGCCCTTCGAGGTTTCCTTCGACCAGCCGATGTCGAGCCCGGCGAGATCGGCCATCTGGAAGGGACCCATCGGGAAGCCGAAATCGTAGAGCACGCGGTCGACGTCCCACGGCATCGCGCCCTCGAGGATCAGCTTGTTGGCCTCGCGCTGGCGCGGGCTGAGCATGCGGTTGCCGATGAAGCCGTGGCAGACGCCGGCGACCACGGCGACCTTGCCGATCTTCTTGGCGACCGCCATCGCCGTCGCCAGCACGTCGGGCGCGGTCTTCGCGCCGCGGACCACTTCGAGCAGCCGCATGACGTTCGCCGGCGAGAAGAAATGCAGCCCGACGACATCCTGCGGCCGCGACGTCGCCGCCGCGATCTCGTCGACGTTGAGATAGCTGGTGTTCGACGCGAGGATCGCGCCCGGCTTGGCGAGCCTGTCGAGCTTGCCGAACACCTCCTTCTTGATGTCCATATTCTCGAATACCGCCTCGATGATCAGGTCGCAGTCGGCGAGATCGTCGAGCGACGTCGACGGGGTCAGCAGGCTCATGTTGCGCGCGACGCCGTCGGCGCTCAGCTTGCCCTTGGCGGCGCTGTTCTCGTAATTCTTGCGGATCGTGCCGACGCCGCGGTCGAGCGGCTCCTGCTTCAGCTCGACGATCGTCACCGGGATGCCCGCCGACAGGAAGTTCATCGAGATGCCGCCGCCCATCGTCCCGGCGCCGATGACGCCGACCTTGCGGATCGGGCGCGTCGCGCTGTCGTCGGGCAGGTTGGGGATCTTGGCGGCCTGACGTTCGGCAAAGAACACATAGCGTTGCGCTGCCGACTGGACACCCGACATCAACTCCATGAACAGCGCGCGCTCGCGCTTCATGCCTTCATCGAAGGGCAGGGTGGCGGCCGCCTCGATGCACTTGATATTGGCCTCGGGCGCCTCGTAGCCGCGGAACCGGCGGGCGTTGGCCTTGCGGAACTCGGCGAACAGCTCGGGGCTGCCGCCCTTCACCTCGAGGTCGCGGACCTTCTTCAGCGGTCGCTTCTCGGCGACGATCTTTGCGGCAAAGGCGACGGCCGCGCCGCGCAGTTCACCTTCGGGCGCCAGTTCGTCGATCAGGCCGGTCTCGAGCGCCGCCTTGGCGCCGATCGGCACGCCGCCCGTCACCATGTCGAGCGCCTTCGCCGCCCCGACGATGCGCGGCAGCCGCTGCGTGCCGCCGGCGCCGGGCAGCAGGCCCAGTTTGACCTCGGGGAGCCCGAGCTTCGCCGACGGCACCGCGACGCGGTAATGGCAGGTCAGCGCCACCTCGAGGCCGCCGCCGAGCGCGGTGCCGTGGATCGCCGCCACGATCGGCTTGGGGGCATTCTCGATCGTCGCCTGCACCTCGTGCAGCGCCGCGCCGCGCGGCGGCTTGCCGAACTCGGAAATGTCGGCGCCGGCGATGAAGGTGCGCCCGGCGCAGATCAGCGCGATCGCCTCCACCGCCGGGTCCGCCACCGCCTTCGTCACTGCCGCGGACAGCCCGTCGCGCACGTCGGCCGAGAGCGCGTTCACCGGCGGCGAATCGATGGTGATCACCCCGACGTTGCCGTCGAGCGCGAGATCGGTGACCGCGTTGATGTTGCCCATGTCGTCTCTCCCCATGCGATTTGCCCCGACAGATACACGATCGCGGCGGGCGGCGAAGCGCTGTCGAAAATCGGGGGGACACCCTGTGCCGGTCACCTACCGCACAATTACGATCTGGCTGCGCTGCGGCGCATCGTCGAGTTTGGCGCATCGGAGGTAGCTGATGCGTCACGTAAAATTTGCCGAGCTCGTGCCCGGCGCGGTGGGAATGTTCGAGCCCGAAGGGCCGACGTCGCTCGACACGCTGTCGCGCGAACTCGCGCTCGCCGCGGCACATGGCGACGAGCGGCTGCGCCTCCTCAACGCGATGCAGATGCTCGGCAACGTCCGCGACCTGCTCGTCGGCCCGCTGTCCGCCGAGGCGGAAAGGCTGCTGGGCCAGGCGATACACGAACTGGCGCGCCGCGAGCGCGAGATCCCGGCGGAGTGGCGTCCGTCATAGCCGGGGAGCGCGCATCGGCGCGGCGGGTCGATCGACAGCCGCCCGACGGTGGAACGCGCGGCGCCGCGGTGCGCTTCTACGCCATGACCCGCCATTATTTCCACATTCGCACCGGCCCCCGCGTCGAACTCGACGCCGAGGGTGTCGATTGCGCCGATCTGGCTGCAGCGAAGCGCCATGCGGCGACGCTCGCCGCGGCGCGCCGCCCGCAAGACGCGGAAGACTGGCAGATCGAGATCGCCGACGCCGCCGGGCAGTATCTCGCCACCGTCGACCGGGACGGCGTGGTCGCCACCTGAGTCCGCTGCGGCGGCCAGCGACCGGCGCCGCGCGCTCAGCTCATTGCGGCGGGTTGGCCGCCGGCTCGTCGGCGCCCGATTCGTCGAGCTTCTTCGCCAGCGCCAGATGCGCCTCGACGATCGGCACCGTCTTCGCGGCGAAGCTCTTCACCGCGCCGTTGTCGCCGCGATCGGCATAGCTGCGATGCAGGCCGAGCACCTCGCTGTGCGCCATGGTCTGCTGGTCGAGATAGGCCGTGTCGAATTCGAGCGGCGTGCTCGTGCGCAGCGCCTCGAGCAACCCCTGGTGGCGCGCGTCGAGCGCCGGCGTGACGGCCAGCCCGGACGAGGCGAGCGCCGACCGCAGCTCGGCGGTCGCCTTGCCGTGCGAGTCGATGATCATCTGCGCATATTGCTGGATCTCGGGGGAGTTCGACCGCTCGAGCGCCAGCCTGCTCGCCTCGATCTCGTACAGATCGCTCTGCGCAACCGCCGCGGCGTAGCCCGCCGCCGTATCGGTGGCGGCCGGCGGCGCGGTCATGACCGTCGTGGTGTCGACCGCCGTGGCGGTCTCGATCGCGGCATCGCCCGCCGTCGTCTCCGCTTCGTTGGCGACATTCTTGGCTTCGCCGCAGGCAGCAAGGCTCAGCAGGGCGGCGGACGACAATGACAGGGCGCGCTTCACGGAAATCTCCTCGGGCCAGCAACGATATGATCGCCGGCGTATCACATCGTTCGGGTGCATGCGCCCGGTGTCTCAGGTCGCGACGCGCTGACGCTGGAGATGGCTCTCGAGCGACGCGACCGCGGCCTCGAGGTGGAGCAGCGAAACGCCACCGCGATAGACGCTCAGTTCGTCGTAGAGCACGCGCATTCGGTCGAGCAGCCGCTCGAGCGCATGGAATTCCTCGTTCGCCATGATCACCCCCCGGTGATGGTTGGTCGGAGGTTATCATTAACGAAGCTTAATCATGCGGGCAACGCGACCGGTCTTCCCAATCGCACGCATTGTCGCGACAAGGGCGACGGACCGGGCGGCGGGCGGGCGGGGCGAGCGAATGACGTTGCGAATCTATCGGGCCGGCGGCGGCGGCGGAATCGGCATCGACGCCTCCGAAGCCAACGCGATGCTGCCCCCGGACACCGTCTGGATCGACCTGATCGAGCCCTCGCGCGACGAGGAGCTGCTCGTCGAGCGGACGCTGGGGCTGCAGGTGCCCACCCTCGACGAAATGGTCGAGATCGAACCGTCGAGCCGCTTCTACCAGGAGCGCGGCGCCGTCTTCCTCACCGCCAACGTGATGAGCGGCATCGACGCCGGCGACCCGGTGAGCACACCGGTGAGCTTCGTCCTGACGCCGAACCATCTGGTGACGGTGCGCTACGCCGATCCCAAGCCGTTCCGCAGCTTTGCCAGTCACATCGAACGCGATCCGGGCCTGTGCGGCTCGGCGACGATGACGCTCATCCATCTCCTCGATGCGATCATCGACCGGCTCGCCGATACGCTCGAGGTCGTCCAGGGCGATATTGACAAGACGTCGCGGGAGATCTTCCGTCGCGGCGGCAAGACCGGCCGGCGCCGCGGCCGGATGTCGAACGACACGCTGCAGGAACTGCTGCTGCGAATCGGCGATGACCAGGACCTGCTCGCCAAGACGCGCGACAGCCTGGTCAGCATGGGCCGGCTGATGAGCTACCTGTCGCTGCCGCTTCATATTCGCGAGGACCGCGAGCTTCGCGAACATGTGAAGAGCCTCGGCCGCGACGTCGCCTCGCTCATCGATCATTCGGGCTTCCTCGCGACCAACATCAGCTTCCTGCTCGATGCCTCGCTCGGGCTGATCAACATCGAGCAGAACGCGATCATCAAGATCTTCTCGGTCGCCGCGGTGGTGTTCCTGCCGCCGACGCTCGTCGCCAGCATCTACGGGATGAACTTCGACCACATGCCCGAACTGCGCTGGCTGGCCGGCTATCCCTATGCGCTGGCGCTGATGGTGATGTCGGCGGTGCTGCCCTACCTGTTCTTCAAGCGGAAGGGCTGGCTCTAGGATCTGATCGGGCTTCCGATCCCGGACGCAAAAAGGCCCGGCTTGCGCCGGGCCTTTCCGTATCTGGCTCCCCGGGTAGGATTCGAACCTACGACCGTCCGATTAACAGTCGGATGCTCTACCACTGAGCTACCGAGGAATGGAGCGGCGCGGGGTATAGCAACCGCGTTCGGTGCTGCCAAGCATTGCTTTTCGGGCTTTTCCGCCCGGCGACCGCGCCGGGTCGGCTCAGCTGAGGAATTGCTCCATCACGATGCGGTCGTCGAGCGCATATTCGGGGTCGAAGAGCAGTTCGAGCTTGGTGCCGCGGTCGGTCGACACCTTGACGCTCGCGACGTCGCGCACCTCGACCTGGTCGGCGACGGCGCTCACCGGGCGCTTGGCCGCCTCGAGCACGCGAAACTCGATCGCCGAGGCGGCGGGGATCAGCGCGCCGCGCCAGCGCCGCGGCCGGAAGGGGCTGATCGGCGTCAGCGCCAGCAGGTCGCTCTGCAGCGGCAGGATCGGGCCGTGCGCCGAGAGATTATAGGCGGTCGAGCCGGCGGGCGTCGCCACCAGCACGCCGTCGCAGGCGAGATCGGACATGCGGACGCGACCGTCGATGGCGATCTCGATCTTCGCCGCCTGGCGCGTCTCGCGCAGCAGCGACACCTCGTTGATCGCCGGCGACACGATGCGCTGGCCGCTGACCGTTCTGGCTTCCATGCACAGCGGATGCAGCACGAACGGCTTGGCGTTGCCGAGGCGTTCGAGCAGGCCGTCGGGGTGGTAGCCGTTCATCAGGAAGCCGACGGTGCCGAGGTTCATGCCGAACACCGGCATCGGCCGCCGCCGTTCCATGACGCCGTGCAGCGTCTGCAGCATGAAGCCGTCGCCGCCGAGCGCGACGATCACGTCGGCATCGGCGATCGGCGCGAAATCATAGAGCGCGCGCAGCGCCGCGGCCGCGGCCTCGGCGGGCTCGGTGGGCGAGGTGAGGAGCGCGACGCGCGAAAAGCGGCTCATCCGCCGGTCTGGCTCATGTGGCGGGCGACCGCCGGGGCGGCGGCGCGCCGCTCGATGCGGAAATCGTGGCCCTTGGGCTTGCGGGTCATCGCCTCGTCGAGCGCGGCATCGAGCGCCGCATCGCTCTCGGTCGCCCGGATGATCGCGCGCAGGTCGGCGGCATCGTCCTGACCGAGGCACATGTAGAGCGTTCCCGTCGCGGTCAGCCGCACGCGGTTGCAGCTTTCGCAGAAATTATGCGTGAGCGGGGTGATGAATCCCAGCCGCTGGCCGGTCTCGCGGATGCGGACGTAGCGCGCCGGCCCGCCGGTCGACAGCGGGATGCGGTCGAGCGTCCAGCGGCGTTCGAGGTCGCCGCGCACCGCCGAGAGCGGCAGGTAGCGGTCGGTGCGGTCCTCCTCGACCTCGCCGAGCGGCATCGTCTCGATCAGCACGAGATCGTGGCCGGCGGCGCCGCACCAGCGCAGCATCGCGTCGATCTCGTCGTCGTTGACCCCCTTGAGCGCCACCATGTTGATCTTGACATGCAGCCCGGCGGCGGTGGCGGCGGCGATGCCGTCGAGAACCTGCGGCAGCCGGCCCCAGCGGGTGATGCGCGCGAAGCGCTCGGGATCGAGCGTGTCGAGGCTGACGTTGAGGCGGCGGACGCCGGCCGCGGCGAGGTCGGCGGCGTGGCGCGCCAGCTGGCTGCCGTTGGTGGTGAGCGTCAGTTCGTCGATCGCCCCCGACTCGAGATGACGCGCGAGCGAACGGACGAGGTCGATGATGCCGCGCCGTACCAGCGGCTCGCCGCCGGTCAGCCGCAGCTTGCGGACGCCGCGCCGGACGAAGGCGCTCGCCAGCCGGTCGATCTCCTCGAGGCTCAGCACGTCGGCCTTCGGCAGGAAGGTCATATGTTCCGACATGCAGTAGACGCAGCGGAAGTCGCAGCGATCGGTGACCGACACGCGCAGATAGTCGATGCGCCGGCCGAAGCCGTCGATCAGCGGCCTCGCGCCCGCCGCCTGATGGGTGTGAAGCGCCACCGTCATGCGATGCAATGTGCGGATGCCAAAGGAACAAGTCCAGCCTATGGCGTTGTTTGCGCGCTGGGTTTAGCATGGCGCCGGCCCGGAAGGGTCGTAAACAGGATGAATGTCGGTCGGGTGGGGGCATCACCGGGCCGACCAATTATTGGAAGCAGATGACGGGGACGGGTCAGCAGGCGCCGATCTTCATCGTCTCGGTGCGCTATCGCCACGAGGTGACGGCGGCGATCGAGGCGACAGGCCGCGCCGTGACTGCCGCCCGCCGTCCCGACGAGGCGCTCCGCCGCTTCGCGCAATCGGCCGCGGGCATCGCCGTCATCGACGCCCGCGGCGCGCTCGAGCATGGCCTGAAGATCGCGGGTCAGCTTGCGGCGGCGGTCGAGGAGCGGCGCGGCGCGCTGATGATCCTGCTGTCGCGCAGCGACAGCGAGGCGATCGGCGCCGTGTACGACGCCGGCGCGACGCATTTCCTCATCAGTCCGTTCACCGCCACCGAACTCGGCGAGGCGCTGCGGTTCGCCGATCGCTATGTCCGCCGCATGCAGGCGACCGGCGCCAGCGCCGCGGTGGTCAGCGCGCAGGCGGCGCTGACCGACACCGCGCGCTGGCACTGGTCGGCGGGCGAACCCGCCGCGACGATCTCGCGCTCGCTCGCCGTCCTGCTCGGCCGGCCGGTCGCCGGGTCGGTCGACGTGACCGCCGTCCTGCGCCGGCTCGACACGCCCGAGCGGCTCAAGGTGCGTCGCGGACTGCGGCGACTGCTGGTGTCGGGCTCGGGCGGCGACGTCGAGCATATGATGACGGTCGACGGCAGCCCGCACCGCATCGTTCACCATGTGCGGGTGACGCATGGGCCGAACGGCGAGCTGGCGGGCCTCACCGCCACCGTCGAGGACCTCGATACCTCGATGATCGAGCACCGGCTGGCGGCGCATTTCGACCAGCTGACCGGCCTCGCCAACCAGGGCTATGCGCGCGCCTGGATCGACCAGCTGCTCGGTGGGCGCACCCCCTATGATCCCGCGTGCATCATCGTCCAGCTGGCGGTCAGCCGCTTCGACCAGGTCAACGCCAGCTACGGTCGCGGCGTCGCCGACGCGCTGATGCAGGCGGTCGGCCGGCGGCTGCGCCGGCTGGCGGGCGCCGAGGAAGCCTATGGCGAGCGCATGCTGGTCGCGCGACTCGCCGGCGCCGAGTTCATCACCGCCTTCGCCGGGCCGGTGATGCTGAAGGACGTGGTGCAGTTCAGCGAGCGGCTCGGCGAGGCGTTCGAGCGCCCGTTCGTGGTCAGCGGCCGCGCCGTCCATCTCGCCTGTCGCATGGGCATCGCCGTCGGCGAAGCCGGGCTCGACAGCAGCGAAGTGCTGTTCCGCCGCGCCAGCGCGGCGCTGGCCGAGGCCAAGGCGCACGAGCCCAACAGCTACCGCGTCTTCCTGCCGGGCGAGGGCGACGATGCGCGCGAACGCATGGCGGACCTTCAGACCGACCTGCGCCGCGCGCTCGAATCGCACGAGCTCGACATCGTCTACCAGCCGCAGGTCGACGTGATGACGCAGGCGATCTGCGGCGTCGAGGCGCTGGTGCGCTGGCGACACCCGGTGATGGGCATGCTGCCTGCCGAGACGCTGCTCGACGTCGCCGCGAGCGCCGAGCTGACCGCGCGCCTCTCCGAGCACATCATCCACAAGGCGCTCAGCGAAGCCGCTGGCTGGAGCGGGCCGCTTCGCGACATGCGGCTGTCGGTCAACGTCACCGCCGACGATCTCAAGTTCGACGATTTCGACAAGACGGTGATGGACGTGCAGCGCGCGACCGGCTTCCCCGTCGAGCGGCTGACGCTCGAGGTGACCGAGGGCGGGCTGATGGAGAATCTCGACCGCGCCGCGACGGTGCTGTCGACGCTGCGCGACCTCGGCATCAAGATCGCCATCGACGATTTCGGCACCGGCTATTCGTCGCTCGCCTATCTGAAGTCGCTGCCGCTCGACTATCTCAAGATCGACCGCAAGCTCGTCACCGACGTCGTGGGATCGCCGCGCGGCCGCGTCGTGGTTCGCGGCATCGTCGACATGGCGCGCTCGCTCGGCATGGACGTGGTCGCCGAGGGCGTCGAGACCCCCGAGCAGCTCGACATCCTCGTCCGCGAGGGCTGCGGCCAATATCAGGGGTTCCTCTGCGCGCAGCCGATGACCGGCGCCGAGCTCGGACCGTTCGTCGCCGCCTGGGAACACGCCCGTGCCGCGGCCGCCTGAGGCTGCGATGACGACCATCGACATCATCTCCGATTTCGTCTGCCCCTGGTGCTATATCGGCAAGCGCCACCTCGACGCGCTGCGCGCCGAGGCCCAGATCGAGACGCGCTGGCACCCCTATCTGCTGCATCCAGAGATGCCGCCGGGCGGCATGGACCGCGCCGAGCTGGTGCGCGCCAAGTTCGGCAGCGCCGAACGCGCAAAGGAGCTCGGCCGCAGCGTCGAAGCCGCGGCGCGCGAGGCCGGGCTGTACCTCGAACTCGGCAAGGCGCGGCGCGTCCCCGATACGCGCGACGCGCACCGGCTGATGCGCTGGGCGAGCGGGCAGGGCGTCGCCGACGCGCTCGCCGAGGCGCTGTTCGCCGCCTATTTCATCGACGGCCGCGATATCGGCGACGCCGAGATACTCGCCGACCTGGGCGCCAGCGTCGGTCTCGATCGCGCGGTGGTGGCCAAACTGCTCGCCGGCGACGCCGACCGCGAGGCGGTACAGGCGCAGGCCGACCATGCGCGGGCGATCGGCGTCAGCGGCGTCCCGACGCTGGTGTTCGACCGCAAGCTCGCCGTGGTCGGGGCGCAGCCGGTCGAGGCGCTGCGCGATGCCGCGGCGCAGGCGGCTGCCTGACGCGTACGCCCGATCAGCGCGGTGTGTCGGGGCGGAGACGTATCTCCGCCCACGCAAGGCGCTCCTCCGCGTACACCGCCTGCGTCGGCTCGAGCGTGCGATCATCGAAACCGCCGATGGCAACGCCAACCACTCCGGGCCGAAACGCCGGATACCAGAACAGCGTCGAGCCGCAGCGGGGGCAGAAGTGGAAGTCTATCGGCAGGCCACTGTCGCCGATGCGGGTGAACAGGCTGGAGCGGCCGACCTGATCCACCCTCTCGAGGGGGAAGAACACCGCGACGCTGAAGGCGCTGCCGGTACGCTTCCGGCAGGAGCGACAATGGCAGGCCGACACCTTGGTCGGCTCGCCGCGGGTTCGCAGCGACAGCGATTCACACGAACAACTCGCAATTCGCTGCACCGGCGCCTCCCGCGATCGCCTCACGGCAGATGCTCATGCGGCGATGAACGGCCGCCGCCGCTGCTCTCCGAACGAATCCGCACCGACGCGGCTCAATGCCCGTCGGTGGTGAGTCGGTCGAGTTCGGCTCGATCGTCGGCAGACAGCGTCCAGCTCGTGGCGGCAGCGTTCGCCTTGACCTGATCGGGCCGGGTCGCGCCGGCGATGATGCTCGACACGATCGGCTGGTGCGCCAGCCAGCTCATCGCAAGTTCGAGAATCGACCGGCCGCGGGCCGCGGCGAAGGCGATCAGCGCCTCGACGCGCTCCATCCGGGCGTCGGTCATCTGCTGGGCGAAGCGGCCGATCGCCATGCGGCCGTCGGCGGGAATGTCGCCGCCTTTGCGATATTTTCCGGTCAGCAGCCCGCTTGCGAGCGGGAAATAGGGGAGGAGCGTCATGTGGCAGGCGCGCAGCGCCGGAAACAGCTCACGCTCCGCCGATCGGGCGAGCAGGCTGTACTCCGCCTGCGTCGACAGGAAGCGTTCGTAGCCGTGATGGCGCGACGTCCACGCCGCATCGACGAGTTGCCAGCCGGGGAGGTTCGAGCAGGCGATGTGGCGGACCTTGCCGCTCTGGACCAGATCGTCGAGCGCGCCGAGCGTCTCCTCGATCGGCGTGAGCGGGTCGGGAAAATGATATTGATACAGGTCGATATAGTCGGTGTTCAGCCGCCGCAGACTGTCTTCGACGGCCTGGAAGATGTAGCGGCGGCCGCCGTTGAAGCGCGTGCTGACCTCGCGGTTCATCGGCGAGGCGAACTTCGTGGCGAGGACGATGTCGCGCCGGCGCGCGCCGAGCGCCTTGCCGAGCAGGATTTCCGAGCCGCCGGCGGTTCCATAGGAGTCGGCCGTATCGAACAGCGTGATGCCGGCGTCGAGCGCGGCGTGGACGACCGCGGTCGCGGCCGCGTCGTCGAGCGACTGCTTCATGCCACCGAAGTTGTTGCAGCCGAGACCGACGAGCGAGACCGTCAGCCCCGAACCGCCGAGTTGCCGGGTTTCCATCGTCGCCCCTCCTGCTTTCGGACGACGTTTCGAAAAACGTGTCCTTTCAGGCGCGCATGCCAGAACGATGGCCGGCGCGTAAAGGCCGATCTGGCGGCGGTCAGCCCCGCTTGCTCCGGTAGCTGCCGATCACCGGCTTGTTCGGCGCCGGGGGCGGCGCCGGTGCCGGCCCGCCGGCCGGCTTGACCTCGTCGCCCCTGGCGACCTTGGCGAGCCCGCGCGACAGCTGCAGCACGCCGTTGAGCCGCGCGTCAGGGCCGCCCCAGTCGCGCGACACCACCAGCTTCTGATCGGGTCGCAGCTTGGCGGTACCCTTCAGCCGGTTGATATAGTCGATCAGGCCGCGCGGATTGGGGAAGCGGTCGCCCTGGAAGGTGACGATCGCCCCCTTGGGCCCCGCCTCGAGCTTGGCGATGCAGGCGGTGCGGCAGTTGAGCTTGGTCTCGATGACGAGGATCAGATTCTTCACTTCCGGCGGCAGCGCGCCGAAGCGGTCGATGAGCTCGGCGGCGAAGCCGTCGATGGCGCGCCGGTCCTCGAGCTCGTTCATCCGGCGGTAGAGCGCCATGCGCAGATTGAGGTCGGGGACGTAATCCTCGGGAATGAGGATCGGCGCATCGACGGCGATCGTCGGACTGAACGCCTCCTCGGGCGGCCTGAGGCCCTGGCTTTCGGCGCGGGCGGCGAGGATCGCGTCCTCGAGCATCTGCTGGTAGAGTTCGAAGCCGATCTCGCGGATGTGGCCCGACTGCTCGTCGCCGAGCAGATTGCCGGCGCCGCGGATGTCGAGGTCGTGGCTCGCCAGCTGGAAGCCGGCGCCGAGCGAATCGAGGCTCGAGAGCACCTGCAGCCGCTTTTCCGCCGTCTCGGTGAGCGCGCCGCTTTCGGCGGTGGTGAGATAGGCATAGGCGCGCGTCTTGGCGCGACCGACGCGGCCGCGGATCTGATAGAGCTGCGCGAGGCCGAACATGTCGGCGCGGTGGACGATCAGCGTGTTGGCGCTCGGGATGTCGAGCCCCGATTCGATGATCGTCGTCGACACCAGCACCTCGAAGCGCTTGTCGTAGAAGGCGCTCATCCGCTCCTCGACCTCGGTCGCCGCCATCTGGCCGTGCGCCACGACATAGCGGATCTCGGGCACGCTCTCGCGCAGGAACTTCTCGATGTCGGGCAGGTCGGCGATGCGCGGCGTGACGAAGAAGCTCTGGCCGCCGCGGTAATGTTCGCGCAGCAGCGCCTCGCGCACCACCACCTCGTCCCACGGCATGACATAGGTGCGCACCGCGAGCCGGTCGACCGGCGGCGTGGTGATGACCGACAGCTCGCGCAGGCCGGACATCGCCATCTGCAAGGTGCGCGGGATCGGCGTCGCGGTCAGCGTCAGCACATGGACGTCGTTGCGAAGCGCCTTCAGCCGCTCCTTGTGGACGACACCGAAGCGTTGCTCCTCGTCGACAACGACCAGTCCCAATCTCTTGAATTCGATATTTTTTGCGAGGATCGCATGCGTGCCGACGACGATGTCGACCGAGCCGTCGGTCAACCCCTCGCGCGTCTTCCGGGCGTCACCCGACGGCACCAGCCGCGACAGCTGGCGGACCTCGACCGGGAAGCCGGCGAAGCGGTCGCGGAAATTCTGGTAATGCTGGCGGGCGAGCAGCGTCGTCGGGCAGACGATCGCGACCTGCATGCCATTCATCGCCGCGACGAAGGCGGCGCGCAGCGCCACCTCGGTCTTGCCGAAGCCGACGTCGCCGACGACGAGCCGGTCCATCGGATGCCCCGACGCGAGGTCGCCGAGCACGTCGTCGATCGACTTCAGCTGGTCGTCGGTCTCGGCGTAGGGGAAACGGTCGACGAACTGCGCATAGCCCATCGGGCTCGGTTCGGCGGCGGGGGCGGGGCGGGTGGCGCGCGCCGCGGCGGTCTTGAGGATTTCGCCGGCGATCTCGCGGATGCGCTCCTTCATCCGCGCCTTGCGCGCCTGCCACTGCACGCCGCCCAGCCGGTCGAGCGCGACGCCCTCGCTTTCCGAACCATAACGCGACAGCGCGTCGATATTCTCGACCGGGACGTAGAGCTTGTCGCCGCCGTCGTAGGTCAGCATCACGCAATCATGCGGCGCGTTGCCGACCGGGATCGTCGTCAGCCCCTCGTAACGGCCGATGCCGTGATCCTGGTGGACGACGAGGTCGCCGGGCGTGAGCATCGCCAGCTCGGCGAGGAAGGCATCCGCCTTCCGGATGCGCTTGCGGCGCACCAGCCGGTCGCCGAGCATGTCCTGTTCGGTGAGGACGGCGACGCCTTCGACGGTAAAGCCATGCTCGAGCGGCACCACCGCCAGCGCAACCTTGCCCTCGGCCGAGGCGCCGAGCGCCTCCTGCCAGCTGTCGACCGCGGCGAGGCGCTTGACGCCGTGATCGGCGAGCAGCCCCGACAGCCGCTCGCGCGCACCGGCGGTATAGCTCGCCAGCACGACGCGCGTCTTCGCCTGGCGCAGGCTCTCGACGTGGCGCTGCACCGCCTCGTAGACATTCTCGTTGGCGGCGCGCTCGGGGGCGAAATCGCGCGCCGGCTCGGCCCCGAAATCGACGGCGCGCGCCGCCTCGTCGGGCAGATGGAAGGGCGAGGCGAGGTGGACGCGGTGCGCCGCCAGCTTCGCGCGCCACTGCTCGGGGGTGAGGTAGAGCGTGTCGGGCGCCAGCGGCCGGTAGCTGCCCTTGCTCGTGGCCAGCGCCGCCTTGCGGTTGTCGTAATAGTCGGCAATCGCCTCGAAGCGCTGTTCGGCGGCCTTCTCGGCGCCGAAGTCGCGGACGAAGACGTCGTCGTCGCCGAAATAGTCGAAGAGCGTCGCGAGCCCGGGCTCGAACAGCGGCAGCCAGTTCTCCATGCCGGCCAGCCGGCGGCCATCGCTGATCGCCTGATACAGCGGATCGCCGGTCGCGGTGGCGCCGAAGGTTTCGACGTAGCCCTGGCGGAAGCGGCGCACCGCCTCGTCGGTCAGCAGCACCTCGGACACCGGCAGCAGCGTGAAGCCCGGACTGGTCTCGACGGTGCGTTGGCTGCCGGGATCGAAGCGGCGCACCGTCTCGATCTCGTCGCCGAAGAAGTCGAGCCGCAGCGCCAGCTCCTCGCCGGCGGGGAACAGATCGAGCAGGCCGCCGCGGATGGCGAACTCGCCGGCTTCGGCGACGGTGTCGCTGCGGACATAGCCGTTGGCCTGCAGTTTGGCCGCCAGCTCGTCGCGGTCGATGCGCTCGCCCGGCGCGATGCGCGCGGTGAGGCTGGCGATGCGCTCGGGGGACAGCGTGCGCTGGGTGAGCGCATTGACGGTCGTGACGACGAGCTGCGCGCCGGGCTGCGGCGCGGCGAGCGCCGCGAGCGCCGCGATGCGGTCCGACGCGACGCGCAGACTCGGCGAGGCGCGATCATAGGGCAGCGTATCCCAGGCGGGGACGAAGATCGTGTGCAGCTCGGGCGCGAAATAGGTCGCGGCGTCGATGACGCCGCGCGCCGCCGCCTCGTCGGGGGCGACGAACACCGCGCGCCCGGTCGCGGCGCGCGCGAGATCGGCGAGCAGCCACGGCTGGAAGCCCGCGGCGACTCCGCCCAGCGTCAGCGGTTCGGTCGCCTGGACGAGGCGCTTCAGATCAATCAACCGACCATCCCTTGACCGCGAGGAAAGATGACGCCGCTCACCGCGCCGTTCCGATGAAGTCGAGCCGCATCAGCGCGTCGAGCAGCGGCCCCCGATAGCGCGCCGGCGGATCCTGGCGCTGCAGCGCCCAGGCCATGATGTCGACGTCCTGCTCGGCGAGCAGATCCTCGAACCAGTCGAGTTCGGCGGCGCCCCAGCCGGCGGCATAGCGGTCGGCGAAGCCGCCGATCATCAGATCGGCTTCCTTGGTGCCGCGGTGCCAGGCGCGAAAGGCGATGCGCCGGCGGCGGAAGTCGAGATCGTCGGTCATGATGGCCTTTGCCCAAACGGCAGCAGCGCGAGGCCGGTAGAACCGGCTCGCGCCATCGTTTAACGTCGCGGTCGGATACCCCATGCGTCCCAGCATCCTCAACCCCCTGTTCGCCGAGGCCTCCGCGCTGAAGGGCGTTGGACCCGCGGTCGCGCGCGGGCTGGCGCGGCTTGGGCTCAACCGAGTCGTCGACCTGCTGTTCCACCTGCCGGTGGCGGCGATCGAGCGGACGCGAATCGACGCGCTGTCCGCCGCCTATGTCGACCGTATCGTCACCGTGACGCTGCGCGTCGTCGGCCACGACAGCGGCGGGCCGCGCTCGCCGTCGCGCGTGCGCTGCGTCGACGCCGCCGGGCAGCCGGTCACGCTGGTCTATTTTTCCGACCGCGGCGGCTATGCCCGGAAGCTGCTGCCGGTCGGCGAGCAGCGGCTCGTGTCGGGACGGCTCGAACGCTACGGCTCGGCGCTGCAGATGGTGCATCCCGACTATGTGCTGGCGCCCGGCAGCGGCGAGACGATCCCCGAGCGCGAGCCCGTCTACGGGCTGACCGAGGGCATCGCCAACCGGCGCATGGGCGCGCTGGCGCAGGCGGCGCTCGAGCGCGCGCCCGAGCTCGCCGAGTGGATCGAACCGAGCGTGCTGTCGATGCGCGGCTGGCCGGCGTGGCGCGAGGCGCTGGCGCGCGTCCACGCGCTCGACACCGAACGGCCGGCGCGCGACCGGCTGGCCTATGACGAGCTGCTCGCCAATCAGCTGGCGCTGATGCTGGTGCGCGCCGACACGCGGCGGCGGCGCGGGCGACCGCTGCCCGGGACGGGTACGCTCGCCACGGCGCTGGTCGCGGCGCTGCCCTACCGGCCGACCGGCGCGCAGCTGCGGTCGGTGGCGGAGATCAACGGCGACCTCGCGCAATCCTCGCCGATGCTGCGGCTGCTGCAGGGCGATGTCGGCTCGGGCAAGACGCTCGTGGCGCTGCTGGCGATGCTGACCGCGGTCGAATCGGGGGCGCAGGCGGCGATGCTGGCGCCGACCGAGATATTGGCGCGCCAGCACGCCGCCAACCTCACCGCGCTGCTCGAAGGGCTGCCGGTCAAGGTCGCCATCCTGACCGGGCGCGAGAAGGGCCGCGCGCGCGCCGCGACGCTCGAGCGGCTCGCCGCGGGCGACATCGACATCCTCGTCGGCACGCACGCGATCTTCCAGGACGCGGTCGCCTATCGCGATCTCGGCTTCGTGGTGATCGACGAGCAGCACCGCTTCGGCGTCCACCAGCGGCTGATGCTCGCCAACAAGGCCGAGCATCCGGCGCATGTGCTGGTGATGACGGCGACGCCGATCCCGCGCACGCTGACCCTGACCGTCTATGGCGAGATGGACGTGTCGCGCCTCGACGAGATGCCGCCCGGCCGCCAGCCGATCGACACGCGCGTCGTGCCGCTGGAGCGGCTTATGGAAATCTACGCCGCGCTCGGCCGCCACATCGCCGGCGGCGGCCAGGCCTATTGGGTGTGCCCGCTCGTCGAGGAATCGGAGACCGGCGACCTCGCCGCCGCCGAGGAACGCGCCGCGTCGCTGCGCGAATATTATGGCTCGGCGATCGGGGTCGTGCACGGGCGGATGAAGGGGGCGGAGAAGGACGCGGTGATGGCCGAGTTCCAGGCCGGCCGCATTCAGGTGCTCGTCGCGACGACGGTCATCGAGGTCGGCGTCGACGTGCCCAACGCCACGCTGATGATCATCGAGCAGGCCGAACGCTTCGGCCTTGCGCAGCTGCACCAGCTGCGCGGCCGGGTCGGCCGGGGCAGCGGCAAGTCGGTGTGCCTGCTGCTGCGGTCGCCTACCATCTCCGAAACGGCGCGGGCGCGGCTCGGACTGATGCGCGAGACCAATGACGGCTTCCGCATCGCCGAGGAGGATCTGCGGCTGCGCGGCGCCGGCGAAATTCTCGGCACGCGCCAGTCGGGGGAGCCCGACTGGCGGCTCGCCGACCCCGCGCAGCTGGCCGCGCTGCTGCCGGTCGCGCGCGACGACGCGCGGCTGCTCGTCGATCGCGATGGCGGGCTGTCGAGCCCGCGCGGGCAGGCGGCGCGGACGCTGCTCTATCTGTTCGAGCGCGACGCCGCCGTCGGGCTCTTGCGATCGGGCTAAGCGCGAGGCAAAGGCGGGGCGATGCGCAAGTTCCTGCCGATCCTGCTGCTCGCCCTGGCGACGGCGCCCGCCGCGGCGGCCCCCGACAATGCCCGGCGTTTCGAACGCGCGGTGGCGGCCTATGAGGTCGGCCGCTTCAAGGCGGCGCGCGCCGAATTCCAGGCGCTGGCCGATCAGGGATCGGCGGTCGCCGAAACGATGCTCGGGACGATGTATGCCGAAGGGCGCGGGGTGAAGGGCGACGCGGCGACCGCCGCCGCCTATTTCTACCGCGCCGCCAATCGCGGCTACGCCCCGGCGCAGCTGGCGCTGGCCGACGCCTATGCGAAGGGGCGGGGCACCTGGCCGAACCTGCCTGGCGCCTATATGTGGGCGCGGCTGGCGCAGGTGCGCGGCTATGGCGCCACCGCTGCGACGGGCGGCGCGACCGCCGCCGCGCTGGCACGGCGCATCGACGAGGACCAGCGGCTGCGCGCCGATCGCTGGGTCCGCAACTGGCGCCCCTGGTCGACGTCGGTGCGCTAGGCGCGGGCGCTAGACGCGAAGGCTAGGCAGGGGTCAGGACGCCGTGCCGCTTCTTGCCGGCCGACAGCTTAACCTGGCCCGACACGGCGATGACATGGGCTTCGTCGGTGACCGCCTCGCCATCGACGCGTGCGCCGCCCTGCGCGATCAGCCGCCGCGCTTCGTTCTTAGAGCCGACGAGCCCGAGCTGCAGCATCGCGTCGAGCAGGCCGATCGATCCCGCCACCGCCAACGTCGGCAGATCGGCGCCCGCCGAGCCCTGTTCGAAGGTGGTGCGCGCCGTCGCGGCGGCGGCGGCGGCCGCGTCGGGGCCGCGGCACAGCGCGGTCGCCGCGTCGGCGAGAATCTTCTTCGCCTCGTTGATCTCGGCGCCCTGCAGCGCCTCGAGCCGCGCGATCTCGTCGACGGGCAGGTCGGTGAACAGCCGCAGGAAGCGGCCGACGTCGGCGTCGTGCGTGTTGCGCCAGAACTGCCAGTAATCGTAGCCGGGAAGGCTGTCCTCGTGCAGCCAGACGGCGCCCGACATCGTCTTGCCCATCTTGCCGCCGTCGGCGGTGGTGATCAGCGGCGTCGTCACGCCGAACACCTCGACGCCGTCGATGCGGCGCGTCAGCTCGATGCCGTTGACGATGTTCCCCCACTGGTCGGAGCCGCCCATCTGCAGCCGGCAGCCGGCGCGGCGCTGCAGCTCCATGAAGTCATAGGCCTGCAGGATCATGTAGTTGAATTCGAGGAAGCTCAGCGACTGCTCGCGCTCGAGCCTGAGCTTCACCGAATCGAAGCTCAGCATGCGGTTGACCGAGAAATGCTGGCCGACGTCGCGCAGGAACGGAATATACTCGAGCTTGTCGAGCCATTCGGCGTTGTCGAGCATCACCGCGTCGGTCGGGCCGTCGCCGAAGGTCAGGAAGCGATCGAAGATGCGCTTGATCGAGGCGACGTTGGCGTCGAGCGACTCCGCGGTCAGCAGCTGCCGCGCCTCGTCCTTGAAGCTCGGGTCGCCGATCTTGCCGGTGCCGCCGCCCATCAGCACGATCGGCTTGTGCCCGGTCTGCTGGAGGCGCCGCAGCAGCATGATCTGGACGAGGCTGCCGACGTGCAGCGACGGCGCCGTCGGATCGAAGCCGATATAGCCCGGCACCACCTGCCTCGTCGCCAGCGCGTCGAGCGCGGCGGCGTCGGTCGTCTGGTGGATGTAGCCGCGTTCGTCTAGGACGCGGAGCAGGTCGGAGCGGTAGGCTGTCATGGCGCGCCGCGCTTAGCATGGAGTGAGCCTGGGTGGGTAGCGACTTGCGCCTTGCGGTCGGGCTGATGTCGGGAACCTCGATGGACGGGGTCGACGCGGCGCTGATCGAGACCGACGGCGACAAGATCGTCCGGCCGATCGAGCATCATGCGCAGCCCTATGACGAGGCGATGCGCGCCAGGCTGCGCCGCGCCATGGAATTGGCGCTCATGATGGAGGCGCCGGCGGCGCATGCCGAGATCGACCGCATCGCGCTCGACCTGACCGTGGCCCATGACGAGGCGGTCGACGCGCTGCTCGACAAGGCCGGCGTCGGCCCCGACGACATCGAGGTCATCGGCTTCCACGGTCAGACCATCGCGCACCGCCCCGACCGGCGCTGGACCTGGCAGATCGGCGATGGGGCGCTGCTGGCGAAGCTGGCGGGGGCCACCGTCGTCGACGATTTCCGCACGGCCGACGTGCTGGCGGGCGGGCAGGGGGCGCCGCTGGTGCCGGTCTTCCACCAGGCGCTCGTCGAGCCGCTGCGCGAGCTGGACGGCTTCGGCTGCCGGCAGGCGGTCGCGGTGCTTAACCTCGGCGGGGTCGGCAACCTCACCTGGTTCGGCAGCGCCGACGACGACATGCTGGCCTTCGACACCGGCCCGGGCAACGCGCTGATCGACGACTGGGTGCGCGCCGAGGCCGGGCTCAGCCACGACGAAGGCGGCGCGCTGGCGCTCGCCGGCACGGTGCATGCGGAACGGCTTGCGGCGATGTGCGACCTGCCCTGGTTCGATGCGCCGCCGCCCAAGTCGCTCGACCGCAACGATTTCTCGATTGAGGCGATCCGCGGCCTCGGGCTCGCCGATGGCGCGGCGACGCTGGCCGCCTTCACCGCGGAGACGGTACGCATCGCGCTGCGCCACGTGCCCGAGCCGACCGCACGGCTGATCGTGGCCGGCGGCGGCCGGCACAATGTCGCGCTGATGACGATGCTGCGGCAGCGGCTCAACATGCCGGTCGAACCGGCCGAGGCCGCCGGGTGGGACGGCGACATGCTCGAGGCGCAGGCCTTCGCCTATCTCGCGGTGCGCATACTCGACGGCAAGCCCACCAGCTTCCCGACGACGACCGGCGCGCCGCAACCGATCAGCGGCGGAAGGGTTCATCGTCCATGAAGACGTTCATCCTCATCGCGGCGCTCGGCGCCGGCGCGGCGCAGGCCGCCACTCCCGAAAGCTATGCGGCGCTCGAAGCCAGGGTCGCGGCCGCTTGCGGCAAGGCCAGCGGCTTCGACAGGCCGACGGTGTCGCCGACGACGGTGCGCTTCAGCGACCGGGCCGGCGTCGACGCGCGGCTGGTGACCGGCATTTATCCGCAGCCGCACATGAAGCGCGCACAGGGACTGATGCTGTGTCTCTACGAGCGCGGAAGCGGCCGCGTCGAGGTGCAGGACGCCGAAAGCTGGTGGACCCGCCGCAAGGGCTGACGGGCTAGCGGCCGCTCGCCATCCGCGCGTCGACATAGGCTTCGACGAGAGCCTGCAGCTCCGGCATTTCCTTTTCGAAGAAATGGTTGGCGCTCTCGATCGTCTCGTGCGTGATCGTGATGTGGCGCTGCGTCTTCAGCTTGTCGACCAGCTTCTGCACGCCGCCGGCGGTCACGACCTCGTCGACCGCGCCGTTGACGATCAGACCCGACGAGGGGCAGGGCGCCAGGAAGCCGAAGTCGTAGAGGTTGGCGGGCGGCGCCACCGAGATGAAGCCCTTGATCTCCGGCCGGCGCATCAGCAACTGCATGCCGATCCACGCGCCGAAGCTGAAGCCGGCGACCCAGGTGATCTGCGCCTCGGGGTTGAACTGCTGCAGCCAGTCGAGCGCCGACGCGGCATCCGACAGCTCGCCGATGCCGTTGTCGAATTCGCCCTGGCTGCGCCCGACGCCGCGGAAGTTGAAGCGCAAGGTCGCGAAGCCGCGCTTGGCGAAGACGTTGTACAGCATGTGCACGATGTGGTTGTTCATCGTGCCGGGATGCGGGTGCAGAATGATCGCCACCGGCGCGCGCGGACGGCTGCCCGGCTGGTAGCGGCCCTCGAGACGACCGTCGGGGCCGGGGAAAATGACTTCTGGCATGGCGAGCGCCTATATAGGGGAGTCGCCCGACTCCGCAACCGGAACCACTCAGCATGACCGCCTATCTGGACTATAATGCCACCGCGCCGCTCGAGCCGGCTGCCGTCGAGGCGATGGCGGCGGCGGCGCGCGACTGGGCCAATCCGTCGTCGGTGCACGGCGCGGGGCGGTGGGCGAAGGGCCGGCTGGAGGCGGCGCGCGAATCGATCGCCCATCATCTCAGGTGTCAGCCACAAGCCATTGTTTTCACGAGCGGGGGGACCGAGGCGCTTGGACTGGCGCTTCGCGGGACTGCGGCGGCTTCGCGGCTGGTGTCGGCGATCGAGCATGACGCGGTGCGGCAGCAGGCGTCCGCCGCCGTGGTTGCCCCCGTCGATGCCGACGGCCTGGTCGATCTGCCTGCGCTCGCGCGGCTGCTTGCCGCGGCCCCCAAGCCGGCGCTGGTCGCAGTCATGCACGTCAACAACGAGACGGGGGTCATCCAGCCGATCGAGGCGGTGATCGCGCTCGTGCACGAACATGGCGCGCGGCTGCTCTGCGATGCCATCCAGTCGGCGGGCAAGCTCGACCTGCCCGCCGCCGATTTCCTCGCGGTGTCGGCGCACAAGCTCGGCGGTCCGCCCGGCGTCGGGGCGCTGGTCGTCCGCTGCGCCGACGACCTCGAGGCGGTGCAGCGCGGCGGCGGGCAGGAGCGCGGCCTGCGCGCCGGCACCGAGAACCTGCCGGGGATCGCCGGTTTCGCCGCGGCGCTCGAGGCGCGCACCGATCGCGGCTGGCTCGATCGCGCGACCGCGCTGCGCGATCGCCTCGAAGCGCGGCTTGGCGACGCCGCCGTGATTTTCGGGGCGCGGGCGCCGCGGCTGGGCACGACCAGCTGCATCCGGATGCCCGGCGTCGCCGCGTCGACGCAGCTCATCGCGCTCGACCTCGCCGGCTTCCAGGTGTCGAGCGGCGCGGCCTGCTCGTCGGGCAAGGTCCGCACCAGCCATGTGCTCGCGGCGATGGGGGTTCCGGCCGCGGCCGCGGGCGAGGCGATCCGCGTCAGTCTCGGCTGGCAGAGCAGCGAGACGGAGGTCGATGGCTTCGCGGCGGCGTGGATCGAGCTCGCGCGCCGACAGGCGGCGAAGGCGGCCTGATGGCGGCGCCGGTCTATCTCGACTATCAGTCGACCACGCCCGTCGATCCGGCGGTGGCCGCGGCGATGCAGCCCTTTCTGCTCGAACGTTTCGGTAACCCGCATTCGCCGCACCGCTACGGCTGGGAGGCCGAGGCGGCGGTCGACGTGGCGCGCGACCAGATCGCACGCCTTCTCAATACCTCACCGCAAACCATTGTTTTCACGAGTGGCGCAACCGAAGCGTCCAACCTGGCGCTCAAGGGGGCGCTGACCGCGCCCGGCCAGCGCCGGCGGCGCATCGTCACCGTCGCCACCGAGCATAGCTGCGTGCTCGACACCGCCCGCTATCTCGCCGAACTCGGGGCGGAACTGACGCTGCTCGGGGTCGACGGTGACGGCTTGGTCCGGATCGACGAGGCCGCGGCGGCGATCGGCGACGACGTCGCGATCGTCTCGGTGATGGCGGTGAACAACGAGATCGGCGTCGTCCAGCCCGTCGCCGAGATCGCCGCGCTGGCGCGCCGCGCGGGGGCGCTGATGCACTGCGATGCCGCGCAGGCGTTCGGCAAGCTGCCGCTCGACGTCGAGGCGCTCGGCGTCGACCTGCTCAGCGTCTCGGCGCACAAGATCTACGGTCCCAAGGGCGTGGGCGCGCTCTATGTGCGGCGCGGCACCGCGCTGACGCCGCAGCTGCACGGCGGCGGGCAGGAGGGCGACGGACTGCGATCGGGAACGCTCGCGCCGCTGCTGTGCGCCGGCCTGGGCAAGGCCGCCGAGGTGGCAGGCGCACGCATGGCCGACGACGCGGCCCACGCACGCCGGCTCTGGGACCGCGCGCTCGCCGGGCTCGGCGTCGACTATCGCCTCAACGGCTCGGCGACGGCGCGCTGGCACGGCAACCTCAACCTCAGTTTCCCCGGGGTCGATGGCGCGCGCCTGCTCGCCGACCTGCGGGGGCTGGCCGTGTCGGCGGGGGCGGCCTGTGCGTCGGCCAAGGGCAAAGCGAGCCATGTGCTGGCGGCGCTCGGTCTCCCGGCGCCGCTGGCCGCGGCGAGCCTGCGGATCGGGTGGGGGCGGTTCACCACGGTCGAGGAGATCGACCGGGCAATGGCGATGATCAACGATGCGGTACGCGCGCAGGGGACCCGGGCGGCATGACGAAAGTGCGATTCATCTCGGCGGACGGACGCAAGAGCGTCGAGGCGGTGGGCGCCGCCGGCACGCGGCTGCTCGAGCTGGCGCAGGCGAACGACCAGCCGCTCGAAGGCGCCTGCGAAGGGGCGATGGCCTGTTCGACCTGTCACGTCATCATCGCAGAGGGCGATTTCGCCAAGCTGCCGCCGTCGAGCGACGAGGAAGAGGATATGCTCGACTTCGCTTACGGCGTGTCGCGGACCTCGCGGCTCGCCTGCCAGATCTTCCTCGCCGACGATATCGACAGCCTCGAGGTGCGCATGCCGGGCGGCAGCGCCAACATGCAGCGCCGCTAGCGCTGCGGTGCGGTCGGCGTCGCTGGCGGTGCCGGCTGCTCATCCGGTGACGGTGCGTCGGGAGCCGCCGCCGGCGTTTCGGGAACGGCGGCGGGCGGAGCGGCACCCGGCGGGGCCGGCGTCGCTTCGCCCTGCGACGCGGCATCGACCGCGGTCGCGTCGGTTTCGGCGGCCGTCGCGTCGGTTTCGCCAGCCGGCGGTTCGGTTCCCGCCTCGCCGTCGGGCGCGGCCGACGCCGGCGCCGGCGTCGATTCATCATATTCGTCGGGCGGCGCGCCGTCGTGGATCTGGTTCCAGCGATACTGGAGGAAGGCGGACTTCACCGTGGCATATTCGTCGGCGCTGCCCTCGAGCAGCGGGTCGGCGGTGTCCATGACGTAGGAGCGCGTGTCGGCCAGCTCGAGGCCGGTGAGCCCGATCGTCTCCAGCGTGTTGAGGCGCGCCTCGCTGATGGCGACGCGGTAGGGATCGCCGACGCGCTCGACGCCAAAGCCGATCGCGTCGCGCACCGTCGACGGGCCGAACAGCGGCAGCATGATATAGGGTCCCGACTTCATCCCCCAGACGGCGAGCGTCTGGCCGAGATCCTCGGGCTCCTCGGGAAGCCCCATGTCGGTGGCGTGGTCGGCCAGCCCGCCGACGCCGAGCGTCGTGTTGATCAGGAAACGCGCCGCCGTGCGAAAGGCCTGCTTGACCTTGCCCTGCAGCACCGCGTTGATGAAGGAGAAGGGCTCGTCGACGTTGTTGAAGGCGTTGCTGACGCCGCGCTGCGCCGCGCGCGGCGTGACGGCGCGATAGACGTTGGTCGCCGGCGTCACGAGCGCTTTGTCGAGACCGCGATTGAAGTTGTAGATGCCGCGGTTGGTCTTTTCATAAGGGTCGCGCTCGGCAGCGAGCTGGTGCCCCGGGGTCGTGGCGCAGGCGCCCAGAAAGGTGGCCGCCAAGAGGACGGCGACGCGAGTGGCGCGCAAATGAAGTCTCCCGAACCTGAGCCCAGCTGGATGCATAAACGCTGGGAAGCAATAAGGGTCCGGCAAGTCAATCCGTTGACCGCATATAAAGATATATTTATATGTGCATCCCATGGATCATGCCCTGTCGATCTTCCGAGCGCTCGCGGATCCGACGCGCCTGCGTATCCTGTCGCTGGTGCGGCGGATGGAGCTGTCGGTCGGCGAACTGGCGCAGGTGCTGCGCCAGAGCCAGCCGCGCGTGTCGCGCCATGTGAAGATCCTTGCCGATGCCGGGCTGATCGATCGCTACAAGGAGGGCGCGTGGGTCTTCCTGCGGCCGTGCCGCGGCGACCTCGCCGGGCCGGCGTTCGCGGCGCTCGACGCCTGGGACGTCCGCGTCTCGTCGGGCGACGTCGAGCGGCTGGCCGCCGTCAGGGCCGAGCGGGTCAGCGCGGCGGAGCAATATTTCGCCGCGCACGCCGACGAATGGGACCGGATCCGCACGCTCCATATCGCCGAGGCCGACGTGGAGGCGGCGATCGAACGCGCGCTCGGCGACCGCCCGCTCGGCACGTTGCTCGATATCGGAACGGGAACCGGGCGGATGATCGAACTGCTCGGCCGCGCGGCGAACGACTCGCTCGGCGTCGACCGCAGCCTCGACATGCTCCGCGTTGCGCGCGCCAAGATCGAGTCGGCGGGGCTGCCGCGCGCGCAGGTGCGTCAGGCTGACATGTATGCGCTGCCGCTGGAAGATGGCGGCGCCGATACGGTGGTGGTCCACCAGGTGCTGCACTTCGCGCACGAACCGGCGCAGGCGATCGCCGAAGCCGCGCGCGTGCTCGCGCCGGGCGGACGGCTGCTGATCGTCGATTTCGCGCCGCACGACCATGAGGAGCTGCGCGCCCAGCATGCGCATACGCGGCTCGGCTTCGACGACGCGCAGGTGTGCGGCTGGCTGCGCGAGGCGGGTCTCGCGGCCCGCGTCGTCGACCGGCTGACCGGCGCGCCCCTTACCGTAACCCTTTGGATCGGAGAGCGCGCCGCGCTCCCGCAGGCGGAGGCCGCATGACGCTTTCACTCGCCCAGATGTCGGAAGCCGCGCGCGCGCTCGGCGCGCCGCTCTATGCCGACCTGGCCGGCGACATCGACGTTTCGTTCGAGTTCTTTCCGCCCAAGACCGAGACGATGGAAGCGACGCTGTGGTCGTCGATCGAGACGCTCGAATCGCTGCAGCCGCGTTTCGTGTCGGTGACCTACGGCGCCGGCGGCTCGACGCGCGAGCGCACGCACAATACCGTGGCGCGCATCGTCCGCGACACGACGCTGACTCCGGCGGCGCATCTGACCTGCGTCGATGCTAGCCGTGCCGAGATCGACGAGGTGGCGCGCGACTATTGGGCGGCGGGCGTCCGCCACATCGTCGCGCTGCGCGGCGATCCGTCGGTGCCCGGCCAGCCGTTCGTGGCGCGCCCCGACGGCTATGCGAGTGCGGCCGCGCTCGTCGACGGCCTCAAGCGGGTCGGCGACTTCGACATTTCGGTCGCCGCCTATCCCGAGGCGCACCCCGAGGCGGCGTCGCTCGCCACCGATATCGACCATCTGAAGCGCAAGCTCGATGCCGGCGCCAGCCGCGCGATCACGCAGTTCTTCTTCGAACCCGACACCTTCTTCCGCTTCCGAGATGCCGCCGCCGCAGCGGGGATCACCGCCGAGATCGTGCCGGGCATCCTGCCGGTGTCGAATTTCGCGCAGACGCTCAAGATGGCGACGATGTGCAAGACCGCGATCCCGGGCTGGATGGAACGGCTGTTCGTCGGCCTCGAAGACAAGCCGGCGGCGCGCCAGCTCGTGGCCGCGACGGTCGCTGCCGAACTGTGCCGTCGCCTCTATGCCGGCGGGGTGCGCCAGTTCCATTTCTACACGCTCAATCGCGCCGAGCTCGCCTATGCGATCTGCCATCTGCTCGGCGTTCGCCCGGCGGCGCAAACGCTGCAGGAGAAGGCGGCATGATCCTCCGGAGCCAGGCGGCCGAACGGCTGCGTGCCGAAGCGGCGAAACGAATCCTGCTGACCGACGGTGCCTTCGGGACGATGATCCAGGCCTACAGGCTCGGCGAGGCCGACTACCGCGGCTCGCTCGACCTCAAGCGCGACCAGAAGGGCAACAACGACATCCTGGCGCTGACGCGCCCCGACATCATCGCCGAGATCACCCGCGCCTACCTGGCGGCAGGATCGGACATCGTGTCGACCAACACCTTCAACGCGACCAAGATCAGCCAGGGCGACTATGGCGCCGAGGCGCTGGTGCGCGACATCAACCTCGCTTCGGCGAAGATCGCGCGCGATGCCGCCGACGCGGCCCAAGCTGCCGACGGCAAGCCGCGCTTCGTCGCCGGTGCGCTCGGGCCGACCAACAAGACGCTGTCGCTATCGCCCGATGTCAACGATCCGGGCTTCCGCGAGGTCGACTTCGACACCGTCAAGGAGGTCTATGTCGAACAGATCGCCGCGCTGCTCGACGGCGGCGTCGACTTCATCCTGATCGAGACGATCTTCGACACCTTGAACGCCAAGGCGGCGATCATGGCGGTGCTCGAGGAGGGCGATCGCCGCGGCATCGAGATCCCGCTGATGGTCTCGATGACGATCACCGACATGTCGGGCCGCAATCTCTCGGGCCATTCGATCGAGGCCTTCTGGTATGCGGTGCGCCATGCCCGGCCGCTGACGATTGGACTCAACTGCTCGTTCGGCGCCGATCTGCTGCGTCCGCACGTGCTGGCGCTCAACGGCATCGCCGACACGCTGCTGATGGCCTATCCCAACGCCGGCCTGCCCAACGACCTCGGCGAATATGACGAGGAACCGGCGACCACCGGCGCGCTGATCGACGACTGGGCGAGCAGCGGCCTCATCAACATCGTCGGCGGCTGCTGCGGCACGACGCCCGACCATATCGCCGCGATGGCCGCGGCGGTGAAGAAATATCCGCCCCGCGCCATCCCGACGCTGACGCCCGCGATGCGGCTCGCCGGCCTCGATCCGATGACCCTGGCGGCCTGACAGGAATGACAGCGATGAGTGCAGGTGCGTTGGCCGTGGCCGCGAACGAAGATGCCGAACTGGCTGCCGGACCGGCGGTCGCGACCTTCGTCAACGTCGGCGAGCGGACCAACGTCACCGGCTCGGCGAAGTTCAAGAAGCTGATCATGGCCGGCGACTATGCCGCCGCGGTCGAGGTCGCGCGCCAGCAGGTCGATGCCGGCGCGCAGATCATCGACGTCAACATGGACGAAGGGCTGCTCGATGCCGAGCATGCGATGGTCACCTTCCTCAAGCTGATCGCTGCCGAGCCCGACATCGCGCGCGTGCCGGTGATGGTCGACAGCTCGAAGTGGAGCGTGATCGAGGCCGGGCTCAAATGCGTGTCGGGCAAGCCGATCGTCAATTCGATCAGCATGAAGGAGGGCGAGGCGCAGTTCCTTGCGCAGGCGCGCGCCTGCCGCCGCTACGGGGCCGCTGCGGTGGTCATGGCGTTCGACGAGGTCGGCCAGGCCGACACGGCGGCGCGCAAGGTCGAGATCTGCGAGCGTGCCTACAAGCTGCTCGTCGCCGACGGCTTCCCGCCCGAGGACATCATCTTCGATCCCAACATCTTCGCCGTCGCGACGGGCATCGAGGAGCACAACAACTACGGCGTCGACTTCATCGAGGCCTGCGCCGAAATCAAGCGCCGCTGCCCGCACGTCCGCATCTCGGGCGGCGTCTCCAACATGTCCTTCTCGTTCCGCGGCAACGAGCCGGTGCGCCGGGCGATGCATTCGGTGTTCCTCTACCATGCCATCAGGGCGGGGATGGACATGGGCATCGTCAACGCCGGCCAGCTCGATGTCTACGACACGATCGACGCCGAGCTGCGCGACGCCTGCGAGGACGTCATCCTCAACCGCCGTCCCGACGCTACCGAGCGGATGCTCGAGCTCGCCGAGAAGTATCGCCACAAGGACGCGGCGGTCGAGAAGGAAGCCGAGGAATGGCGCAGCTGGCCGGTCGAGAAGCGACTGGAGCATGCGCTGGTCAAGGGCCTCGATGCCTATGTCGTCGAGGACGCCGAGGAAGCGCGCCGGCTGGCGACGCGGCCGATCGAGGTCATCGAGGGGCCGCTGATGGCGGGCATGAACGTCGTCGGCGACCTGTTCGGCGAGGGCAAGATGTTCCTGCCGCAGGTGGTCAAGTCCGCGCGCGTCATGAAGAAGGCGGTCGCGCACCTCATCCCCTATATCGAGGCGGAGAAGTCGGCGGGCGCCAAGGCCAAGGGCAAGGTGGTGATGGCCACCGTCAAGGGCGACGTGCACGACATCGGCAAGAACATCGTCGGCGTCGTCCTGCAGTGCAATAATTTCGAGGTGATCGACCTTGGCGTCATGGTGCCGTTCCACGACATCCTGAAGGCCGCCAACGAGAACAACGCCGACATGATCGGGCTGTCGGGGCTGATCACGCCGTCGTTGGACGAGATGGTGACCGTTGCCGCCGAGATGGAGCGCCGCGGCATGACGATGCCGCTGCTGATCGGCGGCGCCACCACCAGCCGCGTCCACACCGCGCTGCGCATCGAGCCGGCGTACAGCGGCCCGACGATCCATGTCCTCGACGCCAGCCGCGCCGTCGGCGTCGCCTCGGCGCTGGTGTCCGAAGGCGACATGAAGGCCGAGCTCGTCGACCGCACCGCGGGCGAATATGAAGCGATCCGGACGGCGCGGGCCGGCAAGGGCGAGAGCAAGCTCGCCAGCCTCAACACCGCGCGCGCCAACAGCTTCAAGCCCGATTTCGCCGCGCATCCGCCGGTGAAACCGAAGATGGCGGGGCTTCGCCTTTTCGAGGATTACGACCTCGCCGAGCTGGTGCCCTATATCGACTGGACGCCGTTCTTCCGCGCCTGGGAGCTCGCCGGCAACTATCCGGCGATCCTCGAGGATCCCGTGGTCGGCGAGAGCGCGCGCGCGCTGTTCGACGACGCGCAGGCGATGCTCAGGCAGATCGTCGAGGAGAAGTGGCTGACCGCGCGCGCCGCGATCGGCTTCTGGCCGGCACGCCGCGTCGGCGACGACGTCGTTCTCTACACCGGCGAGGATCGCCGGACCGAGCTGTCGCGCTTCCCCTTCCTGCGCCAGCAGGTCGAGAAGCGCGAGGGCCGTGCCAACATGTGCCTCGCCGATTTCATCTCGCCCGACGCGGACTGGATCGGCGGCTTCGCGGTGACCGCGGGCCTCGGCATCGACGCGCATATCGCGCGTTTCAAGGCGCAGAACGACGATTATCAGGACATCCTCCTGAAAGCGCTCGCCGACCGGCTGGCCGAGGCGATGGCCGAGCATATGCACCTGCGCGTGCGCCGCGAATTCTGGGGCTATGCCCCCGACGAGGCGCTGTCGAACGACGAGCTGATCCGCGAGAAATACCGCGGCATCCGTCCGGCGCCCGGCTATCCGGCCTGTCCCGACCACAGCGCCAAGCCCGAGCTGTTCCGGCTGCTCGACGCCGGCGCGACGGGGATGACGCTGACCGAGAGCTTCGCGATGCTGCCGACCTCGAGCGTGTCGGGCTTCTACTTCGCGCATCCGCAGGCCGAATATTTCGGCGTGGCGCGCATCGGCCCCGACCAGGTTGCCGACTATGCGGCGCGGCGCGGCGTGTCGATCGAGCAGGCGGAGCAGTGGCTCAGGCCCAACCTGCACTGACGGCGCGCGACCTTCGCGCAAACAAGAATATCGTCATCCCCGCGAACGCGGGGATCCACCAGGCGACAGTCGGGCTGTTCGAAAGCGGGTCCCCGCCTTCGCGGGGATGACGACTTTTTGAAGCTAGGCCTCGGCCGGCTCCTCGACGCGCCGCCACCCGCGCGCGGTGAGCCGCTCGATCGGGCGGTACAGCGTCTTGTACGCCATGCGGTCGCAGCCCTCGATCCAGTAGCCGAGATAGACGTAGGGCAGCGCGGCGCGCGCGGCGCGCGTGATGTGATCGAGGATGATGTAGGTACCGAGGCCGCGCCGCGTCTCGTCGCCGGCGTCGTAGAAGCTGTAGACCATCGACAGCCCGTCCGAATGCTTGTCGGTGACGCAGGCGCCGACGAGGCGGCCGGGGCGGCCGTCGACGCCGGGTTCGCGATACTCGACGATGACGGTGTTGACCGGCGTCTGCTCGACCATGTCGGCATAGTCGAACATGTCCATGTTAGTCATGCCGCCTTCCGGGTGGCGGTTGGCGAGATAGCGGCGGAGCAGGTCGAACTGCTCCTGCGTCGACCAGGGCTCGCAGGCGCTCACCGTCAGGTCGCCATGACGGCGCAGCAGCTTGCGCTGCGTCGCGTTGGGCTGGAACTCGCCGGCGACGACGCGCACCGAGACGCAGGCGGCGCAATCCTCGCAGCTCGGGCGATAGACGACATTCTGGCTGCGCCGGAAACCGATGCGCGACAGCGCCTCGTTGAGCTCGCTCGCATCGCCGCCGCGCAGCTCGGTAAACACCTTCCGCTCGGTCTTGCCCGGCAGATAGGGGCACGGGCTGGGCGCCGTCACGAAGAAGCGCGGGAAGCGGAAGGTCTGGTCGGTCACGGCCGCAAATATGAGCCAAGCCCGCCGGGTTGGAAAGGGATAGAAGCGCTCACGCGCGCGGTACATCGTCGGCGTCGCGCAGGGCCAGCGCGCGCGCCAATATGGTGATATGCTCCTGCTGCGATCGCAGGTGCAGGTGAAGCCTGAGCGCCACGAATAGGCTGAGCACGATCCACAGATAGATCAGCAGGTCGGCCCCGCGACCAATGCCGACGGCATGCGCGACCGCATTGGTAAGCTCTGGGTTCCACACGCAAAGCGTACCGATGAACACCACGGCGACGATGCCGAGCTTGAGCCAGCGCGACTGCCGTCCCATGGCGACGGCGTAGAACAGGCAGGCGAGCAGACCGGCGGTGAGCACGAGCTGCGTGATCATCGCGCCAGCCTCGCGGTCAGCAGATCCTTGAACACCACCAGCGCGTCGCCGAGCCGCTGTCCCTTGGCGCGCGAATAGTCGGTGTAGGTGATCGTCACCGGCGCCTCGACGTGGCGAAGCCCGCAATGGCGGATCGTCGCGAGCAGTTCGGACGCATGCGCCATCCGGTTCTGGCGAAGCTGCATGCAGCTCGCCGCGTGGCGCGTCAGCAACCGCAGCCCATTATGGCAATCGGTCAGCGGCAGCCCGACGGTCAGCCGTGTGAACAGCGTCGCTGCGATCAGCAGCAGCCGGCGCGATGCGGGCATGCCGATCGTGTTGCCGAGGAACCGGCTGCCGAGGACGACGTCGGCGCCGCTGCGCCGCGCCAGCGCCAGCATGCCCGCAACGTCCTCGACATGGTGCTGACCGTCGGCGTCGAAGGTGACGATGCACGGTGCCCCCCGCGCCAGCGCCAGCTCGATGCCGGTCTGCAACGCCGCGCCCTGGCCGAGGTTGACCGGGTGGCGCACCACGCAGGCGCCGGCGCGCCGCGCCTCGGCGGCGCTGTCGTCGCTCGACGCGTCGTCGACGACGATGACGTTGGGGTAGACGGCGCGCACCGAGGCGACGACACGGCCGACCGCGCGACCCTCGTTGAACGCCGGGATGACGAACCACACGTCGGCGGGACCGATGTCGATGTCAGCCATCGAGTGCGGTCCGTTGCGTCAGGATGACCCCGGCGACGATCAGCGTGATGCCGAGGCCGTAGCGAATATCGAGGCGCTCGTCGAACACCGTCCAGGCGAGCAGCGGCGTGACGACGAACGACAGCGCGACGAAGGGATAGGCGCGGTTTAGCGGCACCTCGCGAATGATGAACAGCCACATCAGCGAGAGCAGCACCCACAGCGAATAGGCTGCGATGAGCCAGGGCGACAGCATGGCCTTCGCGCTCACGTCGCCGGCGGGCAGCCGGAGCGCCGCCGCCTTGAACATCAGCTGGCCGGCCGACACCGCCAGGGGATAGGCCATCAGCAGCAGCCAGTGTTTGGTGGTCATGGTCTTCTCTCCGGCGCGAGCGCCACGATCACGATGTCGCGATAGCGCGCCGGCTCGCCCAGCGCGGCGATGGCGGCGCGCGTCGCCGGCTCGCCATGCTCGATCGATGTTGCGGCGTGCGTCGCGCCGTGGCGGCGCGCCAGCGCCAGGCGCTCGCCATTGGATGTGGCCGGCGCGAAGAAGCGATCGGTAGCCGCCTGCCGCGCCGCCATGTCGCGGACGGTTGGTTCGGGACGGGGGATCGACACCACGCGGTGTCCTGTCGACTGGATCGGGTAGACGCTATCATCGTCCGCAAAGAGAATCGCGCCGGCGGGGAGGGCGGCATCGAGGCGCGTGAGCGCGGCGAGCGGGTCGCCGTCGCGCGCGCGGCGCGCCTGCTCGGCGACCAGCGGCAGCAAGCTCTTGAGCAGCACGAACGCCGCGACGACGACGCCGGCGCCGACCAACGCCGGATGGAGCCGGCCGACGACCTGCCGGTGCCGCACGATCGCTGCCGCGAGGCCGATCTGCAGGAAGAAGATGATCATCGGTACCAGCCGGTGCGCGACCGGGCTGGCCAACGCGGTCCCCGCGGCCCATGTCGCGACCAGTCCGAGCAGCCCGAGCGCCAGCGTGCGGTCGATCCGGCCGGTGCGCGGGTCGCGCAGCCCGGCAAGGCCGAATAGCGCGAAGCCGGCCAGCGCCAGCAGCAACCCGGCGTCGTCGTCGGGCAGCGTATCGCTTCGCCACTGCGGGTCACCGCCGCTGGCGACGAGCGCATAGACGTCGAAATAGGGCCACAGCCCGGCGGCGAGCAGGCCCGCCGCCACCGCCGCGGCGACGGCGGCCCGGCCCCGCCAGCTGGCGTCCGGCGCGAACAGGGCGAAGACGCCGAGGCCGCCGATCGCGAAGCCGGCACCGAGCTGATGCGTGATAACCGCGAGCGCGGTCAGCGCGGCGAGACCGCATCCGAGCGCGAGCCGGCCGCGGGACGCCGACGCCAGGTCGAGCCCGGTGCGCCACATCAGCAGCCCGAGCCCGAACAGCATCGATGCGGGATAGCCGGCGCTGACCCACAACGTGCGCAGATTGTGATAGCCGGTATGGCTCGGCGCCCGCGTTCCCCAGGCGAAGAGCAGGCAAAGCAGCAGGATGAGCGGCGCCCAGCGATCGGATAGGTAGCGGCTGGCGAAGGCGGCGACCCCCGTTGCAAAGAGCAGCAGGCTCAGCACCGCGCCCAGCCCGAAGACCTGCCAGACGTCGAGGCCGAGCGCGCGGCCCGTCAGCGCCAGCGCAAGCTGGATCGGGCCGAAGAAGCGCGAGGGCTCGCTCGTGGCGACGTGCGGATTGAGCGGTGAGAAGGGGGCATGCATGAGCTCGCGCAGCACCGCGACATGGTGCCAGCCGTCGCGCAGCGGCGATTCGGTGCCGAGCGGCGCCAGCAGGTAGAAGCCGCTCGCCGGACCGAAGATCAGCAGCACCGCCAGCCAGTAGGTGGCCGCAGGCGACAGCCGCACTCGCGGCAGCGCGAGGCCGGGAGCGAAGGCGGCGGACCGAAGCAACGACATCGGAGCCGATCTAGCCGGCGACTGCTTAATTTTTGGTGAGGGTGCGTACCCGTTAACGCGCCGACAACCAGCTTCGCGGCAGGGTGCCGGCGCAATGTCGGAGGATCGCATGTCTCGATCGGGAATCGTCAGCGCCAGCTCGCTCGAACGCCTCGTGCCGGCCGCGCTCGATGCCGCAGACATCACCGGGCAGGAGACCTACGAGCTGCATATGGCGCGCTACGGGTTCGCCGCCCGCTTTGCCGGGCCCGGTCGCGTTCTCGATTGCGCCTGCGGGGTCGGCTACGGCAGCCTGCTGCTCGCGGAGTGCGCTGCCGCTCCGGCCGAAGTCGTCGGGGTGGACATCGACGCGGCGGCGATCGCGCATGCCACCTCGACCTATGATCATCCGCGGCTGCGCTTCGCCGCGAGCGACGGCGCGCGTCTCGTCGATGAGCGGGGGTTCGACCTGATCGTCTCGCTCGAAACAATCGAGCATGCGCCCGAGCCCGTGCGCCTGGTCGACCGGCTCGCCGGGCTGCTGCGGCCCGGCGGCATCTTCGTCGCCTCGGTGCCGGTGACGCCATCGGTCGACGTCAATCCCTATCATCTCCACGACTTCACCCCGGCGTCGTTTCGCGCGCTGTTCGCGCCGCACGCCCTGGTCGAGATCGCGTCGCTGCCGCAGGTTCAGCCCTATTCACCGCTGCGCCTGCTGAGCGGCCGCGAAACACGTCTCGCCGACATGCGCCCGCGCCTAGCCGGCTATTATGCAGCGCACCCGCGCGCAGCCGCCAAACGGCTGTGGTCGACGCTCGTCGACGGCTTCTGCAACAAATATCTGACGATCGCCTGGCAGCGACCCTAGGCCAGCTCGACCGGACGCACCTCGTACCCCGCCGCGCGCAACGCCTCGATCAGCCGCTCGAGGTGCGCACGGTCGCGCGTCTCGCACTCGATGTCGGTGATGAGGCCCTTGGCGGGCAGGTTGGTGAACACCCGCTGGTGGTAGATCTCGATGATGTTGACCTGCTGCTGGTCGAAGACGCGCGCCACGCCGAACAGCTGGCCGGGGCGGTCCTTCAGCCGGATGCGCAGCCGGGCGATGCGGCCGTCGCGCGCGAGGTCGCGCAGCAGCACGTTGGCGAGCAGCCGCGTGTCGATGTTGCCGCCGCACAGCACGAGGCCGACCTTGCGGCCGCGGAACCGCGACGGGTTGGACAGCAGCGCGGCAAGACCGGCGGCGCCGGCGCCCTCGACGACGGTCTTCTCGATCGTCAGCAGCATCGCGACGGCATGTTCGAGGTCGCGTTCGCCGACCAGCAGCACCTCGTCGACCAGCGCCTTGACGATCTCGTAGGTCAGCTCGCCCGGATATTTGACCGCGATGCCCTCGGCGAGGCTGTCGCCGTCGCACGCGGCGGTCTCGCTCCGCAGCTTGGCGTACATCGACGGATAGAGCTCGGCCTGGACGCCGATCATCTCGAGTTCGGGGTTCACCGACTTGGCGGCGACCGCCATCCCCGAGATCAGCCCGCCGCCGCCGATCGGCACGATCATCGTGTCGATGTCGGGCGCGTCCTCGAGCATCTCGAGCGCGATCGTGCCCTGGCCGGCGATGACGTGCGGGTCATCGAACGGGTGGACGAAGGTCAGCCCGCGCTTCGCCGCCAGCTCGTGGGCATGCGCCGCCGCCTCCTCGAGCTTCTCGCCGAACAGGATGACCGTGGCACCATGGCCTTCGGTCTGCTGCACCTTCACGATCGGCGTCGGCTTGGGCATGACGATCGTCGCCGGGATGCCGAGGCGGTGCGCGTTATAGGCGACGCCCTGCGCATGGTTGCCCGCCGACATGGCGATCACGCCGCGCCGGCGCTGCTCGGCGTCGAGCGTCAGCAGCTTGTTGAGCGCGCCGCGCTCCTTGAAGGCGGCGGTGAACTGCAGATTCTCGAACTTCAGCCACACCTCGGCGCCGGTGATCTGCGACAGCGTCTTCGACTTCAGGCAGGGGGTGCGCACCACCTCGCCGCCGATCGCGATCCGCGCCGCGCGCACATCTTCGGCGGTGACGGGGAGGGCGGGGGTGGTTTTCGCTGCGGTGGCCATGCCGCGGCCTTAGCCCATCTGGCGGCAGCGGCAAACCATGCTATCGGCAGCGCAGAGGAGAATCGCATGGCGCGCGTCGCGTTCATCGGCCTCGGCGTGATGGGATTCCCGATGGCGGGGCATCTTGCGCGCGCCGGGCACGAGGTCACCGTCTACAACCGCACGGGCGCCAGGGCCGAGGCCTGGGCGGCGCAGCATGGCGGCGGCGTGGCGCCGACGCCGGCGCAAGCCGCAGCCGGGGCCGAGATCGTCTTCGCCTGCGTCGGCAACGATGATGATCTGCGTCAGGTAACGCTGGGACTCGACGGCGCCTTCGCGGCGATGGCGCCGGACGCGATCTTCGTCGATCACACCACCGTCTCCGCCGAAATCGCCCGCGAACTGGCGGCGCTGCGTCCCAATTCGCTCGATGCGCCGGTCTCGGGCGGCCAGGCCGGCGCCGAAAACGGCCAGCTGACGATCATGGCCGGCGGCGACGCTGCCGCCTTCGCCGCTGCCGAGCCGGTGATGCAGGCCTATGCCAGGCGTGTCGGGCTGATGGGCCCGCCGGGCAGCGGCCAGCTGACCAAGATGGTCAACCAGATCTGCATCGCCGGCATCGTGCAGGGGCTGGCCGAGGGGCTGCACTTCGCGCTCGAGGCCGGGCTCGATGCCGACGCGGTCGTCGACGTGATTTCGAAGGGCGCGGCGCAGAGCTGGCAGATGGAGAATCGCGCCCGCACGATGGTGCGCGGCGCGTTCGACTTCGGCTTCGCGGTCGACTGGATGCGCAAGGATCTGGACCTGGTGCTCGGCGAGGCGCGCCGCAACGGCGCCTCGCTGCCGCTGACCGCGCTGGTCGATCAATTCTATTCGGACGTGCAGAAGATGGGCGGGGGGCGGCAGGATACCTCGTCGCTGATCCGCCGGTTCAGGGGGTGATGGTGCGTATAGCAATGGTAGCGGCGCTGCTGGCGACCGCGGTGTCGGTCGATGCCAAGACGCTGGTGGTCAACGCCAATGGCTACACGCTCGACGCGATGGGCCGGATGCAGCAGTTCGAAAGTCTGCTGGTCAGCGACGAGGGGCGGATCGAGCGCGTCATCCGGAAGGGCGACAAGCCGCCGGTGATGAGCGGCGAATATATCCGCCTCGACGCCAAGGGCATGACGGTCCTGCCCGGGCTGATCGACGCCCATGGCCATGTCATGGGCCTCGGCTTCCAGGCGCTCACCGTCGATCTGTCCGAAACGAAATCGCTCGAAGAGGCGGCGACGAAGATCAGGGACTATGCCGAGGCGAACCCGCGCAACCGCTGGATCCTGGGCGGCGGCTGGAATCAGGTCGTCTGGAACCTCGGGCGCTTTCCGACCGCGACCGAGCTCGACGCGATCGTCGCCGACCGGCCGGTGCTGCTCGAGCGCGTCGACGGCCACGCCAGCTGGGCAAACAGCGCCGCAATGAAGATCGCCGGGATCACCAAGGCGACCAAGGACCCCGCCGGCGGCCGCATCGAGCGCGATGCCGACGGCCATCCGACCGGCGTCTTCGTCGATTCGGCGGCCGACCTCGTCAAGTCGAAGGTGCCGCCGCCCAACCCGATCGAGGCCGAGCGGGCGCTCGCCAAGGCGCTCGACCTGATGGCCTCGGTCGGGCTGACGGGTATCCACGATGCCGGCGTCGATGCCGACACCTGGACGCTCTACCGTCGCTTCGGCGACGAGGGCCGGCTGACGACGCGCATCTATGCGATGGCGGGCGGCATGGAGGCGCTGCAGAAGATCGCGCCGGTGCGCCCGACCGGCTGGCTCTATGGCGACCGGCTGACGCTGCGCTCGGTGAAGCTCTATTCGGACGGCGCCCTCGGTTCGCGCGGCGCCTACCTCAAGGAACCGTATAGCGACGATCCCGAAAACCGCGGCTTGCGCTTCCTCGACGACACCCGGCTGCGCAACTGGATGTCGAAGGCGATGATGAACGGCTTCCAGGTCAACGTCCACGCCATCGGCGACGGCGCGAACGCGCAGGTACTCGACGCCTTCGCCGACCTCGTCCCCGCCTATGGCAGCGCGCTGCGCCACCGCATCGAGCATGCGCAGGTCGTCGATCCCGCCGACATTCCGCGCTTCGCGCAGCTCGGCATTATCGCCAGCGTCCAGCCGACGCACGCCACGTCGGACAAGGCGATGGCCGGCGATCGCGTCGGCGAGGCGCGGCTGGGCGGCGCCTATGCCTGGAAGGCGCTGCTCGACAGCGGCGCGCGCCTCGCCGCCGGCTCCGACTTTCCGGTCGAGCCGGTGAATCCCTTTTACGGTTTCCACGCCGCCGTCACCCGCCAGGACCGGGCGGGCGAGCCGCTTGGCGGCTGGCGCGCCGATCAGGCGCTGACGCTGCCGCAGGCGTTCGCCGCCTTCACCGCGGGCGCCGCCTATGCCGGCCATGCGGAGGGGCTGGTCGGGACGCTCGAACCGGGCAAATGGGCCGACTTCATCATCGTCGACCGCGACATCTTCAAGACGCCGCCGGGCGACCTCTGGCAGACCAAGGTCCGCGAGACCTGGCTGGCCGGCAAGCGCGTGTTCCTGCGGCAGGAGTGAGATCCTGTCCGGCGAGATCGATACGCGGCTCGCGACCTACGGCACGCTGGCACCGGGGCGGGCCAATCACGACCAGCTCGCGGGTCTCGACGGCCACTGGCGTCAGGGCAGCGTGCGCGGACGGCTCGTCGAGGAAGGGTGGGGCGCGACGCTGGGCTTTCCGGCGCTGACCCTCGATCCGGAAGCGGCGGTGGTCGCGGTCCAGCTGTTCGAATCCGCCGCCCTGCCGCAGCACTGGCGGCGGCTCGATGCATTCGAAGGCGATGGCTACCGCCGCGTGGCCACGCAGGTGCAGCTCGCCGACGGCGAGGTTGCGGCGTGGATCTACGTCGCGGCCGACCCGATGCCCGCCGTCTGACCGCGTCCGGCGGGCCTGCCGCCCGGTCGGACGACAGCGATCGCCGCGCTACGGTCCGCAGGTCCAGCGACCGGGGAACACGCGCCGCGCCCCGTCCGCGCGATCGAAGGTCAGCGTCGCTGGACGCGGCGGCGACTCGCCACCACCCGTCGCCGGCCCGGTCAGCGCAATGCGGATGGCGGTGCCGCGACCGCTGAAGTCGGCGCCGTCGAGCATCGCATCGAAGCCACCCGGTGCGGCGATGCGCTCGAGCGTGTTGCCGATCTTGATCAGGCCGAAGGCGGGCTCCGTCGACGCGACATTTCCCCTGGCGACGAGGAGCGGCGATCGCTCATCCGCCGCAAAACTGCAGCCGAGCTCGCCGGCCAACTGCGCCGCCGCGAGCTCGGCGGGCGAAAGCGCCGACAGGCGGATCGCCGACCCATCGCCGCCGATCGTCGCGGATCCGGCGGGCGGGGACGGCGCCACGACAACGACCGGCGCGGTGACGGCCGGCGACTCTGCCCGATCGGGCGCCAGCGGCTGATCACCGGGGTCCGAGCAGGCGGCGAGCGCGAGCGCGACGATCGGTGCGTGCAGCGGGAAGGGCCGAAAACGCATGCTGCCTTAGCGCTTTCGGACGCCCGAAGTTGCGTCGCCTCAATATTTCAGCAGCGGCAACGCACTCGCATAATCGTCGGTCCAGGCGGCGAATCCGGGGCGCAGGCGCAGCGGCCGCCAATCGTCCTGCTGGCTCGTATCGAGCACGCGCCGAACCGCCGCGCCGTCCTTGCTCAGCATGATCCACTGCGACCGGGTGAGCATGATCCCCGACGGCTGCTCCTTGGGCGGGGCATAGTCGCGCACCGCACCGCTCCAGCCCTGGCGCCGGGCGATCGCCGCGACCACCGGCTCGAGGTCGAGGTGGCGATTGGAGATGTGGACGAGCAGCAGCCCGCCGGGCTTGAGCGCGCGTGCATAGGTTTCGAACGCCTCGGCGGTCATCAGGTGCAGCGGAATCGCGTCCGACGAGAAGGCGTCGACGGCGAGCAGATCGAACGCGGCCGGGTAGCCGGCGAGCCGCAGGCGGGCGTCGCCGACGTCGATCTCGAGATCGGGCTTGCAGCGGCTGACATAGCTGAACAGCCGCGCGTCGAGCGCGATATCGACGATCACCGGATCGATCTCGAACGCCGTCCAGCGCTGCCCGGGCGTCGCGTAGCAGGCGAGCGTCCCGGTTCCCAGTCCGACGAGCCCGACGCTCGCGTCGGGCTTCGCCAGCGCCAGCGCGCGCCCGACGCCGCTCTCGCGGGCGTAGTAGGTCATCGGCTCGCTCTTGTAGGCGGGCACCGTGCTCTGCACGCCGTGCAGCGTTGTGCCGTGCAGCAGCTGGCGGACACGCCGGCTCTGGCTGCCGTTGAGCTCGTAGATGCCGAAGAAGCTGCGCTCGCGGGCATGCGGGATCGTCGAGATGTCGATCGCCGCCCAGCCGCCCAGCGCCAGCATCAGCGCCGCGACATGGACGGCGAACGCCTTGCGGTGGCCGATCGCGAACACCGCGGCGATCGCCATCCCGAGGACCGCGATCCACGCGGCGAAGCGCGCATCGGGGCCGAAGGACAGGCGTTCGGCCACCCAGAGGGACACCAGGATCGACAGCACGGGCAGCACGTAGCGAAGCAGCCAGCGCGTCGGCCGCCGCTGCCAGAGCCGTCCGACATATTTGAGGATCGGCTTGGCCGGCAACAGCGCCGCGGCGAGCACCAGCAGGATCGGATGCTCGTAGGACCAGTCGAAGATCAGCGGCGCCAGCAGCCCGCAGAACAGCCCGCCGAGCATGCCGCCGACCGAGATCCACAGATAGAATTCGGTCAGGTTGCCCGCCGGCGGCCGCAGGCGCGCCAGTTCGGCGTGGAGCACGAGCGCCACGTAGAACAGCAGGATCAGCCCGGCGCCGGCGAGCAGCAGCGCGAGGCTGCCGATGCTCATGAACATCCAGCTGCCCAGCACCAGCAGGAGCAGCGGCGCCACCTTGGCCGCCTGTTCGGAGAGCAGCTCGCCCCAGGTGGAGAACGCGATGATGAACGAGAGGAGATACAGCGCCAGCGGGATCACCCACAGCAGCGGCATCGCCATGACGTCGGTGGTGAGGTGCGTCGTCGTCGACAGCAGTAGCCCCGACGGGACGAACGCCAGCAGCACCCAGCGCAGCCGCTGCCGCCAGGCGATCGGCACGCGCGGCAGCGTGACGGCCGCCACCGTGCCGCGCGACGTCCGCCATGCGCACGCCGCAACGAGCAAGATCAGCAGGACATAGCCCGCCGACCAGCCCCAGGCTTGGACGCCGAGCGTCGTCAGCGGCTCGACGACGAAGGGATAGGCGAGCAGCGCGAGCAGGCTGCCGGCGTTGCTGGCGGCATAGAGGAAATAGGGATCGCGGTCGTCGCCGGCGGCAAACCAGGCCTGCATCAGCGGCGCCTGCGCCGCGACGGCGAAGAACAGCGGACCGATCGAGGCCGCCATGAGCCCGAGCAGCCAGAAGGCGGGATTGCTGGTGGCCGGCGGGGCGAAATCGGCGAGCCCGATCGGCAACATGAATGCCGCCGCGCCAAGCAGGACCAGATGGATCAGCGCCTGGCGGCGCAGCGGCAGCCGGGTGAGCGCGTGCGCGTAGAGATAGCCGAGCAGCAGCGTCGCCTGGTAGAACAGCATCGCCGTGTTCCACACTGCCGGCGCTCCGCCGAGGCGCGGCAGCGCCAGCCGCGCAATCAGCGGCTGGACGAGGAACAGCAGGAACGAGCCGACGAAGATCGTCAGCGTGAACAGGGCCCGCCGGCCGGGTTTAACCAAGCAGCTTCGCCGCGTGGATCGCGTGATAGGTCAGCACGCCCGAACAGCCGGCACGCTTGAAGGCGGTCAGCGTCTCGAGCACGCCACGGTCGCGCTCGAGCACGCCGGCGGCGACCGCCGCTTCGATCATCGCATATTCTCCCGAGACTTGGTAAGCAAACACAGGCACTTCGAAGCGATCCTTCACGCGGCGTACCATGTCGAGATAGGGCAGGCCAGGCTTGACCATGACATGGTCGGCGCCCTCGGCCAGGTCGAGTGCCACCTCGCGCAGCCCTTCCTCGGCGTTGGCGGGGTCCATCTGGTAGGTCTTCTTGTCGCCCTTCAAATAGCCGCCCGAGCCGACCGCGTCGCGGAACGGCCCGTAGAAGGCCGAGGCATATTTGACCGCATAGGACATGATCTGGACATCGTGGAAGCGCTCGGCTTCGAGCGCGGCGCGGATCGCGCCGACGCGGCCGTCCATCATGTCCGACGGCGCGATGATGTCGGCACCGGCGCGCGCCTGGTTGAGCGACTGGCCGACGAGCACCTCGAGGCTCGGATCGTTGAGGATGCGCCCGCCGTCGTCGAGCAGCCCGTCATGGCCGTGGCTGGTGTAGGGATCGAGCGCCACGTCGGTCAGGATGCCGATGTCGGGCACGCCATCCTTGATCGCCTTGATGGCGCGGCACATCAGATTGTCGGGGTTGAGCGCCTCGCACCCGTCGTCGGAGCGCCGGTCGGGCTCGGTGTTGGGGAACAGCGCGAGACAGGGAATGCCGAGGCCCGCCGCTTCGCGCGCCGCCGCGGCGAGCAGGTCGACCGACAGCCGGTCGACGCCCGGCATCGACCCGATCGGCTCGCGATTGCCGGTGCCGCCGGTCACGAACACCGGCCAGATCAGGTCGGCGGGCGTGAGGTGCGTTTCGGCGACCATCGCGCGCGACCAGGCGGCGGCGCGGGTACGACGGAGGCGCAGGGCAGGGTAGGAGCCGTGGATCATGCGGGCCTCAAGATCGACCGGGTGCCTGCGGCGGCTGCAAGCGCGTTGTCGAGAGTAAGGAGGTCGGCGTTCAGTTCGCGCGCCAGCCAAAGATAGCTCGCGTCATATGCCGAAAGGCCGGTGGCTGCCGCAAGCGCGAATACCGCGTCGGTGTCCACCGGCATCAGTCGCACGTCGGCATCCTCGTACATGGCAACCGCAGAGGTGACAGCGGCAGCGTCCATCTGCCCCCGCCGGAGCTTTTTCAATCCGATATTGGCGATTTCATAGGGCAGAAGCGACGGTGCAAGGAGCGGCCGCCCGACCGCGGCGTCCTCCACGGCCCGGCTCTCCGGCTCGACGAATATGACGGCGCCGCAGCGTCGATGACGGTGTCAGCGAGCATCGTGGTCGCGGAGTTCGCGGACGATATCGACCGAGCGACCGTCCGAGCGAATGCCGAGGCGCCGTGCCTTTTCTGCGATCTCCGAAAGCGTGAGCTTGCGAGACCCGCGGAGGCGTTCCTCGAGCATCGCCATGAGCTCACCCTGCACAGAACGATGATTGCGCGCTGCCGCGATCCGGAGATCGGCCGCAAGATCGTCGGGGACGTTCTTGATCGAGAAATTCACACCCATCGCGAGTTCCGATCTGGAGGCGTTTCGGAACCAATATGCGCAGCCGGCGAATGTTGGTCAATTGCGCCCGAGCCGCTGCGTGCTAAGGCGCTGACCCACATGTCGCAGCCGATCCTCATCTTTGACTCCGGCGTCGGCGGGCTGTCGGTGCTGCGCCCGATCCGCGAACGGCTGCCGCGCGCGCCGATCGTCTACGTCGGCGACAACGGCGGCTTTCCCTACGGCACCAAGACCGAGATGGAGGTGGCGACGCGCGTCTGCGCGCTGCTCGGCCGGCTCACCGAACGCTACAGGCCGCGGCTGGTGGTCATCGCCTGCAACACCGCCTCGACGATCGCGCTGGCGCACGTCCGTGCCGCACTCGAGGTGCCGGTGGTCGGGACGGTGCCGGCGATCAAGCCCGCCGCCGAGGCGACGCGCACCCGGGCGATCGGCGTGCTCGGCACCGAGGCGACGGTGCGCCAGCCCTATGTCGACCGGCTCGCCGCCGATTTCGCCAGCGACTGCCGGGTGCTGCGCCACGGCTCGGCCAAGCTCGTCGAGATGGCTGAGGCCGAGCTGCGCGGGCGGCCGGCGCCGCTCGCCGACTATGCCGCGGTGCTCGCCGGGCTGCTCGACCAGCCGGGCGGCGACCGGATCGATACCGTCGTTCTCGCCTGCACGCATTTCCCGCTGGTCCGCGACCGGCTCGCCGCCGCCAGCCCGCGGCCGCTCGCCTTCGTCGACGGCGGCGACGGCATCGGGCGGCGCACCGCGCATCTGCTCGTCGACAACGAGTGGGACGCGCCGCCGGCGGGCCGCGCGGTGTTCACCTCGCGAAATGGCGACGTTGACGCGCTGCGTCCGGCGCTTGCACGCTTCGGGCTGACCGAGGTGGAATATCTGTGAAGGGCGCCCGCGCATGCCGATGACCGACGACCAGCTGCTCGAGCGGATGAACGCCTTCGTGCCGCCGACCGCGCTGATGCTCGGCTACCGCATGCTCGCGCTCGACAGCCAGCGCGGCTGGGTGCGCATCCGCTACGAGGGCAAGCCCGAATTCTGCAACCCGATGGGCAATGTGCAGGGGGGCATCGTCGCGGCGATGCTCGACGACGCCGCCGCGACCTCGGCGGTGGTCAAGGCGGGCGAGCGCATCGTCGTGCCGACGCTCGAGTTCAAGACCAGCTTCTTCGCCCCGGCGCGGCAGGGCGAGCTCTTCGCCGAAGGGCGCTGCCTCAAGCTCGGCAAGCGTGCCGCCTTCATGGAGGCCGACCTGTTCGATGCCGAGGGCAAGCTGCTCGCGCGGATGAGCTGCACCGCCATCCCGACGCCGATGCCCGACAATCACTCGATGGTGGAGCGACCATGACCGACGAAGTGCTGTTCGAAACGCGGGGCCGGCTGGGGCTGATCACGCTCAACCGGCCGCAGGCGCTCAATGCGCTCAACCGGACGATGTGCCTCGCGATCCACGCGCAGCTCGATGCCTGGCGCGACGACGCCGCGGTCGAAGTCGTGGCGATCCGTGGCAGCGGCGACCGCGCCTTCTGCGCCGGCGGCGACGTCGTCGGCCTCTATCATGCCGGCAAGCGCGGCAGCGACGAATGGGAGGGATTCTTCCGCGACGAATATCGCATGAACCATGCGATCGCGACCTTTCCCAAGCCCTATGTCGCGCTGATCGACGGAATCACCATGGGCGGCGGCGTCGGGCTGTCGATCCACGCGCCCTACCGCGTCGCTACCGAACGCACGCTGTTCGCGATGCCCGAAACCGGCATCGGCCTCATCCCCGACGTCGGCGGCACGCATGCGCTGCCGCGGCTGGCCGGCGAGCTCGGCGCCTATCTCGGGCTGACCGGCGCGCGGCTGAAAAGCGCCGACAGCGTCTATGCCGGCATCGCCACGCATTTCTGCCCGAGCGAGGCGCTGCCGGCGCTGGTCGAGGCGCTGGCCGAAGGCGGGGCGGTCACGACGATCCTCGGCGATTTCGAGTGCGATACCGAGGACCCGCCGCTCGCCGCGCTTCGCGCCGCGATCGATACGCATTTTGCCGGCGACAGCGTCGAGGCGATCGTCGACTCGCTCGATGGCGGCGACGACTGGGCGCAGGCGCAGGCGGCGACGCTGCGCCGGATGTCGCCGACGTCGTGCAAGCTGACGCTGCGCGCGCTCCGCGAGGGCGCCGCGACGGGGATCGCCGACGCGCTGCGCACCGAATATCGCATCGTGTGCGCGATCCGGCAGGGCAGCGACTTCTTCGAAGGTGTCCGCGCGCAACTCGTCGACAAGGACCGCAATCCGAAATGGTCGCCGGCGACGCTCGCCGAGGTCACCGACGCCGCGATCGACCGCTATTTCGCCGCGCCGGCGAGCGGCGACCTGACTTTTCCGCTATGATTACCGAAAAGGGCTGCGGCCTTATGTGTCTGGTAAGCTGGGGCGAAGGTCGCTAGATCGGGCGGGTCATTCCGGGGGTAAGGACGAGCGGCGTGGACTACGGCAAGATCTTCGAGGATGCGATATCCCGCCTCCACGCGGAGGGGCGCTATCGCGTCTTCATCGATATCCTGCGCAACAAGGGCGCCTTCCCCAACGCGCGCTGCTTCGCCGGCCACAACGGCCCGAAGCCCGTCACCGTCTGGTGCTCGAACGACTATCTGTCGATGGGCCAGCATCCCAAGGTCATCGCGGCGATGGAAGAGGCGCTGCACGACGTCGGCGCCGGCTCGGGCGGCACGCGCAACATCGGCGGCAACACGCATTATCACGTCGAGCTCGAGCGCGAGCTCGCCTCGCTGCACGGCAAGCAGGGCGCGTTGCTGTTCACCTCGGGCTATGTCTCGAACGACGCGACGCTGTCGACGCTCGCCAAGATCCTGCCCGGCTGCATCGTCTTCTCCGACGAGCTCAACCATGCCTCGATGATCGCCGGAATCCGCAATTCGGGCTGCGAGAAGCGGGTGTTCCGTCACAACGACGTCGCGCATCTCGAGGAGCTGCTCGCCGCCGAGGATCCCGAGGCGCCCAAGCTGATCGCGTTCGAGAGCGTCTATTCGATGGACGGCGACGTGGCGCCGATCGCCGCGATCTGCGACCTCGCCGACAAATATAACGCGCTGACCTATCTCGACGAAGTCCATGCGGTCGGCATGTACGGCGATCATGGCGGCGGCATCTCGGAGCGCGAGGCGCTGGCGCACCGGCTGACCATCGTCGAGGGCACGCTCGGCAAGGCGTTCGGCGTGATGGGCGGCTACATCGCCGCCGACCAGACGATCATCGACGTCATCCGCTCCTATGCGCCCGGGTTCATCTTCACCACCTCGCTCTCGCCGGTGCTGGTCGCCGGCGCGCTCGCCAGCGTGCGGCATCTCAAGGCCAGCCAGGACGAGCGTCAGGGCCAGCAAACGCGCGCGGCACGGCTCAAGCAGCTGCTCGGCGACGCCGGTATCCCGGTGATGCCGTCGGTCACGCACATCGTGCCGGTGATGGTCGGCGATCCGGTAAAGGCCAAGAAAATCAGCGATATCCTGCTGACCGAATATGGCGTCTACGTTCAGCCGATCAACTATCCGACGGTGCCGCGCGGCACCGAGCGGCTTCGCTTCACGCCGGGGCCGATGCACGACGAGGCGATGATGATCGAGTTGCGCAACGCGCTCGTCGAGATCTTCGACCGACTGGAGATCAGGCTCGCCGCCTGACGCGGCGCCCCGCCTTACCGTAGCTTTACCTCCTGACTTGCGCTTTGCGAGCGCCTGCCCGACACTGACCACGTCCGGAGTTCATCGCCGCCGGAGAAGCGGCGTCTCCGAGCCTTTTGAGTGGCGTTGCGCGATCGGAAAGCTCAAGGGGAGGAACGGTATGACGCCATTTCGCGTCGCATTTCGGCTATCGATGATCCTGGCGGTCGGCGTCTCGGCGGCACCGCTCGCGGCGCAGCAGCTCTGCTCGCCGAACGCGCTGTTCGGCGCCGGCAACAAGATGGGCATGGCGCTGGCCGACATCTACCGGTCGCCGACCGACAACTCCCGCCCAAGCTACCTGCGCGAGGCGCAAAGCAAGCTGATGTCGGCGAAGACCGGCCTCAGGCGCGCCGGCATCACCAATCAGGACCGCGCGATCGACAGTGCGATCTCGGCGGTCGCCGGTTTCGCGGCCAAGGTCGGCCCGACCAACCTCATCACCGCGGCCTCCGCCGGTACGCTCGCCAAGGATGTCGAGCGCGCGTTGGGGCCGGTGCGGTCGGAGGTCGGACGGGTCTGTCCGAAATAGGCCTCGCGCGCCGCAACAGCGGACATGACGGGCGGCGGGCCGGCGTCCCGCGTGCGGGCGGCGGTGCCGTCGCGCGTCGGGCGCCGCTCCTGCCGCCGCCGAGGGGCGGAAACCGTCTCACCGGCAACAATTGGCGGTAGTCAGCGCGGGCGCCATCCACTAGATAGGCGCGCAATCCACGCCAGCAGCCCCACGAGGTGTCCGTGTCGCGCCAGACGATCGCCATCGGTGCCGATCACGCCGGTTTCGCATTGAAGACCGCGATGATTGACGAGCTGAAGTCGATGGGCTTCGACGTGCTCGACCTGGGTACCAACAGCGAAGCCTCGGTCGACTATCCCGACTATGGCTATGCGGTCGCGCAGGCGGTGGTGCGCGGGCAGGCGTTCCGCGGCATCCTGATCTGCGGCACCGGCGTCGGCATCTCGATCGCCGCCAACCGCCATCCCGGCATCCGCGCCGCGCTCTGCACGCACGGCGTGATGGCGCGCCTCGCGCGCGAGCATAACGACGCCAACGTCCTCGTGCTCGGCGCGCGGATCATCGGCACCGAGGTCGCGCGCGAATGCGTGCGCCAGTTCCTCTCCGTCCAATATGCCGGCGGCCGCCACGACGCGCGCGTCGCCAAGCTCACCCACCCCAATTTCGAGGAGGCCGCCGAATGAGCTCGCGACCCAAACCCCAGGAAGACGGCTTCTTCACCGATACGCTCGGCCAGGCCGACGCGGCGGTCTTCACCAGCGTTCGCGACGAGTTGCGCCGCCAGCAGGAGCAGATCGAGCTCATCGCGTCGGAGAACATCGTCAGCCGCGCGGTGCTCGAGGCGCAGGGCTCGGTGTTCACCAACAAATATGCCGAGGGCTATCCCGGCAAGCGCTATTATCAGGGGTGCGCGCCGTCGGACAAGGTCGAGCAGCTCGCCATCGACCGCGCCAAGCAGCTGTTCGGCGCCGCCTATGTCAACGTCCAGCCGCACTCGGGGGCGCAGGCCAACGGCGCGGTGATGATGGCGCTGGCCAGGCCCGGCGACACCATCCTCGGCATGAGCCTCGACGCCGGCGGCCACCTGACGCACGGCGCGAAGGCGGCGCAGTCGGGCAAGTGGTTCAACGCCATCCAATATGGCGTGCGCCAGGACGACCATCTCGTCGACTTCGACCAGGTCGAGGCGCTGGCCAAGGAGCATCAGCCCAAGATCCTGATCGCCGGCGGCTCCGCCTATCCGCGCATCCTCGATTTCGCGCGCTTCCGCGCCATCGCCGATTCGGTCGGCGCCTATCTGTTCGTCGACATGGCCCATTTCGCCGGCCTCGTCGCCGCGGGCGTCCATCCGTCGCCGCTGCCGCACGCGCATGTCGTCACCACGACGACGCACAAGACGCTGCGCGGACCGCGCGGCGGCATGATCCTCTCGAACGACGAGGATCTCGGCAAGAAACTCAACTCGGCGGTGTTCCCCGGCCTGCAGGGCGGGCCGCTGATGCACGTCATCGCCGCCAAGGCGGTGGCGTTCGGCGAGGCGTTGCAGCCCGAGTTCAAGGATTATGCGCGCCGCGTCGTCGAGAACGCCCGCGTGCTGGCGGCGAAGCTCGTCGAGCGCGGCTGCGCGGTCGTCGCCGGCGGCACCGACACGCATCTCGCGCTCATCGACCTGACGCCGAAGGGCATCACCGGCAAGGACGCCGACGAGGCGCTCGAGCGCGCGTCGATCACCTGCAACAAGAACGGCGTACCGTTCGATCCGCTGCCGCCGACCAAGACCAGCGGCATCCGCGTCGGCTCGCCTGCCGGCACGACGCGCGGCTTCGGCCCGGTCGAGTTCGCGGCGATCGGCGACATGATCGCCGATGTCCTCGACGGGCTCGCCAGCCACGGTCACGACGGCAATGCCGCCGTCGAGGCGCAGGTGCGCGAGCGCGTCCGCGCGCTGTGCAAGCGCTTCCCGATCTACCCCGAGCTGGGGTAGCCTCGCCGGATGCGCTGCCCGTTCTGCGCCCATGACGACAGCCAGGTGAAGGACAGCCGTCCGACCGAGGACGGCGGCGCGATCCGGCGGCGTCGGCAGTGCCCGGCCTGCGGCGCGCGCTTCACCACCTTCGAACGGGTGCATCTGCGCGACCTCGTCGTCGTCAAGGACAATGGGCGGCGCGAGGCGTTCGATCGCGACAAGCTGGCGCGCTCGGTCGAACTCGCCTGCCGCAAGCGCAACATCGCCCCCGAACGCATCGAACGGCTGGTGACCGGGGTCGTGCGCCGGCTCGAATCGAGCGGCGATGCCGATATCGTCTCGAGCCGGATCGGCGAGGCGGTGATGGACGGCCTCGCGACGCTCGATCATGTCGCCTACATAAGATATGCGAGCGTCTACAAGGACTTCCGCGAGGCGAAGGACTTCAAGCGCGCCGCCGAGGCGCTGACCGCGCCCGAGATGGCGCCCGAGCTGCCGCTGCTGGCGCTGCGGCCGAAGTCGTAGCGCCGCTTGATCGTCATCGCCGAGCTTCGCGGCGATGACGATGTAGGGTAGGGGGCGCGCATGAACGACACGTCCGCCGCCTCGCTCGCCATCGTCCTCGTCCGCCCGCAGCTTGGCGAGAATATCGGCACCGCCGCGCGCGCCATGCTCAACTTCGGGCTGACCGACCTTCGGCTCGTCGCGCCGCGCGACGGCTGGCCCAACCCCGATGCCGGGCCCGCCTCGTCGGGCGCCGACGTCGTGATCGCCAATGCGCGCGTCTATCCCACGGTGCAGGAAGCGATCGCCGACTGCCACCATGTCTATGCGACGACAGTCAGGAAGCGCGACCTGTGGAAGCCGGTGGTGACCCCCGAGGCGGCGGCGCGCGAGATCCGCGGCCGCGGCGTTCAGCAGGCGGTGCTGTTCGGCGCCGAACGCTCGGGGCTCGAGACCGACGAGGTGGCGATCGCGCATTCGATCCTGACCGTTCCGGTCAATCCCGCCTTCAGCTCATTGAACCTCGCGCAGGCGGTGCTGCTCGTCGGCTATGAATGGCACAAGGCCGCCGACACGACGCCCGCCGTCGTCACCGACTATGAGCCGCCCGCCGACCATGCGACGCTCGAGGGGCTGATCGTGCAGATCGACGGCGCGCTCGAGGCAGCGGGCTATTACAGCGTGCCGAGCCGCGTCGCCGCGTCGAAGCGGCTGCTGCGCAACCTGTTCACCAAACCCGGCTACAATGTCGACGAGATCCGCACGCTGCGCGGCATGATGCACGCGCTGATCGAGGGGCGCCGCGGACGGCGCCTCACCGGCTGATCCTATTGCGACACGTTGGCCGCGAAGAATTTTGCCGACCGCAGCAGCATGTCGGCGCGTGCGCCGCTGTCGATCAGGCTGTGCTGCAGATCCTCGTAGACGATAAGCTCGACGGGCTTTCCAGCGCCCTTGAGCGCCGACTCCATCAGCCGCGACTGGCGCAGTTCGACATTGAGATCCTTGGTGCCGTGGAACATCAGCACCGGCGTTTTGATCGCGGCGGCGTTCTTCGCCGGCGAGCCCTCGGTGATGTGCGGGCCGGCGCCAATGAATTCCTTGGTGATGAGGAAGTTGCCGAAGTAGCGGCTCTGTTCCTTGAGCATCATCAGATCGGTGACCGGTGCCACCGCGACGGTTGCCTTATACAGGTCGGGTTCGAGGACGTTGGCCTGCAACGCGGCATAGCCCCCGTAGCTCCAGCCGAAGATCGCCAGTCTCTTGGGATCGGCAATGCCCTGCTTCACCAGCCAGCGCGCACCGTCGTTGATGTCGCCGATCGAGGTGCGCCACGCCTTGAAGCCGTTTTCCTTGAACCAGGCGTCGCCATAGCCTGCGGAGCCGCGATAATTGGGCTGGAGGACGACATAGCCGAGCTGGCTGAAATATTGGACGAGCCAGTCGAAGCCCCAGGTGTCGCGCGATGATGGACCGCCGTGCGGCATGATGATTGCCGGCAGGCTCTTCGCCTCTTTGCCGGGTGGGAGGGTCAGATAGCCGGGGATCGCGGTGCCATCGCGTGCCGCATAATTGACCGGCTTCATCTCGCCGAACGTCAGGCCGGCGGTGCCTGGGCGCGTGTCGGAGAGCTTGCCGAGCTGCTTGGTCGTCTTGTCGAAAAGATAATAGGCGCCGGGATCGACGTCGGTGCCGGCGAACAGCAGCAGCTTCGAACCGTCCCAAGTCTCGTCGATGATCGAGATTTCGGGCTGGCCGGGAAGGGCGCGGCCGAGGCTCGCGGCGAGCTTGGCGAGCGCCGGATCGAAATATTCGATGTGGTTGTAGTCGGTGGAATAGGTGACGCCGACCGGGCGGAAATATTTGCCGATGCGCTTGACGCCACCGAGATCGACATTGTCGTGCGAATAGAGAAGCGTCTCGCGGTTGCTGCCGTCGGCAGCGATCTTGAACAGCGCCTGCCGTCCGTCCTTGGGCTTCATCACCAGGATGTTGTCGCCGGTCTCGTCGAAGCCATGAACCTCGAGCGTGTTGTTGTCGCGCGCGTTGCTGATGCCGAGCGGCACCCAGGCATTGCTGCTCTTCGGCCGGTAGAACCAGCGGTAGGTCCCCGACGCATAGCTGGCGTAGCTCGCGGTGTCCTTCATCTCGCCCAGCGCGCGCAGCCGTATGCGGCCCCGGCGGTCGCTCGTGTAGTCGGCGCCCATGGGCGTCGCGCCCTCGATCACCTTCGATCGCCCGGTGCGAGCGTTGATCATCAGCACGGTGAGGCCGCCCTCGGTGTCGGCCTTCAGCGTCCCGACGCTCTCCTCGGGCATCTTGTAGGTTTCCATCAGGATGTTGTCGGGATCGTCGGGCAGATAGTCGATGATCGACCCGCCATAGGCGTTGACGCCGAGCGCGCGACCGCTCTGCCGCGACCCGATCTCCTTCATGTTGCCGCCATCGGCATCGACCGCGATGATCCGCGAGATGCCGAAATTGTCGCCGATGTCCTGCCGCTCGGCGCGCAGCGAGCAGGCGAGGCGGTCGATCTTGATCCAGTCGCACCACGACAGGCGCGTGTTGGCCTCGATGGACGACATCACCACCTTCTTGTCGCCGGTCTTGAGATCGACGACGACCGCGGCGGTCGCCTTGCCGGCGACGGGGTTGAGATAGGAAATCCGGGTCCCGTCGGGTGAGATCGCCACGCCGTCGAACGCCTCGCGGGCACCGAGCTTGATCGCCAGATCCGCCATCTGTGCCTGCGCCGACGTGCTGATAAGGAACGCCGCGAGCGCGGCGCGATTGACGAATCGCGGCATGAACATCCCCCCAATGATCCCCCCAATGGTTTCACGATGGTATCGCGCCGCGCGGGCGAGGCAATCTCGGCGACCACCGGGATTGATCTTTCGGGCGAAACCGCTATGTAGCCCTCTCGCAATTGGCCCCGCACCCCGGTGAAGCGGAGGCCGCGTCGGACGGTACTTGGTCCGGCGGCGCGATTCCGGGATTTCTGCCGAGCGGTAGGATGCGGTGCCCCCCCGGGGCGCAGCGTCCGATGCCCGGCTTTTGCGAGTTGGAGATAAGATCATGTCGAAGCGTACCAGCGCGAAGTACAAGCTCGATCGCCGGATGGGCGAGAATATCTGGGGCCGCCCGAAGTCGCCGGTCAACAAGCGCGAATACGGCCCCGGCCAGCACGGCCAGCGCCGCAAGGGCAAGCTGTCGGACTTCGGCGTGCAGCTGCGCGCCAAGCAGAAGCTCAAGGGCTATTACGGCGACGTCACCGAGAAGCAGTTCCGCAAGGTCTATGCCGAAGCGGTCCGCATGAAGGGCAACACCGCCGAGAACCTCATCGGCCTGCTCGAGCAGCGCCTGGCGATGGTCGTGTACCGCGCCAAGTTCGCCCCGACCGTCTGGTCGGCGCGCCAGATCGTCAACCACGGCCACATCCTGCTGAACGGCCGCCGCACCAACATCGGTTCGGCGCGCGTCAAGCCGGGCGACGTCGTCGAGGTCGGTCCCAAGGGCCGCGAGATGGCGCTGGTGCTCGAGGCGCAGGGCCTGTCGGAGCGCGACGTGCCCGAATATGTCTCGATGGACGGCTTCAAGGCCACCTACGTCCGCGTGCCCACGCTCGACGAGGTGCCGTACCCGGTGAAGATGGAGCCGAACCTGGTCGTCGAGTTCTACTCGCGCTAACCGGCACTTCGTTCATTGAAGAAGGGCGTGGAGAGCGATCTCCGCGCCCTTCTTCGTTGGCGCATCAGGCTTCGACGAGGCGGAGAAGGCGTCGCTCCAGCGGCGCCAGCACCGAGCTCAGCGCATGCCCGCGCTTCAAGACCGCGCCGCCGTCGCCGATCAGCGCCCACATGCCCTGTTTCGCGCGCAGGGCCGGGCGCTTGACCAGCTGCACCTCAGGCCGCTCCGACGCGCGGCGGAACGCCGAGAACACCGCGGCGTCGCGGTCCATGGCGATGGCATAGTCACGCCATTCGCCTGTCGCGACCATACGGCCATAGACGTTGAGGATGGCGTTGAGCTCGAGGCGGTCGAAGGCGACCTGCGCGGGCTGGCGGGGCGGGGCGACGAACGGGGTGACGTTGGTCATCCCGACTAAACTACCCGCGTTTGCGTCGGGGTCCAGCCTCTTCGCTCAGTTCGGCGAGCCGCTTGGTCAGCTGCTCGACTTCGCATTTGAGGATTTCGAGCTTCTGCGTCTGCGGGTCGAAGATCTCGCTGCACGGCGTGCCGTAGGGGATGAACGACTTGGCATAGGTCTCGGCCTCGACGAGCGTCGCGCGCGCGGGAATGCCGACCATCGTCGCGCCTTCGGGCACGTCGCGCGTCACCACCGCGTTGGCGCCGATGCGCGCGCGCGGGCCGACGGTGATCGGGCCGAGCACCGCGGCGCCCGAGCCGACGATGACCCCGTCGCAGAGGGTGGGGTGGCGCTTGCCGGCGAGGCCGTTGGTCGGGTCGGTGCCACCGAGCGTCACCGACTGGTAGATGGTGACGTCGTCGCGGATCTCGGCGGTCTCGCCGATCACCACGCCCTGGCCGTGATCGATGAACAGCCGCTGGCCGATCCGCGCGCCGGGGTGGATGTCGATGCCGGTGAACAGCCGGGCGATGTGGTTGACCAACCGCGCCAGGAAATAGAGCTCGCCGCGGAACAGCCAGTGCGCGACGCGGTGCAGCGCGACGGCGTGCACGCCCGGATAGAGCAGCACCTCCCAGCGCGTGCGCGGCGCGGGATCGCGTGTCTTGATCGAGTCCAAATACGCGAACAGGGTGGCGAACACGCGAGCCTCCGGTTGCTCTTTGCAACCGCCATTTATGCCGTTCCGGCGCATCCCGCCAGCCCTCCCGGAACGTCGCCGCGCGCCGCTTCGTTCAATCGACATCATCCATCGACCAGCGAAAGGGATCGTCATGAACGAGAACGGCAATACGACGGGCGGCTTTGCGGGCCGCGGGCCGATCGGCCAGGCGGATCGCGACGACGTCTCGAAGACGCGCAGCCAGACCGGGTTCGATACGCAGGGCCGCAGCGCCGACTATGACGACGACCGCCTCGGCGACGACAAGCTGCTCGACGGCCGCCATGCCACCGATCTCAACAGCGATGGCACGCGTCGCGACACCGCCGCCGCCGCCGCGGCCGGCGCAACCTCGCGCGATTCCTTCGGCGACAATCGCGACGGCCTCGGTCGCGACCAAAGCGACCGGATCGCCGCCGACGAGACCGGCAAGCTGATTTCGTCGGAGAAGGTCGTCGGCACCGCAGTGTACAACAGCGCCGGCGAGCATCTCGGCAGCATCCATTCGGTGATGCTGCACAAGATCTCGGGTCGCGTCGCCTATGCGGTGATGAGCTTCGGCGGCTTCCTCGGCATCGGCGAGCGCTACCATGTCCTGCCGTGGGACGTGCTGACCTATGACGAGGGCAAGGGCGGCTACAACGTCGACAGGTCGGGCGACGAGCTGCGCGGCGCGCCGCACTACAGCCGCAACGAGCTCGATGAACTCGACTATGGCAAGGCCGGTCCGTTCATCGCCGACTATTACGGCATCGGCGTCGCGATGCCGCCGCGCTTCTGACCGTTGGAGCGAGTGTCAGGGAGACGGCGGCGCGCCGTCTCCCATCTCGGCTGCAGGCCTCGTTTCAGGCGCGATACTCTTTCTACCTTGCTGAGGGACATCGGTTCGCGGGACAAGCGCGCGGGCAAAAAAGCTGACGTCGGGGGCGCGTGGAATTCGATCTCTTAACCTTCATTGCCATCGGCTTCGGCGCGCAGCTCATCGATGGCGCGCTCGGCATGGCGTTCGGCGTCATCTCCAGCACGATGCTCATCGCGGTCGGCGTGCCGCCGCGCGTCGCCTCGGCAGGGGTGCACGCCGTTGAAACGGTAACGACCGGCGTGTCGGGGCTCAGCCATGCCTTCCACGGCAATATCGACTGGCCACTGTTTCGGCGGCTGGTAGTGCCGGGCGTTATCGGCGGCGTGCTCGGCGCCTATGTGCTCACCAACATCCCGGCCGACGTCGCGAAGCCGATCGTCCTCACCTATCTGATGATCATCGGCGCGGTGCTGCTGTGGAAGGCGTCGTTCACGATGCCCAAGGCGAAGAAGCCCTGGCTCGTCGCGCCGCTCGGCCTCGTCGGCGGCTTTCTCGACGCCGCGGGCGGCGGCGGCTGGGGGCCGGTGGTGACGGGCAACCTGCTCGTGCAGGGCAGCGATCCGCGCAAGACGATCGGGACGGTGAACTCGTCCGAATTCTTCGTCGCGCTCGCGACGTCGATCGCCTTCCTGCTGCATCTCGGCTGGGAGATTCTCACCACCGCGACGCTCGGCCTGCTGATCGGCGGCGTGGCGGCAGCACCCTTCGGGGCGCTGCTCGCCAAGCGCATTCCGGCCCGCACGCTGATGACGCTGGTCGGCGTCGTGTTGATCCTGACCAGCGGCTACGGCGTCTACCGCGCCGTCTTCTAGGTCGTCGCCTTCAACGTCGCGGCGACGGCGTTGACCACCGAGGCGATCCGGACCGCGGTCTGGATCGTCTGCGTCGAGATGCCATGGTCGCGCAGCACCTTCTCGTGCGAATCGATGCACATGCCGCAGCCGTTGATCGCCGAGACGGCGAGGCTGTAGAGCTCGAAGTCCGCCTTCTCGATTCCCGGCGCGCCGATGACGTTCATGCGCAGCCGGGCGGGGAGGGTGCCATATTCCTTGTTCGAGGCGAGGTGGACGAAGCGATAATAGATGTTGTTCATCGCCATGATCGACGCTGCCGCCTTGGCGGCGGTCATCGCGGCGTCGGACAGCTTCTCGGCCGCCTCGGCCTCGGCCGCCGCGATCGTCGCGCCATGGCCGGTGGCATGCGCGCAGGCGACGAAGGTGCCGTATTTCTGCTGGTCGGTCAGCCCCTGCTCCTGGAGCAGCGACGAGATGTTGAGGCGCTGGTCCTTCGCGAAGTCGGGAAGCGTGCGCGCGAGATCGTTCAGGGACATCGAAGTCTCCTTTCAAAAGAAAAGGGAGGGGGCGCTTGCGCGGACCCCCTCCCTCGGAAAGCGGAAGTGAGGCCGTCGCTTACGCGGCGGGCTTCAGCACCTCTTCGCCCTGCTGCCAGTTGCACGGGCAGAGCTCGTCGGTCTGCAGCGCGTCGAGGATGCGCAGCGTCTCCTGCGGGTTGCGGCCGACGTTGAGGCCGTTGACCGTGACGTGCTGGATGACATTCTCGGGATCGATGATGAACGTGGTGCGCAGCGCGACGCCGGCGTTCTTGTCGAGGATACCGAGCGCGCGGGCGAGTTCCTGCTTGTTGTCGGCGAGCCACGGGAAGTCGCAGGCGGCCAGACGCTCGTCCGACTTGCGCCAGGCGTAGTGGACGAAGTCGGTGTCGGTCGAGGCGCCGATCAGCACCGCGTCGCGGTCGGCGAAATCCTGCGCCAGCTCGTTGTAGCCGAGGATCTCGGTCGGGCAGACGAAGGTGAAGTCCTTGGGCCACCAGAACAGGATCTTCCACTTGCCCTTGAACGCGTCGTGGCTGAGCGTCTCGTCGGCGGGGAGCGACGCGATGCCCTGCTGGACGGGAACGGTGAATTCGGGAAGCTTGTCGCCAACGGTCAGCATGCAGGTCTCTCCTCGGAGGGGTGGGGGTGAACGAATGATGTTGCGCCTTATGCCGTGCCCGGATATATCTATCAAATAGATAATTCCGAGACTGTTGATCGAGAGGGTCGATCATGATCCTGCCGACGCTGAAGCAACTCCAGTATCTGACGGCGCTGCATCAGCATGGCCATTTCGGCCGCGCGGCGGACGCCTGCTTCGTCACGCAATCGACCTTGTCGTCGGGGCTGCGCGAGCTCGAGAATCTTTTAGACGTGACGCTCGTCGAACGCACCCGCCGCGTGGTGCGGTTCACCCCGCTGGGCGAGCGGGTCGTCGCCAAGGCCTATATCGTGCTGCACGAGGCCGAGGCGCTGGCCGAAGCCGTGCGCGCCTCGGCCAAGCCGCTGTCGGGGGAGCTGCGCCTCGGCGTCATCCCGACGATCGCGCCCTTCCTGCTGCCGCGCATCCTGCCGACGCTCCGCCAGGAATATCCCGACTTGAAGCTCTACCTGCGCGAAGAGACCAGCGGCATGGCCTGCGAGGCGCTCGGCCGCGGCCAGCTCGACTGCGTGCTGCTGGCGCTGCCTTATGGCTGCGGCGACATCACCAAGGCGCAGCTGTTCGAGGACCCGTTCCTCGTCGCCTTCCACCGCGACGAGCCGATCGAGGGCGAGCCCAACATCGCGCCCGACGCGATCGACGAGACGCGATTGCTGCTGCTCGAGGACGGGCATTGCCTCAAGGACCAGGTGCTGTCGGCGTGCAACCGCCCCGAGCTGCGCGCCGAGGCGGCGATCCTCGGCACATCGCTGCATACGCTCGTCCAGATGGTCGACAACAGGCTCGGCGTCACGCTGCTGCCCAAGATGGCGCTCGACGCCGGCATCCTCAACGGCACCCACGTCGTCGCGCGCCCGCTCGAGGCGGTGCATGCCTACCGCGACATCGCGCTGGTGTGGCGCACGAGCAGCCCGCGCGGCGAGGAATTCCAGCTGCTCGCTCAGGCGCTGGCGCGCGCGGCCGAAAGCGCCCGGTAGAAGTCGTCGGCGGAGAGCGGCGGTGCTCCCGCCTCGGCGGCGCGTACCAGCTCGACGACGCGCGCATTGACCGGCGCGGTGCGGCCGAGCCGACGCGCCAGCGCGACGAACTCGCCGTTGAGATAGTCGACCTCGGTGCGGCGACCCTGCGCGAGATCTTCCGCCATCGACGATCGCGCGTGGCGGTCGATGCGCGTGCCGCCGCGCGCCATGACCCAGCGGTAGAGACCGTTCGGGAGCGACATCACATAGGGCAGCAGCCAGGTCGGCACGGCAAAGACCTTGGCGGGGCGGATGCCGGCCCGCCGAAGCAACCCCAGTGCCTCATGCTGGCTGAGCGCCAGCGCCCGACGGTAGCGGCGCTGCGCCAGCTGCTGCATCAGCGGCAGCCCCGACAGCGCGTTGGCGGCATTGTTCATGTTGACCACCAGCTTGCCCCACAGCACGCCCGCCATGTCGCTCGAGAGCGTCAGCGGGATGCCGGCTGCCGCGAAGGTCGATGCATGCGTGCGCATCGCCGGCACGTCCTCGACGTGCAGCGCGCCCATCGTGCCCTTGTGATAGTGGCCGGGGCCGGGCTGCGCGACATTATAGGGCACCATGCCGGCGACGATCGTCATGTCGGGCAGCAACCGTCGCAGGATGTCGGCGTTCGAGACTCCGTTCTGCAGCGAGACGACCACCGCGTTCGGCGAGGCGAAACGCTCGATATCCGCGGCGGCGGCCTCGGTGCCGATGCTCTTGACGGTCAGCAGGATCAGCTCGGCGGCGGCGAGCGCGGCGGGATCGCTCGACAGCTTCAGCCGGTCGGCGGGCACCGTCGCCTCGGTGCCGCCCACGTCGGTCAGCCGCAGGCCGTGGTCGCGCAGATCGTTGAGGACGCGCGGCCGGCCGATCAGCGTCACGTCGCCGCCCGCGGCGGCGAGCCGCCCGCCGACATAGGTGCCGATCAATCCGGCGCCGAGGACGGCGATCTTCGCGCTAGCAGCTTTATCCATTGGCACCCCTCCGCTCGCCGCTATCCTAGCGCGCGATTCAACCAAATGGGGAGCGCCGAATGAAAGCCGTCTTGTCCGAAGTGGTCGGCCCACCCGAAAGCCTCGTGGTTCGCGACATTCCGATGCCCGAGCCGGGCAAGGGCGAGGTACGCGTCAAGGTCCATGCCGCGGGCGTCAACTTCCCCGACACGCTGATCATCGAGGACAAATATCAGTTCAAGCCGCCGCGGCCCTTCTCGCCGGGCGGCGAGGCGGCGGGGCTCGTCGACGCGGTCGGCGAGGGGGTCACCGCGGTCAAGCCCGGCGACCGGGTCATCGCGATGACCGGCCACGGCGCCTTCGCCGAATATCTGATCGCCGGCGAAAGCCGCGTCATCCCGATCGTCGGCGACATGCCGTTCGACGTCGCCGCCGGCTTCACCATGACCTACGGCACCTCGCATCATGCGCTCAAGCAGCGCGCGCGGCTCCAGCCGGGGGAGACGGTGCTGGTGCTCGGCGCCGCCGGCGGCGTCGGCCTGACCGCGGTCGAACTCGCCAAGGTGATGGGCGCCAAGGTGATTGCCGCCGCGTCGACCGACGAGAAGCTCGAGCTGTGCCGGCAATATGGCGCCGACGAGACGATCAACTATTCGACCGAGGATCTGCGCGAAGGCATCAAGCGCACGACGGGCGGCAAGGGCCCCGACGTGATCTATGATCCGATCGGCGACAAATATGCCGAGCCGGCGTTCCGCTCGATCGCCTGGAACGGTCGCTACCTCGTCATCGGCTTCGCTGCCGGCGAGATCCCGAAGCTCCCGCTCAACCTCGCGCTGATCAAGGGCGCGTCGATCGTCGGCGTGTTCTGGGGCGCCTTCACCGCGATCGAGCCCAAGGTGCACGCCGCCAACATGCACGAGCTGCTGACCTGGTACGCCGAGGGCAAGCTGAAGCCGCACGTCAGCGAACATTTCAGCCTCGACGACGGCGCCAAGGCGATCCGCTGGATGATGGACCGCAAGGCCAGGGGCAAGGTGGTGCTGACGGTCGCCTAGCTCATCCCTCTCCCCGGCGGGGAGAGGGCTTCAGCGAACGAAGCTCGCGCCGTTGATGTCGAGGACTGCGCCGGTCATCGACGGCGGCGCCTGCAGCGCCAGATAGACGACGGCGTTGGCGACCTCGTCGGGCTGCGCGACGCGCCCCAGCGGGATGTCGGCGAGCAGCTTGTCGCCGCCGCGGCTCGCGACATAATCCTCCGCCATGCCGGTCATGACGAAGCCCGGCGTCACGGTGAAGGCGAGGATGTTGTCGCGGGCGAAGCCGCGGGCGATCGACTTGGTCATGCCGACCATCCCGGCCTTCGCCGCCGCATAATGCCAGTGCGCCGGCGAATCGCCGCGATAGGCGGCGCGGCTGGCGACGTTGACGATCCGCCCGCCGGCGTTGCGCTCGCGGAAATGCAGGACGGCGCGGCGGCAGAGATCGGCGGCGGCCTGCAGGTTGATCGCCAGCGTGCGCGACCACCCCGCCTGCCACTCGGCAAGCGGCAGCTCGACCGCCGCGGACTCGAACACGCCGGCGTTGTTGACCAGGACGTCGATGCGGCCGCCGAGCGCGTCGAGCGCCGCGTCCCACAGCGCGTCGCCGGCGCCGGGCTGTTCGAGATCGACTCCGATGACCCCGTCGCGCGACCGGCTGCCGTGGCCGACGACGCGCACGTCCCGGTCGGCGAGCGCCTCGACGATCGCCGCGCCGATGCCGCGCGTGCTGCCGGTGACCAGGATGTTCGTCGTCATGATGAAGCCCTCGCGCCGTTGGTTGCGAAGGCTTTAGGCGCCAGCCACGCTCAACCCAACCCTAACCGGGCGCGTCATCCGAACGAAAGTCAGCATCTCCGGGTGAGCAGGCTGCGACACCGCGCGTCTATTCTCGAAAGATCCTGACTTTCGTCAGAATGACGGCTCACGGCTCGCGGTAATCGAGCGCGCCCGTTACGCCGCGATGCTGTCGATCAACTGCCCGACCGCCGCCTGCAGCTCGCCGAGCTGGTCGTCGACATGGGCGAAGGCGCTGTCGACCGCGTCGATCTCGCCCGCGACATGCTCGGTGGCGGCGCGGATCGAGGCAATCACCGCCGACATCGAGTCGGCGGAGAGCGCGGTCTCGTCGACCGATCCGGTGATCATCGTCACCGTGTGCGCCTGATTGTCCATCGCGTTGCGGATGCGCTCGGCCGAGCCCTTCACCTCGACGACGGTGTCGCGGATCGAGCCGTTGGCGGCGACGGTCTGCTTGGTCGCCGCCTGGATCGCGGCGATCTGCTTGGCGATGTCGTCGGTGGCGCGCGCCGTCTGGCTGGCGAGCGACTTCACCTCCTGCGCGACCACCGCGAAGCCGCGGCCGGCATCGCCGGCGCGCGCCGCCTCGATCGTTGCGTTGAGCGCGAGGAGGTTGGTCTGTCCGGCGATGTCGCGGATCAGGCTGACGATCGATTCGATCGCTTCCGAATGGGCGGCGAGGCTGACCGCGGTGTCGACCGCCTCGCCGGCCTGCGCCGAGGCGCGGTTGGCGATGTCGGCGGCCGATTCGACCTCGCGGCGCGCCTCCTCGATGGCGCGGATCAGCCCGGCGGCGGTCTGCGCCGCCTCGCGCATCGCCGTCGCCGACTGTTCGGCGGCAGCGGCGACCTCGGCCGACTTGCCGAGCATGCCGCGCGTGTTGGTGGCGGCGATGCTCGCCTGGTCGCGAACCGCGCGGCTGCGCGACGTCGCGCCCTGGATGACGCCCAGAACCTGCTGGCGGAAGACCTCGGCCTGCTCGCGCAGCCGGTGCGCCACCTCGGCGCGGTGGATGTTGGCGATCTGCGTCATGATCACCTCGGTCTCGACGACCGCCAGCGTCTCGCTGGCCTTCATCAGCCGGGTGAGGCGCTCGGGGTCGGCGACCTTGCGGCGTACCAGGTCCGTGGTGAAGCGGTAGGAGGCAGCGAACGACGAAGTCACGACATGGACCGGCGCGCCGGTGCGCGCGATGTCGCTGCCATGCCCCGCCATGCGGTCGATCCACGCCTGGTCGATCGGCTGGCCGAGCTTGCCCGCCGTATAGGCCTTGCCGGCGTCGATGAGCCGCGGCAGCAGCGCCGCGTCGAGCTTTCGCGCGATCTCGGGAAACGACACATAATGGTCCCAGAAGGCCTGGACGACGCCGTCGGCCTCGTCGGCGATCAGCGACCAGAGCTCGTGAAGCGCCGCCTCGAAGGCGGCGTCGAGCCGATAGGCATGCCGGCGGTCCTCGATGCCGATGCGTTGGAGCGACAGATGCGCGAAATGCCGTACCGCCCGCTCGAAATTGGCCATGTGCGCTCCCCGCGGCTCGTCGTTGGTCGCGTTCCTGATGCCCGAATTGGGTTAACGGCTTACTTATGCCGGTAGGTTGTCAGCGGCGCCGGGGGCGCTACGCTCGCCGCCGATGAACGAGCTCGGGCCCGCACTGCAGCGACTGCTCCGCCGCCAGACGGGGAGCGACGTCGACGTCGAACGGGTCGTCGCGCTGTCGGGCGGTGCGGCGTCGCTCACCTTCGCCGTCGACGCGCGCCGCGGCGGCGCGGCCTGGCCGCTGATCTTCCAGCAGGCGGGGGCCGACGAAGCCGCGGTCGGATCGATGCCCAAGGCGGTGCAGGCCCGCCTGCAGATGCGGGCGCTCGCGGCGGGACTTCCCGTCGCCGCGGTGGTGGCGGTCGCCGCTGCCGGCGACGGGCTGGGCGACGGCTTCGTCATGGAGCGGATCGACGGCGAAAGCCTCGCCCCCAAATATCTGCGCCCGCCCGAATATGCCGGCGCGCGCGCCGCGCTGATCGGGCAATGCGCCACGGCATTGGCGCGGCTGCACGCGATCGCGCCCGCCGACGTCGCCGACCTGCCGCTGGCGGCCGTGTCGCCCGCCGATGCGCGAACCGCGATGTTCGAACTCTACCGCAGCTTCGGCGTCGACTCGCCGGTGTTCGACCTCGCCTTCGCCTGGCTGGCCGAGCGCCTGCCCGCCGACCCGCCGACCGCGCTCGTCCACGGCGATTTTCGCAGCGGCAACTTCATCGTCGGCCCGGATGGCCTGAGGGCGATCCTCGACTGGGAGCTGGCGCATCTCGGCCATCCGATGGCCGATATCGGCTGGCTGTGCACCAACACCTGGCGTTTCGGCCAGTGGCGGCTGCCGGTCGGCGGCTTCGCGGCGCGCGAGCCATTCTACGATGCCTATGTGGCGGCGGGCGGGACGCTCGACCGCGAACTGGGGGCTGTCTTCGAACTCTGGGGCAGCCTGCGCTGGGGGGTGATGTGCCTGCAGCTGGCGCAGGGCCATCTGTCGGGCGCCCGGCCGTCGGTCGAGCTGGCGGCAATCGGCCGGCGCGTCAGCGAGACCGAGATCGACATCCTCCACATCCTCAAGCACGGCGAGGTCTGATGGCCGGTCATCCCGACGCTGCCGAGCTGATCGAGGCGGTCCGCGGCTTCCTGGCCTCGGTCGAATCGCGGCTGGCCGGCCGCGAGGCCTTCCACGCCAAGGTCGCGGGCAACGTGCTGGCGATCGTCGCGCGCGAACTGCGGCAGCGGCCCGAGGCGGTCGAGCGCGCGGCGCTGGCGTCGGTGCTCGGCCATGACGGCGACGCCGCGGCGTTGCGCGCCGAGCTGTGCGCCGCGCTGCGGGCAGGGCGGATCGGCGCGGATACGCCCGGGCTGATCGACGCGCTCACCGCGGCGACCTTGGCCCGACTCGCCGTCGACAATCCGACGTTCTCGACGTTTCGCCGGCTCACGGAGGCCCGACCATGATCGACCGCAGTATCGACCCGACCGCCGACCAGGTGCGCACGCTGCGCGACAAGGGGCCCGAGGGACCCGTGGTGATGGTCAACCTGCTCAAGTTTCGCGCCGCGGCGGCCTATCCGGCGGACAGCGGCGAGTCGCCGTGCAGCGGCGCCGAGGCCTATGCGCGCTATCAGCACGCCTTCACCGTCACCGTCGGCGCGGTCAGCCAGGCGAGCGTCCTCTACGAAGGCCCGGTCAACCAGGTGGTGATCGGCGATCCGGCGGCGCGAGAGGCCGACTGGGACAAGGTGCTCATCGTTCGCTACCCGTCGCGCCGGCATTTCCTTGCGATGATGGCGGACGAGCAATATCGCCGCGCGCTCGTGCACCGCTACGCCGGTCTGGAGCGTACCGTTCTGCTGCAATGCGAAACTTAGTGGCGATCAACGGTTGCCTAGCCGCGACAAGCGCCTAAAAGCACTTCCGATTAGATGGCCACCCCAGGGGGATCGCTCATGGCTTCCGCGCGTCCGCGCCCGCTTTCGCCGCATCTCAGCATCTGGCGCTGGCGGGTCCACGCTATCGTGTCGATCACGCACCGCATCGTCGGCAACGCCATGGCGTTCGGCGCCGTGCCGATCTTCGTGTGGTGGCTGGCGGCCGCCGCGACCGGCGAGGAGGCCTATGCGACCTTCTACGAGCTGGCGCGCGGCCCGCTCGGCTACATCGTCGCGATCGGCTTCACCTGGAGCTTCTTCCAGCACATGGGCTCGGGCCTCCGCCATCTCGTCATGGACACCGGCGCCGGCTACGAGATCCAGACCGCCAAGCGCAGCGCGACCGCGGTGTTCGTGTTCGGCGTGGTGCTGACGCTGCTGTTCTGGGGTACGATCTATCTGACCAAGGGCTTCGCATAATGGGAACCGGAACCGAGCTCGGCCGCGTCCGCGGCCTCGGCACCGCCAAGTCGGGCACCGACCATTGGTGGAAGCAGCGCGTCACTGCGATCAGCAATCTGGGGCTGGTGCTGTGGTTCGTGATCTCGCTGGTGCGCCTGCCCGACCTAACCTATCCGACGATCATCGCCTGGCTGCAGCAGCCGATCGCGGCGGTGCCGATGGTCCTCATGATCGTCAGCGTTTTCTATCACTTCCGCCTCGGCTCTCAGGTTCTGATCGAGGATTATGTCCACCATGAGGGCAACAAGGTCCTCGCGGTGCTGCTGCTCAACTTCTTCGCGCTGGCGCTGGGCTTCACCGCCGTGTTCAGCGTGCTCAAGATCGCATTCGGAGCCGTCTGATGGCCGACGCCGCCTACAAGATCATCGACCACACCTATGACGCCGTCGTCGTCGGCGCCGGCGGCGCCGGGCTGCGCGCGACGATGGGCATCGCCGAGACCGGGCTGAAGACCGCCTGCATTACCAAGGTGTTCCCGACGCGCAGCCACACCGTGGCGGCGCAGGGCGGCATCGCCGCCTCGCTCGGCAACATGGGCCCGGACCACTGGACCTGGCACATGTATGATACGGTGAAGGGCTCCGACTGGCTCGGCGACCAGGACGCCATCGAATATCTGTGCCGCGAGGCGCCCGCCGCGGTCTACGAGCTCGAGCATTATGGCGTGCCGTTCAGCCGCACCGAGGAAGGCAAGATCTACCAGCGCGCCTTCGGCGGCATGACGCAGAACATGGGCGAGGGCCCGGCCGCGCAGCGCACCTGCGCCGCTGCCGACCGCACCGGCCATGCGATGCTGCACGCGCTCTACCAGCAGAGCCTCAAGTACGACGCCGACTTCTTCATCGAATATTTCGCGCTCGACCTGATCATGGAGAATGGCGAGTGCCGCGGCGTCATCGCGCTGTGCATGGAGGACGGCACCATCCACCGCTTCCGCTCGCACAGCGTCGTGCTGGCGACCGGCGGCTACGGCCGCGCCTATTTCTCGGCGACCTCGGCGCACACCTGCACCGGCGACGGCGGCGGCATGGTGCTGCGCGCCGGCCTGCCGCTGCAGGACATGGAGTTCGTCCAGTTCCACCCCTCGGGCATCTACGGCGCCGGCGTCCTCATCACCGAGGGCGCGCGCGGCGAGGGCGGCTATCTGACCAATTCGGCCGGCGAGCGCTTCATGGAGCGCTACGCGCCGAGCGCCAAGGACCTGGCGTCGCGCGACGTCGTCAGCCGGTCGATGGCGATGGAGATCCGCCAGGGCCGCGGCGTCGGCCCCGAGGGCGATCATATCTATCTGCACCTCAACCACATCGATCCGAAGATCCTCGCCGAGCGGCTGCCCGGCATCTCGGAGACTGCCAAGGTGTTCGCCGGCGTCGACGTGACGCGCGAGCCGATTCCGGTCGTGCCGACCGTCCACTACAACATGGGCGGCATCCCGACGAACTATTGGGGCGAGGTGGTCACGCTGAAGAACGGCGAGCCCGACAGCATCGTCCCCGGCCTGTTCGCGGTCGGCGAGGCGGCCTGCGTTTCGGTGCACGGCGCCAACCGCCTCGGCTCCAATTCGCTCATCGATCTCGTGGTGTTCGGCCGCGCCACCGGCCACCGCATCGCGCAGCTGATCAAGCCGGGCGGCGCGCATGCGCCGCTGCCGGGCGACTCGGCCGACCTCGCGATCGGCCGGCTCGATCATTTTCGCAACGCCAAGGGCGGGTCGTCGACCGCGCAGGTTCGCCTCGCGATGCAGAAGACGATGCAGGCCAATTGCGGCGTGTTCCGCACCACCGAGGTGCTCGAGGAAGGCATCGCCAAGATCGACGCCGTCTACCGTCAGATGGCCGACATCGGCGTCACCGACCGCAGCCTGATCTTCAACACCGATCTCGTCGAGACGATGGAGCTCGACAACATGATCGGCCAGGCGGTGGTGACGATGCACGGCGCGGCGAACCGGCACGAGAGCCGCGGCGCGCACATGCACGAGGACTTCCCCGACCGCGACGACGCCAACTGGATGAAGCACACGATCGCGTGGTTCGACCAGGGCAAGGTCGCGATCGACTACCGCCCCGTCCACACCTACACGCTCACCGAGGAGATCGCGTACATCAAGCCCAAGGCGCGGGTGTACTGATGCCGATCCTCGACATGCGGCAAGCTGCAGAAAAGGCGTTCTGATGGCCGAATTCGCCCTCCCCAAGAACAGCAAGATCAACGGCAACGGCATCAAGCACGCCGCGGCGCCGGGCGCCAAGCGCGCCAAGACCTTCCGCATCTACCGCTGGGATCCCGACACCGCCGAGAATCCGCGCTTCGACAGCTATACGATCGACCTCGACCAGACCGGGCCGATGGTCCTCGACGCGCTGATCAAGATCAAGTCGGAGATCGACCCGACGCTGACCTTCCGCCGCTCGTGCCGCGAGGGCATCTGCGGGTCGTGCTCGATGAACATCGACGGCACCAACACGCTGGCCTGTACGCAGGCGATCGACGAGGTGAAGGGCGACGTGCAGATCACGCCGTTGCCGCACATGGACGTCGTCAAGGATCTCGTCCCCGACTTCACGCACTTCTACGCGCAATATGCCTCGATCAAGCCGTGGCTGCAGACGGTGACGCCGGCGCCGTCGCTGAAGGAGCGCATCCAGTCGCCCGAGGACCGCGAGAAGCTCGACGGGCTCTACGAGTGCATCCTGTGCGCCTGCTGCTCGACCTCGTGCCCGAGCTACTGGTGGAACAACGACAAGTTCCTCGGGCCGGCGATCCTGCTCCAGGCCTATCGCTGGCTCGCCGACAGCCGCGACGAGATGACCGGCGAGCGGCTCGACGAGCTCGAGGATCCGTTCCGCCTCTATCGCTGCCACACCATCATGAACTGCTCGAACGTCTGCCCGAAGGGTCTCAACCCGGCGGAGGCGATCGGCGAGATCAAGAAGATGATGGTCGAGCGCCAGCTGTAGGCTTCGGGAGGGAAGGGCGCTGGCCCTTCCCATCGCCCGCGCATCGCTCTATCGCCGGGCCATGCCTGCTCCCGAACTCATGACCGAAGGACCGTTCGCCGGCTGGTACAGCTGGCGCGGCCATTTCGAGAACCGCTTCGTCGACCTGGTCGGGCCGACCTACCATCGCACGCGCGACGACGGCGGCATCGAATGCGCGATGATCGGCGAGGAGAAGCACCTCAACGGGCTCGGCTACCTCCACGGCGGCTTCCTCATGGCGTTCGTCGACATCGTGCTGTTCGCCGTTGCCCGGCCGCTGCTGTCAAAGACGCTCGGCGCGGTGACGCTGTCGTGCGACACGCACTTCCTCGGCTCCGCCGTCCCCGGCAAGCCGCTGGTCGGCAGCGGCGAGGTGCTGCGCGAGACAGGCAAGCTGATCTTCATCCGCGGGCTGCTTGAGCAGGACGGCGGCAAGGTCGCCGCCTATACCGCGACGCTGCGCAAGGTGCCGCGCCAGCTGTGAGCAGCGTGCTCGCCGCCTATGACGCGTTGATCGCCGCCGGCGAACTCCGTCCCGATCCCGACCAGCGCAGCGCCGCCGAGCGGCTGGACGCGCTGGCGCGCGAGCTGGCGGCGCCGCCGGCGGCGCCCGGGCTGTGGAGCCGGCTGTTCGGCGGCGCCAGGCCGGCGCCCGCGCCAAAGGGCGTCTACCTCTGGGGGGCGGTCGGTCGCGGCAAGTCGATGCTGATGGACCTGTTCTACGCCGAGACGGCGGTGGCGCCCAAGAAGCGGATCCATTTCCACGAGTTCATGCTCGATATCCACGAGCGCATCCATGCGCACCGCCAGGCGTCGGGCGACGACCCGATCCCGGCGGTGGCGAGCGAGGTCGCCGGAGCGGCGCGGCTGCTGTGCTTCGACGAGATGCAGGTCAACAACGTCGCCGACGCGATGATCCTGTCGCGGCTGTTCACCGCGCTGCTCGACGCTGGGGTCACCGTGGTGACCACCTCGAACCGGCCGCCGAAGGACCTCTACAAGGACGGGCTCAATCGGCCGCTGTTCCTGCCGTTCATCGCGCTGCTCGAAGACCGCCTCGACGTGCTGAGCCTCAACGGCCCGACCGACTACCGGCTCGAGCGGCTGGCGGGGCTGCCGACCTATTATGTGCCCAACGGTCCCGACGCGACGCAGGCGCTGTCGGAAGCCTTCTTCCGGCTGACCGATCATCCGGTCGAGGACCGCGCGCATGTGCCGTCGGAGACGATCGACGTGCAGGGCGGGCGCACACTGTTCGTGCCCAAGTCGCTGAAGGGCGTCGCGGTCTTCTCGTTCAAGCGGCTGTGCGGCCAGCCGCTGTGGACCGCCGACTATCTGGCGATCGCGCGGCGTTATCACACGGTGATCCTCGTCGGCGTGCCGCAGCTCGGCCCCGAGAACCGCAACGAGGCGGCGCGCTTCGTGACGCTGATCGATGCGCTCTACGAACATCGCTGCAAGCTGCTGATGTCGGCCGAGGCGCCGCCGCAGCAGCTCTACCCGGCCGGCGACGGCGCGTTCGAGTTCGAGCGCACGGTGTCGCGGCTCATGGAGATGCAGTCGGCGGACTATCTCGCCGAAGGGCACGGCTGAACGCCTAGGCGGCCGTTCGCGGCCCGCGGAGCGCCTGTGCCCCCGCATAGATCGTCATCGCCAGCCAGGCGATGGCGATCAGCCCGGTGCCGGCCATCCGGCCTTGCGGATACATCAGGATCACCGAACCGAGGCCGCCGACGATCGCCAGCAGCGCGGTGCTGCGCGCTGCCATTCCCGGCGTGGTGCGGAGCAGCTCGATCCCGGCGAGCACCATGGCGATGCCGATCGCCGTGAACTTGACGCGCACCGCGATCGCCAGCGGCGTCACCAGCGACGGATCGAACAGCGGCCAGGCGGCGGCGATCCAGCGCAGCGTCACCGTCTCGACGAAGTCGGTGCCGATCATCAGTGCGCCGAGCGACACTGCGAGCCACGGCCGCATGCCGACCGCCAGCGCAAAAAAGGTGAGCAGGCCGCCATAGGCCCACATGAACAGCAGCAGGTCGACGATATTGGCGGCATCGAGCGCCGCCAGCCGCGGCGCGCAGTCGAGCACGACGGCGAACTGCGCGCGATCGAGCGCCAGTTCGAAGTCGAGCATCGCGGTGGGGAGCGGCGCGCCGCAATCGGGGATGCCCTGTACGGTGCTGAAGACGAAGAGCGCAAACGTCAGCAGCCCGAACGCCAAGGTCGCGCGCCACAGGCGCCGCGGGTCGGTGAACATCTTATCCCCCCAAGGACGATCGCTTCGCGGCAGATCATCTCACCGATCTCGTTTCGCGTCACCCCTTGCGCTTGCCCCTCGCCGGGAAACGTCCTATCCGGTCGGCGCCTTCGGCGGGCGGCTTTCGGCGCCTGCTTTTCACCTGGAAGTTTCGAGAGAGGCCCATGGCTCGCAATAAGATTGCTCTAATCGGCGCCGGCAACATCGGCGGCACACTCGCGCACCTCGCGGCGGCCAAGGAACTCGGCGACGTCGTCCTGTTCGACGTGGTGGAGGGCGTGCCGCAGGGCAAGGCGCTCGACCTCGCGCAATGCGCCCCGGTCGAAGGCTTCGACGTCGAGCTCAGGGGCTCGAACGACTATGCCGACATCGCCGGCGCCGATGTGATCATCGTCACCGCCGGCGTCGCCCGCAAGCCGGGCATGAGCCGCGACGACCTGCTCGGCATCAACCTCAAGGTCATGAAGGCGGTCGGTGAGGGCATCAAGGCCAATGCGCCGAACGCCTTCGTCATCTGCATCACCAACCCGCTCGACGCGATGGTCTGGGCGCTGCGCGAATTCTCGGGGCTGCCGCACCACATGGTCTGCGGCATGGCCGGTGTGCTCGACTCGGCACGCTTCCGCCACTTCCTCGCCGACGAGTTCAAGGTCTCGGTGCAGGACGTCACCGCCTTCGTGCTCGGCGGCCACGGCGATACGATGGTGCCGGTGGTCGAATATTCGACCGTCGCGGGCATCCCGATCCCCGACCTGATCGAGATGGGCTGGTCGACCAAGGAGCGCATCGACGCGATCGTCCAGCGCACCCGCTCGGGCGGCGGCGAGATCGTCGCGCTGCTGAAGACCGGCTCGGCCTATTACGCGCCGGCGACCAGCGGCATCGAGATGGCCGAGGCCTATCTCAAGGACAAGAAGCGCGTCCTGCCGGCGGCGGTGAACCTCACCGGCCAGTATGGCGTCAACGATCTCTACGTCGGCGTCCCCGTCGTGATCGGCGCCGGCGGCGTCGAGAAGATCGTCGAGATCAAGCTCAACGACGAGGCGAAGGCCAATTTCCAGGTGTCGGTCGACGCCGTGAAGGAACTGCTGGTCGCCTGCAAGAACATCGACAGCAGCCTCGCCTGATCACTACGCCGTCGTCCCCGCGACGGCGGGGACCCGGCACGGGGAAATCAGCGGCGGCGACGCCGGCAACTTGCTTGTTTAGGACTGGGTCCCCGCCTTCGCGGGGATGACGATAAGGACGGTGGACGAATGAACATCCACGAATATCAGGCCAAGGAATTGCTGGCCAAGTTCGGCGTGCCGATCCCGCAGGGCATCGCGGCGCTGACCGTCGACGAGGCGGTCGCGGCGGCGGGCAAGCTGCCGGGGCCGCTCTATGTCGTGAAGTCGCAGATCCACGCCGGCGGCCGCGGCAAGGGCAAGTTCAGGGAGCTCGGCCCCGACGCCAAGGGCGGCGTCCGCCTCGCCAAGTCGGTCGGCGAGGTGGAGAGCCACGCGACGGACATGCTCGGCAACACGCTGGTCACGATCCAGACCGGCGACGCCGGCAAGCAGGTCAACCGCCTGTACGTCACCGACGGCGTCGACATCGGCAAGGAATATTATCTCTCGATGCTCGTCGACCGCGCGAGCGGTCGCATCGCCGTCGTCGCCTCGACCGAGGGCGGCATGGACATCGAGGCGGTCGCGCACGACACGCCCGAGAAGATCACCACGATCACCATCGATCCAGTCGCCGGCTTCCAGCCGCATCACGGCCGCACGATCGCCGGCGCGCTGAAGCTCGGCGGCGATCTCGCCAAGCAGTGCCAGAAGCTGTCGAAGCAGCTTTACGACGCCTTCGTGGCGCTCGACTGCGAGCAGATCGAGATCAACCCGCTCGCCGAAAGCGGCGGCAAGCTCATGGTGCTCGACACCAAGATGAGCTTCGATTCGAACGCGATGTTCCGTCATCCCGAGCTCGTGCCGCTGCGCGACGAGACCGAAGAGGACGCGATGGAGCTCGAGGCGTCGAAGTACGACCTCGCCTACATCAAGCTCGACGGCAACATCGGCTGCATGGTCAACGGCGCCGGCCTCGCGATGGCGACGATGGACATCATCAAGCTCAACGGGGCGTTCCCGGCCAACTTCCTCGATGTCGGCGGCGGTGCCTCGAAGGAGAAGGTGACCGCGGCGTTCAAGATCATCCTCGCCGATCCGGCGGTGAAGGGCATCCTCGTAAACATCTTCGGCGGCATCATGCGCTGCGACATCATCGCCGAGGGCGTGGTGGCGGCGGCGCGCGAGGTGAAGCTGTCGGTGCCGCTGGTCGTCCGCCTCGAGGGCACCAACGTCGCCGAAGGCAAGAAGATCATGGCCGAGAGCGGCCTGCCGATCGTGTCGGCGGACGATCTCGGGGATGCGGCGCAGAAGATCGTCGCCGAAGTGAAGAAGGCCGCCTGACCGATGAGCATCCTCGTCAACAGCAACACCAAGGTCATCACGCAGGGGTTCACCGGCAAGACCGGCACCTTCCACGCCGAGACCGCGATCGCCTATGGCACCAAGATGGTCGGCGGCGTCGCGCCCGGCAAGGGCGGCTCGACGCACCTCGGCCTGCCGGTGTTCGAAACCGTCGCCGAGGCGAAAGCCGCCACCGGCGCCGACGCCAGCGTCATCTACGTGCCGCCGCCCGGTGCCGCCGACGCGATCCTCGAGGCGATCGACGCCGAGATCCCGCTGATCGTCTGCATCACCGAGGGCATTCCGGTGCTCGACATGATCCCGGTAAAGCGCGCGCTCGTCGGTTCGAAGTCGCGGCTGATCGGCCCGAACTGCCCCGGCGTGCTGACCCCCGAGGAGTGCAAGATCGGCATCATGCCGGGCAACATCTTCAAGAAGGGCTCGGTCGGCGTCGTGTCGCGCTCGGGGACGCTGACCTACGAGGCGGTGCACCAGACGACGGCGGTCGGTCTCGGCCAGACCACCGCGGTCGGCATCGGCGGCGATCCGGTCAACGGCACCAACTTCATCGATATGCTCGCGCTGTTCCTCGCCGACGACGACACCAAGTCGATCATCATGATCGGCGAGATCGGCGGCTCGGCCGAGGAGGAAGCGGCCGAGTTCATCAAGTCCGAGGCGAAGAAGGGCCGCAAGAAGCCGATGGTCGGCTTCATCGCCGGCCGCACCGCGCCGCCGGGACGCCGCATGGGCCACGCCGGCGCGATCGTGTCGGGCGGCAAGGGCGGCGCCGAGGACAAGATCGAGGCGATGATGTCGGCGGGAATCCGCGTCACCGAGAGCCCGAGCGCGCTCGGCACCACCCTGGTGGAAGTTCTCAAGGGCTGATCTGCCGTCCCGGCACGGCATCCTGACGAAGTCAGGGTCTCCTCGCCAGGCGGAGACCCTGACTTTCTTCATGAATGCGCGGCTAGACAGGCGCCTCTTGGGGTGACGCGCGAAGGCAAAGCGCTTATGTGAGCGCGGCGCAGGGCTAAGGACTGGGTGCGATGAGTTACGAAGGCGATCTTCCGGAAGCGCTCGAAGGTGTCGGACCCTCGTTCGTCGAGGCGCTGTACCAGCGCTATCTCGACGCCCCCGGCAGCATCGATCCGAGCTGGCAGCGCTATTTCGCCGGCCTCGAGCACAGCGTCGCCGTCGGCCCGTCGTGGGCCCGGCCGAACTGGCCGCCGACCCCGACCGACAGCCTGACCGCGGCGCTCGATCCCATGCAGATGGAGATCGAGCCCAAGCCGGCCAAGAAGGGCCGCGAGGGCGCCACGGCGCCGGCTCCCGTGCCGGCAGCCGTCTCAGCCGACGACATCCAGCGCGCCGCCGACGCCTCGATCCGCGCGATGATGCTGATCCGCACCTATCGGGTGCGCGGCCATCTCGCGGCGAAGCTCGATCCGCTCGGGCTCGAGAAGCGCACCGAGCTGCCCGCCGACCTGACACCCGAATATCATGGCTTCTCGGGCGCCGACCTCGACCGTCCGGTGTATCTCGGCGGCACGCTCGGCCTCCAGACCGCCACGGTGCGCGAGCTCGTCGACATCCTGCGCCGCAACTACTGCGGCAACGTCGGCGTCGAATATATGCACATCAACGACCTCGAGGAGCGGCGCTTCGTCCAGGAGCGTATCGAGGGCCGCGAGAAGGCGATCGAGTTCACCGAGAACGGCAAGAAGGCGATCCTCGCCAAGGTGATCGAGGCCGAGCAGTTCGAGAAGTTCCTCGGCAAGAAGTACGTCGGCACCAAGCGGTTCGGCCTCGATGGCGGCGAATCGATGATTCCGGCGCTCGAAAGCGTGATCAAATATGGCGGCGCGCTCGGCGTCCGCGAGATGGTCATCGGCATGGCGCACCGCGGCCGGCTGAACGTGCTCGCCAACGTCATGCAGAAGCCGTTTCGCGTCATCTTCCACGAGTTCGCCGGCGGTGCGAGCACGCCCGAGGACGTCGGTGGCTCGGGCGACGTGAAATATCATCTCGGCACTTCGACCGACCGCGTCTTCGACGACGTGCCCGTCCATCTGTCGCTGACGCCCAATCCGTCGCATCTCGAGGCGGTCGATCCGGTCGTGCTCGGCAAGGTACGTGCGCAGCAGACGGCGCGCGGCGACAGCAAGCGCACCGAGGTCATGCCCATCCTGCTGCACGGCGACGCGGCGTTCGCCGGGCAAGGCATCGTCGCCGAATGCTTCGGCTTCTCGGGGCTCAAGGGATACAACACCGGCGGCACCGTCCATTTCGTCATCAACAACCAGGTCGGCTTCACCACCTCGCCGCAGTTCGCGCGCTCGTCGCCCTATCCGTCGGACATCGCGAAGGTCGTCCAGGCGCCGATCTTCCATGTGAACGGTGACGACCCCGAGGCCGTCACCTTCGTGACCAAGGTCGCGACCGAATTCCGCCAGAAGTTCAAGCGCGACGTCGTCGTCGACATGTGGTGCTACCGCCGCTTCGGCCATAACGAGGCCGACGAGCCGGCGTTCACGCAGCCGCTGATGTACGCCGAGATCCGCCGGCACCCGCCGGTCAGCGTCGTCTATGGCGAACGGCTCAAGCGCGAAGGCGTCGTCGACGATGCGTGGATCCAGACCACGATCGACCAGTTTGTCGCCAAGCTCGAAGCCGATTTCGAGGCGGCGCCGTCCTACAAGGCGAACAAGGCCGACTGGTTCGAGGGCCGCTGGTCGGGGCTCGGCCGTCCCGCCGACCCGGTGACCGCGCGCCGCGCCGCCGACACCGGGGTTTCGCCCGATCGGATCGCCGAGGTCGGCGAGGCGATCTCCACGGTCCCCGAGGATTTCAATATCCACAAGACGCTCGCGCGCGTCGTCGAAGGTCGCGGCGAGGCGATTCGTAGCGGGCAGGGGATCGACTGGGCGACCGGCGAAGCGCTGGCCTTCGGTACGCTGCTGCAGGACGGCTACGGCGTCCGCCTGTCGGGCCAGGATTCGGGGCGGGGCACCTTCAGCCAGCGACACGCGGTGTGGGTCGACCAGAAGAGCGGAAAGAAATATGTTCCGCTCCAGGGGATTGCCCCCAACATTGAAGTTCTGGATTCGCCGTTGTCCGAATTCGGCGTCCTCGGCTTCGAATATGGCTATTCGCTTGCCGAACCGCGCACGCTGACGCTGTGGGAGGCGCAGTTCGGTGACTTCGCCAACGGCGCGCAGGTGATCATCGATCAGTTCATCGCGAGCGGCGAGATCAAGTGGCTGCGCGCCAACGGTCTCGTGATGCTGCTGCCGCATGGCTATGAAGGGCAGGGACCCGAGCATAGCTCGGCGCGGCTCGAGCGCTTCCTCCAGCTGTGCGCCGAGGACAATATGCAGGTCGCCAACTGCACGACTCCGGCGAACTATTATCACATCCTGCGGCGGCAGATGGTGCGGCCGTTCCGCAAGCCGCTGATCATCATGACGCCCAAGTCGCTGCTACGGCACAAGGCGGCGGTGTCGAGCCTTGCCGACTTCACCGGTGAGAGCCATTTCCGCCGCCTCCTCAGCGATCCCAACCCCCCGGCCGACGAAGCCGTCGAGCGGCTGGTGCTGTGCTCGGGCAAGGTCTTCTACGAGCTCGCGGAGGCGCGCGACGCCGCCAACGACGGCAAGACGACGATCGTCCGCGTCGAGCAGCTCTATCCGTTCCCCTCGGATGCGCTCGTCGTGCGGCTGAAGCGCATGAAGCGCCTCAAGACCGTCGTCTGGGCGCAGGAAGAGCCCAAGAACGCCGGATCGTGGTTCTTCGTCGAACCGCTGATCGAGGCAGCGCTGCTCGCGGCGGGCGTGGCGCCGAAGCGCCCCGTCTATGCCGGCCGCGCCGCGGCGGCGGCGACGGCGACCGGCCTCGCCAAGCGGCACGCTGCCGAGCAGGCGCAACTGATCCAAGAGGCGCTCGGCGCCTGATTTGAACGAGGAAGCAATGGCAACCGACGTCACCATCCCGCCGCTCGGCGAGTCGATCACCGAAGCCAGCGTCGGCCAGTGGCTCAAGCAGCCCGGCGACGCGGTGAAGGCCGACGAGCCGATCGTCAGCCTCGAGACCGACAAGGTCGCGGTCGAGGTCCCGTCGCCGATCGACGGCGTGCTGACCGAGCATCTCGCGGCGGTGGGCGACACCGTCGCCGTCGGCGCGGCGATCGCGCGCGTCGATGCGGCGGGCGTCGCCGCGGCGCCGAAGGCCGCGGCGGCCAAGCCCGCCGAGGCGCCCCAGCCCGACGCCGCGCCCGCGAAGCCGGCCGCCGCTGCGCCGGCGCCCGCCGCACCGGCCGCCGCGCCGGCGGCCGAGGCGGCCGACTATGATGCGATCTCGCCGGCGGTGCGTCGCCTGCTCGGCGACTATAATCTCGACCCGGCCTCGATCCAGGGCTCGGGCAAGGATGGCCGGTTGACCAAATCGGACGTGCTCACCGCGATCGACAATGGCTCGGCGAAGCTCGTCGCCGCGGCGGCGAAGTCAGCGCCGGCCGCCGCCCCGGCGGCGCCTGCCGGCGCGCGTCGCGAGGAGCGCGTGCGCATGACGCGCCTGCGCCAGACGATCGCGCGCCGCCTCAAGGAGGCGCAGAACACCGCGGCGATGCTCACCACCTTCAACGACGTCGACATGACGGCGGTGATCGAGGCGCGCGACAAATATCGCGACCTGTTCGAAAAGAAGCATGGCGTCCGCCTCGGCTTCATGTCGTTCTTCGTGAAGGCGGTGACCCTGGCGCTGCGCGACGTGCCCGCGGTCAATGCCGCGATCGAAGGCGACGAGATCGTCTACCGCGACTATGCCGACATCGGCGTCGCGGTCAGCTCGCCGGGTGGCCTCGTCGTGCCGATCCTGCGCGATGCCGACAAGCTGTCGTTCGCCGAGACCGAAAAGGCGATCGGCGACTTCGGGCGCCGCGCGCGCGACGGCCAGCTGAAGCTCGACGAGCTGCAGGGCGGCACCTTCACCATCTCGAACGGCGGCGTCTTCGGCTCGCTGATGTCGACGCCGATCCTCAACACGCCGCAGTCGGGCGTGCTCGGCATGCACCGCATCGAGGACCGCCCGGTTGTGCGCGACGGCCAGATCGTCGTTCGCCCGATGATGTATCTCGCGCTCAGCTACGACCACCGGCTGATCGACGGCCGCGAGGCGGTGACCTTCCTGGTCCGCGTCAAGGACGCGATCGAGGATCCGGCGCGCCTGCTGCTCGATATGTGATCGCGGCATGGCTGCCCGTTGCCGAAAGCAGGCGGCGGGGCGGCCATCCGGCGCTATATGAGGCGCAACTGACCGAAGCTTGGGGTGCCCGATGGCTGACTATGACTACGACGTTCTGGTGATCGGCGCCGGCCCCGGCGGCTATGTCGCGGCGATCCGCGCCGCGCAGCTCGGGCTGAAGACCGCCTGTGCCGAGAGCCGCGAGACGCTCGGCGGCACCTGCCTCAACGTCGGCTGCATCCCCTCGAAGGCGCTGCTCAACGCCTCGGAGAAGTTCGCCGAGGCATCGAGCGGCGCGCTCGCCAAATATGGCGTGAAGCTCGACGGCGTCAGCCTCGATCTCGACGCCATGCACGGCCAGCGGCTCGACGCGGTGAAGGGCCTGACGGGCGGCATCGAATTCCTGTTCAAGAAGAACAAGGTCGAGTGGCTGAAGGGGCTCGCGACCTTCACCTCGGCGGACACCGTCAGCGTCGGCGGCAAGAAGGTCCGCGCCCGGAACATCGTCATCGCCACCGGCTCGTCGGTCACGCCGCTGCCGGGCGTCGCCATCGACCATGAGGTGGTGCTCGATTCGACCTCGGCGCTCGAGATTCCCAAGGTGCCGCAGCACATGGTCGTCATCGGCGGCGGCGTCATCGGCCTCGAGCTCGGCTCGGTATGGAAGCGCCTCGGCGCCAAGGTCACCGTCGTCGAATATCTCGACCAGATCCTGCCCGGGATGGACGGCGACGTCCGCAAGGAGGCGGCGAAGATCTTCAAGAAGCAGGGCTTCGAGATCCGGACCTCGACCAAGGTTACCAAGGTCGAGCGCCAGGGCGGCGGCGCGACGGTCACCGTCGAACCGGCCGCCGGCGGCGCGGCCGAGACGATCGCGGCCGACGTGGTGCTGGTGTCGATCGGCCGTCGCCCCAACACCGAGGGGCTCGGCCTCGACAAGGCCGGCCTCGCCGTCAACAAGCGCGGCCAGATCGAGACCGGTCACGACTTTTCGACCGGCGTCCGCGGCATCTGGGCGATCGGCGACGTGATCCCGGGCCCGATGCTCGCGCACAAGGCCGAGGACGAGGGCATCGCGGTCGCCGAGAACATCGCCGGCCTCACCGGCATCGTGAATCACGACGTCATTCCGTCGGTGGTCTACACGCACCCCGAGATCGCCGGCGTCGGCCTCACCGAGGAGGATGCCAAGGCGAAGGGCGAGATCAAGGTCGGCAAATTCCCGATGCTCGCCAACAGCCGCGCCAAGGCGATCGACGACACGACCGGTTTCGTGAAGATCATCGCCGACGCCAAGACCGACCGCGTGCTCGGCGTGTGGATCATCGCCACGCCGGCCGGCACGCTGATCGGCCAGGCCGCGCAGGCGATGGAGTTCGGCGCCTCGTCCGAGGACATGGCCTACACCTGCAACGCGCATCCGACGCACAACGAGGCGATCAAGGAAGCGGCGATGGCGGTGCTCGGCAAGCCGATCCACGCCTGACGTGAACCCGCCGGCGATCGATCCACTCGCCGCGACCTTCGCCCTGCTCGACTATGCCGGGGTGGCGCTGTTCGCCGCCACCGGCGCGCTGAGCGCCGCGCGCCACAAGCATACCATCGTCACCTTCGCCTTCTTCGCCGCGGTCACCGGCGTCGGCGGCGGGACGCTGCGCGACCTGCTGATCGGCGCGCCGGTCTTCTGGGTGCAGAACCAGCTCTATCTGGCGGTGTGTCTCGGCATGGCCGGCGTCGTGTGGATCACCCGCGCCGATCGCTGGCCGGCGGCGACGCTGCTGTGGCTCGATGCCGTCGGCATGGGGGTCTATGCCACCTTCGGCGCCGCCAAGGCGATGTCGTACGGCACGCCGCCGCTGGTCAGCATCGTCATGGGGGTGCTCACCGCGACCTTCGGCGGCATCGTCCGCGACGTCCTCGCCAACGAACCGTCGGTCCTGCTGCGCCCCGAAATCTACCTGTCGGCGGCGGCGCTGGGGGCGGCGGTGTTCGTGCTGCTGGCGTCGCTGGGCGTCGCGCCGCTCGTCGCGGGGGGCGTCGGCGCCGCGGCCGCCTTCGCGCTGCGCGCCGGGGCGCTACGCTTCGGCTGGACACTTCCCGGCTACCGCCGCGCCTGAGCCCGCGCTCGCATAGGCGCGGTCGACCCGCGCGACGTGGCAGGTATAGGCCGCGTACCAGCGCCGCTTGCCCGCGGCCTGCGCGGCCCGGTGCGCGCCGACCGCCTTCCATGCCGCGATCGCCGCCTCGTCGGTCCAGTAGGACACCGTGATGCGGACCCCGCCGGCCTCGCGCGCCGAATCATGTCCGAGATAGCCGGGCTGCGCTTCGGCGAGCGCGACCATCGCGTCGGCGGTCTGCGCATAGGCGTCGTCGTCGCCGTCGGTGCGCGTCGACACGAACACCACCGCGACATAGGGCGTGGGGAAGGGCGGCGCCGGGGTCATCGGCCGCCGAGCCGCGCGAGCGTCTGCAGCCACCCCTGCGCCTGGCGCGCCGCGGGCAGATCGACGATCAGCCCGGCACAACTCAGGCAGCGCACCTGCATCGTCGGGCCGGCCGCGACCTGCGTCGCGGCGACGAGCGACCCGGCGGCGCGCAGCTGGCTGGCGCGGGTGAGCCGCGCGAACGCATCGGTGCCCGGCTGCTGCTCCTGCTCCTGCGGCGCCATGAAGCTTTCGAGCAGCTGGAAGGGCAGCGACGGGCGCACCTCGATCGGCACGACCCGCGCGTTGGCCGGCAGGCCGGCGCGTTTCGCCGCGGCGGCGACCGCATCGTCGAGATCGCCAAGATGGTCGACCAGCTTGAGTTGATGGGCGGTGCCGCCGGCCCAGACGCGTCCCTGACCGATCTGGTCGACGCGCGCCGTCGGCAGGTTGCGCGCCTTGGCGACGAGGTTGGTGAAACGGCGGTAGATATTCTCGACCGACGCCTGCAGCAGCCCCTCGACCTCGGGGCTCAATCCCTGCAACACGTCGGGCTCGCCCGAAAAGGGCGTGCTCTTCACGCCGTCGGCGCCGATGCCGACCTTGGCGAGCGTCCTCTCGAAGCTCGGGATCATCGCGAACACGCCGATCGAACCGGTGATGGTCGACGGTTCGGCATAGATTTCGTCGGCCGCGGTCGCGATCCAGTAGCCCCCCGACGCCGCCACCGCGCCGAACGAGGCGACGACGGGGAGGCCGTCGGCCTTGGCATCGACCAGCGCCTGGCGGATCTTCTCCGAGGCGGTGACCGATCCGCCGGGCGAGTCGACGCGGACGACGAGCGCCTTGAGATTCTCGTCGGCGCTCGCCGCGGCGATCAGGTTGGCGATCGTATCGCCGCCCGCGGTGCCGCGGCCCGCCTTGCCGTCGATGATCTCGCCCGACACATAGACCACGCCGACCGAGCCGCCCGAGCGGCTGCGCAGCGGCGTCGTCGCGCGCAGAAAGTCGCGATAGTCGACCTGGTTGTAGGTCCCCGGCCGGTCGCCGCGGCCGGCCCCGACGCGCTTGGCCATCGCCTGGCCGAAATCGACATAGGTGCCGATCTTGTCGACCAGGCCGTCGGCCAGCGCCTGCTGGCCGAAATCGCCGCCCGCGCGTCGGACGCGGTCGGTGAAGGTGGCGGTGATCGCGTCGACCTTGACGCGCGGGCGCGCCGCCTCGACGTCACGGGTCCACACGTCCCAGAGCGTATCGACCAGCGCCTGATTGGCGGCCTTCGCCTCGGGCGAGGCTTCGGTGCGGGTGAACGGCTCGACGGCGGCCTTGAAGGTGCCGACGCGGAAGACGTTGACGTCGACACCGAGCTTGTCGAGCGCCTCCCTGAAATAGAGACCGGCGCCGCCCGGGCCGGTCAGCAACACCGCGCCGAGCGGGTTCAGCCAGGCCTCGGTCGCGTGCGCCCCGAGATAATAGCTGTCGTCGACATAGGCGCTCGAATAGGCATAGACTGGCTTGCCCTTTGCCTTGAACGCCTTCAGCGCGGTGCCGATCGTCTGCAGATTGGCCATGCCGGTGCCGTAGAAGCCGTCCATCTGCAGCACGATCGCGCTGATGCGGCTGTCCTCGCGCCCGCGGTCGATGGCGTCGACGACGTCGCGAACCTGGACCTCGGGCATGAGGTCGGTACGGCCGGCGATCACCTCGAGCGGCGAGCGCTCGGCCGCCTGGTCGACGATGACGCCGTCGAGGTCGAGCAGCAGCGCCGAACCGGTCGGCACCGTCAGCGGCGCCGAGGAGCGCGTGAGGCCGAAGATGAGCACGAAGACCAGCAACAGGAAGACGAGGGCCAGCGCGTCCTTGACGCCGACCAGAAAACGCCAGACGCCGCGGAGGAAACTCATTCGACGCACCTCGGTTCGTGAATGACGCGGATATAGTGGCCGGGCATCGAAAGTCCACCGCGCCGCTCTGGACCAGCCGCCCTCGTCCGGCCTATTGACTAAGCGGAATCGGCCCCCGACCTAAGGAGGCCATCCGTTGGAGATTTGCATGATCGACCCTATCGCCGGCCTGGTTCCTGTCGTCATCGAGCAGTCGAGCCGCGGCGAACGCTCCTTCGACATCTATTCGCGCCTGTTGCGCGAGCGCATCATCTTCGTGACCGGCCAGGTCGAGGACCATATGGCCTCGCTGATCACCGCCCAATTGCTCTTCCTCGAGTCCGAGAACCCGAAGAAGGACATTTTCATGTACATCAACTCGCCGGGCGGCGTCGTGACGGCGGGCATGGCGATCCATGACACCATGCAGTACATCCGGCCGCGCGTCGGCACCGTCTGCATCGGCCAGGCCGCGTCGATGGGCAGCTTCCTGCTCGCCTCTGGCGAACCGGGCATGCGCGTCGCGCTCACCAACGCGCGCATCATGGTCCACCAGCCGTCGGGCGGGGCGCAGGGCATGGCAACCGATATCGAGATCCAGGCGAAGGAAATCCTGCGCATCCGGCATCGAATGAACGAGCTCTACGCCAAATATACCGGCAAGCCGCTCGAGGAGATCGAGAAGGCGATGGACCGCGACAAATTCTATTCGGCCGACGAAGCGCAGGCTTTCGGGCTGATCGACCAAGTGTTCGACAAGCGTCCGGGGCCGGTCGAGGGCGAAAACGCGCTGAAGGCGGCGTAGCTGAGGCGTTACGCCCCATGGCCACGGCGGGCCGAAACGGGCGTTAATGGGCCGTGAAGATAGCCTGCTATAATAGGTAACGAGGCTCGCGTGTCGCATCGGGGCGGGGGAACGGCCCGCCGAATAGTCCGGTTTTCGGATTGTGGCGGCCGGAAACCCGGCTAGGATGCGAAGCGAGCGGGCCGGGGTATCGGCCGGGAAGGGTAGCGATGACGAAACTCAGCGGCGGGGACTCGAAGAACACGCTCTACTGCTCGTTCTGCGGGAAGAGCCAGCACGAGGTCAGGAAGCTGATCGCGGGTCCGACCGTGTTCATCTGCGACGAGTGCGTCGAGCTCTGCAACGACATCATTCGCGAGGAAACCAAGACCGCCCTGGTGAAGACCAAGGACGGCGTGCCGACCCCGCGCGAGATCTGCAAGGTGCTCGACGACTATGTCATCGGCCAGATGCACGCCAAGCGCGTGCTGTCGGTGGCGGTGCACAACCACTACAAGCGGCTCAACCACGGCGCCAAGGGCGCCGAGGTCGAACTCGCTAAGTCGAACATCCTGCTCGTCGGGCCGACCGGCTGCGGCAAGACGCTGCTGGCGCAGACGCTGGCGCGCATCCTCGACGTGCCGTTCACGATGGCCGATGCGACGACGCTCACCGAGGCGGGCTACGTCGGCGAGGACGTCGAGAACATCATCCTGAAGCTGCTGCAGGCGAGCGACTATAACGTCGAGCGGGCGCAGCGCGGCATCGTCTATATCGACGAGATCGACAAGATCAGCCGCAAGGCGGACAATCCCTCGATCACCCGCGACGTGTCGGGCGAGGGCGTCCAGCAGGCGCTGCTCAAGATCATGGAGGGCACCACCGCCTCGGTACCGCCGCAGGGCGGGCGCAAGCATCCGCAGCAGGAGTTCCTGCAGGTCGACACGACGAACATCCTGTTCATCTGCGGCGGCGCGTTCGCCGGGCTCGACAAGATCATCGGTGACCGGCTGCAGGGCAAGTCGATCGGGTTCGGCGCCTTCGTGGCGGCGCCCGAGGAGCGGCGCACCGGCGAGACGCTGCGCCACTGCGAGCCCGAGGATCTCTTGAAGTTCGGCCTGATCCCCGAGTTCGTCGGCCGCCTGCCGGTCATCGCGACGCTCGAGGACCTCGACGAGGCGGCGCTGATCAAGATCCTCGTCGAGCCGAAGAACGCGCTGATCAAGCAGTACGCCAAGCTGTTCGACATGGAGGGCGTCAAGCTCACCTTCGCGCAGGACGCGCTGTCGGCGATCGCCAAGCGGGCGATCGAGCGCAAGACCGGCGCGCGCGGCCTCCGCTCGATCATGGAGAACATCCTGCTCGACACGATGTTCGACCTTCCCGGCATGGAAGGCGTCGACGAGATCGTCGTCGACAAGGACGTGGTCGGCGGCACCAAGGAGCCGATCCGCATCTTCAGCCAGCAGAAGGAAAGCGCCGGCGACGCCGCCTAGCTTCCTGCACCACCAGCGACGAAGGGCAGTCCGGCGCGGGCTGCCCTTTTTCGTGGGGAGAGGCGCGTGCCCGCGCTTTGCCGCTTCGCGCCCGCCGAAGCCCATGTTAACGTTCGTTCGCCAGTGACACGGAAGGGCTCGGGGGAGGGCTTTCGGCGCGGGCTGGGGGGCCGGTTGATGCCGAGGCATCGTGCGCCCATATCTGTTGTGACGGCGGGAAATTGCAGCCTGCCCGAGTGGAGCGTCTGAATGTCCCAGCTTTTGCCCGTATTGCCGCTTCGCGACATCGTGGTGTTTCCGCAGATGATCGTCCCCTTGTTCGTCGGCCGCGAGAAGTCGGTCCGCGCGCTCGAGGCGGTGATGCACGGCGACAAGCAGGTCTTCCTGCTGTCGCAACTCAACCCCGCCGACGAGGATCCGGGCCGCGAGCAGCTCTACGAGGTCGGCACCTTGGCGACGGTGCTGCAGCTGCTCAAGCTGCCCGACGGCACCGTGAAGGTGCTGGTCGAAGGCCAGCAGCGCGGGCGCGTCGTCGATTTCGTCAGCGGCGAGGATCATCTCCAGGCCACCGTCGAGATGCTCGAGGACGAGGCGCCCGAGGGCGTCGACCTCGACGGCCTCATGCGCTCGGTCGCCAAGCAGTTCGAGAGCTACACGCGGCTCAACAAGAAGGTCGCGCCCGAGGTCGTGGTCCAGGTCGGCCAGATCGAGGAGCCGTCGCGCCTCGGCGATACCGTCGCCTCCAACCTCAATCTCAAGATCGCCGACAAGCAGGCGCTGCTCAACGCCATCGACGTCGGCAAGCGGCTCGAGATGGTGTTCGCCTTCATGGAAGGCGAGATGGGCGTCCTGCAGGTCGAGAAGAAGATCCGCAGCCGCGTCAAGCGGCAGATGGAGAAGACGCAGCGCGAATATTATCTCAACGAGCAGCTCAAGGCGATCCAGCGCGAGCTCGGCGAAGGCGACGAGGAGCGCAACGAGGTCGGCGAGCTCGAGGAGAAGATCGCCAAGACCAAGCTGTCGAAGGAAGCGCGCGACAAGGCGATCACCGAGGTCAAGAAGCTCAAGTCGATGTCGCCGATGTCGGCCGAGGCTACCGTCGTGCGCAACTATCTCGACACGCTGCTCGGCCTGCCCTGGGGCAAGAAATCGAAGGTGAAGAAGGACATCCGCGCCGCGCAGGCGGTGCTCGATGCCGACCATTTCGGGCTCGAGAAGGTCAAGGACCGCATCGTCGAATATCTCGCGGTGCAGGCGCGCACCAACAAGCTCAAGGGCCCGATCCTCTGCCTCGTCGGGCCGCCCGGCGTCGGCAAGACCTCGCTCGGCCGCTCGATCGCCAAGGCGACCGGGCGCGAATTCATCCGCCAGTCCTTGGGCGGGGTACGCGACGAAGCCGAGATCCGCGGCCATCGCCGCACCTACATCGGCTCGATGCCCGGCAAGGTCGTGCAGAACCTCAAGAAGGCGGGCACGTCGAACCCGCTGTTCCTGCTCGACGAGATCGACAAGCTCGGCCAGGATTTCCGCGGCGACCCGTCGTCGGCGCTGCTCGAGGTGCTCGATCCCGAGCAGAACGCCAAGTTCAACGACCATTATCTCGAGGTCGATTACGATCTGTCGGACGTGATGTTCGTGACGACGGCCAACTCGCTCAACATGCCGCAGCCACTGCTCGACCGCATGGAGATCATCCATCTGTCGGGCTACACCGAGGACGAAAAGGTCGAGATCGCCAAGCGCCACCTGCTGCCCAAGCAGATCGAGGCGCACGGCCTGAAGGCGCACGAATTCTCGGTCGCCGACGACGCGCTGCGCGACATCATGCGCTACTATACGCGCGAGGCGGGCGTCCGCACGCTCGAGCGCGAGCTCGCCAAGCTGGCGCGCAAGTCGCTGCGCCGCATCCTCGAGGGCAAGGAGACCTCGGTCGCCATCAGCGCGGCGAATCTCGGCGACTATGCCGGGGTGCGCAAATTCCGCTACGGCGTCGGCGAGGAGGAGGACCAGATCGGCGCCACCACCGGGCTCGCCTGGACCGAGGTCGGCGGCGAGCTGCTGACCATCGAGGCGGTGACGGTGCCCGGCAAGGGGCAGGTCAAGACCACCGGCAAGCTCGGCGACGTGATGCAGGAGTCGATCCAGGCGGCCTGGTCGTTCGTGCGCGCCCGCTCGACGCAGTACGGCATCAAGCCGTCGGTGTTCGACAAGCGCGACGTCCATGTCCACGTGCCCGAGGGCGCCACCCCCAAGGATGGTCCCTCGGCGGGCATCGCCATGGTCACCTCGATCATCTCGACGCTGACCGGCGTGCCGGTGCGCAAGGACGTGGCGATGACCGGCGAGGTCACGCTGCGCGGCCGCGCGCTGCCGATCGGCGGGCTGAAGGAGAAGCTGCTGGCGGCGTTGCGCGGCGGCATCGCCACCGTGCTGATCCCGGCCGACAACGAGAAGGACCTCGCCGACATCCCGGCGAACGTCAAGGAAGCGCTGACGATCATCCCGGTCAGCCATGTCGACGAGGCGCTGAAGCACGCGCTCACGCAGACGCTGGTCCCGATCGAATGGACCGAGCCCGAGACGCTCGCGACCGAACCCGCACCGGTCGCGGCGGGACCGGCGCTTCGACATTAGCTGCGGCGAATCGGGCGCCGACGAGCGGCGCAAAAGGAAGGCCGTCCTTTCGGACGGTTTTCCTTTTGACTTGTTAACTACTTGAAATTAGTTGCCGAGTGGGCCCGAACGCCGGGCCGGGGGCTGTATGAGTGGGGGGTTGTGTCTTGAACAAGCAAAATCTGATCAGCGCCGTGTCAGAGTCCGCTGGTCTGGCCAAGGGCGACTCCGCCCGTGCCGTCGAAGCCGTCATCGAAGCGATCTCCGGCGCGCTCAAGCGCGGTGACGAGGTTCGCCTGGTCGGCTTCGGTACCTTCACGCTGTCGCGTCGCAAGGCGTCGACCGGTCGCAATCCCCGCACCGGCGAGCCGATGTCGATCGAGGCGAGCGCGCAACCCAAGTTCAAGGCGGGCAAGCTGCTCAAGGACGCCTGCAACCGCTAGTCGCGCGGATCAGCCGTGCAAAGGGCGCCGTCGCCGGCGCCCGCGGCTCAGCGCATCGCCTCGATGCGGCGGATGTGGTCGAGATGCGCGGTCAGCGCCGGCAGGTGCTTCTGCGCGAACGCTTTCAGTGCCGGAGTCTCGCCGCCCTGGGCGTAGGCGGTGAACAGCGCCACGGCTTCATTGTGCGCGGCGCGCTGACCGTCGACATAGGCGCGCGTCGACGGGTTGCCCGGCCCCGCCTCGTTGAGCGCCTGCAGCATCGACCGGTGCTTGCCGTTCAGCTCGGTCGGCACCGACATGCCGATCGAGGCGGCGACCGCTTTCAGCTCGGCGCTCGTCGCACTGTGATCGGCGATCATCCGGTCGGCAAAAGTCGCGACCTCGCCCCCGACGCCGCGCTCCTTGGCAATGCGGCTCGCGGCGAGCTCGTACAGGTCGCCGCTCGCCGCCAAGTCGATGAAGCTGCGGTCGTCGGTCGGCATCGTGGCGACCAGCGTCTCGGCGGTCTGGTTCGACGTGGCCGTCGACGCGGCGGTCTGGAAGGCGCCGGCGCCGCCCGCGCCCAGAAGCGCCGCGGAAAGCGCGATGCCGCCGACGGCGATCTGTCGGTAAAGCTGCTGCATGATCGTCTCCCTCAGGAAGGTCGCCGATCGTCCGCCGTCGGCGGCGTCGACATGATGGGGAGGACAACAATGCGGGGTAGCCGATGTTCCCTATGCCGGGGGCTGGACAAGGGCAGGGCGACCGCTTAATTCACCCGCTCCTGCGAGGGCGTGGGCGCGTAGCTCAGTGGTAGAGCACCGTGTTCACACCGCGGGGGTCGCAAGTTCAATCCTTGCCGCGCCCACCACGCCCTCCGCACGGAACTCCATCGGCTTCAGACGGTTAGCATCGCATCCTTCGAGATGCGAAAGCGCCCATGGCACGCGACGATCTGCCGACCGATCCCGAGGCGGCCGCCGAAGCGGCGGGCCTCGCCTATGTGTCCGACGATCGCCCCGGCATCACGCGGCGCCGGCGGGGCGCCTATTTCGCCTATTTCAAGCCCGACGGCAGCCGCGTGACCGACGAGCGGACGCTCGAGCGCATCCGGGCGCTCGCCGTCCCGCCCGCCTATACCGACGTCTGGATCTGCCCGCGCGCCAACGGCCACATCCAGGCGACCGGACGCGATGCCAAGGGCCGCAAACAGTATCGCTACCATCCCAAATTCCGCGAAACGCGCGATAGCGGCAAATATGAGCACATGCTCGAGTTCGCCGAGGCGCTCCCGGCGATACGCGAGCGCGTCGATGCCGACATGCGCCGGCGCGGGCTGCCGCGCGAGAAAGTGCTCGCCACCGTCGTCCATCTGCTCGAGACGACGATGATCCGTGTCGGCAACGCCGACTATGCCAAGCAGAACAAGAGCTTCGGTCTCTCGACGCTGCGCAGCCGCCACCTCGACATCGACGGTGCCGAGCTGCGCTTCGCCTTCAAGGGCAAGAGCGGCAAGCCCTGGAACGTCTCGATCCGCGACCGCCGCGTCGCGCGCATCGTCAAGTCGATCCAGGAACTGCCCGGGCAGCATCTGTTCCAGTATCTCGACGAGAGCGGCGAACGCTGCGAGGTCAGCTCGACCGACGTCAACGCCTATCTGCGCGAGATCTCGGGCGCCGACATCACCGCGAAGGATTTCCGCACCTGGAACGGCACCGTGCTGGCGGCGCTGACGCTGGCGAACGCCGCGCCGGCGGACGACGAGCGCGGGATCAAGGCGCGGCTGAAGGCGGCGATCTGCGACGTCGCCGCGGCGCTCGGCAACACGCCGGTGGTGTGCCGCAAGGCCTATATCCATCCCGAGGTGATCGCCGCCTTTGGCGCCCGCGAGCTGGGGCTGCGCATCGCCCGGGGCGCCGACCGGAAAGGCGCGCTGCGCGCCGAGGAAAAGGCGGTCTACAATCTGCTCCGGCGCCGCCTGAAGCGGGCGGCGTAGCTTTACGCTTGATCGCGGCGCCGTGCGGCGGCTAAGCGGGCGTCACGTTTTGGGGCGGTTAGCTCAGTTGGTAGAGCATCTCGTTTACACCGAGAGGGTCGGCGGTTCGAGCCCGTCACCGCCCACCATCTGCGATCGCGGTAGACGCGATCGCCCCGATCAATTGCTGATGACGCTCGGAATGGCACGGCAAGCGCTCTCAGCCGGCGAGGCCTTGCGCCGCCGGCGCGCCCGGAACCCGAGAGCGGCAGCGGCGAGGCTCAGCAACGCCAGGCTCGCGGGCTCGTCGACGGCGCTGATTTCTTCCACGGTAGTGAACGCGGCCCCATTGCTAGCCAGGAACAGCGCCTGGCCGCCGACCACTGAACTGGTGAAGCCGTAACGGTAGGACGTGACCCCCGCCGTCAGCGCGTGGTTGACGATCTCCGCGCCGACCGCATCGCTGTTGCCGGCGTCCAGTGAGTCCTGTGCCAGATACATGGTTGATCCCAAGCCGGAGAGGAGATCGTTCACGATGGCGATCGACAGGTGCCCGACCGGCACCAAGGGCCCCACCGGCGCCGGCGGCGGTGCATTGTACGTGGTGTCGCGGGCTTCGCCGGTAAGGAATAGTGTGCCGCCGCCGGTGATGAAATTCCGGATCGCACCAATCTCGCCAGCCGTCAGTGCCGTGCGCGGAAATTGCATATAGAATAGGTCCACGCCGCTGAGCGCGCTTGCGGTCACCGGCGCGTCGAGCACCGTCACGACGGCGCCAGCAGTATAGCTGTAGAAGATGGAGGCCTGTTGCGGTCCACTGGAATAGCTGTTGCCGCTCACTACGACCCGATCGCCGTCGCCCAGCACGTTGCTGAAAAACTGGGCGTTCCCGGGGCGGAGCAACTCAAAGGCCGGCGTGCCGTCACCAGACAGAACGATCCGCCCTGCCGACGCGGCGCTACTCCATGCGATCAACACGACCGCCGCACCAACAGAAACTCGCATGACTAGCCCCTCCATTTCGTCACGCGGTCACGCAAGATCTGAGCCAGTTGTTCGAGAACGCCGCCTTTGCTCGCGCGCCACGGCCGCTGCTGCCGCAAGGTGTAAATTTCGTCGACAGCGCTTCCGGCGTCACCCCTCTGCGTTCTGTAGCTTCCGGCGGTTGGCCTGATCGCTCAGCGCCCCAGATTCTTCAGCGCGATCCGCAGCAGGAAGGTGTTGCCGCGCCGGAAATCGCGATCCTCGGTATAGTCGCGGCGCCAGGTGACCCCGAGCTCGAAACATTCGTCCTGGTAGGCGATGCCGATGCGGTGGCGGACCGGCTCGTAGCCGTCGGAGAGGTTGAGCGGGTCCTCGCTGCGGCCGGTCAGGTCGATGATCGCCGAGCCGAAGACCGACCAGTAGCGCGCGAAGGCGATGCGGCCGCCGACGCGCGCCTCCTCGCGGTCCTGCAGATCCTCGAGCTCGATGTCGCGGTTGAGGCGGACGTAGCCGATCGTCGCATAGGTGCGCGCGCTGCCGATCGTCGCGTCGATCTCGTTGCGGCGCACCTCGAGGCCGTTCTTGTCGACGCGGAAGCGGTGCGTCAGGTCGACGAAGCTGCCGATCCGCAGCGTCGAGCGTCCGACGAAATCGGAGAAGTTGCCCGACAGGCCGGTGCCCACCGGGAACAGCGTGTTGTCGTCGTTGAAGCGGTAGCTCTGGCCGCCCTCGGCCTCGATCCGCCAGCGCGGACGGTCGAGCGTCCAGCGCGCGCCATAGGTGAGGCGGCCGCCACCGTTCCAGCGGTCGAACCCCGGAAAGCGGTTCAGCGAGAACAGGTTGAGGTCTTCCAGGTCGACGGCGCGCGAATCCTCGTTGGGGATGTCGGCGTTGCGGCCCTTGCCGCTGGCGACGAGCTGCACGCGCGGGGTGAGCGTCTGCATGCCGCCGAACGCCTCGCCGGCGAACGGCCATTCGGCGTCGAGCGCCGCGACCGGGATGACGCGCCCCGACCAGCCGTCGCGGCCCGCATAGACCGGGAAGGGGGACAGGTCGGTGTCGTTGGTGTGATAGGCGTCGCCGCGCAGCATCGCCGTCGCGGTGACGCGCTGGCCCATCGCGGTGTAACGCGACGCGTCCCAGCGGACATGCGCCAGCGCGCGCTGCGTATCCTGGCCGTCGGTGCGGGTGATCGCCAGCGAATTGGCGCGCACCTCGAGCCGGCCGCCGAGCGCGTCGAGCGCCGGTCGCCACTGGAAGTCGACCAGCGGCAGCGCGATCGGCTGCTGGCCGCCGCGGTCGTCGACGCGCAGCCCCTGGAAGGCCCAGCCCTCGACGCTGAGATAGGAATTCCCGCCAAAGCGCTCGAGCGCGTAGAAATTGCGCAGCGTGTCGTCGCGCGAGATGTCGTAGCGGCGCAGGAAGGTGTCGTCGGTGGTCAGCCGCACGCCGAAGGTCGACCGCCAGGCGGTCGAGTGCTGCAGCCGGCCGTTGGCGAAGGCGTAGCCGCGCACGTCGTTGCGATCGATCCCCAGGCTGTCGGTGCGCGTGCCATGGGTGACGACGCCGCCGACGCGCAACGGCCCGGCGTCGACGAGGTGGCGATACTCCATCCCGAGCATCGGGTTGGCGTTGGTGTAGAGATAGGGCGTGATCGTCAGGTCGCGGTTCGGGGCCAGCGAGAAATAATAGGGGACCTGGAGCTCGAGCCCGAGCGAACGGTCGAGGCGGATATCGGGCACGAGCAGCCCGCTGGCGTTGCCGCTGCCGCCGACCGGGTGCGACAGCGACGGCAGGTAGAGGATGGGCACGCCGAAAATCTCGAAATAGGCGTGACGGTAGGTCATCCGCTCGCGGGCCGGATCGTGGACGATGCGGACCGCCTTGATCTGCCACACCGGCACCTTGGGGCAGCCGTCGCTGTCGTCGATGTCGCAGGGGCTATAGACGGCACGGTTGAGCTGGCTGCGGCCGTCGGTCCGCGTGCCCGAGCGCGCCGCGAGGCGGCCGCCGTCCTGCAGCACGAGCAGGATGTTGTCGATCGCGCCGTCGCGCAGCGACTCGGTCAGCTCGACGCGGTCGCCGAACGCCTGGTTGCCGCCCGGGTCGATGACGATGACGTTGCCGCGCGCCTCGACGACGCCGGTGCCGCGATCATATTCGACCGTCTGTGCACGCAGCCGGTAGCCGCCGCGCACGATGATGACGTTGCCGCTGGCGGTGACGATGTCGCTGTCGTCGGCGTAGCTCAGCGTGTCGGCGGCGAAATCGATCACCTGGTCGGCGTCGACCTCCGCGGTCGGGTCGACGATCTCCACCGGCGCGGTCCCGTCGCTCGGAATCGCCGGCGCGGCGGGCGCCTCCTGCGCGGCCGCGCCCCGGGCGAGGGTGCCGAGCGCCACGCCGATCAGCAGCAGGGAAGGGCGTAGACGCAAGCGAAACTCCCGGAAGATGCCTGCGCCCTCTAACGGATGGCGGGTGCGGCCTACAAGCGCGCTGCATGCGTTTGCTTGGCGGGTGCGGCCTCGCTACAACCGCGCCCCTGTCCCGATCACTCCGGAGCCCCCTGCATGCGCGTCACTTTCGGCCAGCCCAGCAATCCCCAGACCTCGGCCCTGGCGGTCTTCGCGCACAAGGACGGCGTGCTGACGCGCGGCGCGCAGGCGCGCGACGCGCAGATGGGCGTGGGCGCCGGCCGGCTGGCGCGCGCGATGCAGGCGAGCCGCTTCGACGGCGACGTCGCGGCGATCGCCGAGCTGCTGGCGCCCGCCGGCGTCGAGGCGAGCCGCCTGCTCGTCGTCGGGCTCGGCGTGGCGGGGAAGGGCGACCGCGGTGCCTTCGAGCGCATCGGCGGCGCGCTGTCGGCGCGGCTGCTGCTGTCGGGCGAGACGGTGCTCGTCGTCGACATGGAGGGCGTCGACGACATCGCGATTCCGCGTGCCGAGGCGGCGGCGCGGCTCGCCTATGGCGCGGTGCTGCGCGCCTATCGCTTCGACAGCTACCGCACCAAGCTGACCGACAAGCAGAAGCCGACGCTCGCCGAAATCGTGATCGTCAATGCCGGCGACGGTGCGCAGGCGGCGTTCGACCGGCTGCAGGCGGTCGCCGACGGCGTCTATTTCACGCGCGACCTCGTCTCCGAGCCGGCGAACATCATCTATCCCGAGAGCTTCGTCGCCCGCGCCCGCAAGGCCATGGAGGGCACCGGCATCGAGATCGAAGTGCTCGGCGAGGCGCAGATGGCCGAGCTCGGCATGGGCTCGCTGCTCGGCGTGTCGCAGGGCTCGGTTCGCGAGGCGCAGCTGCTGGTCATGAAGTGGGACGGCACCGGCGGTACCGCCGCCAAGCCCGTCGTCTTCGTCGGCAAGGGCGTGACCTTCGACACCGGCGGCATCTCGATCAAGCCCGCCGCCGGCATGGAGGACATGAAATGGGACATGGGCGGCGCCGGCGCGGTCGCGGGGGCGATGCTGGCGCTCGCGAAGCGCAAGGCGAAGGCGCATGTCATCGGCGTCTGCGGCCTCGTCGAGAACATGCCCGACGGCAAGGCGCAGCGTCCCGGCGACGTCGTCACCTCGATGTCGGGGCAGACGATCGAGGTCATCAACACCGACGCCGAGGGGCGGCTGGTGCTGTGCGACGCGATTACCTATGTCCAGAAGACCTGGTCGCCCGAGGTCATCGTCGATCTCGCGACGCTGACCGGCGCGATCATCATCTCGCTCGGCCATGAATATGGCGGTCTGTTCTCGAACGACGACGGCCTCGCCAAGCAGCTGCAGGATGCCGGGCTCGGTGCCGGCGACCGGCTGTGGCGCTTCCCGCTGGGCGAGGCCTACGACAAGCTGCTCGAATCGCCGATCGCCGACATGAAGAACGTCGGCCCGCGCGACGGCGGCTCGATCACCGCGGCGCAGTTCATCAAGCGCTTCGTCGACGAAGGCGTGAAATGGGCGCACCTCGACATCGCCGGCATGGTGTGGAGCGCCAAGCCCGGCGCGCTGTGGGACAAGGGCGCCACCGGCTTCGGCGTGCGGCTGCTCGACAGGTTCATCGAGGATAATTTCGAGAAGTGAGCGGCACCGAGGTCGGCTTCTATCATCTGACGCGGCAACCGCTCGACGCGGTGCTGCCGCGGCTGCTGGAGAAGGCGCAGGCCGCCGGCCACCGCATCCTCGTCCACTGCGCCGACGACGCGCAGGTCAAGGCGCTCGACCAGCATCTCTGGACCTACGACGACCGCTCGTTCCTGCCGCATGGCGTCGACGAACCGGCCGAACAGCCGATCCTGCTCGCCACCTCGGCGGCCGCGCCCGGCAACGGCGCCGACGTGCTGGCGGCGATCGACCGCCTCGATCTCGATCGCATCGGCGACTTCAAGCGCGTGCTCTACCTGTTCGAGGAGAGCGACGTCGAGCGGCTGGCGGCGGCCCGCCGGAACTGGAGCGTGCTCAAGGACCGCGCCGGCGTCACGCGGGCCTATTGGCAACAGGACGAACGCGGCCGCTGGGTGAAGAAGCAGTAGGCGCTCGACGTCGCGCTTCAGTCATCGCTGGGGTCGGGACGGACGACGTCCATGGCGAGGCCGATGGCGGTTCCGATGCCGATGCCGATTGCCAGACCGGCGGGAATGTTGCGCATGAAGAGGCCGAGCGCCATGCCGAGCGCCGATCCCAGTGACATGCCGAGTGCGAGATGCATCGCGATCGCCCCTGCCGTGAGCGCTGCATCATAGCAGCCTTGCCGGGGAACGGCGAGCCGCCGCCCGATGCGGCTGCGGCCGACCGTCTCGCCGGTTGCCTTCGCGGGCGCTCGCCGCTAGAGCGCAGCCGCAATCAAAAACTCCCACGAAAGAGACGAGCCATGGCCCTCGAGCGCACCTTTTCGATCATCAAGCCCGACGCGACGCGCCGCAACCTGACCGGCAAGGTCACCGCGATGCTCGAGGACGCCGGGCTGCGCGTCGTCGCGTCGAAGCGCATCCACATGACCAAGGAGCAGGCCGAGGGCTTCTACGGCGTCCATCGCGAGCGGCCGTTCTTCAACGACCTGGTGTCGTTCATGATCTCGGGTCCGGTCGTCGTCCAGGTGCTCGAGGGTGAGAATGCCGTCGCCAAGAACCGCGAGGTGATGGGCGCCACCAACCCGGCGAACGCCGACGAGGGCACCATCCGCAAGAGCTTCGCCGAGAGCATCGAGGCCAATTCGGTCCACGGCTCGGACAGCCTCGAGAATGCGAAGATCGAGATCGACTATTTCTTCTCGCCCGCCGAGATCGTCGGCTGACGCGTCTGCCAGAGTGAATCGACACGGGCCTGCGCCACATCGGCGCGGGTCCGTCCGATGAACGACAGCCCGCGCAGCCGCACCACGCCGCCGCGCAGGAAGCGGTCCTTGACCGCATAGCCCACGTCATAGAGCGATACGTCGGTGATCATCTCGCCATCGGCGACGTAGCGCGTGGTCACCGCCACCGGCAGGCGTTCGTCGCCGGCATCCTCGTCACGCTGCTTTGCCGCGCGGCGCGCCTTGCGGAGCGCGCCGTCGAACCAGTCGGCCTCGATGCGCGGATTGGTGGTTTCGATCGAGTCGAGGTCGAGCGCGGTCGGGAAAGCGACGGTCTGGCTCTGGATCGCCTGATCGGTCGGCGCCGAGATCGTCAGCACCTCGCCCTCCTTGTCGGGCACGCCGCGCAGGATCAGCGTCCGCGCCCGCACGTCGGCGCTGCGCTCCTCGCTTTCGCGCTCGACCTCGTTGCTGCGGCGCTCGCTGTAGCTGTTCCAGAAGGTCAGGCCGGAGATGATCACCGCGGCGACGGCGAGCAGCTCGCCGAGCGTGATCCAGCGCCGCCGCACCGCCGCGGCCTCGGCTTTTTCCGCCTTGGTCATGTTGTCGTCAGCCATGGTTGCCGACGATAAGGCGGGCCAGCGCCTGCGGATAGAGGCGATGCTCCTCGATCAGGACGCGATCGGCGAGCGACCGCGGCGTGTCGTCGTCGCGCACCTCGACCTCCGCCTGCGCGATCACCGGCCCGTCGTCGAGCTCGGGGGTGACGAGATGGACCGAGCAGCCGTGCCGCCGATCGCCCGCCGCCAGCGCGCGCGCGTGGGTATCGAGCCCCTTGTATTTGGGGAGCAGCGACGGGTGGATATTGACGATCCGCCCCGGCCAGCCGGCGATGAACTCGGGGGACAGCAGCCGCATATAGCCGGCGAGCGCGATCCATTCGACGCCGGCGTCGCGCAAGGCGCGGTCGATCAGCGCATCGAAGCGGGCGCGTTCCAGGCCGCGGTGAGAATGGGCGAAGGTGGCGATCCCGGCGCCGGCGGCTTCTTCGAGCCCGCCGGCGTCGGGATTGTTCGAGGCGACCAGCACGACCTCGTACGGACAATCGTCGGCGTGCGAGGCGTCGACGATCGCCTTCATGTTGCTGCCGCGGCCGGAAATCAGAATGCCGACCTTGGCCCGCCTAGGCGGCATGCGTGGCTTCCCACGGCTCCATCGCATGCCAGCCGTCCGCCGGCCCGGCGACGGTGCAGCCGCGCGGCCCCGCGGCGATCGCGCCGATCGTGTAGACCGTCTCGTCGGCCGCCTGCAGCGCCTCGCTGACGATCGCGACGTCGGCGGCCGCAACGACCACGACCATGCCGATGCCGCAGTTGAAGGTGCGCGCCATCTCGCCCGGCTCGATTCGTCCCTGGCCCTGCAGCCAGGCGAACAACGCCGGCTGCACCCAGGCGCCGGCATCGATATGCGCATGGAGCCCCTCGGGCAGCACGCGCGGGACGTTTTCGAGCAGGCCGCCGCCGGTGATGTGCGCCAGCGCCTTGATCGCGCCGCGGCGGATCAGCGGCAGCAGGCTCTTCACATAGATTCGCGTCGGCTCGAGCAGCGCGCTGCCGAGCAGCCGGCTGTGGTCGAACGGCGCCGGCCGGTCGAGGCGGAAGCCGCGCTCGTCGACGATGCGGCGCACCAGCGAGAAGCCGTTCGAATGCACGCCCGACGAGGCGAGGCCAAGCAGCACGTCGCCCGCCGCGACGGTGTCGCCGGTCAGCTGCTCGCCGCGCTCGACGGCGCCGACCGCGAAGCCGGCCAGGTCATAGTCGCCCTTGCTGTAGAGCCCGGGCATCTCGGCGGTCTCGCCGCCGATCAGCGCGCAGCCGGCGCGGCGGCAGCCTTCGGCGATTCCCGCGACCACCGCCGACGCGACCGCCGGCTCGAGCTTGGCCGTGGCGAAATAGTCGAGGAAGAACAGCGGCTCGGCGCCCTGGACGATGAGGTCGTTGACGCACATCGCCACGAGGTCGATGCCGACGCTGTCGTGCGTGCCGGTATCGATGGCCAGCTTCAGCTTGGTGCCGACTCCGTCGGTCGCCGCGACCAGCAGCGGGTCGCGATAGCCCGCCGCGCGCGGGTCGAAGAAGGCGCCGAAGCCGCCGAGTTCGGCGTCGGCACCGGCGCGCGCCGTCGCCTTCGCCAGCGGGGCGATCGCCTTGACGAGCGCATTGCCCGCCGCGATCGAGACGCCCGCCTGCTCATAGGTCATGCCGGGCGGTTGATTATGCTTGGGATCGGCCATGGCCGCACGCATAGAGATGTCGCATTGGGATTTCGACTCTGATTTCGTAAGAGGCCGCAGGGGCCCGGCGGCAGCGGGCCCAAGAGCGACGGGGTGGTGCGTGCGTCTTCTTCGGTTCCTGGCGATTCTCGGTCTGGTCCTCGGCGGTGCCGTCGCGTCGCGCGCGCAGGACGGCGACGATGCGGGCAGCGCCTTCGTCGTCAACAACATCGATGTCGACGCAGTGGCGAAATCGACCGATGCCGCACGGCTCGCCGCGTTTCGCGAGGCGCAGCGCCGGTCGTGGCCGATGCTGTGGTCGCGAATGACCGGCAAGCCGGCGAACCAGGCGCCGCGGCTCGCCGACGGGGTGCTCGATTCGATGGTCGCGGGGATCGAGATCGAATCGGAGCGCTTCTCCGCGACGCGCTACATCGGCCGGCTGTCGGTGATCTTCGACCGGGTGCGCGCCGGCCGCTACCTCGGCGGCGACATGGCGACGCTGACCTCGCCGCCGATGCTGCTGCTGCCGGTACTGACCGACGCCGGTGCGACCAGCGTGTACGAGGCGCAGACGCCCTGGCTGCGCGCCTGGGCGCGCTACCGCGCCGGCGCGTCGCCGATGCAATATGTGCGCGCGACGACGATCGTCGGCGACTCGGTGCTGCTCAATGCCTGGCAGGCGCGGCGCGACGACCGGGCGCTGTGGCGCAACATCCTCAACCGCTTTCGCGCCGCCGACGTGCTGACCGCCGAGGCCAAGCTGGATCGAAGCTACCCGGGCGGGCCGATCACCGGCACCTTCACCGCACGCCATGGACCCGATGCGAGCCTGCTGGCGCGCTTCAAATTGCAGGTGCGCAGCGCCGGCGAGATCGATCGCATGCTCGACGCCGCGGTCAGCCGCATCGATGGCCACTATGCGACGGCGCTTCGCGAAGGCCGGCTGCGGAGCGACCCGACGCTCATCGCCGATCTCGCGCCGCCGGTCAGCAGCGCGCCGATCCTCGCGATGGCGGCGCCCGTCGTCGGGCTCGAGGTCAATGTCGCCACGCCGGACGTCGCCAGCTGGTCGGGCATCGAATCGGCCTTGCGGAGCACGCCGACGGTCGACGGCGTGACCCTGCTCAGCCTGTCGCTGGGCGGCGTCTCGCGCGTCCGTATCGGCCATTCGGACAGCTATGACTGGCTGCTCTACAACCTCGACCAGCGCGGGCTGCGCATCGACGTGGGCGAGGGCGGTCTCCGGCTCCGCCGGCGCGCGGCAGGCGACGCGCCGATCGCGCAGCCGGTCACCGCCGAGGAGATCGACGCGCTGCCGACCTCGGGGGCTGGCGCCGCGGCACCGCCGGCGGCCGAGCCGGCGTCCGCACCGCCCGCGCCGCCGCCCGACCGACCGTCATGAGCCTCGAGCCGCAGCGCGTGCGGCTGGTGATGCCCCGCGTCCGCTGGGGATGGCTGCTGGTCGGACTGGTGACGCTGGTCTTCTTCTACAGCGCGCGCGCCATCCTCGGTCCGTTCCTCGCCGGCTTCGTCATCGCCTATCTGCTCGATCCGGTGACGGGCAAGCTCGTCGACCGAGGCATGTCGCGCTGGCTGGCGACGACGCTGGTGCTATCGCTGTTCCTGGCGGCGATCGCCGGGCTCGTCGTCGCCACTGCGCCGATCGTCCAGGCGCAGTTCGAGCAGCTCATCGTCAACCTGCCGACGATCATCGAGGGCGTGCGCCCGTGGATCGACGAATGGGGACGGCGCACCGGGACGCCGGTCAGCGCCAGCGCGGTGCCGACGCAGCTGATCGAGCGCGCGCTCGCCTGGCTCGCCGGGCTCGCCGGCGGCATCCTCGCCGGCGGGCTCGCCTTCTTCAACATCCTGTCGCTGGTGGTGGTGGCGCCCGTCGTCGCCTTCTACCTGCTTCGCGACTGGAGCCTCGTCACCGACCGCATCGCCGGCTGGTGGCCGCGCCGCTACGATCCGACGATCCGCGGCCTGCTCGTCCAGGCCGATGACGCGCTGTCGGGCTTCGTTCGCGGCCAGTTTCTCGTCTGCATCTGCCTCGCGGTGCTCTACGCGATCGGCTGGGGGCTGATCGGTCTCGACTATTTCATCGTCCTGGCGCTGCTCGCCGGGCTGCTGGGCTTCGTGCCGTTCGTCGGGCCCTTCTTCGGCGTGGCGATGAGCGTGCTGGTGGCGATCGGCCAGTTCGGCCTCGACCCGACGATGATCGGGCTGGTGCTGCTGGTCTTCGTCGTCGTGCAGGTGATCGAGGGATCGGTGCTCACCCCCAACCTCATCGGCAACCGCATCGGACTGCATCCGGTCTGGGTCTTGTTCGCCATCTTCGCCGGCGGCGAGCTGATGGGCGTCATCGGCATCTTCCTCGCCGTCCCGATCGCCGCGGTGACTGGCGTGCTGGCGCGCTGGCTGCTCGGGCAATATCTCGGCAGCCGCTTCTACCGCGTCGAAGCGCCGCGATCCGCGGCCGCGCCGCCGCCATGACGCAGATCGCCCTGCCGCTCGCCTACAAGGCGGCGGACGGCGAGCGCGACTTCTTCGTTTCCGAAGCCAACGCGCACGCCGTCGCCTATCTCGACCGCTGGGCCGACTGGGATCGCCCGGTGGCGCTGCTGATCGGCCCCGAGGGCGCGGGGAAGAGCCATCTCGCGCGGATTTTCGCCCGCCAGTCGGGCGCCGAGGTGATCGACGACCTCGGCGCCGGGCAGGACGACGAGGCATTGTTCCATGCCTGGAACCGCGCCGGCGCGCGCCGCCTGCTGCTGGTGTCGCGGCTCGCGCCGCCGCAGTGGCGGCTGACGCTTCCCGACCTGCGGTCGCGGCTGGCGGCGACCCCGCAGATCGCCATCGCCGCGCCCGACGACGCGCTGCTCGCGGCGGTGATGGCGAAGCAGTTTCGCGACCGCGGGCTCAAGATCGGCCCCGATGTCGTCGCTTATGTGATGGCGCGCATCGAGCGCAGCTTCGCGATGGCCGCCGACGTCGTCGACCGGCTCGACGCCGCGTCGCTGGCGGCGGGACGCGCGGTCACCGTGCCGCTGGCGCGCGCCGCGCTCAGCGAACAGCTCGACTGGATCGATCCCTAACATAGTGGAATCGTCATGCTTGCACGCCTAGATTGAGCCGATGAAAGCCGCCGCCAAGCTCGAACCCGCCTTGGAAGGCCCGCGCCTGTTCAATCGCGAACTGTCCTGGCTCGCCTTCAACACGCGCGTGCTCGAGGAGGCGGAGAACCCCAATCATCCGCTGCTCGAGCGACTGCGATTCCTGTCGATATCGGGCAACAACCTCGACGAATTCTACATGGTGCGGGTGGCCGGCCTGCGCGGCCAGGTCGATCAGAACGTCGACACGCTGAGCGCCGACGGCTTCACCCCGGCGCAGCAGCTCGCGGCGATCATCGCGCGCGCCGACGAGCTGATGGCCCGCCAGCAGGAAGTGTGGGCCGATCTCCGCCAGCTGCTCGCCGCCGCCGCCTTCGAGGTGCTGTCCCCGGCGGAACTGACCGGCGAGGAATGCGACTGGCTGGAGAATCATTTCCTCGAGCAGATCTTTCCCGTCCTGACGCCGCAGGCGATCGATCCGGCGCATCCCTTTCCGTTCATCCCGAACAAGGGGTTCACCATCGTCCTCGAGCTGCACCGGCAATCGGACGGCGAGAGCCTCAACGCGCTGCTGATGCTGCCGCACATGCTGCGCCGCTTCATCCGCCTGCCCGGCGCCGACGCCCGCTACATTCCGGTCGAGGACACGATCCGGCTGTTCTTCGACCAGCTGTTCCCGGGCTATGATCTCGTCGGCGACGGCGCCTTCCGCGTGATCCGCGACAGCGACATCGAGGTGGAGGAGGAGGCGGAAGACCTCGTCCGGTCGTTCCAGACCGCGATCAAGCAGCGCCGCCGCGGCCAGGTCATCCGGCTGAAGGTGGAGGCGACGACGCCGCCGTCGCTGCTCGCGATGGTACGCGGCGCGCTGCACGTCGACAGCCGCGACGTCACCCCGGTCACCGGCATTCTCGGCATCGCCGACCTCGCGAGCCTCGTCGAGGAGGACCGCCCCGACCTCAAGTTCGAGCCCTATGTGCCGCGCTTCCCCGAGCGGATCCGCGAGCATGGCGGCGACTGCTTCGCGGCGATCCGCAGCAAGGACATCGTCGTCCACCACCCCTATGAGAGCTTCGACGTCGTGCTGGCGTTCCTCCGGCAGGCGGTCGCCGATCCCGACGTCGTCGCGATCAAGCAGACGCTCTATCGCGCCGGCAAGAACTCGCCGATCGTCCGGGCGCTCATCGATGCGGCGGAGGCGGGCAAGTCGGTCACCGCCGTCGTCGAATTGAAGGCCCGCTTCGACGAGGAGCAGAATCTGATGTGGGCGGCGGCGCTCGAGCGCGCCGGCGTCCAGGTGGTCTACGGCTTCATCGACTGGAAGACGCATGCCAAGCTGTCGATGGTCGTCCGCCGCGAGGGCAACAGCCTGCGCACCTACCTGCATTTCGGCACCGGCAACTATCATCCGGTCACCGCGCGGATCTACACCGACCTCAGCTTCTTCACCGCCGATCCGCAGCTGGCACGCGATGCCGGCCAGGTGCTCAACTACATCACCGGCTATGTGCCGCCGACGCGGCTCGAGAAGGTCGCGCTGTCGCCGCTCAACATGCGCGAGCGCATCGTCGGGCTGATCGACGCCGAGATCGCCAACGCGCAGGCCGGCCGGCCGGCGCAGATCTGGGCGAAGCTGAACTCGCTGGTAGATCCGCCGGTGATCGAGAAGCTCTACGAGGCGAGCGGGGCGGGGGTGCAGATCGACCTGATCATCCGCGGCGTCTGCTGCCTCAGACCCGGCGTGCCCGGAATGAGCGACAACATCCGCGTGCGCTCGATCGTCGGTCGCTTCCTCGAGCACAGCCGGATCATGGCCTTCGCCAACGGCAGGCCGCTGCCGTCGCGCCAGGCGAAGCTCTTCATCTCGTCGGCCGACTGGATGCCGCGCAATCTCAATCGCCGCGTCGAGCTGATGGTGCCGATCGAGAACCCGACGGTGCACGAGCAGATTCTCGACCAAGTGATGCTCGCGAACCTCAAGGACGTCGAGCAGACCTGGATGCTGATGCCCGACGGCAGCTACGTCCGGCTGACCGACGGCGAGCCGGGGTTCAACCTGCACCGCTATTTCATGACCAACCCGTCGCTGTCCGGGCGCGGCGAGGGCGGCAAGGAGGCCGAAGCGGTGCCCAGACTGGTTCTGGAGAGCAACGGGGACTAGCGGTCGGGGGACGGGCGGGCTAAGCACCGCGCGTCAACAGGAGCCGACACGACGTGGCCGCACAAGCGCCGACGCCCGAGCCGACCCCGCGCCGTCGCCCCTCCGACGAGCCGCTGACCGCTATTATCGATATCGGCTCCAATTCGATTCGACTCGTCGTCTATCGCGGCCATCACCGCACGCCGCCGATCCTGTTCAACGAGAAGGTCATGGCCGGGCTCGGGCGCGGCGTCGCCGCCACCGGCCGGATCAGCGACGAGGGGCTCGCCGCCGCCGAGCAGGCGATCGGCCGCTTCGCGCTGCTCTGCGAGGACATGCAGGTCGACGAGCTGCGCGCGGTCGCGACCGCCGCGGTGCGCGAAGCCAGCAATTCCAAGGAGTTCCTCAGCCGCATCCGCAAGCGCTGCGGAGTCGAGGTGCAGGTGATCAGCGGCGAGGCCGAGGCGCGCTTTGCCGCGCTCGGCGTGCTGGCGGCGATGCCCGGCGCCGACGGCGTGGTCGGCGATCTCGGCGGCGGCAGCCTCGAGCTGGTCCGCATCGCCGACGGGCGGACGCACGAGCGGCTGTCGCTGCCGATCGGCTCGCTCAAGCTCGATGCGGTGCGCAAGAAGGGCGGCGCGCGCGCGCTGTCGAGCTTCGTGCGCCAGGCGCTCGACAAGGTCGACTGGGCCGCGGCGGGGAAGGGCAAGCCCTTCTACATGGTCGGCGGCTCGTGGCGCGCGCTCGGGCAGCTCCACATGTTCCTCACCGAGCACCCGCTGCCCGTCGTCCATCAATATGCCATGGCGCCCGAAGCCGTCGACCGGCTGGTGCGCGCGGTAACGCAGATGCAGCCCAAGACGCTCAAGCTGGTCCCCAACATCTCGACGTCGCGCGTGCCGTCGCTGCCCGGCGCCGCGGTGCTGCTGCGCGCGGTGAGCAAGAAGCTCGGCAGCAGCCGGCTGGTCGCATCGGCCTACGGGCTGCGCGAAGGGCTGCTCTTCGACACGCTGCCCCCCGAGATCCGCGCGCAGGATCCGTTGCTGGCAGCGGCGCGCGCCGAAGGCGAACGCCAGGGCCGCTTCCCCGAGCATGGCGACATCCTGATGGCGTGGATGAACGGGCTGTTCGCGCCCGAAGCGGCCGCCGACGTCCGGCTGCGGCATGCCGCGTGCCTGCTGTCGGACGTGGCGTGGCGCGCGCATCCCGACTTTCGGGCCGAACGCGCGGTCGACGTGGCGCTCCACGGCAACTGGACGGCGATCACCACCGACGAGCGCGCCATGCTCGCCGCCGCGCTCTTCGCCTGCTTCGGCGGCAGCGCACAGCATCCGATCGCCGGGCTGCTGCATCATCTGGCCGATGCGGCAGCGCTGCGACGTGCGTGGCTATGGGGACTGGCGCTGCGCCTCGGGCAGCGGCTGTCGGGCGGTACCGCCGCGGCGCTGGTCGGATCGCGGCTGTACCGCGATCAGACCACGCTGGTGCTGACGCTCGCGCCGCACCATGAGGCGCTGTACGGCGACACGGTTGTCCGCCGCCTGCGCGGCCTCGCGCAGGCCATGGAGCTGGCGCCCAAGTTCAAGGTGGCCTGAGCGCCGCCCGGCCACGGGTCGCTCAGGTATTGGTCATCGTCAGCTTGCCGTCGCGGACGGTGAATCCCAGCCGCCCCTCGACGAGGTCGAGCGCGTCGCGGCCGAAACTCTCGAACCGCCAGCCCTCGAGGATCGGCAGGCCGTTGCGCACGCCGGCGGCCAGCGCCTCGAGATCGTCCGAACGGGCGATCAGCTTGGGGGCGACCTCGGTCTCCTTGGCGCGGATCTTCAGCAGCAGCTTCAGCAGGTCGGCGATCAGCGTCGTCTCGGCGGTGAGACCGGGACGCTGCGCTTCCTTGGGCGGCATCTCTTCGGCGGGGAGCGGCTCGGCGTTAGCGATCGAGGCCATCAGCCGCTCGCCGATGTTGTTCCCCGCCCAGGCCGGCGACAGGCCGCGAATCCGCGCCAGGTCCGACTGCTCGCGCGGCGGGTGCGCCGCGAGATCGGCCAGCGTCTCGTCCTTGACGATGCGTCCGCGCGGCACGTCCTTGTCCTGCGCCTCGCGCTCGCGCCAGGCGGCGAGCGCCTTCAGGCGTCCGAGCACCTCGGGCTTGCGGTTGGGCAGCCGCAGCCGCATCCAGGCGCGCTCGGGGGTGTTGGCGTAGTTCTGCGGGTCGCCGAGGCGCTCCATCTCCTCGTCGAGCCAGGCGCCGCGGCCGGTCTTGCGCAGCCGCTCGACCATCTTGGGAAACAGCTCGGCGAGATAGGTGACGTCGCAGATCGCATAGTCGAGCTGCCGCTTGTCGAGCGGGCGGCGCGCCCAGTCGGTGAAGCGCGCGCCCTTGTCGAGCCGCGCCGGCGTGTAGGCGGCGACGAGATTGCCGTAGCTGACCTGCTCGCCGAGCCCCAGCGCCATCGCCGCGACCTGCGTGTCGAACATCGGGTAGGGGGTCTTGCCGGTGAGGTTGTAGATGATCTCGAGATCCTGGCCGCCGGCATGGAAAACCTTGAGCACCTCGTCCTCCACGAGGAGATCGAGCAGCGGCTTCAGATCGAGATCGGCCTTCGGGTCGATCGCCGCCGCCTCGTCGGGCGACGCGACCTGAATCAGGCAGAGATCCGGATAGTAGGTGTTCTCGCGCATGAACTCGGTGTCGACGGCAACGAACGGCGCCTCGCGCAGCCGGTCGCACAGCGATGTGAGTTCCGCGGTGGTGGTGATCAGCGGATGGACAATCATCCTCGGCGTCATAGACGGGCGGCTCCGCCTTGACAAACGGGGTGCGAACCTGTGTTACCGCCGCCTTAGCCGCGACCCCCGGAAACCATCATGCACGCCTATCGCACGCACACCTGCGCACAGCTTCGCGCCACCGACGTCGGCCAGACGGTCCGTCTTTCGGGCTGGATTCATCGCAAGCGCGACCATGGCGGCGTGCTGTTCGTCGACCTGCGCGACCATTACGGCATCACCCAGATCGTCGCGAGGGCGGGCAGCGAAGCGCTGCAGACGCTCGACCGGCTTCGCGCCGAGTCGGTCGTCACCATCGAAGGCGAAGTCGTGTCGCGCGGCGCGGGCGCCACCAATGCGAATCTTCCCACCGGCGAGATCGAGCTGGTCGCCGAGAAGGTCACCGTCCAGTCGTCGGCCGACGAGCTGCCGCTGCCCGTCGCGACCGAGGCCGACTACCCCGAGGAAATCCGGCTGCGCTACCGCTATCTCGACCTGCGTCGCGAGCGCTTGCACAAGAATATCGTGCTGCGCTCGAACGTCATCGCGTCGCTGCGCCGCCGGATGATCGAGCAGGGCTTCATGGAGTTCCAGACGCCGATCCTCACCGCCTCGTCGCCCGAGGGCGCGCGCGACTATCTGGTGCCGAGCCGCGTCCATCCGGGCAAATTCTATGCGCTGCCGCAGGCGCCGCAGATGTTCAAGCAGCTGCTGATGGTCGCCGGGTTCGACCGCTATTTCCAGATCGCGCCCTGCTTCCGCGACGAGGATGCGCGCGCCGACCGCTCGCCGGGTGAATTCTACCAGCTCGACTTCGAAATGAGCTTCGTCACGCAAGACGATGTTTTCGCGGCGATCGAGCCGGTTCTCGCCGGCGTGTTCGAGGAATTCTCGGACAAGTCGGTGACCAAGCCGCCGTTTCCGCGCATCGCCTATCGCGACGCGATGCTGAAATACGGCAGCGACAAGCCCGACCTCAGGAACCCGCTCGTCATCACCGACGTCTCGGAGCATTTCCGCGGCTCGGGCTTCGGTCTGTTCGACAGGATCGTTGCGGGCGGCGGCGTCGTGCGCGCCATTCCGGCGCCCAAGACCGCCGAGAAGAGCCGCAAGTTCTTCGACGACATGAACGAATGGGCGCGCGCCGAAGGCCATGCCGGGCTCGGCTACATCACCCAGAAGGGCGGCGAGCTCGGCGGGCCGATCGCCAAGAACCATGGCGAGGAAGCGACGCGCAAGCTGGTCGCCGAGCTCGGCCTCGGGCCCGACGACGGCATCTTCTTCGCCGCCGGCAAGGCCGATGCGGCGGCCAAGCTCGCCGGCCAGGCGCGCACGCGCGTCGGCGAGGAACTGGGGCTGATCGCCGAGGGCGAGTTCCGCTTCTGCTGGATCGTCGATTTCCCGATGTTCGAGCGTGACGAAGAGACCGGCAAGATCGAGTTCAGCCACAATCCCTTCTCGATGCCGCAGGGCGAGCTCGCGGCGCTGGAGACGAAGGATCCGCTCGATATCCTCGCCTATCAGTACGACATCGTCTGCAACGGCGTCGAGCTGTCGTCGGGCGCGATCCGGAACCACAAGCCCGAGATCATGTACAAGGCGTTCGAGATCGCCGGCTATCCGCGCGAGCGCGTCGACGTCGACTTCGCGGGCATGATCAACGCCTTCAAGTTCGGCGCGCCGCCGCACGGCGGCTCGGCCCCGGGCGTCGACCGCATCGTCATGCTGCTCGCCGACGAGCCCAACATCCGCGAGGTCATCGTCTTCCCGATGAACCAGAAGGCGGAGGATCTGATGATGAATGCGCCGGCGCCGGCGACGCCCAAGCAGCTCAGGGAGCTGTCGCTGCGCATCGTCGAACCGGCCAAGCCGGCTTAACCGCAGCTTTCATCCCGCTTCAGCAACGGTTCAACCGACTCGGCACAGTTTCCCACCATAAGCACGTGGGAGACCTGGAATGCGTACCTACCTGACAGCCTTGATGCTCGGCACGATGGCAGTCGCCGCCGCGGCGCCGGCGCTCGCCGCCGACACCGACGCCCGCCGCATCGGCGAGCGCCTGCGCGACCGGGTCTCGAACGAAGGCGACCGCCGTGACGATCGTCGCGACGCGCGCGACGAGCGGCGTGACGACCGCGCGGAACGCCGCGATGACCGTCGCGAAGACCGCTACGACCGGCGGGATGATCGTCGCGGCGACCGTTACGATCGCCGCGATGACCGGCGGGACGATTATCGCAACGGCTATGCCTATCGCGCCTACGGCGCTGCCAACTGGAACCGCCAATGGACGCCCTATGGCTTCGGCTACAACGACCGCTTCACCCGCGACTGGGTGCTGCGCAACTTCGCCGACCGCAACCGCAACGGGCGGATCAGCGACAGCGAGTGGCGGCGCGCCCAGGATGCCTTCTACCGCCTCGCCGACCGCAACCGCGATGGCTACATCACGCGCTTCGAATATGACTGGGCGCTCCGCGCGCTCCAGAGCAACATGAGCTACGGCTACTACCGCCGCTGACGTGGTGCCGAGGCGTCGAAATCAAGTGGCCGGGAAACCCCCGGCCACTTTTTTGTGAAACGCGCGTTGTGTGGCCAGCGGCGAGGGGCTGCAGGAGTGTAGCGTTGCGTAAGCTCATATTGACCCTGGCGCTCGGCGCCGTCGCCGCCCTTCCGGCCATCGCCAATGAGGAGAGCTTCCGTCTCGACGAGATGGCGGCCGGGTGGGAAGGCACGCCGGCGCAATCCGAGTGGGTCGACGAGCCCGGGGGCGAGGCCCTTGAATATGATCGCGCCGCCCGCGCGCCGATCGGCATTAGCCGGGTCGGCGACGGCTGGCCGGCGCTCGACGGCTGGATGCGCGGCGACCCGACGCTCCGTCACTGGGTGATGCACCGCTTCGATCTCGACGCCGATGGCTGGCTCACCATTGACGAGGCGCTGATGGCGCGCCGCGCCTTCTACCAGATCGCCGACACCAACCGCAGCGACCGGATCACCAGCGAGGAATTTGTCGCGGGCTGGTCGACCGTGCGGCAGGAATTGCGAAGCTTCTATGCAGTGGGCCTCGGCGACGCGTAACGTCGCCGCATGACCATCGAGCTCAGCGACTATGAGTCGGACGCGAAATTCGACGGCGATTATGACGAGGCGCTCGCCGCCGTTCAGAAGCGGCTTTCGCACATCCAGTCCGCCTTCATCGTCCACGGTGCGCGCGCCATCATCGTCTTCGAAGGCTGGGATGCCGCCGGGAAGGGTGGCGCCATCCAGCGTCTGACGGCGAAGCTCGACCCGCGCCATTTCGAGGTCTGGCCGATCGGCGCGCCCACGCCCGCCGAGGCCCAGCGCCATTTCCTCTACCGCTTCTGGCGGCGGCTGCCGGGCGAGCGCGAGATCGCGGTCTTCGACCGGAGCTGGTACGGTCGCGTGCTCGTCGAACGCGTCGAAGGCTTCGCGAGCGAACGCGACTGGCGCCGCGCCTATCGCGAGATCAACGACTTCGAAGCGCAGCAGGTCGACGCGGGCACTCCCGTCGTGAAGCTGTTCCTGCATATCACGCAGAAGGAACAGGACCGGCGGCTCGCCAAGCGCCTCGACCATCCGTGGAAGCATTGGAAGACCGGGGTGGAGGATTTCCGCAATCGCGCGCGCCGCGCCGACTATCTGGCGGCGATGCACGAGATGTTCGAGCAGACCGACACCTCGATCGCGCCGTGGCGGGCGTTCGCCGGCGACAACAAGAAGGCGGCGCGGATCGCGGTGCTCGACCATATCGCGACCCAGCTCGAGGGGCATGTGACGCTCGAGCCGCTCCCGCTCGATCCCAGGGTGGCGAAACTGGCGAAGGAGGCCTTCGGCTACAAGCCCAAGCCTAGCCGCTAGGATAGTCGATCGACATTACCTCATATTCGATCGTCCCGGCGGGAAGCTCGACGCGGCGCAGATCGCCGACCGCAGCGCCGCGCAAGGCGCGCGACAGCGGCGAATTCCAGCCGATCCGGCCGTTGGTCGCGTCGGCCTCGTCGTCGCCGACCAGGGTCAGTACGCGCCGACGGTCTTCCTCGTCGGCGATGGTCACGGTGGCACCGAAGAAGGCGCGGCTGCGGTCCTCCTGCCGCGACGGGTCGACGACCTTCGCCGCTTTCAGCCGCTTGCCGAGCCAGGCGAGGCGGCGATCGATCTCGCGCAGCCGCTTGCGGCCGTAGATATAGTCGCCGTTCTCCGAGCGGTCGCCGTTTCCCGCCGCCCACGATACCGTTTCGACGACCGCCGGCCGTTCGACCTGGAAGAGCTGCTGATGTTCGGCGCGAAGCGTTTCGTAGCCGGCCGGCGTGATATAGTTCGGCCGGTCGCTCACCCCGGCGTGCGCTTGCCAAGATAGGCCGACAGCCGGTTGTGCGCCGGCATGCGGGCCTCGCCCGGATGCAGCAGATCGTAGACCACCGCGTTTTCGAGCACGCGCCAGACGTAGATGCGCGTCTCGTTGAACGGGATCGCCTCGATCCAGTCGACGACGTCGACACCCGGATCGCGCGGATCGCCATTGGCGCGAATCCACTTGTTCACATTGCCCGGACCGGCGTTGTACGAGGCGACCGCCAGCACATGGTTGCCGCCCCGCGCGTTGAGCAGCCCGCGGAAATAGGTGGAGCCGAGGAGGACGTTGTAGCTTTCGTCCTCGGTCAGCCGGTTGAAATCATAGCCGACGCCGACCTTCGCGGCGGTTTCGCGCGCCGTGCCGGGCATCAGCTGCATCAGTCCGCGCGCGTTGGCCGAACTGACCGCCGCGCGGTCGAAGCGGCTTTCCTGCCGGGTGATCGCATGGATCATCGTCCAGTCGCTCTGCGTCGGCGAGGCGACGGGCAGCCGGGGATAGGCGGCGTCGATCAGCGCGAGCTGGCCGCTGTTGCGCGCTTCGCGCCCGACCATGACGCCGACGTCGGGACGGCGCAGCGCCGGGGCGAGTTCGGCGATGAGCGTCTGCTGCTCGAGCGTCTGGGCGTCGTTGACCAGCTTGACGAGGAACAGCGATTGCCGCGTCCGGTCGCCCATCTCGCCAAGCAGCTTGGCCGCACGGACCAGCTCGCTGTTGGCGAAGCGTTGCCGGGCCTCGGGCGAGACGGCGGCCCGCTTGATCGCGGGCAGCGCGATCGTTCGGCCGAGACGTTCGGTGGCGAGCTGGCCGAAGAAATAGTCGGGATGCGTCGCGGCGCTCTCGAGGAAGCGCCGCGAGGCGGCGATGTCGCCCGCCGCCTCGGCCGCGCGCCCGGCCCAATAGTCGCCGCGCGCCTGCGTCAGCGGCGCCTGCGCGCCGTTGCGGTAGTTCTGGAAATGATCGGCGGCCGCGGCCGGGCGGCGGAGGTGCTTGAGCGCGGTCCAGCCGGCGAGAAACTCGATGCTGGTATAGTCGTCGCGCTCGCCGTCGCTCCACGAGTTGAGCGGGCGGCCGAGCGGGAAGGCGCGGTGGTTGGCGGCGATCCGGTAGGCCAGCTCATATTGCTGGTCGCGGACCGCGGCGCGCGCCAGCGACAGCCGCTCTTCCATCCATTTCTCGGGCAGCGTCGCCGTGCCGGGCGAGATCTCCGCCGACGCCATGAGCTGCCGTGCCTCGGCCGAGCGGTTGGCGCGGCGCAGCCACTGCACCCGGTCGAGCAGCAGGCCGGGATCGCTTCGGAAATGCGGCGGAACCAGCGCCAGCCGCGCCTCGGCGTCGGCGGCGTCCTTGCGGAAGGCGATGCGCGCCTCCGCCCAGGCACGGCGGTCGGCGGGGAGCACCGGCAGCAGCCGTTCGGCGGCGCTCGCGAAGCCCGACCACAGCAGACGGTCGACGCGCGCGGCATGGTCGGTCGGCGTCAGCAAGCCGCCGAAGCGCGTCAGCACCTCGGCCTCCTGCGCGGCGTTCAGACCGTCGGAGGTCCAGGCCTCGCGCACCAGCGGCTGCGCCTCGGCGGCGCGACCGCGCGCGAGATAGGCCTCGGCGAGCCGGAACTTCGCTGCCGACGACAGCGGCGGATAACGGCGGAAATAGTCGATGCGGTCGGCGGGCGGCGTCATCGACGTCATCAGCCGCTCGGCGCGTTGGCGAAGCGTGATTTCGGCCGGCCAGCCGGGATGCGCGACGAGGAAGCGATAGATCTCGTCGAAGGTCGCCGGGCCGTCGCGGCGCAACCTGTCCCACTGCGCGATCGCCTGGCGCAGCGGATCGGCGGCGGGCGAGGCCACGGCCGTTGCGGCCACGGCGGGCTGCAGCGTCGCCGGGGCGGTCGCGACCGGTGCCGGGGCGGGCGTGTTCGTCAGCGGCTGCGCCATCACGGCGGCGGCAAACAGCACGATCGTCGAACCGGACCACAGCAGCGCACTGGACATCGCCAACTCCACCCTCATAAACACGGCGCGAAACATACACCCGCCCGACTGACCCCCATCTTAACGTTCGTTCACGGCGCGGGTGAAGGACCAAGATCATGTTCAACGGCTCTATTCCGGCTCTGGTGACGCCTTTTCGCGACGGGTGTGTCGACGAAGACTCATTTTCGGCCTTCGTCGAATGGCAGATCGCCGAGGGGAGCCACGGGCTCGTCCCCTGCGGCACGACGGGCGAGTCGGCGACGCTGACGCGCCAGGAGCATCACCGCGTCGTCGCGCTGTGCGTCGAAGTGGCGCGCGGGCGGGTGCCGGTCATCGCCGGCTGCGGCTCGAACGACACCGCGACGGCGATCGAGCATCTCGACCACGCCGCCCGGGTCGGCGCCGACGCCGCGCTCGTCGTCACCCCCTATTACAACCGCCCGAGCCAGGAAGGGCTGTACCAGCATTACAAGGCACTCGCCGAGGCGGCGAAGCTGCCGATCATCCTCTACAACGTGCCGGCGCGCACCAGCGTCGACCTGTCGGTCGAGACGATGGGCCGGCTGGCGAAGCTGCCCAACATCGCCGGCGTGAAGGACGCCAGCGGCAACGTCGCGCGCGTCTCGGCGCAGCGGCTCGCCTGCGGTCCCGATTTCCAGCAGATCAGCGGCAACGACGACATGGCGCTCGGTTTCATGGCGCACGGCGGCATCGGCTGCATCTCGGTCAGCGCCAACGTCGCGCCGCGGCTGTGCGCCGACTTCCAGAAGGCCTGCCTCGCCGAGGAGTGGAAGACCGCCCGCGCGCTCCAGGACCGGCTCTACCCGCTGCACGCCGCGCTGTTCACCGATGCCAGTCCCGGGCCGACCAAATATGCGCTGGAAAAGCTCGGCCGGATGTCGGGCGAGCTCCGGCTGCCGCTGGTTGCCGCCGGCGCCGCGTCGCGGGCGGCGGTCGACGCGGCGCTCGCGCACGCCGGGATCGGCTGATGGCGCGCCCGCAGCGCGACAGCGTCAAGGTCAAGACGGTCGCCGAAAATCGCCGTGCCCGCTACGAATATGCCATCGACGAGACCTTCGAGGCGGGGATCGCGCTGACCGGTACCGAGGTGAAGAGCCTGCGCTTCGGCGAGGGCTCGATCGCCGAGAGCTACGCCGAGGTCAAGGACGACCAGCTGTGGCTGATCAACGCCAACATCCCCGAGTTCAGCCACGGCAACCGCTTCAACCACGAGCCCAAGCGGCCGCGCAAGCTGCTGATGCACCAACGCGAAATCGGCCGGCTGCACGGCGCGATCACCCGCCAGGGTATGACGCTCATCCCGTTGTCGGTCTATTTCAACGATCGCGGTCGCGCCAAGGTCGAACTGGCGCTCGCCAAGGGCCGCAAGCTCCACGACAAGCGCGAGCATGAGAAGGAAAAGGACTGGAAGCGCGAGCAGGGGCGGCTGCTGCGCGAGCGCGGCTGACCAAGCGGCGGAATAAACGGCGCCGCCGCGCATCCTTCTTTCCCGCCAGTCCGTTTCTCCGCTGCGTCGGGTGCATCATATTTCGGCCACGGACCGGCCTATAAGAGCGACGCCGGTCGCTGCGCGCGACGCCGGTACGGGAGACGTTGTGAAGAAGTGGGCCGAACGGAGGATGCCGAAGCGCGAGGACATCCTCCGCAATCGCTTCGTGCGCCCGTTCGCCCATTATCTCGCCGATCCCGTGCTGTGGCATCTCAGCCGGCGCTCGGTCGCCCGCGGCGCCGCCGTCGGGCTGTTCGTCGGGATCATGGTGCCGGTGGCGCAGACGCCGGTCGCCGCGCTGATGGCCGTGCCGGCGCGCGGCAACATCGCGGTGGCGGCGCTCGCCACCTTCATCACCAATCCGTTCACGACGCCGGCGATCCTGTTCGGCGCCTACGAGGCGGGATCGTGGATGCTGCGGCTCAAGGGCCACCCGCACGCCAGCGTCCGCGCGCCGTCGGAGGGCTGGCTGCTGCAGACGCTGCAGTGGCTCGGCGACCTGGCGCTTCCCACCGCGATCGGGCTGCTCGTCTTTTCGGTCGTCTCGGCGGTCGCGGTCTATTATGCGACGCATATCTCGTGGCGCGTATGGGTCTCGCGGCGCTGGGCGCAGCGCAAGGCCCGGCGCGCCAAGCGGAGGTGAGCCGATGACCGAGGGGTTCAAGGACAAGCTCGTCGCGACCAAGCAGGCGTGGGCGCGCGCCGGGCGGCTGCTCACCGGCAAGGCCGGCGATCCCGAAACCGACCGGCTGCCGCCCGGGCAGCGGCTGGTCGAAAACTGGCCGGTGCTCGATCTCGGCATCCAGCCCGACGTGCCGCGCGCCGACTGGCGGCTGACGGTCGACGGCGCGGTCGAGCATCCCGTCACCTGGGACTGGGACGCCTTCATGGCGCAGCCGCAGATCGAGGACCTGTCCGACATCCACTGCGTCACGCAATGGTCGCGCTACGACAATCGCTGGACCGGCGTGGCGACGCGCCATCTCGTCGAGACGGTGAAGCCGACGGCCGCGGCGGCGCATGTCGTGCTGCACAGCTATGACGGCTATACCACCAACGTCTCGCTCGACGCTTTCACCGACGCCGACTGCCTGATCGCCCACAGCCACGACGGCGCGCCGATCAGTCGCGAACATGGCGGCCCGGCACGGCTGATCATTCCGCGCTACTATCTGTGGAAGTCGGCGAAATGGATCAGGCGCATCGAGTTCGTCGCCGCCGACCGGCCCGGTTTCTGGGAGGTGCGCGGCTACCACAACGTCGGCGATCCCTGGCGCGAGCAGCGCTACGGCTGAGTGCCGCACGGCCTCGGGGCCTGCTTGCAAGGCCCGATTTGCGCGCGCTAGGGTCCGCCGCATCCACAAGAACATGACTTCGGGGAGTATCGTATGAAACGGATCATGCTGCTGTCGTCGGCGGCGCTGGCGCTGGCCGCCTGTTCGAGCACCGGGACGCCGGAGGCGGCGACCGGCGCGCCCGCGGCGGTCGAGCCGGCGCCGGCGCCGGCGCCGAAGGCCCAGATCGGCAGCTTCGGCTTCGATGTCGCCGGCATGGACCGCAGCGTCGCGCCGGGGGACGATTTCGTCGAATTCGCCAACGGCAGCTATCTGAAGACGCTCGAGATTCCGGCGGACCGCTCGTCCTACGGCATGTTCGTCAAGCTCGACGACCTGTCGCGCGAGCGGACGCGCGCGATCATCGAGGCCGCCGCCGCCGCCAATGGCGCGCCCGGCAGCGTCGATCAGAAGGTCGGCGACTATTTCGCCAGCTTCATGGACGAGGCGGCGATCGAGGCGAAGGGCGCCGCGCCGCTGCAGGCCGACCTCGCGCCGTTCCAGAATGCGAGGACCAAGGGCGACTTCGCGCGCGCGCTCGGCGCCTCGCTCAAGGGCTTCGGCCCCGCGCTGTTCCCCTTCTACATCAACCAGGACGCCAAGGATCCCGAGACCTACGTTCCCTATTTCGTCCAGGCCGGGCTCGGGCTGCCCGACCGCGACTATTATCTGGTCAACAGCAATCCGAAATATGTCGAGACGCGTGCCAAATATCTTGAGCACGCGGCGAAGATGCTCGTGCTGACCGGCGTTCCCGCCGACCGGGCGGCGGGCAAGGCGAAGAACATCTACGAGTTCGAGCGCCAGCTCGCCCGCGTCCACTGGACGCGCGTCGCCAGCCGCGACGACGACAAGACCTACAACAAGTGGACGAAGGCCGATTTCGCGCGCAAGGCGCCCGGCTTCGACTGGAACGCCTATCTCGACGCCGCCGGGCTGGGCAGCCAGGACGCCTTCATCGTCAGCCAGCCGAGCGCCTTTGCCGGCATGGCGCGCGTCTTCGCCGGCACGCCGCTGACCACGCTCAAGGACTGGGCGACGCTGCACACGGCGAAGGACGCGGCGCCGCAGCTGTCGAAGGCGTTCGTCGACGAGAATTTCGCCTTCAACGGCACCGTGCTGTCGGGCCAGCCCGAGATCCAGCCGCGCTGGAAACGCGCCGTCAACGGCGTCAACAACGCCATGGGCGAGGCGGTGGGGGAACTCTATGTCGCGAAGTATTTCCCGCCTGAATCAAAGGCCAAGATGGATGAGCTCGTAAAGAACATCATCGCGGCGATGGACGAGCGGCTGGCGAATCTTGCCTGGATGGCGCCCGAGACGCGGGTCAAGGCGCGCGCCAAGCTGGCGAGCTTCACCCCGAAGATCGGCTATCCCGAGAAGTGGCGCGACTATTCGGCGCTCCAGGTCGTTCGCGGCGATTCCTACGGCAATGCCGAACGCGCCAACATCTTCGAATATAACCGCAACCTCGCCAAGCTCGGCCAGCCGGTCGATCGCGGCGAATGGTTCATGACGCCGATGACGGTCAACGCCTACGCCAATCCGACGATGAACGAGATCGTGTTCCCGGCGGCGATCCTGCAGCCGCCCTTCTTCGATCCCAACGCCGATCCGGCGGTCAATTACGGCGGCATCGGCATGGTGATCGGCCACGAGATCAGCCATCATTTCGACGACCAGGGCCGCAAGTACGACCCGACCGGCAAGCTCACCGACTGGTGGACGCCGGGCGACGTCGAACGCTTCAAGCGCTACACCGACCAGGTCGTCGCCCAGTACAGCGCCTACGAACCGCTGCCCGGGAGCAAGGTACAGGGCGAGCTGACGCTCGGCGAGAATATCGGCGACCTCGCGGGGCTGACGATCGCCCACGAGGCGTATCGCAAATCGCTCGGCGGGCAGGCGGCGCCGGTGCTCGACGGCTTCACCGGCGACCAGCGCTTCTTCCTCGGCTTCGCGCAGGTGTGGCGCAACAAATATCGCGACCCGGCGCTGCTGCAACAGCTCGTCACCGGCCCGCACACGCCCGGGCATTTCCGCCCCTATGTCGTTCGCAACTTCGACGCCTGGTACGACGCCTTCGACGTGAAGCCGGGGACCAAATATTATCTGGCACCCGAGCAGCGCGTGAAGGTCTGGTGACCCGCAGCGTCTGATACGAGGTCGATAAGGCCTGGCGGACGATCCGCCGGCCCTTTCGTTTGACGCGGCGCGGCAGGGCGACTACCTGAGCCGGCGTCGGGGAGTGGCGCAGCCTGGTAGCGCATCTGGTTTGGGACCAGAGGGTCGCAGGTTCGAATCCTGTCTCCCCGACCAACTTGCAAGGTCTCGCCGACCATTGGCCGGCCTCGGCAGCTTCGCTCCTTTCGCTTCTTCGGCTTGTCACCGCGCCGTGCGGGACTAAACGGCGCTGTGAGCGCCGAGCTCGCGCGTCAGCGTACCGCTTCGCGCGGTGCCACTGCGTTTCGCGACGATCATCTGGCAGGCCACTCTACGGACAAGCCGACGGGCTCCGGCGGAGTCCGGAACCCGTCGGACGTCGCTAGAGCGCCGTTGCCTTCCCCGAAGCCTGCTGGATTTCGTCGGCCTGGCGCTGCTGCGTCGCCTGCTGCGCGCTCGCCTGGAAGGCTGCCAGCTGCTTCTTGGCGTAGGCCTTGTCGGTCGCGATTACCTGAAAGCTGCCGGCAAGGCCGGGATTTTGCGGCGAAGGATAGAAGTTGGCGGTCACCATCGCCCCACATTTCGGATCGTTGTTGTATACGCAGCCGGTAATGAGCGGATCACCGTCGCTGATCACGCGACCGTCGACCGATTTCACATGGACATAGGCGATCATGCCGCCGTTCTGCGTCTGCACGAACGTGCCATATTTGGCGGTCAACTGGTCGATCAGGCTGGCAATTGATGGCTCGTCGCCGCTCCGCGGTTTGGAGCTACGATTGATTTCGATTACCCGATCGTCGCCCAGCGGCCCGCTCAAATAGACACTGATGTCCTCGACCCCGTTCTGCGCCCTGAACGAGCGCGACCCGTCGACGGCGGTCATCGTTTCGACGACCATCTCGGGCGCTGCGCAAGCGAGCTTGTCGAACGCCTGATCGCCCGGCATGCCGACCGCGAGACCCAGGACATCGGGACCCTGGGCCGGACGCGCCCTGACCGCGGCACAGTCGATCCCGCGCTCGCCCGCGGTCCCCGCCAATGCGGCGGTCTCTACCGCTTCTCCGCCGGCGCCTTCCGTCACGGTCTCGCCGGTGACCGCTTCACCTTCGGAACTCCCGCTTCCGCCACAGGCGCAAAGCGTAAGCGCCAACGCCGACGTCAGAAAAAATCGCATCGAACCCGCCCCTCAAAGTTGAACCGACCCGATCAGCTTCTTGCCATGCCGAGTCTTTCCGCATCAAGATCGAAGCTGACGGCCGCGCCCCGGCGGGGCCGCGTCGCTAGCCGGCGCGCGGCAGGTAGATGCGGACGATCGTGCCCACCCCCGTCTCGCTGTGCAGGACGATATGGCCGCTCGACTGGCGGACGAAGCCGTAGACCTGGCTGAGGCCGAGGCCGGTGCCCTGGCCGACCGGCTTGGTGGTGAAGAAGGGCTCAAAGGCGCGATCGACGACCTCGGGCGGCATGCCGGTGCCGGTGTCGCTCACCTCGATGAGCACATGGTCGCGATCGGACAGATGTGCATCGGCCGCCTCGCCGGCGGCAACGTGGCGCACGCCGATGCGCAGCGTCCCGCCGTCGGGCATCGCCTGCTGCGCGTTGATCGCGAGGTTGACCAGCGCGCTCTCGGCCTGGTTGCGATCGGCGGCGATCGTCCAGCCGTCGGCGGGCGCGTCGATCGCGATCGCGATCGACGGCGCCAGCGTCCGCTCGAGCAGCGAGCCGACGTCGCGAACCACCTCGGCGGCGACCAGCTCGCTCGGCTGCAACGGCTGCCGCCGCGCGAACGACAGCAGCTGCTCGACCAGCGCCGCCGCCCGCTCGCCGCCGCTCAGCGCGTCCGACAGCGATCGCTGCAGCCGCTGGTCCTCGGCCGGCGCCAGCCGGCGCGCGCGGTCGAGATTGCCGAGTACGACGGTGAGCATATTGTTGAAATCATGCGCGAAGCCGCCCGACAGCTGGCCAAGCGCCTCGAGCTTCTGCGCCTGGCGCAGCATCTCCTCGGCGCGCAGCCGTTCGGCGGTTTCGCGGGTAAGCGCCTCGAGCGCGGCGTCGCGCTCGGCGATCCGCAGCCGCAGATCATCGTTGGCGCGCTGAAGCTGCGCCGGCGAGGGCAGGGCGATCGCCCGCGGCAGCAGCGGCCAGAGCGCGATCGCAGTGACGACCGAGGCGATCGCGGTCAGCGCCTTGATGATCGCCTCGATCCCATAATGCGGGTTCCACAGCGTCCAGATCGCGAAGAAATGCGTCAGCCCGCACGCCAGGATGAACACCGCGAACATCCAGACCACCCAGCCGAACTGCACGTCGCGGCGCTTCGCCATGAAATAGATGAGCGCGAACGGGATCGAGAAATAGCTGACGCCGATGAGCGTATCGGCCACCACGTGCGTCCAGATGAGCTCGGGCTGCCACTGCAGGCAATAGCCATGCGGCGCAAAGCGGTCGGCGTTCAGCAGCTGGCTGAGATAGGCAAGCATCAGGACCCCCCGGATTATCGTCGCGGAGGGTGCCAGCTTCTTCGCGCCCTGTAACGGGGGATCCGCACCTTGTCGGCGTCATCGGCGCGGCTCCTTCGCGGCGCGGGTGCGTTGATGCCGCTCAACCGCGGGAGTCGCCATCATGCATCCGTCCGCCGACCGCTCGCGCGGCGAGCCTCATGTCTACCGCGCCGGCGACGTCGAATGCCGCGGCGAACTCTATCGTCCGGCCGGCGCCGCGAACGGCGGCGCGGTGCTCGTCGTCCACGAGGCGGACGGCATCGGCGGCAACGTGCGGCGCCACAGCCGGCGTCTCGCCGACGACGGCTATATCGTGCTGGCCGCCGACATGCACGGCGACGGCCGCGTGCTGGCCGGCGCGGCGATGCAGGACGCGCTCGACCGGTTCCGCCGCGATCCGGATTACCTGCGCGGCCGGATCGGTGCGGCGCTCGGCGCACTGGCGGACATCGACGGCGTCGACGCGCGCCGCCTCGCGGCGATCGGATTCTGCTTCGGCGGCTTCGCCGTGCTCGAGCTGGCGCGCAGCGGCGCGGCGCTCGCCGCGGTGGCGAGCTTCCACGGACTGCTGACCACGCGGCGGCCCGCCGAACCGGGGACGGTCCGCGCCCGCATCGCCGTGTTCACCGGCGCGCGCGATCCGCTGGTACCGCCCGCCGACGTCGCCGGCTTCCAGGCCGAGATGATGCGCGCGGACGCCGACTGGCAGATGACGATCTACGGACAGGCGCTGCACAGCTTCACCAACCGCGACGTCGACGGCCTCGGTGATCCGCGCATGGGCTATGACGCGCGCGCCCACGACCAGTCATGGGCGGCGCTGCACGGCTTTCTCGATGGCGCGCTGGCCTGAGGCGCGCTCAGGCGGCCTGCTTGGCCGCGAGATTGACCGAGGTGAATGTCTCGGTGGCGAGCATTTGCTCGACGATGCGGTTCCAGGCGGCGGCGGAGCGTTCGCAGCGCTCGCGGACGCTGGGCAGCGAGGCGTCGGCGGCCTGGCCGCTGGCCGCGATCGCCAGGGCCCGGAAGTGCTCGATATTCGACATCGGCGTCTCCTTGATCGTCGGGGGGCGGTGTCGAAAAAGGGCGGCCCGCTCGGGACCGCCCTTCGTCATTTTTGCCTCAATCACGACGGCGGCGGGCGAAACCCGCCGCGGCGTCCTGATGAAGCGGACCGATCAGGCGGCGACCAGGTCGCAGGCCGACATGCGGCCCTGGCGGTCGGCCTCGAGGTTGAACGTGACCTTCTGGCCGTCGTTCAGGCCGTGCATGCCGGCGCGCTCGACCGCCGAGATGTGGACGAAGACGTCCTTGTCGCCGCCGTCGGGCGTGATGAAGCCAAAGCCCTTCTGGGCGTTGAAGAATTTTACGGTTCCGGTGGTCATGATCATGTTCCTTTCCAAGAACATCGCCCGAGGGCCAACGCCAGGATCGACGCGGCTCATCAGGGCCAAAGTAGCTTCGAAAGGATAGGGGGCAGTAACGCGCCGCAGTCCGTCGCAGGCAACGTTAGCTCCTCTTCTGTGCGCCTTGGCGGCTCGCAAGGCAACCTTTCATTTTACTTTGTTATATTTCGCGTCTCCGATAGGGAGCCCCGGTGATCGTGCAGCGCGCCGCCGTCGGCGCCGTCATTCCCCGCTGCCCCGGAGGGAACGCCCCGCAACGCATGGACATTCGGCGCGCATGACCTCGGCCGAGACCGAGCTGGCCGATCTCGGCTGGACCGCCTTCTTCGGCGCGCAGCTGACGCCCGAGGAACGCGCCACCCTGTGCCCGGTCAGGGTGATGGCGGTGCATCGCGGCAGGATCGCGGTGGCCGGCGCAGGGTTGGCCGATCTCATCGCTCCCGACCTCCCGACGGCCGATGGCGACGAAGACCGTCCGGCGGTGGGCGACTGGCTGCTGATCGATCCGGCGACGCGGCAGCCGGTCCGGCTGCTGCGCCGGGCGAGCCTGTTCAAGCGGCGCGCGCCGGGCAGCGGCCGGCGGCTGCAGCTCATCGCAGCGAACGTCGATACGCTGTTCGTCGTCGTCGCCTGCAACGAGGATTTCAACCTGGCGCGCATCGAGCGCTATCTGGTGCTGGCGCGCGAAGTGGGCGTTCGACCGATCGTCGTTCTGACCAAGGCCGATCTGGTGCCCGACGCGCCGGCGCTTGCCCGGGCCGCCGGCGGGCTGCAGCCCGGCCTCGACGTCGCGGTCGTCAACGCGCGCGATCCGCTCAGCGCCGGGGCGCTGGCGGTCTGGTGCGGCATCGGCAAGACGGTGGCGCTGATGGGTTCGTCGGGGGTCGGCAAGTCGACGCTCATCAACACGCTGCGCGCGTCGTCGAGCATCGCGACGCAGGCGGTGCGGCGCGGCGACGGCAAGGGCCGCCACACCACCACCGTGCGCGAGATGCACCGGCTCAGCCACGGCGGATGGCTGCTCGACACGCCCGGCATGCGCGAACTGCAATTGTCCGACGCCGCCGCCGGCCTCGACGAGGTGTTCGGCGACATCGTCGCGATCGCGCAGCAGTGCAAATTCTCCGACTGCGCGCACCGAACCGAGCCGGGATGCGCGGTCCAGGCGGCGCTCGGCGCCGGGGCGCTCGATCGCAGCCGCTTCGATCGCTGGCGCAAGCTGGTGACCGAAGAGGCGCTCAACGCGGCGCCTGCGGCAGTGCGGCGCGGTTCGACGCGGCGCTCCGGCGATCGCGCGTGAAGCGGTCGGCGCCGCGGCTGGCGAATGACGCTGCGGCCGGAACAACCGCAGGCTCACTGCATTTGCCTTGGTAGGTCCGCCGCGACGGTCGGACGTCCTGATTGCGTTGCGATCGCGTTCGAGCGGCCAGAGCGCCCTCGACCAGCCGGAAAGAACGCCGTGGCCTCCACTCATTTCCGCCTCGACAGCTTCGCGCTGCACCCGCTGCACGCGGTGCTGTCGGCCTTTCCCGTGCCGCTGTTCCTCGGCGCGCTGCTCAGCGACATCGGCTACACGCGCAGCTACCAGGTTCAGTGGATCAACTTCTCGTCGTGGCTGATCGCCGGCGGGCTGGTGCTCGGCGGTATCGCGCTGCTGTGGGCGACGCTGGCGATGGTTCGCGCGCGCCGCGGGCGACCGACGCTCTATTTTCTGCTGCTTCTCGTGACCTGGGCGCTCGGCCTGATCAATGCGTTGACGCACGCCCGCGACGCCTGGGCGACGATGCCGGCGGGGCTGATCCTGTCGGCGATCGTTGCGGTGCTGGCGCTCGCCGCCAACGCGATCGCTTATGCAGCGGCGTGCAAGGAAGGCGTGAAATGATGCGGTCCAACCTCCTTCTCGCCACCGCCGCGGCGGCGCTGCTGGCCGGCTGCGGCAGCGATCCCGATCCGGCGCAATATGGCGCCGATCCGCAGCTTCCCCAGCCGCAACGCGGCCTGCTGCCCAACATGAAGATCGCCGAGCCGGCGGGCTGGGGCGACCTGCGCCCGACGGTGCCCGACGGCTATGCGATCGCCGCCATCGCCACCGATCTGAAGATCCCCCGCCAGACGCTCGTGCTGCCCAATGGCGACATCCTCGTCGCCGAGGGAATGGGCGGCGGCGCCCCCAAGCTGACCCCCAAGGATTTCATCGCCGGCTACATCAAGAAAAAGGGCACCAGCCCGGTCAAGGGCGGCGACCGGCTGACCCTGCTGCGCGATGCCGACGGCGACGGCACCTACGAAGGCCGCGCCGTCTTCGCCGAGAACCTCAACGCGCCCTACGGGCTCGCGCTGGTCGGCAACCGGCTGTACGTCGCCAATCAGGATGCGCTGCTGCGCTTCGATTATGCCCCCGGGCAGATCCGCGCCAGCGCGCCGCCCGTCAAGGTCACCGACCTGCCGTCCGAGATCAACCACCACTGGACCAAGGCGCTCGCCGCCAGCCCGGACGGCCGCTTCCTCTATGTCGGCATCGGCTCGAACAGCAACATCACCGAGCGCGGTATGGCCGCCGAGGTCGATCGCGCGATGGTCTGGCAGGTCGATGCCGAGACGGGCGCGCACAAGCCGTTCGCGACCGGCCTGCGCAATCCGACCGCGCTCGCGGTCCAGCCCGGCCTCGGCCAGCTGTGGGCGGTGGTGAACGAACGCGACGAACTGGGGCCCAACCTCGTGCCCGACTATCTCACCTCGGTGCGCGAGGGCGGCTTCTATGGCTGGCCCTACAGCTACTGGGGCCAGAACGTCGACCCGCGCGTGCGGCCGACCGACGACGCCAAGGTCGCCGCTGCCATCCGCCCCGACTACAGCCTCGGTTCGCACGTCGCGGCGCTGGGGCTCGCCTTCTCGAATCCGGCGATGGGCGCGCGCTTCGCCGACGGCATGTTCGTCGGCGAGCATGGCAGCTGGAACCGCAGCGAGCCGGTCGGCTACAAGGTGGTGTTCGTGCCGTTCAGCGGCGGGCGGCCTGCCGGCGCCCCTATCGACTTCGTCGCCGGCTTCCGCGGCGACGACGGGAAGACGCGCGGCCGGCCGGTCGGCGTGACGCTCGATCCGCGCGGCGCGCTGATCGTCGCCGACGACCTGTCGAACACGATCTGGCGCGTGACGCCCACCGGGCGGGCGCCCGCCGCGGCGGCGCCGCCGGCGGCACAATAGGCCGCCGCATGGACCCGGTGCTGGCCTGGCTCCCCTATTGCGGCGCGGCGCCCGCACCGGCGGAATGGCTCGGGCGCTGGAATTTCGATCCGGTGCTGATCGCGGCGCTGCTGCTCGCGGGTGCCGGCTATCATCTCCGCTACGCGGGCGAGCCGTGGCAACGGCGGCGCTATTTCTGGGCGGCGATGGCGCTCGCCGTCCTGCTGTTCGTGTCGCCGTTCTGCGCGCTGAGCTCGGCGCTGTTCACCGCGCGCGTCGTCCATCACGTGCTGCTCGCGACCGCGATCGCCCCGCTGCTGGTGCTCGCGCTGCCGCATGTCGGCTGGGCGCGGGGCGGGCTGGCGCTGTGGACCGGCGTACAGGCGGTCGTTTTCTGGCTGTGGCATGCGCCGCCGGTCTATGGCTGGGCGCTGTCGAGCGACGCCGCCTACTGGCTGATGCAGGTGACGCTGACCGCGACGGCGCTAGGGTTCTGGGCCGCGGTCCGCCGCGCCCAGGCGCCGATGGCGGTCGTCGCGCTGTTCGTGACGATGGTGCAGATGGGGGTGCTCGGCGCGCTGATCACGCTGGCCTCGCGCGCGCTCTATGCGCCGCACTTCCTCGGCGCGCCGCTGTGGGGGCTGACGCCGCTCGAGGACCAGCAGATCGCCGGGCTGATCATGTGGGCGCCGGCCGCCGGCGCCTATCTCGCCGCGGCGCTGTTCCTGCTCGGCCGCTGGCTCGACCGTGAGCGCGCCGCAGGGCTGGCAACGTGATCGAGCGGCTGCGCGCCTGGGCGCGGCGCCATGGCGACGAGGGCCGTTACACCCCGGTCGGCATCGCCTTCCACTGGATCATGGCGGTGCTGGTGATCGTGCAGCTGGGATGGGGCTGGTACATGGCGACGATCGGGGTCGGCGGCGACAAGCTCCGCGCCTTCGAGATCCATGCCGCCATCGGCCTGCCGATCCTCGTCCTCGCGCTGCTGCGCGCGCTGTGGCGCCTGCTGATCCCCGGACCCGAGAACGACGCCGACGACCTGGGCATACAGACCGTCGTCGCCAGGGTCATCCACGCCATCTTCTATGTCTGCTTCTTCGGGCTGCCGCTGAGCGGCTGGGCGATGTGGTCGGCGGTGGCGCCGCCGGGGCCGCTGACGCTCGGCGGCGTGCTGCCCTGGCCGCCGCTGCCCTTCCACGACCTGCCGGCGGCGCTGCAATGGCGGGTGATGGACCTCGCCGAGGACGTGCATCAGCTGCTGGTCTGGACCTTGCTCATTCTGGTCCCGCTGCACGTCGCGGCAGCGCTGAAGCATCATTTCTGGGACCGTCACGACGTGCTGCGGGGGATGCTGCCCGAGGTTCCCGACGAGGCACCCCCGGAAGCGCCGCGGCATGGGCTGCCACCGACTCCACCTCCGCCGGCGTCAGCTGGCGGCTGATCGCGAGCATCAGATTGCCGGGGTCGCTGCGCCGCTGGCTGGCGCGCCACTGCCGCAGCTGGTCGGCGAGATAGGCCGCCGGCTGTCCGCCGAGCGGCGGATTGCCCGGCCCTACGCCTTCGCCGTCGCGCCCGTGGCAGGCGGCGCAGGGCAGGAGGCCGCGCGCCGGATCTCCCTCGGTATAGAGCGACGACGGCGCCGCCGGTGCCGCGGCGCGCGGCACGAACGGCAGCGCGGCATAATGGTCGGCGACCGCCTGGCGGTCGCCGGCGCTGAGCCGCCGCGCGATCGCCGCCATCTGGTCGTGGGCGCGCCGGCCGCGCGCATAATCGTCGAGCTGCCGCGCCAGATAGCCGGCGTCGATCGCCGCCAGCCGCGGCGCGCCGTCCGCATCGCCACGGCCGTCGAGACCATGACAGGTGAAGCAGGCGTTGGCGGCGCCGGCGTCGCCGCCGCTCAACGCCACCAGCCGCCCGGTCGCGGTGAAGGGATCGGGCGGTCGCGCCGGCTCGCACGCCGCGAGCATGACGAGCGCGAGCGCCGCGAGCGCGGGGCCTGGGACGCGAGGTTTCACAATCCGGGGAACAGTCGCCGCTCGCCGATGGTTCCGGAAATGGAATTTTCCGGGCGCGCGCCCGGCTCGAAGGCGGGGTCGATTGCACCTAGTTCCTCTCTTGCTGCTCGCCATGCTGCTGCTGGCCTGCCAGCCGCCGCCGGACGGGCGCGCGGCCATGCCGGGCACCGATGCGGCGGCCGGGCTCGAAACGATGCGCCGCGCCGGCTGCGGCGCGTGTCATCGCATTCCCGGGCTCGAGTGGCCGCGCGGCGGGCTGGGACCGTCGCTCGACGGCTTCGCCGGCCAGGCGCTGATCGCCGGGCGGCTGCCCAACCAGCCCGACACGCTCGCCGCCTATGTCCGCAATGCGCCGGCGCTGACGCCCGGAACCACGATGCCGGCGATGCCGATCAGCGAAAAGGAGGCGCGCGATGTCGCGGCCTATCTCTACACCCTCGCCGCGGACTGAGCCGCCGGTGATCGAGCCCCCCGCCATCGACGGCATGGGCGGCTGGCCGCCGCCCGTCTTCGATCCGGCGGGGCCGTTCGCGGGCTCGATCACGACGCTCGCCTGGGCGCTGCTCGCGATGGGCGTGATCGTCTTCGGCGTCGTGATGGTGGCGCTGTATATCGCGCTGTTCGGCCGGGAGACGACGCGGCAGCGACTGGGCGGCAATCGCGCGATCTGGATCGGCGGGATCGCCTTTCCGGTGGTCGTGCTCACCGCGCTCCTCGTGTGGGGCCTGACGCTCACCGCCCGGCTGACGCCGCCGGTCACCGGCGACGAGATGCGCGTCCGGGTGAGCGGCGAGATGTGGTGGTGGCGCGTCGCCTATCTCGACGCGTCGGGGGCGACCTGGCTTCATGACGCCAACGAGCTGCACATCCCGACCGGCCGGCCGGTGGTGATCGAGCTGCGTTCCGCCGACGTGATCCACAGCTTCTGGGTGCCGCGGCTGTCGGGCAAGCTGGACATGATCCCGGGCCGGCTCAATCGCCTGCGCATTCAGGCCGACGAACCCGGAACCTACGGCGGCCAGTGCGCCGAATATTGCGGCGGTCCGCACGCGCTGATGGGCTTCGTCGTCGTCGCGCACACCCCCGAGGATTATGCGCGCTGGGTCGCCGCGCGGCGGACCCCCGTGCCGCCGCCGGCGACGGCGTCGGCGCAGCGCGGGCAGCAGCTGTTCGACGACGCCGGATGCGGCGCCTGCCATCGCATCGCCGGGACCGCGGCGAACGGTCTCGCCGGACCCGATCTGACCCATGTCGGGGCGCGGCGGTCGCTCGGCGCCGGGATCCTTCCCAACAATCGCGGCACGATGATCGGCTGGATCGGCGACAGCCAGTCGCTCAAGCCCGGCAACCGCATGCCGCCCTATGCGCGTCTCCCCGGCGAAGATCTGCAGGCGCTCGCCGACTATCTCGAGGGCCGCCGGTGACCTCGGAGACCGGCTTCGACCCGGCGCTGTACAAGCGGTTCCCCACGCAGGAGCCGCGCCCCGACGGCGAGCTCGAGGCGCTCGAGCGCGTCTGGTGCGCGCCGCGGGGCTGGCAGTATCTGACCGTCGTCAACAACAATTATGTCGGCCTCTATTATGTGGCCGCCGCTTTCCTGTTCTTCATCCTGGCGGGCGTGCTCGCCCTGGTGATGCGCGTGCAGCTCGCGCTGCCGCTGCAGGGCGTCCTGCCGCAGGAAACCTACAATCAGTTCTTCACCATGCACGGCACGGTGATGATGTTCCTGTTCGCGGTGCCGATGGTGGAGGCGCTGGGCGTGCTGCTGCTGCCGCAGATGCTCGCGGCGCGCGATCTGCCGTTCCCGCGGCTGTCGGCCTATGCCTTCTGGGCCTATCTCGTCGGGGGGCTGTGCTTCTTCGCCTCGCTGTTCTTCGGGCTCGCCCCCGACGGCGGCTGGTTCATGTATCCGCCGCTGACCAGCATGGCCTATTCGCCGGGGATCAATGCCGACTTCTGGCTGCTCGGCATCGGCTTCATCGAGATTTCGGCAATCGCCGGCGCCATCGAGATCCTCGTCGGGGTGCTGCGGACGCGCGCACCGGGCATGACGCTCGACAAGATGCCGATCTTCGCCTGGGCGATGCTGGTGTTCGCGGTGATGATCATCATCGGCTTCCCCGCGGTCATCCTGGCGACGCTGCTGCTCGAGCTCGAGCGCGCGCTCAACTGGCCGTTCTTCGATCCGACGCGCGGCGGCGATCCGCTGCTCTGGCAGCATCTGTTCTGGTTCTTCGGCCATCCCGAGGTCTACATCATCTTCCTGCCGGCGGCCGGGCTCGTCTCGATGATGGTGGCGACGCTCGCGCGCGTGCCGCTCGTCGGCTACCGGCTCATCGTGCTCGGGCTGCTGGCGACCGGCTTCATCAGCTTCGGCGTCTGGGCTCACCATATGTTCAGCACCGGCATGCCGGCGCTGTCGGTGGGCTTCTTCTCGGCGGCGAGCATGGCGGTCAGCGTCCCGGCCGGTATCCAGGTCTTCTCGTGGATCGCGACGCTCGCCGCCGGGCGGCCGCGGCTCAATGCCCCGACGCTGTTCCTCGTCGGCGGCATCGTCATCTTCGTGCTCGGCGGGCTGACCGGGGTGATGGTGGCGCTGGTGCCGTTCGACTGGCAGGTTCACGACACCTATTTCATCGTCGCCCACCTCCACTATGTGCTGATCGGCGGCATGGTGTTCCCGATCTTCGCGGCCTTCTATTACTGGACGCCGATGATCAGCCGCAACGCGCTGTCGGAGCGTGTCGGCCGCTGGGTGTTCTGGCTGATGTTCGTCGGCATGCACCTCGCCTTCCTGCCGATGCACCTGACCGGGCTGATGGGCATGCCGCGCCGCGTCTACACCTATCTGCCGGGGCGCGACTGGGAGATCACCAATATCGCCTCGACGGTCGGCGCCTTCCTGTTCGCGGCGGGCGTGCTGCTGTTCATCGTCGACGTGGCGCGCCGGTTCCGCTTCGGTCGCGACGGCAACGCCGGCAACGTCTACGGCGCCGGCACGCTCGAATGGCTGCCCAACGGCCTCTATTCGGCGCGCAGCATTCCGGTCGTGCGAAGCCGCGAGCCCTTGTGGGACGATCCGCAGCTCGCCGGCGACGTCGAAGCCGGCCGCTATTTCCTGCCCAACGCCGCCACCGGCCGGCGCGAGACGCTCGTCACCAGCCCGCTGCGCGCCGAGCCGCAATATCTGCAGCTGATGCCGGGGCCGTCGGTATGGCCGCTGGTCGCGGCGGTCGGGACGGCCGGCTTCTTCATGCTGCTCACCGTCCAGGCCTATGCCGCCAGCATCGTCAGCGGCGTCATGGCGATCCTCGCCATGCTGCGCTGGCTCTGGGATACCGACCGCCCGATCGAGGTCGACGATGCCGACGTCGGGGCGGGAATCCGCGTGCCGACCTATGCTACGGGCACGCATACCCACGGGTGGTGGGCGATGGTGATCCTGCTCGTCGTCATCTTCATGATCTTCCTGATGGCGGTGTTCAGCTACCTCTATCTCTACGGGCTGCGTCCGGAGATCTGGATCGCGCCGCCCGACCTGCGCTGGCTCGCCGCGGTGGCCGGCGGGGGCGCCGCCGCCAGCGGCCTGGCGCTGTGGGCGCGCCGCCGGCTCGCGCGGCCCGACGCGGCGCTATGGCCCGAGCCGACGCTGGTGCTTATCGCGACGGCGCTGCTCGTCGCCAGCTTCGTCGCCGATCTATCGAGCTGGCGCGACGCGGGGCTGGCGCCCGAGATGAGCGGGCAGGGCGCGACGGTGTTCGCCTTTCTCTCGCTGCAGGGCGTGCTCGTCGCGATCTCGGTGCTGATGGCGCTCTATCTGGCGGCGCGGAACGCGCGGGGCCTCGTCACCCGGCCGGCGAACAACAGCTTCGACGTCGTCGTGCTGTTCATCGCCTATACCGGCGCGCAGGGCGCGGCAGCCGCGCTGCTGACGCGCCTGTTCCCGGGCGCGTTCTGACATGGCCGCGTGGCGCAGCATGCTGGGCGCGCTGCTGGTGTGGGCGGGGCATTTCTTCACCCTCTATATCCTGGCGAGCGTGTTCGGCACCTCCGCCGAAACGCGGATCGGAACCGCGGTGGCGACGCTGCTCGCGCTCGGCGCCGCGATCCTGCTGCTCCGGCAGGCGCTGCGATCGCGCGACCCCGATCCGCTGTTCCGATGGATGGCGTCGGTGAAGGCGCTGGCGGCCGCGCTGGTGATCGTCGCCGTCCTCTGGCAGGCGATGCCCGCGCTCCTCGGCTGATCCGTCGGCGGCCGCACGGTCCGCGAAATATCCGATTCGGATGAACATACGGCAGCGCAGCATTCCTCTGTAAGCTGCTGGTTTCTTGGTCCGATTCGGAGCGGCCGCAAAACCAAATCACGACCCGAAAATTACTTCATCCTCGACCCAGCGTTTTGTCGCCGGCCACCGGCCGGGACTGAGGGAGGTTGCGATGTCACAGTTTTCGGTTGCTTCAGGATTTCTTCGGTCGGCCTCGATCGTCGCGCTGCTCGCGCTCGCGGCGTGCGACAGTTCGAGCCGCTTCGGCCTCGATTCGGGCCGCGGCGCGCCGGGCGAAAGTGCCGGCGGCGACGGCGGTTCAGACGGCGGCAGCGGCGTCGGCTCGGACAGCGGGAACGCCGGGTCGGGCGGCAGCGCGGGCGGCGGCACCATCGGCGCCGGCTCCGGCGCGGGTGGCTCGGGCACCGGCGGCTCGGTCGATGGCGGCGCGGGCGGCGGCTCCGCCGGACCGGGCGGCGGCCAAACCGGCTCGGGCTCGGATGGCGAGGCCGATGGCGATGGCGCCGGTGGATCCGACGGTTCGGGCGGGAGCGGGTCGTCCGGCGGTGGCGGTGATGGCTCCGCCGGCGGCGGTACCGGCGGCGGCGGCGACGCCGGCGGCGGCGGGGGCGCCGGCGGTTCCGGCACCATCGTGGTCGGCAGCGGGCTGATCGATCGGGTCAGCGGTGCCGCGGGCACCGTGGGCGGCGGCGTGCTCGTTACCTCGGGCAACGCGCTGCTCGACGTCGCCAGCGGTACCGGCGCGCTGCCGCCGACGCCGGCCAGCGGCGCGACCGACCTCGCCTCCGCGGTCGTCGCGACTGCGGGGAACGCCGCGGTCTCCGTCGGCGGCAATATCGGCGAAGGCGGCCTCGGCGGGCTTCCAGTCGCCGGTGGTGTGGTCGATGGCGTCGCCGCCAGCGGCGATAGCCTGACCAATGCGGTAGCGACCGCAACGGTCGGCAACACCACAGTGATCGGCTCGGGAAATCCAACGGACAGCTCGGCGATCGGCGTCGGAGTCCTTTCACCCGCAGTTCCGGCCGGCAGCGTGGCATCGGTCGGTGTCGGCTCGGGCGGGTCGGTCGTCGAGGCATCGGCGACGCCGGGCGGCGTCGGAGCGGCGCTGGGCGAGGTTGCCGCCGCGACCGTCGGCGGTACCACCGTCGTCGGTGGTAGCGGCACGCCGGCAGTCGGGGTGGGAGTGCTGTCGCCAACCGCTCCTGCCGGCAGCGTCGCGACCGTCGGCGTGGCATCGGGCGGCGATGCCGCCAGCGTGAGCTCGCCAGCACTGGGCAGCGTCGCCACCGTGACGGCGGGCAACAGCACCGTCCTCGGGGGCAGCTCATCGCCCGCGATCGGTGCCGGCCTATTGTCGCCGGCGACGCCGGCGGGCAGTGCCGCCAGCATCGGCGTCGCGTCAGGCGGCGCGCTGGTCGATGCCGCAGTGGCCGCGCCCAGCCTGCCGTCCGCGCCGCTGCCGGCGCCGGCGGGCCTCGTCGACGCGTCGGTCGGCGGCGTCGCGGCGATCGGCGGCCAGCCGGCGGCAGTCGGGGCCGGCGTGCTGTCGCCGACGACGCCGACGGGTAGTGTCGCGTCGGCGGGCGTCGTGTCGGGTGGCACGGCTGCCTCGGTGAGCGTCCCGGCGGCGACCGCCCCGGTGCTCCCCGATGCCGGCAGCGTCGTCAGTGCCAACGTCGGCGGCGCGCAGCTGCTCGGCAGCGGGAGCCCGGCGGTCGGGGTCGGCGTCCTGTCGCCGACCGCGCCGACCGGATCGGTGCTCGGCGTCGGGGTGGCGAGCCCCCCCAACAACTGACGAGCCAGGCGGGGCCTCCTCCAGGAGGCCCCGCTTTTTCCGACAGCCTGTGGAAGGGATCCAGATGTCGTACGCCCGCCGCCTTCTGCTGCTGGGACTGCTAGCCTCGCCCGCCGCCGCGGTGGCCCAGACCGGGCCGCTGATCATCGACCAGAATCGCGCCGACCGATCGGCGCAGCCGGCGCCTGCCGCTGTTCCCGCACAGAAGCTCGACCGCGGCGAGGTCGCGACCGAAAACCCCGCCGGCGCGACCGGCGTCGCGGTCCAGCAGGTCCGCGTCGAGGGTTCGTCGATCGAGCGCGGCGCCATCGGCGGCGCGACCCAGAAATTCATTGGCCAGCCCATCACCGCGGCGCTGCTGAAGCAGCTCGGCGATGCCGTCGCCGACGTTTACGCCCAGTCGGTGGTCGCGCTCTACACGGTGTATGTCCCTGAGCAGGACCTGTCGCAGGGCGTCGTGCGGCTGGTGGTATCGGAAGGGTATATCGACGAGGTCAGCTTCACGGGGGCGGGCGATCACCGGCTCGTCCGCAGGTATGCTGCCAAGCTGCAGGGCGAGCGCCCGCTGCTGAAGGCGACGCTCGAGCGCTATCTGTCGCTGATCCGCGACATCCCCGGGCTCGCCGTCGACGCCCGGCTATTGCGGGTCGGGAAGCCCGGGGCGGTGCGGCTCGCGCTCGACTTGAAGCGGAGGCCGCTATCGGTGACGACCTCGCTCGACAATCGCGGCACCGCGCTGCTCGGCGGCGTGCAGTTCGGTGCGACGGTTACCGGCAATGGTCTGCTCCGCGAGGGTGACCAGACCCAGCTCTACCTGTCCACCGCCAGCGACTTCGAGAAATATCGCTACGGCTCGCTGTCGCATTCGACGCCGATCGGCAGCGAGGGGCTGCGCGTGCTGGCAAGCGTCGGCTATCTGCGCACCCGCCCCGAACGCGTGCCGATCGAGGGGCAGGCGCGCACCGCCGGCCTTCAGCTCAGCTATCCGCTCGTGCGCAGCTACACCCGCAATGTCAGCCTCACCGGCGCGTTCGACGGGGTGAACAGCGACAATGCCGTGTTCGGTCAGACCTTTTCCAGCGAGCACACCCGCGCGCTCCGCGCGGCCGTCGGCTTCGTCGCGGGCTCGGCGAAGCAGACGCTGGGCGGCAGCGCAACGGTCAGCCGGGGCCTCGACATTCTCGACGCGCGCGGCAGCGCGTTCGGCGAGGTCGACTTCACCAAGCTCAACGTCCGTGCGCAGTTCGACCGTGCGCTGTCCGACAGCCTCGTGCTTCGGCTGCGGGCCAGCGGTCAGTACAGCCGCGACCGGCTGCCCGGTGCCGAGCAGTTCACGCTCGGCGGCGAATTCGGTCGGGCGTTCGAGAGCGCGATCGTGACCGGCGACCGCGGCCTCTCCGGCCTCATCGAACTGGGCTGGCGGCCGCAAGGCCTGCCGGCGCTGATCAAGGGTTCGGAACTCTACGGCTTCGTCGATGGCGGGATCGCCCACTATCGCCAGCGCGCGGCGTTTGCGGGCCGCGACTGGGAGCTTGCTTCGCTGGGGCTCGGCGTGCGGACGGTCATCGGCGGAAAATCCTGGGTCGGCCTCGAAGCCGCGCATGCTCTCGACGAGCCCGTTGCCCGCCGCGGCGACAGCTGGCGCCTGATCGCCAGCTGGCTGATCTCGCTGTAGCTTCGGGCGATCGAGGGCGCGCGGACTACGGTAGTAGTCGCCGCTAAACATCCGAATCGAAACATAAGCTAGGCTTAGCCACGGCAAGAAAGAAACGGCCTCGGGAATAGCAATGCGGCACGGCCCACCGGCACTGGATCAAGTAGAGAAGCTCACGACGCAGATTCTCAAGGTAGTGGCAGACAGTCTCGCCACGACGGAAGCACCGGCCAATTCGAAGGCATCCGCTGGCGAGACGCAGCCGCTGGCCCCGCAGGCCTTGCGTCAGGTGATCAAGCGGCGTCGGGCACGCGAACTATGCTTCCCTTCCGGGCTTTTCGCCGACCCGGCGTGGGACATTCTCCTCGATCTGACCGTCGCCCACATCGAGCGGCAGGACCTGTCGGTGACCGATGTCTGCGTCGCCGCGGCGGTGCCGCAGACGACAGCGCTGCGCTGGATCGGCACGCTCGAGCGCGAGGGACTGATCGACCGCTCGTCCGATCCGCGCGATTCGCGCCGCGTCATCGTGCGGCTGAGCAGCGATGGCTGGGAACGAATGGAGGCGTATCTGCGGGTGACCGGCATCGGGCTGACCTAGGCGCGATATGTCCGACTTGGATCAAATGAGCGGCTAGGCGATCGAACGGAGCAGCCCGATCGCAGGTTGCTGAGGGAGGAGGGCCCACCCGCGGGGCGGGCCATCGACGAAGGAGGAGGAGGTTCATTGGCCAATCTGGTGGCCACCGGGCTCGCGGGCGGCCTGCTCGACCTCGTCGACCAGGCCATCTTCATCGCCGACGACGACGGGCGCATCGTCGAGTTGAACGATGCCGCGGCGGCCGTCGGCGGACGGGCAGCCGCCGCGCTGGTGGGCCGGCGCCTGGCGGCCGCCTTCCCGCTCCGCGACCGCGCGACCGGCGATGCCGTCTTCCCGCTCGCCGCCACGGCCGTTCCCGGCTGTCTGGCCGCCGGTCTGCCGGGCCAGCGCGGCGAGTTCAGGCTCGACTGGCGCCGCGTCGTCGATACCGACGGCCGTGCGCTGACCGCCTTCATCCTCATCGACGAAACGCCGACGCGCGCGCTAGAGCAGGCGCTGCGCGCGCGCGAGACGATCGACCCGACCACCGGCCTGCTCAACCGTCAGCAGTTCGAGGCGCGGATCGACGTCGCGCTGACCACCTGCCGCGACGATCCGGTCCATGTCCACGCGCTCTGCCATCTCGACATCGACCATTTCCGGCTGATCAACGACGCGCTCGGACCCGAGGCGGGGGACCAGCTGCTGCGCGAACTCGCGGCGACGGTAACGGCGATGATCCGCCCCGGCGATGCCGTCGGGCGCATCGGCGACAACTCCTTCGGACTGATCTTCGAGGCCCTCGACGTCGCGCGCGCGCATCGCCTGGCCGGCGAGATCGCCGCGGCGATCCAGCGGAAGGGCTTCACCTGGCAGCATCGATCGTTCGACGTCAGCAGCAGCGTGGGGCTCGTGGCGATTTCGCCGCGCAGCCGCTCGGCGGTCGAACTGTTGCGGCAGGCCGGGCTGGCCTGCCTGCAGGCCAAGCGCGAGGGCCGCGGACAGATCGTGATCGGCGACGATCGGCGACGCCCGCCGCTGCATGCCCGCCAGCTGGCGATCGGCAGCTCGATCAAGGAGGCGATATCGGCCGGACGGATCAGCCTCGCGGGGCAGGAGATCGTGTCGCTGCGCGAGCCGGCGGCGCCGGCGCGCCATTTCGAGCTGCTGCTCCGCATGAGCGATCGCAACGGCGAGCTGACGCCGGCGGGCGAACTGATCGGCGCCGCCGAGCGCTTCGATCTGATGCGGTCGATCGACCGCTGGGTGCTCGACGAGGCGCTCGACCGGCTGGGCGCCGAGATCGCCGCCGTTCCCGAGCTGTCGATCAGCATCAATCTGTCGGGAAGTTCGCTGGGCGACCCGAGCTTCCTCGCGCATCTTCTCGGTGCGATCCGCCGCTCGCCGGTCGACGCGGCGGCGCTCACCTTCGAACTGACCGAAACCGAGACGCTGCGGCACGCCGATGCGGCGCACCGCACCATCGACGCACTGCACGATGCGGGCTGCCGGATCGCGCTCGACGACTTCGGCGTGGGGCTGAGCAACTTCGACTATCTGCAGCGCTTCCCGGTCGACATCGTCAAGATCGACGGCAGCTTCGTCCGCCACATGCTCAACCGGCCGCGCGATGCCGCCATCGTGGAGGCGATCATCGTGCTGGCGAAGCGGCTCGGGGCGCAGACGGTCGTCGAGCATGTCGAGAGCGCCGCCCTGATGGCGCGCGTCACCCAGCTCGGCGCCGATTTCGCGCAGGGCTATCATCTCGGGCGTCCGCGCCCGCTCGAGACGATCCTCGACGACCTGACGTTCGGCGACCTGTTGCAGCGCGTCTGCGGCTGCCAGGGCGGGGCGGTCCCGCTCGCGTCGCCCTAGCGGCGGCCTGCGCCACGCTGCGATTGCGCCGAGCCGCATGATTGGCCGGACGAGCAACGCTCGACTCCGTGCGGATAGCATTCTACGGGAATCGGCGATCCCGCGGGGTGCATGCGCGTACGCACCACGGCGACCCCGGCGGGGGTGGTCGGCCCCCGCACGTGTTGGAAGGTGCAGCTTGACCGACTCCCCCCTCGAACAGGCGATCAAACTCATGCGCGAGGCGCAGCAGCTTCTCGACAGCGAGCATCCGGTCATCGCGGCCCACCTCGAGACCGCGATAGGACTGGCGGTCAGGCAGGCCGCGCTCGCCGAACGACGGCGTGTCGCCGGATGAACCTTCCGATGACGTCGCACCGTATTCTTGCCGCGTAGCCAGCGATCGCGGGGCGGGAGTAGGCTGACCGCCCGAAACGGCGGGAGCATCCGATGGCCGAGCCGACCGACCTGTCACCGACGGCGGGGCAGGGCGCGCCGGCGGAACCGCGACGCACCGCACCCAACGGGACCGGCGCGATACTCGGCTGGCTCAGGCGCGCGGCACGGCAGCGCAGGCTGCGGCAAGGCTTCTTCGATTCGTCGTTCGCGATCGATCCGGCCTGGGACATGCTGATCGAGCTGGCGATCGCGCGCCTCGAGGGCCGCTCGGTCACCGCGAACCGGCTCATCGAGGACATCGCCGGCGCCAATCTGCGCTGGGTGCGGGTGCTGGTCGAAAAGGGCTATTGCGAAACCGACGACGCAGCCGCCGGGTCATCCGCGCCGATCCGCTTCACCGCGCGCGGCTGGAACGAGATGCGCCGCTACGTTCAGGCCGCAGCCGATGCCGGGGGCAGCGTGGCCTAGGCGGCGCGTTTCGCCTTCGCGCCGTGCGTCGCCATGAACTGTTCGACGACGGGCGCAATCTGCTCGCGCCACTTGCGGCCGTTGAAGATGCCATAGTGGCCGACGCCCTTGACCATCAGATAGCGTTTCTTCGCGGCCGGGAGGCCCGTCGCCAGGTCGAGCGCCGCCTTGGTCTGGCCGAGACCCGAGATATCGTCGCGCTCGCCTTCGACGGCGAGCAGCGCCACCTTGCCGATCTTCGACGGATCGACCGGCACCCCGCGGTGCGTCATCTCGCCCTTCGGCAGCAAGTGGCGTTGGAACACCGTGTCGATCGTCTGAAGATAGAATTCGGCGGTCATGTCGCAGACGGCGCGATATTCGTCGTAGAACGCCTTGGTCGAATCGGCGCTCTCGTCGTCGCCGGTGACCAGATGTTTGAACATCTCCCAGTGGCTCATCATGTGGTTGCCGAGGTTCATCGTCATGAACCCGGTCAGCTGCAGAAAGCCTGGATAGACGCGCCGGTTGACGCCGGCATAGTTCATCGGGACCGTGGCGATGACATTCTGCTCGAACCAGGCGAACGGCCGCTTGGTGGCGAGCGTGTTGACCGCGGTCGGCGCCTCGCGCGTGTCGATCGGCCCGCCCATCATCGTCAGCGTCGCGGGGAGGGCGGGATGGTCCTGCGCCGACATCAGCGCGACCGCCGCATAGACCGGCACCGACGGCTGGCAGACCGCGAGCACGTGGCTGCCGGGGCCCATCTCGGTCAGGAACTCGACGATATAGTCGATATAGTCGTCGAGATCGAAGCGCCCCTCGCTCAGCGGCACGTTGCGCGCGTCGCGCCAGTCGGTGATGTGGACGTCGTGCCCGGGCAGCATGCGCTCGACCGTGCCGCGCAGCAGCGTCGCGAAATGGCCCGACATCGGCGCGACGATCAGCACCTTGGGATCCTGCCGCTCGGTCGCGCGAGCGAACCGCTTCAGCTGGCCGAACGGCTTGCGCAGCACGATCTCTTCGCGGACCGCGACGGTCTCGCCGTCGACGATGGTGTGGTCGAGCCCGAACGCCGGCTTGCCGCGCGAGGCGGCGGCATGCGCGAACACGTCGAGCGCGGAAGCGACGAGCGGACCGGCGGCGACATAGGAGAAGGGATTCGCCGGATTGTTGAGCCAGCTCGCGCCCATCGTCGCGGCGGCGCTGGCGCCGGCCAGCCACTGCCGCTGAAATTCATACGCCTGGTACAGCATTGCCGCATTCCCCGCTCTGGACCCGCGCTCCCCTCGCCGGTCGTGCTGCTCGTTGTATTGCCACCGTAACCCACCTTGGGCGAATGTCGATGGCAAAGCGCCATCCTTTATATAGAACGCCCGCGGAGCGCTTTGGTTGAATCGCGGGCGCGTCACGCTCGATGGGGGTTATATGGGAACGCTTTCCGGAAAAGTCGCGGCGGTCACCGGATCGACCAGCGGTATCGGCCTGGCGATCGCCGAGGCACTTGCCGCCGGCGGTGCCGACGTCGCGCTCAACGGCTTCGGCGACGCCGCCGCGATCGAGGCGATGCGCGCGCGGATCGCCGCCGACCATGGGGTGCGCTGCATCCATCTCGGCTCGGACATGTCGACCGGCGCCGGCGCCGCAGGCTTCGTCGAGCAGGTCGCCGCCGAACTCGGCAGCGTCGACATCCTCGTCAACAACGTCGGCATCCAGCACGTGGCGCCGGTCGACGAATTCCCGCCCGAGAAATGGGACGCGCTGATCGCGATCATCCTCGGCAGCACCTTCCACACCACGCGCGTCGCGGTGCCGGGCATGAGGGCGAAGGGCTGGGGCCGCATCATCAACATCGCCTCGGCGCACGGCCTCGTCGCCTCGCCCTTCAAGTCGGCCTATGTCGCGGCCAAGCACGGCGTCGTCGGCTTCACCAAGTCGGTGGCGCTCGAACTCGCCGAGACGGGCGTCACCTGCAACGCCATCTGCCCCGGCTATGTGCGCACGCCGCTCGTCGAGGGCCAGGTCGCCGACCAGGCGAAGGTGCACGGCATGAGCGAGGACGAGGTGATCCGGAACGTCATCCTCGCCGTCCAGCCGACGAAGCGCTTCGTCGAGCCCGGCGAAATCGGCGCCTTCGCGGCGTTCCTCGCGTCCGACGCGGCGCGCTCGATCACCGGCGCGGCGCTGTCGATCGACGGCGGCTGGACGACACGGTAGCGCGACGCCGGCTATCTCCAGCGGCCGGTGCCTGCTAATCCGCGCTCCATGACCGAACCCGTCGCCGAACGTCCCGCGCAGCGCCTGTCGAAGCTGCGGCTGGTGTGGAACTTCGCGAGCGCCTATCCGGCGCAGATCGCGGCGGCGCTGATCGCGCTGGTCGTGGCCGCCACCGCGACGCTCGCCATCCCGCGCGCCTTCAAGCTGGTGGTCGACCAGGGCTTCGGCGCCGATCAGGCGGCATCGATCGCGCCCTATTTCTACGGCATGCTCGGCATCGTCGCGGTGCTGGCGGTGGCGACGGCGCTGCGCTTCTATTTCGTCTCCTGGCTCGGCGAGCGCGTGGTCGCTGACCTGCGCCGCGCGGTGCAGACGCACCTGCTGACGCTCGACCCGAGCTTCTTCGAGGAGAACCGCCCCTCGGAGATCGCCTCGCGACTGACGTCGGACACGTCGGTGATCGAGCAGGTGGTGGGTACCTCCTTCTCGGTGGCGCTGCGCAACGTCTTCATGGGCATCGGCGGGATGGTCTATCTCTTCACGCTGTCGGCCAAGCTCACCGGGCTGATGCTGCTCGTCATCCCGCTGACCATCCTGCCGATTTCGATCATGGGGCGCCGCGTGCGCAGCCTGTCGCGCGCCAGCCAGGACAGTATCGCCGGCGTCGGGGCGATGGTCAGCGAGGTGCTCGGCGCGATCCGCATCGTCCAGGCCTTCACGCAGGAACCGCGCGAGGCAGGGCGGTTTGGCGCGGCGGTCGAGCGCACCTTCGCTGCCGCGAAGCGCCGCATCATGGTGCGCGCGATCATGACCTCGGTGGTCATCGCGCTGATCTTCGGCGCGATCACCTTGGTGCTGTGGGAAGGCGCGCGCGACGTCATCGCCGGCGACATGACCGGCGGCACCATCACCGCCTTCGTGCTGACCGCTGCCATCGTCGCCGGTGCGTTCGGGGCGCTCACCGAGGTCTATGGCGACGTGATGCGCGGGGCCGGTGCGGCGGGGCGGATGGCCGAACTGCTCCAGGCGCAGCCGACGATCGCGGCGCCGGCGAAACCGCAGCCGCTGCCCGAACCGGCGCTCGGCCGCCTGGTCTTCGAGCATGTCACCTTCCGCTACCCGTCGAAGCCCGACGCCCGGGCGGTGCTCGACTTCACGCTCGACGTCGCGCCGGGCGAGACGATCGCCGTCGTCGGCCCGTCGGGCGCCGGCAAGTCGACGCTGTTCCAGCTCATCCAGCGCTTCTACGACCCGCAGGAGGGCAGCATCCGCCTCGACGGCGTCGCGCTGCCGCAGGCCGACCCGCGCGCGATCCGCAGCCGGATCGCGCTGGTGCCGCAGGAAAGCGTGATCTTCGCCACCTCGGCCTATGAGAATATCCTCTACGGCCGTCCCGACGCCACCGAGGCGGAGGCCTGGACGGCCGCCGAGGCCGCCAACGCCGCGGACTTCCTTCGCGCGCTCCCCGAGGGCATCCACACCTTCCTCGGCGAAGCCGGCAGCCGGCTGTCGGGCGGCCAGCGGCAGCGCCTCGCCATCGCCCGCGCCATCCTGCGCGACGCGCCGGTGCTGCTGCTCGACGAGGCGACGAGCGCGCTCGACGCCGAATCGGAACGACTGGTGCAGGACGCGCTCGAACGGCTGATGCAGGGGCGCACCACGCTGGTCATCGCGCACCGGCTGTCGACGGTGCGCAACGCCGACCGCATCGTGGTCATGGACCAGGGGCAGATCGCCGCGATCGGCACGCACGATCAGCTCATGGCGCAGGGCGGGCTCTACGCGCGGCTGGCGCGGCTGCAGTTCGAGGAAGCGGCGTAGGCGGAAATATCGGGACGTCCGTCGTTCGCCGGACTGACGCGAGATCGGCGCTGCGCGCTCAGCCGGCCAGGCTTTCGGCTTTCTCGGCGAGTTCGAGCCAGCGCTCCTCCGCCGCGGCCAGACGGTGGCGCGCCGAAGCCAGCGCATCGTTGGTCTTGGAAAAGCCGGTCGGATCGCGCCCGTACAGCGCCGGGTCGGCGAGCGCCGCCTCATGCGTCTCGATCTCGCCCTGCAGCGCCTCGATCTCGCCTGGGAGCAGGTCGAGCTCGCGCTGCTCCTTGTAGGTGAGCTTGGTCAGCGGCTTCGCGGCGGCGCGCGGGGCCGCCGCCTTCGGCGCGGCAGCCGCCTTGGGCGCGGCGCGCTTCGCCTCCCAGTCGGCGTAGCCGCCCACGACGACGTCGGCGCGGCCCGAGCCGTCGAGGCCGATCACCATATTGACGGTGCGGTCGAGGAAGTCGCGATCGTGGCTGACGATGAGGACGGTGCCTTCATAGTCGCCGATTACCTCCTGCAGCAGGTCGAGCGTCTCGAGATCGAGATCGTTGGTCGGTTCGTCGAGGATGAGCAGGTTCGACAGCCGCGCGAACTCGCGTATCAGCAGCACGCGCGAGCGCTCGCCGCCCGACAGCGCCTCGACGCGCGCCTCCGCGACCGACGGGTCGAACAGAAATTCCTTCAGATAGCCGACGAGATGCTTCTTTTCGCCGCGCACGTCGATCCAGTCGCCGCCGTCGGCGACGATGTCGCGCACCGTCTTGCCGGGTTCGAGCAGCTTGCGCTGCTGGTCGATCAGCACGCCGTCGAGCGTTTTCGCGCGCCTGATCCTGCCCTCGTCGGGCTCGATCTCGCCGGTGAGCAGCTTCAGCAGCGTCGTCTTGCCGGCGCCGTTCGGCCCGACGACGCCGATGCGGTCGCCGCGCTGCACGCGCAGGCTGAGATCCTTGATGACGGTGCGGTCGCCATAGCGCTTGGTGACATGTTCGGCATCGATCACCACCTTGGTCCTGGTGTCGTCCGACGCGATCGCGAGTTTGGCGGTGCCGGGCGGCCCCGCCATCGCGCGGCGCTGCGCGCGCATGTCGTTGAGCTTGGCGAGCCGCCCCTGGTTGCGTCGCCGCCGCGCCGTGACGCCGCGCTGCAGCCAGTGCAGTTCCTGCCGCAGCTTGTTGTCGAGCCGCGCCGCGGTGGCTTCCTCTTCCTCGTAGACGCGTTCGGTCCAAGCATCGAAGCCGCCGAAGCCGACTTCGGCGCGCCTCAGGCCGCCCCGGTCGAGCCACAGCGACGCGCGGGTGAGCCGGGTCAGGAAGGTGCGGTCGTGGCTGATCGCGACGAAGGCGCCGTTGAAGCGCTGCAGCCAGGCCTCGAGCCATTCGATCGCCGCGACGTCGAGATGGTTGGTCGGCTCGTCGAGCAGCAGCACGTCGGGGTTCTGCGCGAGCGCGCGGGCGATCTGCGCGCGCCGCCGCTCGCCGCCCGAGGCGGTGGCGGCAGGCCGGTCGAGATCGACTCCGATCTGGTCGGCGATGGCATCGACGTCGTGGCGCGGCGGCGCCCAGGGCTCGCTCAGCGCGAAATCGCGCAGCGTCTCGAAGGCGTCGAGCTTGGGTTCCTGCTCGAGCAGCACGATCCGTGCACCGGGCTTCATCGTCCGCCGGCCCTCGTCGAAGTCGATCGCGCCGGCGAGGAGCTTCAGCAGCGTCGTCTTGCCGGCGCCGTTGCGGCCGATCAGCGCCAGCCGGTCGCGCTCGCCGACGAACAGGTCGAGGCCGCGGAACAGCCAGCCGGTCCCCTGGACGAGGCCGATGCTTTCGAGCGAGAGGACGGGGGCAGCCATGGCCGGCGCTGATAGCCGCTGTCGTCACGCGCCGCCAGCCGCCTGCGCGCCGTCGGTCGCAATCGAGCGTTCAGAACCTATTCACGGCCTCCTGCCTATGCCAAAGCCATTGTAGTGCGTAACGGTGATGGAACGTGATGATCCGACCGATCCTCCTGGCAGTCGCGACCGCGGCAGCGCTGGCTGCCGCGCCGGTCCCGGCGCAGCAGCGCGACCAGGACGAAGCCTATAAGGCGGCGCGGTCGGGGGCCATCCGCCCGCTGGGCGAGATCATCGCGCGCGTCACCCCCAAGGTACGCGGTACCTTCGTCGGTTCGGACTTCGATTCCGGGAACCGCACCTACCGCTTGAAGTATATGCGTGAGGGCTCGCTCGTGGTCGTCGACGTCGACGCCCGCAGCGGCCAGGTCCTCGGCATGTCGGGCAAATGACGGAGCATCCATGCGCGTCCTGATCGTCGAAGATGAACCCAATCTCGCGCGCCAGTTGCGCGAAACGCTCGAAGGCGCCGGCTATGCCGTCGACGTCGCCAACGACGGCGAGGACGGCCATTATCTCGGCTCGACCGAGAATTACGACGCCGTCGTGCTCGACCTGGGCTTGCCCGAGGTCGACGGGCTGACGGTGCTCGATCGCTGGCGCAAGGAGGGCAAGGCGACGCCGGTGCTCGTCCTGACGGCGCGCGACAGCTGGTCGGACAAGGTCGCCGGGCTCGACGCCGGCGCCGACGACTATCTCGCCAAGCCCTTCCAGACCGAAGAGCTGATCGCCCGGCTGCGCGCGCTGATCCGGCGCGCCAGCGGCAACGCCAGCTCCGAACTGACCGCCGGCAACGTGCGCCTCGACACGCGCACCGGCCGCGTGACGCTCGACGGAAGCCCGGTGCGGCTGACCGCGCAGGAGTATAAGCTGCTCAGCTATCTGATGCACCACAAGGGCAAGGTCGTGTCGCGCACCGAGCTGATCGAGCATATCTACGATCAGGATTTCGACCGCGATTCGAACACCATCGAGGTGTTCATCACGCGTATCCGCAAGAAGCTCGGTGCCGAGCTCATCAACACGATCCGCGGGCTTGGCTACAGTCTCGACGACCCCGCCTAGGACGGCAGCGGCGGCGCCGCCCTACCGGCTGCTGCGTGAGGGCTCGCTCACCCGCCGCATGCTGGTCGTGGCGGCGCTGTGGATTTCGACGCTGCTGCTGATCGGCGGCTTCGCGCTCGATCGCGTTCTGACCAGCTCGATCGCGCGGAACTTCGACGGGCAGCTCAACTATGCGCTCACCGCGATGATCGCGGCGTCGGAAATCGGCCCCGACGGCGAGGTGCGCTTCACGCGGGCGCTCGTCGACCAGCGCTTCGATCAGCCCTATTCGGGTCTCTATTATCAGGTGAGCGGCGGCGAGCATGAGCCATTCCGCTCGCGGTCGCTGTGGGATCGCGCGCTCAAGCCCGACCTCGGCAAGGCCGATCTGCAGATCCATGCCTACACCAGCCTCGAATTCCCGACCGAGCCGCTGCGCGTCGTCGAGCGCGACGTGACGCTGCCGGGGTCGCCGGTGAGCTGGCGCTTCCAGGTCGCCGAAAGCACGCTCGAACTCGAGGAGCAGGTCGCCGAATTGCGCGGAACGCTGACCTGGTCGCTGTCGATCCTCGGCCTGGGGCTGTTCGTGCTGGCGGTGCTGCAGGCGGCCTATGGCCTGTGGCCACTGCGCCGCGTCAGCCGGTCGATCGCCGCCATCCGTTCGGGCAGGGCGATCCGAATTCCTACCGATTTTCCACCTGAAATCGCGCCGTTGGTGGTCGAACTTAATGCGCTGCTCGAGCATAACGAACGGCAGGCCGAGGAGGCTCGCACGCATGCTGGAAACCTCGCGCACGCGCTCAAGACGCCGATGAGCGTGCTCACCAACGAGGCCGCCGCCCGCACCGCCGACCTCCCCGAGGCGGTGCTTCGCGAGACGGCGACGATGCGGCGCCACGTCGACCATCATCTCGCCCGCGCCCGCGCCATCGGCCGCCGCGGCGCCAGCGCGGCGCGCGCCGCGGTCTGGCCGTCGCTCGAGGCGCTCCAGCGGGCGATCGAACGGATCCACGGCGACCGCGGCGTGGTCATCGACATCAGCGGCGACAAGAGCCTCGACTTCTGCGGCGAGCGTCAGGACCTCGAGGAAATGCTCGGCAACCTGCTCGACAACGCCGCCAAATATGGCGGCGGGCGCGTGTTCGTCAGCGTCGAGCGCGCCGGCGGCAGCGTCGCGATCACCGTCGAGGACGACGGCCCGGGGATCCCGGCCCCGGCGCGCGCCGAGCTGTTCCAGCGCGGGGCGCGGCTCGACACCAGCAAGCCGGGCACCGGGCTCGGGCTGGCGATCGTGCGCGACGTCGCCGAAATCTATGGCGGCTCGGTCGAGCTGGGCGAATCGGAGGATCTCGGCGGGCTGTGCGTCACGCTGCGGCTGCCCGCCGCCAGCTAGCGAATGGTGCGCCGCGCGTCGATCGGCCAGCGGTCGAGGCGGCCGTCCTCGTCGGCGACGTAGAAGCCGTCGTAGAGGTTGACCGTCGGGTCGCAATGCCCCGGCTGTAGCCAGACGACACCGCCATAGCCCGGCAGATCGTCGGGCCAGCCGCGCGCCGGATCGCGGTCGATCGTCTCGATCGTCTGCGCCCGTGCCAGCGGTTCGCGCGCCGCGGCGAGCTGCGCGAAGGTGGCGGAGTGGGCGACCGCGCCATGTTCGTCGCCCATCGCGAACCAGCGCGCGTCCGCCGGCGCCCCGGCGACGAGGCGCGGCGGCGGACCATCGACCGCCACCGCCTTCAGCCCCGCATCGATCGTCGCGTGCGTCTTGTGCTGCGCCGACACGACGCTCGCGGCGATGAACAGCGCCGGCTCGAACGGCCAGGGCTCGCCGTCGGGCGATCCGCAGGAATCATAGTCGACGTCCATCAGCGCATAGGAGCCCGCCTGCAGCTCGCTGAACACGCCGCCGGCCAGGTCGAGCGCGAAGGTGCCGGTGCCGCCGCCGGTGACGCGGATCGGCGGGAGACCGTCGGCGCGCAGCCCCTCGACCACCGCCGCCAGCCGCTCGGTCACCGCCGCGTTCGCGGCCTGCCGCGCCGCGAGATCGGGGAGGTGCTGAAGGTGGCCGACATAGGCCTGGATGCCGTCGAAGCGCAGCGATCCCGATCCGGCGATGCGCCACGCCAATGCGTTGACCGCCTCGGGACGCGCGCCCGACCGGTGCTGGCCGAGATCGATGTCGACCACCACGTCGAGCCGCACGCCGCGCTGTCGCGCCGCCGCCGCGAGCGCGTCGATCTGCGCCGCGTCGTCGGCCACCACCGAGATGCGCGCGTCGCCCTCCGCGAGCGCCGCCAGCCGCGCGGCACCCCACGGCGCCACCGGCGCGGTCACCAGCAGGTCGGCGATCCCCGCCGCGGCGAAGGCCTCGGCCTCGCCCACCGTCTGGCAGCACAGGCCGATGGCGCCGGCGTCGATCTGCAGTCGCGCGAGCGTGCTGCATTTGTGCATCTTGCCGTGGGCGCGCAGCGCCACCCCGGCGGCGTCGCAGCGCTGCTGCATCGCCGCGATGTTGCGCATCAGCGCGGCGCGGCGGACGACGAGCGCCGGCGTCGCGGGGGGAACGATATGGCTGAGGAAGTCGGCGAGCGGCTGCATGCGCGCCACAGTGGCGCGCATCGCGCTCAACACAAGCTCGGAATGGCGGAAAAAGCTGGATGCCCCGCGAGGATTCGAACCTCGATTAACGGAGTCAGAGTCCGGAGTCTTACCATTAGACGACGGGGCAACGCGGCCGGCTAGATAGGGGGAGGGACCCCGGCTGTCAACGCGCTTCGGACGCGTCGCTGCGCCTCGGTTGCGCAGCCTTAATGAACGGTGTTAGCTTGGCGCCAAGTGCCGGTGCCGGTTCCGCATCGGTTGGAGTTGAAAATGGCGACCATCATGCCGAACGACGCAGGCCCCGGCCTGCGCGACCCCTCGTCGGCTCCCCCGTGGAGCGACTCCGCCCGACGGCAGCGCCGCGCCTATGCCGCGCTCGACCTCGGGACCAACAATTGCCGCCTGCTGATCGCCCGTCCGGCGCGCCAGGGCTTCTATGTCGTCGACGCCTTCTCGCGAATCGTCCGCCTCGGCGAAGGCCTCATCCAGTCGGGCCGGCTGTCCGACGCCGCGCAGGACCGCGCTGTCGAGGCGCTCAAGATCTGCGCCGAGAAGCTGCGCCGCCGCGAGGTGCACATCGCGCGCAACGTCGCGACCGAGGCGTGCCGTCGCGCGTCGAACGGCGCGGCGTTCATCGAGCGCGTCTATGCCGAAACCGGCATCGCGCTCGACGTCATCACCTCGGCCGAGGAGGCGCGGCTGGCGGTTCTCGGCTGCCAGTCGCTGATCGACCCGGGCGCCCAGCAGGCGCTGGTGTTCGACATCGGCGGCGGCAGCACCGAACTGATTCTCGTCGATCTCGGCGCACGTGGCGGCACCGATATCCGCGCCTGGACCAGCGTTCCCTGGGGGGTCGTCTCGCTCGCCGAGACCGAACCGGCGAATTTCGCCTGCCGGGAGACGCGGCTGGAGGGCTATGCGCGGATGAAGCAGCGCGTCGCCGACCATCTGCGGCGCTTCGCGGGCGACGTCGCGCCGCTGCTGCGCGACAATCTGCAGATGCTCGGCACCTCGGGGACGATCACCACGCTCGCCAGCCTTCATCTCGGGCTGCCGTCCTACGACCGGCGCCAGGTCGACGGCTGCTGGGTACCGCATGCCTCGATGCGCGACATCTCGTCGATGCTGGCGTCGAAATCGCCCGCCGATCGCGCCCGCGTGCCGTGCATCGGCAGCGAACGTGCCGATCTGGTGGTCGCGGGCTGCGCGATCCTCGAGGCGATCCTCGACGCCTGGCCGGGCGAACAGCTGCGCGTCGCCGACCGCGGCATCCGCGAGGGCATCCTGCGCACGCTGATGGGCCGCGACGGGTACCAGGTCTGATGGGCCGCTCCCCGACAGGCCGCTCGCAGGGCGGACGCGAGCGCGTGAAGACCGCGCGCCGCCGCACCGCGGGCTCGACCCGCTGGCTCGAGCGCCAGCTCAACGATCCCTATGTGAAGGCCGCAAAGAGCGCCGGCTTCCGCTCGCGCGCCGCCTACAAGCTCAGCGAGCTCGACGCGCGCTTCAAGCTGCTCGGTCACGCGCAGCGCGTCGTCGATCTCGGCGCGGCGCCGGGCGGCTGGACGCAGGTGGTGCTGCGCGAACGCCCCCGGGCGAAGGTGGTGGCGATCGACCTGCTGCCGATGGACGCGATCGCCGGCTGCACGATCTTCCAGAAGGATTTCATGGACGACGATGCCGAGGCGCAGCTCGCCGCCGCGCTCGACGGGCCGCCCGATCTCGTGCTCTCCGACATGGCGGCCAACACCGTCGGCCATCGCCAGACCGACCAGATGCGCACCATGGCGCTCGTCGAGCAGGCGATCGAGTTCGCGGTCCAGGTGCTGGCGCCCGGCGGCGGGTTCGTCGCCAAGGTGTTCGCCGGCGGCACCGACCCGGTGCTCGTTTCCAAGCTCAAGAAGCACTTCAAGGTGGTCAAGCACGCCAAGCCGCCGGCGAGCCGCAAGGAATCATCGGAATGGTATGTCATCGCGCAGGGGTTCAAAGGGCGTACAGTCGATTGAACCTTCGCCGCGCGCCTGCCAAAGACGCGCGACCGGCTCACGGGAGATCGTCATGCCTCACCTCTTCGCCTCTGGTTGCTCGCGCGTTGCCCCGCGGGCCGACATATGAGCGCGCGCCAGCCCGCCGAATGGATGCCGCACGTCGCCACCTGGACCGCGTGGCCGTCGCATCCCGACTTGTGGGAATCGGACCTCGACCCGGCGCGTGACGAGGTCGCGGCGCTGATCCGCGCCATCACCGATGCCGGCAACGGCGAACGGGTCGAGCTGCTGTGCGCGACCGAAGACGCCGAGGCGAATGCCCGCACGCTGCTGGGCGACGAGAATGTCGGTTTCCACCGCGTCGGGTTCGGCGACATCTGGCTGCGCGACACCGGGCCGATCTTCCTGACCAGCGCCAACGGCCAGGCGGCGGCCGGCTTCCGCTTCAATGGCTGGGGCGGCAAATATGTCCTCGCCGGCGACGATCAGGTGGCGCCGCAGGTGGCCGCGTGGGCGGGCGTACCGCTGGCGCGGCACGATTGGGTGCTGGAAGGCGGCGCGATCGACGTCGACGGCACCGGGCTCGTGGTCACGACCGAGCAATGCCTGCTCAACCCCAACCGCAACCGCGGGATCAGCCGCCAGGAAGCCGAACACAAGCTGCGCAACGACCTCGGGCTCGAACGCGTGCTGTGGCTCGGCGACGGGCTGGCCAACGACCATACCGACGGCCATGTCGACAATCTGGCGCGCTTCGTCGCCGAAGGCGTGCTGGCGCTGCCCGAAGCGGCGGATCGCGACGATCCCAACCGCGACGTCTATCTCGATGCCCGCGAGCGGGCGCGCGAGGCGCGGATCGAGGTGGTCACCATCCCGTCGCCCGGCCGTATCGAGAATGAGGACGGCGAGATCGTTCCGGCGAGCTACATGAACTTCTACATCTCGAATAGCGCGGTGATCGTCCCTACCTACGGCGCCCGCCATGACGAAGCGGCGGTCGAGGCGATCGGGCAATTGTTTCCCGGGCGTCGGGCGGTCGGCCTGCCGGCGGGGCACATCCTGACGGGTGGCGGATCGTTCCATTGCATCACGCAGCAGCAGCCGGCTGCCTGAGGAGACAGATGAGCCAGATCATTGTCGGCGCGCTCCAGCTCGCCTTTACCGACAGCATGGACGAGAACATCGCCGCGGTCAGCGAGCTCGTCCGCGAGGCGGCGGGGAAGGGCGCAAAGCTCATCCTGCCGCCCGAGCTGTTCGAGGGGCCCTATTTCTGCCGGACGCATGACGAGGGCCATTTCGCCACCGCGCGGCCGGTCGGCGAACATCCCGCGGTGCTGGCGATGCAGAAGCTCGCCGCCGAGCTGCAGGTCTATATCCCGACCAGCTTCTTCGAGGCCGATGGCCACCATCACTACAACAGCCTCGCGATGATCGACGACAAGGGCGCGGTGATGGGCGTCTATCGCAAGAGCCACATTCCCGACGGCCCGGGCTATTCGGAGAAATTCTACTTCCGCCCCGGCAATAGCGGCTTCAAGACCTGGCCGTCGCCCTACGGCGTCATCGGCGCCGGCATCTGCTGGGACCAATGGTATCCCGAGACGGCGCGCACGCTGATGCTGATGGGCGCGCAGATCCTGCTGTTCCCCACCGCGATCGGCACCGAGCCGCACGATCCCGACCTCGATACCAGCCGGCTGTGGCGGCGGGCGATGATCGGCCATGCGGTGTCCAACGTCGTGCCCGTCGTCGCCGCCAACCGCATCGGCACCGAGCATGGCCAGCGCTTCTATGGCCACAGCTTCATCTGCGACGAGCGTGGCGACCTGCTGGCGGAATTCGGGGCGACCGAAACGGGGGTACTGACGGCGACGCTCGATCTCGAGCAGGCGAAGAAGCACCGCGCCGCCTTCGGCTTCTTCCGCGACCGGCGTCCCGACCTCTATGGGCGGCTGGCACAGGATCTCTGAAGCCCGGCTATCGGCCGGGCTCGACCTCGTCTAAGGCGCCGCGACCCGATGGCCACACAGATCATCATCGCGCTGGGATCGAACCGTCGTCATCGCCGGCACGGCGCGCCGGCGCGCGTCGTTGCGGCGGCGATCGACGCGCTCGCGGCCAGTGGCGTCCGCGTGCTGCGACGGTCGCGCATCCTTGCGACGGCGCCGGTCGGGCCGAGCGACCGCACCTTCGCCAATGCCGCGGTCCTCGCGGAGACCGATCTCGCGCCGGCCGCGCTGCTCGACGCGCTGAAGGCCGTCGAGCGCGATTTCGGTCGCACGCGCGGGCGACGCTGGGCGGCGCGGGTGCTCGACCTCGACATCATCGCCTATGGCGACCGCGTCGTCCCGAGCCGGCTTTGCTGGGCGACGGCGCGCGGACTGGTCATCCCGCACCGGGCGATGCATCTGCGGCGCTTCGTCCTCGATCCGGTCGTCGAGGTGGCCCCCGGCTGGCGTCATCCGCGGCTCGGTCGCACCGTCCGCCAGCTTCGCGCCCGATCCAGCCGTTGACGCTGCCGCGCTGCGTCAGCATAAGGCGCGGCACCTGGGGCCCTTAGCTCAGTCGGTAGAGCAACTGACTTTTAATCAGTAGGTCGCTGGTTCGAATCCAGCAGGGCTCACCAGGTCCGGTATCAGCCGCGTTTGCGGCGCCGCCACCCGATCGCGGCGAAACCGAGGCCGAACAGCGCCGTCAGCGCCGGCTCGGGCACGTCGGCCCATTCGATATAGACGAGACCGCTGGCGCCGTTGCCGCCGCCATAGCGTATTCCCGACAGGCCAACGTCGAGGCCGCCCGATCCGCCGCCCGCGCCATAGCCGACGCCGCCCTTGCCGCTCCACGCCGCCGCGCCGTTGCCGGCGACGATCTGCAGCCCGTCCATGACCAGCCCGCCGCCACCGCCGGCTCCGGCGTGCGTTCCCGATCCGCCCGCACCGCCCAGGCCGGGGGTGAAAATATGCTCGGACACCAGCGCGAGCAGCGCCGCATAGCTGCCCTGGCCGAGACCGATCGGCATCGAGTTGCCGATCGCGCAGGGGCTGCCGTTGCTGCCGCTGCTGCCGCCGGCGCCGCCCAGGCTGCCGCCGTTGCAGGCGCCGCCGCCGCCCGAGCTGCCGTTGGTGCCGCCCTGGTTGATCCCGCCGACGACGCCGCCCCCGGCCGCCGTGAGCAGATTGCCGAACGACGATGCGCCACCCGCGGTCAGCCCGACGATGGCGTTGCTGTTGTTCTGGCTGACGGCGCCCGTGCCGCCGGCGCCCACCACGACGTTGATCGAGGTTTCCGGCGTCACCGCAAAGACGCCGCCGGCGACATAGCCCGCGCCGCCACCGCCCTGATGACCGTTGGCGCCGCCGCCGCCGCCGCCGATCGCCAGCACCGTCACCGAGGTGACGCCATAGGGGATGAGAAAGGGCGACATGCCCGGTGTGGTGAGCGCGATCGACCCGGCAAGCGCGGCGGTCGAACTGCACGCGGCGAGCAGGGTGCAAGCCGCGATCAAATGCTTCCGGATCATCGTTCGTCCCCCCGCGCGCCGGCGATGGCGCGCGCACGGCGGTCGAGCAAGATCCGGGCCGCTTTGCGACACGCCCATCAAATCAGCCACTTGCGGTGGCGAGCGCGCTAAATCAGGCGGAAAATGTAAAGATTGCCGACGCTTATCGGCGGAAAGCCCGAGGGAGGTGGGGGCGATAGCGCGAGACCGGTCGCGCGCCGCCACGCAAGACGAGCCCGCCGGCGATCGCTCGCCGGCGGGCTATGTCGATCCACCGCGTGCGGCGGACCGCCGCTCAGCTGGCGGTCGCAGGCAGCGGATGGCCGGCGGCGGCGAGGGCGTCGGCACCGGCGATCGTCTTCACCGACACGGTGCCGTCGGCGGCGACGGTCTGGACGGTGTAGTGATCGCCCACGGCGATGATCGTCGAGCTCGCGCCGTAGGTCGTCGTCGTCTTGGTTTCGGCGGTCGCGACCTGCGCGAAAGCGCTGGTGCTGATCATAAGGGCGGCGGCGGTGAGGATGAAGCGGTTCATGGTGAGTCCAATTCGACTACTTAACTGAACCGACACGCCGGCCCTGCGCATTACCCGTCTGAAGTGCTGGCGCCTGTAAGTCTGGCGGACTGGTAATAGCGAAACGGATCATTACGGAAACGGTTCCGTGATGAAATTCATTTTTATTTGTGACGACTATCATCTGTCCAAATATCACGGCGAAATACTCGCCGGCGCAGACTGATGATATTTCGATATGAAGAGCGATACGTTTGCGGTGGTCGAGGGCGGCTCGCCGCGCGCCGGCCGCGCGATCGTCGACGACCGTTGGCGCCGGAACTTCGCGGATCGCCCACGGTTCGGATGGATCATCGACGCGAAGGAAGTCAGTGGAAACCGTCGCCAACTGGGTCGCCCCGATCGCCACCACGATCGCCGCCGTCATGGTCGCCGCCAATCTTGGGGCGCGGCTGACCGGCTATGGCTTCATCGTCTTCTCCATCGGCTCGCTGGCCTGGATGGCGGTCGGCTGGTTCAACGGCCAGGGCAATCTGGTGTGGCAGAACATCGTGCTGCTGCTCATCAATATCGTCGGCATCTGGCGCTGGCTCGGCCTGCGGGCGCGCTACGAGAAGGGCGCGCAGGTAGCGACCGAGCAGTCGGCCGGATCGGGGAGAGGATAATGGCGGCGATCATGCCGGTCGGCGTCATCTGCGGCGCCGACGTCGCCGGCGCCGACGGCGAGACGCTCGGCACGATCAGCGAGCTGATGATCGACGCGGAGCGGGGCGGGATCGCCTATGCGGTGCTCGCCTACGGCGGGGTGCTCGGGGTCGGCGAGAAGCTGTTCGCGCTGCCGTGGCGCGTGTTCGAGGTCGAGCCGGCGAGCGGCGCGGTCAGCCTGTCGATCCCGCGCGAGCGCTTCGAATCGCTCCCGGGGTTCGACAAGGATGCCTGGCCGACCGAGCCCGACCCGGCCTTCGGATGATGCTACGGCGGCGCGATGCGCATAAAAGCGGCCGGTGACGCCCGACTATCGCCCGCTGATCCTGACCGCCAAGATGGAGGCGCGCGCCTTCCATCGCTTCCAGGCGCTGCGCGAGCGGCATTTCCCGCCCGAGCGCAACCAGGTGCCGGCGCACATCACGCTGTTCCACCATCTTCCCGGTACCGAGGTGGCACCGATCGTCGACCGCCTCAAATCGCTGGCGCGGGGCACCGCCGCACCGCAGGTCGAGGTCGCCGGCGTGCGGTCGCTCGGACGCGGCGTCGCCTATGATCTCCGGTCGCCCGCGCTCGTCGACCTTCGCGCGGAGCTGGCGCATGCCTGGCACAGCCTGCTCATTCCGCAGGACCGCGCCGGCTTCCGGCCGCACGTCACCGTCCAGAACAAGGCTGCGGCGCGCGACGCCAGGCTGTTGTTCGCCATGCTGTCGCTCGAGTTCGAGCCCTGGTCGTTCCGCGCCGAGGGATTTCAGCTGTGGCGCTATCTCGACGGCCCGTGGGAGCCGGTCAGCGAAACGCGCTTCGCCAGCTAGAAGCCGAAGCTCGCCTGCTCGTTCGCCGGCGCCGTCCCGAGCTCCCAGCTGCCCAGTCGATGATGCTGCGTCCGCCCGACCCAGCTCTCGACGAGCGCCACTTCGCAGGGCCGCCACGCGATCGGCTCGATCGCCCGACTGGTGGTGAAGCTGCGATCATAGGCGAGCGTGACATGCGGGCTGAACCGCGCGCCCTCGCGTGCCGAAATGCCGTGGCTGGCAAGCCGTCGCGACAGCAGGCGCTGGAGCTCGCGCACGCCGCCACGTTCGTGGTTGGCGAGCAGAACGACCGGGCCATGCCCGCCGCTGATCGTGTCGAGACTTACGCTGCACGCGGGCAGCGGGAAGTCGGCGAGCGCGCGTTCGACGCGTTCGGCGAACATCGGCTGCTGATCGGGATAGTCGTCGGAAACGCACAGCGTCATGTGCAGCCGGTCGATTCCGACGGGCGATACCGTCAGTCCCAGGCGCTCGCGCAGCGCCACCATCCGTGCCGCGACGGCGGACGGGACGGGGAGGGCGAGAAAATAACGATAGAGTTGAAGCTGCTGCACGATCGGCTCCGTCGACGACGCTGGGCAGGAACATAACAGGAACAACGTTCCTGTCCAGCCTTCGTTCCGCTCAGGCCACCTGGCCGATATCGTCGCAGCTGAGGTCGAATGCCGCGAGCCCGGCGTCGAGGAAGCCTGCCAGCATCGGCACGCCGAGCAGATAGTCGGCGGCGTCGCGCATCTCGTCGCTCGCCGTTTCCATCGCGTCGTCCCATTCGCTGTTGTCGAAGGTGCCGCGGCCCACCATCACCAGCGCGATGAGCTCCTGCTGCTCGTCCTCGGCAAGGTCGTCGATGATGGCGCGCAGCTCTTCCTCGACCGCCGAGTTGTTCTCGTCCTCGAGCACCTCGACGTCGCCGTCGTCGGTCGGATTGGAGCCGTCATCGGGATCGACCGCCGGCACCTGCGCCTCATATTCGCGCGCCCGGATGATGATCCGGCAGACGGTTTCAAGCGAGATGCTGAGTTCCATGACGCCCTCGTTGCTATGCTGCACTCAGCCAGCAAACGAGGGGTAGGTCGGTCTGTTCCCCGTTATTCGGCGGCGACGCGCAGCGTCGGCGACCCGGCGCTGATTCGTGCGAGCGCGGCATCATACTCGCGCTTCAGCCGCGCGACGAGCTCGGCGGCGGGGACGATCGCCTTGACCGCGCCGATGCCCTGACCGCAGCCCCAGATGTCCTTCCACGCCTTGGCGCCGGCGTCGCCGCCGAAGTTCATCGCCGACGGATCGCTCTCGGGCAGCGCCGCCGGGTCCATGCCCGCGGCGACAATGCTCGGCTTGAGGTAGTTGCCGTGCACGCCGGTGAAGAGGTTCGAATAGACGATGTCGTCGGCGTTCGAGGCGACGATCATCTCCTTGTAGCGCTGGTCGGCGCGCGCCTCGTTGGTGGCGATGAACGCCGACCCGACATAGGCGAGGTCGGCGCCCATCGCCTGCGCCGCAAGCACCGCGGCGCCGCTCGCGATCGAGCCCGACAGCGCGATCGGACCGTCGAACCACTGGCGGATTTCCTGGACGAGCGCGAAGGGGGAGAGCGTGCCGGCGTGGCCGCCCGCACCCGCCGCGACCGGGATCAGCCCGTCGGCGCCCTTTTCGATCGCCTTCCTGGCGTGGCGGTTGTTGATGACGTCGTGGAAGACGACGCCGCCGTAGCTGTGGATCGCCGCATTGACGTCCTCGCGCGCGCCGAGCGACGTGATGATGATCGGCACCTTGTACTTCACGCACAGCGCCAGATCGTCGAGCAGCCGGTCGTTCGACTTGTGGACGATGAGGTTGACCGCATAGGGCGCGTCGTTCGGCCCGAGCTCGGTCGACAGCCGCTGCAGCCATTCCTCGAGCTGCGGCAGCGGCCGCGCGTTGAGGCTGGGAAAGGCGCCGACGACGCCGGCCTTGCACTGCGCGATCACCAGATCGGGGTTGGAGATGATGAACAGCGGCGATCCCATCACCGGGATCGACAGGCGGCCCTCAAGCACGGGTGGCAGGCTCATCGTCTTCCTCTCGTCACGCTGCCGCGGGCAGCAGGCTCTTCAGCGGCACCTCGGGGTCGGCGAGCTGCGCCGGATCGGCGACGAGGCCGACATCGACGAGCGCCCGCCCCTGGGCGTAGTCGCGTGCCGCATTGATGCAGTCGAGCGCCACCACGCGTCCACCCTTCAAATAGATCAGGCTGAAGCTGCGCGACGCCGGGTCGCCCCGGCGGATCGTCGCGTCATGGCCGGCGCTGAGGCCGACGGTCTGCAGCCGCAGATCATATTGGTTGGACCAGAACCAGGGGACGGCGCGATAGGCGACCGGCGCGCCGAGGATCACCCCGGCAACGACCTTCGCCTGGTCGACGGCATTCTGCACGCTCTCGAGGCGGATGCGCTCGCCATCGGCAAAGCTGTTGGCGTGACGCGCACAGTCGCCGATCGCGAAGACGTCGGGCAGCGAGGTACGGCAATATTCGTCGACCTCGACGCCGTTGGCGGTGTCGGCGCCGGCGAGGCCGAGCGGCCCGACCGACGGCACGATGCCGATGCCGACGATGATCAGGTCGCAGGGCAGTTCGGGAACGCCGGGGCCGAAGCCGACCGCCTTCACCCGGCCGTTGTCGCCGAGAAACTCGACGATGCGCTGATTGGTGCGCACGTCGACGCCATGCGCGCGGTGCTCGGCCTCGTAGAAGCGCGACACCGGCTTGCCGGCGACGCGCGCCAGCACGCGCTCGAGCGCCTCGAGGATGGTCACCTGCTTGCCGAGCTTGGTCAGCACCGCCGCCGCCTCGAGCCCGATATAGCCGCCGCCGATCACCGCGATGCGCTGCGCGCCGTCGAGTTCGCCACGCAGCGCGTCGACGTCGGCGCGCGTGCGGATGACGTGGACGCCGGCGAGATCGCCGCCGGGGACGGGCAGGGCGCGCGGACTGCCGCCCGTCGCCCAGATCAGCTGGCGGTAGCCGATCGTGTCGCCCGCGGCGGTCGTTACCGAATGCGCCGTCGCATCGACCGCCTGCACGCGCGTGCCGAGCCTGAGCGTCACCTGACGATCGGCCCAGAAGCTCTCGGGGCGCAGCAGCATCCGCTCGAACGGCTTCTCGCCCGCAAGATAGTCCTTCGACAGCGGCGGCCGCTCATAGGGCACTTCGGGCTCGTCGCCGACCAGTCCGATCGTGCCGGCAAACCCGCCCTGCCGCAGCGAGATCGCCGCCTGCGCGCCGGCCTGGCCCGCCCCGACGATCAGCACATCGAAGCGCTCGCTCATTCCTCGTCCCCGTAGATGCCGACCACCGGTTTGGCGCCGGCGCGCCACATCCCGCGGTACATGCCGGGGGTGTTGAAGCTCCAGGCGGGGGTGCCGTCGGCGGCGACGACGATGACGCCGCCGTCGCCGCCCAATGCCTTGGTCTCGGCCTGCACCGCGTCGGCGGCGGCCTTGGGGCCTTCCTTCAGGAAGCGCATGCGCGCGCAGATCTCGTGCGCGACGCCTTCGCGGATATAATATTCGCCGGCGCCGGTCGCCGACACCGCGCAGGCGCGGTCGTCGGCATAGGTGCCGGCGCCGATCACCGGCGCATCGCCGATGCGGCCCCAGCGCTTGCCGGTCAGCCCGCCGGTCGAGGTCGCGGCGGCGACATGGCCCTGGCTGTCGCGCGCCACCGCCCCGACGGTGCCGTACTTGAGGTCGACGTCGAAATAATTGGCGCCCTGGCTCTTGAGCTTCTGCAGCTGCTGCCAGCGCTCCTCGGTGCGGAAATAGCTGGGATCGACCTGTTCGAGCCCGCTGTCCTTGGCGAAGGCGTTGGCGCCGTCGCCGGCCATGAAGACGTGCGGGCTGTCCTCCATGACCTTGCGCGCGAGGCTGATCGGGCTGCGCGTGTGCGTCACCCCCGCCACCGCGCCGGCCCTGCGGTCGCGGCCGTCCATGATCGCGGCGTCGAGCTCGTTCTTGCCCTCATAGGTGAACACCGCGCCCTTGCCGGCGTTGAAATTGGGGTCGTCCTCGAGCACCTTGACCGCCGCTTCCACCGCATCGAGCGACGAGCCGCCCTTGTCGAGGATGGCACCGCCGGCGTCGAGCGCCCGCGTCAGCGCCGCGCGCGTCTCGCGGTCGCGCTCGGGCGTCATCGCCGCGCGCTCGAGCACGCCGGCGCCGCCATGGATGACGAGCGTCCAGCCGTCCTTCGCCTGGGCGGATCCCGCCGACATCAACGCCAGCACCAGCGCGGCAAGCGGCATACGCATCGGGCATCACCTTTCATCGTCGAACACCATCGCAAAGGGGGCGGGAAAAGCCATGTGCGGGCTCAATAGGGCGGGGCATTGACCCGGACAATAGCTCGCGCCTATATCCGCCGCGCCCGAAGCGGCCCGTGGCAGCGTAGCTCAGTTGGTGAGAGCGCCGGATTCATAACCCGGAGGTCGGCAGTTCAAATCTGCCCGCTGCTACCATTTCTCCCCGAAATCCAGTCGATCGACGCTTTCGCCATCGCCGCGGCATCCTCGGCCCGCGCGAAGGTGTGCGTCGCACCGGCCAGCGTCACCAGCGTGATGTCGGGGCGCGCGCGCAGCCGCCGAAAGCTCGGGCTGCGCCACAGCGCCTCGAAGGCCTGCGCGGTCGCGTCGCGCCCCGACAGGAGAATGAGCGACGGACCCGCGGAAGCCTGGAGGGCGGCCGCCATCTGCCGTGCCGTGTGCGGCGCCCGTTCGGGGCGCACCATGCGCAACAGGCCGCGCGCCGCCTTGCGAAGATCGAAGCCGTGGCGCGCGAGGCGCAGCCATTCGCGCGGCGAGGTCAGGCGCTCGCGGTAGCGGGCGGCGACGGCGGCGCGCGGCGGCAGGTCGGTCGGCGCGTCGCTGTCGCGCGTCCACGGGTTGGCGAGGATGAGCCCGTCGAGGCCGAGCGCCGTCGCGTTGAGCGCCAACGCCGAGGCGCCGTCGCAGAGTCCCCATCCAACGACTTGTGTCAGTTCGGGAAATTGTGCGCGCAACGCCGCGACGGCGGCGGCGATATCGTCGGCGCTGTCGCGGAAGCCGCGATCGTCGCCGTCGCTGTCGCCGACGCCGCGCCGGTCGAACCGGAGCGTCGGAACGCCCGCCGCCGCCAGGCGATCGGCGAGCGCGACGAAGCCGCGGTGCGATCCGGCCCGCGTCTGGACGCCGCCGCCGACGATGACCACGCCGGTGGTCCCCGTCGCCGGGTGCAGCACGCCGGCGAGCGTCGCGCCCCGGCAGGCGAAGGTCAGCGGCCGGCGCATAGCGCGATCCAGGCGGCGACGTCGTCGGCGAGCGCCCGCGCGCCGGTCGGCTCGGCCTGCCGCCACACCGGGGGGCCGTCGAACAACAGGTCGCCGACGCCGCCGGTCAGCGCCGCGGTGCGGCCGGGGGCGATCGCCGCGGCGCGCGCGGCGCCCAGCCCGGCGGCCAGCGCCGGCGTGATTGGGTAGCCGCCGAGCTCGAGCGTCGTCGTCCGCAGCTGCTCTTCGAGCGCGGCGAGCGACGTCGGCGTGCCGCGCTCCTGTCGCGCCGCGACGCCGGTGCGCAGCATTTCGCGCAACTGACGATCGCCTGCCTTGACCGGCGCCAGCCGCAGCGTCACCGTGGCGTCAGCGGCGTCATCGAGCAGCGCGCCGCCACGAACCGCGAATGAAATGATGCCTGTACCGTGGCTTGCCTCGATATGTTGCGAGACGGCTCGAACTGCCTGCCGCCAGTCCGGCCAGCTGACGTCGGTCAGCGCGACGTCGCTGTCGCCGGTGCCGGGCAGGTCGGGGAGCCAGCTGCCGATGCCGCGCCGGGTCAGCCCGCGGCCGATCGCGGCGAGCAATGCCCGGGCGCGGTTCATCTCCTCGAACAGCGGCGGGACGATCAGGACCTGCGGGCCGGCGGCGGGGCCGCGGACGATGCAGGGCAGCGAACCGGCAGGCGTGTCGATGAGGCGGAAGTCGAAGCTCGGAGCGCCAGCGCTCAAGCGGCCACCTTGGCGGCGGCGAAATCGGCGAGCGAGCCGAAGGTCGCGAACAGCTCGCCGTCGACGTCGTCGTCGTCGATGATGATGCCGAGCCGGTCCTCAAGCTCGGTGAGCAGCCCGGCGACCGCCATCGAATCGAGCTCGGGGAGGGCGCCGAACAGCGGCGTCTCGCGCGTCATCGCCGCGGCGACGCCGGGCTTCAGCGCCAGCACGTCGGCGAGCACGGCGCGCACCGTCTCGGTCACGTCGGCGGTGTCGCGCAGCTGGCTGGCCGGAACGGTCATGCGGCGAAGGCCCTTCGAAAAAGGGGGTTTTTGACAGGCGCGCCTTATAGTGCGAGGGCGGCGGAAGGCAACAATGCACAGCGGCGGGCGGCGGCAGGCAGACCAATGGGATGGGCGGCAACCTACCGGCTACTGGGGCCCAAGGGCTTTGCTTCCTATGGCTTTTCGCGGCTGGTCGAGCGGCTGCCGGGCGTCGCCTACCGCCGCTACCAGATCATCGCCGTGCCGCGCGCCGGCATGCCGGCGATGCCGCGCGACCATGAGGTGCGGCCGCTGTCGGCCGCCGCGCTGGCGACCGTCGCCGGCGACCTCGATCTGGCGCCGGCGACGATCGCCTTCCGGCAGGCGCAGGGGATGAGCTGCCTCGGCGCCTTCCGCCACGGCCGCCTCCTCGGCGTGACCTGGCTCACCGAGCGGCCGTTCGACGAGGACGAGGTGTTCGTCCGCTTCGTTCCGCCGCCGGGCGCCGCCTGGGATACCGGGCTTTATGTGCGACCCGCCGACCGCGCCGGCCGCGCCTTCGCGGCGCTGTGGGCCGGCACCGCCGAATGGCTCGCCGCGCGCGGCCTCGGCTGGTCGATGAGCCGGATCAACGACTATAACGACGCCTCGTGGCGCGCGCACGAACGGATGGGCGCCCGGCGGATCGACCGGCTGTCGGCGCTGCGCATCGGCGGCCGCCAGTGGCTGATCGGCGCTCGGCCGCGCCTCGCGCGGATCGGCGCCGGCGCCGCCCCGCCGCCGGTGCTGCTGCCGCTGCCGGAGGATGCGACATGAACCGGCTCGACGATCTGCTGCGGCGCGGGGCGCCCGACGCCGTTGCGCTCGTGCAGGGCGGGCGGCGGCTCAGCTATGCCGAGCTCGACCGTCTGGTCTCCGCGGTCGCGGCAACGCTGGCGGCGCGCGGCGTCGCGCCCGGCGACCGCGTCGCGGTCTATTCGCCCAAGACGATCGAGGCGGTCGCGGCGATGTTCGCCGTCGCGCGCGCCGGTGCAGTGCTGGTGCCCGTCAACCCGGTGCTCAAGGCGGCGCAGGTCGCGCATATCCTCGCCGACGCCGGCGCCGGGCTGCTCGTCACCCAGCGCGGGCGCGGCGAGCAGCTCGCCGCGGCCGAGGCGCTCGGCGAGACGGCGCTGCTCAGCATCGAGGATGACTGGCCGTCGGCCGGCGCCGGCGCGGCGCCGCCGGTGGCGTCGACGGCCGACGATCTCGCCGCGATCCTCTATACCTCGGGCAGCACCGGCCGGCCGAAGGGGGTGATGCTGTCGCATCGCAACCTCCTGCTCGGCGCCGAAAGCGTTGCGGGCTATATCGCCAACACGCCCGACGACCGTATCCTCTGCGTGCTGCCGCTCAGCTTCGATGCCGGCTTCAGCCAGCTCACCACCGCGTTCCACGCCGGCGCGTGCGCGGTCTTGCTCGACTATCTGACGCCGCGCGACGTGGTGAAGGCGGTCGAGCGCGACGGCATCACCGGGATCACCGGCGTGCCGCCGTTGTGGATCCAGCTGGCCGAGGCCGACTGGTCCGAGGCGGCGCGCCGGTCGGTCCGCTATCTCGCCAACACCGGCGGCCGGATGCCGGTGCCGGTGACGCGGCGGTTGCGATCGCTGTTTCCGGACGCCAAGCTGTTCCTGATGTACGGCCTCACCGAAGCCTTCCGCTCGACCTACCTCGACCCGGCGCTCGCCGACGGGCATCCCGAATCGATCGGCGACGCGATCCCGCACGCCGAGGTGATGGTGGTCGCTCCCGACGGTCGCGAGGCGGCGCCGGGCGAGCCGGGCGAACTGGTCCACGCCGGCCCGCTGGTCGCGCAGGGCTATTGGCGCGACCCGGCGCGCACCGCCGAGCGGTTCCGGCCGGCGCCGGCCTGGTCGCGGCGCGGCGGCATCGCGGCCTGGTCGGGCGACACCGTGCGCCGCGACGCCGACGGGCTGCTGTATTTCGTCGGCCGCGACGACGAGATGATCAAGACCAGCGGCAACCGCGTCAGCCCGACCGAGGTCGAGGAGGCCGCCTATGCCACCGGCGCGGTGGCGGAGGCGGTGGCGCTCGGCGTCGCCGACGCGCGGCTCGGCCAGGCGATCCTGCTCGTCGCCAGCCCCGCCGCCGGCATCTCGGCGGAGGAGGCCGAGGCCACGCTGCGCGGGGCGATGGCCGCCGCCGTCCCCGCCTTCATGCTTCCCAAGCGCATCGTCTGGCGCGGCCCGCTGCCGCGCACGGCCAACGGCAAGCTCGACCGCGTCGCGCTGCGGCAGGAGCACGGCTGATGCATGTTCCGCCCGGCTTCGGCGCGATCGACGGCGAGCTCGCCATCGCCGGCCGCCGCGCCAGCGACTGGGTCGCCCGCGCCGGCGACACGCCGCTGTTCGTCTACGACCGCGGCCTGATCGCGCGGCGCATCGCCGATCTGCGCGCCGCGATGCCGGCCGATCTCGACATCCACTATGCCATCAAGGCCAATCCGATGCCGGCGCTCGTCGGCTGGATGGCCGGCGCGGTCGACGGGCTCGACGTCGCGTCGGCGGGCGAGGCGCAGGTGGCGCTCGCCGCCGGGGCCGACCCGGCGCGGATCAGCTTCGCCGGGCCCGGGAAGCGCGATTCGGAGCTCGAACTGGCGATCGGCGCCGGGGTGCTGCTCAACATCGAATCCGAAGGCGAGTTCGAACGCGCGGCCGCCATCGCCGGCCGTCTCGGGCGCCGGCTGCGCGTCGCGGTGCGCGTCAATCCCGATTTCGATCTCAAGGCGTCGGGCATGCGGATGGGCGGCGGGGCGCGGCCGTTCGGCATCGATGCGCAGCGGGTGCCGGCACTGCTCGCGCGGATCGGCGCGCTCGGCGCCGATTTCGAGGGCTTCCACGTGTTCGCCGGGTCGCAGAACCTGTCGGCCGAAGCGCTGATCGAGGCGCAGGCCAAGACGCTCGCGCTGGTGGCGCGGCTGGCCGAGTCCGCACCGGTGCCACCCCGTCACGTCAACCTCGGCGGCGGCTTCGGCATTCCCTACTTTCCGACCGATTCGGCGCTCGACGTAGGGACGGTCGGTGCCGCGCTCGGCGATCGGCTGGCCGAGCGGCCCGCGATCCTCGCCGAGACCCGCTTCGCCATCGAGCTCGGTCGCTACCTGGTCGGGGAGGCCGGGGTCTATCTGACGCGCGTGATCGACGTGAAGTCGAGCTATGGCGAGACCTTCGTCGTCGTCGACGGCGGCATGCATCATCAGCTGGCAGCCAGCGGCAATTTCGGCACGGTGATCCGCCGCAACTATCCGCTGGCCAATGCCACCCGCTTCGCGGCGACCGGCGTCGCGGCGGTCAACGTCGTCGGCTGCCTGTGCACGCCGCTCGACCGGCTGGGCGACAAGGTGTCGCTGCCGGACACGAGGCCCGGCGATCTGATCGCGGTTTTCATGGCGGGCGCCTACGGGCTGACCGCGAGTCCGACGGCCTTTCTCGGCCATCCGGCACCCGGCGAAATCTTCACGGACTAGTGTTTGTTTGCGCGCCAACTATCATAGGCGCGAAACGGTAATGGCTCGAGCGGCGTTATGCGCATGAACTGCCACGCGACGGGGACCGGGCGGCGCTCGCCGCCGGCGGCTGGAAAGGCTTAGGGAGACTCATGCGTCGAATCGCTCTCATTCTGCTGGTCGGCATCGCACCGTTGCTGGCCGCCTGCGCCGGCGGCGGCGGCGGGGCGTCACTGCCCCCGGCGAGCTTCGTTCCGGTCGAGGAAGGCCCCGGCGCCCCCTACGTCATCGGCCCGCTCGACCAGCTGCAGATCTTCGTGTGGCGCAATCCCGAACTGTCGACCAACGTCTCCGTCCGGCCGGATGGCCGGATCACGGTTCCGCTGATCGAGGACCTCGCCGCCACCGGCAAGACGCCGACGCAGCTCGCCGACGATATCGAGAAGGCGCTGACGACCTATATCCAGGCGCCGATCGTCTCGGTGATCGTCTCGGGGTACAATGGCCCGTTCGCGCAGCAGGTCCGCATCGTCGGCCAGGCCGCGAAGCCGGCCGCCTTGCCCTATCGCGCGAACATGACGCTGCTCGACGCGATGATCGCGGTCGGCGGTCTGACCGAGTTCGCCGCGGGGGACCGCGCGCGGCTCATCCGTTTCGACAAGGCGACGGGGCAGCAGCGCGAATATCGCGTGAGGATCGAGAGCCTGATCGAGGACGGCAAGACCTCGGCCAACGTGCGGCTCGAGCCGGGTGACGTCATCATCATCCCGGAGAGCTTCTTCTAGCGTGAGCACGGCGGATGTAGGGCCGGTAGGGCAGGCAAGATGAATAACGTCTACGAGCAGATCATGACCATGCTTTACGCCGTCTGGCGTAAGCGCTGGTACGGCTTGGCAGCGATGTGGGCGGTCTGCCTCGTCGGCTGGGTGGCGGTCGCGATGATCCCCAACCAGTATGAATCGAACGCGCGCATCTATGCCAAATGGAGCTCGCTGCTCCCCGACAAGCTCGGCATCGGCTCGGGCGACAAGGCGCGGCAGGTCGACGTGGTCCGGCAGACGCTCACCAGCCGCCCCAACCTCGAAAAGGTCGTGCGCCGCACCGGTCTCGACCAGAGCGTCGAGGACGAGAAGGAACTCGACGGGCTGATCAGCGAGCTGGCGGAGAACATCACCGTCAAGGAGCAGGACGGCGACCTGTTCACGCTGACCTACGTCTCGAGCGATTCGAACTACAGCGACGCGCAGAATGCGACGATGGCGCAGCGCGTCGTGCAGAACCTCATCAACATCTTCGTCGAGGAGAATATTTCCTCCGACCGCGACAACATCAACCAGGCGATCCGCTTCCTCGAGGATCAGCTGGCGTCGCGCGGCCGCGAGCTCGAGGACGCCGAGCGCCGGCGCGCCGACTTCGAGCAGAAATATCTCGGCCGGCTGCCCGGGCAGGGCAATATCTCCGAGCGCATGATGGCGGCGCAGGTCGAACTCGACCGCGTCTCGCAGGACATCGTCCAGCAGCGCAGCTCGCTCGGCGCGCTGCAGGCGCAGCTGCGCAGCACGCCGGCGACGATCGATTCGCCGGCGTTCGTGATGGAGAGCGCCGGCTTCAACGGCACGCGCTATGATCCGACCTCGGCGCGCGGCCGGATCGAGCAGCTCGAGCGCTCGATTTCCGACGCCTACGCGCGCGGCTGGACCGACAAGCATCCCGACGTGGTGACCGCGCGCGCCCAGATCGCGGCGCTGCGGCGTCAGGCCGATCGCGAGCCGGTCGATTCGCCGCGGTCGCAGGCGGCGCAGGCCAATCCGGTCTACGTCAACCTGCGCAGCTTGGTGTTCGACAAGCAGTCGTCGGTCGCCGCGCTCGGCGCGCGTCAGGCGCAGCTCCAGCGCAGCATCGCCGAGATGCAGACGCGTCAGGTCGAGGAGCCCGGCATCGCCGCCGAGCAGGCCAAGCTCAATCGCGACTATGACGTGCTGCGCCGCCAGTATGACCAGCTCGTAAAGTCGCGCGAAGAGGTGCGCCTGAGCAGCGACGTCGAGAACAAGACCGATCAGGTCCGCTTCCAGATCGTCGATCCGCCGGCGTTCCCGCGCAAGCCGGTCGCGCCCAACCGCCCGCTGCTGCTCACGTCGGTGCTGATCGGCGGGCTGCTCGCCGGCATCGCCACGGCATTCCTCGTGAGCCAGGTGCATACCACCTACATCACCCCCAACCGGCTGCAGGAAGCGTTCGGCGTTCCGGTCCTCGGGTCGGTTTCCGAGGTTGTCGGGGACCAGCAGCGCGCGCAGGCGCGACTCTGGTCGCGGGGCTTCGCGGTTCTCGCCGTCGGACTGGTGACGGCCTATGCGATGCTGCTGCTCTATCAGGTGGTAATCCAGGGAGCCGGCGCGTGACGGCAAGCCGAGCGGGAGGCGATCGATGAGCCAGGACGAGCCCCGCAAGCCGCGCCCGTCGCTGCTCGAGCGGGCGGCGCAGCGCCTCGACACGATGGCGCCAACGCGTCCGCAGCCGGCGCCGGTGCGCCGGCCGATCATCGACGTGGCGCCTCCGAGCATCCCACGAACGTCGGTGCGCGCCCCCGATGCCGCGCCGCCGCCCCCCGTCCATGTCCGCCCTTCGGTCGCCGCGCTCCGGCCGACGCCCAGGTCGGGCGACGCGCTGCCGATCGGCAGTCAGGCGGTGGGCGATCTGCGCAAGAGCCGCCGCGACGAGATCGACCTCGAAGCGTTGCGCGAGCAGGGGTTCATCCTGCCCGATTCGCCGACGACGTCGATCGCGGAGGAGTTCCGCATCATCAAGCGCCAGCTGCTCATGAACGCCATGGCCAGCGGCACCAACGCCATCAAGAACGGTAACCTCATCCTCGTCTGCTCGAGCCAGCCCAACGAGGGGAAGACCTTCTGCGCCATCAACCTGGCGCTCTCGATCGCGTCGGAGCGCGACCTCACCGTCATGCTCATCGACGCCGACTTCGCCAAGCCCGAGATCCTTTCGACGCTGGGTCTCGAAGGCGGCAAGGGGCTGCTCGACCTGATCATCGAGCCGACGCTCGATCTCGCCGACTGCCTGATCCGCACCAATATCGAGAATTTCGCGGTGCTGCCCGCCGGGCGCCAGCACAATCTGACCACCGAGCTGCTCGCCTCGGAGCGGATGGGCGAGATCATCGAGGATATCGCCAAACGTTATCCCGACCGCATCATCGTCGTCGACAGCCCGCCGGTACTGGCGTCGTCGGCGGCGCCGGTGCTCGCCATGTATGTCGGTCAGACGGTCTATGTCGTCGAGGCGGAGAACACCCGCGACGCCGAGATACGCGAGGGGATCAGCATGCTGTCGGCGTGCGATCACATCCAGCTGCTGCTCAACAAGGCGCGCTATTCCCCGGGCGGCCGGCGCTACGGTACCTATTACGGCTACGGCGTCTAGGGCGGCCGGGAGGATGGCGGAGCCCGTGTCAGGACGACGGATGGCGCGCGGGCTGTGGCTGGCGGCGGCGGCGATACCGTGGCCGGCGATGGCGGCCGTCACCTTCGAGCCCTCGGTCGAATCGCGCCTGGTCGGCAACTACAGCAGCGATCAATCGCCGACCGAGCGCAGCTGGAACGAGATCGCCGCCGGGCTGCAGACGAGCGTCGACACCGACCGCATCGATTTCGATCTTCGCTACCGCTACGGCCATCGCATCCCGATCTCGGGCGGGGTCGTCGACGATTCGCGGCACAGCGGATCGGGGCTGCTGCGCAGCGAAATCCTGCGCGACCTTCTCTATCTCGACGCACAGGGCGCCGCGACGCTGCTGAGCACCAGCGTCGGCGGCCAGATCGATCCCGACGGCGACGATCCGCGGCAGCAGCAGACGTTCAGCGCCTCGCTGCAGCCGGCGCTCCGCCGCCAGTTCGGCCAGCTGCTGGTCAACCTGCGCTACAGCTACGGCATCTTCGAGGTGGACGGCCGGTCGACACCGCTGCGCGTCGGGCGCCCTTATGACCTGAACCAGGCCTTCGCCATCGGTGCTGCCGATACGCGCAACCAGAGCGCGTCGCTGTCGATCGGCAACGCCGGACGCAGCGACCGCCTGCGCTGGCGCGTCGTCGGCGAGTATCAGCGCGACGCCATCGAGCAGCTCGACCAGCGCTTCACTTCGAAGCGCGTCACCGCCGACGCCGAATATGCGGCGACGCGCACGATCGGGCTGATCGGCAACATCGGCTACGAAGATATCCTCGACCGGCAGGACGGCGTGCTGCTCGACGGGACCGGGCTGCCGATCCTCGATGGCGCCGGATTGGTCCAGCTCGATCCGGCGCAGCCGGTCGTCACCAATTTCGACACCAGCGGGCTGACCTACGAGGCCGGATTCCGGCTGTCGCCGTCACGGCGGACCAATTTCATCGCCCGCGCCGGCAAACGCTTCGGCGATTTCACCGCCTCGGGCTCGTTCGAGCTGCGGCTGACGCGCGGGATCCGCATGTTCGCGACCTACAGCGAATCGATCAACAATTTCGGGCGGCTGTTCACGACGCTGTTCACCGATCCGGTGAGCGGCGTCATCACGCCGATCGGCAGCTTCACCGGGGGCGGCCAGCGGGCGCCGCTCGGCAGCACGACCTGCGCCTTCGGCCTCGATGCCGCGACCGGGAGCTGCCGGTTCAACCTGACGCAGGTCGCGGCCAATGCGACCTTCAAGGACCAGACCGCGGCGCTCACGCTCGCGCGGGGCGGCGAGGGCGCGGTCGAAACCGCACGCACGCTGCGCTTCACCGGGGCGGTCTCGGGATTCTACACGCGCCGGAACTATCTCGGCCGGCAGCCGGCCGGCGTCCCTGCGGATGCGACGCCCTTCAGCCTCGCCGGCGCCGTCGACACCTCCTACGGCGTCAGCCTCGCCGGCGAGCAGCGGCTCGGCAACGACGGAACGGCGACGTTCGACATGCGCGTGCAGCGCAACGAATATGGCCTGTCACGCGACGGCAAGGATGTCCTCGCCACCGCGCAGCTTCGCTACGACAAGGCGATCGGTCGCAGCCTCGGGATATTCGCGACGGCGTTTGCGACGCAGCGCTGGGTGGACGATGACGCCGGCACCGCCGTCTCGAACCGCCTCGATCTCATCGAGCGCAAATCGGCAACCGTATCGGTCGGGCTGCGATATCTATTCAGCGCAAATCGCGGTAGAGGAGCGCAATCATCCCCCCGGCAGAACGCGCCCGAAGGATAAGCATGTACACCGACTTTTATCAGTTGAACGGGCGGCCGTTCCAGCTGACTCCCGATCCGCGTTTCTATTTCGATACCGAAACGCATCGCAAGGCGATGGCCTATCTGACCTACGGCCTCAGCCAGGGCGAGGGCTTCATCGTCATCACCGGCGACATCGGCGCCGGCAAGACCACGCTCGTCGGCCATCTCATGGAGACGATCGACCGGTCCAAGCTGGTCGCGGCCAAGATCGTCACCACGCAGCTCGACGCCGATTCGATGCTCAAGATGGTGGCGATGGCGTTCGGCGTTCCGTCGGACAACGCCGACAAAGCCACGCTTCTCAGCCGCTTGGAGAATTATCTTCATGCGCAAAATCGCGATGGCAGGCGCGTACTGCTGATCGTCGACGAGGCGCAGAACCTGCCGATCGGCGCGCTCGAGGAGCTGCGCATGCTCTCCAATTTCCAGGCGGGCACCGACGCGCTGCTGCAGATCTTCCTGCTCGGTCAGCCCGAATTCCGCGACCAGCTCGCCTCGTCGGAAGCGCTCGAGCAGCTTCGCCAGCGCGTCATCGCCACGCATCATCTCGATCCGATGACCCGCGACGAACTGCCCGACTATGTCGCCCACCGCCTCAACCTCTGCGGCTGGAACGGCCGGCCGACGTTCACGCAGGGTGCCTTCGACGCGATGTATGACTATTCGGGCGGCGTGCCGCGCCGGCTCAACAATCTGGCGTCGCGCATCCTGCTGTTCGGGGCGCTCGAGCAGCGCGACGACATCGACGAGGCGCTGGTCGGCGACGTCGTCGAGGATCTTCGCGAAGACCATCTCCCGAAGGCGGCCACGCGCGTCGCGATGCCCGACGGCGGCAGCGGCGAGCTGACCCGGCGGCTGGCGGCGCTGGAGGCCAGCGTTCGCGCGCATGACAGCGCGCTGCGCCAGATCGTCGACGTGATCGACGAACTCGCCGCCGTCGCCGAACCCGACGACGCGCCGCAGAGCGCCCGGGCAAGCTGATGCGGTCACCCGACGTGACCAATGCGATGTCGGTCGACATCGAGGAATATTTCCAGGTCGGCGCCTTCGAGCGCACCATCGATCGCAGCGCATGGGAAAGCTGTGCCAGCCGCGTCGAGACCAACACGCAGGCGGTCCTCGATCTCTATGCGGAGGCGGGCATCAAGGCGACCTTCTTCACGCTCGGCTGGGTCGCCGAGCGCCATCCGGCGCTGATCCGGCGCATCGTTGCGGAAGGACATGAGCTCGCCAGCCACGGCTATGCGCACGACCGTGTCCACGATCTGACGCCGGCGGCGTTCCGCGCCGACCTGCGCAAGACCAAGGCGATTCTCGAGGCGGCGGGCGGCGTCGAGGTGGTCGGCTATCGCGCGCCCAGCTTTTCGATCGGCAAGCGCAACGCCTGGGCGCTCGAGCTGCTCGCCGACGAGGGCTATGCCTATTCGTCGAGCGTCGCGCCGTTCGGTACCGATCACTATGGCTGGCCGGGCTTTCCGCGCTTCGCGCACCGTCCGGTCGCCGGTTCGCCGATGATCGAGGTTCCCGTCACGACGGCGCGTTTCGCCGGTCGCACGCTGGCGGCCGGCGGCGGCGGGTTCTTCCGCATGCTTCCCTACGGCTTCTCGCGCTGGGCGATCGCGCAGGTCAACCAGCGCGACCGCCGGCCGGCGGTCTTCTATTTCCATCCCTGGGAGGTCGATCCGGCGCAGCCGCGCGTCGCGGGCGCCCCGCTCAAGTCGCGGTTGCGGCACTATACCAATCTCGACGTGATGGCCGCCAAGCTGCGCCGCGTGCTCCGCGACTTCCGCTGGGACCGGATGGACCGGGTCTATCTTTCGTCCGACGCGCTGGCAGCCGCCGCCTGATGTCCGCGGCCAATGTGGACGTCACGGCGCTCGACCTGGCAAGCGCCGGCGATCGCGACCGGCATGACGGCTTCGTGCGTGACTGTCCCGCCGCGACGGCGTTCCACCTGTCGGCGTGGGGGAGGGCGGTCGCCAAGGGCACCGGGCAGACGCCCCACTTCCTCGTCGCCGAGCAAGCGGGCTCGATCGTCGGCGTCCTGCCGCTGATCCACGTCCGCTCGCCGATCTTCGGGCGGGCGCTGATCTCGAACGCCTTCGCCGTCTACGGCGGCCCGGTGGCGACTAGCGAGGCGGCGCACGCCGCGCTCGACGCGGCGGCGTGGCGCCTCGCCGAACGGCTCGGCGTGCCGGCGCTCGAATATCGCGACCAGGCGCGGCTGCGTCCCGCCTGGCCCGCCAAAGCCGACAGCTACGTCACCTTCCGGCGCCCGCTGGCGTCGGACGGCGAGGCCAACCTGAAGGCGATCCCGCGCAAGCAGCGCGCCGAAGTGCGGCGATCGCTCGACTTCGGGCTCGACACCCGGGTGGCGTCGGATGCGCGCGCCGCCGCCGAGCATTTCGGCGTGTATGCCGAGAGCGTCCGCAACCTCGGGACGCCGGTGTTTCCCAAGCGGCTGTTCGATGCGATCCTCGAATTCTACGGCCCCGACGCCGACATCCTGACGGTGGCGAAGGACGGCGTGCCGGCGGCGTCGGTGCTATCGCTCTATTTTCGCGACGAGGTTCTGCCCTATTATGGCGGCGGAACGCCTGCGGCGCGGGCGCTGCGGGCGAACGATCACATGTATTGGATGCTGATGGAGCATGCGCGGCAGCGCGGCTGCACCTCCTTCGACTTCGGGCGATCGAAGACGGGAACCGGGGCCTTCGCGTTCAAAAAGAATTGGGGTTTCGAACCGACGCCGCTGTTCTACGAATTCCGGCTGGCGCCCGGTGCGGCGATGCCCGACGTCAACCCGTTGAACCCCAAGTACCGGCTGATGGTCGAGACGTGGCGTCGCCTGCCGCTGTGGCTCGCCAACCGCGTCGGCCCGCTGCTGTCGCGCGGGCTCGGCTGATGGCCGATATCCTCTTCCTCGCGCATCGTATCCCCTATCCGCCCGACAAGGGCGACAAGATCCGTTCGTGGCATCTGCTCAAATATCTTGCCGAGCGCGCGCGCGTGCATCTCGGCGCCTTCGTCGACGATCCCGCCGACATGGCGCACGCCGAGATGCTGAGGTCGATCTGCGGCGAGGTGAAGCTGCAGCCGATCAGACCGTCGCATCGCTGGACGCGCAGCCTGCGCGGCCTGCTCGCCGGCGATGCGCTGTCGCTGGCGCTCTACTACGACCCGGCGATGGTCGCCTGGATCAAGCAGGTGCTGCGCCGCAACCGCATCGGCGGGATCTTCGCCTTCTCGAGCCAGATGGCGCCCTATGCGCTGCCGCATCTCGGCGGCAAGCGCAGCGTCATGGACTTCGTCGACGTCGATTCGGAGAAATGGCGCCAATATGCGGCCGAGACGCCCAACGGTTTCAAGAAGGCGATCTACAAGCGCGAGGCGGAGCTGCTACGCGCCTTCGAGAAACATGCGACGCGGCAGTTCAACAGCAGCCTGTTCGTCTCCGAGGCCGAGGCGGCGGTGTTCCGCAAGCTCGCCGGTTCCTATGCGCACACCGTCAGGGCGCTCAACAACGGCGTCGACTATCGCTACTTCGATCCCGCCGCGGCGTTCGACCCGCTGCCGGCGCCGACCGGTCCGACGATCCTGTTCAGCGGCGCGATGGACTATCGCCCCAACATCGACGCGGTGAACTGGTTCGCGGGCAAGGTCTGGCCGCTGGTGCGCCGGACGCATCCGGCGGCCTCGTTCAAGATCGTCGGCAGCAAGCCGGCGCCCGAGGTGAAGCGCCTCGAAAGCGGCAGCGGGATCATCGTGACCGGCCGCGTCCCGGACATGCGCCCGCATCTGGCCGCCGCGGACGTCTGCGTGGCGCCGCTGCGTATCGCGCGCGGTGTCCAGAACAAGGTCCTCGAAGCGATGGCGATGGCGCGGCCCGTGGTCGCGACCGCCCCGGCCTTCGAGGGGATCGACGCGACGCCCGGGGAACATCTGCTGCTCGCCGATCGTCCGGCCGATATGGCGGCGCGCATCGGCGAGCTCCTCGCCGACCCGGCGCGCGGTGCAGCAATCGGCGCCGGCGCCCGTCAACGGGTCATCGAGCATTACGACTGGGACAACAACATGGCCATGCTCGACACCTTGCTCGACCTCGATCCGCCGGCCCGCCTGCGCGCGGTCGCCGAATGACGGCAGAGGCGACGTTGCAGAGCGACGCCGGCGCCCGCTCGCCGTGGTGGCGCTACGGCGTCGCCTGGGCGCTGCTGGTGGTCGCGCTGCTGGGGCTGTTCCATCGCGACGCGGCGCATCTCGCGTCGATCTGGTGGGATAATTCGACCTTCGGCCACTGCCTGCTGATCCCGCCGATCATCGGCTGGCTGGTATGGCAGCGCCGCGAGGCGCTCGCGGAGATGGCGCCGCAGCCCTGGCTGCCCGGCGTTCTGCTGATCCTGGCCGCCGGACTGCTGTGGCTCGCCGGCGAGTTCGCCGGGCTCGCGGTAGTGCGCCACGCCGCACTGGTGTTCATGCTGCAGGCGACGGTCCCGACGCTGTTCGGCCTCGCCGTGACGCGCGCGCTCACCTTCCCGATCTTCTTTGCGCTGTTCATGATCCCGATCGGCGAACAGCTCGTACCCTATCTGCAGACGATCACTGCCAAATTCTGCATCGAGCTTCTCGAGCTGTTCGGCGTCCCCGCCTATATCGACGGCGTCTTCATCTCGATCCCCAACGGCGACTTCGAGGTCGCCGAGGCCTGTTCGGGGGTGCGTTTCCTCATCGCGATGGTGGCCTTCGGCGCGCTCGTCGCCAACGTCTGCTTCCTGTCGTGGCGTCGGCGGATCGCGTTCGTCGCCGCGTCGATCATCGTGCCGATCGTCGCCAACGGGCTGCGCGCCTGGGGAACGATCTACATCGCGCACCTGTCGACGCCCGAGTTCGCGCGCGGCGTCGATCATGTCATCTACGGCTGGTTCTTCTTCGCCTTCGTCATGGCGGTGACGCTGGGCATCGGCTGGCGCTTCTTCGACCGGCCGGTCGACGATCCGTTCGTCGATCCCGCGACGCTTCAGCCCGCCGGCGCGCGGCCGTCGCCGACTCCCGTACTCGCCAAGGCGGCGCTGCTCGCGATGCTGCTCGCCGCGGCAGCGCCGGCCTATGCGGCGTTCACCGCCGCGCGGATGCCCGCCGTCGCCACCGCCGGACTGTCGCTGCCGACGCCCGCTGCCTGGACACGCCAGCCGTTCGCCGGCCGCCCCTGGGAGCCGCGCTACCAGGGCGCCAGCGCGACGGCGATGTCGAGCTACGTCGATGCCGGCGGCCAGCCCGTCGAGCTGTATGTCGCGGTCTTCGACCGGCAGCGCGAGGATGCCGAGCTGGTCGGCTACCAACAGGGCGTGCTGCCGGTCGTGGCCGACGACGAGCAGGGCTGGGCCTGGGCCGGCAACCGTCCGGCGCCGCCGGGCGGCAGCGCCGCGCAGATCAACTTCGGGCGTGGCGCCCGCGACGTCTGGCAGTTCTTCTGGGTCAACGACCGGCTGGTGGCGAGCCCCTACGCCGCCAAGGTCGAAGGGTTGAAGGCGCGCCTGCTCGGCGGCAACCCGCAGGCCGCCACGGTGGTGATCTCGGCCGAGCGGATCGATCCGCAGGTGTCGGCGGCGCCGGCGCTGGAGCGTTTCCTGGCGGCGGTCGGACCCGTCGACCGGCTGATTGCCGCGACGATCGTCCCGGCGCCGGGGAGCAACTGACATGTGCGGCATCGCCGGCTATTTCGACACCCGCGACCAGCGGCAGATCCCCGAACGGCTGCTGCGCGCCATGACCGACGCCATCGCGCACCGCGGCCCGGACGGCGCCGACGTCTGGCGCGCGACCGGCGTCGGGCTCGGCCATCGCCGGCTGGCGATCATCGACCTGGCCTGTGGCCAGCAACCGATGGCGACCGCCGACGGCCAGGTGACGATCGTCTTCAACGGCGAAATCTACAATTTCCAGGACGTGCGCAAGGAGCTCGAGGCGCGCGGCCACCGCTTCCGTACCAACAGTGATACCGAAGTCATCCTCGCTGCCTGGCTCGAGCATGGCGAGGGCTGCGTGCACAAGCTGCGCGGCATGTTCGCCTTCGCGATCCACGATTCGCGCACCCGGACGCTGTTCATGGCGCGCGACCGGCTGGGGGTGAAGCCGCTCCACTATGCCGAGCTGCCCGGCGGCGAGCTGATCTTCGCGTCGGAGCTGAAGGCGCTGCTCCCGCATCCGGGTCTGGCGCGCACGCTCGACCCGACCGCGATCGAGGATTATTTCGCCTATGGCTACGTCCCCGATCCGAAATGCGTGCTCGCCGGGGTACGCAAGCTGCCCGCCGGCCACACGCTGACGCTGCGTGCCGGACAACCGGTGCCGGCCCCCGTCCGCTATTGGGACGTCGACTTCACCAGCCGGCATCGCGGCAAGGCCGCCGACCTCGCCGCCGAGCTCACCGACCGCATGCGCGAAGCGGTCAGGCTGCGCATGATCGCCGACGTGCCGCTCGGCGCCTTCCTGTCGGGCGGCGTCGATTCCTCGGCGGTCGTCGGGCTGATGGCCGAGATGAGCGATACGCCGGTGAATACCTGCTCGATCGGCTTCGACGTCGCCGGCTTCGACGAGACGGGCTATGCCGCCGAGGTCGCGCAGCGCTACGCCACCAACCATCGCAGCCGCATCGTCAGCGCCAATGACTTCGAGCTGGTCGAGCGTCTGGCACAGGCCTTCGACGAGCCGTTCGCCGATGCTTCGGCGCTGCCGACCTACCGCGTCTGCGAACTGGCGCGCGAAACCGTTACCGTTGCGCTGTCGGGCGACGGCGCCGACGAGGCGTTCGCGGGCTATCGGCGCTACCGGCTGCACGCCAACGAGGAGCGGGTGCGGGGGCTGCTGCCGCTCGGCTTCCGCAAGAACCTGTTCGGGACGCTCGCGCGCGCCTATCCCAAGATGGACTGGGCGCCGCGGATGTTCCGCGCCAAGTCGACCTTCGAGGCGCTGGGGCGGTCGACCGAGGAAGCCTATTTCAACAGCATCGCGGTGCTGCCGGACCGGCTGCGCCAGCATCTGTTCAGCCCGGCCTTCCGCCGCGAGCTCCAAGGCCACTGGGCGGGCAGCCTCTATGTCGACACGATGCGCGGCGCGCCGGCGCGCGACGCGTTGGGCCAGGCGCAATATGCCGATATCCAGCACTGGCTTCCCGGCGACATCCTGACCAAGATGGACCGCGCCAGCATGGCGGTCAGCCTCGAGGCGCGCGAGCCGCTGCTCGACCATGAACTGGTCGCCTGGGCGGCGGGCCTGCCGCCCGAGATGCGAATCCACAACGGCCAGGGCAAGTGGCTGCTCAAGAAGGCGATGGAGCGCTACGTGCCGAAAAAGCTGCTCTACCGCCCCAAGATGGGCTTCGTCGTGCCGATCAGCGACTGGTTCCGCGGTCCGCTCGCCGATCGCGCCGAGGCGCTGGCGACCAGCTCGACGGCGATCGAAACCGGCTGGTTCGACACCGCATTCCTCAAGCGCGCGGTCGCCGACCATCGCGCCGGACGGGTCGATCACGGCCGCTTGCTCTGGCAGCTGCTGATGCTCGACCAGTCGCTCGGCACGCTCGTCGACATGCCCGCGAGCGCCGCCGCCGCTTAGCGACGACTATGGTCCTTCGGACTTGAGCGCTTCCTTCAGCGCGGCGTTGTGCGCCGAGTCGACCGCGGCCGCCTTCGCGAGCACCGGCCGCTTCGCGGTGACTGGCGCGGCTTCCGCCGTCTCGATCGGGCGCGTCGAAACCGAACGGCTGGCCATGAGGAAGTGATAGATCAGCAGCAGGCCGGCGCTGACGCCGAAAACCAGCCCGGCCAGCCAGATCACGATCGAGCCGCTAGGTCCGCTCCGGACGGGTCCCCGCATCTTCTTGATCTGCATTAAGTATCCGCATCCCCCCAGACGCGTCGCGTCAAGCAAACAATATGCCATATCTTTGTAATATCGTGTTTTCAGCGCTTAGCGCGACAGCTCCGCTCCGGGCGGCCGGGAAAATGTAAAAACACCCGACAGCGATGGATAGTGCGCCGCCATGAAGGTCAGCCCGTCGGGCGGCGCGTTGAAGCCGAGCGCGGCGCGGTCGGCGGCATCGAGCGCCGCCCGCAGGTCGCCGGCACTCCACTTCCCCTCGCCGACCAGCTTGAGGCAGCCCACCATCGACCGCACCTGATGGTGGAGGAACGAGCGCGCCGCGGCGTGGACATGCACCTCGTCGCCGATCCGTTCGACGTCGAGCCGGTCGAGCGTCTTGCGCGGGCTGCGTGCCTGACAGTGCGCGGCGCGGAAGGTCGTGAAGTCATGCTCGCCGAGCAGCTGCTGCGCGGCCGCGTGCATCGCCTCGGCGTCGAGCGGCGCCGGCACGCGCCAGGCCAGCCCGGCATCGACGGTGAGCGGTGCGCGGCGGTTGACGATGCGGTAGCGGTAGCTGCGCCCGATGCAATCGAAGCGCGCATGGAAATCGTCGGGCGCCGCCTCGCAGGCGACGATGGCGACGGGGGCGGGGCGGACACGCGCGTTGATCGCCTCCATCAGCCGGAACGCCGCGATCGGACGCTCGACGTCGACATGGGCGACCTGTCCGCGGGCATGCACTCCCGCATCGGTCCGGCCGGCGGCATGGAGCGACGCGTGGACGCCGGTGATGCTCGCCAGCGCCGCCTCGATCGTCGCCTGGACGCTGGGGCCATGTTCCTGCCGCTGCCAGCCCATGAACGGGCGGCCGTCATATTCGACGAGCAGGCGGAAGCGCGTCATCCGGCGCGCCCGCCGGCGGCGACCCGCCAGCCGCGCAGCGCGTCGCGCGCGGCCATCACCGGCTTGCCGGCGCGCTGCAGCAGCAGCGGGCGGATCGCCCGTGCCGCGCAGGCGATCGTCAGCCCGTCGTCGAGCAGCGTGCCCGACGGCCCCGTCGCGTCGACGATCTCGACCTTCAGCAGCTTCACCCGCTCGCCGGCGATTTCGCACCACGCGCCCGGCGTCGGATTGAAGGCACGCACCGCCCGTTCGACCGCCTCGGCCGGCAGCGCGAAATCGAGCTTCGCCTCGGCCTTGTCGATCTTCGCGGCATAGGTGACGCCCTCGTCGGGCTGCACCACCGGCGCCGGACGTCGCGCCAGCGTCTCGACCAGCAGCCGCGCGCCCATCTGCGCCAGCTCGTCGGTGAGCTCGCCGGCGGTCTTGCCGTCGACCGGCGTCGCCGCGTGCAGCAGCATCGGTCCGGTATCGAGCCCGCGCTCCATCTGCATGATGGTGACGCCGGTCTCGCGATCGCCGGCGAGGATGGCGCGCTGGATCGGCGCGGCGCCGCGCCACCGCGGCAGCAGCGACGCGTGGACGTTCAGGCAGCCGTGGCGCGGCGCATCGAGGATCGCCTGCGGGAGGATCAGCCCATAGGCGGCGACGACTGCGACATCGAGATCGAGCGCCGCAAAGGCGGCGCGCTCGGCCTCGTCGCGGAAGTTGGCGGGCGTTCGCACCGCGAGTCCCAGCGCTTCGGCGCGGCGCTGGACGGGGGAGGGGGTCAGCGACCGGCCGCGGTTGGCCGGGCGCGGCGGCTGTGTGTAGACCGCGACGATGTCGTGGCCGGCCTCGACCAGCGCATCGAGCGTCGGCAGGGCGAAATCGGGGGTTCCCATATAGGCGATGCGCATGACAGGATGCGGCTATCGCGGGCGGGGCGGCAATGCAACCCGGCCTTGCCCATTGCGACGTGAAATCCCATATTGCACAATAAGTTCACAAGAGTTTCCTGAGACATGGCTTCATCCGAGATCGACGCGCTGACGCAGGCGCTGGCGCGGCTGCCGGGGCTTGGCCCGCGATCGGCGCGGCGCGCGGTGCTGCATCTGCTCAAGCGGCGCGAGACCGCGCTGACGCCGCTGGTGCGCGCGCTGCAGGCGGTTGAGGCCAGCATGACGACCTGCCGGACCTGCGGCAACGTCGACACGCGCGATCCCTGTGGCATCTGCACCGACGATCGCCGCGATGCCGCCCAGCTGTGCGTCGTCGAGGAGGTCGCCGACCTGTGGGCGCTCGACCGCTCGCGGCTGTTCCCGGGGCGCTACCATGTGCTCGGCGGCCGGCTCTCGGCGCTCGACGGCGTGCGGCCCGAAGACCTCAACATCGAGGCGCTGGTGGCGCGCATCGCCGCCGGCGGCATCGACGAAGTGGTGCTGGCGATGAACGCCACGCTCGAGGGGCAGACGACGATGCACTATGTCGCCGACCGGCTCGAGGGCCTGTCGGTACGCATCACCCAGCTCGCCCATGGCGTGCCGGTGGGCGGCGAGCTCGACTATCTCGACGAAGGGACGCTGGCGCAGGCGCTCAAGGCGCGCCGGCCGGTGACGTGAGGCCTGCGACCCCCCGGCCGCTTGACGAGCCCCGCGCCGATACCTAGCTGGACGCCATGGCCATCCTGCCCATCATCGAAACGCCCGACCCGCGCCTGCGCACCATCTCCAAGCCGGTGGACGCCGTCGACGACGATCTGCGTCGGCTGATGGACGACATGGTCGAGACGATGTACGCGGCGCCCGGCATCGGGCTCGCCGCGATCCAGGTCGGCGTCCCCAAGCGCGCGCTGGTCATCGATCTCCAGGAAGAGGAGGATGCCGAGGGCAAGCCGGTCCGCAACCCGCGCTTCTTCGTCAATCCCGAGGTGACCTGGGAGTCGGACGAGGGCTCGGTCTACAACGAGGGCTGCCTGTCGGTCCCCGAGATGTACGCCGAGGTCGAGCGCCCCGACCGCATCCGCCTCAGCTGGCTCGACTATGACGGCAAGCCGCACGACGAGGAGATCGACGGGCTGCTCGCCACCTGCGTGCAGCACGAGATGGATCACCTCGACGGCATCCTGTTCATCGACCATCTGTCGAAGCTGAAACGCGACATGCTGCTGAAGAAGCTGGAAAAGCTTCGGAAGGCCAACCGCGCCGCCTGATCAGCGGCCTCCTCCCGAGATCGCGTCATCCCGCCGCGCGCGGGGGATTTTCCTGCTGACAGCGCGGTCTAGGCTGTCTTGCTGAGATCAAGTCGCGCGCGCGTCTCGAAATCCTCGACGAGCAGCTTCACGATCGCCTCGGCGACCGCCTCGGGCGTCTTCAGCGTCATCGGATCCTCGCCCGGATAGGCCTGCGCGCGCATCCGCGTTCGCGTCCGCCCCGGGTTGATCACCGCCACGCGCACCGCGCTGGTGTTGCGCACCTCGTCGGCATAGGTGTCGACGATCGCCTCCAGCGCCGCCTTCGACGCCGAATAGGGGCCCCAATAGGGACGCGGGTCGGTGGCGACGCTCGACGTCATCGCGAGCAGCCGGCCGGCGTTCGACAGCCGCAGCAACGGGTCGAAGGCGCGGATCAGCCGATATTGCGCGCTGACGTTCAGCGCCATGATCTTGTCGAACTGCGCCGGCGGTACGTGCGGCAGCGGCATCAGATCGCCGAGCATCGCGGCGTTGAGCGCGAGGATGTCGAGCTTGCCCCAGCGGCCGCCGATCGCCGTCGCCAGCCGGTCGACACCGTCGCCGTCGCCGAGATCGAGCGGTGCGATCGTCGCCGTCCCGCCGGCGTCGGCGATACGCGCTTCCAGCTCTTCGAGCCCGGCCTCGGTGCGGGCGGTGATGACGACATGCGCGCCGGCGACGGCGAGCGCCTCCGCGGTGGCGGCGCCGATGCCGCGGCTCGCGCCGGTAACCAGCGCCAGTCGATCCGCCAGGGGCTTGCTCATGCTACAGCGCGCGCCGTTCGCCGAGCATCGAGAACTGGTCGGGCTGGTCGGCCTCTTCCTGGTCGGTCAGCCGCGTCGGATAGTCGCCGGTGAAGCAGGCATCGCACTGCTGCGGCGCGTCGTCGTCGCGCGCCTCTTCGCCGAGCGCGCGGTAGAGGCCGTCGATCGACAGGAAGGCGAGGCTGTCGACCTTGATGAACTCGCGCATCCGCTCGACGTCCATCTGCGCGGCCAGCAGCTTGGCGCGCTCGGGCGTGTCGACGCCGTAGAAGCAGCTATGCCGCGTCGGCGGCGAGGCGATGCGCATGTGGACCTCGGCGGCGCCGGCGTCGCGCAGCATCTGCATGATCTTGATCGAGGTGGTGCCGCGCACGATCGAATCGTCGATGAGGATCACCCGCTTGCCCTGGATCAGCGCGCGATTGGCGTTGTGCTTGAGCTTGACGCCGAGGTTGCGGATCTGGTCGCCCGGCTGGATGAAGGTGCGGCCGACATAGTGGCTGCGGATGATGCCCAGCTCGAACGGGATGCCCGACTGCTGCGCATAGCCGATCGCCGCCGGCGTTCCCGAATCGGGCACCGGCACGACGATGTCGGCGTCGACCGGGCTTTCGATCGCCAGCTGCTGCCCGATGCGCTTGCGCACCTGGTAGACGCTCGAGCCATCGACGATCGAATCGGGGCGCGAGAAATAGACATGCTCGAAGATGCACGGGCGGGGGCGTTGCGTGCCGAACGGCCGCAGCGAGCGCAGGCCGCGCTCGTTGATGATCACCAGCTCGCCGGGCTCGATCGAGCGCAGGAAAGTCGCGCCGACGACGTCGAGCGCCACCGTCTCCGAGGCGAGGATGTAGCTGTCGTTGAGCCGCCCGAGCACCAGCGGACGGATGCCGAGCGGGTCGCGACAGGCGAGCATGCCCTCGGGGGTCAGGCAGATCAGGCTGTAGGCACCCTCGAGCTGCTTGAGCGCGTCGATGAAGCGGTCGAGCAGCGTGCGATAGGTGCTGGTAGCGACCAGATGGATGATCGTCTCGGTGTCGCTCGTCGACTGGAAGATCGAGCCGCGGCGCACCAGTTCGCGGCGCAGCTTGGTGGCATTCGAGATGTTGCCGTTGTGCGCCACCGCGAAGCCGCCCGACACCAGCTCGGCGTAGAGCGGCTGGACGTTGCGCAGCGCGGTCTCGCCGGTGGTCGAATAGCGGACATGGCCTACGGCGTTGTCGCCGGGCAGGCGGGCGATGATGTCCTCGCGGTCGAAATTGCCAGCGACATGGCCCTGCGCGCGGTGGCTGTGGAAGTCCTTGCCGTCGAAGGTGGTGATGCCGGCCGCCTCCTGGCCGCGATGCTGCAGCGCATGGAGGCCCAGCGCGGTCATCGCCGCAGCGCCCTCGGCGCCGTACACGCCGAATATGCCGCACTCCTCGCGAAGTTTGTCGTCGTCGAAAGGATGCGTCGTAAGCATATGATCCACGCGGATCCCCGAGTCCCTGAGCGAGCGTCGCGGGGCATATAGGGGGCGGGCAGGCGCTTGTCGCCCCCTTGCGTCATGAATATGAAACGGGTCATCGGAACGGCATGAGCAACGCAGACCTCGAAACCACCCTGGAGCTGCGGCCGCGCTTCGACGAGCGCGGCCTCGTGCAGGCGATCGCCACCGATGCCGACAGCGGCGAGCTGCTGATGGTGGCACACATGAACGCCGCGGCGCTCGAGGCGACGATCGCCACCGGCGAGGCGCACTATTGGTCGCGCTCGCGACAGGAAGTGTGGCACAAGGGGGCGACATCGGGCCACGTGCAGAGGGTGGTCGAAATGCGCGTCGACTGTGACCAGGATGCGATCTGGCTGAAGCTGCGGCCGGCGGGACCGGCCTGCCATACCGGCGAGCGCAGCTGCTTCTACCGGGTGGTAGAGGGGCGAAGGCTGGCGCGGTGATCGAGGTCGCGCTGATCGGCGGCACCGGCCTCGTCGGCCGCGAAACGGCGCGACGGCTGTGGGCGAGCGGCGACGTGAGCCTCACCAGCTTCGTGCGGCAGGCGCCCAGGGCGCGCTACGAGCGCAAGATCAGCTTCGAGCAGCTGCTGCACGACGGCGGCGACCATCTCGGGATGCCGCATATCGACGTGGCCGTCTGCTGTCTCGGCACGACGATGAAGGACGCGGGTTCGAAGGGCGGCTTCCGGCGCGTCGACCATGATTATGTGCTCGCTTTCGCCAAGGCGGCGCAGCGGCTGGGGGCGCGCCAGTTCATCCTGGTGTCGTCGGTCGGGGCGAACCGCTCGGCGCGCACCTATTATCTGGCCGTGAAGGGCGAGGTCGAGGCCGCGGTGGCGCGGCTCGGCTTCGAACGTGTCGACGTCATCCGGCCGGCGCTGCTGCTCGGCAACCGGCGCAGACCGCGGCTCGGCGAGCGGCTGGCGATGCTGGCGATGACGCTCGTCCGGCCGCTGCTGCGCGGGCCGCTGACGCGCTATCGGGCGACGCGCGCCGATACCGTCGCGCGGGCCATCGTGTCGCTGGTCGGTGCCGGCGGCCGCGGCCGCTACCTCTACGAAAATCCGCAGCTCGATCTAGTTGACGTTAACGTAAACGTCAACTAGCGTCCGCGACCGATGAACGATGAGTCGCTTTTCGCGCGATCGCCCGTCGACGCCGCCGGCGCCGACGCCGAAAGCTTCACGATCACCGATCTGGCGCTGACCTTCAACGTGACGCCGCGCGCGATCCGCTTCTACGAGGATCAGGGGCTGATCAGCCCGCAACGCCAGGGGCAGAACCGCATCTACTCGCGGCGCGACCGCGCCCGGCTGGCCTGGATCCTGCGCGGCAAGCGCGTCGGCTTCAGCCTCGCCGAAATCCGCGAGATGATCGACCTCTACGACGCGGGCGACGGACGGGCGCGGCAGCGCGCGCTGACCATCGAACGCTGCCGCGACCGCATCGAGGCGCTGACCGAGCAGCGCGCCGACATCGACGACATGATCGACGAGCTGCAACGCTTCGTCACCATTCTCAACGACATGGTGCCGCCCGCCGGCGCCGCTTCGACAGGAGCCTGACATGCCCACCTACCGCGCGCCGGTGAAGGACACGCAGTTCGTGCTGCAGCACATCGTGCAGCTCGACAAATATTCGAACCTGCCCGGCTTCGCCGAGGCGACGCCCGACATCGTCGGCGCGATCCTCGAGGAGGGCGCCAAGTTCGTCGAGGGCGTGCTCCAGCCGCTGAACCAGGTCGGCGACCGCGAGGGCTGCACGCGCCACGACGACGGCTCGGTGACGACGCCGACCGGCTTCAAGGACGCCTACAAGCAGTTCTGCGACGCCGGCTGGAACACGCTGTCGGGGCCGTCGGCCTATGGCGGGCAGGAGATGCCGCATCCGATCTCGATGGCGTTCGAGGAGTATATGATCTCGGCCAACATGGCGTTCGGCATGTATCCGGGGCTGACGCACGGCGCGATCGCCGCGATCAACGTCGCCGGCTCGGACGAGCAGAAGCAGAAATATCTGCCCAACATGGTCCAGGGCCGCTGGACCGGCACGATGAACCTCACCGAGCCGCACTGCGGCACCGACCTCGGGCTCATCCGGACCAAGGCCGATCCGCAGGCCGACGGCAGCTACAGGATCACCGGCACCAAGATCTTCATCTCGGCGGGCGAGCACGATCTCTCCGAGAACATCGTCCACCTCGTGCTGGCGAAGATCGCCGGCGCGCCCGACGACGTGAAGGGCATCAGCCTGTTCATCGTGCCGAAGTATCTCGTCAACGACGACGGCTCGCTCGGCGACCGCAACAGCCTCCAGTGCGGCTCGATCGAGCACAAGATGGGCATCCACGGCAATTCGACCTGCGTCATGAACTATGACGGCGCCACCGGCTATCTGGTCGGCGAGGCCAACAAGGGTCTCAAGGCGATGTTCATCATGATGAACGCCGCGCGGCTCGGCGTCGGGCTGCAGGGGCTCGGCATCGCCGAGGTCGCCTATCAGAACGCCGTCACCTACGCGAAGGACCGCCGCCAGGGCCGCGCGCTCAACGGCGCCGCCGACCCCGATGCCAAGGCCGACCCGATCATCGTCCACCCCGACGTGCGCCGCATGCTGATGGACGGCCGCGCCTTCGCCGAGGGCGCGCGCGCGCTGGCGCTGTGGGGGGCGCTGCAGGTCGATCTCAGCCACAAGGCGCAGACCGAGGAGGAGCGGCAGACCGCCGACGACCTGATCTCGCTGCTGACGCCGGTCATCAAGGGCGTGTTCACCGACAAGGGCTATGACACCGCCACCGCCTCGCAGCAGGTCTATGGCGGCCACGGCTACATCGCCGAATGGGGCATGGAGCAGTTCGTCCGCGACGCACGCATCGCGCAGATCTACGAGGGCACCAACGGCGTCCAGGCGATGGACCTCGTCGGCCGCAAGCTCGGCGCCAAGGGCGGCCGCGCGGTCATGGCCTATTTCCAGCTGATCGGGCAGGCGGTCGCCGACGCCAAGGGCGACGAGCGGCTGGCGCCGCTGAGCGCGGGGCTCGAGAAAGCGCTCGGCGAGCTGCAGGCGGCGACGATGTGGCTGATGCAGAACGCCATGGCCAACCCCAATAACGCCGGGTCGGCGGCCTATGCCTATATGCAGCTGATGGGCATCGTCGCGATGGGCCATATGTGGCTGCTGATGGCGAAGGCGAGCCACGAGCAGCTCGACGCGGGCGCGTCGGACATCGCCTTCTACGAGGCGAAGCTGATCACCGCGCGTCACTTCGCCGACAGCCAGTTCGCGCTGGCGGGTGCGCTGCGTCGCAAGATCGAGGCGGGATCGGAGGCGCTGATGGCGCTGCCGGTCGAGTCATTTTGAGCCCACTGGGCTGAGTTTACGAGGGAGCAAGGCCATGGCCGAAGCCTATATCTACGACGCCGTCCGCACCCCGCGCGGCAAGGGCCGCAAGGACGGCAAGCTGCACGAGATCACCCCGATCCAGCTGGCGACGCAAGTGCTCGAGGCGATCCGCGACCGCAACCCGATCGACACCGCCGACGTCGACGACGTCGTGCTCGGCTGCGTCTCGCCGGTCGGCGAGCAGGGCGCCGACATCGCGCGCGTCGCGGTGCTCAACGCCGACTATGCGCAGACGACGGCGGGCGTGCAGATCAACCGCTTCTGCGCGAGCGGGCTCGAGGCCTCGAACATGGCCGCCGCCAAGGTGATGGCCGGCGAGGCGATGTTCGCGATCGGCGGCGGCGTCGAGAGCATGTCGCGCGTGCCGATGGGCGCCGACGGCGGCGCCTGGGCGATGGACCCGGCGGTCGCCTACAAGACCTATTTCATGCCGCAGGGCATCGGCGCCGACCTGATCGCCACCAAATGGGGCTTCAGCCGCGACGACGTCGACGCCTATGCCGTCGAGAGCCAGAAGCGCGCCGCCAAGGCGTGGAGCGAGGGCCGCTTCAAGAAATCGATCGTGCCGGTCAAGGACGTGATCGGCGAGGTCGTGCTCGACCATGACGAGCATATGCGCCCGCAGACCGACATGCAGTCGCTGGCCAGCCTCAGCCCGGCCTTCGCGGCGATGGGCGAGCAGATGCCCGGCTTCGACGCGATCGCGCTGCAGCGCTATCCCGAGGTCGAGAAGGTCAACCATGTCCACCATGGCGGCAACTCCTCGGGCATCGTCGACGGCGCCGCCGCGGTGCTGATCGGCAACAAGGAAATGGGCGAGAAATATAGCCTGAAGCCGCGCGCCCGCATCCGCGCGATGGCGTCGATCGGTTCCGAGCCGTCGATCATGCTGACCGGGCCCGAGTTCGTCAGCCAGAAGGTGCTCAAGCGCGCCGGCATGGACACCAGCGACATCGATCTCTTCGAGCTCAACGAAGCCTTCGCGAGCGTGGTGCTGCGCTACATGCAGGCGCTCGGCCTCGACCATGCCAAGGTCAACGTCAACGGTGGCGCCATCGCGATGGGCCACCCGCTCGGCGCCACCGGCGCGATGATCCTCGGCACCGTGCTCGACGAGCTCGAGCGCACCGGCAAGGGCACCGCGCTCGTCAACCTGTGCGTCGGCGCCGGCATGGGCACCGCCACCATCATCGAGCGCATCTAGCAATCACGGTCGTCATCCCCGCGAAGGCGGGGACCCAGCACGGGAAATAGCACCAGCGGTAGCTGGCAAGTCATCGCCGGACTGGATCCCCGCCTTCGCGGGGATGACGATAACGGGAGGGAGTTCCCACAATGACCGAAACCATCAAGTTCGACCTCGACGCCGACGGCATCGCGCTGCTGACCATCGACGTGCCCGGCCAGACGATGAACGTCATCACCGGCGAGCTGACGCGCGACCTCGGCACGCTCATCGAGCGCATCGCCACCGACGAGGCGATCAAGGGCGCCGTCGTCACCAGCGGCAAGAAGACCGGCTTCATGGCCGGCGCCGATCTGAAGGGCATGGGCGGCATGTTCGCCGGCGCGGGCGGCGATGACGGCGGCAAGTCGAAGATGGCGCGGCTGTTCGACGGCGTCTTCGAGCTCAACAAGCTGTTCCGCCGGCTCGAGACCTGCGGCAAGCCGGTCGCCGCGGCGATCAACGGGCTGGCGCTCGGCGGCGGGCTCGAGCTCTGCCTCGCGACGCATTACCGCGTCGTCGCCGACAATCCGAAGATCCAGCTCGGGCTGCCCGAAGTGCTCGTCGGGCTGCTGCCCGGCGCCGGCGGCACGCAGCGGCTGCCGCGGCTGATGGGCGTGCAGGCGGCGCTGATGTACCTGACGCAGGGCAAGTTCATGAGCCCGCAGGAAGCGCAGGGCTTCGGCGTGGTGCACGAGGTGGTGCCGGCGGACCAGGTAGTCGAGAAGGCCAAGGCCTGGGTGAAGGCCAACCCGACCAAGGGCGTGCAGCCGTGGGACGAGAAGAATTTCAAATTCCCCGGCGGCGTCGGCGGCTTCAACCCGGCGTTCGCGCAGACCTTCGTCGGCGGCACCGCGATGATCGGCGCCAAGACCTTCCACAACATGAACGCACCAATCGCCATCCTGTCGGCGGTCTACGAGGGCTCGCAGCTGCCGATGGACACGGCGATCCGCGTCGAGAGCAAATATTTCGCCAAGCTGATCGCCGATCCGCAGGCGATGAACATGGTCCGCACGCTGTTCGTCAACAAGCAGGCGGCCGAGCGCGGCGCGCGCCGTCCGGCGGGCATCGCCCCGATGCCGACGAAGAAGGTCGGCATGCTCGGCGCCGGGCTGATGGGCGCCGGCATCGCCATGGTGTCGGCGCAGGCCGGCATCGAGGTGGTGCTGCTCGACCAGAGCCAGGAGGCGGCCGACAAGGGCAAGCAGTACACCGCCGACCGCCTCGCCAAGAAGAAGACCTCGCCCGAGAAGACCGCCGAGATTCTCGGCCGCATCCATGCGACGACCAACTACGAGGATCTGAAGGGCTGCGACCTGATCATCGAGGCGGTGTTCGAGACGCGCGAGATCAAGGCCGACGTGACCAAGAAGACCGAGGCGGTGGTCGGCGCCGACACCATCTTCGGCTCGAACACCTCGACCTTGCCGATCACCGGCCTCGCCGAGGCCTGGTCGAAGCCCGATAATTTCATCGGCATCCACTTCTTCTCGCCTGTCGAGAAAATGCCGCTGGTCGAGATCATCGTCGGTAAGAAGACCGGCCCGCAAGCCATTGCCAAGGCGCTCGATTATGTTGCGCAGATCAGGAAGACGCCGATCGTCGTCAACGACAGCCGCGGCTTCTACACCTCGCGCTGCTTCGGCACCTACGTCCAGGAAGGGCTGACGATGCTCGGCGAGGGCGTCGGCCCGGCGCTGATCGAGAATGTCGGCAAGATGGCCGGCATGCCGGTCGGACCGCTGGCGGTCAACGACGAGGTCGGCCTCGACCTCAGCTACAAGGTCGCGCAGGCGACCAAGAAGGACTTGGGCGACGCCTACAAGGGCGGCCCCGGCGAGAAGGTCATCGAGACGATGGTCGGCGCCGAGCGCTTCGGCCGCAAGAACGGCAAGGGCTTCTACGCCTATCCCGCCGACGGCAAGAAGCATCTCTGGCCCGATCTCGCGACGATCTTCCCGCAGGCGGACGTCCAGCCGAGCCCCGGCGAGGTTCGCGAACGCCTGGTGTTCCGTCAGCTCGTCGAGACGGCGCGCTGCTACGCCGAGGGCGTGCTCGAGACACCCGAGGACGGCGATCTCGGCGCGATCTTCGGCTGGGGCTTCGCGCCGCACACCGGCGGGCCGTTCAGCCACATGGACACGCTCGGCCTCGCCAATGTCGTCCAGACGCTCGACCGGCTGACGCAGGCGCACGGCGAACGCTTCGCGCCGCCGCAGCTGCTGCGCGACATGGCGGCCAGGAACGAGACTTTCTATGGCAATGCCGCGAAGGCGAAGCAGGCGGCGTAATCAAAAAGCCCTCTCCCCGGCGGGGAGAGGGCCTTTAGCCGCTCACGGCGTCGCCGGCGCGAACTCGAGCGCCTGGATCTCGACCTGCTGTTTGGGCGAGCGTTGGACGCGGCCGGAGACGCGGCCCGTCTCGCAGGTCCAGCTGAAGCTGCCTTCCATCGCCGAGATCGGCCGGATCGGCGCGTCGATCCTGCAGTTGCCCACCTCGGCCTTCACGTCGGCGATCTGCTTCTTCCAGCGCGCAGCGTCGCGGTCGAGCAGCATGTTGTTGCCGAGCGGCGCGGCGGCGATATCGCCGGCCTTCCACACCGACTTCGCGGCCTCGTAGGCCGCGGTCAGCCCGGCACTGACCGGTTCTTCGCGATTGGTCAGCGCGCCGGCCTTCTGCAGCGCGAGCAGGGCGCGCCAGGCGGGCAGCGACGCGCCGCCGTAGGTGCGGCTCGAGAAGGCGAAGATGCCGACGCCCTTGTCGGGGAGCAGCAGCACGATCGATCCATATCCCGGATAGCCGCCGGTGTGGCTGACGACGCGACCGACGTCGCAATCATGCGTGACCGACCAGCCCATCGCATAGTTGACCGCCTGGCGGCACGCTGCGCCACCGATGGCGGCCGGCCGCATCCGTCCCGCACCGAAATTGCTTCCCGTCACGATCTCGCGAACGGTGGCGCGCTTCACCGGGCCGGAATCGGCGCCGTCGCGCGCCGGCCAGGCCGACAGCAGGAAGCTGACCCATTTGGCGAAGTCGTTGGCGCTGGTCTCGACGCCGCCCATCGCCCCGAACGCGCCGTCCTTCATGTTGGGCTCGCGGACCCATCGATTGTCCTGCCAGCGATAGCCGATCGCGCGACGATCCGCCGGCGAGGCGAGCACGTCGAAGCCGGTCGACGCCATGCCGAGCGGCGCCATGATCTCTCGGCGGATATAGTCCTGATAGCCTGTGCCCGAGACGTTGGTGACGATGCGCCCGAGCAGCGCATAGCCGAGGTTCGAATATTCCATCGCCAGACCGGGCGGGCGCGAGAAGGCGGTGCCCTCGGCGAGCAGCGCGCTGAACTCGGCCTCGGTCATCACCTGCTGGCGATCGCCCCACGGGTTGTCCTCGACGAAGCCGGCGGTGTGGTTGAGCAGGTGGCGGACGGTGATCTTCGGGCTGTCGCTGGTCGGATAGCGCCACACCTTCAGCTCGGGGACATAGGTCTCCGCCGGGGCGTCGAGCGCGAGCTTGCCCTCGTCGCGGAGCTTGAGGATGGCCAGCGCGGTGAACGCCTTCGACATCGAGGCGATGCGGAACAGGCTGTCGGCGGTCACCGGCCGCTTGGTCGCGACGTCCTGGATGCCGAGCCCGTCGACATGCACCAGCCTGCCGTCGGCGACGATCCCGTAGACGACGCCGGGCGCGTGGCTGGCCAGCCGCCAGTCGGCGAAGATCCTGTCGACCTCGGCGAGCGTGGCCTTGTCAGGCGCCGCGGCGTGTGCCGCCGATGCCGCGGCCAGCAGCAGGCCGATCAACCCCACGCGAAGCTTCATTCCCCGTCTCCCCGATGTCGCTGCGGCAAAGTCTAGGCGAGGCTGGCGACCGCGTCACGCCGGGTCGATCAGGTATTTCTCCAGCGTCGCGCGCATCGGCGCGGGGAGGGGAGCCGGCCCCTCGTCGCCGATGTGCGTCAGCACCACCTCGGCAAGCCCGATGCAGCGTTCCTGCTGGAACAGCGCCTGCGCGAAGCGGAAGCTCCGGCTGCCAAGGCTGGCAATGCCGACGCCGACGCTGATCGCGTGCGGATATTGGCCTTCGGCGAGATAGTCGACCGCCGCATGCGCCACCATCAGCCGGTAGCGATCCCAGCCGGGCTCGCGCTGGCGCAGCGCCGCCATGAAGCGGATCCGGCCTTCCTCGTAGAAGCGCATCGCCGACACGTTGTTGAGGTGATGCCAGACGTCCATGTCACCGAAACGCATCTCGAGCGTCGCGGCGAACGGATAGGCGGCGGGGTCGCGCCGCCGGGGATCGTCCCTCATGCCTCGGTGGGCAGGAAGTCCGGCACCGACAGATAGCGCTCGCCGGTGTCGTAGTTGAAGCCGAGGATGCGGCTGCCCTTGGGCAGTTCGGGGAGCTTCTGCGCGATCGCCGCGAGGGTGGCGCCCGACGAGATCCCAACGAGCAGCCCTTCCTCGCGCGCCGCTCGCCGCGCATATTCCTTGGCGTCGTCGGGCGCGACCTGAATGACCCCGTCGAGCAGCTGCGTGTGCAGGTTCTTGGGCACGAAGCCGGCGCCGATGCCCTGGATCGGGTGCGGGCCGGGCTGGCCGCCCGAAATCACCGGCGACAGCGTCGGCTCGACCGCGAACACCTTGAGCTGGGGCCAGGCCTTCTTGAGCACCTGCGCGGTGCCGGTGATATGGCCGCCGGTGCCGACGCCGGTAACCAGCGCATCGATCGGTGTGTCGGCGAAGTCGGCGAGAATTTCCTGAGCCGTCGTACGGACATGCACCTCGATGTTCGCAGGATTGTCGAACTGCTGCGGCATCCAGGCGCCCGGCGTGTCGCGCACGATCTCGAGTCCGCGCTCGATGGCGCCCTTCATCCCCTTCTCGCGCGGGGTGAGGTCGAAGCTGGCGCCGTAGGACAGCATCAGCCGGCGGCGTTCGACCGACATCGATTCGGGCATGACCAGCACGAGCTTGTAGCCCTTCACCGCCGCGACCATGGCGAGGCCGATGCCGGTGTTGCCCGAAGTCGGCTCGACGATCGTCCCGCCCGGCCGGAGCTCGCCCGAAGCCTCCGCCGCCTCGATCATCGCCAGCGCGATGCGGTCCTTGATCGAGCCGCCCGGATTGGTGCGCTCCGACTTCGACCACACCTCGTCGCCGGGGAACAGCCGGTTGAGGCGGATGTGCGGCGTGTTGCCGATCGTCTCGAGGACGCTGTTGGCTTTCATGATCTTCCCTTCTCGGCCTTGGGATCGAGCCCAGCCACCATGGCGGGTGGGCCGTCGTCAACGAAGCTTTTGTTGCCGACGTCTGCGATGATCTTGGGCTCGGGTGCGACGAACCGGTCGGCCTTGCGCAGGGCCGGGAAGCACCAGGCGGAAAGACCGGTGACGACGACGGCGAGTCCGCCGCCGATCACCACCGATTCCACCGGTCCCAGCCAGCTCGCGAAGGTGCCCGAGCGAAACTCGCCGAGTTCGTTCGAGGCGGAGATGAACAGCCCCGAGACCGACGAGACCCGCCCGCGCATCGCGTCGGGCGTGTGAAGCTGGATCAGCGAGCTGCGGACGTAGACGCTGATCATGTCGGCGGCGCCGAGCACGACGAGGCTGGCGAGCGACAGCCACATCACCTCCGACGCGCCGAAGACCATCGTCGAGAGCCCGAACAGGCCGACGCAGAGAAACATCTTGTGGCCGACGTGGCGATGGAGCGGCCGCTTGGCGAGGTACAGCGCGGTGAGCGCCGCCCCGGCGGCGGGCGCCGCACGCAGATAGCCGAGGCCCTCCGGACCGACGTGGAGGATGTCGCGGGCATAGACCGGCAGCATCGCCGTCGCGCCGCCGAGCAGTACCGCGAACAGATCGAGCGAGATTGCGCCGAGGACGATCTTGTTGTCGCGGACGTAGGCGAGGCCTTCGATCACCGCCCGCAACGGATGCGACTGGCCGGCGTTGCCGCGCGGGATCGCGCGTACCCACAGGAAGGCGACGAGCGCCACGCCGAGCAGCAGCGCCGACACTTCGTAGGACCGCGCCGGATCGATCGCATACAGCAGGCCGCCCACCATCGGGCCGGCGATCGCGCCCGCCTGCCAGGCGATCGAGTTGAGCGCGATTGCCGAGGGAAGCAGCTCGCGCGGAACGAGGTTCGGCGCGAACGACGACAGCGCCGGTCCGGCAAAGGCGCGGCCCACGCCGAGCAGCACCGCGACGATGAACAGCGCCGGCAGGTCGACCGCGTCCTGCCAGGCGAGCAGCGCCAGCGCCGCCGCGCAGCCGAGTTCGAGCGCCAGCGACGACCGGACGATCCAGCGCCGGTCGACACGATCGGCGACATAGCCCGCGACGAGCGTCAGCAGGAACAGCGGCAGGAACTGGGCGAGGCCGACCATCCCCAGCCAGAAAGCGGCGTCGCGGATGCTCATGCCGTCGTCGCGCGCCACGTCGTAGACGTGGAGGCCGATGACTACGACCAGCGCGACGCTGGCGATCGTGCTCGTCAGCCGCGTTGCCCAGAAGGCGCGGTAGTCGCGAATCTGGAAGGGGGAGGTGGGCGCCACACCCCGCTCTTAGGATGCTAAGCGCTCGCGCGGAAGTCGCGGATTACCGACAGCGCCCGATCGATTTCCTCGGGATTGTTGCGGATGCTCGGCGTCAGCCGGACGTGCGGCGTGCGATAGGGCGCGACCGAGGCGAGGATGCGCTTTTCCTGCAGATGCTCGACCATGTCCCACGGGTTGCCGCCGGTGATGTCGAACGACACGATGCCCGCCGACAGCTCGGCGGAGCGCGGCGTGCGCAAGGTGACGTGGCCGAAGCCGGCAAGGCCTTCCTTGAGCTGCGCGGCGAGCTCGGCGGTGCGCGCGGCGATCTTCGCCTTGCCGATCGCGCGATGCAGCGCGAAGGCTTCGGGCGTCGACCAGAGATGCTCGAAGGCCTTGAATCCTCCCGGCGTCACCATCGCCGCCGTCGTCGGCACCGGCGGGTCGTCGCGCTTCCAGCGGCCATAGCCGTCGCTGTCGAGAAAGCTCGGAATCATCGGGTCGAGCGCCGCCCAGCTGTCGGCGCGGCCGGCGATGATGCCGGTGCCGCGCGGCCCGAACAGCCATTTGTGGCAGCCGGCCATGAGGAAATCGGCGCCGAGGTCGTCGAGCGTCGCATCCTGGTTGCCGAAGCCGTGCACGCCATCGACGCACAGCAGTATCCGGTCGTCGGGGCCGCGCCCGGCGTTGAGCCGCGCCAGCCGCTCGCCGATCTGGGCGATCGGCATCTTGAGCCCGGTGCTCGAATGCACCCAGGTCAGCGCGACGGCGCGCGTGTTGGGCCGGATCGCCGCCATGATGCTGTCGGCGAGCGCGTCGGCGGTGATGCCGTCGAGCGTCTCGTACAGCGGGATCTTGCGCACCGAGGCGCCGGTCCGGCTGGCGGCGACGCGCAGCGCTTCATGCGTGACATAATAGTCCTTGGTGGTCGTCAGCACGTCCTGGTCGGCGCGCAGCTTGAGCCCGCGATAGACCAGCGCGACGCTCTGCGTCGTGCTGTCGGTGAGCGCGATCTGGTCGCCGGCGACGCCGAGATAGCCGCCGGCGGCCGAGCGCGCTGCTTCCTGCAACCGGTCGTTGTTGTCGCGCAGGTAGACGACGGGATTGGCGTCGAGCGCGGCGCGATGCCGTGCGATCGCATCGGCGACCGGCCTGGGATGCGAGGTCAGCAGCATCGCGCTCATGTCGGTCCACGCGGGATCGAGCGCGAACAGCGCGCGGAAGTCCGCCCAGTCGCCGTCGCCGGCCATCAGCCGCGCCAGGCTGCCCTCGGCGCTATCCGAGCTGCAGCTCGCCAGCGCGCCCGCGCCCACGGCGAGCGCCGCGGCGCCCAGAAGTTGTCGTCGATCGATCGTCATGGCTCTCGTGAACTACGCTGCTGCCCGTCATCAGGACGCGAACCGCTCGCTCGGGTTCCGATGCTTCGCAATTCGCGCCGCATTTCTTAGAGGATGGCGGCGGTCGCGTCGCCTCCGCATCGCCGCCTGCGGCCTTGTTGCGCAGGGTCGTTGCGTCGGCGTAACGCTGCCTGGCCTTGACGCGCGCGCGGCCGCGGCGAACAGTCGAGGCGATGGCGTCCACTCCCGACATGCTGCGCGACGAGCTGCCCGACCCGATCGAGTGGCCGCACCTGCCCGGCGCGCAGCGCCATTTCGCGCTGACCGTTCTGGTGGTCATCCTCCTCGGCCTCGCCTCGACGATGCTCGTCGGCTGGGCGATGGGCAGCTGGGAGGTCATGGCGCTCTACGGGGCGCTGGTGCTCACCGGCGCCGCCGTCGGTTATGCCGCGGCGCTGGGCAAGGCGCGACGCGGCGGCGGCCGCATCGACTGGGCGCTGGTGCGCGCCGCGCTCGACGCGCGAACCGATGCGCTCGCGATCACCGACGGCGCCGAGCGGCTGGTCTGCGCCAACGAATCCTACGGCATCAAGTGCGGCGGCTATCCCGCGCCCTACGAGCTGGCGGCGGCGGGGTCGGAAGCGCGCGCGGCGATCGAGCAGGTCGCGCTCGAGGCGCGCCGCGACGGGCAGGGGCGCGCCGACGTCGCCGTGATCGTCAACGGCGAGCCGCGGACGCTGCAGGTGACCTGCCGTCCCGCCGAGCTCAGCCGACGCCACCTGTTGTGGACGATGCGGCGGTCGGCGGTCGACAAGCTCCACGACGACACCGCGGCGCTGCTCGAAGGGCCGTTCGGCGCCTGGTTCGGCGCGGCCGGCATGATGGCGGTGATGACCAACCGGGCCGGGCTGACGCTCGCCGCCAACTGGGAATTCCGGCAGGCGCTGTGGCCGCACGGGCAGCCGCCGATCAACCTGAGCGAGGCGCTGATCCTCGTCGACGGCAAGCCGGCGGCGCTGCGGCTGGCCGACGGCGCGACCCGCGCGGTGCGCATCATCGAGCTGCCGCTGCAGGCGGCGCCCGAGGCGACCGCCGATGCCTATCTGTTCCTGCTCGTCGAGGAGCAGCCCGGCCCCGGCGCGCTGGCGCTAGCCGACAACGTCCCCGCGCTGCTTGGCAGCCTGCCGCTCGGGCTGGCGCTCGCCGACCGCGACGGCCGGCTCAACTTCATGAACGCCGCCTTCGCCGAGACGGCGGGGGCACCGGCCGATGCGCGGGTGATCTATCCGACCGAGCTGGTGGTCGACGACGACAAGGCGATGGTCTCGGATGCGGTCCGCCGCGCCGCCGGCGGCTACCGCAAGGCGCGCGACCTGCGCATCCGGCTGAAGAACCGGCCCGAGGAGCAGACCATCCTCACCATCGCGCGTGCGCCGGGGCTGGGCGCCGCCGAGGTGGTGCTGTCGCTCAAGGACAATCGCGAGCAGATGAAGCTCGAGCGCCAGATCGCCCAGGCGACCAAGATGCAGGCGGTCGGCCAGCTCGCCGGCGGCGTCGCGCACGACTTCAACAACATCCTGACCGCGGTGATCGGCTATTGCGACCTGATGCTGCTGCGTCATTCGCCGGGCGATTCCGACTTCGACGACATCAACCAGATTCGCCAGAACGCCAATCGCGCCGCCAACCTCGTGCGCCAGCTGCTCGCCTTCTCGCGCCAGCAGACGCTGCGCCCGCAGATCATCCAGGTCTCCGACGTCGTCGGCGAGCTGTCGCACCTGATGAAGCGGCTGCTCGGCGAGACGGTGACGCTGTCGGTCAAGCATGGCCGCAACATCGGGCTGGTCCGCGTCGATCCGGGTCAGCTCGAACAGGTGATCGTCAACCTCGCGGTCAATGCGCGCGACGCGATGCCCGAGGGCGGCGAGCTGGTGATCTCGACCTATGCGGTGCCGGCGGGCGAGGTGAAGGCGCTCGGCTACGAGATGATGCCCGTCGCGCCCTATGTCGCGATCTCGGTCAAGGATACCGGCACCGGCATCGCGCCCGACATCATCGGCAAGATCTTCGAGCCCTTCTTCACGACCAAGGAGTTCGGCAAGGGCACCGGGCTCGGGCTGTCGACCGTCTACGGCATCGTCAAGCAGACCGGCGGCTTCATCTTCGCCGACTCGCCGCCGGGGAAGGGTACGACCTTCACCATCTATCTGCCGGTGCACGCCGATGCGCCCGAGCCGGTGGTCGAGGCCGTGCCCGAGGCGCCCGCCACCGACCTGTGGGGCAAGGGTACCGTCCTGCTCGTCGAGGACGAAGGCACCGTGCGCGCCGTTGCCGAGCGGGCGCTGACGCGCAAGGGCTATCAGGTGCTCACCGCCGCGCACGGCGAGGAAGCGCTCGAGATTCTCGGCAAGCGCGAGCAGGGGGTCGACCTGCTCATTTCCGACGTGGTGATGCCGACGATGGACGGCCCGACGCTGGTGCGCGCCGCGCGCGAGCGCTTCCCGACGCTGCGCATCCTGTTCATGTCGGGCTATGCCGAGGAGCAGCTGCGAAAGTCGATCGACGTGCCGGGGGCCGGCTTCCTTCCCAAGCCCTTTTCGGTGCAGGAACTCGGCGAGGCGGTGCGCGCCGCCATCACCCGCGACGTGACCTGAGGCGAAGCCGCTTGAGAAGCCGCCATCGTTCCGATAACGTTCATCCCCGGTTGTACGGTCCTCACGGGGCGGCTTTGACGCATCGACTCCAGATCAGCGTTTCGGGTATGGGCGCGCCTCGGTGCGGTGAGTGGGGGCGTTGATGTCGGATGTAGCGTTGGCGGGCTGTCGGGTGCTGGTGGTCGAGGACGAGGTCCTGATCGGCATGGTGCTCGAGGATATTCTCGACATGCTGGGATGCACGCTGGCCGGCATGGCCGCGACGATGGACGAGGCGCACGAGCTGGCGAACAGCACGGCGTTCGACGTCGCCATCCTCGACGTCAACGTCGGCGCCGACCCGGTGTTTCCGCTGGCCGACGCCATCATGGAGCGCGGCATTCCGATCGTCTTCGCCACCGGCTCGCTGCCCGACAGCCTTCCGGCGCGGTTTTCCGGCTGCCCGGTGCTCGAGAAGCCCTACGTCTTCGCAGGCGTCGAGGCGGCGATCGCGCGCGCCTGGCGGGTCACCGCCGGCTGACGCCGACGGGGGCGGCGACGTACTTGTTACGTTCCGCGGGCGTCCCTGAATAAAGAAGATATATAACAAGAGGTTGCGAAGATATTCTTCGAATGTTCTCCCTCTTGCCAGAAAAGAACAAAGCGCGTACGCTGCGTCAGTTGAAAGCGTATGTCGACACGGCTACGAGAGGGTGAGACAGTGACAGCTCCGCTTCGATTGGTGAAAGACGACATGGACAGGCAAAAGGCGCTCGACGCCGCGCTCGCGCAGATCGACCGCGCGTTCGGCAAGGGCTCGGCGATGAAGCTCGGCCAGAAGGAAGCGATCGAGATCGAGGCGATCTCGACGGGCTCGCTCGGCCTCGACATCGCGCTGGGTATCGGCGGTCTGCCCAAGGGCCGCGTCGTCGAGATCTACGGCCCGGAATCGTCGGGCAAGACGACGCTCGCGCTGCACGTCATCGCCGAATCGCAGAAGAAGGGCGGCACCGCGGCGTTCATCGACGCCGAGCATGCGCTCGATCCCGTCTACGCCCGCAAGCTCGGCGTCGACATCGACAATCTGATCGTCTCGCAGCCCGACACCGGCGAGCAGGCGCTCGAGATCGTCGACACGCTGGTGCGCTCGAACGCCATCGACGTGCTGGTGGTGGACTCGGTCGCGGCGCTGGTGCCGCGCGCCGAGATCGAGGGCGAGATGGGCGACAGCCACGTCGGCCTCCAGGCGCGCCTGATGTCGCAATCCTTGCGCAAGCTCACCGGCTCGATCAGCCGTTCGAACTGCCTCGTCATCTTCATCAACCAGCTGCGCATGAAGATCGGCGTCATGTACGGCAACCCCGAGACGACGACCGGCGGCAATGCGCTGAAATTCTACGCCTCGGTGCGCCTCGACATCCGCCGCACCGGCGCGATCAAGGACCGCGACGAGGTCGTCGGCAATTCGACGCGCGTCAAGGTCGTCAAGAACAAGGTCGCGCCGCCGTTCAAGCAGGTCGAATTCGACATCATGTACGGCGAGGGCGTGTCGAAGGTCGGCGAGATTCTCGACCTCGGCGTCAAGGCCGGGCTGATCGAGAAGTCGGGCGCCTGGTTCAGCTATGATTCGACGCGCATCGGCCAGGGTCGCGAGAACGCCAAGACCTTCCTCAAGGAAAATCCGGCGATGCTCGACCGGCTCGAAAGGACCATCCGCGACAATGCCGCGGGCGTTGCCGAGACGATGCTCGTCGGCCCGTCGGAGGACGATGACGCCTGAGATAGCCGGCTGATCGGACGGGAAGGCTCGCCGTCACCGGCGGGCCTTTCTGCTTTTCTCGGCCTGCCCAACTCACAAGGCGGGCGCGGCTGTCGAGCCGCTGATCCTGCGCGGCCCGTGCCTGTCGGACGGGCGCTCGCGGCGTCGACCTCGGGTCAGGGATCGGCGCGGACGACATCGAGCGATCGTCGCAGGTCCTCCATGAAGATCGGCTTGACCAGCGTTGCGACGGCGATGTCGGCATGGTCCGCCGCGACGTCCTTTTGCCCTGTTGCGAAGATCACCGGGACGCCGCGCGATCGAAGCCATCGCGCCGCATCCGGCCCGGTACTGCCATCGGCCAGATCGATGTCCACGAGCGCGACGTCGGCGACCAGTCGGGGTAGATCGACAAGCTGCTGGAAGCTCTCCGCCGACCCGCAAAACACATGGCCGAGATCCTCGATCATCTGTTCGAGGTGAAAAGCGATCAGCGGATTATCTTCGAGGCAAAAAATACGCAGCGGTGGCGACGCGGGGCAAGGGGAGGTCATCCCCCGGTAACGCGCCGCTTCCTCAGGAGTTGCTGACGATTCGCGACGCCGGTCCGGAGACCTGGCAGAACAGTCCGCCCGGCTGGAAATCGATGACCGGCGGTCGCGCGAACAGGCTGCCCAAAGCGGAGCGCAGATAGCGTGTACCATAGCCGGTGCGCGTCGGCGCGACCACGGGCGGCCCGCCGCTTTCCCGCCATTCCACCGTCAGGGTGTCGCCATCCAGCGCCCATCGAAAGGCCACGCTGCCCGCGGGATCGGACAGCGCGCCATATTTGATCGCGTTCGTCGTCAACTCGTGCAGGCAGAGCGCCAGCGTCGTCCCGCCCTCGCGCGTCAGGGTCAACTCCGGACCGTCGCTCACGATCCGGTCCTGTCCGCTGATCCGGTAGGGCGCAAAGGTCAGCTCCACGATCGCCCCCATCGAGACCGTTTCCCCGTCCGCGCGGAAGACGGCCGAATGGACATCGGAGAGCGCACTGAGCCGGCCGGTGAAATCGTTCGTCAGCTCCTCGATCGATGTCGCTCCGCGGCGCGTCATCTGAAAAATGGACGCGACGCTGGCCAGGATGTTCTTGACCCGGTGGTTCAGCTCACGGCGCAGCTCGACCTCGCGTTCGATATGATCGCCGACATCGCGCTGACGCAGGCGGACGAGGAGCGCCGACTGGATCCCGCTCAGCAATTCCACCGCACTGACGGGCCGCTCGTAGAAGAGCTGGCGCGAACGCGGCCACGCGCGAGCGAGTTCCGACCGCACGCGGTGATTTGGCGAGGCGCGATCGAGCAGGATGACGATCGGCATCTCCGACCAGCTGGGCTGCGCCTGCAAGTGCGTGGCGACGGTCGACAATATATCCGGCGTGAGCGCTTCATGCGTGGCGACGAGCACGCCGGCGGAACCGGCGAGCGCGGGGCCGAGACTGTCCGCATCGACGCCATACACGGCGGCGATGTCGTGCTCGGACAGGAGACGGCACAGGTAGTCGGCGTCCTTACGGTAGGGAGCGAGCACCAGAACACGGTCCAACCCGGATCGATCGAGCTCGCTGCCGACTTCGCTCACGACTCGGGTAGCGGGTTGTACGGCACCACGGTTACCCCGGAGCTGCGAATGAACAGCTCATGGACGTCGAGGTCGTGCGGGCCATGACGCTTTTTGACCACGGTGATATTGCGGCGCAACCGACCATCGTCTTCCATAATGCGCAGCAGCAGCACCGTGTCACCGAGAAAGCTGACATCGACGTCGATCCCGACGTTCTGCCCGAGCAGCCCATGCTGGGCGACGATCAGCATCGTCAGCACGCCCGCCCGCGCCAGATATTTGAGCAGCGACTGGATGTCGCGTACCGCTTTTTCGCGATGCGGGAGCGAATTGAGATAGCCGGTGAAGCTGTCGATGACGACGACGCGCGTATTCTCTTCGGTCACGATGGTCTGAACCACCTGCGCGAACTCGCCCGGAGAGATTTCGTTCGGGTTGAAATCACGGATAACCAATCGGCCATCCTTGTGGAACTGCCGCAGATCCATGCCGAGGCCCTCGGACCGTCGGAAGAAGGTCTCGAGGCGCTCCTCGAACAAGAACAGCGCGACGCTTTCGCCCCGCTTGAGCGCGGCCGTCGAGTATAGCGACGCCATGGTCGACTTGCCGGTGCCGGATTGACCGATCACCAGCGTGGTCGTGCCCGATTCCTGGCCACCGCCGAACATTTCGTCGAGCGTGTCGACGCCCGACTTGATCAGGTCGGGCTTTCGGCTTTCGGATTCGGCGCCGGGTACGATGCGCGGGAACACGACCACGCCTTCACCCTCCCGGATCGCCATGTCGTGATAGCCGTCGGCGACCGGGACCCCGCGCATCTTGCTGACCTCGAGGCGTCGCCGAACGGGCCCGTAATCATCCAATGATTTATCGAAGCGGATCACGCCGTGGGCGATGCCCTCGACCTCCTCGCCGTTGCTCGCGCCCTCGCCGAGCTGCGTGTCGAGGAGCAGCGCTACGACGTTGCGTTTGGCGAGAAAGGCCTTGAAGCCGAGCAGCTCGCGGCGAAAGCGCGGTGTATCTCCGGTGATGAGGCGTATCTCGAGGAGCGAATCGTAAACCAGCCGGTGCGGCTTGTGCTCCTCGATCGCCCGCTCGATCGCTTGTCGCGTTTCGTCGAGTCTCAGCTCGGCCGTCTGGAAGATCGTCTGCTCTGCCGCTTCGTGTACGGCATCCGAAGCCGACAGCTCTTCGACGCGGATGCCCTCCATCGTCCAGCCGTGCGAGACGGCGATCGATTCGAGCTCGGCGGCGGTCTGCGACAGGCTTACGTAGATGCATCGTTCGCCAGCCTCGACGCCGGTACGCAGGAACTGGAGCGCCGCCGTGGTCTTCCCCGCGCCGGGGGCGCCTTGCAGCATGTAGAGGTTGGATGGCGGAAGCCCCCCGCGCAGGATTTCATCCAAACCGGCGATCCCGGTTGCGACGGCCTTCGCCGACTTACGCTTAGCCAACGGCTTCTCCTCTACCTGCGGTTTCAGTGCTCTACCTGCGGCCCGGCGGAAACGCCACGCCATGCCGGGATTTGAATGCACGCCAGCCGGCAGGCCGCCGTGCGGGGCGGATGATCATCGAGCATCGACGAAACGGCGGGGGCTGCCCGAACGACTAGCATTCCCTTGCGCTGAGGCGCTGCTACGCTTCGCCCGAACCAGTCGGAGGCTCCGCATGCTCGTCGTCCATCACCTCAACAATTCGCGCTCGCAGCGCATCCTGTGGCTGCTCGAGGAGCTCGGGACGCCCTACGAGATCCGCCCCTATCAGCGCGATGCCGTCACCAACCTCGCGCCGCCCGAGCTGCTGCAGGTCCATCCGCTCGGCAAGTCGCCCGTCATCGAGGACGCCGGCCGCGTCATCGCCGAGTCCGGCGCCATCGTCGAATATATCTGCGAACGCCACGGCGGCGCCCATCTCGTGCCGGCGCGCGGCAGCGACGCGCACATCGAACATCTCGAGCTGATGCATTTCGCCGAAGGCTCGGCGATGACGCCGATCCTGCTCGCGCTCTACGTCGGGCGGCTCGGCGCCGGCGGCGCGCCGCTGCAGCCGCGCATCGATCAGCAGCTCGACAGCCATTTCGACTATATGGAATCGGTGCTGCGCCCGTCGGGACATTATGTCCTCGACGACCTGTCGGCGGCCGACGTCATGATGAGCTTTCCCGCCGAGGTCGCCGCCGCGCAGGGGCGCGTCGCCACCCGGCCGAAACTCGCCGCCTTCGTCGAATGGTTGCACGCGCGCCCGGCGTTCCGGCGCGCGCTCGAGAAGGGCGGCCCCTACCAGTTCGCGCGCTAGCGATCGCCGCCGCCCTTGCGAACATGACGAGAACATCGTCTATGGAAAGCGAGATTCGCAGGAGCGCGCGTGGCGGCGATCGGCAGGCAATCGGATCGCGAGATCGCGACCTTCGACGAGGGCGAGCTGTGGTGCGCCGACGATGCGGTGCCGCCGATGAGCCCGGCGGGCTGGTATTTCCGCGCCGGCCGCGGCTCGCCGGCGGTGTGGATCGGGCCCTTCGAGCGCGCCGGCGACGCCCGCGTCGCCCCGTTCAGCGGCGATCCGCTGCGCGACGCGCGCAAATATCTCGATCGCTGGCAGCGCGGCGACGCGCCGCCGCCGGCGCCGCTGCGGCTGGTGGTGCCGCGCCGGGCCGCGCCGCTGCCGCCGATGACGCCCGAGGGGCAGTTCGAGCTGGCGGTCGGCGAGGCGGCGGCGCCGGCCGCCAGGGGGGCGCGGCGGCGGTCGCGCCGCGCGGCGCGCGCGCCACAGTTGACGCTCCCGCTCTGAACGCGACGAAGCGCGGCCTTTTCACGGGCGCGCGCGTCGCCTAGATCGTCGCTATGACATCGACCAACGACATCCGTCGCTCATTCCTCGACTATTTCGGCTCGGCGGGCCATGCGATCGTGCCGTCGGCACCGCTGGTGCCGCAGAACGACCCGACGCTGATGTTCGTCAACGCCGGCATGGTGCCGTTCAAGAACGTGTTCACCGGGCTCGAGACGCGCCCCTATTCGACGGCGACCTCGTCGCAGAAATGCGTCCGCGCCGGCGGCAAGCACAACGACCTCGACAATGTCGGCTACACGGCGCGCCACCATACCTTCTTCGAAATGCTCGGCAATTTCTCGTTCGGCGACTATTTCAAGGAGCGCGCGATCGAGCTGGCCTGGGGTCTGGTCACGCGCGAGTGGGGGATCGATCCCGAGCGGCTGACCGTCACCGTCTATCACACCGACGACGAAGCCTTCGATCTGTGGAAGCGCATCGCCGGGCTGCCCGACCGCCGCATCATCCGCATCCCGACCTCGGACAATTTCTGGGCGATGGGCGACACCGGTCCCTGCGGTCCCTGTTCGGAGATCTTCTACGACCATGGCGATCATATCCCGGGCGGCCCGCCGGGATCGCCCGACGAGGACGGCGACCGCTTCGTCGAGATCTGGAATCTGGTGTTCATGCAGTATGAGCAGATCGACGCCGCGACGCGGCTCGACCTGCCCAAGCCGTCGATCGACACCGGCGCCGGACTCGAGCGCGTCGCCGCGGTGCTGCAGGGAACGCATGACAATTATGAAACCGACACCTTCCGGACGCTGATCCAGGCGAGCGGCGAGCTGACCGGCACCGACACGACCGGCGCGCTGAAGGCGTCGCACCGCGTCATCGCCGATCACCTCCGCGCCGCGGGCTTCCTGGTCGCCGACGGCGTGCTGCCGGCGAGCGATGGCCGCGGCTATGTGCTTCGCCGCATCATGCGCCGCGCCATGCGCCACGCGCATCTGATCGGCGCGAAGGATCCGCTGATGCACCGGCTGGTGCCGGCGCTCGTCGGCCAGATGGGCGCCGCCTATCCCGAGCTGGTGCGCGCGCAGCCGCTGATCGAGGAAACGCTCAAGCTCGAGGAGACGCGCTTCCGCCAGACGCTGCAGAACGGCCTGCGGCTGCTCGACGAGGCGACCGGCGCGATGAAGCCGGGCGACACGCTGCCCGGCGACGTCGCCTTCAAGCTCTACGACACCTTCGGCTTCCCCTACGACCTCACCGAGGACGCGCTGCGTGCGCAGGATCTGCGCGTCGACCGCGCCGGCTTCGATACCGCGATGGCCGAGCAGAAGCGCGCGGCGCGCGCCGCCTGGACGGGGTCGGGCGAGGCCAAGGACGCGACCGTCTGGTTCGACATCGTCGAAGCCAGCGGCCCGAGCGAGTTCATCGGCTACACCGGTCATGACGGCGAGGGCGTCGTCGTCGCGCTCGTCAAGGACGGGAAGGCCGTCGACCGGGCCGCCGCGGGCGACAGCGTGGCGATCGTCACCAACCAGACGCCCTTCTACGGCGAAAGCGGCGGCCAGGCCGGCGACGCGGGAATCATCAGTGGAGACAATGGTCTGCGCGTCGTCGTTGACGACACGTCGAAGCCGCTCGGCAAGCTGCACGCGCATCACGCGCGGATCGAAAGCGGCGAGCTGAAGGTCGGCGACGCGGTCAGGCTGGCGGTCGATGGCGATCGTCGCGGCCGCACCCGCGCCAACCATTCGGCGACGCACCTGCTGCATGCCGCGCTCCGCAAGCATCTGGGCGCGCACATCAGCCAGAAGGGCTCGCTGGTCGCCGCCGACCGGCTGCGCTTCGACTTCAGCCATCCCAAGGCGATGACGCCGCAGGAGATCGCCGCCGTCGAGGCCGAGGTGAACCGGCACATCCGCGAGAACCATGCGGTCGGCACGCGGCTGATGACCCCCGACGAGGCGATCGCCGAAGGCGCGATGGCGCTGTTCGGCGAGAAATATGGCGACGAGGTGCGCGTGCTCTCGATGGGCCTCGGCGACGAGCGCAGCTATTCGGTCGAACTGTGCGGCGGCACGCACGTCAACGCGCTGGGCGACATCGGCCTGTTCAAGATCATCGCCGAATCGGCGGTATCGGCCGGCGTTCGTCGCATCGAGGCGCTCACCGGCGAGGCGGCGCGCCACTATCTCACCGAGCAGGAAGAGCGGCTGAAGGCGGCGGCAGCGGCGCTCAAGGCGCGGCCCGACGAGGTCGCGGCGCGCGTCGTCGCGCTGGTCGAGGAGCGGCGCCGGCTCGAGCGCGAACTCGCCGATGCGAAGCGCCAGCTGGCGCTGGGCGGCGGTCGCACCGCGACCGAGGAGGCCGCGGCGACCGAGATGGTCGGCGGCGTCGGCTTCATCGGCCAGGTCATCGAGGGCCTCGACGCCAAGAATCTCCGCGGCCTCGTCGACGAGGCGAAGAAGAAGCTGGGCAGCGGCGTTGCGGTGATGATCGCCGTCAACGAGGGCCGCGCCGGCGTGTCGGTCGGCGTGACCGACGACCTCACCGGCCGGTTCTCGGCGGTCGATCTGGTGCGCGTCGCCGCGGCGGCGCTGGGCGGGCAGGGCGGCGGCGGCCGTCCCGACATGGCGCAGGCCGGCGGTCCCGACGGATCGAAGGCCGCGGAGGCCGTGGCGGCGGTCCGCAGCGCGATGCAGGGCGAAGCGGTCGCGGCCTAGGGCTTCACGTCCCGCAATCGCCGCCGGCCGAGCGTCGGCGGCGCCGCGAGTCCGGGAACCAGCGCCTGGATCTGCTCGCGCATGTCGGCGCGCTTCTCGTGGATCGAGGCGATGACCGGCCCCATCGGTACGCCGATGTCGACGAGCACCGCCTCCGACAGCTGCAGGCTGGCCTCGACCGTCTCGGGCACCGCGTCGCTGACGCCGAGCCGGTAGAGTTCGGCGGCGTGCAGCGCATCGCGGGCGCGCGCGATGATCTGCAGCTCGGGATGGTCGGCGCGCGCCGCCTTGACGATGCGCTCGACGGTCAGCGGATTGTCCATCGTCACGACGAGCGCGCGCGCCATATGCAGGTCGAGCCGCCGGATGAGGTCGAGATTGGCCGCATCGCCATAATGGACGGCGCGCCCCAGCCTGCGATGCCCCGCGATCGCATCGGCGTCGCTATCGATCGCCAGATAGGGCACCTTGTGGCGCTCGAGCATGTCGGCGACGAGCTGCCCCACGCGGCCGAAGCCGATCACCACGACGTGCGGCTCCGAATCGGGCGATGGCGGCGCCGCATCTTCGACGCGGCGGGTACGGGCCTCGGCGATCGTGCCGAAGCGCGACAGCAGCGGCAGCATCGTCATGGCGAGCGCGGTGACCAGCTGAACGTCGGCGGCGACGGTCGGGCTGATCACCCGCGCCGCCGCGGCGGCGGCGAGCACGATCAGGCTCATCTCGCCGCCCGGCCCGAGCAGCAGCGAGGCGCGGGTCAGCCCCGCCTGCGGCCCGGCGAACAGCCGCAGCAGCGGATAGGCGATCAGCGACTTCACCAGCACCAGCAGCGCGGCGAGCCCGAAGAAGGCGAGCGGCGCTGCCATCAGCCGATCGAGATCGAGCCCCATGCCGATCGAGATGAGGAAGACGCCGAGAAGCAGCCCCTTGAACGGCTCGATCGTCACCTCGACCTGCTGGCGATATTCGGTGTCGGCGATGATCAGCCCGGCGAGCAGCGCGCCGACGACCAGCGAGAGGCCCGCTGCGGCGGTGAGCGCGCTGGCGGCGATGACGATCAGCAGCGACGCGGCCATGAACATCTCGGGGCTGCGCGTGCGCGCGGCGCGATGCAGCGCGGGGCGCAGCAGCAGATGGCCGAAGAGGAATACCAGCGCGATCGCCGCCGCGCCCTTGGCGGCAAGCCGCAGCAGATCGGCGACCTCGAACGCCTCGCTGCCGCCGGCGACCGACAGGATGAACAGCAAGGGAATCAGCGCCAGGTCCTGCAGCAGCAGGATGCCGAGGCTCGACCGCCCGGCCCAGGTCACCAGCAGATGCTCGGCGCTGAGGATCGGCAGCACGATCGCCGTCGACGACAGCGCCAGCGCGAAGCCGATCGTCAGCGCCACCGGCCAGCCCAGCCCGCCGACCAGCGTCAGCCCCGCCGCGATGATCGCACCGCTGGCGAGCACCTGCGCGCTCCCGAGCCCGAAGACGAGGCGGCGCATGACGCGCAGCCGGTCGAACGACAGCTCGAGCCCGATCGCGAACATCAGCAGGACGATGCCGACCTCGCCGTAGACGGTAACGGTCGACGGATTGGAGATCGACACCCAGCGCAGCCAGGGGATCTCCCCGGCCAGCCCGCCCAGGCCATGCGGGCCGACGAGCATGCCGACGAGGATGAAGCCGACCACCGGGCTGATGCGCAGCGTGGCGAAGGCGGGGATGACGATGCCGACGGCGCCGAGGATGACGATGGCGTCGCTGAAGGCTGAGGTGGGGGCGATCTCGACGGCCATGCCGCACGCACTGTGCCATGCAAAGAAAAAGGCGTCAGCAGCGCCGACGCCTCAGTCTCCCGGAAATCGTCCGCGCTAGGCCATGGCGGCTTCGAGATTCTCGACGACCTTGTCGAAGAACTGCTCGGTGGTCATCCACGCCTGATCGGGGCCGATGAGGATCGCGAGGTCCTTGGTCATGTGGCCGGCCTCGACGGTCTCGACGCAGACCCGCTCGAGCGTCTCGGCGAACCGCGTCACCTCGGGAGTGCCGTCGACCTTGCCGCGATGCTTGAGGCCGCCGGTCCAGGCGAAGATCGAGGCGATCGGGTTGGTCGAGGTCGGCTTGCCCTGCTGGTGCATGCGGTAGTGGCGCGTGACGGTGCCGTGCGCGGCTTCCGCCTCGACCGTCTTGCCGTCGGGGGTGAGCAGCACCGAGGTCATCAGCCCGAGCGAGCCGAAGCCCTGCGCGACGGTGTCCGACTGGACGTCGCCGTCGTAGTTCTTGCAGGCCCAGATGAACTTGCCCGACCATTTGAGCGCCGAGGCGACCATGTCGTCGATCAGGCGATGTTCGTAGACGATGCCAAGCTTGTCGAACTGCGCCTTGAATTCCTTGTTGAAAACTTCCTCGAACAAATCCTTGAAGCGGCCGTCATAGGCCTTGAGGATGGTGTTCTTGGTCGACAGATAGACCGGCCACTGGCGCGCGAGGCCGTAGTTGAAGCTGGCGCGCGCGAAGTCGCGGATCGAATCGTCGAGATTGTACATCGCCATCGCGACGCCCGACGACGGGAAGTCGAACACTTCATGCTCGATCGTCTCGCCGTTCTCGCCGACCCATTTGATCGTCAGCTTGCCGGCGCCGGGGATCAGGAAGTCGGTCGCCTTGTACTGGTCGCCGAAGGCGTGGCGGCCGATGACGATCGGGTCGGTCCAGCCCGGCACGAGGCGCGGCACCGACTTGATGACGATCGGCTCGCGGAAGACGACGCCGCCGAGGATGTTGCGGATCGTGCCGTTGGGCGACTTCCACATCTTCTTGAGGCCGAATTCCTCGACGCGCTGCTCGTCGGGGGTGATCGTGGCGCATTTCACGCCGACGCCATGCTCGCGGATCGCGTTGGCCGCCTGCACGGTGACCTTGTCCTCGGTCGCATCGCGGTTCTCGATGCTCAGGTCGTAATAATGAAGGTCGATGTCGAGGTAGGGCAGGATCAGCTTTTCGCGAATCCACTGCCAGATGATGCGGGTCATCTCGTCGCCGTCGAGCTCCACGACCGGCTTCGCCACCTTGATCTTCGCCATCCGATGTCCCTTGCGAAAAACGCGATCACGCGCTGTCTGAATGAGTCCGGCGTCGTTTAGAGGCGGCGCGCTTTTATATCAATCTTTGAGCGAGCGCTTCGAGCCCCGGCAGCTCCTCGACGATGTCGAACAGGTCGTCGGGCGCGAAGCCCTCGGCGTCGAGATGGCGCAGCAGCGCCATGAACGGCGCCCAATAGCCGTTCGCCCCAAGCAGCAGGATCGGCTTGGCGTGGATCGCCAGTTCGCGCCAGGTCAGCGCCTCGAACAGCTCGTCGAGCGTGCCGATGCTGCCGGGCAGCGCGATGAACGCGTCCGAATGGCGGTGCATCAGTGCCTTGCGCTCATGCAGCGTCTCGACGACGATAAGCTCGTCGAGCCCGACCTGCGCGATCTCCTCGCGCATCAGCGCGCGCGGGATGACTCCGACGACCTGTCCGCCCGCGGCCTTCGCGGCGCGCGCGGCGATGCCCATCAGCCCGACCGCGCCGCCGCCATAGACCAGTTTCACGCCGCGTTCGGCGAGCAGCAGGCCGAGCGCCTCGGCGGTCGCCGCATGCGCCGGATCGCGACCGGCGCGCGAGCCGCAGAACAGGCAGAGCGAGGCGATGGGGGTCATGCCTGCGGCCTATGCGCGTCCGACTGGACCATGGGAAGCCTCCGCGCGTTGTCATGCGGCAACCGAAGCGGCTATTGAAGGACGCATGACCTCACTCGAACCGCAGGGCGTCCCGACGCCGACCGTCAAGTACCGCACCCCGTCGGTACATCCAGAAGGTATCAAGTTCGTGGTGATCGCCGCGACGATCACCGCGGCGCTCTGGTGGCTGATCGACTGGGACGTCTTCGGCTGGCTGATGGCCGGCATCACGCTGTGGGTCGCCGCCTTCTTCCGCGACCCGATCCGCGTGACGCCGCAGGGGGAGGGGCTGATCGTCTCGCCCGCCGACGGCCTCGTCTGCCAGATCGCCGAGGTCGAGCCGCCGCGCCAGCTGGCCGCCGACAACGGGCTCGCCCCCGGCCGCTACACCCGCGTGTCGATTTTCATGAGCGTCTTCGACGTCCACATCAACCGCTCGCCGGTCGCCGGCACCGTCCGCCGCATCGTCTATGTGCCCGGCAAGTTCGTCAACGCCGACCTCGACAAGGCGAGCGAGGACAATGAGCGGCAGTATTTCGTCGTCGAGAATGCCGAGGGCGTGCGCATCGCCTTCACGCAGATCGCCGGCCTCGTCGCCCGCCGCATCATGCGCTTCGTCAAGGAAGGCGACACCGTCGCCGCCGGCGCGCGCATCGGGCTGATCCGCTTCGGCAGCCGCGTCGACGTGTTCCTGCCCGCCGGCACCGCGCCCGCCGTAGCGCTCGGCCAGCGCGCCATCGCCGGCGAGACCATCCTCGCGCGCCTGGGGCAGGCCGACGCTGCCATCGGAATTTCGCAATGATCGTCGAGGAACCGCCGCGGCGGCTGCGCCTGCACCGCGTGCTGCCGATGCGCGCGATGATCCCCAACGCGATCACGCTCGCCGCGCTGTGCTTCGGGCTGACCGGCGTCCGGCTGGCGATCGCCGGCGACTGGGAACGGGCGATCGCCGCCGTGGTGCTGGCGGGGGTGCTCGACGGGATCGACGGGCGGCTCGCCCGGCTGCTCAAGGCCGACAGCCGCTTCGGGGCCGAGCTCGACTCGCTCTCCGACCTGACGGCGCACGGCGTCGCGCCGGCGCTGATCATCTACCTGTGGTCGCTGCAGTACCTCCCGGGGATCGGCTGGATCATCGCGCTGGCGCATGCCGCCTGCGCCGCGCTGCGTCTCGCCCGCTTCAACGCGCATCTCGACCTCGACGAGGGGCCGCATAAACAGGCGGGCTTCCTTACCGGCGTCCCGGCCCCGGTCGGCGCCGGCCTCGCGCTGAGCCCGATGGCGCTCGACCTGTGGCTCGACACCAATTTCTTCCGCGAACCGGTGATCGCGGCGGCGATCGTCGCGGCGACAGCGCTGCTCATGGTGTCGGCGCTGCCTACCTATTCGTGGAAGCGGGTGCGCATCCGTCGCGAATGGCGGCTGTTCGTGCTGCTGGGGGTGGCGCTCTATGCCGGCGCGCTGTTCTCGGTGCCGTGGATGACGCTGTCGCTGACCGTCCTCGCCTATGTGGCGTCGATCCCGTTCAGCGTCGCGAGCTACGGCCGGATCAAGCGGCAGCGCGCCGCGACGGCTGCAGCCGAACCGGCGCCGGCCACGCCGGACGCGCCACCGCCGCTCGCCTGACGGCGAGCCGAGCCATCGTCGGCTGCGCCACGCCGTCCGGGCGCAGCGCATCGACGATCTGCGGCCAATGATCGCGGAACGCGCCGACGATCATGGTTACCGCGAAGGCCGCAACGGCGAAGCTGACGACCGCACTGCCGAAAACAACAAGCATATCTGCCTCCCGCCGAACCCTGTGGACAAGCGCGGGATCAACCCGAGCCCGATTCGCTTGTTCCGAATGTTCATGATTTGTTCCACCGCGTCAAGCCGGAACGTTCTGCATCGACGGCAAGCCGTGGCGCCGCGCAGCGGGGCGGGCCGTTCGCCAGAGTCGACGAGCCGTTCGTGCCGCGCGATTTTCGTTCACGACAGCGAAAGTGCCGCAGCCTATGCTGCGACTCTCCACAGGGTCGGGGGACCAAGATGGACTGTGTCGATACCGATATGATGGGCGCCGGACGCCCCGTCGCCGTTCTCGAACCACCGGCCGAAGCCGATGTCGCGCTGGCGCTCGCCGCCAACGGCGGCAAGGTCGTGCGGATGCCGGGCCGCTTCCAGGTCATCGACGGCGGACGTTCGCCGGATGCCCCGGCGGCACCGAAGATGTGGCTGTGCCGGACCTGCGAGGACGACGTCGGCGTCGCCACCTCGGTGGTCGAGCCGGTCTGGCAGGGGCCGCTGCGCGAGAATGGCCGCGTGCGGCTGTCGTCGGGCACCAAGCGCATCGTCTGCAGCCACTGCAAGATGCGCGGCAAGCTGACGTTCGCGGATTGATCGCGCGCCGCCGGCTGGGCTAGTTTTCGCCCCAAGTTTTTTGGGGAAGGGAATCACCTGACATGCTGGGCGCGATGCAGAACTGGCCGTTGCTGGTCTCCAAGCTCATCGACCATGCGGCGGTGGCCTATCCGACGACCGAGATCGTCACGCAGACGGTCGAGGGACCGCTGCATCGCTCCACCTGGCTCGAGCTGCAGCAGCGGTCGAAGAAGATCGCGCAGGCGCTGACGCGCCTCGGCATCGGGCAGGGCGACCGCGTCGCGACGCTCGCCTGGAACACCTACCGCCACATCGAATGCTGGTACGGCATCTCGGGAATGGGCGCGGTCGCGCACACCATCAATCCGCGGCTGTTCCAGGACCAGATCGCCTATATCGCCAACCATGCCGAAGACCGGGTGCTGTTCTTCGACCTGACCTTCCTGAAGCTGGTCGAGGCGCTGGCGCCGCGCTTCGAGACGATCGAGCATTATGTGCTGATGACCGATCGCGCGCACATGCCGACGGACTCGTCGCTGCAGCTGCTCTGCTACGAGGAGCTCGTCGCCGCCGAGGACGGCAGCTACGCCTGGCCAGATCTCGACGAGAACACCCCGGCGGGGCTCTGCTACACCTCGGGCACCACGGGCAATCCCAAGGGCGTGCTCTACACGCACCGCTCGAACGTGCTCCATACCTTCGCCGCCTGCCAGATCGACGCGCTCGCGGTGTCGTCGCGCACGGTGGTGCTGCCCGTCGTGCCGATGTTCCACGCCAACGCCTGGGGCGTGCCCTATGCCGCCGCGGCGGCGGGCGCCAAGATCGTCATGGGCGGGCCCAACAACGACGCCGAGACGCTGCACCGGCTGATCGTCGACGAAGGCGTCACGCTCACCGCGGCGGTCCCCACCGTCTGGCTCGGCATGCTCCAGTATCTCGAATCGACCGGCAAGACGCTCGGCCGGCTCGACCGCGTGGTGATCGGCGGCTCGGCGGCGCCGCGCTCGATGATCGAGGCGTTCGAGCGCGACTATGGCGTCACCGTCGCGCACGCCTGGGGGATGACCGAGATGTCGCCGCTGGGATCGGTCGGCATGCTGTGCGCCGGCGGCGCCGCCGAGCCGCACGACCGGCAGCTCGACCTCAAGTGCAAGCAGGGCCGCGCGCTGTTCGGCGTCGAGATGACGATCCGCGACGATGCGGGGCGCGATCTGCCGCGCGACGGCCAGGCCTTCGGCAACCTCATGGTCCGCGGCCCCTGGATCGTCGACACCTATTTCAAGGGCGACGGCGGCGACGTTCTCGACGGCGACGGCTGGTTCGACACCGGCGACGTCGCAACGATCGACCCGCGCGGCTACATGCAGATCACCGACCGGTCGAAGGACGTCATCAAGTCGGGCGGCGAATGGATCAGCTCGATCGAGCTCGAGAATGCCGCGGTCGGCTGCCCCGGCGTCGCCGAGGCCGCCGTCATCGGGCTGCCGCACCCCAAATGGGACGAGCGGCCGCTGCTAATCGTCATCCGCAAGCCGGGGGCGAACGTCTCGAAGGAGGACGTGCTGGCGCACCTGACCGGCAAGATCGCCAAATGGTGGATGCCCGACGACGTGGTCTTCGTCGACAGCATCCCCCATACCGCCACCGGCAAGATCCAGAAGACCGCGCTGCGCGACCAGTTCAGGGATTACCGGCTGCCGACCGCCGCCTGAGGGGGGCAGCTACGGCATGATGCGGAAATAATAGCTGTAGCTCGTTGGCGTGCCGTTCACGACAACGTTGCCGATCGTCACGTCGTAGGTGGTTTCGGGGCGAAGGCCGGCGACGTTGAACTGAACGCTGTTGGGCAGGCCGTAGCCGATGTTGTCGGCGGCGATGTTCGAGACGACGAGCGCCTCGCCGCCGCGCTGGCGCACGCTGATCGTCGCGCCCGACAGGTTCACCGCGGCATTGACGTTGCGGTTGCTGGCGCTGGCGATGACGCCGAACGACAGCAGCGCGCGCGGATCGAAGAAGCGCGCCGGATAATCCTCATAGGGGTAGGCGACGAAAGCGGGCAGCCCCCCGGCCGGGATCGTCGCGCCGGTCGTCCCGATCACCTTGAGCGCCGATGAATCGACGCGGCCCGACGGCGTGCCCGTCAGCGCGACGCGGCCGTAGGCGACGTTTCCGAGGAACGGATCGAGCAGCCAGCGGCGGTGGCCGATGTTGTTCTCGATGGCGTTGTCGACGTCGGTCAGCCAGCCGACCACCATCCCCTCGTCGCTCAGGAAGCCGAGCCCCGGCCCGAGGCCGCCGTAGAGGTTGCTCGTGCGCGTCCCGGTCAGCGCCGCCGTCGTGAAGCAGCGGAAGCTCGTCGGCGGCTCATGCGTGAGCGCTTCGTTGGCCGACAGCACGAGCGCCGCGGCCTGTACCGTCGCGTCGTCGGCGGTCGCATGGCCGACCGCCGGCAGGCGATGCAGCCGGCGGATCTCGTTGAGCGTGTCGAGCACGCGCCTCGTGACTTCGGGCTTCAGCCGGCCGGCGCGGCAGGCGGCCAGATCGGGCGGCTCGTCGTACAACGCCGCCGCACGTGCCGCGAAATCGCCGCTCGGCGCGGGGACGGGGGTCGGTGTCGGTGTCGGTGTCGGTGTGGGGGAGGGGGTCGGCGCGGGGGCAGGCGTCGGCGTCGGGCCCGGAGTCGCCGTGGGCGGCGTGCCGCTGCTCCCGCCCGAATCGCCACCCCCACAGGCTGCCAGCAACGGCAGCAGCATCCACAGCAAGGGCCTTCGCACGGCCACCTCCTCACGCAACGCGATATCGGCTGAACCCTTCGCCCGGCGCAAAGGTTGCCGGAGTCAGAAAAGCCCGAGCTGTTCGGGACCGGGGCGGCGGAAGCGGCTGGTGTCGAGCTGCAGCCGGTCGTGGCCGAGTCCATGCTTGCGGCACGCCTTTTCGAAGCGGGTGCGCAGCATCGCGGCATAGGCACCCTGCGGGCGGAAGCGCGTGAAGAATTCGCCGTCATTGTCCTTGCCGCCGCGCGCCTCGCGGATCAGCGCCATGACCTTGGCCTTGCGGTCGGGGAAATGCGCGTCGAGCCAGGCCCGGAAGATCGGCGCCACCTCGTGCGGCAGCCGCACGAGCAGCGAGAAGGCGCCGCGCGCGCCGGCGTCGGCTGCCGCCTCGACGATCGCCTCGATCTCGTGATCGGTGATCGCGGGGACGACGGGGGAGATCGATACGAAGACCGGCACGCCGGCGGCCGACAGCTCGCGGATCGCGCGGATCCGCTGGTGCGGCGCCGACGCACGCGGCTCGAGCGTCCGCGCGATCTTCGGGTCGAGCGAGGTGACCGACATCATCACCGCCGACAGGCCCTGCGCCGCCATCGGCGCGAGGATATCGAGGTCGCGCGTCACGCGCGCCGACTTGGTGGTGATCGTGAAAGGGTGGTTGAATTCCTGCAAGACCTCAAGGATTTGCCGGGTGATCTTCCAATGCTGCTCGATCGGTTGATACGGGTCGGTGTTGGTGCCCATGGCGATCGGCTGGCAGACGTAACCCTTCTTCGTCAGTTCGGCGCGCAGCAGGTCGGGCGCGGCGGGCTTGGCGAACAGCCGGCTTTCGAAATCGAGCCCCGGCGAGAGATTGTGGAAGGCATGCGTCGGCCGCGCGAAGCAATAGACGCAGCCATGCTCGCAGCCGCGATAGGCGTTGATCGAGCGGTCGAAGGGAATGTCGGGCGAGCGCTGGTAGGTGACGACGGACCGGGGAGTCTCGACGGTTACCGTGGTCCGCAGCTTCGGCGCTGCGCCGTCGATGGCGCTTCGCACGTCGAGCCAGTCGCCGTCGTCTTCGCGGGCGCGATCATCGAAGCGCGCCGACCGCGCATTGAGCGTGGCACCGCGACCTGCGACGGGTGGGGGAATCGCCATGGCGCCATGATAGCCGCACGGCGGAACACAACAAGAACAAACTGTGCTAGGACGTCGCCGGTTCGAAGCAGTCGGTCGCGGGATCGAGCACGTGGAGGATGCCATCGGCGATGGCGAAATAGGCGCCGTGGAGGCGCAGCCGGCCGGCCTGCTCGCGCTCGGGGATACAGGGGAAGGTGCGCAGATTGGCGAGGCTGACCCGCACCGCGGCCTGCTCGAGCGCGCGTTGCGGATTGGCGACGTCCGCCGCCTCGATCTTGTCGCGCGCCTCGTCCAGAAGATCGATCCAGTGGCGGATGAAGAAGCCTTCGCCGACGCCGGCATCCTCGAAGCGGTGCGCCAGCGAGGCGGCGACGCCGCCGCAGCCGCCATGCCCCATCACGACGATATCCTCGACCTCGAGCTGCGTCACCGCAAACTCGAGCGCCGCCGATACCCCGTGGCGCCCGCCACCGGTCTCATAGGGGGGAACGAGGTTCGCGACGTTCCGCACGACGAACACCTGGCCCGGCTCGACGTCGAAGATCAGCGCGGGATCGACGCGGCTGTCCGAGCAGGCGATGATCATCGTCTTGGGGGCCTGGCCGTCGCGCAGCGCCTCGTAGCGCGCCCGCTGCAGCGGATAGCCGGTGGTACGGAAACGGCGATAGCCGTCGAGCAGATGGGAAAAGTCGGCCATGGCGGGGACGTAACGGCGCGACCGCGCGCGCGCAAGCGTTCAGCGCAGCCGCACGCTGCCGATCATCCGGTCGACGTAGAAAGTGCCGCTGACGCGCGACGCCTCTTCCTGCGCGCGTTCGCGCTGGCTGTCATTCTCGCGGGCGACGCTGACGGCCTGGGGACCGATCGCGCCGAACAGGCTGGCCGAGCGGCGGCGCGGGGGAGGCGAAAGCTTAGCGGCAGAATGAGGCATGGCAGACTCGCGATATCGACGGCCAGCGGCACGGCCATCGGGGGCGGGTGCCGTCATACGCCCTTTCGCGCCGGCGTGCATCAGCGAAAAGCGCCAGCGGCGTTCGGTTGGCAGCGGCCGCCACAGTCGCTATCTAGCGCGCATGTCCGACACCGCCCCCGCGATCCGCGTCCGCAAGCCCGACTGGCTGCGCGTCCGCGCCCCGACCAGCACCGGCTTCGCCGAGACGCGCAAGCTGATGCGGCGGCTCAACCTCAACACCGTCTGCGAGGAAGCCGCCTGCCCGAACATCGGCGAGTGCTGGACGCAGAAACATGCGACGGTGATGATCCTCGGCGACACCTGCACGCGCGCCTGCGCCTTCTGCAACGTCAAGACCGGCATGCCGCGCGCCGTCGACCTGCTCGAGCCGGTGCACGTCGCCGAAGCGGCGGGCGAGCTCGGGCTCGAGCATATCGTCATCACCAGCGTCGATCGCGACGACCTGCCCGACGGCGGCGCCTCGCAGTTCGTCAAGGTGATCCGCGAGCTGCGCGCCCGCGCGCCGAAGACCACGATCGAGATCCTGACCCCCGATTTCCGCAACAAGGCCGACGCCGCCGTCCAGGCGATCGTCGAGGCGCGGCCCGACGTCTACAACCACAATCTCGAGACCGTCCCGCGGCTCTACCCGACGATCCGCCCCGGCGCGCGCTACTATCATTCGCTGCGGCTGCTCGAGACGGTGAAGAAGCTCGATCCGACGATCTTCACCAAGTCGGGCGTCATGGTCGGCCTCGGCGAGCAGCGGCTCGAGCTGCACCAGGTGATGGACGACATGCGCTCGGCCGACATCGATTTCCTCACCATCGGCCAGTATCTCCAGCCGACGCCGCGTCATGCCAAGGTCGAGGAATTCGTCACCCCCGAGACCTTCCGCGCCTATGGCTCGATCGCCCGCGCCAAGGGCTTCCTGCTGGTGGCGGCGACGCCGCTGACCCGGTCGAGCTACCATGCCGGCGCCGACTTCGAGCGCATGCGCGCGGCGCGGATGGCCCAGATCGGTGCCTAGGCACGCCGAGACGCGCCATCTGCCCTACACGCCGGCGCAGATGTTCGACATGGTCGCCGATGTCGCCCGCTACGACGAGTTCCTGCCGTGGGTGATCGGCGTGCGCGTGCGGTCGCGGAGCGAGACGGCGCTGGTCGCCGACCTCGTCGTCGGATTCAAGATGCTGCGCGAGACCTTCACCTCGAAGGTGCTGCTCGAGCGGCCGCGCCATGTGCATGTCGACTATCTCGAAGGGCCGCTGAAGCATCTCCACAACGACTGGGTGTTCGAGGCGGCGCCCGACGGCGGCACGCTCGTCCATTTCGAGGTCGACTTCGAGTTCCGCTCGCGGATGTTCGAGGCGCTCGCCGGCGCGGTATTCGCCGAGGCGCTGCGCAAGATGATCGGCGCGTTCGAACGGCGCGCCGAGCAGCTTTACGGCGCGGGCATCAGCAGTTCGAGCGCGCAGCGCACCGCCTGAGCGCGGACGCCGCTGCGCCCCAGGTCGCCGAACTGGTGCTGATCGGCGACGATCTCCCGGGGGTCGGCGCCGCGGCGCGCCCGCGCGAAGACCACCGTGCCAACCGGCTTGCGATCGGTGCCGCCGCCCGGGCCGGCGACGCCGGTGATCGCCACCGCGACATCGGCGTCGCTGCGCGCCAGCGCCCCCTGCGCCATCGCCCAGGCGACGGCGATCGACACCGCGCCGAAGGTGTCGATGATCTCGGGGCTGACGCCGAGCATCTGCGTCTTCGCCTGGTTCGAATAGGTGACGAAGCCGCGGTCGAAGACATCCGAGGAACCGGCGATCTCGGTCAGCGCGCCGGCGACGAGGCCGCCGGTGCAGCTCTCGGCGACGGCGAGCATCTTGCCGGCGGCGCGATTGGCGGCAATCACCTCCTCCGCCAGCTTCAGAAGGTCGGCTTCGAAGATCATGGCAGCTCCCCGTTCGGCACCCGCACCGTCGCCACCGCCTGCGCCGCGATGCCTTCGCCGCGTCCGGTGAAGCCCAGCGCTTCGGTCGTCGTCGCCTTGACGCTCACCGCGGCGACGTCGAGCCCCAGGATGTCGGCAATCCGTTGCCGCATCGCATCGCGATGCGGGCCGATCTTGGGACGCTCGCAGATGATCGTCACGTCGACATGATCGAGCCGGCCGCCGCGCGCCGCGACGCGCGCCGCGGCATGCGCGAGGAAGCGGTCGGACGACGCGCCGCGCCACTGCGGGTCGCTCGGCGGGAAATGCTGGCCGATGTCGCCGTCGCCGATCGTCCCGAGTATCGCATCGGTGAGCGCGTGAAGCCCGACGTCGGCGTCCGAATGGCCGATGACGCCCTGGCTGTGCGGCACGCTGACGCCGCACAGCCAGAGATGGTCGCCCGGCCCGAAGCGGTGGACGTCGAAGCCCATGCCGGTGCGTGACATCATCGCGCCGGCCAGCGCCGCTTCGGCGCGGGCGAAATCGCCCGGCGTGGTGAGTTTGACATTGGCTTCGTCTCCTTCGACCAGCGCGACGCGCCCGCCCGCGGCGCGCAGCACCGCCGCGTCGTCGGTAGCGCCGGCGGCGGCCGCCCGATGCGCGGCGCGGATGGCATCGAGACGGAAGCCTTGCGGGGTCTGCACGCGGTAGAGGCCGTCGCGGTCGACTTCGGCATCGACGTGGCTGCCGCCGCGCCGCAGGCTGTCGCTGACGGGCAGGGCGGGGACAGCGCCCTCGTCGTGCGTCAGCGCGTCGATGACGCGGTCGATCACCGACGACGCGACGAAGCAGCGTGCCGCATCGTGGATGAGGACCCGATCGGCAGCGACCGCCTCGAGCCCGAGCCGCACTGACTCCTGCCGCGTCGCGCCGCCCGCGACGGGCTCGGGGAGCGCGAGCCCGGCGGTCGCGGCGTCGTAGAGGGCGCGATCGGCGGGATGGATCACCACCCGGACGGCGTCGATGCGCGGATGAGCGAGGAACGCGGCGAGCGTCCGGCGCAGCACCGGCTGGCCGCCGACCTGCCGATATTGCTTGGGAAGACCGTCGCCCGCGCGCTGGCCGCGGCCGGCGGCGACGATGAGCGCGAGGGTGGCGGGGCGCGGCATGGCGGCGCTCTTACCGCGCCCGCGCCTTGCCGAACAGGGCCTTTGCCTCTATCTGCCAAGCCTCATTTTTAAGCAGATCGAGCCCATGCCTACCTTGTCGCCCTCCCGACTGGCTCCCATCGCCATCGGCCCGATCCGGATCGACGAACCGGTGATCCTCGCGCCGATGACCGGCGTCACCGACCTGCCGTTCCGCCGCCTGGTCAAGCGCTACGGCGCCGGGCTGACGGTCACCGAGATGATCGCCAGCCAGGCAATGGTGCGCGAGACGCGCCAGTCGATCCAGAAATGCGCCTGGGATCCGATCGAGGAGCCGGTGTCGATGCAGCTCGCCGGCTGCGAGCCGTCGGTGATGGCCGAAGCGGCGAAGCTCAACGAGGATCTCGGCGCGGCGATCATCGACATCAACATGGGCTGCCCGGTGAAGAAGGTGGTCAACGGCGACGCCGGCTCGGCGCTGATGCGCGACCTGCCGCTGGCGGCGGCGATCATCGAGGCGACCGTCAAGGCGGTGAAGCTGCCGGTGACGCTCAAGATGCGCATGGGCTGGGATCATTCGAGCCTCAATGCACCCGAGCTGGCGCGCATCGCCGAGGACCTCGGCATCCGGCTGATCACCGTCCACGGCCGCACGCGCTGTCAGCTCTACAAGGGCACCGCCGACTGGGCCTTCGTCCGCAACGTCAAGAACGCCACCCGGCTGCCGGTGGTCGTCAACGGCGACATCTGCACGCTCGACGACGTCGACGCCGCGCTCGAACAGTCGGGCGCCGATGCGGTGATGATCGGTCGCGGCGCCTACGGCAAGCCATGGCTGCTGGCGCAGGCGATGGCGTGGCTGGGGCGCGGCGAGCGCCTCGCCGACCCGTCGCTCGCCGAGCAATATGACCTCATCGTCGAACATTATGACATGATGCTGGCGCACTATGGCCGGGTCAACGGCGTCAATCTGATGCGCAAGCATTTGGGATGGTATACCAAGGGCTTGCCGCAATCGGCCGAGTTCCGGCATCAGGTGAACCAGCAGGACGATCCGCAGCGCGTGCTCGCGATGATCGAGCATTTCTACGCGCCGTACCGGTTACGGGCCGCCGCGTGAGCCCGCACGCATCGCCGGCCTATACGCGGGCGATACCCAATGCCGCCGACGTCCTGAGCTTCCTGCCGACGCCCGTCCTGATCGTCGATCCCGACGGTCGCATCGCGCAGGCCAACATCGCCGCCGAGAGCCTGTTCAACACCTCGCAGTCGGCGCTGCGCGACCGCGGCTGGGACGCGCTGCTGACCGTCGACAGCCCGTTCCGCTCGCTGCTGGCCGAGGCGACCGAAGGGGCGGGGAACTTCGCCGCCTACGATCTCGATCTCAACCTCGTCGGCGGCACGCGCTTCCGCGCCGACGTGCTGATCGCGCGCATCGGCGACCATCCCGGCTGGCTCTCGGTGGCGCTGCAGACGCGCGCGGTCGCCTCGCTGGTCGACCGCCAGCTCGTCCACCAGGGCGCCGCCCGCTCGGCGGTGGGCGTCGCGGCGATGCTGGCACACGAGATCAAGAACCCGCTGTCGGGCATCCGCGGCGCCGCGCAGCTGCTGGCGCACAACCTCGACGAGGACGGCCGCGAACTGACCGACCTCGTCTGCACCGAGGTCGATCGCATCCGCAATCTCGTCGACCGGATGGAGAGCTTCACCGACACGCGCCGCGTCGAGCGCGCGCCCGAGAACATCCACGCGGTGCTCGGGCACGTGCGACGCGTTGCCGAGCAGGGGTTCGCGCGCGGCATCAGCTTTCGCGAGCGCTATGATCCGTCGCTGCCGCCGGTGCTCGGCAACCGCGATGCGCTCGTGCAGGTCTTCCTCAATCTGGTGAAGAATGCCGCCGAAGCCGTTGATTCAGGCGGAGAGATCATGATCACGACCGCCTATCGCCACGGGCTGCGCGTCGCGGTGAAGGGCTCCGACCGGCGGGTATCGGTGCCGCTCGAGGTGTGCGTGATCGACAACGGCCCCGGCGCGCCCGCCGACATGGAGGAGCATCTGTTCGACCCCTTCGTGACCTCGAAGCGGTCGAGCCAGGGGCTGGGCCTCGCGCTCGTCGCCAAGATCATCGGCGAGCATGGCGGCATCGTCGAATATGAGCGCACGCAGCTGCCGCCGCGCACCATCTTCCGCGTGCTCCTCCCGATGCAGGACGGCAAGTCATGACCGAAGCCGCCACCGTCCTCGTCGCCGACGACGACGCCGCGATCCGCACCGTGGTGCGGCAGGCGCTGGTCCGCGCCGGCTACAATGTCCGCACCACCGACAGCGTCGCCGGGCTGTGGAAGCTCGTCGAGGACGGGCAGGGCGACGTCGTCATTACCGACGTCATCCTGCCCGACGCCAATGGGCTCGATGCGATCCCCGGGCTGCTCGACAAGCGGCCGGGGCTGCCGGTGATCGTGATGAGCGCGCAGAACACGCTCGCCACCGCGGTGCGCGCCAACGAGCAGGGCGCCTTCGAATATCTGCCGAAGCCCTTCGATCTCGACGAGCTGACGCGTGCGGTGGCGAGCGCGCTGGCGCAGTCGCGCGCCGCGCAGGTCAAGGCCGCGCCGGAGCGCGCCCCCGACGACAATCTGCCGCTGATCGGCCGCTCGGCGGCGATGCAGGACGTCTACCGCATCATCGCGCGGGTGGTGCCGACCGACCTTACGGTGATGATCCTCGGCGAATCGGGCACCGGCAAGGAGCTGGTCGCGCAGGCGCTGCACGACATGGGGCCGCGGCGCACCGGCCCGTTCGTCGCGGTCAACATGGCGGCGATCCCGCGCGAGCTGATCGAATCGGAATTGTTCGGCCACGAACGCGGCGCCTTCACCGGCGCGGCGGCGCGCGTCTCCGGCCGCTTCGAGCAGGCGCAGGGCGGCACGCTGTTTCTCGACGAGATCGGCGACATGCCGATGGATGCGCAGACCCGGCTGCTGCGCGTCCTCCAGTCGGGCGAGTTCACCACCGTCGGCGGCAGCCGCGCGATGCGCGCCGACGTGCGGATCATCGCCGCGACGCACAAGGATCTGCGCCGGCTGATCGACGCCGGGCAGTTTCGCGAGGACCTGTTCTACCGGCTGAACGTCGTGCCGATCCGGCTGCCGCCGCTGCGCGCCCGCGCCGACGACATCGGCGAGTTGGCGCGGCATTTCCTGGCGCGCGCCGAGGTGGAGGGCCTGCCGCGCAAGCTGCTCGACCCGTCGGCGATCGAGCGGATGCGCTCGCACGGCTGGCCGGGCAACGTCCGCGAACTCGAGAATCTGATGCGCCGGCTCGCCGCGCTGGCGCGCGAGGAGACAATCACCGCCGCCGCCGTCGAGAATGCGCTCAGCGACAGCGGCCGGCTGCCGGCCGAGGCCGACGTCGGCGACGGCCGCGGGATGGCTGCCTCGGTCGAAGCGCATCTGTCCCGCTATTTCATGACCTTCGGAGACGACCTTCCGCCCGATGGCCTTTATGACCGGGTGCTCGCCGAGTTCGAGCGGCCGTTGCTGACGCTCAGCCTCCTCGCCACCAACGGCAACCAGATCCGCGCCGCCAAGCTGCTCGGCATCAACCGCAACACGCTTCGCAAGAAGCTCAACGACCTGCGGATCGACGCGACGAGCCTGCGCGGCGCGCGGTGAAGAGTCACGTCCGGGCAACAATGTGTTTAACGGGCCACCAACTTTGCTAGTCTGGGCGCGATGACGCCGCCCGTTCCCCCAGCCACGCCGCGCCGGTGGCGCATGCTGCGCCGGCGCTTCAATCGCTGGGTGTCGCGCGTCGATCTCTATCCGCGGCTGGAGATCGGCTTCGCGGTGGTGGCGATCGCGCTGGGCTTCGCCGGCTATGCGGTTCTCACCGGCGAGCGCGCGCCGGCCGAGGGTTTCGACCCGTGGATGGTGACGCTGCTGCTGGTGGCGATCCTGCTGCCGCTGATGGGGCTGATCGTGCTGATCGCCCGGCGCTTCGCTATCCTGCTCAGCAAGCGGCGCGAGGGGCAGGCAGGGGCGCGCCTGCACGTTCGGCTGGTCGCGCTGTTTGCGGCGATCGCCGCGGTGCCGACCTTGCTCGTGGTGGTGTTCGCCTCGCTGCTCTTCCAGTTCGGCGTGCAGTTCTGGTTTTCCGACCGGGCTCGCACGGTGCTCGAGAACGCCGACCGCGTCGCGCAGGCCTATGTCCAGGAGAACAAGCAGCGGATCGTCGGCGACATCCTGCCGATGGCCGCCGACCTGCGCGCCAATACCGAGCAGTTCGGGCTGCTGAGCGCCGACTTCGGCGACAATCTCGACCTGCAGGTGCTCTACCGCAACCTGACCGAGGCGGCGGTATTCTCGCCGCAGGGCAACGACTATGTCGTCTATGCCGCCTCGGGGCTCGACGGGCGGCCGCTCGAGGAGCGTATCCTGTCGATCGACCTGCAGCGTGCCCGCTCGGGCGAGGCGGTCGTCATCGCCAGCGCCGGCGACCGCGTCGAGGCGCTGGCGCGCATCGATCCGATCTTCGAGCGCTATGTCTACGTCAGCCGCAAGGTCTCGCCGCAGGTGCTCAACCAGGTGGCGCGCACGCAGAACGCGCTGAGCGAGTATAAATCGCTGATCGAACGCTCGCGCGACATGCAGTGGCGCTTCAACCTGATGCTGGTCGTCGTCTCGCTGCTGATCCTCGCGGCGGCGATCTGGTTCGCGCTCTGGCTCGCCAACCGGCTGGTGGCGCCGGTGAGCCGGCTGGCGCACGCCGCCGAGCGCGTCGGCGCCGGCGATTTCGCGGCGCGCGTGCCGGTGCGCGGCAGCCCCGACGAACTCGGCACGCTAGCGCGCACCTTCAACCGCATGACGACGCAGCTGCAGGCGCAGAAGAACGCGCTGGTCAGCGCCAACGAGCAGCTCGACCGGCGCCGCGAGTTCACCGAGGCGGTGCTGTCGCGCGTGTCGGCAGGGGTGCTGTCGATCGATACCGACGGCATCATCCGCATCGCCAACCAGTCGGCGGCGGAGCTGCTCGAACGCGACGCCGCCGCGCTCACCAACAAGTCGCTGACCGAAGCGGTCCCCGAGCTCACCGACCTGCTCGACGAGGCGGCCTCGGCCGGCCATTCGCGCGGCGAGGCGCGGATCGTGCGCGGGGCCGATACGCAGACGCTGGCGGTGCAGGTCGCCGCCTTCGCCAACGGCTTCGTGCTGACCTTCGACGACATCAGCCAGCAGCTCGCCGACCAGCGCCGCGCCGCCTGGGCCGACGTCGCCCGGCGCATCGCGCACGAGATCAAGAACCCGCTGACGCCGATCCAGCTGTCGGCCGAACGGCTGCAGCGCAAATATGCCCGGCAGATCCTCGAGGATCCCGAGACCTTCGCCAGCCTGACCAGCACCATCATCCGCCAGGTCGGCGACCTCAGGCGCATGGTCGACGAATTCTCGTCGTTCGCGCGCATGCCCAAGCCGGTATTCCGGCCCGAGCCGGTGCTCGACATCGTGCGGCAGGCGCTGTTCATGCAGGAGGTCGCCCACCCGGGGATGAGCTTCACGCTCGAGGTGCCCGAGACGCTGCCGGTGCTGATCTGCGACCGGCGCCAGCTGGCGCAGGCGCTGACCAACCTGCTGAAGAATGCCGCCGAAGCGGTGGCGGCGCGCCAGGAACGCGACGGCGGGGCGGGGAGCGTGCGGCTGTCGATCGAGCCGGGCGCCGAACGGCTGATCATCGCCGTCGTCGACGACGGTATCGGGCTGCCGCCCGAGTTGCGCGACCGCCTTACCGAGCCCTATGTCACGACGCGCGTCCGCGGCACCGGACTTGGCCTCGCGATCGTCAAGAAGATCGTCGAGGAGCATGGCGGCACGCTCGACCTGAGCGATGCGCCGGGCGGCGGCACGGTGGCGCGGATGTGCTTCGACCTGAAGGCGCTGGTCGAACGAATGGAAATGGTCGAGGGCGCCGAGATGCCTGAGCCGAAACGGGGACAGGGCTGACATGGCATTGGACATCCTCATCGTCGATGACGAGGCGGACATTCGCGAGCTGATCGCCGGCGTCCTGCAGGACGAGGGCTATGGCACACGCACCGCCGCGAACAGCGACGAGGCGCTGGTCGCGTTGCGCGAACGCCGGCCGTCGCTGCTGGTGCTCGACATCTGGCTGCAGGGCTCGAAGATCGACGGCATCGAACTGCTCGAGCAGGTCAAGGACAGCGACCCGACGCTGCCGGTGATCATCATCTCGGGCCACGGCAACATCGAGACGGCGGTCGCGGCAATCAAGCGCGGCGCCTATGATTTCATCGAAAAACCGTTTCAGGCCGATCAGTTGCTGCTGGCGGTTCAGCGCGCGACCGAAACCGAACGGCTGAAACGCGAGAATGAGGAGCTGCGCATCCGCGCCGGCGTCGACACCGAATTGTCGGGGGCCTCGGCGGCGATCAATAATGTGCGCGCCACCATCAAGCGCGTCGCGGTCACCGGCAGCCGGGTGCTGATCACCGGACCGGCAGGTGCCGGCAAGGAGGTCGCGGCGCGGCTGCTCCACCAATGGTCGTCGCGGACCGACGCGCCCTTCGTCGTCGTCTCGGCAGCGCGGATGACTCCCGAGCGCGTCGAGGAGGAGCTGTTCGGCCGCGAGGACGGCGGATCGCTGGCCCGTACCGGGCTGTTCGAACAGGCGCACGGCGGCACGCTGTTCCTCGACGAGGTCGCCGACATGCCGCTGACCACGCAGGGCAAGATCCTGCGCGTGCTCACCGACCAGGTGTTCCAGCGCGTCGGCGGCCAGCATAATGTGCGCGTCGACGTCCGGGTGATCAGCTCGACGGCACGCGATCTGGCGCAGGAGATCGCCGCCGGCCGCTTCCGCGAGGACCTCTATTACCGCCTCAACGTGGTGCCGGTCCGCATTCCGCCGCTGCAGGAGCGGCGCGAGGACGTCACCGACCTCGTTACCTACTTCCTCGCGCGCTTCGCCTCCGAACGCCGGCTGCCGACGCCGTCGATCAGCGAAGACACCTTGGCGGCGCTGCAGGCCTATGACTGGCCGGGCAACGTCCGCCAGCTGCGCAACGTCGTCGAGCGTACGCTGATCCTGACCCCGCCCGAACGCATCGGCCGCATCGAGATCGACATGCTTCCCGCCGAGGTGACCAGCGAACCCGCCAAGCTGTTTCCCAACCAGGCGGCGCGGTCGATCATGGGGACGCCGCTGCGCGAGGCGCGCGAGGCGTTCGAGCGCGAATATCTGCGCGTCCAGATCCGGCGCTTTTCGGGCAATATCTCGCGGACCGCCGCCTTCATCGGCATGGAGCGCTCGGCGCTGCACCGCAAGCTGAAGGCGCTCGGGCTGACCGACGGCGCGCGCGAGGGTGACGAGGGCGACGAGCCGATCATCTGACGCCGTATTCAACCGGTCCGGCGCCTTTTCGCATTGTCGGCTACGGTACCCTTCGCTACTCCTTGATTCGGCGCAGAGTTCCGGCGCCAAACGCCGACGCCGATCAACGGCGCGGGCGCAAGCCAGTGCAGTTTGCCAAGAACAGAGAGGCCGGAAATGGCTGACAAATCGAACAACCTCCAGGACGTCTTCCTCAACACCGTCCGCAAGTCCAAGACCCCGGTGACCATGTTCCTGGTCAACGGCGTCAAGCTGCAGGGCGTCATCACCTGGTTCGACAATTTCTCGGTGCTGCTGCGCCGCGACGGTCATTCGCAGCTCGTCTACAAACATGCGATCTCGACAGTCATGCCGGCCAGCCCTATCCAGCTGTTCGAAGGGGCGGGGGCCGAAGAAGAGGAATAGGCCCTGTCCGACACCCCCATCGATGCCGAGAATGCCGAGGCCGACAGGCCGCAGCGTCAGGAAATCGCCGAGCGCGGCGGCTTCGATGCGGCACGCGGCATCCGTACCGGCAGCGCCGCCATCGTCATCCTGCCCGACCATGCCCGCGACGCGGGCAGGGGGGAGGACGGCCGTGACGCCGAGGCTAAGCTCGCCGAGGCGGTCGGGCTTGCCGAGGCGATCCAACTCGACGTCGTCCACAGCGAGATCGTGCGCATCCGCAAGGCGCAGCCGTCGATGCTGTTCGGCAAGGGGCAGGCCGAGCGCATCGCCGCCGCGGTCGCCGCGACCTGCGCCGAGATCGTCGTCATCGACGGGACGGTATCGCCGATCCAGCAGCGCAACCTCGAAAAGGCGCTCGGCGCCAAGGTCATCGACCGCACCGGGCTGATCCTCGAGATCTTCGGCGAGCGCGCGAGCACGCGCGAGGGCACGCTGCAGGTCGAACTCGCGCATCTCAACTATCAGGCGAGCCGGCTGGTGCGGTCGTGGACCCACCTCGAACGCCAGCGCGGCGGCTTCGGCTTCCTCGGCGGCCCCGGCGAGACGCAGATCGAGGCCGACCGGCGGCTGATCCGCGACCGCATCGCCAAGCTGAAGCGCGAGCTCGAGGACGTGAAGCGCACGCGCGCGCTGCACCGGACGCGCCGGCAGAAGGCGCCGTACCCGGTGGTGGCGCTCGTCGGCTACACCAATGCCGGCAAGTCGACGCTGTTCAACCGGCTGACCGGCGCCGAGGTCATGGCCGAGGACCTGCTGTTCGCGACGCTCGACCCGACGATGCGGGCGATCGAGCTGCCGGGTTTCGACAAGGTGATTCTCAGCGACACCGTCGGCTTCGTCTCCGAGCTGCCGACGCAGCTCGTCGCGGCGTTCCGCGCCACGCTCGAGGAGGTGCTCGAGGCCGACCTCATCGTCCATGTCCGCGACGTCGCGCATCCCGACACGCAGGCGCAGCTCGCCGACGTGAAGAACGTGCTTCGCGACCTCGGCATCGTCGACAGCGGCGAGGCGGCGTCGCCGATCATCGAAGCGCTCAACAAGATCGATCTGCTCGACGACGAGAACCGCGCGCGCATCCTCGCGCAGACCCCCGACGACGCCGTCGCGATTTCGGCGCTGACGGGCGAGGGGGTCGACAGGCTGCAGGCGCTGGTCAGCGCGATGCTGCAGCGCTCGGCGCGCGTCTACGACTATGCGCTGACGCCGCAGGACGGCAAGCGCATCGCCTGGTTGTACGAGCATGGCGAGGTCGTCGAGCGCCGCGATGCCGACGACGGCGGGGTGTTCCTGCGCGTCCGCCTCGGTGATGAGGAGCACGCCCGCTTCGAAGGCCGGCGTTAACCCTTTTCTGCCGCCTTGGCAGCGCCCCACAGCGCTTCCTTGCCATCGAGGTCTAGCGCGGCGAAACGGTCGCCGGCGGCGGCCTCCATCGCCGCGAAGCGCCGCTCGAACTTGCCGTTGGCCTGGCGTAGCGCGGCCTCGGCATCGACGCCGAGGTGGCGGGCATAATTGACGACGGCGAACAGCAAATCGCCGATCTCGCCGGCGCGCTCGTCTTCGCCAGCGTCGGCAACTTCCTGTAACTCTTCAGTAATCTTGGCACGCGGGCCGTCGGCGTCGGGCCAGTCGAAGCCGGTGCGCGCCGCGCGCTTCTGCAGCTTCTGCGCGCGCATCAGCGCCGGCAGGCCGAGCGCGACGCCGTCGAGCGCGCCGGCGCGCGGCTTCTCGGCGGCCTTGAGCGTCTCCCAGGCAGCGGTCTGCGCCGCGGCACTGGTCACCGCGACGTCGCCGAAGACGTGCGGATGGCGGCGCACCATCTTGTCGGCGATACCGGCGGTAACGGCCGCGAGGTCGAAGGTGCCGGCTTCGGCCGCCATCTGCGAATGATAGACGACCTGGAGCAGCAGGTCGCCGAGCTCCTCGCGCAGCTCGGCCATGTCGCCGCGCTCGATGGCGTCGGCGACCTCATAGGCCTCCTCGATGGTGTAGGGCGCGATGGTCGCGAAATCCTGCTCGAGATCCCACGGGCAGCCGCCGTCGGGATCGCGCAGCCGGCGCATCACCTCGGCCAGCCGCTCGAAGGCGGCGCCGGGGGCCTCGGCCGGAGCTTGAAGGGGCCTTGTCGTCATCGATCCGCCAGTCCGATAATATATATTATGTAAAATAGATATAAGTTTCAGGGGCGGATGATCAGCGTTCCGCCCTCGACGCGCCAGCTGCCGAGCGTCCGCAGGAAGTCCATGCCGAGCAGATTGGTGTCGAGCGCGCCCTCGGTGACGCTGACGCGCATGTTGGTCCGCACGATCGGACCGACCTCGAGCTTGGCGACGCGCGTGCCGGCGACGCGCACGCTGCCGTTCGCCGTCTGCGCCATCCCGTCATAGGCCAGCCGCGCCGGATCGATCCCGACGCGCCGCGCCGCGTCTTCGGTCAGCACGATGCCGCTGGCGCCGGTATCGATCAGGAACAGCACCGGTTCGTCGTCGATCTCGGCGCGCACCCAGAAATGCCCGTCGTCGCGCGAGCGGATGTGGAATTCATTGCCTTCGACGCGGCCGCGCGCCGGATCGACCGCGCCGGTCAGTCGGCCGAAAACGTCTTTCGCTTCATTCTGATAGGTCGCGGCGATCAGGATCACCGCGAAGATCGCGACCCAGGCGCCGGCCATCCGCACGGCACGCCCGATGCCGATGCCACGCAGCGACGCCGACCCGATCAGCACCGCGACCAGGATGATCGCCAGATACAGCGCGTTCGCCCGGTCCATGCCGCTGAGGCCATCGAACATCAGAGCTCCATCCTGAGCATGTCATGGCCCGGCTCGACGCCGGCCGGCAGCTCGGCGCGCAGTGTCGCATAGTCCATCGACTGGTCCATATGCGTCAGGACCGCGCGCTTGGGGCGATGCCGTTCGATCCAGCCGAGCGTGCGGTCGAGATGCGTGTGCGTCGGATGCGGCGTGCGGCGCAGCGCATCGACGATCCACAGGTCGAGGCCCTGAAGCGCACGCTCGGCTTCCTCTGGCAAATCATTGACATCGGTCGAATATGCCAGAGAGGCGCCGCCGGCGTCGAAGCGGTAGCCCGACGATTTGATGTCGCCGTGGATCTGCGGAAACCAGCTGATCTCGACGCCGCCGACGACGAGCCGGTCGGGCATGTCGTGCGCGCGGCAGGTCGGCGGATAGCCGTCGCGCCCCTCGAACACATAGTCGAAGCGCGCGCGCAGCCGGCCCCAGGTCGCCGGATGCGCATAGCAATCGACCGGCCGGCGCATCGCGTGGAAGATCTGGCGCAGGTCGTCGATGCCGTGCGTATGGTCGGCATGATCGTGCGTGAACAACACCGCGTCGAGCCGGTCGACGCCCGCCGACAGCATCTGCTCGCGAAAGTCGGGGCTGGTGTCGACGAGAATGGCGGCGCCGTCATGCTCGACGAGGACCGACACGCGCCGCCGCCGGTTGCGCGGCTCGCTCGGATCGCAGGCGCCCCAGTCGTTGCCGATCCGCGGCACGCCGCTCGACGTGCCCGACCCCAGCATCGTCACCCTCACGCCGGCGTGGCTTTCGCGAACAGCGTGAAGAAGTTGCGCGTCGTGCTTTCCATCAGCTCGTCGGCGGAGACGCCGCGCAGCCCGGCGACGAAGCGCGCGGTGTGCGACACGAACGCCGGCTCGCACGGCCGCCCGCGCACCGGCACCGGCGCGAGGAACGGCGAGTCGGTCTCGACCAGCAGCCGTTCCGCCGGGATGATGGCCGCGGTCTCCTGCAGGTCGCGGGCGTTCTTGAAGGTCACGATGCCCGACAGCGAGATGTAGAAGCCCAGCTCGAGCGCGGTCTCGGCGAAGCCGCGGCTGGCGGTGAAGCAGTGGATGACGCCGGGGAAGGCCCCCTTCCCCATTTCGTCGCGCAGGATCGCCGCGGTATCGGCCTCGGCGTCGCGGGTATGGACGATCAGCGGCAACCCGGTGTCGCGCGCCGCGGCGATATGGCTGCGGAACGAGCGCTGCTGCTGCGCGCGGTCCGAATGGTCGTAATAATAGTCGAGCCCGGTCTCGCCGATGCCGACGACGCGCGGATGCGCTGCCGCGGCCAGCAGGGCCGCGGTGTCGATCTCGACATGCGCGTCGGCCTCGTGCGGATGGATGCCGACGGTCGCCCAGACGTCGGGATGGCGCTCGGCGACGGCGATGACGTCGGCCCATTCGCGCTTCTTGGTCGAGATGCCGAGCATGCCGGTGACGCCGGCGGCGCGCGCGCGCGCGATCACCCCCGCCTGGTCCTCGACGAGGCCGGGATAGTTCAGATGGCAATGGCTATCGATCAGCATGGGCAGCGTCAGGCCTCGGCGGGTTCGACCCAGCGCGGGAAGATTCCTTGTGGAGATGGCAACTTCGTTCCTGGTTGCAAGACCTTGTCTAGGCTGGCGAAGTCGCGCGCATCGGCCGGCACGGCGAGCTGGTCGAGCAGCGCGGCGCACGCCGCCGGCATCGCCGGCTGCGCGAGGATCGCCAGCCGCCGCACCAGCTCGGCGACATTGTAGAGGACGGTCGCCATGCGCGTCGGATCGGTCTTCTTCAGCAGCCACGGCGCCTGCGACGAGATATAGACGTCGCCCTCGGTCACCGTGCGCCAGATCGCCTCGAGCGCGCTGTGGATGGCATATGACGTCATGGCGGCGCGCACCTGCCCGGGCAGCGCGTCCATCGCCGCGAACAGCGCGTCGTCCTCGGGGGTGCGCGGCCCCGGGGTCGGCAGCACGCCGTCGAGGTTCTTGGCGATCATCGACAGCGAGCGCTGCGTGAGATTGCCGAGGCCGTTGGCGAGGTCGCCGTTGGTGCGCGCGACGATGGCGTCATGGCTGTAGCTGCCGTCCTGCCCGAACGGCACCTCGCGCAGCAGGAAATAGCGCAGCTGGTCGACGCCATAGGCGTCGGCGAGCGCCAGCGGCTCGACGACATTGCCCAATGATTTCGACATCTTCTCGCCGCGGTTGAGCACGAAGCCGTGGCCGAACACCGATTTGGGCAGCGGCAGGCCGGCCGACATCAGGAACGCCGGCCAGTACACGGTGTGGAAGCGGACGATGTCCTTGCCGATGATGTGGACGTCGGCCGGCCAGGCCTTCTCCCACTGCGGCAGGTCGTCGGTCCAGCCGATGCCGGTCATATAGGTAGTGAGCGCGTCGACCCAGACATACATGACGTGGCGCTCGTCGCCGGGCACCGGCACGCCCCAGTCGAAGCTGGTGCGCGACACCGACAGATCCTTCAGCCCGCCGCGGACGAAGTTCAGGATTTCGTTGCGGCGGCTCGCCGGCTGGATGAACTCGGGGTTTTTCTCGTAGAGATCGAGCAGCTTGTCGGCATAGGCTGAGAGCCGGAAGAAATAGCTTTCCTCGACGGTCCATTCGACCGGCGTGCCCTGCGGCGACAGCTTCTCGCCCCCTTCCCCGTCGACCAGCTCGCTGCCGTCGTAATAGGCCTCGTCGCGGATCGAGTACCAGCCTTCGTAGCGGTCGAGGTAGATGTCGCCGGCCGCCGCCATGCGCTTCCACAGCTCGGTGACGCCGCGATAATGCGTCTCGGTCGAGGTGCGGACGAAGCGGTCGTAGCCGACGTTGAGCTTCTCCATCATCGCGGTGAAGTGCGGCACCATCGAATCGGCGAAGGCCCGCGTCTCCATGCCGGCGTCGCGCGCGGTCTTGACCATCTTCAGCCCATGCTCGTCGGTGCCGGTCAGCAAGGTGACGTCGCGCCCCTCGAGCCGGTGGAAGCGGGCGATGAAGTCGGTGGCGATCGCCTCATAGGCATGGCCCATGTGCGGGCGGCCGTTGGGATAGGCGATCGCGGTGGTGATGTAGAATTTTTCGGTCGCGGACATGCGCGGCGATTACACGCGCCGCGCGCTTGCGTCACCCCTCGAGCGAAGCCACGAGGTTGGCGAGCTCATAGGCGACGCTCTGCGGGTCGAGCGACAGCGGCTGCGCCTGGCCGCCGAGGCCGTGCGCGCGCTCCCACAGCGCCAGCGTGCGCGCCAGTTCGTGGCCCGCCTTGTGGCGCGCGCGTTCGGCAATGAACGCCGGCGCCAGTTCGAGGAACGCCTCGTAGCGCGGCTGCGCCGCCTTGCCGGCGAGCGAGCGCGCCAGCTGCAAGGTCAGCGCCGCGCGCCGGGGCGGCGCCGCGCCCGCCAGCTCGCGCAGCGACCGCGTCAGCCCGTCGATGTCGAGCCCGGCGAAGCGCAGCGCGCGCCCCGGGCTGCCGCCGGCGAGCCCGACCAGCGTGTCGATCTCGCCGTCGTCGGCGTCGGGCAGCCGGTCGCCCAGCACGCGGCGCACCTCGTCGTCGACGAGCCGCTGGAAGCGCAGGATGCGGCAGCGCGAGCGGATCGTCGGCAGCAGCCGCCCCGGCGCATGGCTGACCAGCAGGAACAGCGTGTTCGCCGGCGGTTCCTCGAGGTTCTTGAGGAAGGCGTTGGCGGCGGCGCGGTTCATGTCGTCGATCGCGTCGACGATGATGACGCGCCAGGGCGACAGCCCGGGGGTCGAGCGGAACACCGGCTGCAGCGAGCGCACCTGGTCGACGGTGATATTGGCGGCGAGCCCGCCCGAATCACGCTCCTCGCGCGCCAGCACGCGCAGGTCGAGATGGCTGCCCGCGGCGATCAGATGCGCGATGCGATGGTCGGGCGACACCGCGAGCCGGTCGCCGGCGATGCCCTCGGCCGGCCCGGCGGCGCTGGCGAGGATGTGCGCCGCCGCGGCCTGCGCAAACGCCGCCTTGCCGATCCCGGCCGGCCCGGCGAGCAGCCAGGCATGATGCGTCCGGCCCGACGCCCAGGCGTCGAGGAAGGTCCGCTGCTGTTCGAGATGGCCGACGAGCATGGCGATGACTTAGCGGCTGGCGGTGGGACCGGCTAGCCGTCGAGCGGTCGCTCCCCTCGCCCCGATGGGGAGGGGGCTTACAAGAGCGGCTCGACCGCTTGCCAGACGCGTGCGGCGACGTCCTCGACGCTGCCCGCGGCATCGATCAACCGGCACCGCGCGGGCTCGGCCGCGGCGCGGGTGCGGAAGCCGTCGCGTACCGCGGCGTGGAAGGCATCGCCCTTCGATTCGAAGCGCATCTCGGCGCCGGCGCGCAAGGCGGCGCGCGCCAGCCCCTCGCGTTCGGGCAGGTCGAGGATCAAGGTCAGGTCGGGCCAGAGGTCGGCGGTCGACACGCGGTGCAGCGCGCGCAACTCGGCCTCGGCAAGCCCGCCGCCGACGCCCTGATAGACCAGCGTCGAATCGGCATAGCGGTCGGTGATCACCCAGGCGCCGCGCGCCAGCGCCGGGCGCACCAGCCGCTCGACATGGTCGGCGCGCGCGGCGTTCATCAGCAGCGCCTCGGCGCGTACGCCCCAGCGGTCGGCGGCGCCAGTCAACAGCAGCGCGCGGATCGCGTCGGCGCCTTCGGTACCGCCCGGCTCGCGCGTGGTCACCACCTCGACCCCCGCCCCCCTCAGCCGATCGGCGAGAAGGCGGAGTTGCGTCGACTTGCCGGTCCCCTCCCCGCCTTCGAAGCTGAGGAAGCGGCCGGTCACTTGCCAGCGAACAGCGCGCGGACGTTCGACGCCAGCCGCCCGAACGGCCCGGCCTTGTCGACCGCCTCGGCGGCGACGAGCGGCAGCCGCGTCGTCGGCATGCCGGCGCGTGCCACCTGCAGCTCGGCGACCTTCTGCCCCTTGGCGATCGGCGCCTTCAGCGGCCCGTCATAGACCACCGTGACGCGCATCTCGGGCCCACCGGCGCGCGGCACCGTCACCGCATAGTCGCGCGGCGCCATCAGCCCGACGCTGTCCTTCGCGCCGAGATGCACCTCGGCGCTTTCGACGACGGTGCCGGCGCGCGCCAGCGGCTGCGCCTTCCAGGCGCCGAAGCCCCATTCCATGAAGGCGACCGACTCCTTGATCCGCTCGTTCATCGAGGTCAGCCCGCCGAGCACCATGACGAGCCGGCGCCCGTTCTGGATCGCCGAGCCGGTGAAGCCGTATCCCGCCGCCTCGGTATGGCCGGTCTTGAGCCCGTCGGCGCCGGCGACGCGGCCGAGGATCGGGTTGCGATTGCCCTGGGTGATCGGCGCGCCGGTACCGAGCGTCTTCCCCCAGGTGAAGCTCGGCTTGCCGTAGAACTTCTTGTAGAGATTAGGGAAATCGAGAATCGTCCGCTCGCCGATGATCGCGAGATCATGCGCGGTCACATATTCGTTCGGGTCGGGCCAGCCGTTGGTGTTGGCGAAGTTGGAGCCGGTCAGGCCGATGCGCTTGGCAGTGGCGTTCATCATCTCGACGAACGCCGGCTCGGTGCCCGCCAGCCCCTCGGCGAGCACGACGCAGGCGTCGTTGCCCGACAGCGTGACGATGCCGTGCAGCAGGTCCTCGACCGACACCATCTCGTCGGGCGACAGGAACATCGTCGATCCCGCCTTGGGGCCGTGCCACTGCTGCCAGGTCTCGGGCCGGACGCGGATCTTCTGGTCGAGCTTCACCTCGCCCTTCCTGATCAGGTCGAAGACGACATAGACGGTCATCATCTTGCCCATCGACGCCGGCGGAATCCGCTCGTTGGCGCCCTTCGAATACAGCACCTGCCCCGACGACAGGTCCTTCATATAGGCGAAGGGCGCGACGGTCTGGTGCGTCGGCTGGGCGAGCGCCGGGCCCGCGGCCAGCAGGGCGGTGGCGAAGGTGAGACGCGCGAACTGACGCATGGATGACAACTCCGGATAGCTAACTGACGGGAAGGCCGACGACATGCGCGTCGCTATAGCCCGCCGCCTGCAGGTCATCCAGCACCTTGGCGGCGGACGCGGCATCGGCGAACGGGCCGAGGCGCACGCGATAGAGGCCGGTCGCGGTCGCCTCGATGTTGGGCGCCGCGAGGCTTTCGAGCGCGCCGGCGAGCGCCGCGGCGCGGCCGCGGTCGGACAGCGCCGCGACCTGGATGAACAGCCCCGCGTCGCCGGCCAGCGGCGGCGCGAAGACGACGGCGGGCGGCGCCGGCGGCCCCTGGACGCGCGGCGGCAGCGGCGGCGGGAGCGCGGCGCGCACCGGCGGCGCCGCGACCGCCACCTGCACCGGCTGCAGCCCCTTGGGCGGCTTCGCCGAGCGGCCGAGCCCGAGCTTCGCGATCTGCTTGTCGGTCGGATGCACGCGCTTGACGCGCACCCGCGCGAGACCGGCGCGATCGACGCCGAGCAGCTGCGCCGAGCGGCGCGACAGGTCGATGATGCGGTTGCCGACGAACGGCCCGCGGTCGTTGATGCGCAGCACGACCTGCCGCCCGTTCTCGAGGTTGGTGACCTCGACATAGCTCGGCATCGGCAGCGTCTTGTGCGCCGCCGTCATCCCGTCCTGGTCATAGGGCTCGCCGTTCGCCGTCTGCTTGGCGTGGAAACCCGGCCCGTACCAGGAGGCGATGCCCTTCTCGTCATAGTCGCGGTCGTCGCTGGGGTAATAGGTCTTTCCCGCGATCTGGTACGGCTTGCCGATCTTGACCGCGCCCGACGCGCTGCCGACGCCGCGGTCGGCGTTACCGGCGCACGCCGCCAGCAGCGCCAGCGCCAGCAGCGGCGCCAGCCGAACCGGCGCGGATCGCATCGGCGAGCAGGGTGACGGTGAGCGCGTAGAAATTGGTACAATTGTACCGCAGGATGGCGCGATAATTGCCATAGGTCAGGTACCCCCCGGTCCCAGGTCCGTCAGGTTCGATCAAGGTGGCGAGCGTCGCGTCGGACGGCAACGGCGACCCCAGCGACTGGATGCCAAGCGCCTTCCAGTCGGCGATCGACAGCCAGCGGCTGTGCCGCCAGTTCATCCCGCCGCATTCGCCGACCGGCGTGAGGTTGCGCACCCGCTCGCGGTCGAGCGCCGGCGGCACGAACACCCGCTGCGCCCAGGGCTCGCCCTTGCGCCACCCCCGCGCGGTGACGAAATTCGCCACCGAGGCGAGCGCGTCCGACGACGAGTTCCAGATGTCGGCGCGGCCGTCGCCGTCGCCGTCGACGCCGTGCGCCAGATAGGAGCTCGGCAGGAACTGCGGCTGGCCGGTGGCGCCCGCCCAGGATCCCACGAGCGCGCCGCGGTTGATGACGCCGCGCTCGAGCAGCTTGAGCGCGGCGATCAGCTCGCGGCTGAACAGCTCGCGCCGCCGCCCCTCGAACGCCAGCGTCGCCAGCGAGCGCACGAGGTCGAAATTGCCGGTGACCGCGCCGTAGCTGGTCTCGATCCCCCAGAAGCCGACCAGCACCTCGGCCGGGACCCCATAGCGCGCCTCGATCCCTGCCAGCGTCGCCGACAGGTCCGAATGGCGGCGCCGGCCGCCGGCGATGCGGTTGTCGTTGATGTGGCGCGCCAGATAGCGTGCGAAGGTCAGTTGCGAGGTGGCGCTGCGGTCGGGCTGCGCCTGATCGAGCGACACGACGCGCGGGTTGAAGGTCAGCCCGCGGAGCTCGCGGTCGAGCGTCGCCGGCTGCACCCCGGCGGCGATCGCCTGCGCGCGGAACGGCCCGCCCAGCCAGGCCTGGAATGCCGCCTGCCGCGGATCGACGACCACGGGCGGCGGCTCGGCGGGCGGGAGCGGTTCTGCCACCACGTCGACGACGGGAGGTTCCCCCTCGGTCTGCGCCCCCGCCGGCGCCGCGAACAGCGCGGCAACCGATACCCACAAAGCGATACGCCTGACCATGAAACTCCCGAACCTGCCGCCGTTAACCAAGCTTGCCACATCGCGAGTCACGAGGGAATCCCCAAAGGCCCCGCTGCTATTCCTAGCCAGCTGATGCTGTGATATACATCAGCAATACAGCTGGGAGATTTCGATGCAGGCGGTGGGACGCTCCGTGGCACTCGTACTCATGGCGCTGGGCATCGGGGCGCCCGGCGCACCGCGGATCGTGAACCACGGGATCGTGATCGAGAATGTCACGCTGATCTCGCCCGAACGCGCGGCGCCGCTGGGGTCCGCCGATGTCGTCATCCGGGACGGTCGTATCGCCGAAATCGGCACCGATCTCGTCGCCGGCGGCGAGGCGCGCCGGATCGACGGCCGGGGGCGCTATCTCATTCCCGGCCTGGTCGACAGTCATGTTCATGTCGGCAACTGGGCCGGCGTCGACGCGGCGGTCGCCGACGATCCGGCGTTGCGGCAGGCCTATCTGGCGCAGCTTCCGCGGGCCTATCTCGCGTTCGGTTTCACCACGCTCGTCGATCTCGACCTGCGGCCGCGCGACCGTACGCTGTTCGACGATGCGCCGCTCCGGCCGCGCCTCGTCCATTGCGGCCGCGGGCTGCGCGTGGCGGGCGGCTACGGCACCAGCCGCATTCCTGCCGACGCGACGACCGAGCGGTTTCCCTACCTCGTCCATGAACCGGCGCAGGCGACCCGCTGGCCGGCGGGACTCGCGCCGCGGCTGCACACACCCGCGCTGGCGATCGAGCGCGCCGTCGCCGGCGGCGCCACCTGCACCAAGCTCTTCGTCGAGCCGGGCTTCGGCGGCACCTTCGACTGGCCGGTGCCGCGACCCGAGACGGTGCAGGCGATCCGCGCCGAAACGCGGCGGCGGCGCCTGCCGCTGTTCGTCCATGCGAACGGCGTCGAGGCGTGGCGGATCGCCATCGACAATCGCGCCGACGTCATCGCGCACGGTCTCTGGCACTGGCCAGGCGACCGTTCCGATGCCGAGCCGCCGGCCGCGGCGCGCGACGTCATCCTGGCCGCAGCTCGCGCCGGCATCGCGGTGCAGCCGACGCTGCGTGTCGTTCACGGCGACACGGCGGTGTTCGACTGGTCGATCCTTAGCGACCCGCGTCTCGCCTATGCCCTGCCGCCGACGGTAGTCGATCATCTCCGATCGGAGAGCGCCGCCGCGGCCCGTCGCGGCACGCTCGCCGACTATGAGGCGGCCGCGGCCGGCGCCGACGTCCGGCAGCTGATCGCGACCGGCGGCGAGCGCGCGTCGGCGACCGCGCAATTGGTGAACCTGTCGGGCATCCGACTGCTGTTCGGCAGTGATACCGGCGGCGGCGAGGGCATTGCCAACCCGCCCGGCCTCAACGGACGGCTCGAACTGCAGCTCTGGCGCGAGGCCGGCATTCCGCTGCGCCAGATCCTTCGCGCCGCCACCCTCGCCAATGCCGAAGCGCTCGGCCTGGCAAAGGAGATCGGCAGCATCGAGGTCGGCAAGCGCGCCGACCTCCTGCTGCTGCACGCCGACCCCCTGCGCGACGTCGGCGCCTACGACCGGATCGAAACGATCTTCGTCGACGGCCAGATGATCGATCGACGGTTGCTGCGAGCCGGCAACTGACGCCAGCTTCCTCTTGTCGCCACCCCGGCTTTTCAGCATGAGGGCGCAACGGAGAGGTGGCCGAGTGGTTTAAGGCAGCGGTCTTGAAAACCGCCGTGGGTGCAAGCTCACCGTGGGTTCGAATCCCACCCTCTCCGCCACGATCGGGGATCGGCGCCCGCCGCTGGCGGAACCGGCAGGCGCCGCATCCGTCGGACCAGGCGCGACCCGTTGCCGGGCCACACCTGGGACCGTCGAGAAGACTCACTCGTTCTCGGCGGCGTCCTTCACCTCGCCCTTGCCCATCGCCGACACGAGGATGTTGCCGTTCAGGCTGAAGTTCTCCGCGGGCAGCGTCGCGACCTGCCGGTCGACCTCGACCCCGATCGATTCGATTCGGCCGCGGGCATCGCGATGGACGCTGCGCAAGGTGCCGATCGCCCGGCCGCGCGCATCCTGAATCCGCATTCCGGGGTCGAGCGACGCGACCGACGCGCCGTCGAGGACCAGCGTTCCGCTCCCCTCGCCCGACGCCGATCCCGAAGCACCGCTGGCGCCCGCCGAGCCGCTCGCCGACCCGCCGCCGGAGGCGGCCGCGGTCACACCGGCCGCATTGCCCACCGCAGCGCTCGCCGTGCCGACGGCGCTGCCTGCCGCGCCCCGCGCGCGATCGGTCGCGGCGGCGGCGCGCTCGCCGGCCCGATCGACCGCGCCGCTTGCCCGGTCGCGCGCCCGACCGGCGACATCGCGCAGGTCGTCGGTTCCGATCAGGTCAGCCGATGCGCCGCCCGAGGCGCTGCCGGCCGCACCGCCGCTGCCCGACAGGCCGAGCGTGCGACCGACCGCGCTCGCACCGCCGTCCACCGCGCCGGCCACGCCGCCGTTCGCACTGCCGCTGCCGCTCGCCATGCCGTTGCGGCGATCGAAAGCCGCGTCGGCTTGCGCCGCCTTCTGCGCCGATTTGCTGGTGCGGGCGGAGCTGCGAACGGGTTCGTTCGCGGTCTCGAGCGTCCGGGTAATCGAGCGATCCGTCGGGCGACCGATCGTGCCGCCGAGCGTCCCGCCGATCTGGCCGCCGAGGCTTCCGCCCAGACCCGCGCCACCGCCACCGAGCAATTGAGCCGAGGCTGGCGCCGCGATCGTGATCGCCGCCATCGCGGCGGCCGACAGGAACAGGGGCTTCATGTCGTCTCTCCTCTTCAGACTGGCGCCATCACATCCGGCGCATCTGATCGGAGAACGGATCGCCCGTCGGCTTTAATCCCGAGAAATTTTCACCGCGGCCGCGTTGCGCAATCCGCGCAGACCAGGCCGCGCCCATACAGCTTGTCCGGACCCTTGCGGCCCAGATCCCGCGCTTCCTCGTCCAGCGCGACGATCGCGTCGGGCAGGCCCCGATCGAGATGCGCCGCCAGCCGGGCGGCGACGAAAGGGGCGGCGAACGACGTGCCGCGCACGCTTCGCGGCTGTCCGTCGGGGGCCGACGCCAGCATGTCCGCTCCGGGTGCGGCATAGTCCAGCTTTGTCGCCCGACCGGCTTCGATCAATGCGCGGCCACGTTCATCGACGCCGGTCACCGCGATCGCCTCGGGATAGGACGCCGGATAGGCCGGGGGCGCGGCGGGCCCGTCGTTGCCGACCGCCGCGACCACCATCGTGCCGAGGCGGCGTGCCGCGGCCACGATGCGCGCGAGCAGCGGGTTGGGAGGGCCCACCAGGCTCACCACCACGACGGGCACGCGCTCGCGCGCCATCCAGGCAATCGCCTGGCCGATCGCTGCGGCATTGCCGCCCGCCGGGTCGCTGCCATAGACGTCGGCGACCAGCAGCCGGGCGCCCGGCGCGCTGCCGCGGACGCCGGCGCCACCGGTCAGCAGCGACGCGATCGCCACGGCGTGTTCGCTGGTGACCGGACCGCCGCGCGCGAAGCCCTGCTGGCGAACCAGCCCCGGCGTCTGCGCGGAGACGCCGCCGTCGACGATCCCGATCCGCCCGCGGTGCGAGGGCGCAGCCGCGTTCACGGCGGCGCCGATCGAAGCGGTGGCTGCCCCGACCGCCCCGCTCGGAAAATGCAGCGCATCGCTCGTGACCTCGCGCCCCGGTGCCAGCGCCCGAAGCTGCCTCGTGGCGCGCGCGAGGCTCGCTCCCTCCGGCGTTGCGAAGCGCAAATAGGCGAGGTCGAGCTCCGCCAGACTGACGCGCTCGATCAGGCGGAAGCCACGCGCCTGCGCCGCGCGCACGACGTCATCGTCGCCGTCGATGACGATCAACTCCCCCGCACGCACGGCGTTGCCCGCTCGATCGAGTACGACTCGTCCGGGGTGGCGGCGCGCGATCGCCCGCGCCCGCTCGACCGGGCCGCGCGCCAGCGCGCTTGCATCGCCAACCGTCCGATCGATCTCGGGCAGCACCCCGGCGACGCGCTCGACCGTGCCGCCGACGGTCGGCAGCTGCGGCAGGAGCTGCGCGCCGGCCGGCAGCGCCGCCGTCAGCAATCCGGCGCCGGCAACGGCACGGAACAGACGACATGGCCGCATGCCGGCGAGACTAGACGGGAATCTTTTCTGCGTCATGCTGGATGAAACGCGTGGCGGCATCCGTTTCATCCCCAACAAGCCGAAAGGAAGCCAGAGGTTTGCGTTTCGAGGAGCAATTGCTCGAGTTGCTGCCGCGATTGCGGCGGTTCGCGCATGCCCTTGCCCGCAACGGCGCCGACGCCGACGACCTGCTCCAGGCGTCGATCGAACGCGCGCTCGCAAGACGCGACCAGTGGCAACCGGGAACGCGACTGGACAGCTGGATGGCCCGTGTGATGCGAAACCTGTGGATCGACACCGTCCGCGCCGAGAAGCGGCGCGGCGAGACCTTCGTCCCGCCGGAGGCGGGCGAAGCCGTTGGAGCGGCCGCCGCGCAGGAGGCAATGGTCGATCTCGGCAACGTCGTCCGCGCCATGCGCACGCTGCCGCCGGAACAGCGCGAGGCGGTGGCGCTCGTGGTGGTCGAGGGCTTCGCCTACAAGGAGGCGGCAGACATCCTCGACATTCCGATCGGGACGCTCACCTCGCGGCTGGTCCGGGGGCGCGAGGCGCTGATGGCCAGGCTGGGAGAAGCGGCATGACGATCGACCCCGACATGCTGATGGCCTATGCCGATGGCGAGCTCGATCCGATCGCTGCCAGGCGGGTGGAGCAAGCGATCGAACGCGATCCCGCCCTCGCCGCACAGCTCGAGCGGCACCGCGCGCTCGCTGGGTCGCTGCGGGCGGCCTTCGGTCCGATCGCTGCCGAGCCCCCGCCCGCGGCGGCGGTGCGCGCCCTGAAGGACGCCGCGCAAGTCGTGCCGCTGGTTCGGCCCGCCCCGGCGCGCCGTGAGCGACCGCTCTGGATCGGGGCGATCGCCGCCAGCCTGGTCGCGGGATTGTTCGCCGGGCCGATGATCTTTTCGCCGGACGGCGGCGCCGGCATCGCGTTCGACCGCGGAACGCCGATCGCGCGCGGCGACCTCGCCCATGCGCTCGATACCCAGTTGGCCGCGACCCAGCAGCGCGGCTCGCCGGTACGGATCGGCGTCAGCTTTCGCAATTCGGACGGCGAGCTCTGCCGCAGTTTCGAGCAGCAGGGTACCGGCGGAATCGCCTGTGCCGGTGCGGACATCTGGCGCATCGAACGGCTCTATGCCGGGGTGGCGCAGCAACCCGCCCAATATCGCCAGGCCGGCTCCGCAACGGCTGCGATGATGCGCGACGCGCAGGAAATGATGGTCGGCGAACCCCTGACGGGGGAGGAGGAACGGATCGCCCTGTCCGATCGCTAGGCGCCGAGCGCTTCTCAAGCATTCTCAAACATTTCCATCCTACCGCGATCGAGTCCGCGCACGATCGCTCCTCCAGGGCCGCAAAAATCTGCGCAGCCCCTTGAACCCTACCGCCGCCGTTCCAATCTCCGCGGTCGTGCGGGCCGGGCCCCTCTGACGACGGACCTTCGGGTGTCGTGATGTCGGACCGCATCGAGGATGCTCGATGCTTGGGGCCGGTCGACATTACAGGACCGTTCCGACGTCAGCGTCCTCGTTGAGGAAACTCGCGACGAGGAGTGCCCGCATGGTCGATTTTTCCTTTCTGCGATTGCGTCTGATCCATGACCGCCTGGCGCGCGAGGTCGCGCGCGAGCAGGCGGCCCGCGCGCCCGATCCGTTCCGGCTGCGGCGGCTGAAGAAGCTGAAACTGGCGGTCAAGGACCGCCTCACGCGCTGGCGCGCGCCAAGTCTCACCCCTGCCTGAGGGCGCGCGCCGCCGGCCGGGTCGCGCTCCCTCCTTCCACTCCGCGCGATCCGGCCGGCACCCCTTTTCCTGCCAGCCCGACGGGAGCCTGCCATGATCCTTCGCTTCGCCGCGGACGACGCGCGCCGCGCCGCGGCCGCCTTTCTGCCGCCGCTGCTGCCGCCTGCGCGCGTTCCGGTGCGACCGGCGCGCCGCCCCGCCCGCCGCCAAGGGGCCGCGTGATGGAGTTTCTCACCGCGCTGTGGCTCGGCACGCCGGTCTGGTTCTGGCTGGCGTTCCTCACGCTCGTCGTCGCGCTGACCGCGTTCGACCTCGGGGTGCTCCACAAGGAGGACCGCGAGATGGGCATCGTCGAGAGCCTCAAGCTCTCCGCCTTCTACATCGGCGTCGCGCTGCTGTTCGGCCTGTGGGTATGGCATGCCAAGGGCGCCGACCTCGGCCTCAAATATTACACCGGCTTCTTCATCGAAAAGGCGCTGTCGATCGACAACGTCTTCGTGATCAGCCTGATCTTCACCTATTTCGCGATCCCCCGGATGTACCAGTATCGCGCGCTGCTGTGGGGCATCGTCGCGGTGATCGTGCTGCGCGGCCTCATGATCGGCGTCGGCGCCGCCGTCGTCCAGCAATGGTATTGGGTGCTCTACATCTTCGCCGCCTTCCTGGTCGCGACGGGCGTGAAGATGCTGTTCGCCGGCGACCAGCCGATCGAACTGGCGGCCAATCCGGCGGTGAAGTTCATCGCGCGGCACATGCGCGTTACCCCCGAGCTGCACGGCGAGAAATTCTTCGTGCGCGTGCCCGACACGCGGACGGGCCGGCTGGTGACGGCGGCGACGCCGCTGTTCCTGGCGCTGGTGGTGATCAACCTCGCCGACCTGGTGTTCGCGGTCGATTCGGTGCCGGCGATCTTCGCGATCACCACCGACACCTTCGTCGTCTACAGCTCGAACATCATGGCGATCCTCGGGCTGCGCGCGCTCTATTTCGCGCTTTCGGCGATGGTGCACCGTTTCCACTATCTCAAATATGCGCTGGCGCTGGTGCTGATCTTCATCGGCGCCAAGATCTTCGTCGCCGACTTCCTGATCGGCGGCGACAAATTCCCGCCGCTGCTCAGCCTCGGCATCACGCTCGGGCTGATCGCCGGCGGCATCGTCTATTCGCTGTGGAAGACGCGCGGCGCCGAAGAGCCCGACTGGCCGGCGACGCCGTAGCCGGGGCGCGGTCGCCGCCGTCGGAGATCGGACGGACCCTTCCCCGCGGCGATCCGTTGTTCGGCAAAGCCGGTCCGCCGCGCGCCGCGGCGGCGCCCCCGGCGCCGACGCGAGTGGAGTCCCCCGCATGCCGATCCCGCCCCTCCCCGACCTTTCGCGCCGGCAGCTGCTCGCCGGCAGCGCCGCCTCGGTCGCCGTCACCGCGGCGCCGGCGATCGGCGCCGAAGCGGCGCTCGCGCCGCAGCAGCCGACGCAGGCCGAGGTGTCGTTCACGGTCAACGGCACGCCGCGCCGGCTGGCGGTCGACACGCGGACGACGCTGCTCGACGCGTTGCGCGAGCAGCTGCGGCTGACCGGGACCAAGAAGGGCTGCGATCACGGCCAGTGCGGCGCCTGCACCGTCATCGTCGAGGGGCGGCGCATCAATTCCTGCCTCAGTCTCGCGGTGATGCACGCGGGCGACGACATCGTCACCATCGAGGGGCTGGGCCGCCCCGACAAGCTGCACCCGATGCAGGCGGCGTTCGTCAAACATGACGGCTTCCAGTGCGGCTATTGCACCCCGGGCCAGATCTGCTCGGCGGTCGCGGTGCTCGACGAGATCCGCGCCGGCATCCCGAGCCATGTCAGCGCCGACATCGCCGCCCGGCCGCAGCTCACCGCGGCCGAGCTGCGCGAGCGGATGAGCGGCAACATCTGCCGCTGCGGCGCCTATTCCAACATCATCGAGGCGATTTCCGAGGTCGCGGGAGCCAAGGCATGAAGCCCTTCACCTATGAGCGCGCCGCCTCGCCGGCCGAGGCCGCTGCCGCCGTCGTGCGGCGGCCGGGCGCGCGCTTCATCGCCGGTGGCACCAACCTGCTCGACCTCATGAAGCTCGAGATCGAGACGCCGGGGCATCTCGTCGACGTCAACGGCCTCGGGCTCGACAGGATCGAGCCGACCGCCGAGGGCGGGCTGCGCATCGGCGCGCTGGTGCGCAACACCGATCTGGCCGCCGACCGGCGCGTTCGACGCGACTATGCCCTGCTGTCGCGGGCGCTGCTCGCCGGCGCCAGCGGCCAGCTGCGCAACAAGGCCACCACCGCGGGCAACCTGCTGCAGCGCACCCGCTGTCCCTATTTCTACGACACCAACCTGCCCTGCAACAAACGCGCGCCCGGCACCGGCTGCTCGGCGCTGGGCGGCTACAGCCGCCAGCTCGCCGTGGTCGGGTCGAGCGACGCGTGCATCGCCACCCACCCGAGCGACATGGCGGTCGCGATGCGCGCGCTCGACGCGACGGTCGAGACGGTCCGCCCCGACGGCGCCGCCCGGACGATCCCAATCGCCGATTTCCACCTTCTGCCCGGCACGACGCCGCACATCGAGACCAGCCTCGAGCATGGCGAGCTCATCACCGCGGTGACGCTGCCGAAGCCGGTCGGCGGCAAGCATATCTACGAGAAGGTCCGCGACCGGGCGTCCTATGCCTTCGCGCTGATCTCGGTCGCCGCGGTCATCCAGCGCGGCGGCGGCGGCCGCGTGGCGATCGGCGGGGTGGCGCCCAAGCCATGGCGCGTCGAGGCGGCCGAGGCCGAGCTGCCGCGCGGCGCCGGCGCGGTGACGGCGACGCTGTTCGCCGGCGCCCGCCCGACCGACGACAACCGGTTCAAGCTGCCGCTGGTCGAGCGCACGCTCGACGCCGTGCTGACCGAAGCGAGGGGCTGAGCCATGAAGTTCGAAACCGCCGCCGGCACCAACCCGATCGACCAGCTGAAGGTCGTCGGCAAGGCGACCGACCGCATCGACGGACCGCTCAAGGTGTGCGGTGCAGCGCCCTACGCCTTCGAACGTCACGACGTCGCTGCCAACCAGGCCTATGGCTATGTCGTCGGCGCCGCGATCGCCAAGGGCCGGATCAACCGGATCGACACCAACGACGTCAAGGCGGCACCCGGCGTGCTCGCGGTGGTGACCACGCTCGACATGCCGCGCCTCACCAAGGGCAAGCAGAACACCGCCTCGCTGTTCGGCGGCCCCGTCGTCGAACATTATCACCAGGCGATCGCCGTGGTGGTCGCCGAGACCTTCGAGCAGGCGCGCGCCGCCGCCAACCTGCTGCGCGTCGACTATGCTCGGCAGGAAGGCCGCTACGATCTCGCCGCGGCGGCGAAGACCGCGCCCTATGCCAGCAGCAGCAGCGGCGAAGGCTCGGCGGCGCCCGGGCTCGAACGCGTCGGCGACTTCGAAGCCGCGTTCGCCGCGGCACCGGTGAAGGTCGACGCGACCTACACCACCCCCGACGAGACGCATGCGATGATGGAGCCGCACGCGACGATCGCCGCCTGGCAGGGCGACAGGCTGACCTTGTGGACCTCGAACCAGATGATCGCCTGGACCAAGGCCGATGTGGCGCGCACGCTCGGCCTCAAGCCGGAGAATGTCCGGCTGGATTCGCCCTATGTCGGCGGCGGCTTCGGCGGAAAGCTGTTCCTGCGCGCCGAGGCGATTCTTGCGGCGCTCGGCGCCAGGGCCGCGCGGCGCCCGGTCAAGGTGGCGCTGCAGCGGCCGCTGATCGCCAACAACACCACGCACCGCCCGGCGACGATCCAGCGGCTGCGCCTCGGCGCCACGCGCGACGGGCGGATCACCGCGATCGCGCATGAAAGCGTCTCGGGCAACCTGCCCGGCGGCGACCCGGAGACCGCCGTCCAGCAGACCAAATTGCTCTACGCCGGCGCCAACCGGCTGACCGGGCTGCGGCTCGCCGTACTCGACCTCCCCGAGGGCAATGCGATGCGCGCGCCCGGCGAGGCGCCCGGCATGATGGCGCTCGAGGTCGCGATGGACGAGCTCGCCGAGAAGCTCGGCATGGACCCGGTCGAGCTGCGCATCGTCAACGACACGCAGGTCGACCCCGAGGATCCCAAGCGTCCCTTCTCGAGCCGCCGCTTCGTCGAGTGCCTGCGCCTCGGCGCCGACCGCTTCGGCTGGGACCGCCGCCGGCCGACGCCGGCGTCGGTGCGCGACGGCCGCTGGCTGGTCGGCCTGGGCATGGCGGCCGGCTACCGCAACAATCTGCTGATGAAGTCGGCGGCGCGGGTGCGCCTCGACGGCCGGGGCATCGTCACCGTCGAAACCGACATGACCGACATCGGCACCGGCACCTATACCATCCTCGCGCAGACCGCCGCCGAGACGATGGGCGTCGGCCTCGACCAGGTGGTGGTGAAGATGGGGGATTCGGACTTTCCCGAATCCGCCGGCTCGGGCGGCCAGTGGGGCGCCAACAATTCGACCGCCGGCGTCTATGCGGCGTGCATGAAGCTCCGCGAGGCGGTCGCCGGGCGACTGGGCGTCGATGCCGCGAGCGCCCGCTTCGCCGACGGCAAGGTCACGTCGGGCGGGCGCAGCGTGGCACTCGCCGACGCGGCGCGCGCCGGCGAGCTCGTCGCCGAGGATGCGATCGACTATGGCGACCTCGACGAGCGCTATCAGCAGGGCACCTTCGCCGGCCATTTCGTCGAGGCGGCGGTCGACGCCATGACCGGCGCGGTGCGGATCCGCCGCATGCTGGCGGTGTGCGCCGCCGGGCGCATCCTCAATCCCAAGGCGGCGCGCAGCCAGGTGATCGGCGCGATGACGATGGGCGTCGGCGCGGCGCTGATGGAGGAGCTGGCGGTCGACAAGCGCTTCGGCTTCTTCGTCAACCACGACCTCGCCAGCTACGAGGTGCCCGTCCATGCCGACATCCCGCATCAGGAGGTGATCTTCCTCGACGAGGTCGATCCGCTCTCCTCGCCGATGAAGGCCAAGGGCGTCGGCGAACTCGGGCTGTGCGGCGTCGGCGCCGCGATCGCCAACGCGATCTACAATGCGACCGGCGTGCGCGTGCGCGACTATCCGGTCACGCTCGACAAGCTGATCGGCAAGCTGCCGGCGCGCGCCTAGCCGCCGCCCGGGCAGGCATAGCGCGCGATGTCGGCGGCGATCGGCGTCATCGGCGCGAGCGGCGCGATCTCGGCGAGGTCGTCGAGCGCGCGGTCGACCGACGTCCCCTCGCCCAGCCGGCGGAACGTCGCGCCGGCGCAGTCGAGCTCCCAGCGTACGTAGAGCGTGCCGTCGCGGCCGTCGCGCCGCGTCACCACCTGCCGCGTGCCGCCCGCCAGCCGGTCGTTGGCGAGCACGCGGTAGGAGGCGCCGGAATCGGCGGGCACCGCGGCGAACTCGCCCTGATAGTTGCTGGCGATCGTCGGCCGTATCCGCCCCGGTTCGGGATCGCTCGCCGCCCCCGCCACCGGCGCCGCCGGCTCGACGGCGCTGCCGGTGCGCGTATCGGGCACCGGCTCCGGGTCCGAACAGGCCGGCACGGCCAGCAGCGCCAGGAGAATCGCGGAGATACGCAGCGGTCGGTTCATGCTCGGTCCCATTCAGCTCCCGTCCCAGATAGGAAGCCCGGCGGCGGCGCGACAGCCCGGCGAGCGCCCGAGCTGCCCCCGCATCGCGTCGTCAGCGGAGCGTCGGCAGGCAAAGCGACCCTCCCTCGGCAGCGACGCGGGCGACCGCCTCCTCCTCGCCGGCATTGGCGCGGCGCGGCCAGGACAGGCGGTAGGTGACCATATAGCCGTCGTGGTCGGCGAGCTTGCCGCCGTTGTCGGGGCGGTCGAACAGCGCTTCCGCGCGCAGCGGGCGCACGCGGACGGTCGCGCCGTCGTCGAAGCCCTGCAGGTCCTGCGTGTCGAGCCAGGGCGCATCGCCGTCCCACGACATGCGGACGTCGCAGTCGCGCACGACGACCGTGCAATAGTGGCGCACGATCCGGTAGGGCTTGCGCGAGGTGAAATGATCGAGCCGCCCGGGGGCCCGGCGCATGTTGAAATCGCCGCCGAAGATCAGCGGGTTCGCGCCATTTCGCGCGGCGTCGAGAAACTGCGCGCTCTCGTCGGTCTGGTAGCGGTGCGCCGCATGCGCCCGCTCGAGGTCGACTCCGGCGGCATCCTGCGAGTTCATGTGCGTCGTGAACACGTCGAGCGGCGTCGGCATCCCGGGCACCCAGATGCGCGCAAGCATCGTTCCCTTGTTCGCCAGGCAGTCGTAGCCGGCGCAGGCGCGTCGCGAAAAGGGCTGCGCGGTTGCCGACATGACCGGAAAGTCGCTCAAGATCATCAGCCCGCTTCCCAGCAGCTTGGGTCCGCGCTCGCCCTTGATCCGGCGGGCGTTCGCAACGAACGCCGGCGCGAGGCGCGCCGACGCCATCCGGCGCGCGTCGCCGGCGGCGGGGCCCGGGATGACGTTGCGATACCCGGCCCGATCGGCGATGCGCTGCGCCCGGCGGGTGAACACCTCCTGGAGCAGGATGATGTCGGGCGCCTGGCCGGCGGCGCGCAGCCGCGCGAGCTCGTCGCCGATGCGGTCGAGCGCCGGCCCGCGGTTGCGGCGCGCCGGCCAGGGAAGCCCCTCCACATTGTAGATGAGCACGCTCAGGTCGAGATGCTCGGTGCCGTCGTCGCCGGCAGCGATCACCGGCAACTCGGCCGCGCCGACGCAGACTTCGACCCGCCGCTCGAGCGCACCCTGGCAGCCGGCGAGGAGGAAGGCGGCAACGAGGACGATGCGGTTCATGGGCGGCTCGGTGGCGCAGGGTCCGGCGCGCCATCCTATCGCAATCGCGAACCGCCGCCAGCCGGCGCCGCCCGGCGGCTTCATCCGCATCGGCGGCGGCTCCGAATGCTGCGGCGGCGCTGCCACCCGCGGCGGACCCACCATCGCCAGACGTGGCGGACGATGGCGAATCCCGCCGCGGCGGAGGTGACCGCGAACAGCAGCAGTCCCACCGCGGTCGGCAGCGAGGCGTCGGCGAGCCAGGCGAGGCCGCGCGACAGGCCGCCAGCCGCGTCGGCCGGCGATCGTCCCGTGCTGCCCGCCGGGACGACATGCGAGCCGAGCCGGTAGGCGGCATAGTAGATCGCCGGAAAGGTCAGCGGGTTGGTGATCAGCGTCGCCGCGGCGGCCACGATGACGTTCGCCCGCACCGACACGGCGAGCAGCGCCGCGACCGGCGTCTGGCCCAGCGGCACGATCAGGCCGATGAACAGCCCGAGCGCCACGCCGCGCTCGACGCTGCGTCGGTTGAGATGCCAGAGCGCCGGTTCGGCCAGCCGGTGCGCGAAAGGCTTGAGCCAGCGGTTGTTGGCGAGGACTTCGGGCGCGGGAAGTCGCTTCTGCAGCCATCTTTTCATGGGCACCTTTCGGATGCGGCCCGGCGCCGCCGGCAGTCGCGCGCCACGGCGGATCCGCGTGCGGGGTCAGTGCCCCTTGCGACCGGTCAGCTTTCCGAAGCTGCGCTCGACGGCGCTCGTCAGCCTGGTCATCGCGCCGGCGATGGCCTGGTTCACGCTCTCGGCCTCGTGCGTGACGGCGATCGGGTCGCTTCCGGCCGGCCTCGCCTCGATCATGCAGCGCTTGTCGGCGGCACCCGCCTTGGCGCCGTTGGTGTCGCCGACATGGATCTCGACGCGGGTCAGGCGGCCGGCGAACCGGGCGAGGCGATCGCGAAGCTCCGCCTCCACGCGCTGCGCCATCTCGGCGTCTCCATCGGTCTGGTTGTCGCTATTGAACTGAATCTGCACGATGTCGCTCCGATTGCGAAAGAGCGCGCCCGGGCACGGGCGCTGCTCGACAGGCGGCGGGGGTCGGCGAAATCGCCATGCGCCGCAAACCGGCGACGGGACGCAGATCGCCGGGCCGGGACGACGCTATGGGCGGCCAGGACCAGCGGCAATGCATAAAGAACCTATAGTAACGTCGGCTCGAGCGCCGCGTTATGCGCGGCGAAGCGACGGAAAATGCACGGATCCGTTGCCGCCCGAACCGCCGGCGATGGGAGCCTCGTTGTGCCGCACGTCAAGCATCTGCCCCTGCTCTTCCTTGCACTGCTGTCGGCTTGCGGCGAGTCGCGCAACGTGAGTGACTATGAGCGGATCCAGGCGGAAGCCGCGCGCGAGGCGGCGCGCGAGGCGGCCGCCCCGGACGGCGAGTGAGCCGCTCGGCCGCGGCCGCCGCGCCGATCAGACGTCGGTGGTGCTGCTCAGCCGGCGGCGCGCGCAGATGATCGACAGCAGGATCGCCGGGATGCCGAGCAGCGCGGTGAACACGAAGTAGATGGCATAGGCCTCCATCAGCGCGAAGCTGGTGCCGAGCCACTCGACCACGGTCCCCGAAAAGCCGCGGATGAACTTGCCGAGCATCGACTGGACGCTCGCCAGCAGCGCGAATTGCGTCGCGGCGAAGCCGAAGCCGACGAGCGCCGACATATAGGCGACGCTGGCCGCGCCGGCGAAGCCGGTGGCGAGATTCTCGATGAGCACGACGACGCCAACCACCTCGAACGGCGGGCCGCCCGGCCACAGGCAGAGCGCGACATAGGTGAAATTCGTCAGCGGCGCGACGATCGAGCCGACGACGAGCGTGCGCTCGAGCCCCCAGCGCACCGCCAGCAGCCCGCCCAGCGCGACGCCGCCGACGGTGCCGACCATGCCGAAGGTACCGCGGATCGTGCCGATCTGCGCGGTCGGCAGCCCGAGATCGACGTAGAAGGGCGCCATCATCGGCACCATCATCATGTCGGTCAGCCGGTAGACGCCGACCATCGCCAGGATGAGCGTCGCCGCCTTGCCGTGGACCTTGAAGAAGGTGAGGAACGGCTCGATGAAAGCGTTGGTGATGCGCGCGATGAGGCCGCGACCCGCCATCGACGCGGTGGCGACGACGCGCAGCGCCGGCTCCTTGGCGAGCAGCGCGCCGGCGAGGCCGATGCTCATCGCCAGACCGAGCGTCACATAGGAGAGCGGCCAGCCGATGAAGGCCGCGGCGATCAGGATCAGCGCATCCGACACGACGAAGGCGATGCGGTGGCCGATCTGGAACACCGCGGCGAGCAGCGCCAGATCGGAGCGGTTCTGCGCGGTTTCGATGCGCCATGCCGAGATCGAGATGTCCTGGACGGTCGAGGCGAAGGCGGTCAGCACGGCGAAGGCGGCGAACACCGACAGATCGGCGGTCGGGCCGGCGATACCCATGCCGATCAGCCCCCCGGCGACGACGACCTGCGCCAGCACGATCCAGGCGCGACGTCTTCCGAGCCACTTGCCGAGTATCGGCAGGTCGACCTGATCGACCATCGGCGCCCACAGCACCTTGAACGAGTAGACCATCCCCACCCACGAGATGAAGCCGATGGTGGCCAGCGCGATGCCTTCCTGGCGCAGCCAGTAGCCGAGCGTGAGGCTGGTCAGCAGATAGGGAAGCCCCGATCCGAACCCGAGCAGCGCGACAGCCAGCATGCGCGGGTGGCGGATCGCGCGGAAAATCTCGCTCCAGCTGGGCGCCGGGGCCGGCGCAGCCGCGGCGGGCGCCGCCTGGTCGGCAGGCAAGGCAATGTCGGCGGCCATCTGCGCATCTCCCCTGTGGCACCGTTGGCGGTGCTTATTCGACTGCTTCTATGGCAATCTTTGCAAGCATAGGGCGCGTTCGGCCGGCTCGCCAAGCGCTAGATTTCAACATGCGGCATTTTGGGCCGCTCAGGCGCGCGTCGGCCGCGTCGCGAACGCCGACTGGCGGTCGTCGAGCGCGGGGTGGCGACGATCGGCGACGCCGCGCCGGCCCCGCCTAGAAATGCAGCGCGCGGCCGTAGGCGTCGAGCACGCTCTCGTGCATCATCTCGCTCAAGGTCGGGTGCGCGAACACCGTGTGCATCAGCTCGGCCTCGGTGGTCTCGAGCCCGCGCGCGATGACATAGCCCTGGATCAGCTCGGTGACCTCGGCGCCGACCATGTGCGCGCCGAGCAGTTCGCCGGTCGCCGCGTCGAACACCGTCTTGACGAAGCCCTCGGCCTCGCCGAGCGCGATCGCCTTGCCGTTGCCGATGAACGGGAATTTGCCGACCTTGACCTCGCGGCCCGCCTCCTTGGCCTTCGCCTCGGTGAGGCCGACGCTGGCGATCTGCGGGCGCGAATAGGTGCAGCCGGGAATGTTCGCCTTGTCGATCGGGTGGACGCCTTCGACGCCGGCCATCGCCTCGACCGCGACGACGCCGTCGTGGCTCGCCTTGTGCGCCAGCCACGGCGGGCCGGTGACGTCGCCGATCGCCCACAGGCCGTCGGCGGCGGTACGGCCATAGGCATCGGTGACAATATGGCCGCGGTCGAGCTTCACGCCCTGCTCCTCGAGCCCGATATTCTCGGTGTTGGGGGCGATGCCGATGGCGATGATGACATGGCTGAAATCGTCGGTGGTGGTCTTGCCGTCGGCGCCCTTGATCGTCGCCTTCACCCCGTCGAGGCCCGGCTCGATCTTCTCGACCGACGCCTGCGTCAGGATCGTCATCCCCTGCTTCTTGAGCGCCTTCTCCATGAACGCCGACACCTCGACGTCCTCGACCGGCACGACGCGGTCGAGCATCTCGACGACGGTCACCTTGGCGCCCATGTCGTTGTAGAAGCTCGCGAACTCGATGCCGATGGCGCCCGATCCGATGACCAGCAGCTTGGTCGGCATCTCGGCGGGGGTCATCGCATGGCGATAGGTCCAGACGCGCTGGCCGTCGGCCTTCAGATGCGGCAGCTCGCGGGCACGCGCGCCGGTCGCGACGATGACGTTCTTCGCGTCGAGCAATTGCTCGCCCTGCGCGGTCTTCACGCTGACCTGCGTCTTGCCGGTCAGCCTGCCCTCGCCTTCGACGACGGTGATCTTGTTCTTCTTCATCAGCGACTTGACGCCGCCGTTCAATTGCCCGGCGACCTTGCGCGACCGGTCGACGATCTTGGCGAGGTCGAACCCCGGCTTCTCGACAGTCAGGCCATAGGCGTCGGCGTGCGTCATGTAATGATAGATTTCCGAGGTGCGCAGCAGCGCCTTGGTCGGGATGCAGCCCCAGTTGAGGCAGATGCCGCCCAGCCGCTCGCGCTCGACGATCGCCACCTTCATGCCGAGCTGCGCCGCGCGGATGGCGGCCACATAGCCGCCCGGGCCGGAGCCGAGGACGACGAGATCGAATTTATCGGCCATCTCGCCGCTCCTACGCCAGCATCGCCAGCGGGTTCTCGACGAGCTTCTTGAACGCCGCCATGAACTGCGCGCCGACGGCGCCGTCGATCGCGCGGTGGTCGAAGCTGCCGGTCGCCGACATCACCGTGGCGATGGCGATGGCGTCGTTGACGACATAGGGCCGCTTCTCGCCGGCGCCGACCGCGAGGATCAGGCCCTGCGGCGGGTTGATGACCGCGTCGAACTGCTTGATGCCGTACATGCCGAGGTTCGAGAGCGAGGCGGTGCCGCCGGTGAATTCCTCGGGCTTCAGCTTGCCGTCGCGGGCGCGCGCGGCGAGATCCTTCATCTCGACGGCGATCTGGCTGAGACGCTTCGTATCAGCCTCGCGAATGATCGGGGTGATCAGGCCGCCGGGGATGGCGACCGCCACCGACACGTCGGCGCGGCTGAACTTGTAGAGCTGGTCGCCGGCGAACTGCACATTGGCGTCGGGCACCTCGATCAGCGCCAGCGCCAGCGCCTTGATGACGAGATCGTTGACCGAGAGCTTCTTCTCTTCGGAAAGCGCGCCGTTGAGCTCGCCGCGCAGCTTGAGCAGCGGATCGAGGCGGATGTCGACCGTCAGGTAGAAGTGCGGGACGGTCTGCTTCGATTCGGCGAGGCGGCGCGCGATGGTCTTGCGCATGTTGGACAGCTTCACCGCCTCCATCGGCACGCCCTCGGGCGCGTCGTGGACGATCGCGGCGGCCGGTGCGGCCGGAGGCGCGCTCTTCGCCGGCGGTGCGGCTGCAGCCGCCGCCGCAGGCGCCGTCTTGCCGGCGGGCGCCTTGTCGAGGTCGGCCTTGACGATGCGGCCGTTGGGGCCGCTGCCGCTCAGCGACGCGAGGTCGATGCCCTTGGCCTCGGCCAGCCGGCGCGCGAGCGGCGAGGCCTTCACCCGTTCGCCGCCGCTGCCGTTGAGCGCCGGGGCGTAGGCTGGCTTGGCCTCGTTGGTCTCGGCCTTCGGCGCGGGCGCCGATGCCGCCGCCGTCTCGCCCGCCTTTTGCTCGGGCAGCGCCGGCGCGGGCGCTTCGGCGGCCTTGGGCGCCGGCTTCTCGGCGGCCTTCGGGGCCGGCGCCGCAGAAGCGTCCTCGCCCTCCTCCGCCATCGTCGCGATCACCTGGCCGACCGGCACCTCGTCGGTGCCTTCGGCAACCAGCAGCTTGGTGATCGTGCCCTCGTCGATCGATTCGACCTCCATCGTCGCCTTGTCGGTCTCGATCTCGGCGATGACGTCGCCCGGCTTGATCTTGTCGCCTTCCTTCACGAGCCACTTGGCGAGCGTGCCGGTCTCCATGGTGGGCGACAGCGCGGGCATGGTGATGTCGATGGGCATGAACGGACCTTGCGTTGGGGGCGCGAACCGAGGTGGTCTTACGCCGCCGGCTCGGGCGGGACAACCCGCGGTCAGCCGGCGCGCGCGGCGGGCAGGTCGGGATCGGACGCCTGCGTAGCGATGCAGTTCCGGCCGTTCTGCTTGGCGCGGTACAGCGCCTTGTCGGCGAGATTGTAGAGCCGCTGGAAACTGGCGTCGGGCAGGTCGCGGCGGCCGGCGATGCCGATGCTGAGCGTGAGCCCGGCGCCCGGCCCGAGCAGATCGCTCATGTCGGCCTCGGCGATGGCGCGGCGCAGCCGTTCGGCGAGCTGTTCCAGTTCCTCGCCGTCGAGGCGCGCGGCGACGCCGAACTCCTCGCCGCCGAGACGCCCGGCGACGTCGGTGCCGCGCACGACGTCGTCGACGATCGCGCCGATCCGCTCGAGCACGCAGTCGCCGACGTCATGGCCCAGCCGGTCGTTGACCGCCTTGAAATGGTCGAGGTCGGCGATCAGCAGCCCCAGCGGGCCCGGCGGCCGCATCAGCGCCTGCGCGCGCATCACGAAGCCGCGCCGATTGTAGAGGCCGGTCAGCAGGTCGGTCTCGGCGAGGTGGCGCATCTCCTCGCGCTCGGCGGTCGCCTGATCGCGCTCGCCCTTCAGTCGCCCGAGCCGGTCGGCGATGCCGAGCGACAGCAGCACCGTCTGCACGGTGATCGACAGGAAGGTCGCCATGTCGACGAGGTCGTTCTGCCCGACGAGGCCGAAGTTGCGCATCAGCCGGGCGCCGACGACGAACAGCGGCGCCGCCCAGGCGAGCACGTAGAAGTTGACCGCGCGGCTGTGCCCCGCCCAGGCGAGGCCGATGCCGGTGAGGAGCATCACCAGGTTCACCGCCGCCAGCAGGTTGAAGACCAGATCGGTTTGCGCAGCAAAGCCGACCTGGTCGAGCGTGGCCGCCGCCCCCGACAGCAGCAGCCCGACCGCGATCGTGTTGAGCGCCCGCCGGTACCAGCGCGGCAGGCCGGTAGGCTCGATGAACAGCGTGAAGAACAGCGTGCCGAACGCGAGCGTGCCGCTGGCAAACACCATGTTGAGCCGAACGCCGGTCGACCCGGCGAGACCCGGGAAGACGTAGAAGATCAGGTTCGACCAGCACATCGCGTAGAGGAAGGCGCTAATCGCCCACAGCACGTAGATGCGCTGGAAGGCGTCGGCGACGCCGGCATAGAGGAAGAGATTGTACATCAGCGTCGCGCCCATGGCGCCGAGCACGAGCCCGAGCGTCATGATCCAGGCGTGCTGCATGCGGTCGAAATCATCGTCCTGCATCAGGCGGATCTTCCGCATGAGCGGAAAGTGGACCATGTTCTCGAAGCCGATCGCAACGCCGGTCAGCTGCTGCCCCGTCGCGGGGATACGGAAATCGAGGTGCCCGCCGAGCGCCCAGTTGCGCTGCAGCTCGCCGTCGCGCAGGTCGTGCGAGATCACCGAGCCGTCGGCGTAGCGCAGCAGCACCCGGATGCGGTCGAAACGCGTCTGGTCGACGAGCAGATGCGCCGGCTGCCGGCCCGCTTCGAGCTGAAACTCGGAGGGATCGGCGAACAGCCACAGCCACCCGCGCTGATAGTCGCGCGGCTCGCTGTCGCAATCGGCGGGAAGCGCGAAGACCTGCGCGGCCGGCAGGTCGTTCGGCGTCTGCGCGGTGCACAGACGGTCGCGCAGCTCGATCGCTTCCCACGGCGCCGCCCGAGCGGGTTCGCTCAGCGCGAACCACGACAGGACGACCGCAAGCAGGGCGAGCAATGGATTACGCAACGCGCCTTCCCCCAAAGGAGGCGCTAGCGGTAGCATACCTTCTTGGCAGCCGCGATGACATCTTCGACCCTGATCAGCGCCGCCTTCTCGAGATTGGCGGCGTATGGCAGAGGTACGTCGACGTTGGTTACCCGGATGACGGGCGCGTCGAGGTCATCGAACCCCTCCTCCATCGCGATCGCCATGATCTCCGCGGCAATCGAGCAGGTCGGCCAGCCTTCCTCGACGATGACGAGCCGGTTGGTCTTGGCGAGACTGGCCAGCACCGTCGCGCGATCGAGCGGCCGCAGCGTACGCAGGTCGATCACCTCGGCGCTGATCCCGTCGGCCTCGAGCTTGGCCGCGGCGTCGAGCGCGATGCCGACCGAAATCGAGTAACCGACGAGCGTTACGTCGCTTCCTTCGCGCACGACCTTCGCCTTGCCGATCGGCAGCACATAGTCGTCGAGCTGCGGCACGTCGAACGACTGGCCGTAAAGCAGTTCGTTCTCGAGGAACACCACCGGGTCGGGCGAGCGGATCGCCGCCTTCAGCAGCCCCTTGGCGTCGGCGGCGCTGTACGGCGCGATGACGATCAGCCCGGGGACGCTGGCGTACCAGGGAGCGTAATTCTGGCTGTGCTGCGCGCCGACGCGGCTGGCGGCGCCGTTGGGACCACGGAACACGATCGGGCAGCGCATCTGGCCGCCCGACATATAGTTGGTCTTGGCGGCCGAGTTGACGATGTGGTCGATCGCCTGCATCGCGAAGTTGAAGGTCATGAACTCGATGATCGGCCTGAGCCCGCCCATCGCCGCGCCGGTGCCGACGCCGGCGAAACCATATTCGGTGATCGGCGTGTCGATGACGCGCTTGTCGCCGAACTCGTCGAGCAGCCCCTGCGTCACCTTGTAGGCGCCCTGATATTCGGCGACCTCCTCGCCCATCACGAACACCCGGTCGTCGGCGCGCATCTCCTCGGCCATCGCGTCGCGCAGCGCCTCGCGGACGGTCTGGCGCACCATCTCGGTGCCCGCTGGCATGTCGGGCTCGACCGCCAGCGACGCCGGCGCCTCCTTGGGCTTGGCGGCAACCTGGGCTTCGGTCGCGGTCGCCGCGGCCGGTTCTTCGCGCTTCGCGGCCGGCGCCTCTTCCGGGGCCGGCTCCTGCGCCTTCGCCACCGGCGCTGCCTCGGCGTCTTCGCCCTCGGCGGCGATGATCGCGATCAGCGTTCCGACCTTCACATTGTCGGTGCCGCCGGGCACGAGGATCTTCGAGACCACCCCGCCCTCGTCGGCCTCGAGCTCCATCGTCGCCTTGTCGGTTTCGATCTCGGCCAGCACGTCGCCCGCCTTGACGGTCGCGCCCTCCTCGACCAGCCACTTGGCCAGCGTGCCTTCCTCCATCGTCGGCGACATCGCCGGCAGCTTGATCTCGGTCGGCATCAGTAGGTCCCCACCAGCACGTCGGTATGGAGGTCGTCGAGCGGCGGCTCGGGGCTCTGCTCGGCGAAGTCGGCGGATTCGGCGACGACCGCCTTGATCTCCTTCTCGATCTCCTTGAGCTTGTCCTCGCCGACGCCGAGCTTCTCGAGCTCGCGCTTGGCGCCCTCGATCGGGTCGGACTTGTCGCGCATCGCCTGCACTTCCTCGCGCGACCGGTATTTCGCCGGATCGGACATCGAGTGGCCGCGATAGCGGTAGGTCTTCATCTCGAGCAGCACCGGCCCCTTGCCGGCGCGCGCCCAGTCGATCGCCACCTCGGCGGCACCGCGCACCGCGAGCACGTCCATGCCGTCGACCTGGATGCCGGGGATGCGGAAGGATTCACCACGCCGGTACAGCTGGTCCTCGGCGCTCGAGCGGTTGACGCTGGTGCCCATCGCATACTGGTTGTTCTCGATGACGAACACCACGGGCAGCTTCCACAGCTCGGCCATGTTGAAGCTCTCGTAGACCTGGCCCTGGTTCGCGGCGCCGTCGCCGAAATAGGCGAGGCAGATGCCGCCGTCGCCCTTGTACTTGTGCGAAAAGCCTAGGCCGGTGCCGAGCGACACCTGCGCGCCGACGATGCCGTGTCCGCCATAGAAGCCATGCTCGACGCTGAACATGTGCATCGAGCCGCCCTTGCCGCGCGAAATGCCGGCGGCGCGCCCGGTCAGCTCGGCCATGATCACCTTGGGATCGATGCCGTAGGCGAGCATGTGGCCATGGTCGCGATAGCCGGTGATGACGCTGTCCTTGCCGATGGTCAGCGCCGACTGCAGCCCCACCGCCACCGCCTCCTGGCCGATGTAGAGGTGGCAGAAGCCGCCGATCAGCCCCATGCCGTACAGCTGCCCCGCCTTCTCCTCGAAACGGCGGATCAGCAGCATCTGGCGATAGAATTCGGTCAGTTCCTCGGCCGATGCTTCGTACCGTTCCGGTTGCGCCGGGCGTTCGCGGTTGGGCACCGGCGGTTCAGCCGTGACATTCTTCTTCGCAGGCGAAGGCGCGCTGTTGCGCGCAGGCTTTTTGGCCACGGGGCAAGGCCTTTTCGTTATTGAACGTCGGGCCGCTATACGTGGCTAGGGCGTGACGGTTCAACCGGCTTTCGGCAGCTTCACCACGACCTCGTCGGGGCGGACCACGCCGAGGTTGCCGCGAACCAGCTCGTCGGCGAGGTCGGGATCGACGCGGCGCGGGTCGAGCAGCGCCACGCGGCGCTCGAGCGCCAGCTTGCGCGCCTCGACCGCCTCGGCCTTCGCCGCCATCGCGACCTGCTGCGCCTTGTAGTCGCCGAGCGCGAAGACGCCGGTGCGGCCGGTGAGCGCGTGCGTCGCGAAATAGCCGGCGACGAGAATGCACAGCGCCGGCACCATGGCGCCGCGCAACAGATCGAAAATCCCCGCCCGCTCATTCATGATGCGACTGAATCACGCTTGAGTCTTGGATTCAAGCGGATTTTTGCAATGTTGCGATCAACCGCGCAAAATGCTGCGACCAGCGTAGCGGGCGGCGTCGCCGAGCTGCTCCTCGATGCGGATCAGCTGGTTATATTTGGCGAGCCGGTCGGAGCGCGCGAGGCTGCCGGTCTTGATCTGCCCGCAGTTGGTGGCGACAGCGAGATCGGCGATCGTCGAATCCTCGGTCTCGCCCGAGCGATGCGACATCACCGCGGTATAGCCGGCGCGGTGGGCGGTCTCGACGGCCTCGAGCGTCTCGGTCAGCGTCCCGATCTGGTTGACCTTGACGAGGATCGAGTTGGCGAGGCCGCGGCCGATGCCGTCGCGCAGCCGCGCCGGGTTGGTCACGAACAGATCGTCGCCGACGAGCTGGACCTTGTTGCCGATCTTGTCGGTCAGCGCCTTCCAGCCGTCGAAATCATCCTCCGACATGCCGTCCTCGATCGAGATGATCGGGTAGCGGTCGGCGAGGTCGGCGAGATAGTCCGCCATTTCGACGGGCGAGAGCGAACGCCCTTCGCCCTCGAGCACATAATTGCCGCCCTTGAAGAATTCGGTGGCGGCGCAGTCGAGCGCCAGCATGACGTCGTCGCCCGGGGTGTAGCCCGCCTTCTCGATCGACTGCATGATGAAGTCGAGCGCCTCGGGCGCGCTGGCGAGGTTGGGCGCGAAGCCGCCCTCGTCGCCGACCGCCGTGGCGAGCCCCTTGTCGTGCAGCCCCTTCTTCAGCGTGTGGAAGATTTCCGCCCCGATGCGCACCGCCTCGCTCAGCGTCCCGGCGCCGACGGGCATGATCATGAATTCCTGAAAGTCGATCGGATTGTCGGCATGCGCGCCGCCGTTGATGATGTTCATCATCGGCACCGGCAGCAGATGCGCCGACACGCCGCCGATGTAACGGTGGAGCGGCAGGCCGCGCGCCTCGGCCGCCGCCTTGGCCGCGGCAAGGCTGACGCCGAGGATGGCGTTGGCGCCGAGCCGGCTCTTGTTGGCGGTGCCGTCGAGCTCGATCATCATCATGTCGATCTCGGCCTGCTCCTCGGCATCGAGCCCCATGATCGCGTCGGCGATCTCGCCGTTGACCGCGGCGACCGCCTGCAGCACGCCCTTGCCGAGGTAGCGCGCGCTGTCGCCGTCGCGCTTCTCGACCGCCTCGTGCGCGCCGGTCGACGCGCCCGAAGGCACCGCGGCGCGGCCGAAGCTGCCGTCCTCGAGCAGCAGGTCGACCTCGATCGTCGGATTGCCGCGGCTGTCGAGGATCTGGCGGGCGTGGATGTCGACGATCGCGGTCATTGGATTCTCCGGCGCGGCTGGCGTAAGATGGCGGCGCTTCTAGCCACTCGACCGCCCCGCGGCAACGCCGGTCGGGGTTGCGGCATGCGGCCTGTCCCACGTTGCGGTGATTATGGCGTATCTTCGGGGATTTGCCCGGAACAGACGCACCTCTGCCTCGTTCAAAGGCAGCGAATTTCTCGTAGCTCCCGCGAAAGGATGAACCATGGCAAGCCAGAACGGCACCAACGGCACTACCCCCGGCACCGGCCTCGAACCGATGGAGCCGCCGTTCGCCGCCTCGAACGTCGTCGTCGATCCGGCCGCCGGGGGTCCCGGCAGCGATGCGACGCGCGACGAAGGCGCCCTCGCCAAGGTCCGCGGCGAAGCGAGCCGGCTCCGCGGCGAGGCCACCGACCGCGCGCGCAGCGCCGCCGAGGATGGCAAGCTGCGAGCCACCGAGACGCTCGACGGCTTCGCGCGCAGCATCCACGACGTGGCCGGCAACCTCGAGCAGCAGGTCGGCCCGCAGCTGGCGCGCTATGCGCATCGCGCCGCCGATACGCTCGATGAATTCTCGGCCACGCTGCGCAACAAGAGCGTCGACGATCTCGTCGACGATGCGCGCAGCTTCGTTCGTCGCAGCCCGGCGATCGCCATCGGCGCTGCCGTGGCCGTGGGCTTCGCGCTCTCGCGCTTTCTCAAGGCGACGGCGTCGGACGACACGCCGCGCATCGGCCGCAATGCCTATGCGATCGACGAGGACGACGACCTGCCCGACCTGACGAGCGACCGTACCGGCACGCAGCCGCGCTACAACGCCTGACGCCTGCGGGGGGCCGATGGACATGCGGAGCAATCCCAAGCCGCAGCAAGCGGACGAGCCGACGATCGGCGAACTAATCCGCAGCCTGCTGGCCGATGTGGGCCAGCTGGTCCGCGCCGAGGTGAAGCTCGTCTATGCCGAGGTCGGGCGCAACGTCGCGCGCGCCACGACGCCGCTGGCGTTCATGGCGGTTGGCGCGACGCTGCTGTTCGGGGCGTTTCTCGCCTTGCTCGGCGCCTTCGTCGGCTGGCTGGCGCCGCTCGTCGGCGTCGGCAACGCCGCGCTGATCGTGGCGGCGGTGGTCGGCGGCGTCGGCGTCGCGCTGCTGCTCTCGGGTCGCCGGCGCCTCAAAGGCATTTCGCTGGTGCCAACGCGGTCGATCATGCCGGCGCGCGCGCCCGTCGCGCCGGCGATGGTGGCGCCGCGGAGCGTTTCGAAGGGGAAAAAGTCATGACTCCCGATGAAATCAAGGCGGCGATGGAGTCGGATGCCGAGCAGGCGCGCGAACGCATCGCTTCGACGGTCGGCAGCCTCCAGTCGCGGCTCAATCCGCGCAACATCGTGAACGATGCGGTGAGCGACGCGGTGGAATCGATACAGGATCGCGGCAAGCAGGCCGTCGACACCGCGAGGACGACGATCCGCGAGCACCCGGTCGCCGCGTCGGCGATCGCGCTGACCGCGGCGGCGCTGGCATTCGGGCGCAAGCGCCTGCGCCGCAAGGACTATTCTTTCGACGCGTATGAAGATGTGTATGGAGGTAATATGAACGACGGATATGAGCCGACCGCCGAGGCGACGACCGACGACCGTCCCGGCGTCCTTCGCCGCGCCCGCGAACGCGCCAGCGACGCCAAGGCCTCGGTGTCCGACCGCGCCCATGCGGCCCGCGACTATACCTCGGAAAAGCTGCACGCAGCGCGGGAGCGCTCCGCGGAATATGCCGACCGCGCCAAGGCCCGCGCGAGCGATGCCAAGCGCCGCGCCGCCGACGGCTTCGACGCCAGCCCGCTGACCGGCGCGCTCGTCGGCGTAGCCGCCGGCGCGCTGCTCGGCCTGCTGCTTCCGCGGACGCGCAAGGAAGACGAACTGCTCGGCGAGACGCGCGACAAGCTCGCCGAGGCGGCGCGCGCGGCGGCGAAGGCGGCGGCCGACAGCGCCAAGCAGCAGCTCGACGAACGCGGACTCAACGTCGAAAGCGCCAAGGCGAAGCTTGCCGAGGTCGGACAGCAGGCCAAGGACGTCGCCCGCAGCGCTGCCGAGACGGCGGCGGCCGAAGCGAAGAGCCGCACCGGCAGCGGCGGGACCTCGCTGTAGCGCGGTCGCCAATCGACGCACGAAGCCCGCAGTCGTACGGCTGCGGGCTTTCGCGTGTCAGGCGCCGTTCATCGAGCCCCGGCTATGTTACAACCATGTGGCGCAGGTTTGGCGCATTCGGTAGATGTGGCGCCGAAACAAACAGGAGTTTTCAGGGCATGAAGTCATGGGCGTTGGCAGCTTTGCTGGCCGCGACGGCTGTCGCCGCGCCGGCGTCGGCGCAGGCGGTGGACGGCAAGAAGCTCTTCACGGCGCGCTGCGGCGTCTGCCACTGGGATCCGGGCAAGCCCGGCGAACAGATGCGCATGGGCCCCAGCCTCGACGGGATCGTCGGTCGCAAGGCCGGTTCGCATCCCAAGTTCACGCGCTATTCCAAGCCGATGAAGGCGTTCGGCAAGCCGTGGACCGAGGCGACGCTCAGCAGCTATCTCGAAAATCCGCGCAAGCTCGTACCGGGAACGAACATGGCGTTCGCCGGGTTGAAGAATCCGGAGGAACGTGCCGCCATCGTGGCCTATCTCAAATCGCCGCGCTGAGCCGCCGTCCGGCTTTCCCGTTTCAGGAGAATATGATGCGTAAGTTCGTTCAGTCATTCGCCGTGCTCGCGCTGCTCGCCGCGCCGGCAAGCGTCGCCACGGCGCAGACCGCCGCCCCCAGGGCGCTGTCGGCCACCGACGCCAAGGCGGCGGGGGCCTTCATCGACGATCTGGCCGGGCAGGCCTTCACCATCCTGCGCGACAAGTCGATGACCAAGCCGCAGGTGCGCGCCAAGTTCCGCAGCATGCTGCGCGAGAATTTCGCGGTGGCCGACATTGGCAACCGGCTGATCCGCCGTCACCGCGCGACGATCACCCCGGCGCAGTACAACGCCTATATGTCGACCTTCCCCGACTATGTCGTCGGCACCTATGCCGACCGGCTGTACGATTATTCGGACAGCGACCTGAAGGTGATCCGGACGCTGCCCCGCGGCACGCGCGGCGACGTCGAGGTGTTCACGCGGATCACGCTCGCCAGCGGCGGACGGCCGATCGATTCGACCTGGACGGTGCGCAAGGCGCCGAACGGCAAGTTTCAGATCCACAATCTGAGCGTGGCCGGCGTCAATCTGGCGCTCACCCAGGAGGCCGATTTCACGTCGTTCATCCAGCGCAAGGGCTTCGACGCGCTCGTCGCCTTCATGAAGGACGCCGCTGCGTGATCGATACCGGCCGGGCTGCCTTCGTGCATCCGAGCGCGCTCATCTACGGGCGCGTGACGATGCATGAGGGCAGCTCGATCTGGTGCAACGCGGTGATCCGTTCGGAGGCGGCGCATGTCGAGATCGGCGCCTATTCGAACATCCAGGACTTCGTGATGATCCATACCGACCCCGGCCGGCCGGTCGTGGTCGGCGAGCATTGCTCGATCACGCATCACGCGACGCTGCACGGCTGCACGATCGGCAACAATGTGCTCGTCGGCATCAACGCGACGATCTACGGCGGCGCGGTCATCGGCGACAATTCGATCGTCGGCCAGCATACCTATGTGAAGGACGGTACGGTGGTGCCGCCCAATTCGATCGTCATCGGCTCGCCGGCGAAGGTGATCCGCACGCAGAACAGCTGGATCGCCAACCGGATGAACGCGCTGTTCTACCACCGCAACGCCCTCGCCTACGCCAGCGGCGATCACCGCGCGTGGGAGGGTCCCGCGTTCGAGGCGTGGATGAGCGACGCGATCGCGCGTTTGCAGCGTGAGTTCGACGCGCTATAGGCGCGCCATGGCAGACCAGCAGAAAATGCACTTCGTCTTCGGCGGCCGGGTCACCGATCCGCGCGGCCTCGAGTTCGAGGATCTCAGCAAGCTCGATCTCGTCGGCGTGTTTCCCGACTTCGCCTCGGCCGAAAAGGCGTGGCGCTCGAACGCGCAGCGCACCGTCGACGACGCGGCGATGAAATATGTCATTGTCCACCTGCACCGGCTGCTCGAGCCCGACGTCGACATCAAGCGCTGAGCCGCTCTTCGTCGCACCATCTCACAACCAGAAAGCGCTCACCCTGAGCTCGTCGAAGGGTGATGAGATGTGGCGCGACGCCTGTGCAAGCTCGCCCTTCGACAAGCTCAGGGTGAGCGCGGAAGGCGGGGTGCCAATCTCTGCCTACCCCAGATCGACGTTCGAGCGCGGCCGTCGCGTCAGCAGGCGGGCGATGAACAGCCCGGCGACGAAACCGCCGATGTGCGCCCAGATCGCAATGCCGCCGCCGCCGGCGTTGAACGCGGCGCCGGTCATCAGCTGCAGGCCGATCCACACCGCCGCGAACCACAGCGCGGTCAGGAACTCGCTCGAGATCCTGACGCCGAACAGCGTTCGCGCATTGGCGCGCGACTTGGCGAAGAGCGTCGCATAGCAGGCGAACACCGCGGCGATCGCACCGCTCGCGCCGATCACCGGCAGCGTCGATTCGGGCGATACCAGCGTCTGCAGCAGCCCGCCGGCGACGCCGCCGGCGACGAACAGACCGACCAGCCGCGTCGGCCCGATCACCCATTCGACCATCCGTCCGACGATCAGCAGGAAGAGCAAGTTGAGGATGAGGTGCAGCCAGCCGCCATGGACGAACAGCGAGGTGACGAGCGTCAGCGGCGCCGGCACCGCGGTCATGCCGAGGTCGACCACCCCGGTCAGCCGCGCCGGCATCAGCCCGGCACGCACGGCGAGCTCGACGAGCGCATTATGCCCGGCGAGCATCGCCAGCAGCTGCACGGCGACGCACAGCAGGATGATGGCGTTGGTGGCGCGCGCCGGCTTGGGCGGTTGGAACGGTCTCACGAGCGTCTAGCTGGGAATGACGGGCCGCAGCGACAAGCGCATCGCCCCGCCATGGCTAGATGAACTCGACCTTCTTGATCTCATAATATTTGTCGCCCGACGGCGTCACCACCTCGACCTCGTCGCCGACGCTGCGCCCGATCAGCGCGCGCCCGAGCGGCGAATTGTACGAGATGCGGCCGCCCTTGGCGTCGGCCTCGACCTCGCCGACGATCTGGTAGACCACCGGCTTGTCGGCATCGTCGAGCAGGTGGACGGTGGCGCCGAACACCACCCGGTCGCCGCTCAGCGTCTTGGGATCGATGACCTGCGCGCGCGCGAGCCGATCCTCGATGTCGACGATCTGCGCCTCGATCTGGCCCTGCCGCTCCTTGGCGGCATGATATTCGGCATTCTCGGACAGATCGCCATGCGCCCGCGCCTCCTCGATGTCCTCGACATTCTGCGGGCGTTCGATCGTCTTGAGGCGATGCAGGTCGGCCATCAGACGCTCGTGGCCTTCGGCCAGCATCGGCATCTTGTCGACGGTCGCCATAACCTCTTCCTTCCATTCCGGGACAAGAACGGCGCGGTGGGGTTTTGGGTCCCACCTCCTGGCGCTGCTTGTGCTGGGGAGTTATTCTTGTTCGAGCGAAGAATAGTATGACTGCAGCGAGCGCACTTCAAGGCTTTGCTGCTTGAGCGAGGCGATCGCGCGCACCGCCGCATTCGACGCCGCGGCCGTGGTGAAATAGGGGACCTTGCCGTACAGCGCCGACGCGCGGATCGATGCGCTGTCGCGCAGCGACTGCTGCCCCTCGGTGGTGTTGAAGATCAGCCCGATCTCGCCGTCCTTGATCTTGTCGACGACGTGCGGACGGCCCTCGAGCACCTTGTTGATGCGCTCGACCGCGAGCCCCTCGCCCGCCAGATAGTCGGCGGTGCCCGAGGTGGCGACGACGCGGAAGCCCATGTCGATCAGCCCCCTGACGCCCTCACGGATCACCGGCTTGTCGCCGTCCTTCACCGAGACGAAGGCGGTTCCCGTCATCGGCAGAACGGTGCCGGCGCCGAGCTGCGCCTTGGCGAAGGCGGTGGCAAAATCGCTATCGATTCCCATGACTTCTCCGGTCGACTTCATCTCGGGTCCGAGGACGGGATCGACGCCGGGGAAGCGCGCGAACGGGAAGACCGCCTCCTTGACGGCGATATAGGGCAAGGTCGGCCGCACCAGCCCGAACGACGCCAGGCTCTCGCCCGCCATGATGCGCGCGGCGATCTTGGCGATCGGCTGGCCGATCGTCTTGGCGACGAACGGCACCGTCCGGCTGGCGCGCGGATTAACCTCGATGAGATAGACGTCGCCGTCCTTCACCGCGAACTGGATGTTCATCAGCCCGCGAACGTCGAGCGCCCGCGCGAGCTCGCGCGTCTGCCGCTCGATTTCCTCGATGATCTGCGGCGACAGGCTGTACGGCGGCAGCGAACAGGCGCTGTCGCCCGAATGGACGCCGGCCTCCTCGATGTGCTGCAGCACCCCGGCGACATACACGTCGGTGCCGTCGGCGAGCGCGTCGACGTCGACCTCGATCGCGTCGCGCAGATACTGGTCGACGAGCACCGGCGAATCGCCCGACACCTGCACCGCGTCGCGAATGTAGGTGAGCACCTGTGCGGTGGAATCGACGATCTCCATCGCGCGGCCGCCCAGCACGTAGCTCGGGCGCAGCAGCACCGGGTAGCCGATCTCCTCGGCGATGCGCACCGCTTCCTCGGCCGACCGCGCGGTGCCGTTGGCCGGCTGCTTCAACCCGAGCCTGGTGATCAGCTCGGCGAAGCGCTCGCGGTCCTCGGCGAGGTCGATCGCGTCGGGGGTGGTGCCGAGGATCGGGATGCCGGCATCCTCGAGCCCCTGCGCCAGCTTCAGCGGCGTCTGGCCGCCGAACTGGACGATGACGCCGACGAGCGTGCCCTTCGACTGTTCGAGCGTCAGGATCTCGAGCACGTCCTCCTGCGTCAGCGGCTCGAAATAGAGCCGGTCCGAGGTGTCGTAGTCGGTCGACACCGTCTCGGGGTTGCAGTTGATCATGATCGTCTCGAAGCCGGCGTCGCCCAGCGCGAAGCAGGCGTGGCAGCAGCAATAGTCGAACTCGATACCCTGCCCGATGCGGTTGGGACCGCCGCCCAGGATGACCACCTTGCGCTTCTCGGTCGGCTGGCTCTCGCACTCGGGCGTCCCGAAGCTCGGCGCCTCGTAGGTCGAGTACATGTAGGGCGTCTTCGCCTCGAACTCGGCGGCGCAGGTGTCGATGCGCTTGAACACCGGGCGGACGCCGAGGTCGCGGCGTTGGCGCGCCACGTCGGCCTCGCCGAGCCCGGTCAGCCTGGCGAGCCTCGCGTCGGAAAAGCCCATCGACTTCAGCCGGCGCAGCGCCGCCGGATCCCAGGGCACGCCCATCGCCGCGACGTTGCGCTCGGCCTCGATGATCTCGGCGATACGCTCGAGGAACCAGGGCTCGTAATGGGTGATGCGGTGGATGTCCTCGACGCTCCAGCCCTCGCGCATCGCCTGCGCGGCGACGAGGATGCGGTCGGGCGCCGGCTTGGCCAGCTCGGCGGCGACGTCGTCGCGGTTGGCGCCGCGCAGCGCCTCGACGTCGTCGAAGCCGGTCAGCCCGGTCTCGAGACCGCGCAGCGCCTTCTGCATCGATTCGGCGAAGCTGCGGCCAATCGCCATCACCTCGCCGACCGACTTCATCGCGGTGTGGAGATGCGGCTCCGAGCCCTTGAACTTCTCGAAGGCGAAGCGCGGAATCTTGGTGACGACATAGTCGATCGTCGGCTCGAACGACGCCGGGGTCGCGCCGGTGATGTCGTTGTCGATCTCGTCCAATGTGTAGCCGACGGCGAGCTTGGCGGCGACCTTGGCGATCGGGAAGCCGGTCGCCTTCGAGGCGAGCGCCGACGAGCGCGACACGCGCGGGTTCATTTCGATGACGACGAGGCGTCCGTCCTTCGGATTGACCGCGAACTGGACGTTCGAACCGCCTGTTTCAACGCCGATTTCACGCAGCACCGCGATGCTCGCGTTGCGCATGATCTGATATTCCTTGTCGGTCAGCGTCAGCGCCGGCGCGACGGTGATCGAATCGCCGGTATGGACGCCCATCGGATCGAGATTCTCGATCGAGCAGATGATGATGGCGTTGTCCGCGCGGTCGCGGACCACCTCCATCTCATATTCCTTCCAGCCGAGCACCGATTCCTCGATCAGCACCTCGGTGGTCGGCGAGGCGTCGAGCCCGCCGGTGACGATCTGCACGAACTCGTCGCGGTTGTAGGCGATGCCGCCCCCCGTTCCGCCCATGGTGAACGACGGGCGGATGATCGCCGGCAGCCCGGTATGGTCGAGCGCGGCGAGCGCCTCGTCGAGCGAATGCGCGATCGCCGAACGCGGCGATTCGAGCCCGATCTTGTCCATCGCCTCGCGGAACTTGAGCCGGTCCTCGGCCTTGTCGATCGCCTCGGCGTCGGCGCCGATCAGCTGCACGCCATATTTCGCGAGCGTGCCGTCGCGCGCCAGCGCCAGCGCGGTGTTGAGCGCGGTCTGCCCGCCCATCGTCGGCAGCACCGCGTCGGGCCGCTCCTTCTCGATGATCTTGGCGACGATCTCGGGGGTGATCGGCTCGACATAGGTCGCGTCGGCCATGTCGGGATCGGTCATGATCGTCGCGGGGTTCGAATTGACCAGGATGATCCGGTACCCCTCCTCCTTCAGGACCTTGCAGGCCTGCGTCCCCGAATAGTCGAACTCCGCCGCCTGCCCGATGATGATCGGGCCGGCGCCGATGATGAGGATGGAGGAGATGTCGGTGCGTTTGGGCATCTAGGCTTTCCGGAGCTGGTTGACGAACCGCTCGAACAAGTAATGGCTATCCTGCGGCCCCGGGCTGGCTTCAGGATGATATTGCACGCTAAACGCCGGGCGGTCGGTCAGCTCGAGCCCGGCCAGCGAGCCGTCGAACAGGCTGACGTGCGTCGGCCGCGCGTTCGCCGGCAGCGTGTCGACCTCGACCGCGAAGCCGTGGTTCATGCTGGTGATTTCGACGCGCCCGTCGTCGAGGCGCTTGACCGGGTGGTTGGCGCCGCGGTGGCCCTGGTGCATCTTCGTGGTCTTCGCCCCGACGGCGAGACCGAGCAGCTGGTGGCCGAGGCAGATGCCGAACAGCGGCGTCGCGGTCTCGAGCAGCTGGCGGATCACCGGAATGGCATATTCGCCGGTCGCCGCGGGGTCGCCGGGGCCGTTCGACAGGAAGATGCCGTCGGGCGCCTGCGCCATGATCTCGTCATAGGTCGCGGTCGCCGGCACCACGGTGACGCGCGCGCCGGCGGCGACGAGGTTGCGCAGGATGTTGCGCTTGATGCCATAGTCGATCGCGACGACGTGCGGTCCGTCGCGGTTGGCGCTGTGCGTGGCGTAGCCCTGCCCCAGCGTCCACAGCCCGTCGTCCCATTTGTACGACTGGCGGCTCGACACCTCCCTGGCGAGGTCCATGCCCTCGAGCCCGGGCCACTCCCTCGCGCGGGCGATCAGCGCCGCGGTGTCGAACACGCCGTCCTTGTGATGCGCGATGACGCCGTTGGGCGCGCCCATGATGCGGATGCGGCGGGTCAGCGCGCGCGTGTCGACGCCGGCAAGGCCGATGCGGTCGAACGCCTTCAGCCAGTCGTCGAAGCCGCGCGTCGCGCGCCAGCTCTGCGGCTCGGTGATGTTCTCGCGGATGATCGCGCCGAGCGCATAGGGGTTGGTCGCCTCGACGTCCTCGAGGTTGGCGCCGACGTTGCCGATGTGCGGGAAGGTGAAGTTGATGATCTGCGCCGCATAGGAAGGATCGGTCATGATCTCCTGGTAGCCGGTCATCGCGGTGTTGAAGCACACCTCGCCGACCGCCTCGCCTTCGGCGCCGAGGCCATGGCCCCAGATCAGCGTGCCGTCGGCCAACGCCAGCACGCCGGTCGATCCTGGGGGCTGGGCGGCGGGATCGGCCACGCGGGGGTTCCTTCAGGCTGGGGGGCGGGTAAACGGCCGCTAGGTAGGTAGCGGGTCCGCCCCGGTCAATTCTATTATTTGGCGCATCGGGCGGCTAGGGTGTCGGCTTTCCGAATCGAGAGAGTGCTGATGATCCGCGACGACATCCAGGCCGCGACGATCGCCGCGATGAAGGCACGCGACGAGAAGCGCGTCGGCACGCTGCGCATGGTGCAGGCGGCGATCAAGAACAAGGATATCGAGCTGCGCACCGCCGCGACGACGCTCGACGACGACCAGGTCGTCGCCGACGTGCTGACCAAGATGGCCAAGCAGCGCCGCGAATCGATCGAGATGTATGTCGCGGGCAACCGCCCCGAGCTCGCCGACGCCGAGCGCGCCGAGCTGGCGATCATCGAGGGCTTCCTGCCGCAGCAGATGGACGCCGCCTCGGCGCAGGCGGCGGTGCGCGCGCTCATCGAGGAGCTGGGCGCGACCGGCCCCAAGGACATGGGCCGGGTGATGGCGGAGCTGAAGCAGCGGCTCGCCGGCCAGATCGACATGAGTCGCGCCAGCCTGATGGTGAAGCAGGCGCTCAATCCCTAATCCCCCTCTCCTCTCGGGGGAGGATTTCGAACCCCTGAGACACTGAATCCGATAGGCGCTGCCCCGGCGCCGGGGTAGGATGGCGCATGGCGTTTCCCGAGACCTTCCTCGACGAACTGCGCAGCCGCGTCGGGCTCGTGCAGGTCATCTCGCGCAAGGTGAAGCTGGTGAAGGCCGGGCGCGAGTGGAAGGGCTGCTGCCCCTTCCACAACGAGAAGACGCCGAGCTTCTACGTCAACGAGGACAAGGGCTTCTATCATTGCTTCGGCTGCGGCGTTCACGGCGACGTGATCCGCTTCGTCGTCGAGCAGGACGGGCTGCGCTTTCCCGAGGCGGTGCGCAGCCTCGCCGCCGAGGCCGGGCTGGCGATCCCCGAGGAGACGCCCGAGGCGCGCGAGCGGCAGAAGGCGCAGGCCGGGCTGCACGAGATCGCCGGGGCCGCCGCCGCCTGGTTCGCCGAGCAATTGGGCGGGCTGTCGGGCGCCAACGCGCGGCGCTATGTCGAAGCCCGCGGGCTGACCGCCGAGACGGTGAAGCGCTTCGCGCTCGGCTATGCCCCCGAGGGCAACAGGCTCAAGTCGGCGCTGGCGAAGCATGGCGAGGCGAAGCTGATCGAGGTCGGGCTGATCGGCCATGCCGAGGATCGCGACGAGAGCTACGACCGCTTCCGCAACCGGCTGATGTTCCCGATCCGCGACGCGCGCGGCCGCACCGTCGGCTTCGGCGGGCGCATCCTCGGCGACGGCCAGCCCAAATATCTCAACTCGCCCGACACCATCCTCTTCGACAAGGGCCGGCTGCTCTACAATCTCGACCAGGCGGGCCCGCTCGCGCGCAAGTCGGGGCGGCTGCTGGTCGTCGAAGGCTATATGGACGTCATCGCGCTGGCGCAGGCCGGCGTCGAGGAGGCAGTGGCGCCGCTCGGCACCGCGCTGACCGAATGGCAGATGCAGCTGCTCTGGCGCGTCGTTCCCGAGCCGGTGCTGTGCTTCGACGGCGACGCCGCCGGCCGGCGCGCCGCCGAACGCGCCGCGCTGAAGGCGCTGCCGCTGCTGGCCCCCGGCCAGTCGCTGCGGATCCTGACCCTGCCGCAGGGCCAGGACCCCGACGATCTGGTCAAGGCCGAGGGCCGCGACGGCTTCGTCGCGCGGCTGGCGACCGCCGAGCCGCTCTACGAGTTCCTGTGGAATTCGGTCGTCGCCCATTCGACGGCGGATACCCCCGAGGCGCGCGCGGCGATCAAGGCGCAGCTGCGCGAGCATGTCGCCACCATCGCCGATGCCGACGTGCGCGAGCAGTATCGGCTGCTGACCGATCAGCTGTTCTTCGACCGCTTCGGCTGGGGCAGCCGCGCGGCGGCCGCCGCCCCCCTGCCGCCGCGCTCCGAACCGCGGCGCTGGTCGGGCACCGTCGCCGACGCGACGCATTCGGTGCTCGTCGGCCTGCTCAACCATCCGCAGGTCGCCGCCGACGATCCCGACAGCGTCGCACGGCTCACCATCAACAACCGCAAGCGCCAGCGGCTGCGCGACGGCATCCTCAGCGCGCTCGGCTGGAATCCCGAGTTGAGCCGCGAGGAACTCGACGCGAGCCTGCGCGCCGACGGCCATGGCGACATCGTCGACGAGGCGCGGCGCAGCTATGCGCTGCACTACAGCTTCACCGCCGACCGCTCGGATGCCGGCCGGTCGCGCGACATGCTCGCCACGCTGCTGCGCGCGCTGGCCGAATATCAGGACGTCGCGATCGAGAAGGTCGCGGTGCAGAACGAGCTTCGCGCGCTCGACGCCGAGGCGGGCGACGACGCTGAGCGCGAGGCGCGCGGCGCGGCGCTGATGGAGCGCAAGCGCGACCTCAACACCGCCGAGCGGGCGATCAGCAACCGATTGTCGCAATGGCACGCCGACCACGGCCCCGACCCCGAGATTCGCGGCCGGTCGATGCATGGGCGGATCGCCGAGGAAGCGGCCGCGGCGCGCACGGCGGGCGATCGCGACGGCGCCACCGACGCCGGGCGCGAACGCGCGAACGAGGCAGCCTGACGCGCCGCGTGATTCGCGAACCTTGACATTCGCGCGCTCGAAAACACATTAGCCGAGTATAATTGGCCGCATCCGGTGACGTCGTGCGGCGCACCAACCGAAATATAGACGCGAAATCACACGCTTGGCCGATTCTGCTCACCCAGAGCAGCAGGGGGCAGGCGGCGTGATCAGAATCTGTCGGCCCGCCAGGGGACCGGCGCGGACGAAAGCGGCGGCCTCGCGAACGCGAAACCGCCTGAACGAGACATCGATCGGATGGCGCGACCCACGCTGCCGCCGATCCCTTGATACGGGTGACGAGAATGGCGAAAACCACGGCTCAGGCGGAAGCTCCCGAGGCGAAGGGCGAAGGCGACGGCGCGCCGCTGCTCGATCTCAACGAGGGCAACGTCAAGAAGCTGATCCTTCGCGCCAAGAAGCGCGGCTACATCACCTATGACGAGCTCAACGAGGCGCTGCCGCAGGACCAGATGACCTCCGAGCAGATCGAGGACGTGATGTCGGCGCTGTCCGAGATGGGCATCAACCTCGTCGAGAACGAGGAGCAGGGCGAGGACGGCGAAGGCGCGCCCGCCGCCGACGACGATGACGACGAGGTCGCCGGCGTCGACGCCGACGATTCGGTCGCCGCCGCGCCGACGGTCGCCGCCCCCAAGGAGAAGCTCGACCGCACCGACGATCCAGTGCGCATGTACCTGCGCGAGATGGGCGCGGTGGAGCTGCTGTCGCGCGAGGGCGAGATCGCCATCGCCAAGCGCATCGAGGCGGGCCGCAACACGATGATCGCGGGCCTCTGCGAGAGCCCCCTCACCTTCAACGCCATCATCGACTGGTCGAACGCGCTCAACGAGGGCCGGATGCAGCTGCGCGAGATCCTCGATCTCGACGCGATGCTCCACAAGGATCCGACCGAGGAGCAGGTCGAGGGCGGCGAGACGTCCGACCTGCCGGCGGCCCCCGCCTACAAGGAGGATGCCGAGGAAGAGACCGAGGAGACGCCCCCCGCCGGCGAGGAGGACGAGTTCACCGAGCGGCGCGCGCCGCGCCAGACCTTCGACGACGACGAGGAAGACAACACGCTGTCGCTCGCCGCGATGGAAGAGCTGCTCAAGCCCGCGGCGATCGAGAAGTTCGCCGAGCTCGGCGGCGTCTACAAGAAATTCCACAAGCTGCAGGAATCGCGGCTGTCGGCGATGCACGGCGGCGGTGATTTCTCGAGCGCCGACGAGAAGAAATATCAGAAGTTCCGCGAAGAGCTGACCTCGCTGGTCACCGCGATCGCCTTCAACAATTCGAAGATCGAGTTCCTCGTCGACCAGCTCTACAGCTACAACCGCCGGCTGATGTCGCTCGGCGGCCAGACGCTGCGCCTCGCCGAGCGCCACCGCATCAATCGCAAGGCCTTCCTCGACGAATATCTCGGCAACGAGCTCGACGAGAGCTGGCTGGGCCGCGTGCGCGGCATCGACAAGAAATGGGCGGCGTTCGCCGACATCGAGGCCGAACCGGTCGAGAAGGTCCGCCGCGAGGTCGCCGAGATCGCCAACGCGACTGGCGTCGAGCTCAACGAGTTCCGCCGCGTCGTCAACATGGTGCAGAAGGGCGAGCGCGAGGCGCGCATCGCCAAGAAGGAGATGGTCGAGGCCAACCTCCGCCTCGTCATCTCGATCGCGAAGAAGTACACGAACCGCGGCCTGCAGTTCCTTGATCTCATTCAGGAAGGCAACATCGGCCTGATGAAGGCGGTCGACAAGTTCGAGTATCGCCGCGGCTATAAATTCTCGACCTATGCGACCTGGTGGATCCGGCAGGCGATCACCCGTTCGATCGCCGACCAGGCGCGCACCATCCGCATCCCGGTGCACATGATCGAGACGATCAACAAGCTGGTGCGCACCGGCCGCCAGTTCCTCCACGAGCATGGCCGCGAGGCAACTCCCGAGGATCTCGCCGAGCGGCTGTCGATGCCGCTCGAGAAGGTCCGCAAGGTGATGAAGATCGCCAAGGAGCCGATCAGCCTCGAGACGCCGATCGGCGACGAGGAGGATTCGCATCTCGGCGACTTCATCGAGGACAAGAACGCTGTGATCCCGGTCGACGCCGCGATCCATTCGAACCTCAAGGAGACGGTGACGCGCGTGCTCGCCTCGCTCACCCCGCGCGAGGAACGCGTGCTGCGCATGCGCTTCGGCATCGGCATGAACACCGACCACACGCTCGAGGAGGTCGGCCAGCAGTTCAGCGTGACGCGCGAGCGCATCCGCCAGATCGAGGCCAAGGCGCTCCGGAAGCTCAAGCATCCGTCGCGCAGCCGCAAGATGCGCAGCTTCCTCGACACCTGATCTTGATTGGGGGTAGCCTGCGATCATGAAGCAGCCGCTCCCCCCGTCATCTGGCTCCCGTCATTCCGGCGAAAGCCGGAACTCAGGAAAACGCGGCTTCTGGGCTCCGGCTTTCGCCGGAATGACGATGCTGTTGGTGGCGGGCACCATGGTGCCTTCCCCTGTCCATTCCGCCGAGAGCCGCTCCGCTACCCCGGGGGCAGCCGCACCCGCCGCGGCGCTCGCGGACCTCGCGTGGCTCGTCGGCAGCTGGGAGGGCGAAGGGCTCGGCGGCGCGGTGCTCGAAAGCTATTCGCCGCCCGCCGGCGGGCAGATCGCCGGGCATTTCCGCCTGCTGAAGGACGGCAAGCCACAATTCTACGAGATGCTGATGATCGCCGAGGTCGGCGCCTCGCTCGAGTTCCGCGTCAAGCATTTCAACCCCGACATGACCGGCTGGGAAGAAAAGGCGGAGGTGGTGCGATTTCCGCTCGTCGCCGTCGACAAGGACGTCTGGTATTTCGACGGGCTCACCATCCGGCGCACCGGTGCCGACAGCGCGCTGCAGACCGTCCTGATCCGCCAGAAGGACGGGACGACCCGCGAGGCGGGCTTCACCTATCGCCGGGTCTCGCGGTGACGCGCGCCGGGCTCGCGCTCGCGCTGCTGGCGCTGGCGGCGCCGGCCGCCGCCGACCCGCTGCTCGACCGGATCGTCGCCGATGCGCGCGCGGTCGGCTCCGACGACTTCGCCTGGACGCGCACTTCGAAGGCCGAGCAGCGCAGCGGCGGCGAGACCAAGACGAACACGCGCATCGAACGCTATGACCCGTCGCGGCCCGTCGGCCAGCGCTGGACGCTGGTCAGTATCGACGGCAAGCCGCCGACGGCGGACGAGGCGAAGGACTATGCCAAGGCGATGGCCGACGCGATGGTGCCGAGCTACGCCCGCGTCGCCGGCTATTTCGGCGACGGCGCGCAGCGCGCCGCGGTCGGCGGACGCACCGTCTTCCGCGCCGCCAAGCTGCCCAAGCGCGCGCTGATGATGAACAAGTCGGACCTGTCGGCGAGCGCGCGCGCCGAGGCGGTGGTCGCCGAGGGCACCCGCCCCTTCGTCGAGCGGCTCGACGTGGTCACCACCCGGCCGGTGCGGATGATGCTGGTCGCGAAGATCGACCGCATGGAGGCGACCAGCCGCTACAAGCTGATGCCCGACGGCCGGCCGGTGCTGACCGAGCAGGTCAGCGACATGCACGGATCGATGATGGGCAAGTCGGGATCGATGCGCACCGTGATGACCTACAGCGAGCATCGCGCCGTCACGAAAGCGCAACCCGATTAAGTCCGCCTTTACGCAATTCGCCTAGCATCGCCGCGAGTTCGATTCGAGGGGAGTCGAGATGGCGAGTCGTTCGCTGCAGCCGGAGGCGCTCGCGGCGGATCCGCGTGCCTTTGCCCGGGAAATGGTCGACGCGGCGGCCGCCGCGTCGCGGCGCCATCCCCACGCGGCACGCGTCGCCGCCGCCGCCGCGGACGATCCGGCCCGCGTCGAGGCGGTGCATTTCTTCACGCTGCTGCACGCCGAGCGGCCGAGCGCCGCCGCCGCCGCGGCGGCCGCCGATCCGCATCGCTGGGTCGCACGCTTCGCCGAGCAGTTCGAGGAGGACCGGCGCTGGCTGGCCCGCGCCGCCATTGCCGGCGCCGCGCCGTCGCGCAGCGGCCTCACCCGCCACGAGTTGCTGGTGCGCAGTCAGCGCGAGGCGATGCTGACGCTGGCGAAATCGGACCGTGTCGGCTGTGCGCTCGGCGCGGTGTCGGCGCTCGCCGCCGACTGGCCGGCGGTCCGCGCGACGCTCGCGCAGCAACCGCCGCGCGAGATCGACCCGCGCATCGTCGATTCGCTCGAGGCGGCGGCGATGTCGCCCGCCGCACGGCGCGCGATCGGCTTCGGCGTCGCGCAGATGCTAGCGGTGCACCGGACGCTCTGGGACCTGCTCGAGGCTCGCCAAGCTGCCAGCTTGCCCTGACTCGCCCCCGCCCCTAGCGTGCGCCGCCACAGCCAGGGAGAGATCATGCGTTTTGCCGGCACCAGCGCCTATGTCGCCACCGAAGACCTCAAGGTTGCGGTCAACGCCGCGGCGGCCTTGCGGCGTCCGCTGCTCGTCAAGGGCGAGCCCGGCACCGGCAAGACCGTGCTGGCGCAGGAGATCGCCAAGGCGTTCGACGCGCCGCTGATCGAATGGCACATCAAGTCGACGACCAAGGCGCAGCAGGGCCTCTACGAATATGACGCGGTGAGCCGGCTGCGCGACAGCCAGCTCGGCGACGAGCGGGTGAAGGACATCCGCAACTATATCCGCAAGGGCAAGCTGTGGGAGGCGTTCACCAGCCCGCAGCTGCCGGTGCTGCTGATCGACGAGATCGACAAGGCCGACATCGAGTTTCCGAACGACCTGCTGCTCGAGATCGACCGCATGCAGTTCCACGTCTACGAGACGGGCGAGAATGTCGTCGCGCAGCAGCGGCCGATCGTCGTCATCACCTCGAACAACGAGAAGGAGCTGCCCGACGCTTTCCTGCGCCGCTGCTTCTTCCACTATATCAAGTTCCCCGAGCGCGACACGATGAAGGCGATCATCGACGTCCACTTCCCCGACATCCAGAAGGAACTGGTCCGCGAGGCGCTGACCGTCTTCTACGACATCCGCGAGGTGCCGGGGATGAAGAAGAAGCCGTCGACCAGCGAGCTGCTCGACTGGCTGAAGCTGCTGATGCACGAGGAGCTGCCGCTCGAGGTGCTGCAGTCGCGCGATCCAAAGAAGCTCATCCCGCCGCTGCACGGCGCGCTGCTCAAGAACGAGCAGGACGTCATGCTCTTCGAGCGTCTCGCCTTCATGTCGCGGCGGCAGGGCAACGGCTGATCCCGAATCGGGCGGCTGCGACACCTTGTGGCGCTGACGCCATCCCCCGTCGCCGCCTAGCATCGACTCCGCGAACGGCACCGCGCGGGGCGGGCCGGACGTGGGGGTTCGATCCGATGTTTGTGCCATCCGCGCTCGTCGAGCGCGTCGCGTTGCGCGTCACGCTCGCCACGCCGATCTTCGTCACCTTGCTGAGCCTGTCGGTGCAGGCCGGACTGATCGCGCTGCCGATGCGCGAGCTGACGCTCGTCGCGATGGCGGCGTGCGGCCTCTGGTGCATCTGCGTCCCGCGAATGCCGTCGATGACGCATCTGCTGCTGCTCGCCGCCGGCATCGTGTTCAGCGGCCTCGCCTTCGGGCTCTGGCTGCGCGGCTTCAGCGATGTCGCGCCGCTGCTGCTGATCGCCCCGCAGGCGCTGCTGTTCGGCGCGGCGTTCCAATATGCCGTCGAGGATCTGCGCGAACGGGTGTAGCTCTTCTTCCCGGTCCCTCTTCCGCAGGCGGGCGAGGCAACGGAAGGGCGTGCGCTACCGCAGCAGCAGCCCGCCGTCGATCGCCAGGCTCTGGCCGGTGATGTAGCTCGCCGCGGGGCTGGCGAGGAACAGGATCGCGTCGGCAATCTCGGCGGGCTGGCCCCAGCGCTGCATCGGGATCGACTTCATCAACCGCCGCTCGCGGTCGCCGTCGGCGCGCATGCCGCCGGTCAGCCGCGTCTCGATGAACCCCGGCGCCACCATGTTGACGCGGATGCCGTCCGCCGACCATTTGTCGCCGAGCGCGCGCGTCAGCCCGAGCAGCGCGGTCTTCGACGTCGTGTAGGCCGGCACCTCCTTGATCGCGAGGAAGGACGACAGCGAGCCGACGTTGACCACCGCGCCCTTCGACGCCGCCAGCGCCGCGTGGAAGCGCAGGCAGAGGTCCATCACCGAGGTCAGGTTGATCTCGATGATGCGCGAGAAGCCCTCGAGCGTATATTCGTCGGGCCCTGCCATGCCGGCATTGTTGACGAGCACGTCGAGCACCGGAATCGCGTCGGCGAGCGCCGCGCGGTCGGCGGGCTCGCTCATCGCCGCCTGATGATAGACGAAGCCCGAGAGGTCGTCGTCATAGTCGCCCGCCGCGGCGCGCGTGCCGCTGATGTGCACGCGCGCGCCGGCATCGCGGAACGCCGCCGCCGTCGCCAGGCCGATGCCCTGGCTGCCGCCCGTCACCAGCACCGTCTTGCCGCTTGCCCAACTCATGCCGTCGCTCCTCCGTCCACCAAGATCGATTCGCCGGTGATGTAGGCCGCCAGCGGGCTGCACAGGAAGACAATTGCGCCGGCCACGTCGCCCGGCTCGCCGAGCCGCTTCAGCGGGATGGCGGCGACGGTTGCGGCGGCGCGCCGCTCGTCGGCCCAGGTCACCTCGGTCATCTTGGTGCGGATCAGCCCCGGCGCGACGAGATTGACGCGCACGCCGTCGGCGGCGAACGCCATCGCCAGGCTCTTGGTCAGCGTCAGCAGCCCGCCCTTCGACGCCGAATAGGCGGGCTGGCCGACGACGCCGCGAAAGCTCGCCACCGAGCCGACGTTGACGATCGCGCCCTTCGCGGCGCGCAGCAGCGGCAGGAATTTGGTCGACAGCTGCATGAAGCCGGTGAGGTTGGCCGACAGCACCCGTTCGAAATTCTCGATCTCGAACTCGGCGCGCCGGTACATCACCATGCCGGCGGCGATCACCAGCGCGTCGAGCCGATCGAGCCCGGGATCGAAGGCGGCGACGGCGGCGCGGTCGCCGATGTCGAGGCGGTGATAGGTCAGCCCGTCGAGGTCGCCATCGGTGCCCGCATAGGCCGCGGCGTCGGCGCGCGTGCCCGTCACATGGACGCTCGCGCCGCCGGCGCGGAACAGTTGCGCGGCGGCATTGCCGATGCCGGTCGATCCGCCGACCACCAATACCGTCTGTCCGCTGAAATCGAGCGTGATCACCCTGCCCCCTTACCTAGCTTGCCGCGAACCGGCGCGGCGCTAGCGTGGTCGGCGGGAAGGATCGGCGATGAGCTTGCTCGACGGCAAGGTGGCGGTTGTGACAGGGGCCGGGCGCGGGCTCGGCCGCGCGCATGCGCTGGCGCTCGCCGCGGCCGGCGCGCGCGTCGTGGTCAACGACCTCGGCGGATCGACAATCGGCGAGGGCAGCGATGCCGATGCAGCGAACGCCGTCGCCGAGGAAATCCGCGATCTGGGCGGCCAGGCGGTCGCCAATCTCGCCTCGGTGGCCGACTGGGACGGGGCGGCGACGATCGTCGAACAGGCGGTGCGCAGCTTCGGCCGGCTCGACATCGTCGTGAACAACGCCGGCATCAACCGCCCCGCCGCGATCGCCGAGCTGACCGAGGCCGACTGGGACCTCGAGATCGCCGTCCACCTGAAGGGTACCGCCGCGGTGACGCACGCCGCCGCCGCGCACTGGCGCGAACGCGGCCCCGAGGCCGACCGTGCGCTCGTCAACACCAGTTCGCCGGTCGGGCTTCATCCGATGCCGCTGGGCGCCGCCTATGGTGCCGCCAAAGCCGGCATCGCCGCCTTCACGCAGGTCGCGGCGCAGGAACTCGCCGCGCTGGGCGTGCGCGCCAACGCCATCGCGCCGTGCGGGCGTACGCGGATGGTCGAGGCGTCCGAAATCGTGCTGGCGCAGATGCCGCGCCGCGACGGCTTCGACCGCCACGCCCCCGAACATGTGTCGCCGCTCGTCGTCTATCTCGCCTCGCCGCTCTGCCGCTTCACCGGCCGCGTCTTCGGCGTCGAGGGCGGCGACGTCGTGCTGTTCGCGCCGTGGGACGCCGCCGAGGCGGTCAGCGCCGGCGAGGCCGCTTGGACGCCGGCGGCGCTCGCCGCCGCGCTCGACGGCGTCGCGCCGCAGGTGGCGACGCGGGCCTTCTTCCCCGGCGGCCGCGTCGATACCGCGAGCCCGCCCCATCGCACGCTGAAGGCGCTGGCCGCCGTGCCGCGCGACAGCTAGGGTTTCGCCATGTTCCTGAACTTTCTCGACGAGCTTCGCGCCGCGAAGATCCCCGTCTCGCTCAACGAGCATCTCACCCTGCTCGAGGCGCTGAAGACCGGCGTCATCGACCGCAGCGTCGAGGATTTCTATTATCTGGCGCGCGCCACCTATGTGAAGGACGAGGGACTACTCGACCGCTTCGACCAGGTGTTCGGCAAGGTCTTCAAGGGGCTCGAGACGAGCTACGAAGGCGAGACCGCCGAGATCCCCGAAGACTGGCTGAAGAAGCTCGCCGAACTCTACCTCAGCCCCGAGGAAATGGCGGAGATCGAGAAGCTCGGCTCGTGGGACGAGCTGATGGAGACGCTCAAGAAGCGGCTCGAGGAGCAGAAGGAGCGCCACGAGGGCGGCAACAAGTGGATCGGCACCGCCGGCAAGTCGCCGTTTGGCGCCTATGGCTACAACCCGGAAGGCGTTCGCATCGGCCAGAAGGAAGGCCGCCACGGTCGCGCGGTGAAGGTCTGGGACAAGCGCGAATTCAAGAATCTCGACGCCGACGTCGAGTTGGGCACGCGCAACATCAAGGTGGCGCTCCGCCGCCTGCGAAAATTCGCGCGCACCGGCGCCGCCGACGAGCTCGACCTCGACGAGACGATCCGCGGCACCGCCAAGAAGGCCTATCTCGACATCGTCATGCGGCCCGAGCGGCACAATGCGGTCAAGGTGCTGCTGTTCCTCGACATCGGCGGCTCGATGGACCCGCACATCAAGCTGATGGAGGAGCTGTTCTCGGCGGCGCACACCGAGTTCAAGCATCTCGAGTTCTTCTACTTCCACAATTGCCTCTACGAGGCGGTGTGGAAGGACAACAAGCGGCGCTGGAGCGAGCGGCATTCGGTGCTCGACCTGATGCACAAGTTCCCGCACGACTATAAGCTCATCTTCGTCGGCGACGCCTCGATGAGCCCCTACGAGATCAACTATCCCGGCGGCTCGGTCGAGCATTGGAACGAGGAATCGGGAGAGACCTGGATGCGTCGGCTGCTCGACGTCTATCACTCGGCGGTCTGGCTGAACCCGATCCCCGAGAAGCATTGGCAGCACGGCCAGTCGGTCCAGATGCTCAAGACGATCATGGAGGGCCGCATGTTTCCGCTGACGCTCGACGGGCTCGACCGCGCGATGCGCGAGCTGACGCGGTCGCACTGATGGGCAGCGCCGACATCCGGGCGCATCGCGAGGCGGTGGTGCGCGAGCATATGGTCGCCGAGACCGAGCTCGACTTCGAGCGGGTAATGGCGACCTTCACGCACCCGCGCTACGAGCTGATCGGCACCGACACCGTCTTCGACGGCGATGCCGAGGTGCGCCGCTATTTCCAGCTGTCGCGCACCCCCTTCCCCGACCAGCGCAACGAGATCATCGCGCTGCACCACACCGACGACGGCGTGCTCGCCGAATTCTGGCTGCTCGGCACGCACCGGGGGCCGCTGAAGGCGGGCGACCGGGTGATCGCGCCGACCGGGCGGTCGTTCCGCGTCCGCATGGCGGCGCTGTTCATCTTCGAGGGCGACGGCATCGCCTGCGAGCGCGTCTGGTTCGACCAGCTGTCGATCCTGCGCCAGCTCGGACTGGCGCCTGCATGAGCGTGCGGCATCGGTGCCGGTGAGAATGCCACGCGGGACGACGCCCGAAGCAACGACGCATAGGATGAGGCAACCGAGTCGGAGCCGACGTGCCCACCATTCATCGCGAGGGCCCTTACCGCTGCTTCTTCTATGCGGCCGATCACGCGCCACCGCATGTGCATGTCGAGCGCAACGGGAAGACCGCGAAATTCCTGCTTCTGCCCGTGCGTCTCGCGCATAACGACGGCTTCAATGCCCGCGAACTGGCGAAGCTCGAGCGAATGGTGCAAGATAACGCCCAGCGATTTGAGGATGCTTGGCATGGCCACTTTGGCAACGCCGCGTGACGAACGCGCGATGGATGTCCGCTTTGGCGATGGCCAGCTCATCGTCGACCTGCGCGACGGCCGCACCATCGCTACCCCGATCATCTGGTATCCCCGCCTTCGCGACGCGACGCCCGCACAGCGCGCCAACTGGCGCCTGATCGGATCGGGCGGCGGCATCCACTGGCCCGACCTCGATGAAGATCTGAGCGTCGAGGGCATGCTCGCCGGCAGAGCGGCGATCGGCTGGGACGCTTAGGCCACCCATGAGCGTGCGGCTCGCGCGCGCTGGCGATCTGGCGAAAATCGCCGCGATCGAGCTTTCGGCCGGCGAGCGCTTCCGCGGCACGCATATGGACTGGGCGGCCGATGCCGAGCCGACGCCGATCGACGAGCTCGAACCGGCGATGGCGCGCGACGAGCTGTGGGCGGTCGACGATGCCGGCGAGCTGGCCGGCTTCCTGCTGGCCTTCCCGCTCGACGACGCGCTGTTCATTCGCGAGGTGTCGGTGGCGCTCGCGCATCAGGGCAAGGGCCATGGGCGCGCGCTCATCGAGGCGGCCGCGGCGCATGCCCGCGCCGAGGGCTGGGCGGCGCTGACGCTCACCACCGACCGGCTGATCGACTGGAATCGTCCGCTCTACGAACATCTTGGCTTCCGCCTGCTCGACGATTCCGAGATGACGCTCGAACTGTTCGGCCGCCTCGACCATGAACGCCGGCTGTTCCCGCCGAGCGCGCAGCGCTGCGCGATGCGGCTAGTCCTCTGAGCGTTCGTCGATCGCGCGCACCACGCTATCGACGAGCAGCTCGGAGGCCAGTCCGATCGCCACCCCCGCGGCGACATCGGTCGGATAGTGCGCGGCGTTGCGCACCTGCCCCACCGCCACGGTGGCGGCGAAGCCATAGGCCGCCAACCGCCATTCGGGATATTCGCGGTCAAGCGCCCTTGCGACCGCTACCGCCCCCGAGGTGTGGCCCGACGGGAAGCTGCTGTACTCGCCCTCGGTCGGGCCACCGGGTCGCCGTTCATAACGCCCCTCGTCGAGCAGGATGTGCGGCCGCGTGCGCGTCACGCTGCGCTTCACCAGATCCTTGATCACGATCGTCGCCAGCTCGGCCGCGATCATGCGCGCGCCGGCACGGACCATGCGCCGGTCCTTCGCGAAGACGCCGAAGGCCAGCAGCGTCGCCGAAGCTGCCAGCATCGGCGGCTGGTCGCCCAGATGACCGATCGTGCCGACCGCCTTGGCGATCGGATGGTGCTTCTTCTCGGCGGCGGCCTCGACGACGGCAATGTCGGCCTTTTCGAGCTTCGTCGCCTGTGCGGGATGATTTGTGCGTGGGTTCATCCCCGCTCAACGAGCGGCGCCGCTCAAGGGTTCGCGCTCGCCTCCTCGGCCTGCAGCTTTTTCGCGCGGTCGCCGATATAGGCGCGCGCCGCCTCGGCATCGGCGGCGCTGAGCCACCGAGCGAAGCTGACCATGCCGCGGTCCTTGAGCTGGCCGCCGATGACGATGCCGTTCCACATCGCCTTGTCGGCGAGCGAGCCCGCGCGTCGCAGGTCGGGAAGCACCCCCGACGACATGCCGGCCGGGCCGTGGCAGACGCTGCAGTTGGTCTCGTACACCTGCTGCCCGTGCGCGACCGCCGCCGCGGCAAAGCGCTCGGCGGGCGGGTTCGCGGGCGGGTTGGGGATCGGATCGGCCGCCGGCAGCTTCGCACCGCCGTTCAGCTTGAACACCAGCATCCGGCCGTTGGGCGCCGGCCGCGGATTGTCGACGAACGACGACGACAGCGGATAGGCGCCGCCATAGCCCGCCGAGACCGCGACATATTGCGCGCCGCCGACGCTGTAGCTCACCGGGCCGGCGATCACGCCGGTCTGCGCGTCGAAGCTCCAGAGCTTCTCGCCATTGTCGGCGCGGAACGCCTGGAACTCGCCTTTGGCATTGCCCTGGAAGACGAGATTGCCGGCGGTCGCCAGCGTGCCGCCGTTCCACGGCCCGTCATATTGCGCGCGCCATACTTCCTTCTGCGCGACCGGGTCCCAGGCGACGAGCTGGCCCTTGAGCATCGCCCGGATCGCCTTGAAGGTCGCCTTGTCGTCGGGCGGCATGTTCTTCACCGAATCGACCGCGATGTTCCACGCGCCGGGGCGGTGCCGATAGCCCTTCTGGTCCGAATAGAGGAAAGGCACTTCCTGCGCCGGCAGGTAGACCAGCCCGGTCTTCGGGCTGAACGACATCGGGTGCCAGTTGTGCGCGCCGAGCGCCGACGGCGCGACCATCTCGTCGCCGCTCTGGAAGCGCGCGTTCGGCGTCTCGATCGGCCGGCCGGTCTTCAGGTCGACGCCGGTCGCCCAGGTCATCGGCACGAAATTCTTCGCCGAGATCAGCTTTCCGCTGGTGCGGTCGATCACGTAGAAGAAGCCGTTCTTCGGCGCCTGCATCAGCACCTTGCGCGGCGCGCCTCCGATGGCGAGCGTCGCGAGGATGATCGGCTGCGTCTGGGTGAAGTCCCAGGTCTCGCCCGGCGTCCCCTGATAATGCCACTTGTAGGCGCCGGTGTCGGGATCGAGCGCGACCACCGACGACAGGAAGAGATTGTCGCCCTTGCCCGCCGAGCGGATCTTGTGGTTCCACGGGCTGCCGTTGCCGACACCGATGTAGAGCTGGTCGAGCTCGGGATCGTAGACGATGGCGTCCCAGACGGTGCCGCCGCCGCCCGCCTTCCACCATTCGCCGCTCCAGGTCGCCGCCGCGGTCTTCATGATCGGGTCGGACGCGGCGCCGTCGGCGGGCTTCGAGGGGTCGCCGGGAACGGTGTAGAAGCGCCAGGCCTGCTGGCCGGTCTCGGCATCATAGGCGGACACGTAGCCGCGCACGCCATATTCGCCGCCGCCGTTGCCGATCACCACCCTGCCCTTCACGATGCGCGGCGCGCCGGTGATGGTGTAGGGCTGCGACTGGTCGACGGTGACCACCGACCAGACGGGCCTGCCGGTCTTCGCGTCGAGCGCGATCAGCCGGCCGTCGAGCGTGCCGAAATAGACCTTGCCGCCATGGACGGCGACGCCGCGGTTGACGACGTCGCAGCAGGCCGAGAAGCCGCGCTCGCCGGGGACCTTGGGATCATAGGTCCACAGCTCCTTGCCCGTCGCGGCGTCGAGCGCATAGACCTTCGACCAAGCCGAGGTCGTGTACATGACCCCGTCGACGATGATCGGCGTCGCCTCCTGGCCGCGATTGGTGTCGAGGTCGTAGTACCAGGCGAGCTGCAGCTGACCGACGTTGGCGTCGCTGAGCTGCGTCAGCGGGCTGTAGCGCTGCTCGAGATAGGTGCCGCCGTGCGTCAGCCAGTTCTGCGGCTCGGCGGCGGCGGCGAGCAGCCGCGCCGTGGTGACGCCGCTTTCGGCATTCTTTGCCGATGGCGACCCGTCGGCCGAGTTGCAAGACGCAAGCGTGGCGGCGAGCACGAGCAGGCTCGCGCGAAGCAGATGATGGCGCATTGGCCCCTCCCCTTGTTCGTTGCCCGCAGCTTAGCGGCCGGCCATCGTGTCACAACCTAGTCATAAGCAGGGAGCCGCCGGCTGCTCGACATCGCCATGGCACGTCGATAAATTCGGAAGGGCGCGCTGGGGCGCCTCCGATCCGCGGAAAAGGGACCATCCCTCCCACCGGCCGTCAGGCTGCACCGAACTTTCTCGCCTGCTGATGCGGATCAGGCGTCGATGGGGAAGTTCAATGCCGACCAAGCGATTGCCGCCGCGTCCCGATCTCGACCGTCTCAAGCGGCAGGCGCGCGACCTGCTCTCCGATTGCGCTGCCTGTGCGCCGCAGGCCTGCCAGCGGCTGCGCGAGTTCCATCCGCGCTTCGCCGGCGCCGCCGACGCCGAGATCGCCGCCGCCGCACCGATCTGGGCGGACGCGCTGCTGGCGATCGCCCGCGAATATGGCTTCGCGAGCTGGGCGCGGCTGAAAGCGCATGTCGGGAAGGCGGGCGACGGCGCCGAACGGCCGCTGGTCGACCGGATCGACGACCCGCTGCTCCGCCAGGCTGTCGAGCTGGTCGACGATGGCGACGTGACGGCGCTGCGGCGGCTGTTGCAAGCGCACCCCGACCTCGTGACGCGCCGGGCGAGTTTCGAGGGCGAGAATTATTTCCGCACGCCGTCGCTACTGGCGTTCGTCGCCGAGAATCCGGTGCGCAATGACGCGCTGCCGCCCAATATCGCCGACGTCGCCCGGCTGCTGATCGAGAGCGGCGCTGCCGATGTCGACGAGACGCTGTCGCTCGTCGCGTCGGGCCGCGTGGCGCGCGAGGCAGGCGTGCAGGATGCGTTGATCGATCTGCTGTGCCGCCATGGCGCCGATCCTGACAAAGCCACGCTGGCGGCGGCGGTGAACGGCGAGATGGCCGCGGCCGGGACCCTGCTCCGCTGCGGCGCCCGGCGGACCCTGCCGCTTGCGGCGACGCTGGCCGACGATGAGAGCTTCGGCCGCCTGATCGGCGGCGCGAATTCTACCGACCGGCACCTCGCGCTGGCGCTCGCGGCGCAGCACGGCCATGTCGCACCGCTCGCGGCATTGCTCGACCGTGGCGAGGACCCCAGCCGCTACAATCCGGTCGGCGCGCATGCCCATTCTACGCCGCTGCACCAAGCGGCGTTCTACGGGCATATTGCCGCCGTAGAGCTGCTGCTGGCGCATGGCGCGGCCACCGAACTGCGGGATACATTGTGGAACGGCACGCCGGCCGACTGGGCACGTCACGCCGGACGGATCGAGCTTGCCAAGCGGCTGATCGGCTAGGACTGGGCGGGAAGCGTCGCGTAGAGCCAGACGTTGAGCAGCGTGACGGCGCCCGCGCCGATCATCAGCCAGCCGCGCTTCGGCGTGTCGGTACGACGTAGCAGGATGCTGAGGCCCGCGCCGATCAGCACCAGCGAGGCGAGGACCGCAAAGGCGAGCAATCCCGACATCAGCCCGCTCATGCCAGCACCCTTTCCACTGCCTTGCGCCAGCCGGCGCGGCGTTCCGCGCGTGAGGCTTCGTCGAGCGCCGGCTCGAACACCCGGTCGGTCCGCCACATCTTTTGCGCCTCCTCGAGCGAGGCGAAAAGCCCTGCGCCCACCGCCGCCAGCATCGCGGCGCCCATTGCGGTCGTTTCGATCACCTGCGGCCGTTCGACCTTGATCCCGAGCATGTCGGCGAGATCCTGGCAGACCCAGTCGTTGGCGACCATGCCGCCGTCGACGCGCAGGCAGTTGGGGGTAACGCCATCGGCGGCCAGCGCGTCGAACAGATCGGCGGTCTGGTGGCTCATCGCCTCGAGGCAGGCGCGGACGATGTGCGCGCGCGTCGTTCCGCCGGTCAGCCCGGTGATCAGTCCGCGCGCGTCGGCGCGCCAATAGGGCGCGCCGAGCCCGGCGAACGCCGGTACGAAATGGACGCCGCCGCTGTCGGGCACCGATCGCGCCAGCGCCTCGGTCGCCGCCGCGGTCTCGATGATGCCGAGGCCGTCGCGCAGCCACTGGATGGCGCTGCCGGCGACGAAGATGCTGCCCTCGAGCGCATAGGCCGCCCGGCCGTCGAGCCGCCAGGCGACGGTCGACAGCAGGCGGTTCGCCGACGTCGGCGGGGTTTCGCCGGCATGCGCGAGCACGAAGGTGCCGGTGCCGTAGGTCGCCTTGACCAGCCCCGGCGTCAGGCAGCCCTGCCCGATCGACGCCGCCTGCTGGTCGCCGGCGCAGCCGGTGATCGGCACGCGCCGGCCGAGCAGTTCGGTCTCGCCGAGCGCGCCGGCGCTATCGACGATCGCGGGCAGCGCCGCGCGCGGCACGCCGAGCCGCGCGATCATGCCCGCGTCCCACGCGCAGCCGGCGAGGTCCATGAGCAGCGTGCGCGCCGCGTTGGTCGCGTCGGTCGCGTGCACCTCGCCGCCGGTGAGGCGGAACAGCAGGTAGGAATCGATCGTGCCGATCGCGAGCGTCCCCGCCTTCGCGGCCGTCGCAACCGCGGGCCAGTTCTCCATCGCCCAGGCGATCTTAGTGCCCGAGAAATAGGGATCGAGCAGCAGGCCGGTCTTCGCCTGGACCTCGGGCTCGAGCCCCTCGCGCCGCAGCCGTTCGCAGATGTCGGCGCTGCGCCGGTCCTGCCAGACGATCGCCGGCGCGAGCGGCTCGCCGCTCGGGCGATCCCAGAACACCACCGTCTCGCGCTGGTTGGTGAGCCCGATCGCCGCGATCCGGTCGACGCCGACCCGCTCGGCCACCGCCCGCAGACAGGCGTCGGTCCGCGTCCAGATCTCGGCCGCGTCATGCTCGACCCAGCCGGGCCGCGGATAATGCTGCGTGAGCGGCGCGCCCTCGCTGTCGACGATCGCACCTTCGAGGTCGAAGGCGACGACGCGCGTCGAGGTGGTGCCTTCGTCGATCGCCAGGATCAGCGGAGTATCGGTCATCCGGCTTTTCTAACCAGCGCGCATCCTCTACGCAAAGCCGTGCTCGACGAACGGCCCTACGACCTCCTGATCATCGGCGGCGGCGTCAACGGCGCGGGAATCGCGCGCGATGCCGCCGGCCGCGGCCTGCGCGTCGCGCTGATCGAGGCGGGCGACCTCGGCGGCGGCACCTCGTCGGCCTCGACCAAGCTCATCCACGGCGGGCTGCGCTACCTCGAATTCTACGCCTTCCGCCTCGTCGCCAAGGCGCTGGCCGAACGCGAGGTCATCCTCGACGTGGCGCCGCACATCAGCTGGCCGCAGGCCTTCGTGCTGCCGCATGTGCCGTCGCTGCGCCCGGCCTGGATGATCCGCGCCGGGCTGTGGCTCTACGACCATCTGGCGAAGCGCCGCCAGGTGCCGGGATCGTCGAGCGTCGATCTGCACCGCGACGCGGCGGGGCGCTCGCTCGAGAAGTCGCTGACCCGCGCCTTCCGTTACTGGGACGGCTGGATCGACGATGCGCGGCTGGTCATCCTCAACGCCGCCGACGCGCGGGCGCGCGGCGCGCTGGTGCGGACGCGCACCCGGGTGGTCGCGGCGCAGCGCGCCGACGACGGCTGGACGATCGATCTCGACAGCGGCGAGACGCTCCGCGCCGCGACGGTCATCAACGCCGCCGGGCCGTGGGCCGAAACGGCCGCGCGCGACGTCCTCAAGCTGGCCGATCCGGCGCCGCTGCGCCTCGTGCAGGGGGCGCACCTCGTCACGCGGCGCGTCAACATGAGCAGCGACGCCTTCATGCTGCAGCAGCCCGATGGCCGCATCATCTTCGTTCTGCCGTACGAGACCAACTATTCGCTGATCGGCACCACCGACACCCCGGTCGAGACGCCCGACGGCGCAACGATCACCCCCGCCGAGGAGGCCTATCTCATCGAGGCCGCCAACCGCTTCCTGGTGCGGCCGATCGCGGCCGCCGATATCGTCCGCCGCTTCGCCGGCATCCGGCCGCTGGTGCTCGAGGAGGACAAGGACGCGCATGAGACGACGCGCGACTGGAAACTCGTCGAACATGGCTGCGGCACGCTGACCGTCGTCGGCGGCAAGATCACGACCTATCGCAGGCTCGCCGAAGCGGTGCTGGCCAAGGTGGCGCCGCGGACGAAGCCGTGGACCAGGACGGCTCCGCTGCCCGGCGGCGACGTGCCGCGCCGCCGCGGCGAAGCTGGCCAAGCGGCGTTCGCCCGCTGGCTCGACGACCTCATCGCGCGTCACCCGGACCATGACCCGGCGCTGGTCACGCGAATCGCGCGAACGCATGGCACCCGCGCCGAAGAGCTGCTCGCGCAGCCGCTCGGCGAGAATTTCGGCGGACTGTTCGAGGCCGAGCTTCGCCGCTTCGTCGAGCATGAATGGGCGCGCACCGCCGACGACGTGCTGTGGCGGCGCACCAAGATGGGCCTCCATCTCGATGCGGCCGCGCAAGCTCGGGTTGCGGCGTGGATGGCATCCTTTACCGGATCTTAAGCCCGGCCCCCCATCCTGCGCGCAGCGAAGGATGGCATGAAGATCGACGACATCGAGACCAGCGCGCTGAAAACCTCGGTCAGCCTGCTCGACGCGCTGCTCGACGGCGGCGCCGCGGCGTTGCCGGGCGTCACCGCGGCGCTCTATGCCCGCGACCTGCGGATGCTCGGCGACGGGGCGGCGCAGGCCGCCGCGGAGCTCGAATCGGCGCGGCCGCGCCGCCGGCGCGCCGCCTAGCCCGCCGCCAGGCAGCGCGCGAACACCGCCGCATCGACATTGCCGCCCGACAGGGTGAGCACCACCGTCTTGCCCCGCGCATCGACCGCGCCGCTCAGCACCGCCGCCAGCGACACCGCCCCGCCCGGTTCGACCACCAGCTTGAGGTTGGCGAACGCGAAGGCCACCGCCTGCTTCACCGCGTCCTCGGATACCGAGACGCCGCTGACCCGCCGGTCGCGCAGGATGCCGAAGGTCAACGGGCAGGTGATAAGCGTCTGCAGCGCGTCGCACAGCGTCGGGCCGGGGTTGCGCACCGCTTCGATCGCGCCGGCCGCGAGCGAACGCGTGACATCGTCATAGCCGTCGGGCTCGACCACCATCAGCGGCACGTCGCCCAGCGCGATGGCGATCCCCGACGCGAGCCCGCCGCCGCCGCAGTTCACCAGCGCCAGATCGGGCGTGATGCGCATCGCGGCGAAGTCCTCGGCGATCTCGAGTCCCGCCGTCCCCTGGCCGGCGACGATGTACGGATCGTCGAACGACGGGACGAGCACCGCGCCGCGCTCGGCGGCGAGCGTCGCCGAGATCACCTCGCGCTTCTCGGTCAGCCGGTCGTAGAAGATGACCTCGGCGCCATAGCCGCGCGTCGCCTCGACCTTCACCACCGGTGCATCCGCGGGCATGACGATCGCGGCGCGAATCCCGAGCAGGCGCGCCGCCAGCGCCACGCCCTGCGCATGATTGCCCGACGAGAAGGCGACGACGCCGCCCGCCCGCTCAGTCGCCGACATCGCCGACAGGCGGTTGTAGGCGCCGCGGAACTTGAACGAGCCGGTGCGCTGCAGGCACTCGGGCTTCACGAAGATCCGGCCCCCGGTCGCCGCATCGAGCGCATCGCTGCGCAGCAGCGGGGTCCGCACCGCTTCGCCGCGAATACGGCTCGCCGCAGCCTGCACGTCGACGAGCGTGGGAGGCGATAAGGAAACGGAATCAGTCAATTAGATAACCTTCTGACTGGCCAAGGAAATATGACAAAAATCGGGGGGTATGAAAAATACTTTACATGGGGGGGCATCGACCCTATCTACGCCCTCCGCTGCCCCATGGGGACTTCCAACCGCAAGGCAGCTTTGGTGTCAACCACCCCGCTGGAGGTCCCTTGAATTGCAAGATCACAATACTGCGCTGGGGGTAGCGACCGCCCTTCGTCCGGCTTTGCCGGTCACGCTCATTCGACCGCATGCCGCTGCACGCGCTGCCCGCTTCTTCGTCGAGAAGTTTCCGGGGCTGGCGATGTATGCCGTGAAGGCCAATCCCTCGCCCGACCTGCTCAAGGTCCTGTGGGAGAATGGCATCACGCATTACGACGTGGCGTCGATCGCCGAGGTGCGGCTCGTCCGCGAGACGCTTCCGGAAGCGAAGCTGTGCTTCATGCATCCGGTGAAGTCGCCCGAGGCGATCGCCGAGGCCTATTTCACGCATGGCGTCCGCACCTTCTCGCTCGACACGCATGACGAACTCGAGAAGATCGTCGACGCGACGAAGGAAGCCACCGACCTGACGCTGTGCGTGCGGATGCGCGTATCGTCGGCGCATTCGAAGCTCAGCCTGGCGTCGAAGTTCGGCGTCGGGCTCGACGAGGCGCCGTCGCTGCTGCTCGCCGTCCGCCAGGCCGCCGACACGCTCGGCGTCTGCTTCCACGTCGGCAGCCAGGCGATGTCGCCGACCGCCTATGCCGAGGCGATGGGGCTGGTACGCGCCGCGATCGTCCAGGCGGGCGTCACCGTCGACGTCGTCGACGTCGGTGGCGGCTTTCCGTCGATCTACCCGGGCATGGAGCCGGGGCCGATCGAGGATTATTTCGCGATGATCCACAACGCCTTCGAGGCGCTGCCGATCTCTTACTCCGCCGAGCTGTGGGGCGAGCCCGGCCGCGCGCTGTGCGCCGAATATGCCTCGGTGCTGGTGCGCGTCGAGAAGCGCAAGGGCGACGTGCTCTACATCAACGACGGTGCCTACGGCTCGCTGTTCGATGCCGCGCATGTCGACTGGCGCTTCCCCGTCGCGCTGGTGCGCGACGAGGAATCGACCACCAAGCAGATGGACTTCAGCTTCTACGGCCCGACCTGCGACGATCTCGATTACATGGCGGGACCGTTCAGCCTGCCCGCCGACATCCAGGCCGGCGACTATGTCGAGGTCGGGATGCTCGGCGCCTATGGCGCGGCGATGCGAACGCAGTTCAACGGCTTCGGCAATGGCGAGACGATCGTCGTCACCGACGAGCCGATGGCGAGCGCCTACACGCCCGCCGAAGCGATGCCGGTCAACGTCACCGCGTTGAAATCGAAGTAAGCGATCTTCCCGCCGTCCGCGACGGACGGTGGGACTTTCCCGCTCGGCGCCGGAGATTCCGGCCGCGGGCGGCGTTCCCTATGGGGCGCCGAGCCAGCAGACCCATCTGTTGACTGGAAAGAGTTCAATGACCGAAGAGACCCGCATCAACGACCAGCGCAAGGCCGAGCTTCTGTCGAAGCAGGTGCGTCACATCGATATCCGCAGCTTCGATGCGCGGCCGATCATCGACGCGATGGACGGCATGAGCTTCACCTCGCGCGACCTCGCGCGGGCGACGGGCATCTACAACCAGATGCTCGCCGACAAGGACTGCTCGATCTTCCTCGTCATTGCCGGATCGACCTCGGCGGGCGGCTGCATGGACCTCTATGCCGAGCTGCTGCGCTCGAACATGATCGACGGCATCGTCGCCACCGGCGCGTCGATCGTCGACATGGACTTCTTCGAAGGCCTTGGTCACAAGCACTACCAAGCGCTTGAAGTTCCTGACGATAACGTGCTGCGCTCGCTCTACATCGACCGCATCTACGACACCTATATCGACGAGGAGCAGCTCCAGGACTGCGACCACACGATCGGGGCGATCGCCGACTCGCTCGAGCCCAAGGCCTATTCGTCGCGCGCGTTCATCCGCGAGATGGGCAAATATCTCGTCGAACACGGCAAGAAGGACAACAGCCTCGTCAAGCTCGCCTACGAGCATGACGTGCCGATCTTCTGCCCGGCGTTCGTCGACAGCTCGGCGGGCTTCGGCCTCGTCAAGCACCAGGTCGAGCGGATGAAGGCCGGCAAGCCCTATATGGTGCTCGATGCCATCGCCGACTTCCGCGAGCTGACCGACATCAAGATCAAGGCGGGCACCACCGGCCTGCTGATGATCGGCGGCGGCGTGCCGAAGAACTTCATCCAGGACACCGTGGTGTGCGCCGAGATCCTCGGCCACGACGACGTCGAGATGCACAAATATGCCGTGCAGATCACCGTCGCCGACGTCCGCGACGGCGCCTGCTCGTCGTCGACGCTCAAGGAGGCCGCGAGCTGGGGCAAGGTCGATACTGCGCTCGAGCAGATGGTGTTCGCCGAAGCCGGCTCGGTGATGCCGCTGCTGGCGTCGGACGCCTATCACCGCGGCCACTGGAAGGACCGCGCCAAGCGCGCTTACGGCAAGATGTTCGATTGACCACTGGCGTTTAAGCCTGTTTGACAGCCGAAACGATCGAAGACACCCTCCCCGCCGCAACGCGGGGAGGGTTTTTCTTGATGCACAGTCCGATTCTGGCGCCGGTGGTGGCGCTTGTCCTCTGGTCGCTCGTCGTGCTGGCCTGGGTGGTGCTCACCCGCCTGCCGGCGCTGAAGGCCGCCGGCATCGACCTCGCCAAGGCGCGGGGCGGCCGCCCGGGGGCGCTCGACGGGGTGCTGCCCGACGGCACGCAGTGGAAGGCGCACAACTATATCCATCTGATGGAGCAGCCGACGCTGTTCTACGCGGTGTGCCTGACGCTCGCGCTGCTCGGCGCCGGCGGCGGGCTCAACGCGACGCTGGCATGGAGCTACGTCGCCCTGCGCGTCGTCCACAGCCTGATCCAGGGCACCAGCAACATCATCCGCTACCGCTTCCTGGCCTTCGCGCTCAGCACGCTGGTGCTCATCGCGCTGACCGTGCACGCCGCGCTGATCGTCTTCCGATAGTCGCTGGCTAGGCGGCGAGGCGCGGCGCGTTGGCGAGCGCGTGCTTCATCTGCGCGAGCACCGACGGCCAGCCCTGCGTGAAATAGGCGAGCGCGCGGTCCCAGGCCGCGCCGCGGCCGAAGCCGGCATGCGTCAGCGTCAGCCGCGTCGCCTCGCCCCTTGCCTCGACGGTGAGCGTCAGCACGGTGCGCTGCGCGCTGAGGTCGGCGAGCGCCTCGGGCATCGGGAACTGCACGGTCAGCAGCGCGTCGGCCTCGCGCGACAGCGGGACCGTCGCCGCCGCGCCGAGCTGCGCCTCGAACGCCGCGAACACCGCGGAAACCGGCGCATCGAAGGCCTCCTCGAGGTAGATGATGCGCGCCTGCGCCTGATCGGGATGCGGCGTGAACAGCAGAACCGCCGGCACCGAACCCGACCGCGTCAAACCAGAAGCGATATGCATTGCGGCCCCCCGCAACTCACCGGGCCACGCTGCCCGGCACCCCACAGGCCGATCCCCCGATCGACGTTGTGAAGCCTATATGACGGCGGCTGAACGGCAACCGAACAACGCAAGATATGCGACGAAGCGTTGCGCGATGGCGGAATTATCGAACAAAATGCGCGGCGAGCTCGACATGCGTCGACCAGCGGAACTGGCCGACCGGCCACAGGCGTTCGAGCCGATAGCCGCCGGCCGCGAGCAGCGCCGCATCGCGCGCGAAGGTGTTGGGATTGCACGAAACCGCGGCGATGACGGCGACGGTCGAGCGCGCCAGTTCGGCCATCTGCTCCTTGGCGCCGGCGCGCGGCGGGTCGATCACCACCGCGTCGAATCGGTTGAGCTCGTCGGCGCGCAGCGGCCGGCGGAAGAGGTCGCGATGCTCGACCGTCACCGCCCGGCCCGCCGCGCGCGCCGCCGCGCCGAGCGATTGCACCGCCGGGCCGGCCGCATCGGCGGCATGGACGCGCGCCGCGCGGCTCAGCGGCAGCGCGAAGGTGCCGGCGCCGCAGAACAGGTCGGCGCAGTGCCGGGCGCCGGCGGTCGCGGCGAGCACCGCTGCCTGGAGCGCCGCCTCGCCGTCGGGGGTGGCCTGCAGGAAGGCCGCCGGCGGCAGCGCCACCGGCACGCCGCCGAAGCGGATGAACGGCTCATCGGCCTGCGCGATGACGTCGATTCCGGCGGAAGTCTCGACCGCCAGCCGCGCGATGCGATGCGCCGCGGCGAAGCCGGTCAGCGCTTCGATCGCCGCGAACGGCCGCGCATCGACGTTCGACAGCAGCAGATCGATGCCGCCGTCGGTGAGCGTCATCGTCACCCCGCCCCCCTGCCCGTCGCCGATGAGCGGCCCGAGCAGCTCGCGCAGCGGCGCCACCAGCGCGAACAGCGCCGGGTGCAGGATATGGCATTCCTGCATGTCGACGATGCGATGGCTCGCCTCGGCGTTGAAGCCGACCTCGACGCGCCGGCCGCGGCGCACGGCGCGCAGCGAGGCGCGGCGGCGGCTGCGCGGCGGCGACAGATGCGCCGGTTCCACCGCGCCCGGCACCACCCCCTGCGACGCGAGCGAATGGAGGATCCGCGCCGTCATCCACTCGGCATAGGCGGCGTCGTCGACCTGCTGCAGCTGGCAGCCGCCGCACTCGGGGAAATGGCGGCACGGCGGGGTCTGGTGATGCGGACCGGGCTCGATCTCCACGCGATCGCCATCGACGCGCACGCGGTCGCCGGGCGCGACGCCGCCGACGTAGCGCCCCGTCGAGGTCACGCCGTCGCCGCGCGCTGCCAGCCGGACGACCGTCTCGGGATCGCTCATGCGAGCGCCGCCAGCGCCTGCCCGACCAGCCCGGGCAGATCCTCGGCGATCAGGCCCGGACCGCCGCGCCGCCCGGCGTCGCCGTGCAGCCACGCCGCGACGCAGGCCGCGTCATACGAGTCGAGCCCGCGCGCCAGCAGCGCGCCGATCACCCCGGCCAGCACGTCGCCCGACCCCGCCGTGGCGAGATGCGGGCTGGCGTGCGCGTTGATCGCGGCGCGGCCGTCGGGCGCGGCGATGACGGTGTCGGGGCCCTTCAGGAGCACGACGCCGCCGACCCGGCGGGCGGCCGCCCGCACGCGATCGACCTTGCTGCCGGGGAGCGTCCCGAACAGCCGGACGAACTCGCCCTCGTGCGGCGTCAGCACCGCCGGTCCGCCGATGACCTGCGCCAGCGCCGCGGCGTCGCCTTCGAAGAGGCCGAACACGTCGGCGTCGAGCACCACCGGCTTGCCGACCGACAGCGCCGCCAGCACCTTGTCGCGCCCGTGCGCCCGACCGAGCGCCGGCCCGACGACCAGCGCGTGCGCGCGGCGCTCGCCGAAGGCGCGCGCGATGGCGGCGGGGGTATCGGCTTCGACGAGCACCACGCCGGTGAGCTGCGCCGCATTGGCCGCGAGCGCGTCGCTGGGCGACAGCAGGCTGACGTAGCCGGCCCCGGCGCGCTGCGCGCCGGCCGCCGCCAGCCGCGCGGCGCCGGTGGCGTGCGCCGGCCCGCCGACGACCAGCACATGGCCGCGCTGATATTTATGCGCCGCCGCCGCCGCCGGTGCCGGTCGCGGCGCCACGACCAGGGCGAGCGGCGTGCGCGCCGGCGCCAGCCCGATGTCGGCAACCACGAGGCGGCCGCGATGCGCGGCCGCCGGTTGCAGGAAATGCGCGGGCTTCGCCGCGCCGAAGCTGATGCAGAGGTCGCAATCGGGCAGCGGCGACAGCGCCGCCCCGTCGTCGGTCGCCGCACCGCTCGGCAGGTCGATCGCAACGCAGGTCGCCGCCGCCGCGGCGAGCCGCGACAGCGCCGCGGCGATGTCGGGGGCCAGCGCGCGCGTCAGCCCGATGCCGAACAGCGCATCGACGAGCAGCGGCGCGCCGGGCGTCTCGGCCGCGAGCGGCTCGACGCCGCCGGCCCAGGTCGCCGCCGCCCAGCGCGCGGCCTCGGCTCCCGGCGGCGCCAGCGCGACGACGCGAACCGGCCAGCCCATGGCGCGCAATTCGCTTGCGATTACATAGCCGTCGCCGCCGTTGTTGCCAGGTCCGCACAGCACCAGCGTCTCGACGGGCGACTCGAAGGCGGCGATCGCGCGCGCTGCGGCGCTGCCGGCGCGCTGCATCAGCTCGATCTCGGTCGTCCCGTCGCCGATCGCCGCGGCTTCGAGCGCCCGCATCTCGGCGGCGGTCACGATCGGCTGGAAGACGGGTTCGATCATTCGGAACTGTCCGGCGTGGTGCGGCGTAGGTAGCACCAGCTTCTAGTTGCGGAGAACGCGCCTTGCCATCATCTGTTTTGCTCGCGCTGGCCGCCCTGCTCGCGCTGTCGGCGTGCGCGCGAACCGAACTGGCGCACACCCCCGGCGAAATCCCCCGCGACGGCCACGGCCGCCCGATCTGGTCGCTGATCGAGCCCGGCATACCGGCACCCACGCGCTAGGCGCGGCGCCCGCGGTCCTAGATGTCCGCGAACATGTGCGTTTCCGCCTTGGCGCCGCGGTGCGTCTGCGCGCCGGTGCGTGCCGGACCGACCAGCTGCGCATATTTCCAGAGCGCTCCCGACTGATAGTCATGCGCGCGCGGGCGCCACGCGGCGCGGCGCGCCGCCAGCTCGTCGGCGGCGACCTCGAGATCGATCGTCCCCGCCTCGGCATCGATGCGGATGATGTCGCCGTCGCGGATGAGCGCGATCGGGCCGCCCTCGGCGGCCTCGGGGCCGACATGGCCGATGCAGAAGCCGCGCGTCGCCCCCGAGAAGCGGCCGTCGGTGATCAACGCCACCTTGTCACCCATCCCCTGCCCGTAGATCGCCGCCGTCGTCGACAGCATCTCGCGCATGCCCGGGCCGCCCTTCGGCCCCTCGTAGCGGATGATCAGCACCTCGCCCTCGCGGTAGCTGCGCGCCTCGACCGCGGCGAAGCAGTCCTCCTCGCAATCAAAGACGCGCGCCGGCCCCGCGAACTGCAGCTTGTGCAGCCCGGCGACCTTCACGATCGCGCCATCGGGGGCGAGGCTGCCCTGGAGGCCGACGACGCCGCCGGTCGGGCTGAGCGGCGCCGACACCGGGTAGATCACCTTCTGGTCGGGATTCCACGTCACCTGCTCGATATTCTCGCCGAGCGTCCGGCCGGTGACCGTCAGGCAGTCGCCGTTGAGCAAGCCGCCGTCGAGCAGCGTCTTCATCAGCATGTAGACGCCGCCCGCCTCGTGCATGTCCTTGGCGACATATTTGCCGCCGGGCTTGAGGTCGGCGAGATAGGGCGTCGACTTGAAGATGCGCGCGACGTCGAACAGGTCGAAGTCGATCCCCGCCTCCGCCGCCATCGCCGGAAGATGCAGTGCGGCATTGGTCGACCCCCCGGTCGCGGCGACGACTCGTGCTGCGTTCTCAAAGGCTTCTCGCGTGCAGATATCACGCGGCCTCAGGTTGCGCTCGACCAGCGTCATCACCTGCGCGCCGGCGGCGCGCGCGATGTCGGCGCGGCTTTCATAGGGGGCCGGCGTCATGTTCGAATTGGGCAGCGACAGCCCGATCGCCTCGGCGACGCAGGCCATGGTGTTGGCGGTGAACTGGCCGCCGCAGGCGCCGTGCCCCGGGCAGGCGACCTTCTCGAGCTCGATGAGCTCCTGCAGCGGGCAGTTGCCCGCGGCATAGCCGCCGACCGCCTCGAACACGTCGACGACGGTCACGTCCCTGCCGTGGAAATGGCCGGGGAGGATCGAGCCGCCGTAGACGAAAATCGACGGGACGTTCAATCGCAGCATCGCCATCATCATGCCGGGCAGCGACTTGTCGCAGCCGGCAAAGCCGACCAGCGCGTCATAGCAATGGCCGCGCATCGACAGCTCGACCGAATCGGCGATCACCTCGCGGCTGACCAGCGACGACTTCATCCCCTGGTGGCCCATGGCGATGCCGTCGGTGACGGTGATGGTGTTGAAGCGCCGCGGCATGCCGCCGGCCGCCGTCACCCCGTCGCGCGCCACGTCGGCCTGCGCGTCGAGCGTCGTGTTGCACGGGGCGCTGTCGTTGCCCGCCGAGGCGATGCCGACGAAGGGACGCGAGATCGCCTCCTCGTCGAGGCCCATCGCATAATAATAGGAGCGGTGCGGCGCCCGCTCGGGACCGACGCTGACGTGGCGGCTCGGGAGTCTCGACTTGTCGAACCGCGGCTTGGTCATCGTCTCGCCTCCTTCGCGCGCAACTAACGATCAATCAAGGATCGCACGGTAGAATATCCAAATCTTGCGGGCGGCCCTGCGCGTATAAGATTCGCGGCGGGCCCGCAACCGGGGTGAGGGCGCGACGCTTGTCGGTTTGCGAGACGTCTGCTAGGGAAAATACGGTATCAGGGGGCATCACATGACGCGCATCGCCGCGATGACCAAAGCGTGCTTCGCGCTGAGCATGGCGCTCGGCGCGTCGGCGGGCTTGGCCGCCCCTTACCCGACCAATCCGTACACCACGGTCGGCGGTGCGCTTCCGACCGGCTATTGCCGCACGCCGATCGACACGGCGGGCCCCTATCAGCCGCTCGATCTGGAGACCGTGGGCTGCTATTCGGGATCGGGACCGGGCGCGTATCCGGAAGGCGGCAACGGCCTCTACACCAACACCGACGGCCTCTACGGATCGAGCGGCGGCGGGGACAGCGAGGCGCGCGTCGAGCAGGCGATCATGATGGCCACGGGCGATCTGGTCGATCTGATCCTCTACCGCGAATCGGGAGGCGGCAGCTCGTCGGGCAGCGGCATACAGGTATGGATCGAGAACGGCGGTAAGCAGTTCACCTGGGCTTTCGAGCAGTCGCTGATCGCCCAGATCCAGGCCGGCACGATCGACATCGCCTACCTCACCATCAAGGCGTCGAATTCCTATGTCGTCTACGAGATCCCGACCGGCGTCTACGCCGGCCGGTACTCGACCGAGGGGCTGCTGACCAGCGGCAGTCAGCAACCCGCCGTCTCGCACATCCGCTTCTGGCAGGCGGTGGACTATGCCAGCGTGCCCGAACCCGGCATTTTTGCGCTGTTCGGCATCGGCGTGCTCGCGCTCGGGCTCCGCCGCCGGCGCTAGTCGTCGGCACAGTTTACAATCCGCGCCACCGACTGTATCGTGGGCCGGCTAAAATTTCATATTTTCATATGCTTGGCAGCGTGGCATCGATCTTGCGTCCAGCTGCTGGCTGACTCTTGATTATTGGATGTTCGTTGAACCGCTTACCGAGTTCCCTGCTGTTGGTCGCCGCTGGCATTGCGCTGGCAGGATCGCTGGCGTTCGCGCCCGCGGCGCACGCCGTCCCCGTGTCGATCGACCTTGCCGGCAATTGCACGACGAGCTGCGGTCTCGACGGCAGCGACGGCAACGCGCGCACCTTCACCTTCCTCGACGGGCTCGGCCTGTCGTCGCGCGTCCGGGTGACCGCCTGGTCGGCGGCGCAGAACAAGACGACCGGCGCGCTGAGCAACTGGCGCACCGCCTTCGTCGGCGAATATGACAACGGCCTCGGCGTCACCAACCGCGACGAAGGCGACGGGTCGAGCAACAGTTCGCACGTCGTCGACAACGCCTCGGGGATCGACTTCCTCGTCTTCCATTTCGACGGCGAAGTCACCGCGACGGGTGCCGACCTCAACGCCTATGCCATGTCGGTCAGCGGCTATTCGGGCTCGGGATCGGATACCGATGCGAGCTTCTACATCGGCACCACGACCGTTCCGTTCGGCACCAGCATCAACATGGCGACGACGGCGCAGCGCCTCGCCGTCCAGACGCATTACATCGACACCACCGGCGGCAGTTCGAGCAACTACCGCACCTTCAACGCCGACACGCTCTACAAGGGCAACACGCTGATCATCGCGGCGAGCGTCGGCGATTACATGCGCTCGGGCTCGAACCGCCCCGACGGCTTCAAGGTGGAGAGCATCCGCGTCGAATATACCATCCCGACGCCCGAACCCGCCGCGATCGGGTTGTTCGGCCTTGGCGCACTCGCGCTCGGCCTGCGGCGTCGCCGCCGCCGCTAGCGCCTGATCGCGGCCATCGGCCGCGTCCCCTGCCCTGTCTCACCGCGTGCCGAACTGCCCGCCGCACGTCCCGAACCGCGACGGCGCGCACAGAAAAGGCCGCGCTTCCCGGAGAAGCGTGGCCCAGCTGTCCCCTGGGGAGGGGAAAGGTCTATTTGGCGGCGGCAGCCGGCGTCAGCGACGCGAGATCGACGTTGAGCGCCTTGGCGGCGGCGGCGAACTTCTTGCCGGCGGCGCGATCGGCGCCCTGGTCGCAGAGCTTCTCGCCGATCGACACGAAGCCGAGCGCCTTCTTCGCAGTCGCAGCATCGGCCGAGGCGGCAACGCTGCGCAGCTGCGCCGGGGTCGCGCTGCAGCTTTCCGCGGCGGCGGCCGGCATGGCGGCGATGAAGAGTCCAGCCGTCGCGGCGGCGATCAGAAGGTGGCGCATCACGTGTCTCCTGGTCCAGCGGCCCCGTCGGAGTCGCTTGTTGAGTTACGCTCGAAACTCGTAAGCCGGCTTTAAAGTAGCGCTCAGCTCACCGTCAAGCAGAATTTTGAGCGCCACGCGGTTTGCATGGCAGCATCGTTCTTGCTGCAACGCAGCAAAGGGCGGTAGCTAGTGTTATCGAGAGGCTAGAAGAACGCCTGCAGCCCCGTCTGCGCGCGGCCGAGGATGAGCGCGTGGACGTCGTGCGTGCCCTCGTAGGTGTTGACCGCCTCGAGGTTCATCGCGTGACGGATCACATGATATTCGTCGGAAACGCCGTTGCCGCCGTGCATGTCGCGGGCGGCGCGCGCGATGTCGAGCGCCTTGCCGCAATTGTTGCGCTTGAGCAGGCTGATCGCCTCGGGTGCCAGCTCGTGCGAATCCATCAGCCGGCCCGCCGCCAGCGCCGCGGTGAGGCCGAGCGTGATCTCGGTCTGCATGTCGGCGAGCTTCTTCTGGAAGAGCTGCGTCTGCGCCAGCGGGCGACCGAACTGCTTGCGGTCGAGCCCGTACTGCCGCGCGGCGTGCCAGCAGAATTCGGCCGCGCCCATCGCGCCCCAGGCGATGCCGTAGCGCGCATTGTTGAGGCAGCCGAACGGTCCCTTGAGGCCCTGGACGTTGGGCAGCAGCCGATCGGCGGGGACATGCACGTCGTTCATCGAGATTTCGCCCGTCACCCAAGCGCGCAGCGAAAACTTGCCCTCGATCTTGCCGGTGGTCAGCCCGGCATCGCCGCGCTCGAGCACGAAGCCGCGGATGATTTCGTCGTCGCATTTCGCCCAGACGACGAACACGTCGGCGATCGGCGAGCTGGTGATCCACATCTTGGCGCCGTTCAGCACATAGCCGTCGGCGGTCTTCTTCGCGCGGGTCTTCATGCTGCCCGGGTCGGAGCCGGCGTCGGGCTCGGTCAGGCCGAACGAGCCGATCCATTCGCCGCTGGCGAGCTTCGGCAGATAGCGCTCGCGCTGCGCCTCGGTGCCATAGGCCCAGATCGGGTACATGACGAGCGACGACTGGACCGACATCGCCGAGCGATAGGCCGAATCGGCGCGCTCGACCTCGCGCGCGATCAGCCCGTAGGCGACGTAGGAGACGCCGGCGCAGCCATAGCCCTCGATCGTCGGCCCGAGCAGCCCGGCCTCGCCGAAGCGCTGCATCAGCGTGCGGTCGTAGCGCTCGTGGCGGTTGGCGTCCTTGACGATCGGCATCAGATGCTCGTCGGCGAACGCACGCGCGCTGTCGCGCACCATGCGCTCCTCCTCGGTGAGGCTGCGGTCGAGGAGGAGCGGATCCTCCCAGCTGAACTGTGGCCAGGCGGCGGCGGCAGCGGTCATGGTCAACCTTCGTTCTGATGGATGGCGCGCCTATAGGACATCGCCGCGCCGACCGGAAGCTCAGCGCAGCCGCGTCGCGGCGATCCACCAGTCGGGCCGCGCTGCGGCGAGCGTCGCGGCGCCCGCCTCGGCGGCATGGTCGCTGGCGAGCAGCGCGAAGCAGGTCGCGCCCGAGCCCGACATGCGGACCAGCTGCGCGCCGCCCAGCGTCGACAGCGCGTCGAGCACCTCGCCGATCACCGGCGCGAGGCGGCGTGCCGGGGCTTCGAGGTCGTTGCGGCCGCTCGCGGCGGCGGCGACGGGGTCGCCGTGCGCGAGCGGCCCGCGATCGATGCCGTCCCAGCGCGCGAATACCGCGGGCGTGGGCACGGCGATGCGCGGATTGACGAGAATCACCGCGGTGCCGGCGAGACCCGATTCGTCGAGGGCGACGAGCGCCTCGCCCTTGGCCTCGCCGCGCAGCGTCCGGCTGTGGACGCAGGCGGCGACGTCGGCGCCGAGCGTCGCGCCGAGCGCCGCCAGATCCGCCGGCGGCCGATCGAGACCCCACAGCCGATTGAGCAGCCGCAGCGTCGCCGCGGCGTCGGCCGAGCCGCCGCCGAGCCCGGCGGCGATCGGCAGCCGCTTGACGAGGGTGATCGCCGCGCCCCTGCCCGCGCCGCCGTCGAGCGCCTGGGCGGCGCGCAACACGAGATTGTCGGCCCCCGGCGGTACCGCCGCCGCGAAGTCACCCGCCAGCGTCAGCGACAGCGTGTCGGCGGCCTCGACGCTCAGCGCGTCGCCAAACTCGGTGAAGGCGAAAATCGTCTCGAGATCGTGATAGCCGTCATCGCGCCGCCGCCGGACGTGCAGCGCGAGGTTGAGCTTGGCGAAGCCGGTATCGTCGAGCCTCACGGCTGGCGGGCGGCCAGCGCGCTGGTCAGGCCGAAGTCGAGCTTGGCGGCCACCCGCTTCCGGCCGGCGTCGTCGGGACCGCCTTCGAGCGAGGCGCGCCAGCGATAGCGGGCTTCGGTCCGGCGGCCGACCTTCCAATAGGCGTCGCCGAGATGCTCGTTGATCGTCGGATCGTCGGGCACGTCGGCGACGGCGCGCTCGAGCAGTTCGACCGCCTTGTCGTAGCGGCCGGCGACATAATGCGCCCAGCCGAGCGAATCGATGATGTGACCATCGTCGGGGCGCTGCTCGATCGCCGCCTCGATCAGCGCCTGCGCCTCGGGCAGCCGTTCGCCGCGATCGAGCAGGGCATAGCCGAGATAGTTGAGCACCGCCGCTTCCTTGGGCGCCAGCTTGAGCGCCTGGCGGAGGTCCGCCTCGGCCCGCGGCCAGTCGCCGGCGCGCTCATGGGCGGCGCCGCGCGAGAAATAGAGCGTCCAGAGGTCGGGCGTCTCGGCGTTCACCATCGCGAGCGCCCGGTCGTAGGCGCGCGCCGAATCGCCGAACCGATCGGTTCGCTGATAGGCCTCGCCCAGCCGCGACCAGTCTTCCCACGCCGCGTTTTCGGCATTGGCTGCCGCCTCGAGCAGCGCGATCGACTGCGGTGCCCGGTCGGTTTCGAGGAGGATGCCGGCGCGCCGCGCCCGGGCGAGCGAGGCCGCCGTGTCGGTCGGCTTGATCTGATCGAGCGCGGCGATCGCCGCGTCATACTGGCCGCTGCGCGTCAGCACGTCGGCGGTCACCAGCCAGGCATCGCCGTTGGCGGGGGCGAGAAAGGTCGACAGCCGCGCCAGCACCAGCGCGATCGGCAGCGGGCGTTCGCGCGACAGATCGGCCGCCATCCGCGCGAACAGCTCGGAGATGCCCTCGCGCGGATCGGTGACGCTGCCGTTGATCGCGTCGCCGGCGGCGAGCCGCCTCAGCGCCAGCGCGACGGTGGGGTCGCGCCCGTCGGTCTCGAGCATCTTGCGGGCGTCGTCGCCGCGCTTGGCCTTCTGCAGCGCGCTGGCCGCGGCGACGCGCAGCCGGGCGACCTGCGCGCCCTCGCCCGCCAGCAGCGTTTCGTAGAGCGCGGCGGCTTCCTCCCACTGCTTGTCGGCGCTGAGGATATGGGCGCGATGCTCGGTGATATAGGCCCTGGCGAACCCCTCCTGCGTGCTCGGATCGAGCTTCTCGAGCGCCGCCTTCGACTTGCCGCGCGCCTCGAGCGTCCAGGCTTCGATCACCGGCGCGGCGAAGGCGGCGAAGCCGGCATCGGACAGCTGCTGCCGCAGCGCGTCGACCGACTTCCAGTCCTTCTTCTGCACCGCTTCGCTGATGCGCAGCAGCGCCAGCGTCGTATCGTAGCGCTCGTTCTTCGCGAGGCGCGGCGCCAGCTTGAGCGCCAGCGCCTGGTCGCCGGCGGCGAGCGCCAGGTCGAAGGTGCGGCGCAGCAGCACGGGATCGTCGGGCGAATGCGCCAGCGCGCCGGCGAAATGGCCCGAGGCACGGCCGAGCTCGTCGTCGGACCAGGCATGACGGCCCTGCACATAATCGTGCAGCCCCGAGCGATAGTCGACGATGACCGCGTTGGCGGCCGACCCGCCGAGCAGCAGGGCGACGAAGGCGAGACGCGTCAGCTTGATCATGCCGGGGCCCTTAATCGATGGCGGGTTACATGTTCGGATAATTGGGTCCGCCGCCGCCCTCGGGCACCACCCAGTTGATGTTCTGCGTCGGATCCTTGATGTCGCACGTCTTGCAGTGGACGCAGTTCTGCGCGTTGATCTGCAGCCGCGGGCTGCCTTCTTCCCGACCCACGATCTCATAAACGCCGGCCGGGCAATAGCGCTGCTCGGGTGCGTCATAGAGCGCCAGATTCACGGTGATCGGAACGTCGGCGTCCTTCAGCGTCAGGTGGATCGGCTGATCCTCCTCGTGATTGGTGTTCGACAGGAACACCGACGACAGCTTGTCGAAGCTGATCACCCCGTCGGGCTTGGGATAGGCGATCGGGTGCACATGCTCCTTGCGCCACAATTGTTCGTTGTCGGGATGGTGCTTGAACGTCCACGGCAGCTTGATGCCCAGGTGGTGCGCCCAGAGGTCGATGCCCGAGTAGAGCGTCCCGAACACGCCGCCGAACTTCGCCACCGACGGCTCGGCGTTGCGGACGACCTCGAGCTCCTTCTTCACCCATGAGTCCTGGTAGGCGGCCTCGTAGGCGCCGAGCTCGTCGCGGCCTTCCGAGCCGCCCTTCACCGCCGCGAAGGCGGCTTCGGCCGCCATCATGCCGGTCTTCATCGCGGTATGGCTGCCCTTGATGCGCGGGACGTTGACGAAGCCCGCCGCGCAGCCGATCAGCGCGCCGCCGGGGAAGGTCAGCTTGGGGACCGACTGCAGCCCGCCCTCGTTGATCGCGCGCGCGCCGTAGGAGACGCGACGGCCGCCCTCGAGGATCGCGCGGATCGCCGGATGCTGCTTCCAGCGCTGCATCTCCTGGAACGGCTCGAGATAGGGGTTCTTGTACGACAGCGCGGTGACGAACCCGATCGCGACCTGGTTGTTGGCCTGATGATAGATGAAGCCGCCGCCCCACGCATCGGTCAGCGGCCAGCCCTGCGTGTGGATGACGCGCCCCGGCACATGCTTGGCCGGATCGATGTCCCACAATTCCTTGATGCCCAGGCCATAGACCTGCGGCTGCGAGTCCTTCGCGAGCTCGAAATGGCGGATCAGCTGCTTTGAGAGGTGGCCGCGGACGCCCTCGGCAAAGAAGGTATATTTCGCGTGCAGCTCCATGCCGGGCTGATACGCCGGGCCGTGCGTGCCGTCGCGGCGCACGCCCATGTCGCCGGTGGCGACGCCCTTGACCGAGCCGTCGTCGTTGAACAGCACCTCGGCGGCGGCGAAGCCGGGGAAGATCTCGACGCCGAGCATCTCCGCCTGTCCCGCCAGCCAGCGGCAGAAATTGCCGAGGCTGCCGGTGTAGCAGCCCTCGTTGTGCATGAACGGCGGCAGCAGGAAATGCGGGAACTCGATCTTCTTGCCCGCGGTGAGCACCCAGTGATGGTTCTCGGTCACCGGGACCTCGGCGGCCGGGCAGTCGCGCTCGCGCCAGTCGGGGATCAGCTCGTCGATCGCCTTGGGATCGATGACCGCGCCCGACAGGATGTGCGCGCCGATCTCGGAGCCTTTCTCGAGCACGCAGACCGACACTTCGTGACCCTGCTCCTGGCCGAGCTGCTTGAAGCGGATCGCCGCCGCGAGGCCCGCCGGGCCCCCGCCGACGACGACCACGTCATAGGCCATCGATTCACGTTCCGTCATTCGCGCGCCCTCTCCGTGCGGGTCCGAAACAACGGCCCGTCGCGTCTATGCCATCACTGGACACATACGAACCGCCTCCTCAGTTGACCAGTAGCCACGTCGCGTGGACGTTCGGCCGCATGGGGATCGGGGGTCTTGTCGCGTCGCGCGCCGACGCCTTGTCGGCTTTGTCATGGCTCGTCGATGCCGGCATCGACGTTCTCGTCGACGACGCGCCGCGCAACTGGCTCGCCGCCCCTGCCCCTCCGGCAATCGAGCCCGCCCCGCCGCCGGCCCCCGCCGCGCGACGCGCCGCCCCGCCGGCAACCGTCACCGCGCCGATCGATCCCGGCGCCACCGAGCGGCTCATCGCGCTCGCCGACACGACCGCCAGCCTGTTCGACGCGGCCGCGGCGCTGCGGCCGCGGCCGATCTTCGCCGACGGCGATCCGGCGTCGGGGATCATGATCATCGGCCAGGACGCCGCGCCCGACGACGCCGCCACCGGCCGGCCGTTCTCGGGACCGTCGGGGGCGCTGCTCGACCGGATGCTGGCGGCGATCGGCCGCGACCGCAGCTCGGTCTATCTGACCAATCTCTATCTCTGGCGGTCGGCCGGCGGCGGCGCGGCAACCGACGAGGAAACGCGCCTGTCGACGCTGATCCTGCGCCGCCACATCGAGCTGGTGCGCCCGCGCGCGCTGCTGGTGATGGGCGACAAGCCGTCGAAAGCGCTGCTCGACACCGATATCGCGATCACCAAGCTGCGCGGTCGCTGGATCGACCTCGCCATCGGCGAGGCCGTCGTCCCGGCGCTGCCGACCTTCAACCCCGCCTATCTGCTCCGCATGCCGGCCCACAAGGCGCTGTCGTGGGCCGACCTGCGGGCCTTCAAGTCGAGGATCGATGCGTAAGCTCATCATATCGCTGCTGCTCGCCGCCGCGCCGGTCGCGGCGCACGCCGACGACGCCGCCGGGCGTTTCACCGCCGCCGAACGCGCGGTGCCGGCCCAGCTCGATGCCGCGGCGCGCGCCGCCTATGCGCAGGCGTTCCGCGATCTCGATGCCGGCCGCCTCCCGGCGGTCGAAGCGGCGATCGCGGCGCGGCCCGACGGGCTGCTGACCCCGGTGCTCGAAGCGCATCTGCTGCTGAAGCGCAAGCCGACCGCGGCGCTCGCCGACTGGGTGCGCGCGCATCCCGACCTGCCGCAATCGCCGCGGCTCGCCGAGGCCGCCGCCGCCGCCGGCGCCAGCGAGCTGCCGCCGATCCCCGCCGCGCGCCGGATGCGCGTCGTCTCCTATACCGCGCCGATGGCGCCGCGATCGGCGAAGGCCGACGCCGCCGGCGTCGCGCTGGCGCAGGCGGTGAAGCCGCTGATCGACGCCAAGCAGCTCGGCAGCGCCGAAGCCGCGTGGCGCGAGCGCCGCGACGGCGTCGAGGAACCGTCGCGCAGCGAATGGGCGCAGCGCATCGCCTGGTCCTACTATACGTCGGGCGACGACGCCGGCGCGCTGCGCATGGGCGCCGCTGCCGGCGAGGGCAGCGGCGAATGGGCGGCGCTCGGCAACTGGGTCGCCGGCCTCGCCGCGTGGCGCGCCGACAATTGCGTCGAAGCCTCGGCGCATTTCGACACCGTCGCGGCCAAGGGCGCCACCGCCGACCTGCGCGCCGGCGGCGCCTATTGGGCCAGCCGCGCCTATATGGCCTGCGGCCGGCCGCAGGACGTCTCGCCGCGACTGCGCACCGCGGCCCGCTACACCGACAGCTTCTACGGCCTACTCGCCGCGCAGTCGCTCGGCCAGACGCCGGCGCACAGCTGGAGCGAGCCCGACTTCATCCAGGCCGACTGGAACCATCTGGCGAAGATCAGCGGCGCGCGCCGCGCCGCCGCGCTCGTCGAGATCGGCCAGCTCGGCCTCGCCGACCGCGAACTTCGCCATCTGGCGGCAACGGGCGACGGCAGCACCTACGAGCCGCTGCTGCGGCTCGCTGCACGGCTCAACCTGCCGGCGACGCAATATTGGCTGGCGCACCGCCCGCCCGCCGGCGCCACCCCGCCGATGGCGGCGCGCTTCCCCGCCCCGGCGTGGAAGCCCTATCGCGGCTGGCGCATCGACCAGTCGCTGGTGTTCGCGCATGCGCTCCAGGAATCGAATTTCGTCACCGACGCCACCTCTCACGTCGGGGCACGCGGGGTGATGCAGCTGATGCCGGGCACCGCCAAGGATCTCTGCAAGGAGATCGGCGAGGCGCATGACGCGGCGCGGCTGGCCGATCCCGAATTCAATATCGAGCTCGGCCAGAGCTACCTCGAGGGCCTGCGCGATTCGACCTGGACGCAGGGGCTTCTGCCCAAGGTGATCGCCGCCTACAACGCCGGTCCCGGCTCGGTGAAGAACTGGAACGCCTCATTGAACGACAAGGGCGACCCGCTGCTGTTCATTGAATCGATCCCGTTCGTCGAGACGCGCCACTATGTCGAGGTCGTGCTGCGCAATTACTGGATGTACCAGCAGCGCCAGGGGCAGCGCGCCGACAGCCTGCAGGCGATCGCGCAGGGCCTGTGGCCGCGCTTCCCCGGGCTGCCCGGCGCGACCGCGGTGAAGGCCGAGCCGCTGCGGACCGCCGCCCGTGCCGATTGACGAGACGCGGACCTTCCTGCCCGTCCGCATCGCCGTCCTGACCGTCTCCGACACGCGCAGTCTCGCCGACGACCGGTCGGGCGACACGCTCGTCGCGCGGCTGGAGGGCGCCGGCCATATCCTTGCCGCGCGCGCGATCGTCCGCGACGACGTCGACCTGCTCGTCGAGACGCTGAGCGGCTGGATCGCCGACGAGCGCATCGACTGCGTCATCACCACCGGCGGGACCGGCGTCACCGGCCGCGACGTGACCCCGGAGGCGTTCGACGAGGTCTGCGAGAAGGAAATCCCCGGCTTCGGCGAGCTGTTCCGCTGGCTGTCCTACCAGAGCATCGGCACCTCGACCGTGCAGTCGCGCGCCACCGCCGGGGTGGCCAACGGCACCTATCTGTTCGCGCTGCCCGGATCGACCGGCGCGGTGAAGGACGGCTGGGACGGCATATTGTCGACGCAGCTCGACAGCCGCTACCGCCCCTGCAACTTCGTCGAGCTGATGCCGCGGCTGCGCGAGCGGTAGACGCCCGGCCCCGACCATCAGCTCATCGTCATCCCGCGAAAGCGCGGATGACGATACCAAAAAAGCTTCTCACCCCATCGTTGCGACGGCTTTCCCGACGACCGCCCCTTCCGCCATCGCCGCGAACAGCTCGTCGGCCCGCTCGAGCGGCAGCTTCATGCCGACATGCGGCCGTAGCCCGCCCTCGGCGAGCGCGTCGATCGCCCGCTGCGCCGCGGCGCCGGCGGCGGGATCGCGGCGGCCGTGCTCGCCGGCGCGCACGCCGATGATCTCGATTCCCTTGAGCAGCAGCCGGTTGGTCGCCGGCGGCGCGGGCTGGCCGGCGACGAAGCCGACCAGCAGGTAACGGCCGTTCCAGGCCAGCGTCGCCAGCGCCGGCGCGAACGCCGCGCCGCCGACCGGATCGTAGACGACGTCGATCGCGCCCTTGAACGCCGACAGGTCGGGCACGGCGCGGTCGAGCGTCAGCACCTCGTCGGCGCCGGCGGCGCGGATGACCTCGGCCTTGCCCGCATCGCCCGTCGCGGCGATCACCGTGGCGCCGAGCGCCTTCGCCGTCCCGACCGCGGCGAGCCCGACGCCGCCGCCGGCGCCGAGCACCAGCACGCGCTCGCCCGCCTGCACCCGACCGCGCACGGCCAGCGACACATAGGCGGTCAGCGTGCCGACGCTGTGCGCCGCCGCTTCGTCGTCGTGCAGCCCGGCGGGGACCGGGCGCACCTGCGCGGCATCGACGGTGATGAGCTCGGCGAGGCAGCCACTGCGCGTGCCGACGATCACCCGTTCGCCGATCAGGTCGCCGAGCAGCCCCTCGCCGACCTCGTCGATGATCCCGCAGGCCTCGACGCCGGGGATGAAGGGCAGCTCGGGCCTGAACTGATAGCCGCCCGACAGCATCAGCAGGTCGGGATAGTTGATCGCGGCGGCGGCGAGCCGCACGCGCAGCTGGTTGGGCCCCGGCTCGGGCGGGTCACGCCAGTCGGGGTGGAAGCGCAGGCCGCCGCGATCGGCGGTCAGTTCGTGGCAGACCCAGGCGCGCAAGGCTCACTCCCCTCTTTTGCGCCAGCTTCCTCGCGGCTAGCCTCGCATGCAACGACAAAAAGCACGTACCTGGGGAGGTCGGTGATGGCGGAGAGCTGGAGCTTCGGACGTGTCTTCTCGGCCGTGGCGCGCGCCGTGCCGCCCGGCGACCCCGCGCTGATCCATGGCGACCGCGTCATCGGCTGGGGCGATCTCGAGCGGCGCACCAACGCGCTGGCGCAGGCCTTCATCGCCGCCGGCGCCGCCCCGGGCGACAAGCTGGCGCATCTGATGCGCAACTCGCCCGCCTATCTCGAGACGACGGTGGCGGGGTTCAAGGCACGCCTCGTCCACGTCAACGTGAACTACCGCTACACCGGCGACGAGCTGCTCTACATCCTCGACAATTCGGACAGCGCGGTCGTCGTCTTCGACGGCGACTTCGCCGAGGTGATCGACGGCATCCGCGCCCGGCTGCCGCTGGTGCGGCTGTGGGTGCAGGTCGGCGGCGAGACCGCGCCGTTCGCCGTCGACTATGAAAGCGTCGCGGCGCAGGACGCCGCCGCGCCGGCGCTCGACTATCAGCCGAGCGACATGATGTTCATCTATACCGGCGGCACCACCGGCATGCCCAAGGGCGTGATGTGGGACCAGGGCGACATGTGGGAGATCCTCACCCGCCCCGGGGCGCTGACGATGGAAACACCGCCGTCGAACGTCGACGAGTGGATCGAGATGATCCGCGCGCTGCCCGCGCGTCAGCGCGTCCTCGTCGGCCCGCCGCTGATGCATGGCACCGGCTTCCTCAGCGGGCTGATGGCGCTGGCGCGCGGCGGCATGGTCATCACGCTGACCGACCGCAGCTTCCAGCCGCTCGAAGCGCTGGAAACGGCGAAACGCTGGCGGCCCGACACGCTCGTCATCGTCGGCGATGCCTTTGCGCGCCCGCTGCTCCGCGCCGTCGAGGAGAGCGGCGATTCCGACGCGCTCTCGTCGCTGCGCGGCATGCTGTCGTCGGGCACGATGTGGAGCCCCGAGGTGAAGGCCGGGCTGCTGCGGCACAATCCGCTGATGGTGCTCGCCGACGCCTTCTCGTCGAGCGAGGCGCTCGGCATGGGCACCTCGTTCACCACCGCGGCCGACGCCGGCAAGCCGACGCGCTTCGTCGGCGACGAGGACACGCTGGTCCTCGACGAGGACATGCGCCCGGTGGCGCGCGGATCGGGGCAGATCGGCCGGGTGGCACGCGGCGGGCTGCTGCCGCGCGGCTACTACAAGGATCCGGAGAAGACCGCGCGCACCTTCGCCGAGATCGAGGGCAAGCGCTACTGCCTCGCCGGCGACCAGGCGATGATCGAGGAGGACGGGACGATCGTCCTGCTCGGGCGCGGCAGCCACTGCATCAACAGCGGCGGCGAGAAGATCTTTCCCGAGGAGGTCGAGGAGGCGCTGAAGACGCACCCGCTCGTCGAGGATGCGCTGGTGTTCGGCGTCGCCGACGAGAAATGGGGCCAGGCGGTGACCGCGGTGGTCGAGGCGCCGGAAGCCGATCCCGCGGCGCTGATCGCGCACGTCCGCGCGCAGCTTGCCGCCTACAAGGCGCCCAAGCGCGTGGTGCTGGTCGCCAAGGTGCCGCGCGCGCCCAACGGCAAGGCCGACTATGCCGCCGCCAAGACGCTCGCCGTCGAGACCGAGGCCGCCTGATCGGTCAGCGCAGGACGGCGGTGAACACCGCGTCGCTGCCGTCGGTGTCGGTCGCGGGCGGCAGCCCGATCAGCCGGCGCAGCAGCGCGTGCACATCGGGGTTGTCGAAGCCAGGAAGCGTCCGCCCGGCTGCGAACGCCGGGCCGTGCGCGACGAACAGCGCCGCCATTTCGGGCGCGGCACCGTCATAGCCGTGTGCACCGCCGCCGAAGCCAGTACCGCTCCGGTCGACGACCTGCCAGCCGACCTCGGCGAGGCAGAGATACGGCGGCACGCGCGGGTGGCGCCCATAATGCAGCCGCGGCGGGATCTCGGCCTTGCGCCAGCATTCCATGTGCGGGTGCGGCCTGAGCAGCGCCGCCTCGACCGCCGCCTCGCGGCCCGGGGTCGCGACGATGCCGGCGTAGGGACCGGTCTCGATGGTGCGATAGTCGCCGACGGTCAGGATCGTGTCGAGCGCCACCGCGCGGTCGCCGCTCACCGCCGCCATGCCATGATCGGCGACGATCACCAGATTGGCGGGCTGGCGTAGCTCGGCGAGGCCGGCCACCAGCGCGCCGATCGCGGCATCGACCTCGGCGATCGCCTTGTCGGTCTCGGCATGATCGGGCCCGCGCTCATGCCCGACGGTGTCGACCGCCTCGAAATAGGTGGTGAGCAGGCGCGGTCGCGTTGCCGCCGGCCGCCGCAGCCAGTCGATCAGCGTGGCAACGCGCTGCGTGGTGCCGATCTCCTCATAATATTGCAGGAAATCCTGCGGACGTGTCCCGCCGGCGATCCTGTAGGGCCATTCCGGCGCCCGGGTACCGCCGATCGCGACGATCGACCCCGGCCAGAACATCGTCGCGGTGCGCACGCCCGCCTTTTCGGCGTCGACCCAGATCGGCACCGCCGCGTTCCACCACCAGGGATCGTCGCTCGCCATGGTGAACACGTCGGCGCGGCCCTCCGCCTCGATGCGGTTGGCGACGATGCCGTGCCGGTCGGGGCGCAGGCCGGTGACGAGCGTCCAGTGGTTGGGAAAGGTCTTGCTCGGGAAGGACGGGCGCATGGCGGCGCGCACGCCGTCCGCCGCCAGCCGCGACAGGTTGGGCGTGATCCCGCGATCGAGATAGTCGGCGCGGAAGCCGTCGAGCGAGATCAGGATGGTCACCGGCACGCGCGGCTCTTCGGCGAGCGCGCGGCGGGGGCGATCGGCGGGCGCCGCGCAGGCGTGCAGCGCCAGCAGGGCGAAAGCAAGGATCAGGGAGCGCATCGCCCGGCTATTCCAGCATCGCGCGACCGAAATGTGACCGCGCGGTTTCGTTCGTGCATCGACGGTGTCCGAAACGCCAAGGGGCGGCCCGCGCGATACGGGCCGCCCCTGTGCGGTTCGATCGACGAAGCGCTTACTTCTTGCCGAGCGACAGGCCGGCGAAGCGCTTGTTGAACTGGGCGACGCGGCCGCCCTCGGACAGCTTCTGCGAGCCGCCGGTCCACGCCGGGTGCGACGTCGGATCGATTTCGAGCGTCATGGTGTCGCCCTCCTTGCCCCACGTCGAGCGCGTCTCGTAGGTGTGGCCGTCGGTCATCACCACCTTGATGGTGTGATAGTCGGGATGGATGCCCTGCTTCGCCATGATCGTCGTTCCTTTGCGCGGCCGGTTCCGACCGGCCTGAAAACAAGAGCGCGCGACATAGCGAACGGCGGGCGTTTGTACAAGCCGGACCGGCAAACGCCCGCCGCGGTCGCCGGCGCGCGCCTGTTGCACAAGCGGCGGCGGCTGGCGTAAGGATCGCCCCGACGGTGCCCCCGGGAACGGGGGTTAAATGGGAAGTCCGGTGGAAGACCGGCGCTGTGCCCGCAACTGTAAGCGTCCCGTTCGGGGACGTGAGCCAGAAAATCAGCCGTCACGTCGTCCACACCCGGCCGGGATCAGCCACCGGTGTGCGGCGAGCCCTGCCCGCTCTGCGGGTGGGTGACTCCGTTGCGACGACAGTTGAGCGTTCGCAAAGGAGCCATTGATGAATCTTATTTTTCTTGCCGCTGCTGCGGCCGTTATCGATCCCACCATCGTCGTTACCGCCGCGCGCGAGCCGGTGCGCTCCGACCTGTCGGGCAGCGCGATCTCCATCCTCGACCGCGACACGATCGACGCCGTCGCGCTGCCGCAGGTTTCCGATCTGCTCCGCCTCGCGCCGGGCGTCTCGGTATCGCAGTCGGGGCCGCTCGGATCGCAGACGCAGGTCCGCCTGCGCGGCGCCGAGTCGAACCACACGCTGGTGTTCGTCGACGGGATCGAGGTCAACGATCCGGCGGCGAGCGGCGATTTCCGTTTCGAGACGCTGCTGTCGGACGGCATCGAGCGCATCGAGATCCTGCGCGGGCCGCAGTCGGCGCTGTGGGGGTCGGAGGCGATCGGCGGGGTGGTGAGCGTCACCACGCGCGTTCCCGGCAGCGGCGCGCCGGTGTTCGGCCATGCCGAGGGCGGCTCGTTCGGCACCTACCGCGTCGGCGGCGGAGTCTCGATCGGTGACGAGTCGGGCGGAATCGTCGCGCAGGCCGATCATGCGCAATCGCGCGGCATCGATACCTTCGGGCTGGGCGGCGAGCGCGACGGCTACGAGAATCTCACGCTGTCGCTGAAGGGCGTCGCCAGGCCGTCGACGTCGAGCGAGGTCGGCGCGGTGATCCGCTACACCAGCGCCGAGAGCGAGTTCGACGGCAGCGACCCGGTCACCTTCCTGCGCGCCGATACGCTCGACGAGACGCGGATCCGCGGTCTGGCGCTGCGCGGCTATGGCCAGCTGGCGCTGCTCGACGATCGCTGGACGCACCGCGTCGAGCTGCAGCATCTCGGCACCGACAACATCAATCGCGACGGGCCGACCTACCTCAACCGTTCCGACGCCACCCGTCGCAAGGCGATCTACCAGAGCTCGTTCGAGACCGGGCCGCACCGCCTGACCGCGGCGTTCGAGCACGAGAAGCAGAAGTACCGCGCCGACGACAACGCCTTCTTCGGCGGAACCAACCAGCGCCAGAGCCGCGAGCAGAACAGCCTCGTCGGTGAATATCGGCTGGCGCTGGACGAGCGCTTCGCGGCGACCGCGAGCATCCGCCGCGACGACAACGACCGCTTCGCCAACGCGACGACGTGGCGTGCCGCGGCGGCCGGCGCGCTCGGTGCCGGCTTCCGCGCGCATGCCAGCTATGGCGAGGGCGTCACCGACCCGACCTTCACCGAGCAGTTCGGCTTCTTCCCGGGCAGCTTCGTCGGCAACCCGAACCTGAGGCCCGAGAGCTCGCGCGGCTTCGACGTCGGCCTCGGCTGGGGCGACGCTGCGCTGGCGCTCGACCTCACCTACTTCGATGCGGATCTGGAAGACGAAATCGTCGGCACCTTCGATTCGGTGACCTTCCTGTCGGGCGTGGCCAACGCCACCGGCAAGAGCCGGCGCAACGGCGTCGAAGCCTCGCTCGATGCCAGGGCGACCGAGTGGCTGCGCGTCGCGGCGAGCTACACCTGGCTCGATGCCGAGGAAGGCCGCGTCGCCGGCACCGCGCGCATCAGGGAGGTGCGGCGCGCCAGGCACAGCGGTTCGCTTACCGCGATCGCCGAGCTCGACCGGCTGCGGCTCGCCGGCAGCGTCGCCTATGTCGGCAAGCGCGCCGACACCGACTTCGACACCTTCGCCGCCGTCACGCTCGGCAGCTACGCGCTGGTGACGCTGTCGGGCCATTACCGCCTCAGCGAGTCGATCGAGCTGACGGCGCGCGTCGAGAACGCCGGCGATGCCGACTATCAGGACGTGTTCGCCTACCGGACGCCGGGCCTCGCGGCCTATGGCGGGTTGAAGGTGCGGTGGGGCCTCTGATCCTCCGCCTCGTCGGGCTGGCGGCGCTTCTCGCGTCGCCGGCCGCGGCGGCGCCGCAACGCGTGGCGTCGCTGAACCTGTGCACCGACGAACTCGTCCTGCTGCTCGCCGACCGGTCGCAGATCGCCTCGGTCACCAGGCTGGGCGCCGATCCGCGCGAAACGCGGCTGGCGCATCGCGCCGCGGGGCTCCATCGCAACAACGGCCGGATGGAGTCGGTCGCGGGGCTCGCGCCCGACCTCGTCATCACCGGCGGGGGCGCCAATCGCTATGCCGCCGAAATGGCACGCCGGATGGGCACGCGCGTCGTCGACGTGCCGCCGCCGACGACGATCGACGAGCTCCGCCGCAACGTCCGCAGCGTGGCCGCGGCGCTCGAGCGGCCGGCGCGCGGCGCGGCGGTGATCGCTCGCCTCGATGCCAGCCTCGGCGCCGTGCCGACGCGCCAGCGAAGCGCGGTCCTGCTCTCGGGGGGCGGATATACCGTTCGGCCCGACGGCCTGTCGGCCAGCCTCGTGCGCCATGCCGGGCTGGCGCAGCAGGCCTATCCTTCCGAGCGCGTCGCGCTCGACCGGCTGCTCGCCGACCCGCCCGCCGTCATCGTCATCAGCCGATACCGCACCGGCCAGACGTCGCTGCATCAGACGTGGCTGGCGCATCCCGCGCTGAAGCGTCTCCCGGCCAGTACCCGGATCGTCGAGATCGACGGACGGTCGTGGACCTGCCTTGGCCCGCTGGTCGCGAACGACGTCGCCGACCTGCGCGAGCGATTGCCATGAACCCTCGCATTCTCAACCTGTTGCTGGCGCTTCTTGCGATCGTTCTTGCGCTCGGGTCGCTGCTGTGGGCGCCGGGCGAGCTGCTCGCAGTCAGCCGCCGCGCCCCCGAGGTGGCGCGCGCCATCCTGCTCGAGCTTCGCGTGCCGCGGACGATCCTTGGGCTCGCCATCGGCGCGGTGCTCGGCGTCACCGGCGCGGCGCTGCAGGGGCTGCTGCGCAATCCGCTCGCCGCGCCCGACGTGCTCGGATCGAGCACCGGCGCAGCGTTCGGCGCGGTGCTCGCCAGCTATTATCTCGGCATCGGCGGCACGCTCGGGCTGGCGCTCGGCGGGATGACCGGTGCGGTGACCGCGCTGCTGCTGCTGCTGCTGCTCGCCGGGCCCGCAGCAACGACGGCGTCGCTCATCCTCGCCGGCGTCGCGATCTCGGCGCTCGCTTCGGCGCTGACCAATCTCGCGCTCAGCCTCGCGCCCTCGCCCTTCGCGCTCTACGACGTGCTGTTCTGGCTGCTCGGCTCGCTCGCCGACCGCAGCCTCGATCATGTGCTTTTCGCGCTGCCGCCGATGATCGTCGGCGGCTGGCTCGCGCTGAGCACGCGCCGCGGCATCGACGCGCTCGCGCTCGGCGAAGAGGTCGCGGCGAGCCTCGGGCAGAATATCGCCGCGATGCGGATGAAGATCGTCATCGGCACCGGCCTGGCCGTCGGCGCCGCCGTCGCGGTCGCCGGGGCGATCGGCTTCATCGGGCTGGTGGTGCCGCATCTGGTCCGCCCGTTCGTCGGCCATCGGCCCGGCGCGGCGATGATCCCGAGTGCGCTGGCCGGCGCCTGCCTGCTCACCGCCGCCGACCTGTTCGTCCGCGTGCCGATCGCCGGGCAGGAACTGAAGCTCGGCGTCGTCACCGCGATGCTCGGCTGTCCGTTCTTCCTGTGGCTGATCCTGCGCGGCCGGGCGCGGGCGACGTCATGAGCGGGCTCGTCGCCACGGCGATCGCGCGGCCGCCGATGCTGCAGCCGATCTCGCTCGCGTTGCGCCCCGGCGAGGTGCTCGGGCTGATCGGCCCCAACGGCTCGGGCAAGACGACGCTGCTGCGCGCGCTCGCCTCGCTCACCGCCGGGCCCGGCGTGGTCACGCTCGACGACGTCGCCGTCCGCGCGCTGCCGGCGACGCTGCGGGCGCGCCGCGTGGCCTATCTGCCCGCCGAGCGCGAGGCCGGCTGGCCGATGCGCGTGCGCGACGTCGTCGCGCTCGGGCTGATGCCCTTCGGCGGCGCCGATGCCGCGGCGATCGACCGCGCGCTCGCGCTCGCCGACGTCGCCGCCCTTGCCGAGCGCAGCATCGACCGGCTGTCGACGGGCGAGCGGGCGCGCGTGCTGCTGGCGCGGGCGCTCGTCGGCCGGCCCGACTATCTGCTGCTCGACGAGCCGACCGCCAACCTCGACGCGCATCACCAGCTGGCGATCCTCGACGTGCTGCGCGGCGAGGCGGCACGCGGCGCCGGCGTGCTGGTGACGCTGCACGATCTGGCGCTCGCCGAGCGCTGGTGCGACCGGCTGCTGCTGCTCGACGGCGGCCGCGCGATCGCCGAGGGCACGCCGCGCGACGTCCTCTCTGAATCCCGATTAGGCGCAATTTTTCATGTCAGGCGTGCCGGATCGGGGTGGGAGCGCTGTTGAGCCGCCCTCGACGGGCGTCTATAGCGGGCCCCATGCCCACCCAAATCGGCTCGCCGGCGAGCCTTTCCGACCCGGATTTCAAGCGCAACGATGCCGCGATGCGCGAACTCGTCGCCGATTTGCGCGACATGTCGGGCAGAATCGCGTTCGGCGGCTCGCAAGGCGCGCGCGACAAGCATGTCGGCCGCGGCAAGCTGCTGCCGCGCGAGCGCGTCGAGCGGCTGCTCGATCCCGGCACCGCCTTTCTCGAGATCAGCCAGCTCGCCGCGCACGAAGTCTATGAGGACGACGTCCCCGCCGCCGGGATGATCGCCGGCGTCGGCCAGGTCGCGGGCCGCGCCTGCGTCGTCGTCTGCAACGACCCGACGGTGAAGGGCGGCAGCTATTATCCGCTGACGGTGAAGAAGCATCTGCGCGCACAGGAGATCGCGCAGCAGAACCGCCTGCCCTGCCTCTATCTCGTCGATTCGGGCGGCGCCAACCTGCCGCGGCAGGACGAGGTGTTCCCCGACCGCGACCATTTCGGCCGCATCTTCTACAATCAGGCGACGATGTCGGCGCAGGCGATCGCGCAGATCGCCGTCGTCATGGGCAGCTGCACCGCGGGCGGCGCCTATGTGCCGGCGATGTCCGACGAGACGATCATCGTCCAGAACCAGGGGACGATCTTCCTCGGCGGCCCGCCGCTGGTGAAGGCGGCGACCGGCGAGGAGGTCAGCGCCGAGGATCTGGGCGGCGGCGACGTCCACACCCGCGTCTCGGGGGTGGCCGACCATCTCGCCGCCAACGACGCGCATGCGCTCGAGATCGCGCGGTCGATCGTCGCGACCTTGCCCGCCGCGCCGGCGCCCGACGTCGCGCTGAAGCCGTCGCGCGAGCCGCTGCTCGACCCGACCGAGCTCTACGGCATCATCCCCGCCGACACGCGCACCCCCTATGACGTGCGCGAGGTCATCGCGCGCATCGTCGACGGCTCCGAGTTCGACGAGTTCAAGGCACGCTACGGCGAGACGCTCGTCACCGGCTTCGCGCACATCCACGGCATGCCGGTCGGGATCGTCGCCAACAACGGCATCCTGTTCTCGGAGAGCGCGCAGAAGGGCGCGCACTTCATCGAGCTGTGCTGCCAGCGCAAGATCCCGCTGCTGTTCCTGCAGAACATCTCGGGCTTCATGGTCGGGCGCCGCTACGAGAACGAAGGCATCGCCAAGCATGGCGCCAAGATGGTGATGGCGGTCGCCTGCGCGCAGGTGCCCAAGATCACCGTCGTCATCGGCGGCAGCTTCGGCGCCGGCAATTACGGCATGTGCGGCCGTGCATACAGCCCCCGCTTCCTGTGGATGTGGCCCAATGCGCGGATCAGCGTGATGGGCGGCGAGCAGGCGGCGGCGGTGCTGGCGACGGTCAAGTCGGGCGGCTTCGCCTCGCCCAAGGAGGAGGAAGCCTTCAAGGCGCCGATCCGCGAGCAATATGAGAAGCAGGGCCACCCCTATTATTCGTCGGCGCGGCTGTGGGACGACGGCGTCATCGACCCCGCCGACACACGCCGCGTCGTCGCGCTGAGCCTCGCTACCGCGCTCAATGCGCCGATCCCCGAGACGCGCTTCGGCACGTTCCGGATGTGAGGCAGATATGGTCGCAGTCCTAAGCCTCATCGCGACGACGGTCGCGCTTGCAGCGGCGGCACCCGAGCCGACCGCTGCCCCCGTTAACGTCAAGCCGGCGGCGATGGACGTGGCGCAATTGATCGCCCCCGACGCCTATCTCCTGTTCACGGGCGGGACGCTCCCCGAGCTTGAAGCCGGGCTCGCACGCATGCTGCTTTCGACGCACGCCGCTTGGCTCGGCAGGTCTTGCGATCCTGCGCATCCTGATTGTCAGGCGGCCGCGCGACGCGTTGCCAAAGACTATGCCCCCAAGGTGCAGGGGGCGGCTCGCCGACAGGTCGAGCAGCTTTTCGCCACCGTCCTGACCGATATGCCGGACAAGGATCTCGCATCGACCCGAGCCTTCCTCAGGACTGCTTCGGGTCAGGCCTTCGCCAGCCAGTTGCGCCTGCTCTTAAATCCCCGCGGCGATGCGCGCTTTTATCAGCAGATGGACGCAGCGCTCCGTGGTGGCGGCGCCCCTGGCGGGACGAAAGGGATGTTCGAGGATTTTCACCGAGCGACGATGTCGCTGCCGCGGGCGCCGCTTCGCGCGGTGCCCCGGCCTCCGCGCGTTGTCATGCCCGAGTCCCAAAAGTGAATGGTGCGACGATGGTCGCCGATACGAGGATGATCGATGCGTAAGGTTCTGATCGCCAACCGCGGCGAGATCGCGCGCCGGATCATCCGCACCGCGCACCGCATGGGGCTCGAGACGGTCGCGGTCTATTCCGACGTCGATGCCGGGGCGCCGCACGTCCGCGAAGCGACGCAGGCGGTGCTGATCGGCCCGGCGCAGGCCTCGGAAAGCTATCTGCGCACCGACAAGCTGCTCGACGCGGCGCGGCGAACCGGCGCCGATGCGGTCCACCCGGGCTACGGCTTCCTGTCGGAGAATGCCGACTTCGCCGACGCGGTGCGCGAGGCCGGGCTCACCTTCGTCGGCCCGCCGACGCAGGCGATGCGCATCATGGGGCTGAAGGATTCGGCGAAGAAGGCGATGAAGACCGCCGGCGTGCCGATCACCCCCGGCTACCAGGGCGAGGACCAGTCGCTCATCCGACTGGAGCGCGCCGCGCAGGCGATCGGCTATCCGCTGCTCATCAAGGCGGTGGCGGGCGGCGGCGGCAAGGGCATGCGCCGCGTCGACAGCGAGAGCGAGTTCGGCGAGGCGCTGATCGCCGCCAAGCGCGAGGCCGACCGGTCGTTCGGCAACGACGGCGTGCTGATCGAGAAGCTGATCCGGAGGCCGCGTCACGTCGAGGTCCAGGTGTTCGCCGACAGCCACGGCAACGTCGTCCACCTGTTCGAGCGCGACTGCTCGCTGCAGCGCCGCCACCAGAAGGTCATCGAGGAGGCCCCCGCCCCCGGCCTGTCCGACCGGCTGCGCCATACGCTCGGCATTGCCGCCGCCACCGCGGCGCACGCCATCGGCTACGAGGGCGCCGGCACCGTCGAGTTCATCGTCGACACCGACGCCACCGACAAGGAAGGCGACCCGCTGTTCTACTTCATGGAGATGAACACGCGTCTCCAGGTCGAGCATCCGGTCACCGAACTGATCACCGGCTTCGACCTCGTCGAGTGGCAGTTCCGCGTCGCGCGCGGCGAGCGGCTGCCGGCGCTGCAGGACGACATCCGGATCAACGGCCATGCCGTCGAGGCGCGCCTCTACGCCGAAGACCCCGAAAGCGGCTTCCTGCCATCGACGGGCACGCTGTCGCGGCTCGAGCTGCCGCAGGGCCTGCCCGGCGCGCGCGTCGACAGCGGCGTCGAGCAGGGCAACGCCATCACCATCCATTATGACCCGATGATCGCCAAGGTCATCGCGCACGGCGCCGACCGCAACGTCGCGATCGACCGGCTGGTGGCCGCGCTCGACGGCTGCGTCGTCGAGGGCGTCAAGACCAACCGCGCCTTCCTCGCCCGGCTCGCCGATCACGAGGCGTTCCGCGCCGGCGAGATCGACACCGGCTTCATCGAGCGCCACGGCGACGACCTGCGCCCGACCGCCGACGTTCCCGACCGCGTGCTGGCGCTCGCCGCGCTCGCCGTCGCCGCCGAAACCGACGCCCAGCCGCGCCACACGATGTTCGAGCAGCTCGGCGGCTGGCGGCTCAACCTGCCCGCGCGCCGCCATCTCGACCTGTTCGTCGGCGAGGAGGCGGTAAAGAAGGTGACGCTCGAGGCAGTCGACGGCGCCTACCGGATCGGCGGACTTGCCGAGCCGGCGTCGGGGTCGGGTCGCTTCGCCGGCGGCGCGACCTTCGAGGCCGACGTCGACGGCGAGCTCGTCCACGCCGTGGTGCTGCGCCACGGCAGCGACGTCGAGGTGCGCGTCGGCGGCCGCGCCTTCCGCATCGGCACGCAGCCGCCCGAGGCAGCGGCGGTCGGCGCCGGCGGCGGCGGCAAGGTCGTGGCGCCGATGCCCGGCCGCGTGCTCGGCGTGTTCGTCAAGCCCGGGCAGAAGGTCGCGGCGGGCGAGCGGCTGCTGGTGCTCGAGGCGATGAAGATGGAGCACCGGCTGACCGCGTCGGGCGCCGGCACCGTGGCGAGCGTCCAGGCGGCCGAGGGCGACCAGGTCGCCGAAGGGACGCTGCTGATCGAGATCGAGTTGGAAGAGAAGAACTAGCTGTCATCCCCCCAAGGCCGGGACCCACGGTGAGGCGGCGCCCGACGCCAAGGGGCTAAGTCCAGGCTTGCCGAAAAGTGGGCCCCCGCGTTGGCGGCGATGACGGCAGAAAAGAAAGAGCGACGGCCATGACCCTGTCCACCCTGCGCTTCGACCACGGCGAGGAAATGGAGATGCTGCGCGACAGCGTGCGCGCCTTCGCGCAGGCCGAGATCGCGCCGCGCGCCGCCGAGATCGACGCCACCAACAGCTTCCCCCGCGACCTGTGGCCCCGGCTCGGCGAGCTCGGCCTGCACGGCATGACCGTCCCCGAGGCCGACGGCGGCACCGGCCTCGGCTATCTCGCGCACGTCATCGCGATGGAGGAGATCAGCCGCGCCTCGGCGAGCGTCGGCCTGTCGTACGGCGCGCATTCGAACCTGTGCATCAACCAGATCGCCCGCTGGGGCACGCCCGAGCAGAAGGCGAAATACCTGCCCCGGCTGATGTCGGGCGAGCATGTCGGCTCGCTGGCGATGTCGGAGCCGGGCTCGGGCTCGGACGTCATCTCGATGCGGCTGCGCGCCGAGAAGCGCAACGACCGCTACATCCTCAACGGCAACAAATTCTGGATCACCAACGGCCCGAGCGCCGACACGCTCGTCGTCTACGGCAAGACCGATCCCGACGCCGGGACGCGCGGCGTCACCGCCTTCCTGATCGAGCGCGGCATGAAGGGCTTCTCGACGGCGCAGAAGCTCGACAAGCTCGGCATGCGCGGTTCGGACACCTGCGAACTGCTGTTCGAGGATGTCGAGGTGCCGTTCGAGAATGTGCTCGGCGAGGAAGGCCGCGGCGCGCAGGTGCTGATGTCGGGGCTCGATTACGAGCGCGTCGTGCTGTCGGGCGGCCCGCTGGGCATCATGGCGGCCTGCCTCGATACCGTGCTCCCCTACATCCACGACCGCCGGCAGTTCGGCCAGCCGATCGGCACCTTCCAGCTGATGCAGGGCAAGATGGCCGACATGTATGTCACCTTCAGCGCCGCGCGCTCCTACGTCTATGCGGTGGCGCAGGCCTGCGACCGCGGCGAAACGGCGCGCAAGGACGCCGCCGGCTGCATCCTCTATTCGGCGGAGAAGGCGACCTGGATGGCGCTCGAGGCGATCCAGACGCTCGGCGGCAACGGCTATATCAACGACTATCCGACGGGCCGCCTGCTGCGCGACGCCAAGCTCTACGAGATCGGCGCCGGGACGAGCGAAATCCGGCGCTACCTGATCGGCCGCGAGCTGTTCGAAGAGACCAAATAGCCCGGCTCGACGCTCTTCCCCTCCTCTATCGTCATCCCCCGCGAAGGCGGGGATGACGATAGAGGGTGCGGCAACGGAAAAAGGGCGCCGTTCCTTTCGGAGCGGCGCCCTTATCTATTTCAGCGATCCGAGACCTCAGGCGGGCGGGTCGGCGATCATCGCAGTAAAATTGGCCTGCGCGACGACCTTGCCGCCGACCATCGCCTTGCCGGCGAACTTGCAGACGGTGGCGCGCTTCTGGACGAACTCGACGTGGAGCTCCATCAGCACGCCCGGCTCGACCGGGGCGCGGAACTTCGCCTCGTCGATCGCCATGAAATAGACGAGCTTGTTCGAGCCCTCGAGGCCGAGCGACTTGACGGCGAGCACGCCGGCGGTCTGCGCCAGCGCCTCGACGATCAGCACGCCGGGCATGATCGGCCGCGCCGGGAAATGGCCGGCGAAGAACGGCTCGTTGATCGTCACCGCCTTGATGCCCTTCGCCGACCGGTCGAGGACGATGTCCTCGACCCGGTCGACGAGCAGCATCGGGAAGCGGTGCGGGATGAGCGCCATGATGGCGCGCACGTCGACCGGGTCGACGCTCATCCCGACGGCTTCATCGGTCACTTGGCGGCAGGCGCCGCGGCCGGCGCGGTCGCGTTGACGCGCGGCAGCGCGGCGTCGAGGCGGCGGATCACCTCGGCAGTGACGTCGAGCTGCGGCGCCACGGCGAGCGCGGCGTCGCGCGCCAGCACCACGGTGGCGCCGCGCTCGCGCATCACCGTCTGGATGATCGGGCCGACCGCGTTGAAGATCTGCTGGTTCACGAAGGCGTTCGACCGCTGCAGCTCCTGCTCGCGGTTGCCGAGTTCGGTCCGCGCGTTGTTCTGCTTGTTCTGCAGCTCCTTGACCTTCGCCTGGAAGGCTTCGGGCGCCATCGTGTTGGCCTGACGCGCCTTCAGCAGCGTCTCTTCCTCGGTCCGCAGCGAGTCAGACAGCGTCTTGCCGCGCGCCTGGAGCGAGTCGAGCTTGGTCTTGAGCTGCGTCTGGCCGCTCTTGCCGGCGGCCGAATCGGAGGCGACGCGCGCCATGTCGACGACGATGATCGACGCCGCGGCGGCCGGCGCGGCGGCCTGGGCAAGCGCCGCGGTCGAGAGCGACGAGGTGCCGAGCGCGAGAGCGGCGATCGCCGCAGCCTTGAAAATGGTCTTCATTAGAACTGTGTCCCTACGTTGAAGATGAAGGTCTTGGTATCGTCGCCCTCTCGCGTGAGCAGCGGCTTGGCGAAGTCGATGCGGAACGGTCCGAACGGCGAGTTCCACGACACGCCGATGCCGACCGCCGCACGCGGCTTCCAGGTATCGCCGAGATACTCGTCGAGAATGTCGCCGGGCTGGCACGGCTGCCCGGTGGTGCAGCCGCTCACGCGGCCGCCGCCGGTGTTGAACAGCGCGCCCGCGTCGACGAACGCCGACGGCCGCAGCCCGAGCTCGCGACCCCCCGCCCCCAGCGGAATCTCGAGCTCGAGACGTCCGAGATAATAGGCGTTGCCGCCGAGCGCGGTGTCGAGGCCGTCGGCGCGAAGCCCGATCGGCTGGCCGTCGGTGCCGATCTCGCGCTGGATCGAGCGCGGGCCGACGCCGCGGATGTCGAAGCCGCGGAAGCGCGGCTCGCCGAGGAAGAAGCGGTCGGTCAGGCGGATGTCGTCGCCGCCCCAGCCGAAGATATAGCCGCCTTCGATGCCCGCGCTGAACACGAAGCCGCTGTTGCCGAGGCCCCAATATTTGTCGAAGTTGGCGCGGCTGCGGACATATTGGACGCCGGTGCCGACGCCGGCCACGTCCTGGCTCAGCGCGAAGCGCTGGCCGGCGGTCGGCCGCAGGCGGTTGTTGAGATTGTCGAAGACGAGGCTGTAGCCGATCGACGACACCGTATAGTTGCCGAACGCCTCGCAGATGAACAGGCCGGCCTGGCAGTTCTCGCGCGTGCGCTCGTCGCGCTGGATGCCGTCGCCGTCGAGCAGCCCGTCGCCGTTGGTATCGGTCAGCGCATCGAGATCGCGGAAATAGATGTCGGCGAGATCGACCTCTTCGCGTGACAGGCCATAGCGCACCTGCGCCGCCCAGAATTCGGTGATCGGGAAGCCGGTGCGGATCTGGAAACCGGTGGTGACCTGGTCGTAGATCGTCTCGCGGTCGTTGTTGGCGCCGAAGCCGAATGACTTATAGTCGCGGCGGAACACGTCGCCGCCGAGCACGAGGTTCTTGCCGAGGAAATAGGGCTCAGTGAAGCCGGCCTCGATCGAGCGCGAGAAGCTCGAATAATTGACCGAGGCGCGCAGCGTCTGCCCCTTGCCGAGGAAGTTGCGTTCGGCGATCGACAGGTTGAGCAGGAAGCGCTCGATCGACGAGAAGCCCGCCGACACCTGCAGCTCGCCCGTCGCCTTCTCCTCGACATTGGCCTCGAGGATGATCTTGTCGGGTCCCGAGCCCGGCTTCTGCTCGATCTCGAACTTGTCCTGGAAGAAGCCGAGCGACTGGATGCGGTCGCGCGAGCGCTTCACCTTGAAGCTGTTGAACGCGTCGCCCTCGGCGAGGCGGAATTCGCGGCGGATCACCTCGTCCTTGGTGCGGACGTTGCCGTTGATGTCGATGCGCTCGACATAGACGCGCGGCGCCTCGTTGATCACGAAGGTGATGTTCATCTCGCGCTTTTCCTTGTCGCGCGAGATCTGCGGCCGGATGTCGGCGAAGGCGTAGCCGAGCAGGCCGGCGGTCTCCGTCAGACCATCGATCGTGTCCTCGGTCAGCTTGGCGTTGTACCAGTCGCCGCTCTTGAACGGGATCAGCACCTTGAAGGTTTCCGCCTTCACGTCGCGGATCTTGCTCTCGAGATCGACCGTGCCGAACTTGTAGCGCTCGCCCTCCTCGACGACATAGGTGACGATGAAGTCCCGGCGGTCGGGGGTCAGCTCGGCGACCGCGGAGACGACGCGGAAGTCGGCATAGCCCTGCGTCAGGTAGAATTGGCGCAGCTTCTGCTGGTCGTACGCCATGCGATCGGGGTCATAGGTATCGTTCGAGGTGAACAGCCGGTACCAGCGCGCCGGCTTGGTCGCCATCTCGTCGATCAGGTCGCCGTCGGAGAAGCGGTTGTTGCCGATGATGTTGATCTGGCGGACCTTGGATTTCGCGCCCTCCTCGATCTCGAACACCACGTCGACGCGGTTTTGGTCGAGCTGGACGATCTTCGGCTCGACGTTGGCGGCGAAGCGGCCCGAGCGGCGATAGACCTCGAGGATGCGCGACACGTCGGCGCGGGCCTTCGAGCGCGTGAAGATCTGGCGCGGCGCGAGGCGGATTTCCTCGCGGATCTTGTCTTCCTTGATGCGCTTGTTGCCTTCGAGCACGATGCGGTTGATCACCGGATTCTCGCGCACCTGGACGATCAGCGTGCCGGCGTCGTCGCGGATCGTCGCGTCGGCGAACAGCTCGGTCGCGTAGAGCGTCTTCAGCGCCGCATCGAGGCGGGTACGATCATATTCGTCGCCGGGCGACAGGCCGACGTAGGAACGCACCGTCTCCGCCTCGAGCCGCTCGTTGCCCTGCACGATGATCTGCCGGACCGTGCCGACCGGATCGGGCGCCACCGTCGGAGCGTCGAGCGTCGCCGCCGCGGGAGCGGCGGGCGCCGGCGCCTGCTGCGCCAGCGCGCTCGACACGTGCAGCGGACCCGACAGGAGGGTTCCGGTCAGGAGCACCGCGGTCATGCGACGCACATGCGTCACTTTCGATGCCTTGTAAGCCACGCTTCCCCGCTTTCCCGACGTCAGACTTGGACTTGTTGGCCCGGCCTCAGCCGAGCAGGCCCGCCAGATGCTCGAACACACCGAACGACGCAAGGTCGTTGAAGGTGAGGAAGAGCATCAGCGAGATGAGCAGCGCAAAACCCGACATGAAGGCCCATTCCTGTACCTTCGGATTGAGGGGCCGGCGCCGTATGCCCTCGATCGCGTAGAGGAACAGGTGGCCGCCGTCCAGCATCGGGACTGGCAGGAGGTTGATGAACCCCAAGTTAATCGAGATGAGCGCCATGAAGTGGATGAAGTTCGGCACTCCCATGCTGGCCTGCTGGCCAGAGAATTGGGCGATCTTCAAAGGTCCGCCCATCTCCTTTACGGAGCGGCGACCGGTGATCACCTGCACCAGCGTATCGATGATCGATCGCGTCAGCAGGATCGTATCGTCGACCGCATAGTAAAGAATTCCCAGCCCCTGGCGCTCGACGATCACCGGGCGGGCGCCGCGGACGCCGAGCAGCCCGCGCTCGAAGCTGTTGCCGAACCGATCGACCATCAGATCGACCTTGGGACGCACCGCCATCTCGAGCCGCTGGTCGCCGCGCATGATGACCGCGTCGAGCGGCATCCCGGCGTGGATCGTCACCACCTGGATCAGATCCTCGAACCGGTCGATGTCGCGCCCGCCGAGCTCGACGACGCGATCGCCCGGCCGGATGCCCGCCTCGGCCGCGGCGCTGCCCGCCTCGACGGCTGATACGACCGGCGGCGTGTACATATGGCCGTAGATCGCGATGAACGCGGCGAAGACGGCGATCGCGAACAGGAAATTGGTGATCGGGCCGGCGGCGACGATGATCGCGCGCTGCCACAGCGGCTTGAACGCGAAGATGTGGCGCCGCTCGGCGACCGGGATCGCCGCCATCTCGGGCGACGGCTGCGACGAACTGTTCATGTCGCCGACGAACTTGACGTAGCCGCCCAGCGGCAGCGCCGACAGCTTCCAGCGCGTTCCCTGCCGATCGGTCCAGCCGAACAGCTCCTTGCCGAAGCCGATCGAGAAGCTCTCGGCCTTGACCCCGAACAGGCGCGCCGCGAGATAATGTCCCATCTCGTGGATGAACACGAGGATGCCGATGACCACCGCGAACATCGCGAGGGTGTAGAGAAGGTTCGGCTGGGCGAAATCCATCAATGAGTCCTCGCTGCGATCAGCGCCCTGGCGGTGCGACGCGCCTCGCGGTCGACCGAAATCACGTCCTCGAGGCTCGTCGTCGGCGCCATCGTCATGCCATCCAGCGTTTCGCCGACGATTGCGGCGATATCGAGGAACCCGATCCGCCGCGCGAGGAAGGCCGCGACCGCCTCCTCGTTCGCCGCATTGAGCACCGCCGGCGCCGAGCCGCCCTGGCGGAGCGCGGCCCAGGCGAGGTTCAACGCCGGGAAGCGCACCGGGTCCGGCGCCTCGAACTCCAGCTTAGCGATCTCCACGAGATCCAGTCTGCGGCACGGGGTCGCGATGCGTTCGGGCCAGGCCAGCGCATAGGCGATCGGCGTGCGCATGTCGGGGGTGCCGAGCTGCGCCAGCACCGATCCGTCGATATATTCGACGAAGCTATGCACCACCGACTGCGGGTGGACGATGACGGCGAGCTGCTCGACCGTGATCGGAAACAGATGCTTGGCCTCGATCAGCTCGAGCCCCTTGTTCATCAGCGTCGCGCTGTCGACGGAGATCTTGGCGCCCATCGACCAGATCGGGTGCGCGACCGCCTGCTCGGGCGTCACCTGGCGCATCGCCTCGTAGCTCAGCCGGCGGAACGGCCCGCCGCTCGCGGTGAGGATGACGCGCTCGACGCGCGCCGGGTTGTCGAAATCGAAGACCTGGAAGATCGCATTATGCTCGGAATCGACCGGCAGCAGCCGCGAGCCGGTGCGCGCCGCGGTCCGCGTCACCAGGTCGCCGGCGCAGACCAGCGTCTCCTTGTTGGCGAGCGCGACGGTGGCACCACGCTCGACGGCGCGAAGCGTCGGCTCGAGCCCTGCCGCGCCGACGATCGCTGCCATCACCCAGTCGGCGGGGCGGTCGGCGGCCTCGGCGAGCGCTGCCCGTCCCGCCGCGGCGGCGATGCCGGTGCCGGCGAGCGCGTCCTTCAGCGCCGCATAGGACGCGTCGTCGGCGACCACGGCGACCGCGGGGCGCAGCCGCCGCGCCTGCGCCGCCAGCGTGTCGACGTCGGAATTGGCGGTGAGCGCCTGCACCCGCCAGCGGTCGGGCTGGCGCTCGATGAGATCGAGCGTCGAGCGGCCGACCGAGCCGGTCGAGCCCAGGATGGTGACGGCGCGCGCCTCGGTCATCGCCACAGATCCTTCGCGATCAGCGCCGCGGCGACGAGCACCGCCACCGGTACGAGCCCGTCGATGCGGTCCATGATGCCGCCATGACCGGGAAGCAGCGTGCCCGAATCCTTCACGCCGACCCGGCGCTTGAGCCAGGATTCGAAGAAATCGCCCGCCTGCGAGACGACGGCCAGCCCGCCGCTGAGCGAGGCGAAGAGCGGTGCCGGAAAGCCGGCCGCGTCGGCGACGAGCCCGCCGACCACCATCGCGCCGACGACGCCGCCGATCAGGCCGGCCCAGGTCTTCTTGGGGCTGATCTTCGGCGCGATCTTCGGTCCGCCGATCGTCCGTCCCGCGAAATAGGCGAAAATGTCGGTCGCCCAGACCAAGGTCAGCACCCACAGCACGAAGCCGAGACCCTGCGGCTGGTCGCGCAGCCAGATCAGCGCGATCGCCGGCAGGCCGGCGTAGAGCAGCCCGCCCGCCATCCACCGGGCATCGCACACCTTGAGCAGGCCGACGAGCAGCCCGAGGACCGCCGCGGCGCCGAGCAGACCTGCGAGCGCCGGGACGAGCGCGCCCTGCTGCGTCGCAACACAGCCGGCGGCGAGTACCGCCAGCCCGGCGAGCCGCCAGCTGCGCGGGATCCCGTGCATTATCGCCCATTCGGCGAACATCAGCAGCACGCCGACGGCAACGAGCGCGCTGAACCACCAGCCGCCCTGCCAGACCAGCGCGACCGCCACCGCGATCAGCGGCACGCCGACCGCGACGCGTGTCAGGAGCCCGCTCGACCGCGGATTGTCGGTGACGGGCGGGAGCGGATCGGTGTTCGCCATCTACAGGCCGCCGTAGCGCCGCTCGCGCCGGGCGAAATCATCGACGACGCGCTGCAGCGAGGCTTCGTTGAAGTCGGGCCACAGCTCGTTGGTGAACGCCAGCTCGGCGTAGGCCGCCTGCCACAGCAGGAAGTTCGAGAGCCGCTGCTCCCCCGAGGTACGGATAACCAGGTCGGGCAGCGGCAGGTCGGCGGTGTCGAGGCGGGCGGCGATCGCCGTCTCGGTCACCTCGTGCGGCGGGACACCGTCGGCGATCAGGGCGCGAACCGCGCGCACCATCTCGTCCTGCGACCCGTAGTTGAGCGCCAGCACCAGCGTCATCCGCCGGTTGTCGGCGGTACGCACGGCCGAACGCTGCAGGAGGTCGACGAGATCGGCGCCCAGGCGGCTGTGATCGCCGATGAACTTCAGCCGGATGCCGTTGGCGTGGAGCTCGTCGATCTCGCTCTGCAGATAATGTTTCAGCAGCCCCATGAGGTCGCTGACCTCGTCGGCGGGACGCTTCCAGTTCTCCGAGGAAAAGGCATAGAGCGTCAGCACCTCGATGCCGATGCGCGGCGCGGCCTTCACCGCGCGACGAACCGCCTCGACGCCGGCGCGGTGTCCGGCGATGCGCGGCAGGAAGCGCTTCTTCGCCCAGCGGCCGTTGCCATCCATGATGATGGCGACATGGCGCGGAATGCTGCCCCCCCCGGCCGGCCGGGGGACGCCCGCGTCGCCCGATGCGCCCAGCGAATTGGGGGCGGCTTTGGGGGCGGGCTTGGCAATCACTTGCCGAGGATTTCCTTTTCCTTGGCGTTCGCCGCGGTGTCGATGTCGGCGATGTGGCGGTCGGTGATCTTCTGGACCTCGGCCTCGAGCCGCTTCTGATCGTCCTGGCTGATGTCGCTCTTCTTCTCGGCCGCCTTCAGCGTGTCCATGCCGTCGCGGCGGACGTTGCGCACCGCGATCTTCGCCTTCTCGGCATATTGGTGGCAGAGCTTGGCCAGCTCCTTGCGGCGCTCCTCGGTCAGGTCGGGGATCGGCAGGCGCAGATTCTGGCCGTCGACGATCGGGTTGAGGCCGATGCCCGCCGACCGGATCGCCTTTTCGACGAGCTGGACGTTCGACCGGTCCCAGACCTGGACGGCGAGCATGCGCGGTTCGGGAGCGGTGACGGTGGCGACCTGGTTCAACGGCATGTTCGAGCCGTAGACCTCGACCTGGATCGGGTCGAGCAGCGACGTTGACGCACGGCCGGTCCGCAGGCCCCCGAGATCATTCTTGAGCGTGTCGAGCGCGCCCTTCATCCGGCGCTCCAGGTCCGCCTTGGCGGCATTGGCGTCAAAAAGTGCCATTTTCAGCCCTCGTTGGTGACGATGGTTGACGTGCCCTCGCCGCGCAGGATGCGCGCGAGGTTGCCGTGCTCGCGGATGTTGAACACGACGATCGGGATGCGGTTGTCGCGGCAGAGCGCGATCGCCGAGGCATCCATGACCTTGAGATCCTTGTTGAGCACCTCGTCGAACGACACCGTCTCGTAGCGGACGGCGGCCGGGTCCTTCTTGGGATCGGCATTGTAGACGCCGTCGACGCTGGTGCCCTTGAACAGCGCCTCGCAGTTCATCTCGGCGGCGCGCAACGCCGCACCGCTGTCGGTCGAGAAATAGGGGCTGCCCACGCCGGCGGCGAAGATCACCACGCGGCCCTTCTCGAGGTGGCGGAGCGCGCGGCGGCGGATATAGGGCTCGCAGATGCTGGCCATCGGGATCGCCGACTGGACGCGCGTGTCGACCCCGAGCCGCTCGAGCGAATTCTGCACCGCCAGCGCGTTCATCACCGTCGCCAGCATGCCCATATAGTCGGCGCTGGTGCGCTCGAACCCCTTTGCGGCGGCGGCGATGCCGCGGAAGATGTTGCCGCCGCCGGTGACGAGGCACACCTCGAAACCGGCGTCGCGGGCCTGCTTCACCTCGCCCGCCAGACGGTCGACGGCATCGACGTCGATGCCGAACGGGCCGTCGCCCGCCGCGGCCTCGCCGGACAGCTTCAACAGGATACGTTTATACGGCTGCCGGGCCACGCGCGACGGTCCTCCCCAGGGTTGGCGCACCATAGAGAGAGGGCCGGCGACTGCCAAGCCGCCGGCCCTCTCGCTTCGTCCGCTAATTACTGCTGGCCGGCGGCGGCCGCGACTTCGGCGGCGAAGTCGCTCTGCGCCTTCTCGATGCCCTCGCCGAGCTGGAAGCGGACGTAGCGCTTCAGCGTGATCGGGCTGCCGGCGGCCTTGCCGGCCTGCGCGACGACGTCCGACACCTTGGTCTTGCCGTCGATGACGAAGATCTGGCCGAGCAGCGTGTTTTCCTGCGCGAACTTGCGGATGCCGCCTTCGATCATCTTTTCGATGATCTCGGCCGGCTTGCCCGACGACGCCGCCTTCTCGCGGGCGATGCCGCGCTCGCGCTCGACGACCGCCGGATCGAGATCGGCCTCCGACAGCGCCAGCGGGTTAGCGGCGGCGATGTGCATCGCCAGCTGCTTGCCGAGCGCCGCGAGCTGGTCGGCGGGCGCCGCCGACTCGAGCGCGACGAGCACGCCGATCTTGCCGAGGCCCTCGGCCGTGGCGTTGTGCACGTAGCTGGCGATCAGCCCCTGGTCGACCGACACCGTCGCGGCGCGGCGCACGCTCTGGTTCTCGCCGATCGTCGCGATATTGTTGGTCAGCGTCTCGCCGACGCTGGCCTCGCCGCCCGGATAGCCGGCCGCCAGGATCGTGTCGACATCGTCGCCGGTCTCGATCGCCAGCTTGGTGACGGCGCGGACGAACGACTGGAACTGCTCGTTCTTCGCAACGAAGTCGGTCTCCGAATTGACCTCGACCACGGCGCCCTTGGTGCCCTGCACCGCCACGCCGACGAGGCCTTCGGCGGCAACGCGGCCCGACTTCTTGGCGGCGGTGGCGAGACCCTTGGCACGCAGCCAGTCGATCGCCGCCTCGAAGTCGCCGCCGGTCTCGTTCAGCGCCTTCTTGCAGTCCATCATGCCCGCGCCCGAACGGTCGCGGAGATCCTTCACCATCGCGGCGGTGACCTCAGCCATGATCTCAATTCCTTGCTTTATGCTGTTGAAATGAGGGGCCGGCGCACCTTAAGCGCGCCGACCCCCGAAATGTACGCGTGCGGGGGTTAGGCCGCGGCGGGTTCCGCCGTCGGCTCCGCGGCAGCCGGCTCGACGGTCTCGGCCGGCGGCTGGTCGAGCGCGCCGAGGTCGACGCCACGGTTCGACTGGAAGCCCTGGCGGCCGTCCATGATCGCGTCCGCCATCGCGTCGGTGTAGAGCTTGACGGCGCGGCTGGCGTCGTCGTTGCCCGGCACCGGGAAGGCGATGCCGTCGGGCGAGGTGTTGGTGTCGAGGACGGCGATGACCGGGATGCCCAGCACGTTCGCTTCCTTGACGGCCAGCTCTTCCTTGTTGACGTCGATGATGAAGATCACGTCGGGCAGGCCGCCCATGTCGCGGATGCCGCCGAGCGAGGCTTCGAACTTGTCGCGCTCGCGCGTCATCTTCAGCACTTCCTTCTTGGTGAGGCCGTGCGTGTCGCCCGCGAGCTGCTCCTCGAGCTGCTTGTAGCGCTTGATCGAACCCGAGATCGTCTTCCAGTTGGTGAGCATGCCGCCCAGCCAGCGATGGTTGACATAGTGCTGACCCGACTTGCGCGCGGCCTCGGCGACCGCTTCCTGGGCCTGGCGCTTGGTGCCGACGAACAGCACCTTGCCGCCGGCGGCGACGGTCGAGCGGACGAAGTCGAGCGCGCGCGCGAACAGCGGCACGGTCTGCGACAGGTCGATGATGTGGACGCCGTTGCGATCGCCGAAGATGTACGGCTTCATCTTCGGGTTCCAGCGGTGGGTCTGGTGGCCGAAGTGGGCGCCTGCTTCCAAAAGCTGCTGCATCGTGATGACCGGAGCGGCCATAACGTTTCTCCTTTTACCGGTTGTGCCTCGGCGAGGGGTTAGCGGCGACCGAAGTCGACGCACCGGGTAGGCAACCCTCGCCTGTGTGATGGCGGGCGACTTAGTCGGGATCGGCGGAGAAATCAAGCGGAGGAACGAAAGCGGTGCGCGGATGCGATGCCAGCCCAAGGGAGATGAGACCTTTGCTGTTGCGGGGATGATCGCTTGCCAGGGTGGTAGACTCTATGGCTCCGGCGAGATGAGTGATGGGTCAAAGCGTGTCATGACGACGATTGACCCGCAAGCTTTCGCGCTCTCAAAGCTACCGCGCTGGTTGAAGCCATGATGGATTACCAAGCGCTCATTGGCTTTCCATTCGAGCCGCACGCGGTCGGTCCCATCGCCCACGAAGGCCCTGCAACTAAAGAACGGGCTGTCTAGGGGTAGCCAACGCCCTCGAACGTAGACGATTTTCGCCCAGCCGCATGGAGCACCACAGTCATCAAATTGTACCCGCGCCTCGTGCCACCCATCGGGTGACGGCAATCGAGAATACACCGTCCGCTCCGCTCCCATCCACAGCAACATTGCAAAGAGGAATGCAGGTCCGACGACTGCCACCGCAGCCGCGATAGCTAGGCAGCCTAGGCCGCAGCATAATGCCAATACGGTATCGCGCCAATTTTGCTGCTTCATGCAAGAGCCCGCCAATCCCTTCAAGATCGTCAAAGGCTGAGAGAATCCGGCCGCGAAGGCATGAGCAAAAGATGAGGTTTTGCTGAAGTCGCCACCCCCACGCGATTTACAATGTGCGCAGTGGGACGTCGGTTACAGTGGATTTCCCAATCAGCGTCTTTTGGCCCCATTTCCTGCCGGCAGCCGACTGGCTAGGCGGGAAGGTCGAAACCCGGCGCCGGCGCCGCCTTTTCCGCCGTCTTGCGCTTCCTCGGCCGCTTGGGCGCCGGCTGCTCGGGCAACGCGATCGGCGGGTCGCGGCGGTTGCGGACGCCGAAGGGGATGTGGACGCAGGGCGTGCCTTCGGCGGCGGGCTCGAGATGGTTGAGCTGATCGTCGAAGAATATCTGCGGGCGCATCACCTCGAGGATGCTTTTCTTCTCCAGCCCGCCGGTCAGGAATAGCTCGTCGACCTCGATCTCATAGGCGCCGAGCGTGGTGATGACGCGCTCGTGCGCCGGCATGCTGCGCGCGGTGACGATCGCCACGCGGATCGGCTTGCCGGGCTCGTTCGACGCGGTCGGGTTGTCGTGCTGGAGCTTCTGCAGCTTGGAAACCTGCTTCAGCAGCGGCATCAGCGGCCCCGAGCCGAGCGGGCGCTTGCGGTGCTCGACCTCGTGATGGTGGAACAGCGGCAGCCCGCCGCTGGCGTACTGGCTCTCCGCCTCGTCGTCGACGATGACGCCGTCGAAGTCGAAGGCAATGCGCAGCTGGTTGTCGCCGTCGTCATAGGCGGCGGCGCAGGGCAGCACATGCCCCGCCGGGTAGCCGAGCTCCATCGCCTCGGCGACCTCGTGCTTGTCGGTCGAGAGATACAGGCAGGCGTCGACCGCCTTCATATAGGGATAGGGCGCCTCGCCGGAGCGGAAGAAGGCGCGGCTGATGTCGAGGTCGTAGTGCGGCAGCGCATCCATCATGCGGAGGCCCGCCTCGGGGTCGTTGCGCGACAGGATGATCACCTCGACCGGCATCTGCTCGCGGTAGATCTTGTTGAGGTGGAGCAGTCGCTTGATGAACGGAAAGGCCGCGCCGGGCTTGGGCAGCAGCTCGCGGTTGTCGCGCTGATACTGGCGGAAGGCGTCGATCCCCTCGTTGAGGAAGATCGCATGCTCCTTCGAGAAGTCGAACAGCGCGGTCGAGGAGACCGCGACGACGAGCTTGTCCTTGATCGAATAGCCCATGCAGCCCCGCTGGTGACGCGCGCTTGTCGCATATCGGCGCGGGAAACCCTAGTTCAAGCGCTCGGCTTCATCCTCCCCGGAACGGGGAGGGGGACCGCCGCAGGCGGTGGAGGGGTAACCGGCGCTGACACCCCTCCACCGCGTCGCGGTCCCCCTCCCCGTTCCGGGGAGGATCTCTGGATCAGGCCAGCTGGCGCGGGCCGTCGATCGCGGTGAGCACCGCCTTGCGGACGTTGGGCACGCGCTCGAGCTGCTCGCGCGTCTCGACGTCGATCGCGAAGTCGCGGCCGAGGCTGAGGCTGGCGTAGCGGCCGCCGGCGATCGGCACGCGCACCTGCACCTCGCTGCGCCCGGCGCCGCTCAGCTCGCGCAGCATCGACAGGCCGTCGATCGCCGAAATCGTGTCGAGATCGAGGATCAGCCGGCTGCGCTGGCGCTTGGCGACGGCGGCGAGCGGGCTGATGCCGCGGATGGTGACGCGCGGCTGGTCCTCGCCGGCGCGCCAGCCGAGCTCGGCGCTGACCAGCGACGGTTCACCCGACTTGGCGGCGGCCTCGACGGCGGCCTGCGCCTCCTCGTCGAAGCAGCTGGCGATGTAGCTGCCGCTGGCATCGGTGAGGTTGACGAGCAGATAGCGGTTGCCCGAACGGCCGCCGCCGCCGTTCTGCGGCGTGCGCCAGCGCACCTCCTCGACCATGCCCGCCATCGCCGCGGAGGTCTTGCCGCCGTCGCGCGGGCCGCCGGCGGCGCAGATTTCGGCGTAGGAGCGGACGCCCTGCGCCTCGAGCACATGGCGCCACTGGTCGATCGGATGGCCCGAGAAGAAGAAGCCGAAGGCGTCCTTCTCCTGCGCCATCGTCCGCGCGAGGTTCCATTCGGCGGTGCGGGTGATCGACTGGCGCAGCGAGGCGTCGGCCTCGGCGGTGTCGCCGCCCGCCGCGCCGCCGCCGAACAGGCTCTCCTGCCCGGTGACCTTCGATTCCGCCAGCTCGACGGCGCGGCGCAGGATGACGTCGGTGCCGGCGTGCAGCTCGGCGCGGTGCCAGTCGGCGAAACCGTCGAAGGCGCCGGCGGCGACGAGGCATTCGATCTGGCGCTTGTTGAGCAGCTTGGGATCGACGCGCGACACGAAGGCGCCGAGCGTCTCGAAGCGCCCGTTGGCGGCGCGCTCGGCGACCAGCTCGGTCATCGCCTTCTCGCCGACGCCCTTTAGCGCGCCCAGCGCATAGCGGACGGCGTAGCGATCGGGGCCGGTGCATTCGACGCTGAAGTCGGCCTCGCTGCGGTTGAGGCACGGCGGCAGGCAGGTGACCCCGGAGCGGCGCATGTCGTCCATGAAGATCGCCAGCTTGTCGGTCAGCGCGATGTCATAGGCCATCGACGCAGCGAAGAATTCGACCGGGTGATGCGCCTTCAGCCAGGCGGTGTGATAGGCGACGAGCGCATAGGCGGCGGCGTGCGACTTGTTGAAGCCGTAGCCGGCGAACTTGTCGATCAAGTCGAACAGCTCGTTGGCTTTGGCCTCGCTGATGTCGTTGGCGGCGCAGCCCGTGACGAAGGTGGCGCGCTGCGCGTCCATCTCCGCCTGGATCTTCTTGCCCATCGCGCGGCGCAGCAGGTCGGCCTGGCCGAGCGAATAGCCGGCGAGCACCTGCGCCGCCTGCATCACCTGCTCCTGGTAGACGAAGATGCCGTAGGTCTCGGCGAGGATGTCCTTGAGCAGCGGGTGCGGATATTCGATCTTCTCGCGCCCGTTCTTGCGCGCGCCGAACAGCGGGATGTTGTCCATCGGGCCGGGGCGGTAGAGCGAGACGAGCGCGATGATGTCGCCGAAATTGGTCGGCCGCACCGCGGCCAGCGTGCGGCGCATGCCCTCCGATTCGAGCTGGAACACCCCGACGGTGTCGCCGCGCTGCAGCAGCTCGTAGACCCTGGGGTCGTCGAGCCGCAGCGCCGACAGGTCGAGCGCGATGTGGCGCTTGGCCAGCAGGTCGATCGCGCGCTGCAGCACCGACAGCGTCTTCAGGCCGAGGAAGTCGAACTTCACCAAGCCGGCCTTTTCGACCCATTTCATGTCGAACTGGGTGACGCCCATGTCCGAGCGCGGGTCGCGGTACATCGGCACCAGCTGCGACAGCGGCCGGTCGCCGATGACGACGCCGGCGGCGTGGGTCGAGCTGTGGCGCGGCAGGCCTTCGAGCTTCTTCGCGAGATCGAGCAGCCGCTGCACCGCCGGCTCGCCCTTCGCCTCGGCGGCAAGCTCGGGGACGCCGTTGATCGCGCGCTCGAGCGTCCAGGGATCGGTCGGGTGGTTGGGGACGAGCTTCGCCAGCCGGTCGACCTGGCCGTAGGGCATCTGCAGCACGCGGCCGACGTCCTTGAGGACGGCGCGCGCCTTCAGCTTGCCGAAGGTGATGATCTGCGCGACCTGCGCGCTGCCGTACTTCTGCTGGACATAGTCGATCACCTCGCCGCGGCGGGTTTCGCAGAAGTCGATGTCGAAGTCGGGCATCGACACGCGCTCGGGGTTGAGGAAGCGCTCGAACAGCAGGCCCAATGACAGCGGGTCGAGGTCGGTGATGGTCAGCGCCCAGGCGACCACCGAGCCGGCCCCCGAGCCACGGCCCGGCCCCACCGGGATCCCCTGCCCCTTCGCCCACTGGATGAAGTCGGCGACGATGAGGAAATAGCCGGCGAAGCCCATGTTGTTGATGACGTTGAGCTCGAAATCGAGCCGCTCGCGATAGGGCGTGGTGTCGTCGCCGGCGAGGCCGAGCCTGGCGAAGCGCGCCTCGAGCCCGACGCGCGCCTGCTCGATCAGCAGCTGCGCCTCGCCTTCGCGATCGCCCGCAAGGCTCGGCAGGATCGGCGGGCGCGCCGGCGCCATCACCGAGCAGCGCTGCGCGACGACCAGCGTGTTGTCGATCGCCTCGGGCAGGTCGGCGAACAGCTCGCGCATCGCTGCGGCGCCCTTCATCCAGCCCTGCCGGCACGACCGGCGGCGCTCCTTGGTCTCGACATAGGCGCCGTCGGCGATGCACAGCATCACGTCATGCGCCTCCTGGTAGCTCGGATCGGCGAAGGCGACCGGGTTGGTGGCGACGAGCGGCAGGTCGCGTTCATAGGCGAGGTCGATGAGCGCGGCTTCGGACTTGAGCTCGATCTCCTGGTCGCAGCGCGCGATCTCGAGGTAGAGCCGGTCGGGAAACAGCTCCTCGAGGTCGGCGAGATAGGCGCGCGCCGCGGCGTGCTGTTCTTCGGCGAGCAGCCGCGCCAGCGCGCCCTCGGCGCCGGCGGTGAGCGCGATCAGCCCCTCGGTATGGCCATAGAGCCCCGACAATTTGAGGTGCGGCGCCTCGCTGCCGTCGCCCGACAGATGCGCCCGCGACACCAGCTCGATGAGATTGGCATAGCCTGCCTCGTCCTGCGCCAGCAGCACCAGCCAGTCATATTGCGCCCGCCGGTCATTGTTGCCGGGTCGTTCGACGGCGAGCAGCGACCCCATGATCGGCTGCACCCCCTCCGCCTTGGCATAGTCGGAGAATTCCATCGCGCCGAACATGTTGTTGCGGTCGGTGATGGCGACGGCGGGCAGCCCCTGCTTGCGGCACGCCTTGACCACGTCCTTGGGCTGCATCGCGCCTTCGAGCATCGAATAGGCGGACTGCACGCGCAGGTGGACGAAGGTTTCGTGGGGCATGGGCGCAAGATCGCGGTTTGGACGAGTCGGGCCAAGCCTTGTTTCGTGCTTATCCACAGCTTGTCGCGCCGCCCTCATATTTGTCATCCCCGCGACGGCGGGGACCCACTGTCGACCAAGCGCTATCCTCGGCGCTTACCCCGAGCTCGTCGAGGGGCGAGCCTGCCCGACCGCCTCAGCGCGGCGACCCTGCTTCGACAAGCTCGGCATGAGCGCCGGGGGTGTGGCGGAGTGGGTCCCCGCCTTCGCGGGGAAGACAGAAATTATAGCGGTTCTTGAACCACTTCGATCCGCCCCTCATGCAGCGTCACCACGCGGTCCATCTGCGCCGCCAGCGCCTGGTTGTGCGTCGCGACCAGCGCCGCCGAGCCGCGCGAGCGGACCAAGCGGAGGAACTCCGCGAGCACCTTCTGCGCGGTCGCCTCGTCGAGGTTGCCCGTCGGTTCGTCGGCGAGCACCAGCACCGGCTCGTTGGCGAGCGCGCGGGCGACCGCCACGCGCTGCTGCTCGCCGCCCGACAGCTGGCTCGGGCGATGGTCGAGCCGCTGCGCGAGGCCGAGGTCGCCGAGCAGCGCCGTCGCCTTCTCGCGCGCCTGTGCCGCCGTCCGCCCGAGGATGAGCTGCGGCAGGATGACGTTCTCGATGGCGTTGAAGTCGGGCAGCAGATGGTGGAACTGGTAGACGAAGCCGAGCTTCTCGCGGCGGACGCGGGTGCGCTCGCCCGAGCTGTGCTTCTCGACGCGCTCGCCGGCGATGCTGATCTGTCCCTCGAAGCCACCTTCGAGCAGCCCGACCGCCTGCAGCAAGGTCGACTTGCCCGAGCCCGAGGGCCCCAGCAGCGCGACGATCTCGCCGGGCGCCACCGACAGGTCGACGCCGCGCAGCACCTCGATGACGACGCCGCCCTGGTGGAAGCTGCGCGTCAGCTTGTCGGTCTGGAGGACGGGGGGGCTATTCATAGCGCAGCACCTGCACCGGATCGGTACTCGCCGCCTTCCACGCCGGGTAGATCGTCGCGAGGAAGCTCAGCAGCAGCGCCATCAGCACGATGCCGACCACTTCCATCGGATCGGTCTTCGACGGCAGCGCGGTGAGATAGCGCACCGAGGGATCCCAGATCTGCGCGCCGGTCAGCCGGCCGACGCCCATGATGATCGCCTGGCGATATTCGATCAGCGCAAAGCCGAGGAGCGTGCCGGTGAGGATGCCGAGGCCGCCGATCGTCGTGCCGACGGTCATGAAGATGCGCATCAGCGCGGCGCGGCTGGCGCCCATCGTGCGCAGGATGGCGATGTCCTTGGTCTTGGCGCGCACCATCATGATCAGCGACGACAGGATGTTGAAGGTCGCGACGAGGATGATGATCGACAGCACCCAGAAGGTGACGACGCGGTCGACGACCAGCGCCTCGAACAGCTCGGCGTTCATCTGCTGCCAGTTGACGATGACGCCCTGCGGCGCGACGCGGCGCTCGAGCGGCGCGAGGATCTGGCCGACGCGATCGGGATCGTCGGTCGTCACCTCGATCATGCCGACGGCATCGCCCATGCGCAGGAAGGTCTGCGCGGTTTCCATCGGCATGACGACGAACGCCTTGTCATAGTCGAACACCCCGACCTCGAAGGTCGCGCCGATGCGGAAGGCGACGATGCGCGGCGTCGTGCCGAACGGCGTCACCTGCCCCTCGGGCGAGATCAGGCTGATGCTGTCGCCGACGCTGGCGCCGAGCGATTCGGCGAGCCGCGCGCCGACCGCGACGACATTCTCCTGCTCGAGCTCGTCGAGCGAGCCGCGCTGGATGTTGTCGGCGATCACCGGCGTATTGCGGATGTCCTCGAGCGTCATGCCGCGCAGCAGCACCCCTTCGACGCGGTTGCGATAGGAACCCATCAGCGGCTGCTCGATGAGCGGCAGCGTGTCGGTCACCCCGGGCGTCTTGCGCACCTCCGCCGCCAGCGGCTGCCAGTCGGGCAGCTTGCCGCCATAGCCCTGGATCACCGCATGGCCGTTCAGCCCGAGGATGCGGTCGAACAGCTCGGCACGGAAGCCGTTCATCACCGACATCACCGCGATCAGCGCCGCGACGCCGAGCGCGACGGCGACCAGCGAGATCGCCGCGACGAGAAAGATGAACCCCTCGCCGCGCCCCGGCAGCAGGTAGCGCTTGGCGATCATGCGCTCGTAGCGGTTGATCATGCGGTCAGCCGCGCCAGCGCCGCTTCGATCGACAGCTCCTCGCGCCCGCCGTCGCCGCGGCGCTTCAGCTCGACGACGCCGGCGGCGATGCCCTTGGGGCCGATGACGACCTGCCAGGGCACGCCGATCAGGTCCATCGTCGCGAACTTGGCGCCGCCGCGCTCGTCGCGGTCGTCGTAGAGCACCTCGACGCCCGCGGCGACGAGCTGTTCGTACAGGCTGGTAGCCGCCGCCGCGCAGGCCGCGTCGTCGACGCGCAGGTTGATCAGCCCGACCTTGAACGGCGCGATCGCCTCGGGCCAGACGATGCCGTTGGCGTCATGGCTCGCCTCGATGACGCCGCCGACGAGGCGCGACACGCCGATGCCGTAGCTGCCCATCTGCGGCACCACCGGCGTGCCGTCGGGGCCCTGCACCGCCATGCCCATCGCCTTGGTATATTTGTCGCCAAAGAAGAAGATATGGCCGACCTCGATGCCGCGGCGCGAGCGCAGGCGATCGGCGGGCACCGGGCAATTCTCGACCTTGGCGTGCTCCTCGGCCTCCATCGCATAGATGCCGGTCAGCTGCTCGACCGCGCCGGCGTCGGTGATGTCGACGTCCTCGAGCGCGGCGTCGTAGAAGATCTCGCTCTCGCCGGTTTCGGCGAGGATGTGGAATTCATGGCTGAGGTTGCCGCCGATCGGCCCGGTCGGCGCGCGCACCGGCACCGCCTTCAGCCCCATGCGCGCGAAGGTGCGCAGATAGGCAACGAACATCGCGCGGTACGACGCCTGCCCGCCCGCCTCGTCGAGATCGAAGCTGTAGGCGTCCTTCATCAGGAACTCGCGGCCGCGCATGACGCCGAAGCGCGGGCGCGTCTCGTCGCGGAACTTCCACTGGATGTGATAGAGCGTGCGCGGCAGGTCGCGGTAGCTGCGGACGCTGTCGCGGAAGATCGCGGTGATCATCTCCTCGTTGGTCGGCCCGAACAGCATCTCGCGGTCGTGGCGGTCCTTGAAGCGTAGCATCTCGGGGCCATAGGCGTCGTAGCGCCCGGATTCGCGCCACAGGTCGGCCGCCTGGATCGTCGGCATCAGCAACTCGACCGCGCCCGCCCTGTCCTGCTCCTCGCGCACCAGCGCCTCGATCTTGCGCAGCACGCGCAGGCCGAGCGGCAGCCAGGCATAGATGCCGGCCGAGGTCTGGCGGATCATCCCGGCGCGCAGCATCAGCTGGTGGCTGACGATCTGCGCGTCGGTCGGAGTTTCCTTGAGGACGGGGAGAAAATAGCGGGACAGGAGCATGGCGGCGGGTTCTTACACGACCGCCGCGACGGCGCAACGCCCGCCGCCCCTGTTGCGCCGTCGCCACAGCCGCCGGAAGATCAGGTCACGGAACTGAAACGACCTTCGACAGCCGAGGCGAAATGTCGCTAGAGGGCGGTCAACCGAATCCAAGAATCAAAAAAATCGAGGATCGGGGAGGACGGCTGTTGAGGGGCAGCCGCGGTGAGCGCCCGGACCGAAAGGTTGCGGGCGCTCCTGCGTTTTGGGGTCCGCGACCTTCGCATCGAGAACAGGATCCCTCGCCCCGCTGCGGAGAGGGCTAAGAAATCACACCAGCCGGCTCTGCTTGACCGCGGCGTCGATGAAGCTGGCGAACAGCGGATGCGGGTCGAACGGCTTCGACTTCAGCTCGGGGTGGAACTGCACGCCGATGAACCAGGGATGGTCGGGCCGCTCGACGATCTCGGGCAGCTCGCCGTCGGGCGACATGCCCGAGAAGGTCAGCCCGCACTTCTCGAGCGCCTCGCGATAGTGGATGTTGACCTCGTAGCGGTGGCGATGGCGCTCGCTGATCTCGGTGCCGCCGTAGATCGACGCGACATGGCTGTTGCCGCCGAGCCTGGCCGGGAAGGCGCCGAGCCGCATCGTGCCGCCGAGGTCGCCGCCCGCCTCGCGCACCTGGCGCCCGCGCGGCCCCTCCCACTCGGTGATCAGCCCGACGACGGGTTCGTCGGTCGGGCCGAATTCGGTGGTCGAGGCGGTTTCGAAGCCGGCGCAGTTCCGCGCCGCCTCGATGCACGCCATCTGCATGCCGAGGCAGATGCCGAAGAACGGCACCTTGCGCTCGCGCGCGAAGCGCACCGCGGCGATCTTGCCCTCGCTGCCGCGCTCGCCGAAGCCGCCGGGCACGAGAATACCGTGCATCGGCTCCAAGGCCGCGGCGACGTCGTCGCGCTCGAACGCCTCGGCGTCGATCCACTTGAAGTTCACCTTGACACGGTTGGCGATGCCGCCGTGGACGAGCGCCTCCGACAGCGACTTATAGGCGTCCTTCAGCCCGGTATATTTGCCGACGACGCCGATCGTCACCTCGCCCTCGGGGTGCGTCAGCCGCTCGACGATGTCGGTCCAGCGCGTCAGCTTGGGGGCGTTCGCCGCCGTGATGCCGAAGGCCTGCAGCACCTGATCGTCGAGCCCGGCGGCATGATATTGCAGCGGCACCGCATAGATGCTCTCGGCATCGAGCGCCGGGATCACCGCTTCCTTGGGGACGTTGCAGAACAGCGCGATCTTGGCGCGGTCGCTGTCGGGCAGCGGATGCTCCGACCGGCAGACCAGCACGTGCGGCTGGATGCCGATGCCGCGCAGTTCGGCGACCGAATGCTGCGTCGGCTTGGTCTTCAGCTCGCCGGCGGCGGCGATATAGGGAACCAGCGTGCAGTGGATGAAGATCGAGCCGCCGCGGCCCATCTCGTTGTGCAGCTGGCGGATCGCCTCGAGGAACGGCAGGCTCTCGATGTCGCCGACGGTGCCGCCGATCTCGCAGATCACGAAATCGAGCCCGTCGATCTGGTCCTGCGCGAACGCCTTGATCGCGTCGGTGACGTGCGGAATCACCTGAACGGTGGCGCCGAGATAGTCGCCGCGCCGCTCGCGCGTGAGGATGTCGTAATAGATCCGCCCCGAGGTGACGTTGTCGCTCTGCCGCGACGGCACGCCGGTGAAGCGCTCGTAATGGCCGAGGTCGAGATCGGTCTCGGCGCCGTCGTCGGTCACATAGACCTCGCCGTGCTGGTACGGGCTCATCGTTCCCGGATCGACGTTGAGATAGGGATCGAACTTGCGGATGCGCACGGTATAGCCGCGCGCCTGCAGGAGGGCCGCCAGGCTCGCCGCCATCAGGCCCTTGCCCAAGGAGGAAACCACGCCGCCGGTGACAAAAATGAACCGCGCCATGGGAGGACACCTATAGAATGAGTCGAACCGCCCGCGCCAGCCAAACCGGGCGCGGCAGCCTCAGATTTCTGTGGATAGCTCGCTTATTGGGCGAGCGGGACGCTGTCGGTCTTCTCCGCCGCGGGAGTCGCCGGCGCGACGGGAACGAGCCCCGGATCGCTCGGCACGTCGGTGCCCGATACCTCGTCGGCGATCGACGGCGCCGCGGTGGTGGCGCTGAGATTGGGATCGATCTGCCGCACCCGGCCGCCCTGGCTGTGCAGCACCGCCAGGATGATGCTCGTCGTGATGAACGCCGCGGCGAGCCACGAGGTGGCGCGCGTCAGCAGGTTGGCGGCGCCGCGCGCCGTCATCATCCCGCTCGGCCCCGCGCCGATGCCGAGCGCCCCGCCCTCCGAGCGCTGCAGCAGGATCACGCCGACCAGCGCCGCGGCGATGATCGTGTGGATGACGAGAATGAGCGTCGTCAGCATGGGCGGGCAGGCTTTCGTGGTGCGGGTTGTTGGGGGTGCATGTAGTCGGCGGAGCGCAACGGTGCAACCGGCTGGGATGCGGCAGCAGCCTATCCGTCAGCCGCCCGCCGCCACCTGCCCCGGCGCTACGCCGCCTGCGCGATCGGCAGGAACTGTTCCGCCGTCAGGCTCGCGCCCCCGACCAGCGCCCCGTCGACATCGGCGACCGCGAGCAGCTCGGCCGCGTTCGACGGCTTCACCGACCCGCCATAGAGGATACGCACCCCCTCGCCTTCCCCGCCCAGCTGCGCGCGCAGCCGCGCGCGGATGAACGCGTGCATCTCGGCGACGTCGGCGGTGCTCGGCGTGCGGCCGGTGCCGATCGCCCAGACGGGTTCGTAGGCGACGACGAGGTTCGCGGCGGTGGCGCCCGCCGGCAGCGAGCCGGCGAGCTGGCGGCCGACGACGGCGGTCGCCTCGCCGGCGTCGCGCTCGGCTTCGGTCTCGCCGACGCAGACGATGGCGACCAAGCCGGCGGCGATGACGGCAGCGGCCTTGGCGTTGACCTCGGCGTCGGTCTCCTTCTGGTCGGTGCGGCGCTCGCTGTGGCCGACGATGACATGGCTGGCGCCGGCGTCCTTGAGCATCGCCGCCGAGATGCAGCCGGTGTGCGCGCCCGACTCCCTAGGGTGAACGTCCTGCGCGCCGATCGCGACGCGGCTGCCCTCGGCCCGGTCGGCGAAGCGGTCGATCAGCGTGAACGGCGGGCAGACGAGCAGCTCGACGCCGGGCGGCAGATCGCGGCTGCCGGCGATGATCCTGTCGAGCTCGGCGGTGCTGGCCGCGAGGCCGTTCATCTTCCAGTTGCCGGCGATCAGCTTGGTGCGCGTCATTTCGTCCCCATCGGATAGCGTCACTGGCGCCGGGCTGTAGCAAAGGCGCTGCCGCGGCGCCACCGGCTCGCTTGCCGGATGGGGCGCCCCTCCCTATGCTCCGCCGCCATTCGTTCCGCCCGCTATCGACCACGGGAATTCCATGCTTACATTCATCCGCAAGGCGCTCTCCTCCTGGATCGTGCTGGCCATTCTCGGGCTGGTGCTCGTCGCCTTCGTCATCACGGGCATCGGCGATCCGTTCGGCGGCTCGGGCGCGCCGGCTGCCGGCAGCCTCGCCAAGGTCGGCGACACCAACATCACCGAGCAGAGCTTCCGCCAGCGCTTCGACCAGCTGCTCCAGCGGGCGCGCGAGAGCAATCCGACCGCGACCGCCGAGCAGGCGGCGCAGCAGGGCGCGGTCGAGCAGCTCGTCGAGCAGATGATCGGCATCGAGGCCCTCGGCCAGTTCGCCGCCGCGCAGAAGCTCGCCTACAGCGAGACGGCGATCGACCGCGACATCGCCGGCATCCCCGCCTTCCAGATCGCCGGCCGCTTCGACCAGGGCACCTATGAGCAGGCGCTCGCCGCGCAGCGGCTGAGCGACCGCGAGCTGCGCGAGGGGCTGCGCAGCGACGCGCTGCGCCGCCAGCTGCTGGTGCCGATCACCTTCGCCGCCGCCGCGCCGCAGGCGCTCGGCGTGCCCTATGCCTCGCTGCTGCTCGAGCAGCGGCGCGGTTTCGTCGCGACCGTGCCGGCCGAGCGGATAACCGGCATCGCCGCCCCGACCGACGCGCAGATCGGCGCCTTCTATCGCGCCAACATCCGCCGCTACACGCTGCCCGAGCGCCGCGCCTTCCGCTATGCGCTGCTGACGCGCGCCGACGCGGTCAACCGCGTGTCGATCCCCGAAGCCGACATCCGGAGATATTATGACGAGCGCAAGGCGATCTACGGCGGGATCGAGCAGCGCGAGCTGAGCCAGGTGGTCGTTCAGGACCAGGCGGTCGCGCAGCGCATCGCGCAGCGCGCCCGGGCCGGCGAGGCGTTCGCGACGGTGGCGTCGCAGCTCGGCGGCTATGCGCCCGGCGACCTTGCGCTCGGCGTGCTCAACCAGGAGCGGATGACCGAGACGACCAACGCCGAGATCGCCCGGGCGGCCTTCGCGGCGCCCACCGGCGGCATCGTCGGCCCGGTGCGGTCGGACTTCGGCTGGCACGTCGTGCGCGTCGACAGCATCGTCCCGGGCGTCGCCCGCTCGCTCGCGCAGGTACGCGACGAGATCGTCACCACGTTGCGCGGCGAACGCGCCGACGACATGCTGTCCGACCAGATCGCCGAGATCGAGGATTCGCTCGCCGACGGCCAGAGCTTCACCGACGTGGTCGCCGCCAACCGGCTGACGGCGGTGCAGGTCCCCGCCGCGACGAGCAGCGGCCAGACCGAAGATGACAGCGGCTTCCGCCTCGCGCCGCAGGCGGCCCCGCTGGTGGCGCGCGCCTTCGAGGCGGCGCAGGGCGATGAGCCGAGCGTCCAGGAACTCGACAAGGAGACCTTCGCCATCCTCGAGGTGACCGACGTCATCGCGCCCGAGCCGGTGCCGCTGGCGCAGGTGCGCGCCGGGGTTGCCGCCGAATGGACGGCGGCCGAGCGGATGAAGCGCGCCAAGGCGATCGCCGACGCCATCGTCGCCGACGTCCGGAAGGGCACGCCGCTGGCGCAGGCGCTCTCGGCGCGCAACATGCCGCCGGCACAGCCGTTCCAGGGCCGGCGCGTCGAAATCGCGCAGAACGGCCAGGTGCCGCCGCCGCTGGCGCTGATGTTCACCATGCCCAAGGGCTCGGTGCGCGCGCTCGTCGGCCCGGAAAATCTCGGCTATTTCGTCGTCACCACCGACGAGGTGGTCCCCGGCGATCCGTCGACGATGCCGCAGGTGCTGCAGGCGACGCAGGCCGAGATGCAGCGCAACGTCGGCGAGGAGCTGCTCAGCCAGTTCGCCAAGGCGATCGAGCTGAGGATCGGCGTCCGCCGCGACGAAAGCGCGATCCGCGCGGTCAAGCAGCGCTACCTCGGCCAGGCCCCCGACGCCGACGAATAGGGGAACGCGCGCATGATCTCCCCCGACGCCGCCGGTTTCGCCGCGGCGCACGGCGCCGGCCGGGCGCAGGTCGTGTGGACCCGCATCGTCGCCGATACCGAAACGCCGGTGTCGGCGATGCTCAAGCTCGGTCTCGACGGCCGCGGCGGCTTCCTGCTCGAATCGGTCGAGGGCGGCGCGGTGCGCGGGCGCTATTCGCTGCTCGGGCTGGCGCCCGACCTGGTCTGGCGCGCGCAGGGCGATTCCTGCGAGGCCAACCCGCGCTTCCAGGACGATCCGCAGGCGTTCGCGCCCTGCGCGGGGGGGACGCTCGCCGAACTGCGCAAGCTCGTCGCCGGGATCCGCATGGAGCTGCCCGACGCGCTGCCGTCGGCGCTGTCGCTGCTCGTCGGCTACATGGGCTATGAAACGGCGGCGCTCGTCGAAAAGCTGCCGGCGCCCAAGGCGGATCCCTTGGGCGTTCCCGACATGCTGTTCATGCGGCCGACGCTGCTGCTGGTGTTCGACCGGCTGAAGGACGAGCTGTTCATCGTCGCGCCGGCCTTCCCCGACGGCGGCAGCGCCGAGGCGCAATATCGCGCGGCGTGCGAGCGGATCGAAACCGCGGCGGCGAAGCTCGCGCGGCCGGTGCCGGTCAGTCGCCTGGCGATCGGCGACGTCGACGTGACGCCGCAGCCGCAGACCGATCCGGCGCGCTATGCGGCGATGGTCGATCGCGCCAAGGATTATATCCTCGCCGGCGACATCTTCCAGGTCGTGCTGGCGCAGCGCTTCCAGGTCGACTTCCCGCTGCCGCCCTTCGATCTCTACCGGGCGCTGCGGCGCATCAACCCGTCACCCTTCCTCTATTTCCTCGACCTGCCGGGCTTCGCGCTGATCGGGTCGAGCCCCGAGATCCTCGTGCGCGTCCGCGACGGCGAGGTGACGATCCGCCCGATCGCCGGGACCCGGCCGCGCGGCGCGACGGGCGCCGAGGATGCCGCCAACCGCGACAGCCTGCTCGCCGACCCCAAGGAACTGTCCGAGCATCTGATGCTGCTCGATCTGGGCCGCAACGACATCGGCCGCGTGGCGAAGCCCGGCAGCGTCGCGGTGACCGAGCGCAACAATGTCGAATTCTACAGCCACGTCATGCATATCGTCTCGAACGTCCGCGCCGACCTCGCCGCCGACAAGGACAGTATCGACGCGCTGCTCGCCGGCTTTCCCGCCGGGACCGTCTCGGGGGCGCCCAAGGTTCGCGCGATGGAGATCATCCACGAGCTCGAGAGCGAGAAGCGCGGCGCCTATGCCGGCGGCGTCGGCTATTTCGCCGCCGACGGTTCGATGGACAGCTGCATCGTGCTCCGGACCGCGGTGGTGAAGGACGGCGTCATGCACGTCCAGGCCGGCGCCGGCATCGTCGCCGACAGCGTCGCCGCCTATGAACAGCGCGAGTGCGAGGCGAAGTCCGGCGCGCTGATGGCGGCCGCGCGCGAGGCGATCCGCATGGCGAACGAACCGGGCTTCGGGCAATAGGCCCGCTTCTCGCCGCCCCGCGGGTGGATCTTCCCCCTGCAACCGCTGGACGTCGCTCGGCCATCGTGGCTAAGGGGATCGCATCATGATCCTCGTCATCGATAACTACGACAGCTTCACCTACAACCTCGTCCACTATCTCATCGAGCTGGGCACCGAGGTCGAGGTCGTGCGCAACGACGCGATCGGCGTCGGCCAGGCGATGGGGATGGGCGCCGACGCGCTGCTGCTGTCGCCGGGGCCGTGCACCCCCAATGAGGCGGGAATCTCGCTCGACCTGATCGCCGCGGCCGCCGACGCCCGGCTGCCGTTGTTCGGCGTCTGCCTCGGCCATCAGGCGATCGGCCAGGCGTTCGGCGGCACGGTCGTGCGCGCCGACCAGGTGATGCACGGCAAGACCTCGCCGGTCGGGCATGACGGCAGCGGCGTGTTCGCCGGCCTGCCCTCGCCCTATGAGGCGACGCGCTATCATTCGCTGGTGGTCCGCGAAAGCGACCTGCCCGCCTGCCTCGAGATCAACGCGCGCACCCCCGACGGCACGATCATGGGGCTCAGGCACAAGGACCTGCCGATCCACGGCGTGCAGTTCCATCCCGAGAGCATCGCCACGCAGCATGGCCATCAGCTGCTCGCCAATTTCCTCGACCTCGCGCGCGTCCCGCGCCGCCGACAGGCGGCATGAGCGTGGCGGTCGCCAGCCGGCGCCTGCCCGACGCGCGCCGTCCGCTCGACGCCGCGACGGCGGCGGCGGCATTTGCCGACCTGCTCGACGGGCGCATCGAGGCCGACGACGATATCGCCCGCTTCCTCGTGGCGATGACGACACGCGACGAGACCAGCGTCGAAATCGCCGCCGCCGCGCAGGCGCTGCGCGACCGCATGGTGCCGGTCGCGGCGCCCGCCGGGGCGATCGACGTCTGCGGCACCGGCGGCGACGGCAGCCACAGCCTCAACATCTCGACCGCGGTGGCGATCGTCGTCGCGGCGGCCGGCGTGCCGGTGGCCAAGCATGGCAACCGCGCCGCGTCGAGCAAGGCGGGGGCCGCCGACACGCTGGAGGCGCTCGGCCTCGATCTCGACCGCGCCTCGGCGCGGGCCGAGGCCAGCCTCGACGCGCTCGGCATCGCCTTCCTGTTCGCGCAGAAGCATCATCCGATGCTCGGCCGTCTCGCGCCGATCCGTCGCGCGATCGGACGACGGACGATCTTCAACCTGCTGGGGCCGCTCGCCAATCCCGCCGGCGTGACGCGCCAGCTGATCGGCGTGGCGCGCGTCGACTATCTGCCGACCGTCGCGGCGGCGCTCGCCACGCTCGGCGCCGAGGCGGCGATGCTGGTGTCGGGCGAGGAGAGCCTCGACGAGCTGTCGATCGCCGGTGCCAGCCGCGCCGTGCGGGTCGGCGCGATCGGCGACGGCGAGTCGATCGTCACGCCCGACGACGCCGGGCTCGCGCGGCACGCGCTCGACGCCATCCGCGGCGGCGATCCGGCCTATAATGCCGCGGCGCTGCGCGACCTGCTCAGCGGCGCGCCGGGCGCCTATCGCGACGCCGTGCTGCTCAACGCCGCCGGCGCGCTGATCGTCGCCGGGCGGGCCACCGACTGGGCCGCGGGCGCCGCGCAGGCGGCGGCGGCGATCGACAGCGGCGCGGCGCGCGACCTGCTCGATCGCTGGATCGCCTTCTAGATGAGCGACACCCTCGCCCGCATCCTCGCCGACAAGCGCGACTTCGTCGCCGCCCGCAAGCGCGGCCGCAGCCTCGCCGACCTCGAAGGCGACGCGCGCGCCGCCGCCGCCCCGCGCGGCTTCTGCGAGGCGCTCACCCGCGCGCGCGACGCCGGCCGCTTCGGGCTGATCGCCGAGATCAAGAAGGCCAGTCCGTCCAAGGGGCTGATCCGCGCCGATTTCGACCCGCCGGCGCTCGCCCGCGCCTATGCCGCCGGCGGCGCCACCTGCCTGTCGGTGCTGACCGACGAGCCCTATTTCCAGGGCGCCGACCGCTATCTGCGCGCCGCCAAGGCGGCGGTGGCGCTGCCGGTGCTGCGCAAGGACTTCATCGTCGATCCCTATCAGGTGGTCGAGAGTCGCGGCCTCGGCGCCGACTGCATCCTGCTGATCATGGCGGCGCTCGACCTCGCCGAGGCGCGCGAGCTCGAGGCGGCGGCGCATCAGCTCGGCATGGACGTGCTCGTCGAGGTCCATACCGTCGAGGAGCTCGAGCAGGCGACGCAGTTGTCGACGCGGCTGCTCGGCATCAACAATCGCGATCTCAAGAAGATGGACGTCGACATCCAGCGGTCGATCGACCTCGCGGCGATGCTGCCGCAGGGCTATCTCGTCGTCGGCGAGAGCGGGCTGAGGACGCGCGCCGATCTCGACCGGCTCGCGCGCCACGACATCACCTGCTTCCTCGTCGGCGAGGCGCTGATGGCGCAGGCCGACGTCGAGGCGGCGACGCGCACGCTGCTCGAGGGCTGAGATGAGCCTCACCCACATCGACGACGCCGGCGCCGCGCGCATGGTCGACGTGTCGGGAAAGGCCGCGACCTTGCGCACCGCCATCGCCGAGGGGCGAATCCGGATGAGCGCGGCGGCGGCCGCCGCGATCCGCGACAGCCAGGTGGCGAAGGGTGACGTCCTCGCCACCGCCCGCATCGCCGGGATCATGGCGGCCAAGCGCACCGCCGAGCTGATCCCGCTCTGCCACCCGCTGCCGCTGAGCGGCGTCGAGCTCGAGCTTGCGGTGGACGCAAACGCCGTGGTCGCGACGGCAACGGTGCGCACCACCTATGTCACCGGAGTCGAGATGGAGGCGATGACCGCCGTATCGGTCGCGCTGCTCACCGTCTACGACATGGCCAAGGCGATCGACAAGGCGATGGTGATCGACGGCGTCCGCCTGCTCAGCAAGACCGGTGGCAAGTCGGGCGACTGGGTCGCCCCCTGATGCTGTCGCTCGACGAGGCGCAGGCCCGGCTGCTCGCCGCGATCGACCCGCTGCCCGTCGAGACCGTTCGTGTCGAGGCGGCGCTCGGGCGTCATCTCGCCGCCGACCTCGCGGCGCGGCGCACGCAGCCGCCGTTCGCCGCCTCGGCGATGGACGGCTATGCGATCCGCTTCGCCGACCTGCCCGGCCCCTGGCGCCTGATCGGCGAGTCGAGCGCCGGGCGCCGCTTCGACCGCCGCGTCGGCTCCGGCGAGACGGTGCGCATCTTCACCGGCGCGCCGCTGCCCGACGGCGCCGACACCGTCATGGTGCAGGAAGACGTCGGCCGCGACGGCGCGCGCGTGACGCTGACGCACGACGGCCCGCCGCATCCCGGCGCGCATGTCCGCCCCGCGGGTCTCGACTTCGCGCAGGACGACGCGCTGGCGGCCGCCGGCGTGCAGCTCACGGCGCCGCTGCTCGGCCTGCTGGCGGCGGGCGGCCATGGCGAGCTGGCGGTCCATCGTCGCCCGCGCGTCGCGCTGCTGTCGACCGGCGACGAACTGGTGCCGGCGGGGACGCCGCCGGGCCCCGACCAGATCGTCAACGCCAACGCGCCGATGCTGCGCGCGCTGTTCGCGGCGGCGGGCGCCGACGTCGTCGACCTCGGCATCGTCGGCGACGACCGCGCGGCGCTCGCGGCGGCGCTCGATCGCGCCGCGGGGGTCGACCTGCTCGTCACCGTCGGCGGCGCCTCGGTGGGCGACCGCGACCTGGTGGTGCCGGCGCTCGAGGCGCAGGGCGCGACGATCGATTTCTGGAAGGTGGCGATCAAGCCCGGCAAGCCGATGCTGACCGGCCGGCTCGGCGCCAGCCGGGTGATCGGGCTGCCGGGAAATCCGGTATCGGCCTTCGTCTGCACGCAGCTGTTCGTGCTCCCGACGCTCCGCCGGATGGCGGGCTCGCCGTCGCCGTTGCTGCCGGTGATCCGGGCGCGGACCCGTGTCGCGCTGCCCGCGAACGGTCCGCGTCGCGATCATCTGCGCGCCCGGCTGTCGTGCGACGGCGGCGACTGGCGCGTCGCGCCGGCGCCGCTCCAGGACAGCTCGACGCTGCGCATTCTCGCGGCCAGCAACGCGCTGCTGGTGCGCCCCGAGCACGCCGACCCGGTGGCGGCGGACGGCTTTGTTCCCGTTATGCCCCTTGACAGCGGAATCGCCTCGACTTAACCGTTCCTTATTCGTTCCCATGCGAAAGAGGCGACCGAATGTTGACGCGCAAGCAGCACGACCTCCTGAGCTTCATCCACACGCGGCTGCAGAGCAGCGGCGTGTCGCCCTCGTTCGAGGAGATGAAGGAGGCGCTCGAGCTCAAGTCGAAGTCGGGCGTGCATCGGCTGATCAGCGCGCTCGAGGAACGCCGCTTCATTCGCCGCCTGCCCAACCGCGCCCGCGCGCTCGAGGTGCTGCGGCTGCCCGAGGGCCTGACTGCCGCTCCCGCGGCGCCAGCCGCGAAGCCGTCGAACGTCGTGCAGGCCGATTTCAGCCGCAAGGCCGCACCGCCGGCCGCCAACGACGTCATCGACCTGCCGCTGCACGGCCGCATCGCCGCCGGCCAGCCGATCGAGGCGTTCGAGAGCGACGCGGCGCTTGCCGTTCCGACCGCGCTGCTCGGCCCCGGCGAACATTATGCGCTCGAGGTCTCGGGCGATTCGATGATCGAGGCCGGCATCCTCGACGGCGACTATGCGCTCATCCGGCGCTGCGACACGGCGCGCGACGGCGAGATCGTCGTGGCGCTGGTCGACGGGCAGGACGCGACGCTCAAATATCTCGCCAAGGACGGCGGCATGGTCCGCCTCGACCCGGCCAACCCGATGTACGAGCCGCAGCGCTACCTGCCGTCGCGCGTGCGCATCCAGGGCAAGCTCGTCGGCCTGCTGCGCCGGTACCATTGATCGGGAACGGCGGTCGCCCAGGGATGGTCGCCCTGGTCGTCCGCCACCGTCTGTACCAGGAGCGGATCGAAGCGGATCGCCACCGCGCCGCTGTGCGCTAGCGCCGCCCGGTCGAGCTTGAGCCAGCGCGGCGTGCAGGCATCGGGCAGCCAGCGTTCGCTGATCACGATGTCGACGCCGCGGCAGGCGCGCACCAGCCGGCGCCATTCGATCTGCGCGCGCGAGCGCGTCGCCAGCAGCCGCCAGCCCTTGCCGCCCCGCTCGATCACCGTGACGCAGGCATCGCGGTTGCAGCGCGTCGCCGAACTCTCCGACCATTGGCCGAGCGCCGCCGCGGCGGTCGCGTCGCTCCACATGTCGCTGATGAACTCGCCGGCGCGCGGGCGCAGCATCGCCAGCCGCCCGCCCTCGACGATGCCCGCGTGGCGGCCGTCGCCGCTGACCACCAGATCAGCCGGCCGGGCGAGCAGCGCCATCACCGTCGCCATCGCGATCGGCGCGAGTCCGGCCCAGCGGACACGCCCCTCCCAGAGCGCCAGCCACAGCCCGCCGAGGATGAACGCGACGAACGCGGCGGTCGGCATCGCCGGAAGCCGCGACACCGCCCCCGGCAGCGACGCCACATAATCGGCCAGCGCGATGAGCGCCGCGAGGCTCCAGCCCAGCGCCGCATAGAAGGGCCTGCCGAGGCCGATGGGATCGAGCAGCACGGCGCCGGCCGCGGCCGGCATGACGACGAAGCTGGTGAAGGGGATGGCCACGAGGTTGGCCAGCACGCCATAGAAGCCCGTCCGGCCGAAATGGGCGAGCGCGATCGGCGCCAGCACCGCCTCGATCATCAGCCCGGTGATGATCAGCGCCATGGCCCCGCGCGCGAGCCGGGACGGCCAGTTGCTCTCGCGCGTCCCGCCCGACAGCCGCCGGCCGACCGCGGATTGATAGAAGACGACGAGCGCGGTCACCGCTGCGAAGGACAGCTGAAAGCTCGCTCCCAGCATCGCTTCGGGCCTGAACAGCAGGATCAGCAGCGCGGCCGCCGCCACCATGCGGAGCGAGATCGCCTGCCGGCCGAGACACAGGCCGACGAGCACGAGCAGCGTGGCGATGCACGAGCGCACCGTCGGCACTTCGGCGCCGGCCAGCAGCGTGTAGCCGATGCCCGCCAGCGCCGCGACGCCGGCAGCGATGATCTTCACCGGCCAGCGCAGCGCGATCCAGGTGCTGAGCAACAGCAGCCGCCGCACGGCCCACATCGTGCCGCCGACAACCACCGCGATGTGCAGGCCCGAGATCGACAGAAGATGCGCGAGGCCGCTGTCGCGCATGTCCTCGGTCACCTCCGCGGGGATACCGCCGCGGTCGCCGGCGATCAGGGCCGCGGCGATGCCGCCGGCTGGTCCCTCGATCTGCGACTGGATTCGCGCCGTGAGCCGCCGGCGCAGGCTGTCGAGGATCGACTGCGCGTCGCCCGGCGGGGGCGCGGGCGTCAAAAGCTGCGGCTCGCCCAGCGCATAGCCCACCGCGCCGATGCCCTCGAACCAGGCACGCCGCGCGAAGTCGTAGCCGCCGGGCGCGCTCGGCCCGGGCGGCGGCCGCAGCGTCGCGCGGATGCTGACGCGCGCGCCCGGCAGGATGGTCGCGGCCGGCGGGCGGCGCAGCGAGACGCGGACGCGCGGCGGCAGCCGATCGTCGTCGGGCGCGAGCACGAGGCGGTAGCGCTCGAGCGCCGGCTGCAGCTCGAGCGCCGTCACGCGCGCGGTGATCGTGCGGTTGAACAGCGTCGACTGGATCCGCGGCGCCGCGACGCTTTCGGCGCGCGCCCAGGCCAGCGCCAGCCCGGCGAGGATGAGCAGCCCGGCCCAGAAGGCGCAACGGCCGACGAGTCCGCGCGCCGCGAGCCCGCCGGCCGCGACCGCCGCGGCGGCGCAGGCGACCGCCTGCCACTGGCCGGTCCGCGGCAGCGCGAAATAGCCGGCGACTCCGATGCCCAGCATCACCGGCACCCAGAGCAGCAGCTGGTGGCGCTCGGCGGCGAGCCCGTCCTCGAGCGCGTTCGACAGCGCGGCGAGGCGCTCGCGCCACCGCCCGCCCCCGGTTTGAACCGCCGCCGACGCTATGCTAAGCACCGCCCTCCTTTCGGCATCCGCCCCCATTTTTCGGTCAGGTTTTTCATGGGCGCAAGCATCAGCCCCAGGGTGATCACGCGCTTCGCGCCGTCGCCCACCGGCTATCTTCACATCGGCGGCGCGCGCACCGCGCTGTTCAACTTTCTCTTCGCCCGCCACCACGGCGGCGAGTTCAAGCTGCGCATCGAGGATACCGACCGCGCCCGCATGCCCGAAGGCGCCACCGAGGCGATCTTCGATGCGCTGCGCTGGCTCGGGCTCGACTGGGACGGCGATGCCGTATTCCAGTTCGCGCGCGCCGCGCGCCACGCCGAAGTCGCGCACGAGCTGCTCGCCAGCGGCGGCGCCTACCGGTGCTGGATGACCGCCGAGGAGCTGGCGGCGGGGCGCGCGCAGGCCGAGGCCGAGCGCCGGCCGTTCCGCCTGACGAGCCCGTGGCGCGACCGGAGCGACGGCCCGGCGGACACGCCGTCGGTCATCCGTCTCCGCGCGCCGCGCGACGGCGCCGTGACGATCGACGACCAGGTGCAGGGCCCGGTCACCGTCCAGAACGCCGAGCTCGACGACATGGTGCTGCTGCGCTCCGATGGCACGCCGACCTACATGCTGGCGGTGGTCGTCGACGATCACGACATGAACGTCACGCACGTCATTCGCGGCGACGACCATCTCAACAACGCCTTCCGCCAGCTGGCGCTGATCCGCGCGCTCGGCTGGCCCGAGCCGGTCTATGCGCATGTTCCGCTCATCCACGGCCCCGACGGCGCCAAGCTGTCGAAGCGGCACGGCGCGATCGGCGCGGAGACCTACCGCGAGATGGGCATCCTCCCCGAAGCGCTCGAAAATTACCTGCTGCGGCTCGGCTGGGGGCATGGCGACGACGAGATCATCAGCCGTGCCCAGGCGATCGAGTGGTTCGATCTGGGCGGCGTCGGCCGGGCGCCGGCCCGCCTCGACGCCAAGAAGCTCGAGAACATCAACGGCCATTATCTGCGCGCCGCCGACGACGGCCGCCTCGCCGGGCTGGCGGCGCCGATCATCGCCGCGGCGCTGGGGCGCGACCTCGACGAGTCGGAGCAGCGCTTGCTGCTGCGCAGCATGCCCGAGCTGAAGGCGCGCGCCAAGGATTTGAACGAGTTGGCGGCGAGTTCGCTCTTCCTGTTTCGCACCCGCCCTATCCCCCTCGACGAGCGCGCGCAGAAGTTGCTAGAACCCCCCGCAAGCGACCTGCTGAGCCAGGCGCGCGGCGCGCTTGCCGCTTCGGCCGACTGGTCGGGTCCGGCGCTCGAAGCGGCGATCCGCGAGCTGGCCGAACGCCTCGGCCTCGGTCTCGGCAAGATCGCGCAGCCGTTGCGTGCCGCGCTTACGGGTTCATCGACGAGCCCCGGCATTTTCGATGTTCTCGACGTGCTGGGCCGCGACGAGAGCCTCGGGCGGATCGACGATCAATTACGCTAGCCGCGCTGCGGCGACGCGAAACTGGATTTGGAAGGAATCGAGCGATGACCGACAACGCGAAGCTGAGCATCGGCGACAAGTCGCTCGAATATCCGGTCCTCAAGGGAACGGTCGGTCCCGAAGTCGTCGACATCCGCAAATTCTACGGCCAGTCGGGTCGCTTCACCTACGATCCGGGGTTCACCTCGACGGCGTCGTGCGAATCGAAGATCACCTACATCGACGGCGATCAGGGCGTCCTGCTCCACCGCGGCTATCCGATCGAGCAGCTGTCGGAGGAATCGTCGTTCATGGAGGTCGCCTACCTCCTCCTCCACGGCGAGCTGCCCAACCCCGACCAGCATGACGATTTCGTGCGCACGATCACGCGTCACACGATGGTGCATGAGCAGCTGGCGATGTTCTACCGCGGCTTCCGCCGCGATGCGCACCCGATGGCGATCATGTGCGGCGTCGTCGGCGCGCTGTCGGCCTTCTATCATGACTCGACCGACATCGACGATCCGGCGCAGCGGATGATCGCCAGCCACCGGCTGATCGCCAAGATGCCGACGATCGCCGCGATGGCGTATAAATATGCCGTCGGCCAACCGTTCCTGCACCCCGACAACAGCCTGTCCTACACCGGCAATTTCCTGCGCATGACCTTCGGCGTTCCGGCCGAGCCCTATGAGGTCAACCCGGTCGTCGAGAAGGCGCTCGACCGCATCTTCATCCTCCACGCCGACCATGAGCAGAACGCCTCGACCTCGACCGTTCGCCTTGCCGGTTCGTCGGGCGCCAACCCGTTCGCCTGCATTGCAGCGGGCATCGCCTGCCTGTGGGGCCCGGCGCATGGCGGCGCCAACGAGGCGGCGCTCAACATGCTGCGCGAGATCGGCCGGCCCGAGCGCATTCCCGAATATATCGCCCGCGCCAAGGACAAGAACGACCCGTTCCGCCTGATGGGCTTCGGCCACCGCGTCTATAAAAACTACGATCCGCGCGCGACGGTGATGCAGAAGACCGTCCGCGAGGTCCTGAGCGCGCTCGGCGTCGACGATCCGGTCTTCGAGGTTGCGCTGCGACTTGAGGAACTCGCGCTAAGCGACGATTATTTCGCGGAAAAGAAGCTGTTCCCGAACGTCGATTTCTATTCGGGGATCATTCTGTCGGCGATCGGTTTCCCGACGACGATGTTCACCGTGCTGTTCGCGCTTGCCCGCACCGTTGGCTGGGTCGCGCAATGGAACGAGATGATCGAGGATCCCGAACAGAAGATCGGCCGTCCGCGGCAACTCTACACCGGCGCCACCGCGCGCGACTATATCCCGCTCGACAAGCGCTGACGGCTACGCCGCCGGCAGCGTCAGCACGAAGCGCGCGCCGCCGGTCGGCGCCGCGTCGACGCTGAGGTCGCCGTTCATCCGTCGCGCCAGGTCGCGCGAGATGTGCAGGCCGAGGCCGCTGCCTTCGGCTTCGACGCCGTCGCCGCGGGCGAATTTGCCGAAGATGCGTTCGCGGTCGGCATCGGCGACGCCGGGTCCGGTATCGTCGACGGTGATCCGGACGCCCGCCGCACTGCGCTCGACGCCGAGCCGCACCCGCCCGCCCTCGGGGGTGAACTTGACCGCGTTGGTGAGCAGGTTGACCAGAATCTGCAGCACCCGCCGCCGGTCCGCCAGCACGGCCAGCTGCGGGCGCTGCAGCGCGCTGTCGAGCGAGATGCGGCGCGCCGCGGCGCGCAGGTCGACCATCGTGCGGGCCTGCTCGAGCACCTCGGCGAGGTCGAACGCCACGCGATCGAGGCGCGCCGGCTCCGCCGTCGCCGGCGACCCGTCGAGCAGATCCTCGAGCATCGACATCAGATGTCGTCCCGCCGAGGCGATGTCGCGGGCATAATCCTCATAGTGCGGATGCAGCGGCCCGTGCGTACCGAGCGCCATCGCTTCGGCAAAGCCGATGATCGCGGTGAGCGGCGTCCGCAGTTCGTGGCTCATCGCGGCGACGAAGCGATCGCTGGTGAGTTCGGGGGCCGTCGATCGCGCGGCGCGGCCGAAGCCGCGAAAGCCCGCGAGGACGCCGTCGGCGATGATCGGCGTGCCGTCGAGGCAGTGCAGTCCCTGGCTCGTCTCCATGAGCTGCCCGCGGAACGGCGCGGAGTCGCGGCTCGCCCGAACGATCGGCGGTTCGCCGCCGGGCCCGTCGAGCAGCCGTCCCAGCACGCTCAACGGCTGGCCGACGAGCGTCGTCGGTGCCCGGCCGACGGCGAGGACGATGCCGTCGGAAACGTCGGCGATGCGCAGATCGGCGTCGACGCACCACGTCCAGTCGGCACCGGCACGGGCGAAGTCGCGATGGCGGTCGGCGGCGTCGGTCGGCGAGCTCATCGGCGGCCGGCCTCCTCGAGGTCGTCGATCGCCTCGCGGAACCCCGGATCGAGCTGCCAGCCGCGCAACAGGCGGTCGGCGTCGGCGGCGTCGGTCTCCGCATAGGCGGCCAGCAGCGCCCGCTGCGCCGACGGCGGGCGGGCGAGCGGCAGGCCGGCGTCGAGAAATTCGACGATCGTCGCGACGATGGCCGCCGGCATGCCGATGGCGCGGAGCAGCACGAGGAGGCTGTGGCTTCCCCGATCGAACACCAGTTCCCACACGGCGTCATGGTCGAGCGCGGCGCGCACGCCGATGCCTGCCGCGAACAGCAGGAGCTGCCCCTGCGCAAGCGCGGACATCAGAAATTCGTCGTCGAGGGCGCCGAGCTCGTGCAATCGCGCCGCCAGCCGCCGCGCGCAGACAGGCCCCGCCTGCGCCTCGCGACGTTCCGCCATCGCCTGGCGTACCGCCGCCTCGAGCCCGCGCGCCAGCCCGACCGGGTCGACGACCGACAGCAGATGCGCGCGGAGCGCCGCCGCCACCTGCCAGTGCAGCCGCCAGGCGAGCCATTCGGGCAGATCGTCGACCGGCAGCAGCGGCTCGCGCAGCCGGTCGCGGCGGCGGGCTTCGCCCAGAACATGCGCGATGGCGCGTCGCGCGAGTTCCGCGTCGGGGTTGCGCGCCAGCGAATCGAGCAGATTGGCGCTCGACGCCGCATCGCCGCTGCCGTCGGCGGCGATCAGCGCCAGCCGATGCTCCTCCGCCCGCCGCATGACCAGTCGCAGCAACGACGGCTCATAGAGTAGACCGGCAGCCTCCAGCCGCGGCTGGGCGACCGCCGCGTCGCCTGCCGCCGCCGCGGGGATCTGCTGGGCGAGCTGCTGACGGAGATCGAGCTCGATCGTCGCCACCAGCTTGGCGAAGATGTCACCGATCAGCGCCCGCTGCTGGTCGCTCAGCCGGTGATCGGGCGCCAGCGCCAGGTCGCGCGCCGCCGCCGACAGCTCGGCCCGCGCATTGCGCGTCCGGTCCGCCGCCGAAGCGAGCAGGTTCTCGACGTCCCTGTTGCGATCGTGCGCCACAAATCCTCTTCGCCGACCACGGTAAACGTAATCGGTTAATGGGGGCTAAAGCGTTGTGCCAGCCGGATCGGCCAGCCGAGCAAACAGACGCGCCTGCAGCAGGAAGAAGCTGCCGGCCGCAAAGATCGCGACGGCGCCGAGCCCGGCCAGCCAGAACGACCCCAGGCCGGCGACGATCAGCAGCCAGGGGGTCGTGTCGCGGCCGGCGGCCAGCGCGGCGACGCGCGGCTCGGCCAGCTCGAGGTCGACCCCCTTCAACCGCCGGTAAAAGCCCGATTGCCGGTTCATCGCGAAGCGGAAGGCGACGGCGGCGGCGGCGAAGCTCCAGCCGCCCAGGCCATAGCCCTGATCGGCGAGCCATGCCGCCAGCCCCAGGTACCAGGCCGGCTCGACGAACCAGTCGAAGAGCGCATCGATCCAGTCCTCGGCGGGCTCGAGCCGCAGCCGCGCCAGCTGTCCGCCGACGTCGCTGACCTGCGGCGCAAGGATCGCCAGCATCAGCCCGGGCCACGGCCAGCCGGTGGCGAACAGCAGCGCCGCGAGCAGCCCGAGGAGCACGCCGCCGATGGCGAGCAGCCGGCCGGTGATTCGCGTCGGCAGCAGCGCGGCGACCGCGCGCGGCTCGACCAGCGCGAACAGAAAGCGCGACGGCCACCCGTAGCGCCGCGGACGCGTCTCGTTGATCAGCTGCTCGGAGAGCGCCGTTCCGCTGCCGGCTTCGCCGACGAACCGCCATGCCGGTGCATCGACTCGCAACTCGACGCGCGGCGCACCGGTGCCGGCTGCCGTCCGCAGCAGCGTCGACTGCAGATCCCATTCGCCGATGCCGGCGGCGACCCGGCGGACCATCGCGCCCTCGTAGATCGCGAATCCGGCCCAGAAGCTGTCCGAGTCGAGCCGCTCGGCCGCGGCGTAGGCGGGTTCGGCGAGGCTGACGGCGACGAGCGGCGCGGCGGTTTCGCCGATCAAGGCGGTCGCCGGCGTCTCGTCGGCGACAAGCCCTTCCTGCAAGGTGAGGACGAGGTCGCCATCGGCGAGTTCGTCGGCGATCGCCGCTGCCCCGCGCACCACCTGAACCGAGTCGCCGATGTGATGGAGCGCTGCGGCCAGCCCGGGGGGCATGCGCTCGGCCAGCACGAAAATCCGTCGGGCGCCGAGGCGCCGCGCGAGAACGACCTGCCGCTCGAGCACCGACAGGCCCGCGACATCGATCGCGGCGAGCGGCTCACTGCTGCCGGGCGCGACGTGGTGCGCGAAGAGCAGCGCCTGCAGTGACATCGATCCCAAACCCCCGTTCGCGGCGATGTTGGCGCGCGGCGACGCGATTGCCAAGTCGCCGCGTCACCGCTGCGCCGAGCCGACAAAAGCCCGCGCCGGGCTGTCATGGACGCCGCGCAAATGCTAAACAGCGACGAAACCAGCACATTGGGGGAAGCATGCGCTCGCTCGCGCCCGTCAGCACCGAAGCCGAGCCCGCGCCGGCCCTCGCACCTGAAGCCGCGCTCGCCGAGCCGGTGGAGCTTGCGGCGGCGGCCGAGGAAGAAGGCGAAGCCCTCCCCGCGCGTCGAAGCCGCGCGGTCGTCGTCGCGACGCTGCTCTCCGTCGTGTGGCTCGCCGCCGCCGCCGCGGCGATCTATCTGGTGATACGCTTCCAGCCGCCCGCCGACCTCACGCTGACCGGGCTGGCCGCCATCGCCGCGGGGGTCACCGCCCCGCTGACGGCGATCTGGCTGATCGCGCTGGTCGTCGGCCGCGCCTCGACCGACGAGCGGCAGCAGACGCTGGCGCGGATCCGCGCGGCGGAAGCGCGCGTCGCCACGATCGCGACGCGGACGCGCCAGGAGCTTTCGGCGATCGACGGCGTGCTCGCGGCGGTCGCCGACCGCGTCGAGGTGATCCGCGGCGCCATGGGGGCGCAGGCGGCGCAGATGATGGATTCGGCGGGACGCCTCGAGGAGCGCAGCCAGACGATCTCGGGTTCGCTCGCCAGGGACCGCGAGGCGATCGAGCTTCTGCTCGACCGGCTGGGCGCCGGGGGCGCGCACGCGCGCAGCGAGCTGGCCGCGGTGATGGCGGCGCTGCCGCAGGCCGAGGCGCAGGCGCTGGCGATCGGAGCCGCGCTCAGCGCGGGCGCCGGCGACGCCCGTCGCCAGCTGACCGACATCGACGGCCTTGTCGCGGCGTCGCAGGCGCGCGGCGAGGCGGCCCGCCTCGCGGTGGAAGCGGCGGCGGAGCGGCTCACCCAGGCGATCGGCGCGATCGATGCCGCCGGCAGCGAAGCCGCCGAGCGGCTGACGACACGCACCGCGGCGCTCACCGCTGGCGCCGACACGGCGCTGCTCCGCACCTCGGAAGCTGCCGATTCGACGCGCCGCGGCATCGAGGTCCAGGTCGCCGCCATCCGCGCGAGCACCGAGCAGGCGCGGATCATCCTGCAGGGCTTTGCCGGCGAGGCCAGCCGCAAGGTGGTCGAGCGCTTCACGATGGCGGCCGAGCAGGCCGAACGGCTGACGCGCGAGATGGCCGAGCAGGAAGTCCGCAGTCAGGCGCTGATCGACAAGGTCGAACGCGGCTTCGGCGTGCTCGATGCCAAGCTGGCGAACGCCGCACAGAGCAGTGGCACCGTGCTCGACCGGCTGTCGGCGCGGCTGACGTCGGTGCGCGACCAGATGCACGACCTCGCGACGCCGCTGGGCGGCTCGCAGGCCGCAACGCGCGAGCTCGAGGCCGCCGTCGCCGCGCTGCATGCGACCGCGGCCGAATCGGTCGACATGCTGGCCACGGCGCTTCCCCGCCACGTCGCCGATACCGCGCAGGCGGTCGATACGGTGCGCAGCGCCGTCGCCGCGCTGGCGGGCGACATCGCGACGCTGCGCGGCCGCGCCGACGAGGCGGTGGCGCCGGTCGAACAGGGCCGGTCGACGATCGAGGCGATGCTCGCGGCGCTCGACGGCCAGCGCGACGCGCTGGCGGCCACCGTCGCCGACATCAATGCCCGCCTCGCCGAGGCGCGCGCGATGGCGGCGGGCGTCGATGCCGATGCCCAGCGCGCCGCGCTGACCGCGACGACGCGGCTGGTCGAGGCGATGACCCGCGTGCGCGAGGTGGCGAGCCAGGCCGAGGGCACGATGCGCACCGCGCTGGCCGGCGTGATCACCGAGGCGCGCGAAGCGGTGGCGGCGGCGAGCCAGGAGGCGATGCACGAGAATTTCACCAAGCGCGTCCGCGTCGAGATCGCCGAGGTCGAGGCGGTCGGCGAGAAGGTCGCGCTCGCCGCGCAGGCCACCGCCGAGCGGCTGTCGCGCCAGATGATCAGCGTCGCCGAGACCGCGGCGGCGGTCGAGGCGCGCATCGCGCAGACCGAGACACGGCTCGACGAGGCATCGCAGGGCGACCTGTCGCGGCGCTCGGGGCTGCTCATCGAAGCGCTCAATTCCGAATCGATCGACATCGCCAAGGCGCTGTCGACCGAGGTCACCGACACCGCCTGGGCGGCCTATCTCAAGGGTGACCGCGGTATCTTCACGCGGCGGGCGGTGCGCCTGCTCGACGGCGGCGATGCCCGATCGATCGCCCGGCGCTACAACGAGGATGTCGAATTCCGCGAGAGCGTCAGCCGCTACATCCAGGATTTCGAGGGATTGATGCGCCGCACGCTCGCCGAGCGCGACGGCGGATCGCTGTCGGTGGCGCTGCTGTCGTCGGACATCGGCAAGCTCTACGTCGCGCTGGCGCAGGCGGTCGAGCGGATCCGCAGCTAGGGTCTGCGCTCACCTAACATGCCGCCCGGAGTATGACGGAGCGTCAGTCGCGGTTGAGTTGCGGCGTCGCGTCGGCCGGCGGACGGAGGAAGTCGGGGACGACGTCGTCGAACCCGATCCAGCCATAAACGAAATTGCCGTAGAAGATCGCGAACAGCACGCCCGAGATCAGCGTCGTCAGCAGCAGCTTGCGCGCCAGCATCGGCGCGTGCGGCGCGCTGTCGGCCTGGCCGCGCACCCGCTCCGCCCCCGCCTCCTCGTGCGTGCGCACGCCGAGCGGCAGCGTGAGGAACAGCGTCACCGTCCAGAACAGCAGATAGACGGCGATGGCGGAGCCGATCCTCATGCGATCCCCTACAGCCTGACGACCTGCACGTCGGTGACCGGCTTCTTGCCGGTCCAGTCGCGCGCCACGCGGCGCACCGCGACGCGGATCGCCTCCTCGAACTTTTCGGCGTTGCGGCTGTCGCCCGCCGCCGCCTTCTCGACGGCGGCGATGCAGTCGGCGACGAAATCGTCGCGATCCTCCTCGACGGGAACGCCCTGGACGAGGATCGCCGGATCGGCGGCGAGCTTGCCCTTGGCGTCGAGGACGATCGTCGCCGCGAGATAGCCGTTATGAAGCAGGCGGCGGCGCGCGATCATCGTGCTGCCGTCGGCGGGCAGGATCACGTCACCATCGACGACGAGTCGTCCCGCCACCTCGTGGCTGATGATCTTGGGCGCCCCCGGCGCGAGCCGGATGGCGCTGCCGTTGATCGGCACCACCGCCTCGGGAACGCCATGCGCCGTGGCGATGCGCGCATGTTCTTCCATGTGGCGGCGCTCGCCATGCACCGGGATCGAGATCTGCGGCCGGATCCAGCCGTACATCATCTCGAGCTCGGGCCGCCCCGGGTGGCCCGACACGTGGACGTGCGCCTGGCGGTCGGTGATGACCTCGACGCCCTTGGCCGCCAGCGCGTTCTGGACGCGGCCGATCGACAGTTCGTTACCCGGGATCTGCTTCGACGAGTAGACGACGAGATCACCGCGCTCGAGCTTGATCTGGTGGCTGCCGTCGGCGATGCGCGACAGCGCCGCCTGCGGCTCGCCCTGCGCGCCGGTCGAGATGATCATCACCTCGTTGCGCGGCAGCTTCATCGCCTCGTCGAACGACAGGATCGGCGGAAAATCGGTCATGTAGCCGACGCTCTTGGCGACGCGCAGGATGCGGTCGAGCGAGCGGCCGGCGACGCACAGCTTGCGGCCGGTGTCGTTGGCGACCTGGCCCAGCGTGTGCAGCCGCGCGGCGTTCGACGCGAAGGTGGTGACGAGCACGCGCCCCTTGGCGGCGCCGACGACGCGGTCGAGCCCCTCGCGAACCCCGGTCTCCGACCCCGACGGCTCGGCGTTGAACACGTTGGTCGAATCGCCGACCAGCGCGAGGATGCCCTTGTCGCCGATCGCGGTGAGTTCCTCGGCGGTCGACGGAACGCCCATCACCGGCGTCTCGTCGATCTTCCAGTCGCCGGTGTGGAATACGCGGCCATAGGGCGTGTCGATGAGCAGCGCATTGCCCTCGGGGATCGAGTGGGCGAGCGGCACATAGGTGAAGTGGAACGGCCCGAGGTCGAAGCTGCCCGACTTCTCGATGACGTGCAGCTTCACCTCGCCGGCGATGCCTTCCTCCTCGAGCTTGTGGCGGATCAGGCCGGCGGTGAACGGCGTCGCGTAGAGCGGCACGCCGAGTTCGGCGGCGAGATAGGGAATCGCGCCGATATGGTCCTCATGGCCGTGCGTCAGCACGATGCCGAGCAGGTCCTTGCGCCGCTTCTCGATGAATTCGAGGTCGGGAAGGACGAGATCGACGCCGGGATAGGCCGGATCGGCGAAGGTCATGCCGAGATCGACCATCACCCATTTGCCGTCGGCGCCGTAGAGATTGACGTTCATCCCGATCTCGCCCGAGCCGCCAAGCGGCAGGAAGATCAGCTCTTTTCCGGGTTTCATGTAGATTTTTGTTCTTTTCTAGTTCGAGTTCCGGGCGTGGATCAGCGCCAGGCCGCGGATGGTAAGGTCGCCGTCGACATGATCGATCACGTCGGTGTGGCGATTGAATAGCGTGGCGAGCCCGCCGGTCCCGATGACGGTCGCTGGGCGCGCCATATCCGATTTAATGCGTCGCACCAAACCTTCAACCAGCCCGACGTAGCCGAAGAAGATGCCCGACTGCATCGCCGGGACGGTTCCCTGCGCCAGCGCGCGCCCGTTGGCGGGCGGTTCGATGGCGATGCGCGGCAGCTTGGCCGCCGCCATGTACAGCGCCTCCATCGACAGCGTGATCCCCGGCGCGATCGCCCCGCCGACATAGGCGCCGTCCATGATGGTGTCGAAGGTGGTGGCGGTGCCGAAGTCGACGACGATCAGGTCGTTGCCGTACCGCGCATAGGCGGCGGCCGAATTGACGATGCGGTCGGCGCCGACCTCGCCCGGGCTCGGCACGTTGACGCCGATGCCCGGATCGACCCCGGCGTCGCCGATCACCAGCGCCTCGACGCCGAAATATCTGCTGCACAGCCGGCGCAGGTCGAACAGCGCCGGCGGCACCACCGTCGAGATGATCGCCGCGGTGACTGCGGCGCGCTCGACCTCCTCGAGCTGCATCAGCTGCGACAGCCAGACCGCATATTCGTCGGCGGTGCGGGCGTGCTCGGTCGAGATCCGCCAGCGGTGGACGATCGTCTCGCCTTCGACGAGCGCGAAGACGACGTTGGTGTTGCCGACATCGATGGCGAGCAGCATGGGGGCTTCCTTCCGCCTAAAGATTGAAAACCTCGCCCGCGTGGATGGCGCGGACGCTGCCGTCGCCGAGGCGCAGGTGCAGCGCGCCGTCGGCGGCGAGATCGTCGAAATGCCCGGTGACCGTCTCGCCGCCGAGCCGCGCCGCGAGCGGCGCCCCGCGCCCCGCGGCGCGCGCCAGCCAGCGCGTGCGGATCGCGTCGAAGCCATGATCGCGCCACAAGGCACGGTTCCCAGCGAAGGTCTCGCGCAGCCGGCGGACGAACTCCGCCGCGCCCGGCGCGTGGAAGCCGGCGGCGGCGAGCGACGTGGCGGGCCGTTCGGTATCGACCGGATGATGCAGCAGGTTGACGCCGATGCCGACGATCGTGCAGCCGGCGACGCCTTCGAGCAGGATGCCGCAGCATTTGATGCCGTCGAGCAGCAGGTCGTTGGGCCATTTGAGCGACAGGCGCTCGGCGGGCACCCAGCCCTGCAGCGCGGCATCGAGCGCCAGCGCGGCGACGAAGCTCAGCTGCTGCGCCGGCCCTTCGCCCGGCTGCGGCCGGCAGAGCGTGCTGGCGAACAGATTGCCCGCCTCCGACGTCCAGGCGCGCCCGCGGCGCCCCCTGCCCCCCGTCTGGCGCTCGGCGCGCACCCACAGGCCGTCGGGCGCGTCACGGCCCGCCTGTTCGGCGAGCCAGTCATTCGTGGAACCGACAATTTCGAGCTCGACGATGCCGTTCCCGGCCATCGCCCTAGAGGATCGATTGCGCGGCGCGCGTCGCCGCGGCGACCAGCGGGGTGATCGCCAGCATGCCGATCGGCGAGCAGAACAGCGCGGCGGCGACGATCATGCCGCTGTTGACGCGGCTTTCGGCCGCGCCGAACGGCGCCGCCGGCTCGTCGAAATAGATCACCTTGACGATGCGCAGATAATAGAAGGCGCCGACGACCGAGGTGACGACCGCGATCACCGCGAGCACGTACATCTCCGCCTCGACCGCCGCCTGGAACACCGACAGCTTGGGCCAGAAGCCGAGCATCGGCGGGATGCCGGCGAGGCTGAACATGAAGATCGCCATCGCGAAGGCGAGCGCCGGACGGCTGCGCGACAGGCCGGCGAGCGAGTCGATGCCCTCGACCGAGCGACCCTCGGCATCGCGCATCTGCAGGACGACGAGGAAGCTGCCGAGCGTCATGACGACATACACCGCCATGTAGAACAGCACCGCGGCGATGCCGCTCTCGTTCGCGGCGGCCAGGCCGACGAGCGCGAAGCCGATGTTGTTGATCGACGAATAGGCGAGCAGCCGCTTGACGTTCTTCTGGCCGATCGCGCCGACCGCGCCGAGGATCATCGACGCGATCGCGGTGAAGGCGATGATCTGCCGCCACTCGTCCGACACGCCGCCGAACGCCTCGATCGCCACGCGGACGAGCAGGCCCATCGCCGCCACCTTGGGCGCCGAGGCGAAGAAGGCGGCGACGGGCGTCGGCGCGCCCTCGTAGACGTCGGGCGTCCACATGTGGAACGGCACCGCCGAGATCTTGAAGGCCAGCCCGGCGAGCACGAACACCAGCCCGAACAGCACGCCGATCTGGATGTCGGCGCCGCCGCGCAGCGCCGCGCCGAGCGCGGTGAAATTGGTGGTACCGCCGAAGCCGTAGATCAGCGACACGCCGTAGAGCAGGATGCCCGAAGCCAGCGCGCCGAGGACGAAATATTTGAGCCCGGCTTCCGACGACCGCGTCTCGTTGCGGTGGAAGGCGGCGAGCACATAGGCGGCGAGCGACTGCAGCTCGAGCCCGATGTAGAGCGACAGCAGGTCGTTCGCCGAGACCATCATGCTCATGCCGAGCGCGCCGAGCACCAGCAGCACCGGATATTCGAAGCGCGCGGTGCGCGTGCGCTTGAGATAGGGCACCGCCAGCAGCGCCGCGACGCCGGCGCCGGCATAGATGATGACCTTCAGGAAGGTCGAGAAGGGATCGGCGATATAGAGCCCGTCGAAGGCGGTCAGCCCGATGCTGACGCCGGGCAGCGCCGCGGTGGCGGCGCCCTGCCCCAGATCGACGAACAGGGCGGCGCCGGCCAGCGCGTAAAGCGCGACCGACAGCCAGCTCAGCAGCACCAGCGAGCGGTCGCCGCGGAACACGCCGAGCATCAGCAACGCCATCGCGCCGAGCGCCAGGATGATCTCGGGCGTTGCGATGCGGACGGAATCGAGAAGCGGCTGCATCAGTGGGCCCCGACGTGGCTGGGGGCAGCCGCGGCTGCCGGCTGGGCGCGTGCGACGACCTGCTGCGTCGGCGGCGCGGCGCGGTCGACGCGCGCCATGATCGCCGCGACCGGCGCATGAAGCGGATCGAGGAACGGCTTGGGATAGATGCCCATCCACAGCACGACGGCGGCGAGCGGCGCCATGATCGCGACCTCGCGAACGGTGAGATCGGTCATCGACCGGAGCTCGGCCTTCTCGAGCGTGCCGAAGATCACGCGGCGGTAGAGGTAGAGCATGTAGGCGGCGCCGAGGATGATGCCCGACAGCATCACGAAGGCGACGACCGAGGCGGCTTCATAGGCGCCGATGAACACCAGCAGCTCGCCGACGAAGCCGCTCGTCCCGGGCAGCCCGACCGAGGCCATGGTGAACAGCATGAAGAAGGCGGCGTAGACCGGCATGTTCTTGGCGAGCCCGCCGTAGCGCGAGATCTCGCGCGTGTGCAGCCGGTCGTAGACGATGCCGACGCACAGGAAGAGCGCGCCCGAGACCACGCCGTGGCTCAGCATGGTGATGATCGCGCCTTCGATGCCCTGCTGGTTGAACACGAACAGCCCGACGGTGACGAACGCCATGTGCGCGACCGACGAATAGGCGATCAGCTTCTTCATGTCGTCCTGCACCAGCGCCACCAGCGAGGTGTAGACGACGGCGACCATCGACAGGCCGAACACCAGCCACATCAGCTGTGCCGACGCTTCGGGGAACATCGGCAGCGAGAAGCGCAGGAAGCCGTAGCCGCCGAGCTTCAGCAGCACGCCGGCGAGGATTACCGAGCCGGCGGTCGGCGCCTCGACGTGCGCGTCGGGCAGCCAGGTGTGGACCGGCCACATCGGCATCTTGACCGCGAAGCTGGCGAAGAAGGCGAGCCACAGCCAGGTCTGGATGCCCGCCGGGAAATCATAGGCGAGCAAGGTCGGGATGTCGGTCGTGCCCGCGGTGATGACCATGTAGAGCATCGCCAGCAGCATCAGCACCGAGCCGAGCAGCGTGTAGAGGAAGAATTTGTAGCTGGCGTAGATGCGCCGCGCGCCGCCCCAGATGCCGATGATCAGGTACATCGGGATGAGGCCGCCCTCGAAGAACAGGTAGAAGAGCAGCAGGTCGAGGCTGGCGAACACGCCGATCATCAGCGTTTCCATCAGCAGGAACGCCGCCATGTACTCGGGCACGCGCTTGCTGATCGACTCCCATGAGGCGAGGATGCAGATCGGCATCAGGAAGACGCTCAGCACGATGAGCAGCATCGCGATGCCGTCGACGCCGAGGTGCCACGACAGATAGGGCGCGAACAGGTCGACCTTCTCGACGAACTGGAAGGCGGCGCTTGCCGTATCGAAGTTCAGCCACAGGATGACGCCGAGCGCGAACTCGACGAGCGTGACGACGAGCGCCGTCCAGCGGGCGTTGTTGGCGCGCGCCGCCTCGTCGCCGGGCGCGAGCATCGCCCAGGCGGCGCCGGCGAGCGGCAGCAGGATCAGCAGCGACAGGATCGGGAAGTTCATCAATTGCCCCCGAGGACGCGCGGCAGGAACCAGGACACCGCGGCGGCCAGGCCGATCAGCATGACGAGCGCATAGGTGTAGACGTAGCCGGTCTGCAGGCGACGGGCGATCGCGGCGGTGCCCTCGACGACGGCGGCGACGCCGTCAGGCCCGAAACGATCGATCGTCCCCTGGTCGCCGCGGCGCCAGAACAGCCGGCCGACCCAGAAGGCCGGGCGTACGAAGATCCGGTCGTACAGCTCGTCGAAATACCATTTGTGCATGAGGAAGGCATGAAGCCCGCGGAAGGTCGCGACGAAGCGCGCCGGAATGCCCGGGTTGAAGACATAGCTGTTGAGCGCGAGCAGCATGCCGACCACCCACGATACCGCGGGCGCCCCCACCACCCAGGCCGGCACGCCGTGCAGCGCATGGATCAGCGCCGCATCGAAGGCGATCGAGCCGCGCCAGAAATTGGCGTCGTCGATGAACGCGTGGTGGAACAGCAGGCCGGCGCCGATCGCGCCCGCACCGAGCAGAATCAGCGGAATGAGCATCGTCCACGGGCTCTCGTGCGGGTGATAGCCCGCGGTGCCCGGCGCGTGGTGGTGGTCGTTGGCGTGCGCATGGCCATGGGCCCGCGCATCATGGCCGTGCGCGACCTCGTCGCTGTCGGTGCTGCCCTCGGCCGCCGCCGGCTCGTGATGATGGTGCACCGCGTGCTGGATATGCTCCGACCCCGCCCAGCGCGGCGTGCCCGCGAAGGTCAGCAGGATCAGGCGCCACGAATAGAAGCTGGTGAGCAGCGCCGCGAAGATGCCGACGAAGAAGGCGACGACGCCCGCCTCGGTGCCGCTGGCGAACGCCGCCTCGAGGATCGCGTCCTTCGAGAAATAGCCGGCGAACGGCACGACGCCGGTGATCGCCAGCGTACCGACCATCATCGCGAAGAAGGTGATCGGGATGTCGCGACGAAGGCCGCCGTAGAAGCGCATGTCCTGCTCGTGGTGCATCGCATGGATCACCGAGCCGGCGCCGAGGAACAGCAGCGCCTTGAAGAAGGCGTGCGTGAACAGGTGGAACATCGCCACGCCGTAGGCGCCGACGCCAGCGGCGAAGAACATGTAGCCGAGCTGCGAGCAGGTCGAATAGGCGATGACGCGCTTGATGTCGGTCTGCACCGTGCCGACGGTCGCCGCGAACAGCGCGGTCGCCGCGCCGACGTAGGTGACGACGGTGAGCGCGGCGGGCGCCGCCTCGAACATCGGCGACAGGCGGCAGACCATGAACACGCCGGCGGTGACCATCGTCGCGGCGTGGATCAGCGCCGACACCGGGGTCGGGCCCTCCATCGCGTCGGGGAGCCAGGTGTGCAGGCCGAGCTGCGCCGACTTGCCCATCGCGCCGACGAACAGCAGCAGGCAGATCGTCGTCATCACGTCGACCTGATAGCCGAGGAAGCCGAACGTCTGGCCGGCGAAGGCGGCAGCGCCCTGGTTGATCGTCGTGATGTCGATGGTGTCGAACACCAGGAAGGTCGCGAAGATGCCGAGCGAGAAGCCGAAGTCGCCGACGCGGTTGACGACGAACGCCTTGATCGCCGCGGCGTTGGCCGACGGCTTCTGGTACCAGAAGCCGATCAGCAGATAGGAGGCGAGACCGACGCCTTCCCAGCCGAAGAACATCTGGACGAGGTTGTCGGCGGTCACCAGCATCAGCATCGCGAAGGTGAACAGCGACAGATAGGCGAAGAAGCGCGGCTGGTCGGGATCCTCCGACATATAGCCCCAGCTGTACAGATGCACGAGCGCCGAGACGGTGTTGATGACGACGAGCATCACCGCGGTCAGCGTATCGACGCGCAGCGCCCAGTCGATGCGCAGGTCGCCCGAGCTGATCCATTCGAGCACGCGCACGGTATGGTCGTTGCCGCCGAGCGCGACGTCGAAGAAGGTCAGCCACGACAGCGCGGCCGAGACGAACAGCGCGCCGGTGGTGACGAGCTTGGCGCCGGTATGGCCCAGCGCGCGCTGGCCGAGGCCGGCGACGAGCGCCGCGATCAGCGGCAGGAAGACGATGAGCTGGATCACGCTCAGCCCTTCATCATGTTGATGTCGTCGACCGCGATGGTGCCGCGGTTGCGGAAGTAGAGCACGAGGATGGCGAGCCCGATCGCCGCCTCGCCGGCGGCCACCGTCAGCACGAACATCGCGAACACCTGCCCGACGAGGTCGCCGAGGAAGGCCGAGAAGGCGACGAGGTTGATGTTCACCGCGAGGAGGATCAGCTCGATCGACATCAGGATGACGATGACGTTCTTGCGGTTGATGAAGATGCCGAGCACGCCGAGCACGAACAGGATCGCGCCGACCGCCAGATAATGTCCGAGGCCGATCATGGGACGTCGACTCCCTTCCCGGTTTCGACATGGACAAGCGTCACCGCGTCGCCCGGCTGGCGTGCGACCTGCGCCGCGATGTTCTGGCGCCGGACGCCCGGACGCTGGCGGTGCGTCAGCACGATCGCGCCGATCATCGCCACGAGCAGCACCATGCCGGCGCCCTGGAAGACGTAGACGTAGCGCGTGTAGATGAGCCCGCCGAGCGCCTCGGTGTTGCTGAGCCCCGCCGCCGCGGTCATCGGCGCGGCGCTCACCGCCGGCGTCACCCCGGCGAGCGTCCAGGTCGCGCCGACCAGCAGCAGCTCGACGAGCAGGATGCCGGCGAGCAGCAGCCCGAAGCCGAGATAGCGCGCGAAGCCGGCGCGCAGTTCGGCGAAATCGATGTCGAGCATCATCACGACGAACAGGAACAGCACGGCGACCGCGCCGACGTAGACGATCACCAGGATCATCGCGAGGAACTCGGCGCCGAGCAGCAGGAACAGGCCGGCGGCGTTGAAGAACGCCAGCACCAGCCAGAGCACCGAGTGCACCGGGTTGCGCGCCAGGATCGTCATCAGCCCGGAGAGCGAGACGATGCCGGCGAACAGGTAGAAGATGATGGCTTCAACGGCCAAGAAACGGTCCCTTCGGAGTCGGTGCGCGGTTTATCGCCAGGGTGCGTCGGCGGCAAGGTTCTGGGCGATGACCTTTTCCCAGCGGTCGCCGTTCGCCAGCAGCTTCGCCTTGTCGTAGAAAAGCTCTTCGCGCGTCTCGGTGGCGAACTCGATGTTCGGTCCCTCGACGATCGCATCGACCGGGCACGCCTCCTGGCAGAAGCCGCAGTAGATGCATTTGGTCATGTCGATGTCGTAGCGCGTGGTGCGGCGCGAGCCGTCCTCGCGCGGCTCGGCCTCGATGGTGATCGCCAGCGCCGGGCACACCGCCTCGCACAGCTTGCACGCGATGCAGCGTTCCTCGCCGTTGGCGTAGCGGCGCAGCGCATGCTCGCCGCGAAACCGCGGGCTGAGCGGGCCGCGCTCATAGGGGTAGTTCAGCGTGACCTTGGGCCGGAAGAAATATTTCAGCGTCAGCCACATGCCCTTCACGAATTCGAGAAGGAGCAGCGACTTCGCGGCTTGGAGGACGCCCATGGCCATTACCCGTTGTACTTGTCGGTGAAGAACATCAGCCAGCCCGACACGACGAACACCCAGAACAGCGACAGCGGCAGGAACACCTTCCAGCCGAGACGCATGAGCTGGTCGTAGCGGTAGCGCGGCACCGTCGCCTTCACCCAGGCGAACAGGAAGAAGAAGAAGGCGATCTTGGCGAACAGCCAGATCCAGCCCGGGATGTCGAACCACGGGATGAGGTCGATGTTGAGGAAGGGCAGCCAGCCGCCGAAGAACAGCACCGCGGTGAGCGCGCTCATCAGCAGCACGTTGGCATATTCGCCGAGGAAGAACAGCGCGAACGCCATCGACGAATATTCGACCTGATAGCCGGCGACCAGCTCGGCCTCGGCCTCGGGAAGGTCGAACGGCGGGCGGTTGGTCTCGGCGAGCGCCGAGATGAAGAAGATCACCGCCATCGGGAACAGCAGCGGGTTGAACATATGGCCGTTGATCAGGCCGAACATGTTGCCCTGCTGGCTCAGGATGATGGCGTTGAGGTTGAAGCTCGACGCGTAAAGCACGACGCAGACGATGACGAAGCCGATCGAGACTTCATAAGACACCATCTGAGCCGCGGCGCGCAACGCCCCGAGAAACGGGTATTTCGAGTTCGACGCCCAGCCCGACATGATGATGCCGTAGACGCCCATCGACGATACCGCGAACAGGTAGAGGATGCCGACGTTGATGTCGGCGAGCACCGCCTCGGGTCCGAAGGGGATCACCGCCCAGCCGATCAGCGCCACGGTCAGCGTGATCATCGGCGCGATCAGGAAGATGCCCTTGTTGGCGCCCGACGGGACGATCGTCTCCTTCATGAACAGCTTGATCGCGTCGGCGAAGCTCTGCAGCACGCCGAACGGGCCGACGACGTTGGGCCCGCGCCGCATCTGCATCGCCGCCCAGATCTTGCGGTCGGCGTAGACCGCGAGCGCGACCGCCACCATCACCGGCAGTGCGATGATCAGGATGAGCAGCAGATAGGCGGCAAGATAGCCGGCGACGGGCCCGAGAAAGCTGTCCTGGAAAGCCGCGACCATCGCCCTACTCCGCCGCTTCGAGCTGGCCGACGCCGAGGATCTCGCGCACGCAATCCTGCATCGTGTCGCTCGCCCGCGCGATCGGGTTGGTCAGGTAGAAATTGTCGATCGGCAGCGTCACCGGGCCCGACGGCACGCGCGTGTCGGCGCCGCCGAAGCTCGCGGTCCAGGGCGCCGGCGTCAGCCCCTCCTCCGCCAGGTGCGGATGCGCTGCCGCGATGCTCGCGCGCAGCGCGGCGAGGTCGTCGTAGGGCAGCGCGTGGCCGAGGACGTCGGACAGCGCCCGGAAGATCGTCCAGTCCTCGCGCGCATCGCCCGGCGGATAGACCGCGGCGAGCGCGCGCTGCACGCGGCCCTCGAGGTTGACGTAGGTGCCCTTCTTCTCGGTGTAGGCGGCGGCGGGCAGGATGACGTCGGCGTGGCGTACGCCGTTGTCGCCATGCGTGCCGACGTAGACGGTGAAGGTGTCGGCGAGCGCCTCGGTGTCGATCTCGTCGGCACCGTGGAGGAACACCGCCTTCAGCTTGCCGGCGCGCGCATCGTCGAGGATGCCCTGGACGCCGCCGTCGGTGGTGAAGCCGAGGTCGAGGCCGCCGACGCGCGCCGCCGCGGTGTGCAACAGGTTCCAGCCGTTCCAGCCGTCGCGGGCGATGCTGTACGTCTTCGCCAGCGCCACCGCCGCGGCGAGCACCCCCGGCGTCGCGAGCGCGCCCATGCCGACGATGATCGCCGGCCGCTCGGCGCCCTTCAGAGCGTCGGCTGCCGCCTTGGGCAGCTCGGCGAGCAGCGACAGGTCGTCGCCAAGCTGCGTCGCCGGATAGGTCAGGTCGATCTGCGGCCCGATCGCGAACACCTGCGCCTTGTTGCGGCGCACCGCCTTGCGGATCCGGGTGTTGACGAGCGGCGCCTCCCAGCGCGGGTTGCTGCCGACGAGCAGCACCACGTCGGCGCGCTCGATGCCGGCCAGCGTCGAGTTGAACAGATAGCCGGCGCGCGACGCGGGATCGATCGGCGCGCCGTCCTGCCGGCATTCGTGCCGCGTCGAGCCCAGCCTGCAGAGCAGGTCCTTCAGGGCCGCCATGCCCTCGACGTCGACGAGGTCGCCGGCGATCGCGGCGATCTGATCGCCGGTGACGCCGTCGAGCGCGCTGCGGATCGCGGTGAACGCCTCGACCCAGGTCGCCGGCTCGAGCTTGCCGTTGCGGCGGACATAGGGCTTGTCGAGACGGCGCTTCATCAGCCCGTCACAGGCGAAACGCGTCTTGTCGGAGCACCACTCCTCGTTGACGTCCTCGTTGATCCGCGGGCTGACGCGCATCACCTGCGGGCCACGCGCGCCGACGAGGATGTTGGTGCCGACCGCGTCCATCACGTCGATGCTCTCGGTCTTCTTCAGCTCCCAGGGGCGGGCGGTGAAGGCATAGGGCTTCGAGGTCAGCGCGCCGACCGGGCACAGGTCGATGACGTTGCCCGACACCTCCGAGGTCACCGCCTTCTCGAGGTAGGTGGTGATCTGCATGTTCTCGCCGCGATAGATCGCGCCGATCTCCTCGACGCCGGCGACCTCCTCGGCGAAGCGCACGCAGCGCGTGCAGTGGATGCAGCGCGTCATGATCGTCTTGATCAGCGGCCCCATGTACTTCTCGGTCACCGCGCGCTTGTTCTCGTCGTAGCGCGTGAAGCCGCGGCCGTAGGCGAGCGCCTGGTCCTGCAGGTCGCATTCGCCGCCCTGGTCGCAGATCGGGCAGTCGAGCGGATGGTTGATCAGCAGGAACTCCATCACGCCCTGCCGTGCCTTCTTGGTGCGCTCGGACAGCGTCGAGATCACCATGCCGTCGGCGGCCGGATAGCTGCACGAGGCGATCGGCTTGGGCGCCTTCTCGAGCTCGACGAGGCACATGCGGCAGTTGCCGGCGATCGACAGCCGCTCGTGATAGCAGAAGCGCGGGATCTCCTTGCCGGCCTCTTCGCAGGCCTGCAGCACGGTGGCGCCCTGCGGCACCTCCACTTCGATTCCGTCGACGATGAGCTTTGGCATGTCGTTACTCGGCAGCTTCGCGGAGACCGCCACGCTTTTCAGCGATGCGGCGCTCGAGTTCGGGACGGAAGTGGCGGATCAGGCCCTGGATCGGCCAGGCGGCGGCGTCGCCCAAGGCGCAGATCGTGTGGCCTTCGACCTCGGTGGTGACGTCGAGCAGCAGATCGATCTCCTCGGGCTCGGCATTGCCCTCGCGCAGCCGCTCCATCACGCGCCACATCCAGCCGGTGCCTTCGCGGCACGGCGTGCACTGGCCGCAGCTCTCGTGCTTGTAGAAATAGCTGATGCGGCTGATCGCGCGGACGATGTCGGTCGACTTGTCCATGACGATGATCGCGGCCGTGCCGAGACCCGATTTCAGGTCGCGCAACCCGTCGAAATCCATCGGCGCGTCGATGATCTCGTGCGCCGGCACCAGCGGCACCGACGAGCCGCCGGGGATGACGGCGAGGAGGTTGTCCCAGCCGCCGCGGATGCCGCCGCAATGCTTGTCGATCAGCTCGCGGAACGGGATCCCCATCGCTTCCTCGACGACGCAGGGCTTGTTCACATGGCCGCTGATCTGGAAGAGCTTGGTGCCCTCGTTCTTCGGGCGGCCGATGCCGGCGAACCACCCCGGGCCGCGGCGCAGGATCGTCGGGACGACGGCGATCGATTCGACGTTGTTGACCGTGGTCGGGCAGCCGTAGAGGCCGACGCCCGCCGGGAACGGCGGCTTGAGGCGCGGCTGGCCCTTCTTGCCCTCGAGGCTTTCGAGCATCGCGGTCTCTTCGCCGCAGATGTAGGCGCCGGCGCCGCGATGCACGAAGACGTCGAAGTCATAGCCCGATTTCGCCGCGTTCTTGCCGAGCAGCCCCTTGGCATAGGCTTCCTCGACCGCGGCGAACAGCACCTCGGCCTCGCGGATATATTCGCCGCGGATGTAGATGTAGGCGGCGCGCGCGCGCATCGCATAGCCGGCGATCAGCGCGCCTTCGATCAGCTTGTGCGGATCGTTGCGGATGATCTCGCGGTCCTTGCACGAACCGGGCTCGGACTCGTCGGCGTTGATGACGAGGAAGCTCGGGCGGCCGGGAGTCGGCTCCTTGGGCATGAAGCTCCACTTCATGCCGGTCGGGAAGCCGGCGCCGCCGCGGCCGCGCAGCCCCGACGCCTTGATCGCGTCGATGATCGCGTCCGGACCGACCGACATCAGCTCCTTGGTGCCATCCCAGTCGCCGCGCTTCTGCGCGTCGGCCAGGTTCCACGGCTGGAAGCCGTAGAGATTGGTGAAGATGCGGTCCGCGTCAGCGAGCATCGCCGGTCATCCCGATCAAGGTGGTGGGGCCGCCCTCGGGGCAGCTGACCTGGCGGCCGTTCTGCGGCCCGGCCCTGGGCGTCTCGCCGCGCGCGAGCGCCTCGAGGATCGCGACCGTCGAATCGTAGGTCAGGTCTTCGTAATTGTCGTCGTTGATCTGCACCATCGGCGCGTTGGCGCAGGCGCCGAGGCATTCGACCTCGGACAGCGTGAACAGCCCGTCGGCGGTCATCGCGCCCTTCTTGAGGCCCTTGTCCTTGCACGCCTGCATCACGTCGTCGGAGCCGCGCAGCATGCAGGGCGTGGTGCCGCAGACCTGAACGTGGAAGCGGCCGACCGGCGCGAGGTTGAACATCGTGTAGAAAGTCGCGACCTCGTAGGCGCGGATGTAGGGCATCTCGATCGCCTTGGCGACGAACTCGATCACCGGCACCGGCAGCCAGGCGTGGCCGGTCGCCGCACCCATCTGATATTGCGCGAGATGCAGCAGCGGAATGATCGCCGAATGCTGGCGGCCGGGCGGATAGCGGCCGAGGATGCGCTCGACCTCCTTCGCGTTGGCGGGCGTCCAGGCGAAATCCGCGAACGCGCTCGGCTCGAAGCGCTGCTCGGCGGCTTCGGCCGTGGTGCTGTAGGTCCCTGACGTCACCGGTCGACTTCTCCGAAAACGATATCGAGCGAGCCGAGCACCGCCGGCGCGTCGGCGAGCATGTGGCCGCGGCAGAGGAAATCCATCGCCTGCAGATGGGCAAAGCCGGTCGCGCGGATGTGGCAGCGGTACGGCTTGTTGGTGCCGTCGGACACCAGATAGATGCCGAACTCGCCCTTCGGGCTCTCGGTCGCGACGTAGGTTTCGCCGGCGGGCACGTGGAAGCCCTCGGTATAGAGCTTGAAATGGTGGATGAGCCCTTCCATCGAGCGCTTCATCTCGCCGCGCTTGGGCGGCACCACCTTGCGGTCGAGGCTGGCGACCGGCCCGCCGGGCATGTCGCGCAGGCACTGCTGAATGATGCGCAGGCTCTGCCGCATCTCGCCGAAGCGCACCATGAAGCGATCGTAGCAGTCGCCGCGGTTGCCCACCGCCACCTCGAAGTCGAGGCGGTCGTAGACGTCATAGGGCTGCGACTTGCGCAGGTCCCACGGGATGCCGCTGGCGCGGATGCACGGACCCGAGAAGCCCCAGGCGATCGCGTCCTCGGCCGAGATGATGCCGATGTCGACGTTGCGCTGCTTGAAGATGCGGTTGGTGGCGACGAGACCTTCCATCTCGTCGAGCACCCTCGGGAAGCTCTCGGTCCAGGCCTGGATGTCCTCGGCGAGCCCCGCGGGCAGGTCCTGATGGACGCCGCCCGGGCGGAAATAGGCGGCGTGCATCCGCGCGCCCGATACGCGCTCGTAGAAGCCCATGATGTGCTCGCGCTCCTCGAACAGCCAGAGGATCGGAGTCATCGCCCCGACGTCGAGCGCATGCGTCGTGACGTTGAGGATATGGTTCATGATGCGCGTCAGCTCGGCGAACAGCACGCGGATATACTGGCCGCGCAGCGGCACCTCGAGACCCATCAGCTTCTCGATGGCGAGCACATAGGAGTGCTCCATGCTCATCGGCGAGCAATAGTCGAGGCGGTCCATATAGGGGAGCGCCTGCAGGTAGGTCTTGTATTCGCACAGTTTCTCGGTGCCGCGGTGCAGCAGCCCGATATGCGGGTCGACTCGCTCGATGACCTCGCCGTCAAGCTCGAGCACGAGCCGCAGCACGCCGTGCGCCGCCGGGTGCTGCGGCCCGAAGTTGATCATGTAGTTCTGGATCGAGACGCCCTGCTCGCCGGCGTCGCCGGCGATGCTGCCGCTCGACGGCGGCACGCCCAGATCGGGATCGCGGTCAGCCATGATCAGTCCTTGTTGCCCGCGGAACCGCCGGCCTGCGGCTTGGCCGCGTCCGGCTGGCCGACCGGCTTGTCGGAGACCTTGCCGTCGGCGGCGACCGGCGACGGCGCGCCGGGGGCGACCGGGGTCGCCTTCTCGTCGCCCGGCAGCACATATTGGGCGCCTTCCCACGGCGAGAGGAAGTCGAAGGCGCGGAAATCCTGCGCCAGCTTCACCGGCTCGTAGACGACGCGCTTATGCTCTTCCGAATAGCGCAGCTCGACATAGCCGGTGAGGGGGAAGTCCTTGCGGAACGGATGCCCCTGGAAGCCATAGTCGGTGAGGATGCGGCGCAGGTCGGGATTGCCCTCGAACATCACGCCGTAGCAGTCCCACACCTCGCGCTCGAGCCAGCCGGCGACCGGCCAGACGCCGGTCACCGACGGAACCGGCTGGTCCTCGTTGGCGGTGACCTTGACGCGCAGCCGCCGGTTCGCCTTGAGCGACAGCAGATGATAGGCCATCTCGAACCGCTCGGGGCGCTCGGGATAGTCGACGCCGGCGATGTCGACGAGTTGGCCGTAGCGCAGCTCGGCATCATCGCGCAGCTTGATCATCACCTCGACGAGCGCCTCGCGGCGCACCGTGACCGACAGCTCGCTGACGAGCTCGACGGCATCGAGCAGGGCGTCGCCGAGCAGCACGCGCAGCCGATCGGCGATGCCGTCGTTCGACGTCATGACGGGGGCGGGCGAGCTCATCGTTCAAACGTCCCGACGCGGCGGATCTTCCGCTGCAGCGCGAGCACGCCGTAGAGCAGCGCCTCGGCGGTCGGCGGGCAGCCGGGGACGTAGATGTCGACGGGCACGATGCGGTCGCAGCCGCGCACCACCGAATAGCTGTAGTGATAATAGCCGCCGCCGTTGGCGCAGCTGCCCATCGAGATGACGTACCGCGGCTCGGACATCTGGTCGTAGACGCGGCGCAGCGCCGGGGCCATCTTGTTGCACAGCGTCCCGGCGACGATCATCACGTCCGACTGGCGCGGGCTGGCGCGCGGCGCCACGCCGAAACGCTCGAGATCGTAGCGCGGCATGTTGGTGTGCATCATCTCGACCGCGCAGCAGGCGAGGCCGAAGGTCATCCACCACAGCGAGCCGGTGCGCGCCCAGGTGACGAGCTCCTCGGTCGAGGTGAGCAGGAAGCCCTTGTTCGAGACCTCGGCGGTCACGTCCTTGAAGAACTGGTCGCCCTCGCCGGCGGCGAGCGCGCGCGCCTGCTGATCCTCAGTGGCGAAGGGGGGCTGTACTATTCCCAATCCAACGCTCCCTTCTTCCACTCGTAAATGAAGCCGATCGTCAGGATGCCGAGGAAGGTCATCATCGACGCCCAGCCGAACACGCCGGTCTGCCCGAGCGACACCGCCCAAGGGAACAGGAAGGCCACTTCGAGGTCGAAGATGATGAACAGGATCGAGACGAGGTAGAAGCGGACGTCGAACTGGCGACGCGCGTCGGAGAAGGCCGGAAAGCCCGATTCATATTCGGAAAGCTTGTCGGCATAGGGCTTGCTGGCGCCGGTCAGGTTGGCGACGAGCACGGGCAAGCCGACGAACACGCCCGACAGGACGATCGCGACGATCAGGAAGAGCAGGATCGGCAGATATTGGGCTGCGATCGCGGGCATGAAAAAACCTCTGCCGGTCGGTTGGCTGGCGCGCTTTTAGGCGTGGGTCCGCCGAGTGGCAAGGCCGCTGGCGCCCAGTTTGAAAGGTGCGAATCGTTCGCAGATTCAACGGCGAAGCGGCAGCGCCAGAATATGCGTCGGCAGCTGGGTGGCGCCGGGGTGCAAGTCACCGTTTTCGGTATATTTCGGCCACTGGCTGTTGGCGACATAGACCAGCCTGCCGTCGACGACGACGCCCTGCGTCGGGTCGTCGTGCGAGGGGTGACCGCGCTCCAGCACCTCTGCCGACGCGATCGCGTTGCCGTCGGGCGACAGCCGCAGCCGCAGGACTCGCGCCGGGCGCCAGCCGTTCTGGATGGCGATGAGGTCGTTGCCGTCGCGCACCAGCCCGTCGATGCCGTTGGTGCCGATACCGGCGGCCGGCCGGACCGCCGCGACGGCGCCGCTGGCGAGATCGATCCGCGCCAGCCCGAGCGTGTAGTCGGCAACATAGAGCGAGCGGCCGTCGGCGGAAAGCGCCATGCCCTGCGCGCTGCGCAGGACGCCGGGGGGCACGATCGTGACGAGCGGACCGCCGGCCGTCGAGCGATAGACGGCGCCCGACCGGCTGTCGGCGGCGAACACCTCCCCCGCCCGCCCCACCGCGACGTCGCCGAGGCTGAGCTCGCCGTCGGGCAGCGCGACCGCCACGAGCGTCGAGGTGCGGAAGTCATGCGCGAACAGCCCGGTGCGTCGGTCGGTGGCGCCGAACACCGGCGCCGCGGCGAACCACAGCCGGTCGCTGTCGGGATCATAGGCGATGCCGAGCACCGGTCCGACCGGCCCGGCGAGCGGCAGCCGGCGCAGGCGGCCGCTGCACGAGGAATGGACGAGCCGGCCGACCACCGACGAGAGGTAATAGCAGTCGCGGCGCGCGTCGTAGGCGATGCCCTCGATCAGCGGCAGCTCGGCCGAAATCGCCATCAGCCCGTGCGAGCGCTCGACCGGCTGGCGATTGGCGGCGAGCCGCGCCGCGATACTGGCGACGTCGGCGGGCGGCACGCTCGCGAGCAGCTGCGCGGTCGTGGCGGGGGTGAACGTCCCGCCGAGCGCCGCGAAACGGTCGATGAGCCGCGCGCGCCGCGCCGGATCGTCGGTCGCGGCGATGGCCTCGCGGATCACTTCGAGATTGCCCGGCGCCGCGGCGATGGCGGCGTCGAAGCGCTGCGCCCGCTCGGCGTCGTCGCCTTCGCGCGCCGACTGCAGCGCCAGGCGCATCGCGGCGAACGGCCCGGCGACGGGCGCGGCGGCGGCGAGGCCCAGCAGCACCAGCGGCAGGAAAGCGGCTTTCATGCGCGGCAGGCTAGCGCCCGCGAACGGCGCCCGCCACCAGCTTGTGCAGCTTGGAATGGATGTCGTTGTTGCCGGCGACCAGCTCGCCGCGTTCGAGCATCCTGTCGCCGCCGCGGAAGTCGGTGACGAAGCCGCCGGCTTCCTTGACGAGCAGCATGCCGGCCGCCCAGTCCCACGGATGGAGGTCGGCCTCCCAATAGCCGTCGTAGCGGCCGGCGGCGACCCAGGCGAGGTCGAGCGCGGCGGCGCCGAAGCGGCGGATGCCGGCGGTCTGCGGGCTCACCGCCTGCATGATCGCCGCCTGCTGCGCATAATCGCCATGGCCCTGGAAGGGGATGCCGGTGGCGATCAGGCAGTCGCCGAGATCGCGCCGTGCCGACACGCGCAGCCGCTGGTTCTGCAGCCACGCGCCGCTGTTGCGCTCGGCCCAGAAGCTCTCGTCGGTCAGCGGCTGGTAGACGAGCCCCGCGGTGATCTCGCCGCGCTCCTCGACCGCGATCGAGATGGCGAAGTGCGGGATGCCGTGGAGAAAGTTGGTGGTGCCGTCGAGCGGATCGACGATCCAGCGCGGCCGGCCCTCCTCGCCCTTGATCTCGCCGCGCTCCTCCATGAGGAACCCGAAATCGGGTCGCGCCTGGCGCAGGATCTCCATGATGGTGGTCTCGGCGGCATGGTCGGCGTTCGACACGAAGTCGGACGGCCCCTTGCGCGAGACCTGGAGCTGCGCGACCTCGTTGAAGTCGCGGCGCAGCCGCGGCGCCGCCTTGCGCGCCGCCTTTTCCATCACGGTGATCAGCGCTGAATGCGAGGGCATTTTTTCGGTCTTCCCTAGGTCGTCATCGTGATGCGAAAGGTCCGGCTAGTCGGCGCGGCGGACGTATTCGCGCTCGTAGACGTCGACGACGATGCGCGTCCCGCTGGCGATATGCGGCGGCACCATGATGCGTACGCCGTTGTCGAGCACCGCCGGCTTATACGACGACGAGGCGGTCTGCCCCTTCACCACGGCGTCGGCCTCGACGATCGTCGCTTCGACGGTATCGGGGAGCTGCACCGAGATCGGGCGCTCCTCGTAGGTTTCCATCAGCACGTCCATGCCGTCCTGCAGGAACTCGGCGGCATCGCCGAGCAGGTCGCGCGGCAGCTGGACCTGATCGTAGGTGACCTTGTCCATGAAGGTCAGCTGGTCGTCCTCGGCGTAGAGGAACTGGAAGTCCTTGGTGTCGAGGCGGACGCGCTCGACCGTCTCCGACGAGCGGAAGCGGACGTTGGTCTTGCGGCCGTCGATGACGTTTTTCAGTTCGACCTGCATATAGGCGCCGCCCTTGCCGGGCTGCGTATGCTGGATCTTCACGGCGCGCCACAGCCCGCCTTCATATTCGATGATGTTGCCGGGACGAATGTCCACGCCGCTGATCTTCATGGCCGTATCCTGAGAAAGAAGAGGTCGGCGGGGCTTCTATCAGCGGGCTGCCGCATCCTCAAGCGCGGCGGTGAACGCGGCGACCCCGGCCCCCGCGCCGCCGGCATGCGTCCAGACGGCGGCGGACACCGCGAGGAAGTCGGCGCCGGCCTCGATCAGCGGGCGGCAATTGCCGGCGGTGATGCCGCCGATCGCCACGCACGGCAGCGGCGACAAGGTCGTCCACCATTTGAGGATCGACGGATCGGGACGATGCGAGGTTTCCTTGGTCGCCGTCGGGAAGAAGGCGCCGAACGCGACATAATTGGCGCCGTCCTCGGCGGCCTCCATCGCGAGGTGGCGGCTGTCGTGGCAGGTGACGCCGATTTGCGCCTCGCGGCCGAGCAGCTGGCGTGCCACGGCGACGTCGCCGTCGTCCTGGCCGAGATGGACTCCGTCGGCGCCGAGCTTCGCCGCCAGATCGGCGCGGTCGTTGAGGATGAAGGCGACGTCATAGGCGGCGAGGATCGGCTTGATCACCTCGCCGGCACGAATGATCTCGAAATCCTCGACGTCCTTCAGCCGCAGCTGGAACGCCGCGACCGGGCCGCCGTCGAGCGCCGCCTTCAATTGCTCGGGAAAGCCTGGGTCGAAGCGCGACGGCGAGATCAGGTAGAGCTGGCAGGGCGGCCGGCGCTCGGGCTCGAACGCATCGCCGAAGCTGGGATCGAGTTCGTCCACCGCCCGCCCCTGTCCGCTCAGGACTTGATCGTCGAGGCGGCGTGGATCTCGTCGATCGCGCTGCCGAGCGAGGCGTTGAACTCGTCGTCACTCATCCGGAAGCGCAGGTCCTCGAGAAGGGCGCGCGAGAAGCTGGCGATCATGCCGCGGTTCTTCGCCAGCTCGCGGCACGCCTCGGGACGCGCGAAGCCGCCCGACAGCGCCACGACGCGCAGCACCCGCGGATGATCGACGAGCGGCGCGAACAGATTGGCCTTCGCCGGGATCGACAGCTTGAGCATCACCGGATCGGTGCCCGGCATCGCGTCGAGCGCCTTCAGCAGCTCCTCGAGCAGAATCTGGTCGGCCTCGGCGCGCTCGGGGCTCTTGATGTTCACCTCGGGTTCGATGATCGGCACCAGCCCGGCGGCGAGCACCTGCTGGCCGACCTCGAACTGCTGCTTGACCACTGCGGCGATACCCGCGCGGTTGGCGCGATTGATCACCGAGCGCTCCTTGGTGCCGAACACGCCGAGCGCCTTGGCACGGTGGAGCAGCGTGTCCAGCGTCGGATTGGGCTTCATCAGCTGGACGCCATCGACCTCGTCCTCGAGGCCCTTGTCGATCTTGATGAAGGGGACGACGCCGCGCTCCTGCAGCGCCTGCGGCACCGGCTTGCCGCCGGCCTGGCCGTCCATCGTGCGCTCGAACAGAATCGCGCCGAGCACCTTGTCGCCGTTGAACACCGGCGAGGTGATGATGCGGCTGCGCATGTCGTGGATCAGCCCGAACATCTCCTCTTCGGTCGACCAGGCGCTTTCCTCGACGCCGTAGCCCTTCAACGCCTTGGGGGTCGAGCCGCCGCTCTGGTCGAGCGCCGCGATGAAGCCCTGCCCTTCCCTGACCTGTTTCAGCATCTTGGGGTCCAGCGTCGAAGAGCTCATCGTCTTTTCCTTGTGATTCTCGGAGGTGGGACGGCAAAACCAGTGTCGGCGCGCGGCGTCAACCGCGTTCGGTGATCGCCGGTTCTGGAACGGCATTGGCGTTCATGGCGATCGAGATGCGTTCGCCGGTGCCGTTGAACGGCCGTACCGCGTGCATCAGCCAGGGCGGGAACATCACCAGCCGGCCGGCCGAGGCGCGCATCGCCATCTGGCTTTGCGCGATCTTCCCGTCGGGGCCGCGGTAGCGAAGATCGAGCGGGATCATCCGAACGGCAGGCATGCGCGGATCGTAGAGCACCAGCTCGCCGCCCAGCGCCGGATCCTTGGAGCCGGCATAGCCGTCATCGACATAATAGACCGCCGACCACACCGCGCCCGGATGGCAATGCGATTCATTGGCGGCGCCCGGCGGCGAGATGTTGGCCCACATCTCGACGAACCAGCGGAAGGGCTCCGCCTCGGGATGCGCCTGGTAGGTGAACTGCTGGCACAGGGCGATGAAATGTCGCGCGAGCGTCGCAGCGGCAGCCCCGCCCCAGCCGAGCATGTCGGGCGTCGACTGCCAGCCGTTCCAGTTCGACTTCACGACGCCGCGATCGGCGTTCCGGCGGGTTCGCGCCACCGCGGCGAGCTCGGCGTTGAGCGCGGCGGCATTGGGCAGGGTGTCGACGATGACCGGCGTCTCGAAGAGGGAGCCGACCTGTGCCGTCACCGCTGCAGCGCCTCCACGCCGGGCAGCGGCTTGCCTTCCATCCATTCGAGGAAGGCGCCGCCGGCGGTCGAGACGAAGCTGAACTTGTCGGCGACGCCGGCGTGGTTGAGCGCCGCGACGGTGTCGCCGCCGCCGGCCACCGAGACGAGCTGCCCCGCCTCGGTCAGCGCCGCGACGGTCTGCGCCAGCGCGACGGTGGCGCGGTCGAACGGCGGCAGCTCGAACGCGCCCATCGGGCCGTTCCAGACGAGCGTTCGGCAGTTCTTGATCGCGTCGGCGAGCGCCTCGACGGCCGCGGGGCCGACGTCGAGGATCATCTCGTCGGCGGCGACCTCGTGGACGTTGACGGTGCGGTTCGCGGCGTTGGCCCTGAACTCCGTCGCCACGACGACGTCATAGGGCAGATGCACGGTGCAGCCCGACGCGTCGGCCTTGTCGAGAATGGCGAGCGCGGTGTCCTTGAGGTCGTGCTCGCACAGCGACTTGCCGACGTCGACGCCGCGCGCGGCGAGGAAGGTGTTGGCCATGCCGCCGCCGATGATCAGATGGTCGACCTGCCCGACGAGGTTGGTGAGCACGTCGAGCTTCGACGACACCTTGGCGCCGCCGACCACCGCCGCGACCGGCCGCTCGGGCTCGCCGAGCGCCTTCTGCAGCGCGACGAGCTCGGCCTCCATCGAGCGGCCGGCGAACGCCGGCAGCCGGTGCGCCAGTCCCTCTGTCGAGGCATGCGCGCGGTGCGCCGCCGAGAAGGCGTCGTTGACGTAGAGGTCGCCGAGCCGGGCCATCGCCTCGACGAGCTCGGGCGCGTTCTTCTCCTCGCCGGCGTGGAAGCGGGTGTTCTCGAGCACCGCAACCTGCCCCGGCTGCAGCGCCTTCACCGCCGCCTCGGCGTCGGCACCCTGGCAGTCGTCGACGAACGCCACCGGGCGCCCGAGCACGTTCGCCAGCGCGCCGGCGATCGGCTTGAGCGACATCGACGCGTCGCGCGCGCCCTTGGGACGCCCGAAGTGCGACAGCACCAGGACCACCGCCCCCTTGTCCGCCAGCTCGGCGATCGTCGGCAGCGCGGCGCGCAGGCGGGTGTCGTCGGACACCGCGCCGTCCTGCACCGGCACGTTGAGGTCGGCGCGAACGAGGACCCGCTTGCCGCGAACCTCGCCGATGTCGTCGAGCGTGCGGAACGCCATCCTCAGATCAGCTTCGCCATCGCGACCGCGGTATCGAGCATGCGGTTCGAAAAGCCCCACTCATTGTCGTACCAGGCGACGACGCGGACCAGATGCTGGTCGAGGACGGTGGTCTCCAGCGAGTCGATCGTCGCGCTCGCCGGGTTGTGGTTATAGTCGTGGCTGACCAGCGGCTCCTCCGAATAGTCGAGGATGTTCGCCAGCCGGCCGCTTTCCGACGCCGCCTTCAGCGCGCCATTGACCTCTTCGATCGTCGTCGCGCGCGACGGCGTGAAGGTGAAGTCGACGAGGCTGACGTTGGGGGTCGGCACGCGCACCGAAATGCCGTCGAGCTTGCCCTTCAGCTCGGGGATCACCTCGGCGACGGTCTTGGCGGCGCCGGTGCTGGTCGGGATCATCGACTGCGCGGCGGCGCGGGCGCGCCGCGGGTCCTTGTGATAGACGTCGAGCAGCGACTGGTCGTTGGTGTAGCTGTGGATCGTGTTCATCAGCCCGCGCTCGACGCCGATGACGTCGTGCATGACGCGCACGATCGGCGCGAGGCAGTTGGTGGTGCACGAGGCGTTCGAGACGATGTGATGGTCGCCGGTCAGCAGATGATCGTTGACCCCCGACACGACGGTCAGGTCGACGCCCTTGCCCGGCGCCGAGATCAGCACGCGCTTCGCGCCCGCGGTCAGGTGGGCGCGCGCCTTGTCGGCGTCGGTGAACAGGCCGGTGCACTCGAGCGCGATCTCGACGCCCATCTCGGCATGCGGCAGCTTGGCGGGATCGCGCTCGGCGGTGACGCGGATGCGCTTGCCGTCGACGACCAGGTCGTTGCCGTCGACCTCGACGGTGGCGTCGAGCGTGCCGTGAACCGAATCGCGCTTCAGGAGCAGCGCGTTCATCTTCGCGTCGCCCAGATCGTTGATCAGCACGACCTCGAGGTCGGTGCGCTTCGATTCGAGGATTGCGCGCAACACGTTACGGCCGATACGACCGAAGCCGTTGATCGCTACCTTCACCGCCATCTTACTCTCCCTGGTTTAGCCTGGCCTTGACCTTCGCCACGATCGCGTCGGGCGTGAGGCCGAAGTGCCGATAAAGATCCTCGATCGGTGCCGAAGCGCCGAAGCTGTCGATGCCGATGCGCAGGCCGTCAACGCCCGTGTAGCGGTCCCAGCCCATCGTCACGCCGGCCTCGACCGAGACGATCAACGCGTCGGCCGGCAGGATATCGGCGCGGTACGCGGCCGGCTGCGCATCGAACAGCGACCAGCAGGGCATCGAGACGACGTCGCAGCCGATGCCGTCCATCTCGAGCTGCTCGGCGGCGCTGTGCGCGATGTGAACCTCGGAGCCGGTCGCCACGAATACCAGCTTGCGCGCGGCGCGCGCGGCGCGGAGCCGGTAGGCGCCCCGCGCCGACAGATTCTCGCCCGGCTCGAGGCGGACCTGCGGCAGATTCTGCCGCGACAGCGCCAGCAGCGACGGCCCCTTGGCGTTGGCGAGCGCCAGCGCCCAGCATTCGGCGGTCTCGACGGTGTCCGCCGGGCGGAATACCGCGAGGTTGGGGATCGCGCGCAGCGACAGCAGATGCTCGACCGGCTGGTGCGTCGGGCCGTCCTCGCCGAGGCCGATCGAATCATGCGTCATCACATGGATGGCGCGCGCCTGCTGCAGCGCGCCGAGGCGGATGGCGGGGCGCGAATAGTCGGAGAAGACGAGGAAGGTGCCGCCATAGGGAATGACGCCGCCGTGCAGCGCCATGCCGTTCATCGCCGCCGCCATGCCGAATTCGCGGATGCCGTAGTAAATGTAGCGGCCGCCGTAATTGTCGCGCGTAAGCGGCTGCTGAGACTTGGTTTTCGTGTTGTTGGAGCCGGTCAGATCCGCCGAGCCGCCGATCGTTTCCACCAGCGCCGCGTTGATCGCTTCGAGCGCCATCTCCGACGCCTTGCGCGTCGCGACGGTCTGCGGGTTGGCGATCAGCCCGGCGACATAGTCCTGGAGGTCGGCGCCGGCGGGCAGTTCGCCCTTTATCCGCCGCTCGAACTCGGCCCGGTCGGCCGACGCCGCGAGCCGCTCGTCCCATTCGGCTGCGGCCGCCTTGCCCCGTTCGCCGGCCTCGAGCCAGGCATCGCGCACGTCGTCGGGAATGACGAACGGCTCGTGCGCCCAGCTCAGCGCGGCGCGCGTCCCGGCGATCTCCTCGGCGCCGAGCGGCGAACCATGCGTCGCCGAGGTGCCCTGCTTCTTGGGGGCGCCATAGCCGATGATCGTCCGGCAGGCGATGAGCGAGGGGCGCGGATCGGCCTGCGCCGCCTCGATCGCCTTCGCGATCTCGTCGGGCGCGTGGCCGTCGCAGGCCACCACGTGCCAGCCATAGGCCTCGTAGCGCTTGGCGATGTCTTCCGAGGTCGACAGGTCGGTCGGACCGTCGATCGAGATGCGGTTGTCGTCCCACAGCACGTTGAGCCGTCCGAGCTGGAGGTGGCCCGCGAGACCCGCCGCCTCGTGGTTGACGCCTTCCATCAGGTCGCCGTCGCCGGCGATCACCCAGGTGGCGTGATCGACGAGGCCGTCGCCAAAGCTCGCGTTGAGATGGCGCTCGGCGATGGCGAGGCCGACCGCCATGGCCAGCCCCTGCCCCAGCGGCCCCGTCGTCACTTCGACCCCGGCGAGCTCGAAATTCTCCGGGTGGCCGGCGGTCGGGCTGCCGAGCTGGCGGAAGCTCTTCAGATCGTCGAGCGTCGGCCGCGCATAGCCGGTCAGGTGCAGCAGCGAATAGATCAGCATCGAGCCGTGCCCCGCCGACAGCACGAAGCGGTCGCGATCGGCCCACTCGGGGCGCGCCGGATCGAACTTCAGATAGCGGGTGAACAGCACGGTGGCGACGTCGGCCATGCCCATCGGCATGCCGGGATGGCCCGACTTCGCCCGCTCGACGGCGTCCATCGACAACGCACGGATCGCGTTTGCCATCGAATCGTGCGTGACCGTCATGATGCGCCGGGTACCTTTGGGCTGGAGGAACAGCGATGCGCTTGGCGACTCGGGGAGCGCGAGCGCGCGCACAATGGCCAGCGACCCCGACTCCGTCAACCGAACCGGGCCACCCCATGAAGAGTCCAGTTGACGCGACTCGACATGCGCTCTTACCGTCCGGCTGCAAAGCCTTGATTTTCGGGGGTTCGGATGGCCGATGAAACAAGCGCGCAGGCGGCGCTGAACCGGCTGGAACGGGCGTTCGACCGTATCGAAGCCGCCGTCGGCCGGCTGCAGCGGGACACGCGCGGGACCGCGATCGAGGCGCGGCACCGCAAGCTCCAGGAAGAGGTGCAGGTGGCGCTCGCCGGGCTCGACCGCCTGCTGGCATCGGCGGAGACGCACTGATGGGCGAGATCACCGTCACCATCGGCGGCCGCGACTATGGCCTCGCCTGCCGCGACGGCGAGGAACAGCGCCTGACGCGGCTGGCGAGCCATCTCGCCGACAAGGCCGGCGAACTGGCGGGAAGCCTCGGCCAGATGAGCGAGCCGCGGCTGCTGCTGATGGCCGGCATCCTGGTGACCGACGAGCTCTACGACCTGCGCGAGGCGCCGGGTGGGCCGCAGGCGGTGGCCGATGCGCGGCTGGGCGAAGCGATCAACCGGCTGGCCGAGCGGCTGGAAAGACTGGCATCGAGCCTTGAGACCCAGGCCGGGACACCCTAGATAGGGGACGGGTACTGCTGGGTACGAGCGAAGCGAACATCCCTGAGGCGATATCACATCCTAGGGGCCTGTCCCTGCCCGGATCCTGGTCCGAAGCACATGGGTCCCACCTGACGTTAATGGCGTCAGAGGATATTCCGGCCAACGGCCCTAGCGGTCCCACCTTTTTGCGACACGAGCGGCGGCCGCCACGGATCGCCGCCGCGCCCCCGGCGGCCGGCGATGGATAAGCGCGCGCTCCGCGCCGAGATGCGCGGCCGGCGCACCGCGTTCGTCCGCGCGCTCGACGGCCCCGCGCGGACGGCGCTGCTCGACGCGCTGGCGCGCCGGCTCCTCGAGCTGCTGCCCCCGGCGGGGATCGTCGCCGGCTACAGCGCCATCGGCGACGAGATCGATCCCGCCCGCGTCGGCCGGGCGCTGGGGCGCCGCTACGCGCTCCCCTGGTTGGCGACCGCCGACGCTCCGATGCGCTTCCGGCTTGCCGAGACCGCGCTCGAGGGCGGCCCGTTTCGCATTCCGCAGCCGAGCGCCGCGGCACGCGAAGTCGACCCCGACGTGCTGCTCGTGCCGCTCGTCGCCGCCGACCCCGCCGGCAACCGCCTCGGCCAGGGCAAGGGCCACTACGACCGCGCGCTGTCCGGCCTGGTACAGCGCAAGCCCGTTCTGACGCTCGGGATCGCCTGGGACGTGCAGATCGTCGACATGCTCGAACCCGATGCCTGGGACGTTCCGCTCGATCGGGTGGTTACGCCGAGCCGCATCCTCGGCTAAAGCGGCGCGCATGAAACCCACCTTGCGCAAGCCCGCGGGCGTGCTCGGCGTCATCGCCGGGATCGCGATCTACGCCATGCTGGTCGCGACGCTCGCCGAGCCGATCGGCCGGCTGCCGGTCATCGTGCAGGGTCTGCTCTACCTGATCTTGGGAACGATATGGATATTGCCGCTGCGGCCGCTGCTGGTCTGGATGGAAACCGGGCGCTGGCGCGCGCCGAAATGACGCCGCCCGAAAGCTGCACGACGATGGCCGAGGTGCGCGGCGGCATCGATGCGCTCGACCGGCAATTGGTGGCGCTGCTCGCCGAGCGGCTGCGCTACATCGCCGCCGCGGCGCGCATCAAGCCCGACCGCGCGACGGTGCGCGATGAATGGCGCAAGGCCGACGTGCTCGCCAAGGTCGAGGCCACGTCGAGGCAGCTCGACGTTCCGGTCGATCTGACCGCCGATCTGTGGGAACGGCTGGTCGAATATTCGATCGCGCACGAGTTCGTCCTGTTCGACAGGATCCGCTCCTAAGCGATTTTACCATTTTGGAAAATGGCGCGAGTGACGGGACTTGAACCCGCGACCTCCGGCGTGACAGGCCGGCGCTCTAACCGACTGAGCTACACCCGCGCAAAAAGCGTGGCGGGTACCTATTCGCCGCCCTCCGCCCTGTCAAGCATGACGTGGCGACTTTTCATCGATGCGGCGCATCATCGTGATGACTTTCGGCCAATGTCTGTTCGTCGAACAGGAATCCGAGGATGTCGGGCGTGCCGATGCGGTCGAGGATCACCTTGAACATGATGAGCAGCGGCACCGAGATCAGCGCGCCGACGGTGCCCCACACCCAGCCCCAGAAGCTGAGGCTGAGCAGGATGGCGAGCGGATTGATCTCGAGCCGCTTGCCGACCAGCGCCGGAGTCACCGCATTGGCCTCGAGCGTGTGGAGGAGCACGAACAGCGCCGCCGGCGTCAGCGCGGCCCAGGGGTCGCTGAACGCCACCAGCCCGCCGAAGGCGATCAGCGCGCTGGCGATCACCGGCCCTAGATAGGGAATGAAGTTGAGGATGGCGGCAAAGCCGCCCCACATCAGCGGGGTCGGCATGCCGACCAGCCACATCGCCAGCGCCACGACGGCCCCCAGCGACGCGTTGATCATGGTGATGGTCAGCAGATAGGAGGCGGTGTTCTGCACCGTGTCGCGGATCAGCCGCGCCACGCGCAGCGACCCCGACAGCGACGCCCGGTTGCGGATGATGCGCGCCCGCATCCGCGTGTAGGCGGCGAGCAGGAAATAGACGAGCAGGATCGCGAACAGCGTCTGCACCAGCACCGCCGGCGCCGACGCGGTCAGCAGGTCGAGCGCCGAGTTGGGGGTGTTGACGACGACCTCGGGCGGATGCGCGGCGCCGCTCGCCTTGAGCACGCCGGTCACCTGCTCCATCAACTGCTCGAGCGAGGCGAAGGCGGCAAGGACCGGCTCGAGGTTCTGGCGGATCTGCGCGGTTCGCGACGGCAGCAGCTGCACCCATTCGGTGGCGGGCAGCACGATCGCCACCAGCGTGGCGTTGGCGATGAACAGGAACAGCAGGAGCACGATCAGCGCGCCGAGCCCCGACGGCACGCGGCGGCGCTCCATCCATTCCTGCGCCGGCACCAGCATCAGCGTGATGACGATGGCCACGGCGACGGGCATGAAGAAGATCGCTCCCGCGCGCAGCGCGAACGGCGTCGCGAGGAACAGCCCGACGCCGGCGATGAACACGAGCGACGACAGCAGGCGGTCGCGCCGGTAGGAGACCGCCTCCGCCTCGTCGGCGACCTCGGCCAGCGCGGCGGCCACCTGGCGCGCATCGCTTTCCGGGGCGACGGAACCGGCGGTGGCGGCGGGGCTGGCGGCGGGCGGGATGCGGTCCATTCCGCACGAACGTGCAGGCGAAACGATTGTGCCGCGAGCAATTACGCGCACGAAATATTGTGGTTAATTGCCGTTAACCAATCTTACCCAAGCCAGACTGTCGGGCGATTTTACAGATCGGTCCGCCCCCCTCCCCCTGGTGGCGACGAGCCCCTTGAACCTGCTCGATTAAACAAAAGTTGGTATCGGTCTTGCTTTACGTAGCTTTACGGTAGTCCGGCACGGCGATTTTTTGGGCGGGGGCTCATTCATCGCAGCCGGACCCCGGCGTGGGTTTGCGTAGCGGGCGTAGCGAGACCCGGTCCGTGAGGGCCACCAGAGGGGGTTGCGGGTGTTTAATCGTCGTAGAGGCATGGCGGCCTGCCGCATGCTGTGGGCAGGCCTGATCGGAGGCGCGCTGGCTGGCGCGTTCGCCGTCGCGCCGGCTGCTGCGAAGGGCACGCCCGCCGGCACGCTGATCCCGAACGTCGCTTCGGTGACCTATCGCGACGGCGGCGACCGGCCCGTCACCACGACATCGAACACCGTCATCATCCGCGTGCAGGAAATCCTCGATGTCATCGTGGCGCCCGGCAGCGGCGACAAGCCGGTGGCCTTGCCGGGCGACACGGGCCGCGCCGTCCCCTTTCTCGTTACCAACAGCGGCAACGGCCAGGAAAAGTTCGCGCTGACGCTCCGAACCGACATCGCCGGCGACAATTTCGACCCGGTCTGCCCGCGCCTGTTTCTCGACACCGACAACAGCGGCACGTTCGAGGAAGCCAAAGACGCGCTCTACGCGGCGGGCACGAACGACCCCAACCTCGCGCCGGATGCAACGGTGCTGGTGTTCGCGCTGTGCGATGTTCCGTCGACCGCGACCAACAACGACCTTGGCAATTTGTCGCTCGAGGCCCGCGCGCGCACGCTCGAAAAGACGCCGAGCAGCGGCGCCGGCGAAACCGGTACGATCTTCACCAATCCCAATGGCGACAACATCGACGCCATCGTCGGTACGACCACCGCCAAGGCCAGCGCCGTCAGCGGGCTGCTGGTTGCGGTGAACTTCCCGACCCTGACCAAGTCGCAGCGCGTGACCGACCCCAATGGCACCACCAACCCGGTGCCCAACGCGATCGTCACCTATACGATCGTCGCCGACATCGCTTCCGGGACGGTCACCGACGCGGTGGTGTCCGACATCATCCCCCCCGGCACGACCTATGAGCCGAACAGCATGTCGGTTTCCGACAGCGCCGGCACCTTTGTAGCGCTCACCGATGCCGACGATGCCGATGCCGGCCGCGTCGCGTCAGGCGCGATCGCGGTGAAGCTCGGCGAGCTTCGCAGCGGCTCGCCGCGCAGCGTGCGCTTCCGCGTCAAGATCAACCCGTAGCGAGTGACAGGCTTATGAACATCAGGACCCTTGCAGCGATCGCCGGCACCCTTCTGGTGGCCATGCCCGTTTGGGCGCAGGCCGTCACGGTCGACACCCGGCTTTTCCTCGAAACCTATGTGACCGGCAAGGACGGCGCGATCGAGCGCAAGCTGGCGCCGGCCGCGACGGTCACGCCGGGCGACCGGCTGGTCTACGTCGTCACCTATCGCAACGGCAGCCGCCAGCCGGTGACCGACTTTGTCGTCACCAACCCGGTACCGATGCATGTCGTCTTCGCCGGCGACGAAACCGCCGGCGCCGAAATGTCGGTCGACGGCGGCAAGACCTGGGGTGCCCTGGCGGCGCTTCGTATCACCGCCGCCAACGGAACGACGCGCGCGGCGCGGCGCGAGGACGTCACGCATCTGCGCTGGCGCATCGCGCAGCCCATTGCCGCCGGCGGCGAGGGCCAGGTCACCTTCAAGGCGCGATTGAAATAGCCCCGTAACTAGCTGCGTACGTTTATTTTTCTCAGGGGAACAGGAACAGGATCATGAACAAGCTTTGGAAAGGGCTCGGGAGAGCAGCGGTCGCCGCGGCGACGCTCCTCTGCGCCCAGGCAGCCAGCGCGCAGACGGCTGGCACGTCGAATGGCACGGCCGCCGACACCACCGTCACCAACAGCGTGACCGTCAACTACAAGATCGCGACCGTCGACCAGACGCCGGTGACGTCGAACGTCACCTTCAAGGTCGACCGGAAGGTCAACGTCGTGGTCGCCGAGGTCGGCACGACCGACACGCAGGTCGTACCCGGCGCGACCAACCAGGTGACGACCTTCACCGTGCTCAACGCGTCGAACGCGATCATCGACATCAACCTCGCCGCGGCGCTGGACCTGGCGACCGGCCCGCGCGGCCAGACGCAGAGCTTCACGGCAACCAACGTACGGATCTTCCGCGACGCGAACGCCAACGGAACGTTCGAGTCCGGTACCGACGTCGACATCACCGCCAACCCCTTCTTCGATGAAGTCGAAGTCACGACGGACGGCAGCGCAACGAACGGCCTTCGCACAGTCTTCATCGTCGCCGACATTCCCGGCGGCGCGACCAACGGCCAGGTCGAGGTCGTGAGCCTGACCGCGCAGGCGCGGGTCGGCGGCACCGCCTCCACGCTGGGTGCGGCGTTCACCAACGATTCCGCCACGGCCGATGACAAGGACGTCGTGCAGAACGTGTTCGCCGACGGTGACGGCCCTGCCACCGACGATGCGAACCGCGATGGCAAACACAGCGACGACGATGCCTATCTCGTCACCGTCACCGCGCTGACCGTCGCCAAGACTGTCGAGGTGATCAGCGATCCCATCAACAACACGACCAACCAGAAGGCCATCCCGGGTGCGGTGGTTCGCTACTGCGTTCTGATGACCAACAACGGCGGCCAGGCTGCGACCGACGTTGTTCTGAGCGACGTCGTGCCCACCGAGCTGACCTACGTAACGGGCAGTATCCAGTCGGGTGCTGGCGTCGGAATGACCTGCGCTGGTGCCACCACGAGCGAGGACGACAACGCGACCGATGCGGATGACACGGATGGCTTTGCGGCGAGCTTCAACGCCGGCACGTTCACGGTGTCTGGGACGGTCACGACCCTTCCGGCGGGTCAGGTAGCCGCCATCCGCTTCAACGCGACTGTGAAATAAGGAGAGCAGCCCTTCGGCTCCGCCGAAGCGCGATTGATCATGCGCAGCAAGTTCGCCCGTTTCCTGTTCCCCCTCGCCGCAGCGCTCGCTGCGGCGACGGGTGGACTGCAGGCTGCGACGATCAACAATACCGCACAAATGTCCTACAAGCTGGGCGGCGGCGACCGGACCGTCACGTCGAACACCACGACGCTGATGACCGAGCTGCCGCCGACCCCGGCGACGCTGACCTTTCTGCGCTACACGCCCAACGGCACCGGCAATGGCGCCATGACCGTGCCGGCCGAGGGCGGGCAGTGCCGCAACGGTGCCGGCTTTGCGCCGATCGACCTTCCCAACGCGCCGGAAGGGCTCAACCTGGCCGAAACGCCGCTGATGCCGAGCCGGACGTTCCGCGGCGGCGAAGTCATCTTCATCATGCTGACCGATGGCAACCGCAACCTCGATCCTGGCTCGGAGGAGCTGATCGAGGTTCGGGTCACGACGAACAGCGGCGACGAAGAAGTCCTGCGCCTGCGCGAAACCGGTGTCGACACCGCCACCTTCGTCGCGCCGATTGCGACGCTGGCCGTTCCACCCGCCGCCGTGAAGTTCGACTGCCACCTCTCGGTCGGCAACGGCACCGACATCAGCGCCAGCTATGTCGATGCCTTCTACCCGACCGACATCGGCACCGCCGAGGCGCTGATCGACCCGTTCGGCTACGTCTTCTCGACCGAGGACGGCGCGCCGATCAACGGGGCTACCGTCACGCTGCTCAATTCGGCCGGCCAGCCGACCGAGGCCTTCGGCGACGACGGCCTGCCCGAGCCCTACCCGACCAGCGTCACCTCAGGCGGATCGGTGACGACCAATGTCCGCACCTATCAGTTCCCGGTTGGCGGCTTCCGCTTTCCGCTGCTTCGCCCCGGCAGCTACATCCTGCGCGTGGCGCCGCCGCCCGGCTTCCGCTGGCCCTCGACGATCTCGCCACGCGACCTGACGCTGCTCGTCGGCCCCGACGGACAGACGTTCATCATCAATCCATTCAGCGCCGATCCCAACGACCCGAACGGCGGTTCTTACGGCGGCGCCTTCCCCGTGCTGACACCGGCACCGATCAAGATCGATCTGCCGGTCGATCCGCTGCGCGGCCAACTCGTGCTGGTGAAGAGCACGTCGACCACGACGGCATCGGTCGGCGACTTCATCCGCTACGAGGTGACGCTCACCAACCGCAACCGCGTCGTCGAGCAGCGCAACGCGATCGTCGTCGACACGCTGCCCGAGGGCTTCCGCTACCGCGCCGGTTCGTTGCGCGTGAACGGCGCCAACGTCGGCGAACCGCAGATCTCAGGCGATGGGCGCACGCTCACGGTCGAGCTCGGCACCATTCCTGCAACCCAGAGCCGCACGATCACCTATGTCACGCAGATCGGCTCCGGAACGCCGCTTGGCGAGGCGACCAATGCCGCCGTGGCGACCGCCGAAGGCGGCATTTCGGCGTCGAATGGCGCCACCGTCGGCATACGCATCACCAACGGTTTCTTCACCGACGCGCTGACCATCGTCGGGCGCATCGTCGAAGGCCAGTGCGGCGTCGACCCGAAGAGCCGCATCGGCGTCGCGGGCGTACGCGTGCTGCTCGAGGACGGCACTTACGTCGTTACCGACGAGGACGGCCAGTATCACTTCGAGGGCGTCCGCCCCGGCACGCACGTCGTCCAGATGGACCTCACGACGATCCCCGAGGGCTATGAGGCCGTCGAGTGCATCAAGAATACCCGCACCGCGGGGCGCGCCTTTTCGCAGTTCGTCGAGGGCCAGGGCGGCTCGCTGTGGCGCGCCGACTTCTTCCTCCGCACCAAGCCCGGCTATGTGAAGCCGGCGAAGCCCGCCGCGCCGGCCGAAGGCGAGACCGAGGACCCGGCCGCGCCGACCGTCGCGCTGGCGCCGCCGAGCGCCGGGGCGACCACGCTCCCGCCGCCGGCCGGCACCAAGCTGGCGCCGCAGGAGCCGTCGGGCGATACCGGCGCCGCGTCCGCTCCGCCGGCCACCGCCGATGCGCCGCCCGTCGAAAACGGCCAGAAGGTTGACGCCGCGGGCAACATCGACTGGTTCGCCGATCCGACGCCGGCGCCGGCGCTGCTGTTCCCGAAGACCGCCTACAACCCGCGCGCACCGGTGACGCGCGTCATCCTCAAGCACCTTCCCAGGCAACGCGTGCGGCTGACGGTCAACGGCAAACTCGCCGACCCGCTCCACTACGACGGCATGGAGATGAGTGCGGACAACAGCTTCGCGATCAGCGCCTGGCGCGGCCTGCCGCTCGAGGATGGCGAGAATCTGATCCGCGCCGAGGTGCTCGGCGACGGCGATCCGGCGGTCTTCGAAAGCAAGGTCTACTACAGCAACACCGCCACCCGCGCGACCTTCGTCCCCGAGCGCTCGAAGCTGGTCGCCGACGGCGTGACCCGCCCGGTCATCGCGGTGCGCATCACCGACCGCACCGGCCGGCCGGTGCGCGCGGGGCTCAGCGGTGGCTTCAAGCTGCGTCCACCCTACCTGCCCGCTACCAAGGTCGACGCGCAGCAGGAGCGCCAGCTCGCCGGCCTCGACCGCTTCGATGCGACCTGGCGCGTGCTCGGCGACGACGGCATCGCGCTGATCGAGCTCGAGCCGACGACGCAGACCGGCACCGCCGAGCTCGATTTCGAGTTCGAATATAATCGGCAGAAGCGCGAGGACGAGGTCCGCGCCTGGCTGCAGCCGGCAGCGCGCGAGTGGATCGTCGTCGGCTTCGCCGCGGGCACCTACGGCTTCAACACGCTGACCAAGAACAGCGAGAAGCTCGCCGACGACACGCAGGACAAGACCTTCAAGGACGGCCAGGCGACCTTCTACGCCAAGGGCCGCGTCAAGGGCGAATGGGTCCTGACGATGGCCTATGACAGCGAGCGCAAGAAGCGCGAGGCCGACGGCCGCCGCGCGCTGCTGCGCGTCATCGATCCGGGCCGCTACTACACCGTCTATGGCGACCAGTCGCAGCAGGGCTATGACGCCGCCTCCGCCGAGAAGCTCTATCTCCGGCTCGAGCGGCCGCAATTCTACGCACTGTTCGGCGACTACGACACCGGCCTCACCGGCACGCAGCTCGGCGCCTACAGCCGCACGATGACCGGCGGCAAGGTCGAGTTCAACAACGGCAAGATCGGCGCGACGGCGTTCATCGCCGACACCAGCCTCAACTTCCAGCGCGACGAGATCCAGGGCAACGGCCTGTCGGGCCCCTACCCGTTGTCGCGCCGCGACCTGATCCTCAACACCGAGAAGGTGAAGATCGAGGTTCGCGACCGCTTGCGCTCGGAGCGGATCATCGAGAGCCGCTTCCTGTCGCGCCACATCGATTACGACATCGACTATGACGCCGGGACCTTGCTGTTCCGCGAGCCCGTGCTCAGCCGCGACCGCCAGTTCAATCCGATCTTCATCGTCGTCGACTATGAGACCGAGGGCAACGCCGTCACCTACACCAACGCCGGCGCGCGCGTCGTCGTCGAGCCGATCAAGGGCAAGCTGCAGTTCGGCGCCACCGCGGTGCGCGACGAGGACGTTAACGGCAAGTCGAACCTCGGCGCGGTCGACGTGCGCATCCGCCCGACCGACCGCACCGAGGTGCGGCTCGAGGCGGCGCTGACCGATAGCAAGGGCGCCGGCCGCAACGAGGCCTATATCGCCGAGGTTGAGCATCGCGGCGAGGTGATCGACACCGTCGTCTACTATCGCCAGCAGGACGCCGCCTTCGGCGTCGGCCAGCAGAACCGCAGCGAGACCGGCACCACCAAATATGGCGTCGACGGCCGCATCGGCATCACCAACGGCCTCGACATCACCGGCAGCGCCTATCGCGAAGAATATATGAACAGCCAGGCGAAGCGCGACGTCGCGACCGCCAGCGTCGAGTTCCGCAACAACAACACCTCGATGCGCGCCGGCGTCACGCATGCCGACGACACCACGCAGCAGGGCCAGGAAGCGACCTCGACCTTGCTGCAGCTCGGCGCGTCGCAGCGGCTGCTCGACGGCAAGCTCGACATCACCGCCGACAGCGATTTCTCGATCAGCGGCAGCGGCAGCGACAGCGAGAGCGTCGACTATCCGACCCGCTACCGCGTCGGTGCCAGCTATGCGATCCGTCCCGACGTCCGGCTCGTCGCGCGCCACGAGATCACCGACGGCGAGGATTTCAACTCGGCGACGACGCAGTTCGGCATCGACGCCGCGCCCTGGGCCGGCGCCCGCCTCGCGACGACGCTCAACCAGCAGGACATGAACGAGAATGGCAAGCGCAGCTTCGCCAATCTCGGTCTGACCCAGTCGCTGCTGCTGGGCAAGAACTGGGGCGTCGACGTCTCGATCGACAGCAACCAGACCTTCAGCGGCGGCATCGACCCCGACAAGGTGCTCAACCCCGCGCACCCGGTGGCTTCGGGCGGCCATCTCAGCCGCAGCCGGCTGACCGACGACTTCATCGCCGTCAGCACCGGCGCGACCTATCGCACCGACCTGTGGAGCTGGAACAGCCGCGTCGAATATCGCGATGCCGACAGCGGCAACCAATATGGCATCCAGTCGTCGCTGCTGCGGCAGATCGAGAACGGCGTGTCGCTGTCGCTCGCCGCGCGCGCCTTCCGCTTCGATCAGGAAGATTCGAGCCGCACCACCTCGGCCAACGTCGAGGCGTCGGTCGCCTGGCGCCCGCTCGGCAGCCGCTGGTCGATCCTCGACAAGCTCGAGGTGCGGATGGACAAGGTCGAGAACGGCGTCGTCGGCGGCTACAATCCGTTCGGCAACAGCGGCCTGACCGTCACCGGCGATGCCAAGTCGTGGCGCATCGTCAACAATTTCGCGCTGAACCGGGTGTCGGGCGCCTGGGGCGACAACGACAGCCTCGAGCAGCGCTCCGAATTCACGGTCTATTACGGCTCGAAATATGTGCTCAGCCGCTTCGACGCGCAGGATTTCAAGGGCTACACCCACCTGCTCGGCATCGAGGCGCGGCTCGACCTCACCACCTGGCTCGACCTCGGCGTCGCGGGCAGCATCCGCCACTCGCTCGAGGCGAACAACTTCGCCTTCGCGGTCGGCCCGACGATCGGCGTGACGCCCTTCGCCAACGCGTGGATCAGCGTCGGCTACAACATCCTCGGCTTCCGCGACCGCGATTTCGAGGAATCGCGCTACACCCGCGACGGCTTCTACATCATGATGCGTCTGAAGTTCGACCAGCAGACGACGCAGGATTTGGGACTGACCGGAGACAAGGAATGAAGTTTCGTCTCGCGCTGTTGATCACGGTCATGGTGCCGGCACCGGTGTTGGCCAACTACTGCGCGGCACCGCTGAGCCGGGTGAACGCGACGATCAATGGCGTGGTGAATACCTATTATCCGGTGACCCGCGATATCGGTTTGGGCCCGGTTCGCACCATCCAGGTCGGGGGCGCCTTTGGTGCCAGCGAAGACCTCCGTGTCGGTGACATCGTTCTGCTTTGGATTCCGCAAACGATGCAGATGATCCTGCCGTCAACGCAAAATACGACGTCACCCACTCAGTTTGCAGACGGCGTCACCGGTACTGGATGGACCGACGTCAACCATTCCGGAAAATTCCAGTGGCTACGCGTAGCCGGTACGAACGGCAGTAGCAGCCCACCGGGGACGGTCGTCAAGGCGGCAGGCAATTCTGGTACGACCGTCATCACCATTTCGGACGGGGGCGGGGTTGGTCCGTTCGGTCAGCTTCAAATCTCTGCAGAAACGTCCAACATTACAACGCTTAGAAGTGCTCAGCTTGTACGCGTGCCGCAATATGGAAATGTAACGATCAGCGGCACAGTCACGGCGCTGCCTTTTCAGCAGACGGTCTCATCCGGGACGTTAGGGCCCCTCGCTGTCGGCGGTATCGTCGCTCTCGACGTTGCAGGCGCAACGATATTCAACCCGGGCTCTAAAATCGATGTCAGCGGCCTTGGGTTCAGGGGCGGCGCCGGGCAGAAATTCGACGGCTGGGCCGCGTCAGGTATCAATTTGGTGTCATCTTCACAATGGTATGCCAACTCGGTCACCACGGGTGCCACGCCGCGTACGACTGGTGGTATAAAGGGTGAAGGCGGTGTGGGAACGCCCCACCGTTTGTATTTCCAGGGAGCTGAGACAGCAGACCTAAATTACACCGGTACGGGTACCGTCTCACGAGAGGGTTACGGGATTTCGACCCCAGCCGCATATGGACGGGGAGCGCCAGGCAACGCTGGCGGAGGGGCCACTGACCAGTGTCCTTATTTCGGCAATCCCTCATTCACCGCCAGCACGCAGTGCCGTGCTCAAACAGGAGCGGCTGTGACCTACGCCTATAATCGCCTCAACACCGGCGGCGGCGGCGGCGCGGGCTATGGGAACGGCGGTAAAGGGGGAGATCAGGACTACGACGGAACCGGAGGAGTGGCATCGCCTAGCGGAGGCGGCCTTGGCGGCAAGGGTGTTACGTTCTCAGCTTTCACCACCGGCGTGGTGCCGAACCCCTCCCAGCCCCCGCTCCCCGGCGGGGACCATCAATATGCTATGATGGGAGGCGGTGGCGGCGCAGGCTCGACCAACGCAGATGGTACCGACGATCTACAATCAAGCGGTGCCACCGGCGGTGGCGTTGTGCTGATTCGTAGCGGTACGGTGAGCGGCACGGGTTCGATCCTGGCAGACGGCCAGGATGCGCAGAACGTTACGGCTACCGATCCGGCCAACCCTGTGGGCTCCGGCGCCGGCCAAGGCAACGGTGCCGGCGGCGGCGGCGGCGGCGGATGGATACTCGTTTCGGCGAGACAAGCGAGTTCGCCGAGCATCACCTACAGTGCGAAGGGCGGCAAGGGCGGCAACGCGAACAAATGTATGGGGTCCGGCGGTGGCGGCGGCGGCGGCTATGTGGGAACAACTACCACCTTGCCGGCGCCGTCCGGCACCGCCGTGACAGGAGGAAGCGCCGGTACATCCTCCTGCACGCTCGCGAGTGATCTTCCACCCGCTACCGGGCTGGCCGCGGCAGGTTTCACGTCGGTCGCTCCAACCGCAGCAGTCGCCGGCTCGTCCGGCGGTACCGGTCAGTTTGCCGCAGGATCGCTCAGCGTCCCCGCCGGCACTTCCAACCCGGGAAACGCTGCTACAACGAGCAGCAGCGTGGCTCCGGGACCGCAGTGTGTGCCGCTGCTGAAGAAAGAGTTTTCCGCCGACGGCGGCACGACATGGTTGGCGTCGATAAATCAAAGCCTCAATCAGACCTTCAAGATGCGGATCACGCTCGAGAACTCGAACCAGGACGCCTTTCTGAGCGGGACAACGCTGCCACAGGCATTCGAAGACATTTCCTTCGTTGATACCTATCCTGCCGGCATCATCAACGCGACGCCGCCGAACGTGCAGCAGAGCGGGTGTAGTGGAGCAAGCATCACCGCAGTCGCAGGCGGCAATACACTCACCGTCAATCCTAGCGGAGCGATCGCCGGGGAATCGACGTGTTCGATAACAGCCGATCTAGTCGTGACCGCGACTGGAACGTCTACCAATACCATCCCCGCCGAGGGCGTTTCGGTGGTGCAGCTGAAGCAAGTGGCTGGACAGAGTCCGCTAACGCTCAAGAATTTCGACGCCGTTTCGGCCCAGGTGGTGGTCCCGTCTGGTATCTCCGCGACCAAGACCAGCGCCGTCGTCTCCGACCCCGTCAACAACACGACCAACCCGAAGCGCATCCCTGGCGCGTCGGTTGACTACATGATCGCCATCAACAACCCAACGGCAACGGTCCTCGACAACAATACGATGATCTTGAGCGACTCACTGCCGACGACGACGCGCCTCTTCGTCGGCAATCTCACCGGCGGCGCGCCGTTCGACTTCACCGCCGGGACAAGCAACCTCACCTGTCCATTCGTATCGCTGAGCGACGCCAACGACTGCATCGACTTCTCGGATGACGGGGGTACGACCTGGACCTATACCCCGACGGCGGCCGGCGACGGCACCGACGCGGCGATCCGCGCCGTGCGCTTCCGGACGACGGGCAGCATGGCGGCGAATGGCAACTTCTCCATCCGCTATCGCGTGGTGGTGAAGTAACGATCGGCAAGTGGTGCCCCCGGTCCGACTCGAACGGACACTCCTTGCGGAACTCGATTTTGAGTCGAGCGCGTCTACCGATTCCGCCACGGGGGCACTGCGGCTGACCTAAAGGCGGCACGCGCACCGGTCAACCGCACTTGCCCCAAGCGCCCTTGCCAAGCGGGGCGGCGACGGCCATGTCGCAGGCCATGCGTCCACCCCGCCCCCCCCGCTCGACCGGCCCCACCGGCCCTAGCGGAACGCCGCCGTCGCGCGGCCGCCGCCCGGGCGGCGCCGACCGCGCCGTTCCCCGCTCGCGCCGTCGCGACATCGCCCCTGCCAAGGCGGCGGCCGCCGCCGAGGAAACGACCGGCCCGCAGCGCATCGCCAAATTGCTGGCGCGCGCCGGCGTCGCCTCGCGCCGCGACATCGAGCGGATGATCGAGGAGGGGCGGATCGCGCTCAACGGCGTGACGCTGACGACGCCCGCGACCTTGCTCAAGGACCTGAGCGCGATAACCGTCGACGGCAACCCCGTCGCCGAGCCCGAGGCGGCGCGGCTGTTCCTGTTTCACAAGCCCGCCGGCTGCCTGACCACGGCGCGCGACCCCAAGGGCCGGCGCACCATCTACGACATCATGCCCAAGGGCCTGCCGCGGCTGCAGCCGATCGGCCGGCTCGACATGAACACCGAGGGGCTGCTGCTGCTCACTACCGACGGCGAGCTGAAGCGTGCGCTCGAGCTGCCCGCCAACGCCGTCGAGCGGAAATATCGCGTGCGCGTCTATGGGCGCGTCGAACAGAGCGCGCTCGAGCGGCTGTCGGAAGGCGTGACGATCGAGGGCATCCGCTACGGCCCGATCCTCGCCGACATGGAGCGGCGCACCGGGGCCAACGGCTGGCTGACGATGACGCTGACCGAGGGCAAGAACCGCGAGGTGCGCAACGTCGCCGAATATCTCGGGCTGCAGGTCACGCGGCTGATCCGCACCGCCTATGGCCCGTTCAGTCTCGGCGACAGCGAGCCCGGCGCCATCGTCGAGGCGTCGCCGGCGGACGTCGCCAAGCTCAAGAACCGTCTCAAATGAGGATCATCGCCGGGACCTGGCGCGGCCGGCCGATCGCCGCCCCCGCCGGCGCGGCGACGCGCCCGACCGCCGACCGGGTGCGCGAGGCGCTGTTCTCGATGCTGACCAGCCGGCTCGGCTCGTTCGAAGATCTGCTCGTGCTCGACGCCTTCGCCGGGACGGGCGCGCTCGGGCTCGAGGCGCTGTCGCGCGGCGCCGCGCGCGCGACCTTCGTCGAGCATGACCGCAAGGCGGTCGACGCGCTGCGCGCCAATGTCGAGAAGCTGGGCGCCAACGCCAATATCCTCGCGCAGCGGGTCGAGACGCTCGGCGCGGCGACCGCGCAGCATCATGTCGCGCTGCTCGATCCACCCTATGGCGAAAATCTCGCCGTTGCCGCGCTGCTCCGCCTCGCGGAGCGCGGCTGGCTGGCGCCGCAGGCGCTGGTCAGCGTCGAAACCGGACGCGCCGAGACGCTCGAGGTGCCGGGCTTCACGCTCGACACCACGCGCCACCATGGCAAGGCGCTGCTCCACTTGTTTCGCTACGACGGCGGCTGAGCCTCGGGCACGGGTTCGGCGGGCGGCTCAACCGCCTGCTTCCTTTTCCCGAACAGGCCGCCAAGTCCCTGCTTGAGCACGTCGCCCAGCTCCTGCTCGACGGTCTTGCGCGGGGCCGGCGTCGCCTCGGCGATCGGCGCGTCCTCGGTCGGCAGCGCCGCTTCGGCACCGTCGCCGGCGCCCGCCTGCCCCGGCACGATTCCCGGCGTCGCCGGCTTGCCAATACCGAGCAGACCGCCGAGTCCGACGCCCTCCCCCTTCACCGCGGCGTTGAGCCCGGCGAGCGCGAGGCGCTTGCCGAACCACAGCTTGAGCGGATTGAGGTTGTAGGCGGTCACCGGCGCCGAGAGCGGGCCCCGGATGGTGCCGGGGATCGCCGGCGCGTCGGCATGGCTGCCGAGCCGCAGCACCGCATCGATATCGGCGGTCCAGGCGGCGAGATCGACCGCGCCGGTCGCGGTGGCGCTGCCGCCGTCCAGGTCGGTGACGACGCGCTCGATGGCAAAGCGGCCGCCGCGGCCCTGCATCTCGACCGACAGCTTGCGGTACGGCGTCTGCCCGCCCTTCAGCGCGGTGCCGGCGAACTGCACGAAGGCGTTGACCGTCCGCAGGTCGTCGAGCTGGCGGTTGAGCGCGTCGAGGTCGACCTTGTCGATGATGCCATTGTCCGCCGAGAAGCGCACCGGCCCGGACAGACTGTCGATCATCTCGTGCTGCGAGCGGCCGCGCATCGCGAACTGACCGCTGAGGTTGATCGTGCCGGTGGCGGGGGTGCTCGCCATCGTCGCCTGCAGCAGCGGCGCCATCGGCACGCCGTCGAGCGCGACGCGCAGCGTACCGGCCGGCACCCCGGCGGCGTTGAGCGCACCGGCCATCGCCAGCTTGCCGCCGAACAGCTCGCCCTCCAACGTGTCGAGCGTGACCCGCCGCCCATCGCCGGCAAGCACCAGCGTCGGCGCGCCGAGAACATAGGCGCCGTAGGTGATGCGGTCGGCGGTGAAGGTCAGCTTGCCGGCGAGATTGTCGAGGAAGGCGAAGTCCAGCGGCTCCCGCGACCAGCGCGCGTCGGGATCGCGCGCCGCTGCCGCGGCGCCGGTCGCCGAACGGCCCCATAATTTGTCGAGCGGCACCTCGCCGGCGCGCAGCACCGCGGTCACCACCGGTCGCGCGCCGGCGGTGTTGACCACCGCGTTGCCCGCCAGCTTCATCGGGCCGATGGTACCCGCAATGTTGGAGAGCGTCGCGCGGTCGCCCGCGCCGCTGGCGCGCAAGGTCAGCGCCAGCGGGCCGATGCGCTGCGGCTGGCCGAGCACGCGGGCGGCCTCGGCGGCCTCGGCCTCGACGTCGATACGGTATGTGAGCTCTGGCTCGGTTTTGATCCAGCCGTCGATTCCGACCGCCGCGCCGGCATAATCGACCGTGCCGTTGACCGTCATCTGGCGCAGCGGCCCGCGGATCGCCACCGAGCCGCGCGTGTCGGCGCCCGAGAGCGAAACGGCGAGGTCGGTGTCGATGTCGCCCGACAGATCGGCGATCGTGCCGCTGCCCTGCACCGCGAAGCCGAAGGCGTCGCGCGCGCTGGCGCGGGTCAGCGTGACCTTGTCGCCCTCATAGACTCCCTGCCCGCGCACGTCGCCGAACGCCCGGCCTTCGTTGAGCAGCTGCTTGGTCGCGACATTGAAGCGGACTGTCTTCCCGGCCTCGCCGTCCTTCGCCGGGATGGTGCTGTCGCCGCGCAGCCGGTCGAAGTTGATGCGATCGGCCACAACCTTCACATCGCTGGGCTGCCCGTCGGCGAGCGGGTAGCGCGCGGTCGCCACATAGGCGCTGCCGTCGAAACGGCCGCGCGCGTTGCTCAGCGTCACGACGTCCTGCGCCATCGTCATCGGCCCGGCGAGCGTCAGCGCCGGCAGGCCGGCGGGCGCGCCGATCTCGAACGCCGCAAGCGTTGCGCTCGGGCGCGGCAGCTCGGCGGAGAGCGTGCCGCGCACGCGCAGCCCGCGCTTTTCGGGGGTGTCGATCGTCCCGGCGAAGATGGCGCGCCCCCCGGCCGGCAAGGCGACCGCGGTGCGGCCGACGGTCACGATGCGGTCGGCGAGCTTCAGCGGCGCGACGACGCTGCCGAGCGGCGCGCGGCCGTAGCTGAGCTTGCCGATGCTCAGCAGCAGGTCGGCGGCATAGCCCTCGGGGATGGCGAAAGGTTCGCGGTCGGTTTCGCTGTCGGGGCTCGCCCAGCGCGCCGCGTCGAGCGCTTCGAAGGCGAGCCGGCCGCTGATCGCCGTCGCGTCGGCGAAGCGCAGGACGACATCGCCGCCGAGCTTGCTGCCGCCGACGCTGCCCGACAGCGCCGCGAGCCGCATCGCCTCGGTGGTGCCCGACAGCCGCGCCGTGAGCGCGAGCGGCGCGGCCATCGCCGGCGACGGCTCGCCGCTGCCCGGATCGTCGCTGAACTTGCCGAGCAAGCCATCGAGCGTCGGCGCCGTCACCGTCAGCGTGCCGGCGACGGCCTGGGGTGCATCGGCGGCGACCTCGGGCAGCCGGCCGGCGAAGACGATCCGTCCGGCGTCGTCGATATCGGCGTCGACCTTGAGGCCGCCGCCCCGCGCGTAATCGGCCTTCAGCCGGATCGGCAGCCTGTTCCAGACCAGCCGGCCGTCGATGCCGTAGGGGCCGTCGAGGCTCGGGACCGACAGCGTCGCATCGATATCGTCGAAGCGCAGTTCGGAGCCGGTGGCGGCGCGCTTGATCAGCGTGCCGTTCTCGATGCGGAAGTCGGCGATCTGGATCGACGTCGAGGATTTCGCATCCGCTTCGTCGGGGCGCGACCAGTTGTTGCTGCCGTCGGCATAGGAGACCATCCGCACGACGGGCGTCTTCAGCGCGATGTGATCGACCTCGACGCGCTTGCCGAACAGCGGCCAGAAGGCGACCGCGGCGGACAATTGCTCGGCGCGGATCAGCGGCTGGCGTTCGGCGCCGAAGCCGGTGATCGCCACCTCGTCGACGACCAGCGCCGGACGCGGCAGCAGCGTGAAGCGCAGCTCGCCGCCGACTTCCACGTCATAGCCGGTGGCGTTCTCCACCGCCGCGATCATCTGCGGCTCGAAGAAGCGCCAGTCGATGAAATAGGGCACCGCCGCCACCGTCGCGGCGAGGCCCGCCACCACGCCGGCGCCGATAAGGACTCGTCGATTGGCCATGCGGCTCACTCTCCAGCAGCGGTCATCATCGTTCGCAGCCGCTGTCGCCGGCGTGAACCGATACCTACCCCGGATAACGCTCGAAGGCGGGCATCTCATTCAGCTCCGTCATCCAGCCCAGCCGCTCGGCGGTCTGGATCTGCGCGCCGGGCGCGTGCTGCTCGGGGTTGTCGAGCGTCGACGACTGGATATCGACGATCCCGGGCAGGAAGGCGTCGTTGCGATAGAAGAGGCCGGTGCCACAGGTCCCGCAGAAGCTGCGCCGGCCATGCTCCGACGAGGCATAGGTGATCGGCGTGCCCTGCACGCGCACCTGTTCCTCCTTGAAGGCCATCCAGCCGACCGCGGGCGCGCCGGCGCAGCGGCGGCAGTCGCCGCAGTGGCAGAGCGCGTGATGCTCGGGATTGCCCTCCGCTTCGTAGCTGATCGCGCCGCAGTGACAGTGTCCGCTAAGCATGATGATCGACCTTTCCGCGCTTGCCGTGTCAACATCTGTTCCCTAACTGTTCGTGCGTGAGCGTTCCAGCCCCCAATCCCGAACCCGGCTATCTGCGTGGCCTCAACGCGCCGCAGCGCGAGGCCGTCCTTACCACCGAAGGGCCGGTGCTGGTGCTCGCGGGTGCGGGCACCGGCAAGACCAGCGCGCTGACCGCGCGCCTCACCCACCTCGTCGCGACGCGCAAGGCGTGGCCGAGCGAGATCCTTGCCGTCACCTTCACCAACAAGGCGGCGCGCGAGATGCAGCACCGCGTCGGCCAGATGATCGGCGACGCGGTCGAGGGCATGCAGTTCCTCGGTACCTTCCATTCGGTCGCGGCGCGGATGCTGCGCCGTCATGCCGAGCTCGTCGGGCTGAAGTCGAACTTCACCATCCTCGACACTGACGACCAGCTGCGGCTGTTGAAGCAGCTCATCCTCGCCGCCGAGATCGACGAGAAGCGCTGGCCGCCGCGGCTGCTCGCCTCGCTGATCGACAAGTGGAAGAACCGCGGCTGGACCCCCGAGAAACTGCCCGGCGACGAGACGTTCGGCTATGCCGACGGACGCGGGCAGGAGATGTACGCCGCCTATCAGGCGCGGCTGCGCGCGCTCAACGCCTGCGACTTCGGCGACCTGCTGCTGCACATGCTGACGATCTTCATGGCGCACGCCGACGTGCTTCAGCTCTATCAGCAGCGCTTCAAATATATCCTCGTCGACGAATATCAGGACACCAACGTCAGCCAATATCTCTGGCTGCGGCTGCTGGCGCAGGAGCGTCGCAACATCTGCTGCGTCGGCGACGACGACCAGTCGATCTATTCGTGGCGCGGCGCCGAGGTTGCCAACATCCTGCGCTTCGAGCAGGATTTTCCCGGCGCCAGGGTGATCCGGCTCGAGCAGAACTACCGCTCGACCGGCAACATCCTCGGTGCCGCCGGCGGCGTCATCGCCCGCAACAGCGGCCGGCTCGGCAAGACCTTGTGGACCGAGGCCGAGGGCGGCGAGAAGGTCAGCGTGCTCGGCGTGTGGGACGGCCCCGAGGAAGCGCGCTGGATCGGCGACGAGATCGAAAAGCTGCAGCGGCAGGGCGGATCGCTCAACGACGTCGCCATCCTGGTGCGCGCGCAGTTCCAGACGCGCGAGTTCGAGGACCGCTTCATCTCGATCGGCCTGCCCTACAAGATCGTCGGCGGCTTCCGCTTCTACGAGCGGCAGGAGATTCGCGACGCGCTCGCCTATCTGCGTATCGTCGCGCAGCCGTCGGACGACCTCGCCTTCGAGCGCATCGCCAACACCCCGAAGCGCGGCCTCGGCGACAAGAGCCTGCAGCGGCTGCACAGCTTCGCGCGGTCGCAGGGGATCGCGCTGACCTCAGCGGCGATGGCGCTGGTCGAGACCGACGAGCTGCCCGGCGCGGCACGGCGCGCGCTCGGCGGACTGGTGCACGACATCGCACGCTGGCGCGGTCAGCTCGCCGAGCTGCCGCATGCCGAGCTGGCGCGGCTGATCCTCGAGGAATCGGGCTACACCGCGATGTGGCAGGCCGACCGCTCGGCCGAGGCCGCCGGCCGTCTCGAGAACCTCCAGGAGCTGACGCGCGCGATGGAGGAGTTCGAGAACATGGCGAGCTTCCTCGACCATGTCGCGCTGGTGATGGAGAATGAGCAGTCGGACGCCACCGAGAAGGTGACGATCATGACCTTGCACGCCGCCAAGGGCCTCGAGTTCGACACCGTCTTCCTCGTCGGCTGGGAGGAAGGCGTGTTCCCGAGCCAGCGCTCGCTCGACGAGGGCGGCAACGCCAGCCTCGAGGAGGAACGCCGCCTCGCCTATGTCGGCATCACCCGCGCCAAGCGGAAGGCGTATGTCCTCCACGCCGCGAACCGCCGCATCTACGGCCAGTGGACGTCGTCGATCCCGTCGCGCTTCGTCGCCGAGCTGCCCAACGAGCATGTCGACGTCGATACGACGATGAGCGGCGGCGCCAGCCTGTGGCGCGCCGCGCTCTCCGATCGCGAGAGCTTCTTCGACGTCGGCCGCGGCACCGGGCGCGGACCGGGCTGGAACCGCGCGGTGGCGTCGGGCGGCATCCCCAAGACGCGCGGACCGCTGATCGAGGCGCGCGCCAGCGCGGTCAGCCTCGGCACGCCGGGGCGCAGCGACGTCAAGCTCGGCCAGCGCGTGTTCCACAGCAAGTTCGGCTACGGCGCGATCACGGCAATCGAGGGCAACAAGCTCGAGATCGACTTCGAGAAGGCGGGGCAGAAGCGGGTGCTCGACAGCTTCATCGAGGTCGTGGCGTCGACCTAAACCCCCATCGTCATCCCCGCTTTCACGGGGGATGACGATGCTAGGTTGAGCGTGGTAGCGGCACGCCATGACCGACACCTGGAAGATCACCCTCCCCTGCACGCGCGAAGAAGGCGAGGACCTCGCCGGCGAGGTCCGGCTCGCGTCGGGGCGCGAACCGCCGGTGATCGCCACCGAGGAGGCCGACGAGACCGATCCCGAGCGCTGGGTGCTGACGGCTTACGTCGAGGACGAGCCCGACGCCGTGCTGATCGCCGACCTGCTGGCGCTGGCGCCGAGCGCCGCGCCGCGCGACATGATCATCGAGCGGCTGGCGGCGCAGGACTGGCTGACGATGAGCCAGGCGGGGCTGGAGCCGATCACCGCCGGGCGTTTCCACGTCTATACCGCGGCGCATGCGCATACGCTGCAGCCGAGCCAAATCGGCATCCGCATCGAGGCGGGCCAGGCGTTCGGCACCGGCCAGCATGCGACGACGGCGGGGTGCCTGACGATCCTCGACCGGCTGGCGGACGAGGGGCGCGATTTCACCGACGTCCTCGATCTCGGCACCGGCAGCGGCATCCTCGCGCTCGGCATCGTCAAGCGCTGGCCGCGGGCGCGGGTGATCGGCAGCGACATCGACCCGGTGTCGGTCGAGGTGGCGATCGCGAACGTCGCGGTGAACGGCGAGCGCATCGGCGAGGGCGCCGGCGCGATCGAGATGGTCGCGGCGGACGGGCTCGACCATCGACGGCTGCAGGCGCGGGCGCCCTATGATCTGGTGGCGGCGAACATCCTGGCGGGGCCGCTGGTGGCGCTGGCCGCGGATGTCGCCTCGGTCATGGCGCCCGGCGGCATATTATTGCTCGCCGGGCTGCTCAACGACCAGGCTGCCGACGTGATCGGCGCCTATGAGGCGGCGGGATGCCGCCTCGTCGACAGACATGTCGTCGGCGACTGGCCGACGCTCATGCTGGTACGCGTACGCGACTGACCTGTTACGGACGCCAGGCGTGGAAGAGCGGCGTCTGCGCGTCGCTGCCGAACACCGACAGGCTGCGGCGCGGGCTGCGGACGATGCGCAGCGCACCTTCCTCGCGGCGCGGCGCGACGAAGCTGTCGCGGGCAATCTCGGTCTGGGTGAATGCGGCGGGAGTCATGTCCGTTTTCTTTCCTTCTTGCCGGTTTCTTTACCGTTCCGGCGAGCAAGATATAGGTGAAACGAACCTGAACGAGCAGCCACTGCGGCGGCGCATCAGCCATGCACCCAGCGCATACATCCAAATTTATGCTTGTTTCGTAAGCCGACTATTGCGCGCGGGCGACGATATCGAGCCAGGCCGCTTCGTCGATCACCGTAACGCCAAGCGATGCCGCCTTGGTTAGTTTCGAGCCAGCTCCCGGACCAGCTATAACCAGATCGGTTTTGGCTGACACCGATCCGGCGACCTTGGCGCCGAGCCGCTCGGCCTGCGCCTTGGCCTCGTCGCGGCTCACCGTTTCCAGGCTCCCGGTGAAGACGAGCGTCTTGCCCGACACCTCCGACGCCTGCGTCTCGAAGATGAGCTCGGCGGGCTCCACGCCCTGTGCGCGCAGGTCGGCCAGCACTTCCTGATTGTGCGGCTCGGCCCAGAAGTCGACCAGCGCGCTCGCCACCTCGGGACCGATGCCGGGCACCGCGATCAGCGCGGCGAGCGCCGCCGCCACGCGCCGGGCGTGCTTCTCCTCGGTTTCGCCGAGCGCCGGCTCGGCGGCCAGCCGGTCGCGCTCGGCCACCGCTTCATCGAGCTTCGTCGCCAGCGCGTCCCAGCTTCGGTAGGCGCGCGCCAGGTCGCGCGCGGTGATCTCGCCGACGTGGCGGATGCCGAGCGCGAACAGGAAGCGGTCGAGCGGCGGCCGGCGCTTGGCGTCGATCGCCGCGATCAGATTGTTCGCCGAGACCTCTGCCCAGCGCTCGCGCGCCGCGAGTTGTTCGGCGGTCAGCCGGAAGATGTCGGCGGGCGAATGCAGCAGCCCGTCCTGGAAGAAGCTCTCGATATGGGTGATGCCGAGCCCCTCGATGTCGAGCGCGTGGCGCGACACGAAATGGCGCAGCCGCTCGACGCGCTGCGCGGCGCAGATCAGCCCGCCGGTGCAGCGATAGTCGACCTCGCCGGCCTCGCGCTCGGCGGCCGAGCCGCAGATCGGGCAGGTCTGCGGGAAGACATAGGGGTCGCGCGGTTCGTCGCGGGTGAGATTCTCGACGATCTGCGGAATGACGTCGCCGGCGCGCTGCAGCACCACCCGGTCGCCCGGGCGCACCCCCAGCCGCTCGATCTCGTCGGCATTGTGCAGCGTCGCGTTGGTGACGACGACGCCGCCGACGGTGACGGGCTCGAGCCGCGCCACCGGCGTCAGCTTGCCGGTACGCCCGACCTGGATGTCGATGGCATTGAGCGTGGTCTGCGCCCGCTCGGCGGGGAATTTATGCGCGATCGCCCAGCGCGGCGCGCGTCCGACCTGGCCAAGGCGCTGCTGCCAGTCGATCCGGTCGACCTTGTAGACGACGCCGTCGATATCGAACGGCAGGTCGGCGCGGAGCCGCTCGATCTCGGCATAGTGGATCAGCGCCTCATCGACCCCCGACGTCCGGATCAACAGCTCGCTCACCGGCACGCCCCAGCTGCCGATCGCCTCCATCACGCCGAGCTGCGTATCGGCGGGCAGCTCGGAGACCTCGCCCCAGCCATGCGCGAGGAAGCGCAGCGGCCGCGATCGGGTGATCTCCGGGTCCTTCTGGCGCAGCGAGCCGGCAGCGGCGTTGCGCGGGTTGGCGAACACCCGCTCGCCCGCCAGCCGTTCGTTGAGCGCGGCGAAATCGGCCTTGGTCATGTAGACCTCGCCGCGGATCTCGAAGACGACGGGCGGCGTACCCGCGAGTTGCTGCGGCACGTCGGGCATCGTCGCCACATTGGCGGTGACGTCCTCGCCGGTCGCGCCGTCGCCGCGCGTCGCCGCGCGCACCAGCCGGCCGTCCTCGTAGCGCAGCGAGCAGGACAGGCCGTCGATCTTGGGCTCGGCGGTCAGCGCCACCTCGACCTCGGCGCCGAGGCTGAGGAAGCGCCGCACGCGGCCGACGAAATCCCGCGCGTCCTCGGCCGAGAAGGCGTTGTCGAGGCTGAGCATCGGCCGGGCGTGCGCCACCTTGGCGAGATGGCTCGCCGGCGCCGCCCCGACCTTCTCCGATGGCGAATCGGCGCGCTTCAGCTGCGGGAAGCGCGCCTCGATCGCGCTGTTGCGCCGAACCAGCGCGTCATAGGCGGCGTCGGAGATCGTCGGCGCGTCATGCTGGTGATAGGCGCGCCCGTGCGTCTCGATCTCGGCGGCGAGCTGCGCCAGCTCCGCCGCGGCCTCGGCCTCGGTCAGCTGCTCGACGCGCTTCACAGCAGGCGGCTTCCGAGCAGCCGCGACGCCTGCGCGCGCGCTTCCTCGGTGACCGTCGCGCCCGAGAGCATGCGCGCGATCTCCTCGCGGCGCTCGGCGTCGTCGAGCGGCCGGACGTCGGTGCGCGTGACGTTGCCGGCGCTCGACTTGGCGATGCGCCACTGATGGTCGCCGCGCGCCGCGACCTGCGGGCTGTGGGTGACGACGAGCACCTGCGTGCCGGCCGACAGCCGCGCCAGCCGCTCGCCGATCGCGCTGGCCACCGCGCCGCCGACGCCGCGGTCGATCTCGTCGAAGATCATCGTGCCGGCGGTCTTGGTCTCGGCGAGCGCGACCTTCAGCGCGAGGATGAAGCGCGACAGCTCGCCGCCGCTCGCGATCTTGACCAGCGGCGCGAAGGGCGCGCCCGGGTTGGTCGAGATTTCGAACTCGACGCGGTCGGCGCCCGAGGGCGACCATTGGGCTTCGCCGAGCGGCTCGACGATGGTGCGGAAGCGGGCGGCATCGAGCTTCAGGGGCGCCAGTTCGCCCGCCACGGCCTTGTCTAGCTGCGCGGCCGCTTTCGCGCGCTCGCCCGAAAGCTTCTCCGCCGCCGCCACGAAACGCGCGCGCGCAGCCTTCACCTCGGCGGCAAGCTTCTCCACCCGCCCCTCGCCCGCGTCGATCGCCTCGGCGCGCGCGGTCAGCTCGGCGGCGAGATCGGCGAGCGCATCGGCCTCGACGCGGTGCTTGCGCGCCAGCGCGCGCAATTCGAACAGGCGGGTCTCGACCGACTCCAGTCGCGCCGGCTCATAGGCCATCGCCTCATTCGCCGCGGCGATCCTGTCCTCGACCTCGCCCGCCTCCGACAGCGTGCGGTCGAGCGCCGCCAGCGCCTCGGCGAGCAGCTCATGCTCGGGCGCCAGCCGCTCGAGCCGGCGCGCCGCCTGCCGCAGCTGCGACAGCCCGCCGTCGGCGCCGTCGAGCAGCGCCGTGACCGCCGACAAATCCTGCGCCAGCCGTTCGCCCTTCATCATCGCCGCGCGCGCCTCGGCGAGCTCGGCCTCCTCGCCCGGCAGCGGCTTGAGCGCGCTGAGCTCGCCGACGGCGTGGTCGAGCCATTCGCGGTCACGCAGGCCGGCGTCGAGCGTCTCGCGCGCGCTCTCGAGCGCCGTCTCGGCCTCGCGCCAGGCGGCATAGGCCTGCGTCACGGTCTGCGTGTCGAGCCGGCCGAACATGTCGAGCAGCGCGCGGTGGCCGCGCGCGTTGAGCAGCCCGCGATCATCCTGCTGGCCATGGATCTCGACGAGCGTCGCGCCGACGTCGCGCAGCAGCGCGGCGCTGACCGGCTGGTCGTTGATATAGCCGCGGCTGCCGCCGTCCGCCCTCACCTGGCGACGCAGGATGAGCAGCTCCTCGGCATCGAGATCATTGTCGGCCAGCAGGCGCCGCGCCGCATGGTCGGGCCCGATCTCGAAGCTGGCGGTGACGCTGGCCTGCGCCGCGCCGTTGCGGACCAGCGCGGCGTCCGAGCGCGCACCGAGCGCGAGGCCGAGGCTGTCGAGCAGGATCGACTTGCCGGCGCCGGTCTCGCCGGTCAGCACGCCGAGCCCGGCGCCGAATTCGAGCGTCAGCGCCTCGATCAGCACGACGTCGCGGATGGTGAGCGAGCTGAGCACGCGGCCGGCGGCCGCTCAGGCGGCGTGCTTCTGCACGAGCCGATACGCGCGCTCGTACCATTTCGAGCCCGGATAATTATAGCCGAGCACCGCAGCGGCTTTCTTCGCCTCCTCGGGGATGCCGAGCGCGAGATAGGTTTCGACCAGCCGCTCGAGCGCCTCGGGCACGTGCGTGGTCGTGTCGTATTTTTCGATGACGGTGCGGAAGCGGCCGACCGCCGCGAGATACTGGCCCTGGCTCTGGTACCAGCGGCCGGTCTCCATCTCCTTGCCGGCGAGATGGTCGCGGGCGAGGTCGATCTTCAGCCGGGCATCCGAGGCATAGTCGGTATTGGGATAACGGCGCACCAGTTCGGTCAGCGCGTCGAGCGCCTGCTGCGTCACCTTCTGGTCGCGCTCGACGCCGATGATCTGCTCATAATAGCTGAGCGCGATCAGATAATAGGCGTAGGGCGCATCCTTGTTGCCCGGATGCAGCGACAGGAAGCGCTGCGCGGCGAGCGTCGCCTGCTGGTAGTCGCGCGCCATATAGTAACTGAAGGCGCTCATCAGCTGCGCGCGGCGCGCCCAGATCGAATAGGGATGCTGGCGCTCGACTTCGTCGAAGATCAGCGCGGCATCCTTGTAGCGCCGCTTGTCGAGCGTATCCTTGCCGAAATTATAGATCGTCTCGACGTCGCGCGCGACGTAGGACTGGTCGGCGCGGGTGGCACGGTCGGTCTTGGCACAGCCCGTCACGCCGACGGCGGCAACGGCGAGCAAGACGGCGGCGGCGCGAGGCAAGCGGGACTGGATCATGCGCCCTCTTTAGCGGGCGCATGCCGGGCCGCCAAGCGCGGTGACGCCGCGACCTGGCGCCGCTATGGTCGCGCCCATGCTTCGCGTCCTGACGCTCTCCACCCTCTACCCCAGCGCTGCCCGACCAGGGTTCGGCCTGTTCATCGAAGGCCAGACCTCGCGGCTAGCCGCGCGCGCCGACGTCGACCTGCGCGTGATCGCGCCGGTCGGGGTTCCCCCCTTCCCGCTTTCGCTGCGCAGCGGCCATGCGCCGCTGCGCCGGATTCCCGACGACGAGGTCTGGAACGGCGTGCGGACGCTACGACCGCGCTTTACCGCGATACCCCGCATCGGATGGCGGCTGAACCCCGAGCGGGTCGAACGCGCGGTGCTGCGCGCGATGGGCAAATTGCGGACCGAAGGCTTCATCCCCGACGTCATCGACGCCGAATTCTTCTTTCCCGACGGCGTGGCGGCGGCGCGGCTCGGCCGCCGCATCGGCATTCCGGTGTCGATCAAGGCGCGCGGCAGCGATATCCACTTCTGGGGCGGCAAGGCGAAGCCGCGCCGCCAGATGCTCGAAGCCGCTGCCGCCGCCGGAGGGGTGCTCGCGGTCTCCGAAGCGCTCAAGCGCGACATGGTCGCGCTCGGGATGCGCGGCGACCGGATCAGGGTCCATTACACCGGCGTCGATCTGGAACGCTTCCACATCCAGGACCGGCGCGCCGCCAAGGCGAGGCTCGGCGTGTCGGGCCCGCTCGTCGTCAGCATCGGCAATCTCGTCCGGCTGAAGGGCCACGAGATCGTCGCCGGCGCCGTCGGCAAGATCAAGGGAGTCACGCTGATCATTGCCGGTACCGGCGAGGACGAGGCATGGATCCGCCGCCAGGTGGCGAGCGTCGAGGAGCCGCAGCGCATCCGCTTCGTCGGCGCGGTGCCGCACGACGCGGTGCCGACGCTGCTCGCCGCCGCCGACGTGATGGCGCTCGCCTCGGAGCGCGAGGGCCTCGCCAACGCCTGGGTCGAGGCGCTGGCCTGCGGCACCCCGGTCATCGCCCCCGACATCGGCAGCATTCGCGAGGTGATCGACCGGCCCGACGCCGGACGCATCGTGTCGGAGCGGACCGCGGGGGCGTTCGCCGGCGCGATCAGCCGGCTGCTGGCGGGCGCGCCCGACCCGCAGGCGGCGCGCGCGGCGGCGGAACGCTTCGGCTGGGCGCGCAATACCGAGACGCTCCATGAGCATCTGTCGAAGGTCGCGGCCCGCCGCTGATCGCTCGGCTCCCCGGTTTCACAAATGGTTCATTCCGTACTATTCTCGCGAGGCCCCGGAGGGCAGCGAGGTACCGACATGAAAGCGCTATGGCTGGCCGCCCTGCCGATCTGCGTGTCGCTGTCCATCGACGGCGCCGCCGCCGAGCAGGCCACGGCGCCAGCGGCGGTGGCTGCGGAAGCCGCACCGGCGGTGGTTTGCAAGCGCTTCGCCGAGCCCGGAACGCTGATCAGGAAGCGCAAGATCTGCCTGACGCGCAGCGAGTGGGCCCGGCTTTCCGAGGCGGCGCAGCGCAACCTCGAGCAATTGCAGGTCAACAACCTCGGCGGCGCCGACGGCTGCAAGCCGGGCGCCCCCGGCTGCTGAAGCGGCGTCAGAGCGGCAGCAGCGCTGCCGCGACCAGCCGGCCTTCGTTGGCGAGCACGCCGTGCGTCCGCGCCGCCGCCCGCGAATCCATCAGCTCGATCGTCAGGCCGCGGCGGCGGAAGGCCTCCATCGCGTCCGCCGGCGGCCGCCGCAGCGTGGCGCCGGTTCCCAGCAGCACGACCTCGATCACCTCGTCGCCGAGCAGGTCGAGCGCGGTGCCGTCGACGTCGTCGAGCGACGCGGCCGGCCAGGCGAGGACGCGCGTGGGGGTGACGATCACCCCGCCGGGGAAATGCGCGCCCGAGACGCGGAAGCCGCCCGCGGCATAGCCCTGGATGACCGGCGCCGCGCCGCCCGGCGACTGGGGTTCAAAGCGGAGCGACACCGCGATCAGCGCGCCTTCTGCGGCTTGGCCGGCTCGACCGGCGCGAAGGTCTGACCGTTGACTCCGAGCGAGATCAGCAGCGACGACGACACGAAGATCGACGAATAGGTACCGACGGCGATGCCCAGCAGCATCGCCACCGCGAAGCCGAAGATCACGTCGGGTCCGAACAGGACGAGCGACCCGAGCGCGAGCGAGAGCGCGACGGTGGTCGCGACGGTGCGCGACAGCGTCTCGTTGACCGAAAGATCGATGAGCGGGCCGATATCCATCTGTCGGTATTTTCGCAGATTCTCGCGAATACGGTCGTCGACGACGATCTTGTCGTTGAGCGAATAGCCGATGATGGTCAGCACCGCGGCGACGATGTTGAGATCGAATTCGAGCTGGGTCAGCGCGAAGAAGCCGAGCGTCACGGTGACATCGTGGACGAGCGCGACGATCGTCGACACGCCGAAATGCCATTCGAACCGGAACCAGCTGAACAGCACGATCGCCGCCATCGACAGCCCGATCGCCCAGGCGCCGTCGCGCAACAGCTCCTCGGACACCTTGCCCGACACCGTTTCGACACGGGCGAACGAAACGTCGGGATGGTTGGCCCTTATGGCGTCCTGGACGCGCGCGACGGTCCGCTGCACCGCGATCTCGTCGCCGGGCGGCAGCGGCAGCCGGATGAGCACATTCTGCGGCCCGCCGAAGTTCTGGAGCGCCGAGCTGCCGTAGTTGAGGCCGTCGATCTGGCTGCGAAGCTCGTCGAGCGCCACCGGCTGCTCGAAGCGCGCGTCGATCATCAGGCCGCCGACGAAATCGACGCCGAGGTTCAGGCCGCGGGTCGCCAGCAGCGCGAGCGAGCCGAGCGTCAGGAGGATCGTCACGGCGAACGCCACCCAGCGCATCCGCACGAAGCCGATGTTGGTGTTGTCGGGAACGAGCTTCAACAACCGCATGTCAGGATACTCGCTGTTCGCGCAGGGGGGCGGCGGGCCGCATCAGATCACCAGCGTGGTCGGCCGCTTGCGCAGCCAGAAGGAGGCGAGCATCCGGGTGACGGTCACCGCGGTGAACACCGACGTGGCGATGCCGATCGACAGCACCACCGCGAAGCCCTTGATCGGGCCCGAGCCGAACCAGAACATCACGACCGCGACGATGATGTTCATGGTGTTGGCGTCCCAGATCGTCCGGCTCGCCTCCTTGAACCCCATTTCGATCGCGTTGGCGATGTTGCGGCCCTTGCGCTGCTCCTCGCGTATTCGTTCGTTGATCAGCACGTTGGCGTCGACGGCGGCGCCGATCGTCAGAACCATGCCGGCGACGCCCGGCAGCGTGAGAGTCGCGCCGGTCACACTCATGATGCCGAGGATCAGGAAGACGTTGAGGATCAGCGCGATGTTCGAATAGACGCCGAAGCGGCCGTAGGTGACCAGCATGAAGACGGCCACCGCAATGATCGAGACGATCGACGCGATGGTGCCCGCGCGGATCGAATCGGCGCCGAGGTCGGGACCGACGGTGCGTTCCTCGATGACCTTGAGCTCGACGGGCAGCTTGCCCGAGCGCAGCAGGATCGCAAGCTCGTTGGCGCTCTCGGTGGTGAAGCTGCCCTGGATGATCCCCGATCCGCCGAGGATCGGCTCGTTGATGTTGGGCGCCGAGATCACCTGGCCGTCGAGGACGATGGCGAAGGGCTTGCCGACATTCTCGGTCGTGGCGCGCGCGAAGCGCTTGCCGCCGGCGGAATCGAAGCGGAACGACACCACCGGGACGCCGTCCTGATAGGATGGCGAGGAATCGATCAGCTGATCGCCGGTGATGATCGCACGCCGCTGGACCGCGATGCGGTTGCCGCCTTCGAGATAGGGCAGCACTTCGCTGCCCTGCGGCGCCCGTCCCTGCGCGACGTCCGCCGGATCGGCATCGACATCGACGAGCTTGAACTCGAGACGCGCGGTCTTGCCGAGCAGCGCCTTGAGCGCTTCCGGATCCTGAAGCCCCGGCACCTGCACGACGATGCGGTCGCGGCCCTGGCGGATGATCGTTGGCTCACGCGTGCCGAGCTCGTCGATGCGGCGCCGAATGACTTCGACCGCCTGCTTCATCGCGTCGTCGATATGCTGCGCGAGCCCGGCCTGGGTGATGGTGAGGACGATGCGGTTGCCGTCGACGACCTCGACGTTGAGGTCGCGCTGGCCGGTGACGCCGATCGGCTGGCTGATCCCGCGCATCGCCTCGACGGTGCGGTCGACGTCGGCATTGTCGCGCACGAGGAAGGTCAGCCGGTCATCGCGCAACGACATGTCGCCGAACGAAATCCGGCCGCCGGCCGCGCTGCGCAGCTCCGAGCGGACGGTCTCCTCGAGCGTATCGAGCCGCAGCTTGCGCACGTCGGCGGTGTCCGCCTCGAGCAGGATGTGGCTGCCGCCGCGCAGATCGAGTCCCAGATTGATCTGCTTGTTCGGCAGGAAGCCGGGCAGCTGGGCGACGGTCGAGGCGGGCAGGAAGTTCGGAAGCGAGAGGATCACACCCAGCGCGAGGGTGATGATGACGCTCCAGATCTTCCAGCGCGGGAAATCGAGCATCGGCTATTTCGTCGAGTCGTTGGCGGCGATCGGCGCGCCGACGCTCGACAGGGTGCTCTTCACGACGCGGACCTTGACCGTCGGGGCGATCTCGACCTCGACCTCATTGTCCTGGACGCGCGTGACCTTGCCGATCAGCCCGCCCGAGGTGACGACGCTGTCGCCCTTCTTCACCGCGTCGATCATCGCGCGATGCTGCTTCATCCGCTTCTGCTGCGGGCGGATCATCAGGAAATAGAAGATGACGAAGATGAAAACGAGCGGCAGGAACTGCAGGAAAGCGGCCGTGCCGCTGCCGGGAGCCGTCGCCGTCTGGGCGTAGGCCGGGGAGATGAACATCGATGGTTGCCTTTGATCCGTTTGCCGGGCGATTTGGCGCGCGACTATACAAATGCAAGGCGCTCGCGCAATGACCGACCCGAACCGCGACATTTCGGACACGCTGGCGCGCATCGCCGATGCGCTCGACCGGCTGGCGCCCGCCCCCGCGCCGCCCGCCGATCCGGCGCGCGGCGACGCGTTCATCTGGTCGGGCACCGCGCTGCGCGCCGTCGCCGCGCCGAAGGCCCAGCCGCTCGACCGGTTGCTCGGCATCGACTCGCAGAAGGCGGCGGTGCGCGCCAACAGCGAACGCCATGCCCGCGGCCTGCCCGCGCACGACATCCTGCTGTGGGGATCGCGCGGCATGGGCAAGAGCGCGCTGGTGAAGTCGGTCCACCGCGCCCTGCCGGGCCTCGGCCTCGTCGAGATCGCGCGCGACGACGTCACCACGCTGCCGCTGCTGTTCCGGACGCTCGGCGCGGTCGACCGCCGGTTCATCCTGTTCATCGACGACCTCAGCTTCGAGGCCGACGAGACCGAATATAAGGCGCTGCGCTCGGTGCTCGAAGGCGGCGTCGAGGCGCGGCCCGACAATCTCCGGCTCTACGTCACCTCGAACCGCCGCCACCTCATCCCGCGCGACATCGCCGAGAACGAGGCCGCCACCGCGATCAACCCGCGCGACGTGATCGACGACCGGCTGGCGCTGTCCGACCGCTTCGGCCTGAGCCTGGGCTTCCACGCCTGCGACCAGCCGACCTATCTGGCGATCGTCGCCGGCTATGCGGCGGCGTTCGGATTGCCGTTCGACGAAGGCGATGCGCTGGCGTGGCAGGTCGGGCGCGGCAGCCGCTCGGGCCGCGTCGCCTGGCAATATGTGCAGGAGCTGGCGGGACGCGAGGGCAGGAAGCTGCCTTAGCCGCTCTCCCCGGCGGAAATAGGCCGTCTACCGTGCGCCCATCGTCATCAGCGCCGCGGCGACCTCGATCGCGTCCCACAGATTGCCGAGCCGCAGATTCTCGTCCTCGGCATGCTGGTTGTTGTCGTGGTTGGCGAGCGCCAGCGTGACGCTCGGCGCGGCGAGCTGCTCGCGCAGCACATAGAGCGGCAGGCTGCCGCCGAGCGACGGCAGGATCACCGCGCCGGGCTGCACGGTCCGCACCGCGGCGGTCACGTCGCGTGCCAGCGCATGATCGAGCGGCGTGCGCTCGGCATTGTAGCCGCCCTGCTTGACGATCTTCGCGACCCATTTGTGCTGGCGCCGCTGGTCGGGGGTCGGATCCTGGTCGGTGACGAAGAAGCCCTGCTGGCGGACATGCGCGACCAGCTTGTCGAACTGGCGCTGATGGTCGTTGCCGGCCACGAGGCGCATGTCGACCGTCGCCGTGGCGGTCGACGGAATGACGTTGCGCGCCTTGTCGAGCACGTCGGCGCTCCGCAGCCCGTCGATGTTGAGCGACGGTTCGTGCGTCGTCTCGATCAGCGGACGTCCGCCGCCCTCGGTCCAGCCGAGGCCGAGATCGGCCTTGAGCGCGGCGTCGCCGTTCGGCACGGCGGCGATCGCGGCGCGCTCGGCGGCGGTCAGCGGGGTGACGTCGTCGTAGAAGCCGGCGACGGTCACGCGGCCGTCGGCATCCTTCATCGATCCGAGCAGCTTGGCCAGCAGCATCGCCGGGTTGGGTGCCCAATTGCCATAGTGGCCGCTGTGGAGCGGCCGCAGCGGCCCGTAGACGGTGATGTCGGCGGACAGCACGCCGCGCACCCCGAGCACCACCTGCTTGGCGCCGGTCTGATGCGCGGGGCCGTCGAAGATCACCCAGCCGTCCGACTGGAGCAGCGACCGGTGGCGTTTCAGGATGTCGGCGAGGTTCGGCGATCCCGCCTCCTCCTCGCCCTCGAGGAAGATCTTCAGGTTGAACGCCGGGCTCTTGCCTTCCGCCCGCAGCGCATCGACCGCCAGCAGGATCGCCATGACTCCGGCCTTGTCGTCCGATGCCGAGCGGCCGTAGAGCCGCCACGCCGGGTCGATCGCCGCGCCGGGGCCGGGCAAGGGAATGATCCTGCCGCCCCGGTCGAGGCGGTCGGTGAGCAGCCGGGGTTCGAACGGCGGCGTCGACTTCCAGTCCTCGGGCGTCACCGGCTGCCCGTCGTAATGCGCATAGAGGACGAGCGTCCGCGTCGCGCCGGGCACCTGCCATTCGCCATAGACCGCCGGCGGCACGCGCGCATCGGCGCCTTCGAGCAGGCGCGGCGCGAGGCCCCTCGCCGTCATCATCTCGACCAGCCGGGCGGCGTTGCGGCGGATGTTGACGGTGTCCGACGCGACGTTGGGAATGGCGAGCAGCTCGACATAGTCGGCGAGGATTCGCGCGCGGTTGGCCGCCACCCAGTCCGCCGGCGCCGCTTCCACCGGCGTCGCGAGCGCGCCCGCCATCGCCATTGCCGCCGCGATCAATCGCCCGCGCATCGCACGTCCTTCCGCTGATTCGCCCTCAGGCGTAGCGGCGCGTCGCCGTCAGAGCCAGCGCTTCCACCGCACATAGGCGGCCGCGACCAGCAGCGCGACGCCCTGCGCGATCACGATGCCATAGAAACCGCGGTCGGCGCTGTCGAGAATCCCGGCCTGGAAGTTCATGCCGAAGATGCCGGCGACCGCCGCGCACAGCCCGATGACCACCGTCAGGAAGGTCAGCGCCTTCACCAGTTCGTTGGTGTCGAGCGTGGTGCGCGAGGTGAACAGTTCGAAGCTGCCGACGACGAGATCGTGCAGATTCTCGACTTCGTCGATGGCGCGCTCGTAGCGCGCGACCAGCGCGATGTAGTGCGACGCCGCCGGGCTGTCGGCGACGAGCAGGAAGTCGGGCCGGGCCAGGCCATAGAAGATGCGGCGCTGGCTGGCGAGCAGCGTCCGCAGCCGCGAGACCTGCCGCTTGAGCGTGGTCATGCGGCCGAGCGCCATGCGGCCGTTCGGGCGCAGCAGCACCGTGTCCTCGAGATGGTCGACCTGATGCTCGAGATCGGTGACGGCGTCGAAATAGCTTTCGAGATGCCAGTCGAGCAGCGACGCCGCGAGCGCCGGCGCCGACATCGCGCCGAGCAGCGTCTCGGCCTTGTCCTGCGCGCGGTAGGCGTCGAGGAACTTCACCTCGCCGTCGTGAAGCGTGACGATCCAGCGGTCGCCGACGATGACGTCGAGCCTGACGGCACCGACGCCGTAGCGCCGCTTGCCGCCGCCGTCGCCGCGCGCACCGACCTTGCCGGGCTTCGGGTCGGCATAGAGCGTGAACTGGAAATAGCGCCCGTAATTGTCCAGCCGGGGCCGCACATGTTCGCGCTGCAGCCGCGGCAGGCTGGCGGGGTCGAGACCGAGCAGGCCGGCGACGGTATCGAGGCTCTCGCCCTTCGAGCGGTCGACGTTGACCCACAGCAGGCTGTTGCGGCCCAGCCGGCGGATCGCGACGTCGGCGAGGTCGACTTCGCGGTCGCGGCCGCGGGCGTCGTAGAGGAAGGCGGTCGCCATCGGCGGTCAGTCGCCGGCCGTCAGCGGATCGATCGCCGCCCAGCGATGCGCCATGTAGCGGGCGAAGACGCGCACATAGCCGTCCCATTCGCGCCGCAGCGCGACGTAGCGATCGGCGCCGGCCTCGACATCGGGCGCCACCACGATCCCGGCGGCAACGAAGCAGCGATGCGCGTCGGCATAGCGGCGGCGCCACGCCTGAACATGCGGATGCCCGACCTCCTCGGCGACGGCGCGCGCCGGCAGCACGTCGCGCGCGGTCTCGCGCACCAGCTGCAGGCCGCCGTGCCAGAACAGTTCGACCGCCCCCGATGCGACGAAATCGCCATAGTCTTCCGGGTCGAGCGCCGCGCGGACGAGCGAGGCGGCATCGAGCGTCAGCAGCGCGCTGCGCGCGGTCGCATAGCTGGTTTCGGGCCGGCGGAAATAATGCACCGCGGGAAAGCTGTGGTGCGACTGCAGCAGATGGAGGAGCTCCCGACCCATCATCGCGAACTGGTCCTTCACCGCGCGGATGTCCGGCCCGGCCGACAGGCGGACGATCATCTCGGCGGCGTCGCCGCGCCCGCCGCTCGCGAAGTCGAGCTCGATCGCGAAGGCGTTGCGGCGGATCAGCGCGCTGTAGATCGACAGCAGATAGGTCAGCCCCAGCGTCACCACCGACAGCCCGAGGATCGACTGCGCGACGGCGAGCAGGCGGAAGCCCGTCGTCGCCGGCACCAGATCGCCGAAGCCGAGCGTGGTGAGGCACGCGCCGCTGAAATACAGCGCCGCGAGGAAGCCCTGCGGCGTCTCGCCGATGTCGGTGATCTCGACGATCTGAGTGCCCATCGCGGGCCAGTAGATCAGCGCGAAGCCGAGCGTGAGCAGCGCGACCCACAGCGCCATCGTCGCGGCGAGGATCAGCGGCCCGACATAGCTGAGGACCGCATCCTGCCGCTTGCCCAGCCGGGCGGCGACGAAGCGGCAGGTCAGCCATATCAGCCGGTTGAAGCGCGGCGAAAAGATCCCGGCGTCCGCCCGTGCGTGAAGAACGGTCAGGAACACGTCGGCCAGCGCGAGGACGACGAGCGCGGCGCCGAGGAGCTGGACGATCAGCCCCCCGTCAGCCATGCCCTGATCGAATCGTCATTCATTCCGCGCACAGTAACGCGGACGGAACAACGATGTTCACCCGATCAGGCGGCGCGCGCCTTGACGATCTTGCCCGGGCTGCGCGGCGGCTCGCCCTTGGGGAGCGCGTCGACATGCTCCATGCCCGACGTCACCTCGCCCCACACGGTGTACTGGCGGTCGAGGAAGTTCGAATCCTCGAGGCAGATGAAGAACTGGCTGTTCGCCGAATTGGGATTGCTGGTGCGCGCCATCGAGCAGACGCCGCGCTTGTGCGGCGCGTCGGAGAATTCGGCCTTGAGGTCGGGCTTGTCCGAACCGCTCATGCCGGTGCCCGTCGGGTCGCCGCCCTGCGCCATGAAGCCGGGGATGACGCGGTGGAAGACGACGCCGTCGTAGAAACCTTCGTTGGCAAGGCCGGCGATGCGCTCGACATGGCCGGGCGCCAGGTCGTTGCGGAGGTTGATCACGACGTCGCCGCTTTCGAGCGTCAGCGTGAGCGTGGTCGGCTGGTCGGTCATCGGGATACTCCTGCGAACGGACTGTGCGGCGCGCGTGTCGCATGGTTCGACCGCGGGGGTCAATTCGCGAGCGCCTCCTCGACGTCGCGCAGCCGGTCCTTGCCGAAATAGAGATCGTCGCCGACGCGAAAGCTCGGGATACCGAAGGCGCCATGGTCATAGGCGTCCTGCGTGTTGGCCGTCAGCCGGTCCTTGACCGCCTGGCTCTGCGCCAGCTCGAACAGCCGCCCGGCGGGCAGCCCGGCCTCGGCGAGCGTCGCGGCGAGCACCGCGGGATCGTCGAGCTTTCGCGGCTCTTCCCACATGAAGCGGAACATCGCCTCGACATAGTCGGCCAGCACGCCCGCCGCGTCGGCGGCGACGGCGCCGCGCATCAGCATGAGCGTGTTGACCGGAAAATGCGGGTTCATCGTGAACCGCGTCAGCCCGTGCTTCGCGATGAAGCGGCGCATCTCGAGATTCTCGTAGGCGAGCTTGTGCGGGATGCCGGCGAAGGCCATCACCGGCGACTGGTTGCCGGTCATCTTGAACAGGCCGCCGAGCAGCACCGGCACGTAGCGGAAGCGCGCGCCGGTGCGCGCCTCGATCTGCGGCACGACGCGATGCGCCAGATAGGCGTTGGGGCTGCCGAAATCGAAATAGAAGACGGGATCGGTCATGCGGTGCTCACCAGCTTTCGCCATAAGGGCGGAGGTCGAGTTCGTGCGTCCAGGCGTCGCGCGGCTGGCGGTGCAGTTGCCAATAGGTCTCGGCGATCGACGCCGGCTCCATCAGCCGGCCGGCCGGAACCTCGCCGCCGCCGAGCCGCTCGCGGACCCAGGCGGTATCGACGCCGGCGTCGATCACCAGATGCGCGACATGGATGTTCTGCGGACCCAGCTCGCGCGCCATCGCCTGTGCGGTGGCCCGCAGCCCGGCCTTTGCCGAGGCGAAGGCGGCATAGCCCGCGCCGCCGCGCAGCGAGGCGGTGGCGCCGGTGAAGAAGATCGAGCCGCGGCCATGCGCCAGCATGCGCCGCGCCGCCTCGCGGCCGGTCAGGAAGCCGGCGTAGCAGGCCATTTCCCACACCTTGCGGAACACGCGCTCGGTGGTGTCGAGTAGCGGGAATCTGACGTTCGCACCGACGTTGAACACGCAGAGCTCGAGCGGCGCCTCGGCATCGGCGGCCGCGAGGAACGCTGCCACCGCCTCTTCGCTGCGCGCGTCGAGCGAATGGCCGGTGAAGCGCCCGCCGTCTTGCGCGATCGCTTTTGCCAGCGCCGCCAGCCGGTCGCCCTGACGGCGACCGCCGTGCACCGCATAGCCTTCGGCGGCGAAGCGCTTCGCGATCGCCGCTCCGATGAAGTCGCCCGCGCCGACGATCGCCACGCTCGCGTTCCGCGCTTCCATCCGAAGCTTCCTCGTCAGTTCATATTCAAGACTCATGCATCTTGAAATGGAACCCTGTCAATGCGAAACGCAGGGCATGAAGTGGAACGAACTCGCCGCCGAAAATTGTTCGCTCGCCCGATCGCTGGCGGTGGTCGGCGACCGCTGGACGTTGCTCATCCTTCGCGATGCGTTCCTGCGCGTGCGCCGCTTCGACGATTTTCAGGCGAGCACCGGCATTGCGCGCCGGGTGCTCGCCGAGCGGCTGGCCGGCCTCGTCGACGACGGCATTCTCGAAAAACACGCCTACCAGGTGCGGCCGCACCGATATGAGTATCGGCTCACATCCAAGGGGATGGACCTCTACCCCGTCATCCTGGCGCTGGCGCACTGGGGCGATGCGCATTGCGCCGGCGAGCGCGGCCCGCCGCTGCTCCACCGCCACAAGGCGTGCGGACACGTCTTCCGCTCGAAGCTCTGCTGTTCGGCGTGCGACGCCGAAGTGACGGCGCGCGACGTGATCGTCGAAGCTGGCGCCGCCCCGCTGCCGAAGGCGCTATCCGCCTAGGCCCGTCCGGGCTACGAGCGGCAGCGATGCTCAGCGACCCGCTCTTCTATGGATTCGCGATCCCGGCGGTGATCATCCTGGGGCTGGCGAAGGGCGGATTTTCGGGGCTCGGCATGCTCGCCGTGCCGATGATGGCGCTGTCGGCGTCGCCGGTGCAGGCGGCGTCGATCACCTTGCCGATCCTCATCGTCCAGGACGTCGTCAGCGTATGGGCGTTCCGCCGGTCGTGGGATCGCGACATCCTGCTGCTGATGGTACCGAGCGCCGCCGTCGGCGTCGGCGCCGGCTATGCGCTCGCCGCGTTCGTGTCGACGGCGGCGGTCGAGCTGGCGGTCGGGCTGGTATCGATCGCCTTCGCGATCCTGCGCCTCGCCGCGCGCGACGCGCAACCGGCGGCGAGGCATACGCCGGTGGCGGGCGCCTTCTGGGGGATGGTCGCCGGCTTCACCAGCCAGATCGCGCATGCCGGCGGCCCGCCCTTCCAGATCTACGTGTTGTCCAAACGACTGGCCCGCGACACCTTCATCGGTACCAGCGCGCTGTTCTTCGCCATCGTCAACTGGATCAAGGTGCCCGCCTATGCGGCGCTCGGCCAGTTCACGCAGGAGAATCTGCTGACCGCCGCGGCGCTAATGCCGCTGGCGATCGCCTCGACCTTCGCCGGCGTCTGGCTGGTGCGCCGCATCGCGGTCGACCGCTTCTATACGATGATCTACGCGCTGTTGCTGGTAGTCGGCGCGAAGCTGGCGTGGGATGGAGCCGCCGGACTGGCGGCCTGAACGGGAGACGATGGTTGGCGATCGAGGCGGTGATCTGGGATTTCGGCGGCGTGTTCACCACGTCGCCCTTCGAGGCGTTCGACCGCTATGAGCGGGCGCAGGGCCTCCCCGCCGGCCTCATCCGCCGCGTCAACGCGACCAATCCCGATGGCAACGCCTGGGCGCTGTTCGAACGCAACGACATCGACGCCGAGGGCTTCGACCGGCTGTTCCGCGCCGAATCGGCGGCGCTTGGGCACCCGGTCGCCGGTGCCGACGTCCTGCCGCTGCTGTCGGGCGCGCTCCGGCCGCGCGTCGTCGCGGCGCTGGAGCGATGCAAGACGCGCTTCAAGGTCGGCTGCATCACCAACAACATGGCGACGATGCACAGCCCCGCCCCCGGCGCCGACGCCGGGATCGTCGGCGCGATGGCGCGCATCTTCCCGATGTTCGACGCGGTGATCGAGAGCTCGCGGGCGGGCGTGCGCAAGCCCGATCCGCGCATCTACCTGATGATGTGCGACGAGCTCGGGGTCGCCCCGGCGGCCTGCGTCTACCTCGACGACCTCGGCATCAACTGCAAGCCGGCGGCGCAACTCGGCATGCAGGCGATCAAGGTCGCGAACGAGGAGCAGCTCCTCGCCGACCTGGCGAGGGTCACCGGCCTGTCGTTCGACTAACCCAGATTATTTTTCGCGCCGGCGGAACTCGCGCACGGGCCGGGCATTGCTGTCTTTTGATCGTCAGGGGCTCCCATGGGATATTCGTTCACCCTCGAACGCGTCTATCTCTCCAAGGAGTACAGCCGTCCGGCGCCCTCGCGCATGCGCGTGATCGGCACCCTGCTCGATTCGGCGTTCCAACGGCCGCAGCGCGACGGCGATTTTCGCGACCTGCTCGACCGGCTTTCCGCGACGCGCTAGCCGCCTGGGCCGGCGCCTAGCTGGCCGCGCTCGTCGCGCGCAGCCGACGCCGGATCGGCTGCTCGCCCGACTTGGCCTTGCGCAGCCGGCTTTCGAGCGCCGCCAGACAGGCCTCGAGATGCAGCGCGCAGACGCCGACATCGAGGTCGTCGAAAAGTGCATCGATCGCGCGCAGCTGTTCTGCCGCCGCTTCGAGCACGATCATGTCCCGACTGTCCGTCATGCTCCGCCACCCCGTTCACGCTCGACCCGCGTGCGCACACCCGTGCGCCACGCTGACGCGCCGGATGCGCGACGAGCCCTCACCATAGGTCGCCGGCCGGCCTCCGTCTGTCGCGTAGCGCACAGATCGACGGCATTTGCACTGCGAAACCGATGGCGGATCAAACCGTTGATGCGCCACGCAACCCGTCGGTCGGGAGGTGCCAGCGGGCCGGCGAAGCGAAACATCTGGAGGTTCCAAATGTCGCTCTATTATGTACAGACCGAGCGCGGCGCAGCACCGATGCCCGACGACGGAATCGAATATCCCGACATCGCCATGGCGCGGATTGCGATCGCGCGGACCGCGGCGGCACGGCTGTGCGACCGGATCAGCGACGGCACCGCCGAAGTGTCACTCCACGTCACCGATGACACCGGTCGCGAGCTGTTTACCGCCACCGCGACCGTCGCCGTATCGCCGCTCGCCTGATGCGGGAAACCAATCGACGGCGGCGCGTTACAGCGGAATGCGGCGCAAGACACACAGACAGGGAGCGATGGCGGTCGCCATGCTGTGGGCGCTGTTCATCTATGCGTCGGTGTTCAGCGACTGGCTCGAGCCGGCCGGCGGCAAGCTGTTCGCCGAGGCGCACGCCTCTTCCTATCTCGACGCGAGCGCTGCCAATCGGCCGTTCGCCATCGCGGATCAGACTTCCGGCGCGGGCAACCATCGGTAGAAATGGCGCGCCCGGCAGGACTTGAACCTGCGACCACGAGCTTAGAAGGCACGTGCTCTATCCAGCTGAGCTACGGGCGCGCGAAGGCATGAAGCTGGCACGGCTGCGTCGCGACAGCCAGCGCCTTATCTGAAATTGTCGGCGTACGCCTGAAGTTTGAGCACGCGCTCGCTCCCCTGGCGCACTTCGAAACTGAGGCCTTCGCGCCGTGCATAGGCCTGCGCCGCCTCGAGCGTCGGAAAGGTCAGCCGCACCTGCCGCTGCGTATCGGCGGAGCCGATCCACCCGGTCACCGGGTCGTGGCGCTGGCGGTCGGCGGCATCGAATTCGAGCACCCAGGTGCCGACGCGTCCGCGGCCCGACTGCATCGGATTCTTGGCTTCCTGAAAGATACGCGCTGCCACCAGATGGCCCTTCCGTCCTGACACCGGCGTGATGCGGCGAGCCGTTGATCGCGTCAATAGTCGAAACGGATATCCGAAGTGGAACAAACCGCCGCCCCGCGGCTTTCGAGAGCATTCCGGCGGCAGGTCTGTCTGCCCAGTTCCGGACGTTGCTTTTGGAGTTCTGCTTATGAGCGCTCAGGTCGCGGGCGGCGCGGTTGCGTCGGTATTCGAGCTTGACATCCCCCTAGCCGACATCGCCACCGCCCTCGCCGCGCGCCGCGCCCGACGACAGCCCGCCGTACTCGCCGAGCGCAGCCTGCTGCTCAGCCCGCTCGCGTTGCTCGCGGCGTGCGGCGGTGGTGGCGGCGGCGGTGGCGGTGCCGGCCCGGGCACGATCCCGGCCCCGCCGGCGGGATCGCCGACACCCACCCCACCCGCAACGCCCGGGCCGGCACCGACCCCGACGCCAGGGCCGGCGCCGACCCCCTCACCGACCCCGACGCCGACGCCGACGCCCGGCGGCACGATCACGGGCCAGCCGGATGCGATATCGGCGGTCGCCGGCGCTGCCGCGGTCAGCGGCAATGTGCTCGCGAACGATGTGTCGAGCGCGGGCACGCTCTCGGTCAGCGCGGTCGCGGCGCCGGGCGGCGCCGCCGGCACCGTCGGTCAGCCGCTGGCGGGCGCGCTCGGTACGCTCGTCGTCAATGCCGACGGCAGCTACAGCTTCACGCCGGCGAACAACGCGACCCTGCAGGCGCTGGCGGCCGGGCAGACCGCAACCGACAGTTTCAGCTATACGCCTTCGGCCGGCGCGACGGCCGGCACGTCGCAGACGGTGACCGTTACGGTCACCGGCATCAACGAGGCCCCCGTGGCGGTCAACGACAGCGGCTTCACCGTGACCAAGGGATCGGCCACCACGAGCGTCGCCGGTAACGTCCGGACCAACGACACCGACGTCGATGCCGGTACCACGCTCACCGTCAGTGCGGTCGGCGGCGGCACCGTCGGCAGCGCCGTCGCGGGCACCTATGGCAGCGTCGTCATCAACGCCGACGGCAGCTTCACCTATACGCTCGACGCCGCCGATCCCGACACGCTGGCGCTGGGCGCCACGGCAAGCGGCACCGAAAATTTCAGCTATACGATCAGCGACGGCACGGCGACGAGCAGCGCGACGCTGAGCATCGTCGTCGCCGGAAGCGGCGGCAGCGGTAGCGGCGGCAGCGGTAGCGGTGGCGGTAGCGGCGGCGACAGCAGCGGCCCCGCCGCCGTCAACCTCGCCGCGCTGGGCAGCGGCGGCGTGGCGATCGCCGCCCCGATCAGCGGCGGCCGCTTCGGGTCGGCCATCGGCACCCTGCAGCCGGGCGGTACCGGCGACGTCAACGGCGATGGACGCGCCGACCTCGTCGTCGCGGCGCCCTTCGGGGCCGCGGGCAGCGGCGCGGGCCAGGTCTATGTGTTCAGCGGGACGTCGCTGGCCGGCAACCCCGTTCGCACCTTCACCGGCGCCGCCCCCGGCGACCGCTTCGGTTTCGACGTCGGCGTCGGCAACATCGGCGGCGACGGCAAGGCCGACGTGCTCGTCGGCGCGCCGGGCCTTTCGAGCGGCAACGCCAATGCCGGGGCGGTCTACGCCTTCTTCGGCGGCGGGCTGATCACCGGCGCGGCGGCGATGCCAACGGGTGCCAACGGCTTCACGCTCACCATCTCGAACAGCGAAGGCTCGGTCGCCTATCCGAACGCCGCCGGCGACCTCGGGCCGAGCCTCGGCGCCGCGGTGGCCATCCTCGGCGACGTCAACGCCGACGGCCGCAACGATTATTTCGTCGCCGTGCCCGGCCTCAATGCCGCGTCGCTCACCGACGTCGGCGATTCCTACATCGGCTTCGGCCAAAGCAGCTATCCCGGATCGTCGATCGGCGTCGGCACGCTCGCGACGCCCGGCATGGGTTTCCGCACCCCGTCGGCGCAGGTCGACGATGGCGAGGGCTTCACCGCGGCGGCCAGCGGCGACGTCAACGGCAGCGGCGGCGCCGATCTGGTGATCGCCGACGCGCGGCTCGGCTCGGTGATCGTTCGCTTCGGCGACGTGACGCCGAGCGGGGCGACCACGCAGAACGGCGACCTGACCGGAGCGAACGGCGTGCGGCTGTTCTCGGGCGAGGCCAATGCGCGCTTCGGCGAGTCGATCGCCGTCGGCGACATCAACAACGACGGCCGCGCCGACGTCATTGTCGGGGCCCCCGGGGCCGGCGGCGACGGCAAGGTCTATATCCTGCTCGGCGCGGCCAGCTACGGCGCCGCCGCCATCGACGTCGCCAATCCGGCCGGCGGAACCGTCATCGAGATCGACGGCAGCGGCGGCTTCGGCACCTCGGTCGCCTTCGTTGGCGACTTCAACGGCGACGGGCGTGGCGACTTCGCGGTCGGCGCGCCGACCGACGGCGCCTCGGGCGCTGCCTATGTTATCCTCGGGTCGGCTACACCCTCGGCCGGCGCTTTCGCGCTGGCCAGCTCCGCGAACGTCATCAAGCTGAGCGGCGGGGCCGCCGGGACCGGAATCGAGGTTGCCGGGCCGGGTGACCTCAATGGCGACGGGCGGGCCGACGTCGCGATCGGCGCAGCGAACGCCGGCAGCAACAGCGACGGCGCGGTCTACGTCGTGTACGGCCGGTCGGTGCAGACGAGCAGCGCCGTTGCCCAGGAACTGCTCGGGCTCAGCGACGGATCGAACGAATTGTTCGGCGGCGACACGACCGCGGCCGTCGTCGTCGACGTGCCGATGGCCTCGAGCGACCTGCCGCCGCCCGAACTGTTCATCTAGCGTCCGATAGCGTCCGATAGCGTCCGAACTCAGCGCGCGGCGCGCGCCGCGGCATTCTTGGTCCGCGTGGTGGCCGCGGCGGCGGCAGGATCGTCGGGCCAGGGATGCCGGGGGTAGCGCCCTTTCATCTCCGCCTGCACCGCGCGCCACGACCCGCGCCAGAAGCCGGGCAGGTCCCTGGTGGTCTGGATCGGGCGGTGCGCGGGCGACAGCAGGACGAGCGTGAGCGCCAGCCGCGCCGGGCCGATGGTCGGATGCTCGGAGAGCCCGAACAGCTCCTGGACGCGAAGCTCGACCGCCGGCCCGCCTTCCGCCGCATAGTCGATGGCGTGGCTGGTGCCCGCCGGAGTCGCGAAGCGCGACGGCGCCGCCTTGTCGACCCGCTGGCGCTGCGCCCAGTCGAGACGGCTTTCGACCGCCTGCGCCAGCGCGGCGGGATCGATGCTCTCGAGCCGTCGCCGGCCGACGAGCAGCGGCGCCAGCCAGTCTTCGAGGGTGTCGAGCAGCGCCGCATCCGACAGGTCGGGCAGGTCTTCGCCCTGTCCGCGCAGGAAGGCCACGCGGGCGCGAAACGCCTGCAGCGGCTCGCTCCACGGCAGCGCGCCGAGCCCCGCGGCGCGGATGCCGTCGAGCATCGCCGCGACCACTGTCTGCGGGTCGGGCTTCTCGAGGCGGCGGCGCGCCAAGGTGATCGCTCCCAGCGAACGCAGCTCCTCCGCGGTCACCGCGCCGGTCGCGGCGTCGTAGGAAACCGCCTGCCGGCGCTCGATCGCCGCGCCGAACAGCTGCTCGACGGTGGCGGCGTCGATCGGCGCAGCGAGTAGCACGCGCGCCGCCTCGGCGACGCCGCTCGCCTCGGCGACCGCCAGCCATTCATGCTTGGCCAGCGGATCGGCGGCGTCGAGCCGCACCGCACGGCCGTTGCGCATCAGCCATGCCTCGCCGCGCTTGCGCGCGATGCGATCGGGGAAGGCCAGCGCCAGCGCCAGGCCGACCGCGTCGCCATCGCCGTCGCCATCGCGCCGATCGGCCGCCACCAGCCGCGCCCAGCGCGACGCGAGGCCCCGCGCCGCCTCCGCCCGGCGGTCGCGCGCGCGATCCCAGTTGCGCAGCCGCGTTTCGGCATCGGCATCGCGGCCGCCGAGCCCGCGTTCGGTCACCAGCACCGCCACGCGGGCCGCGACCGCGCCGATGCCGCGCGCCGCCCCGGCGATCAGCATGTGCGCGAGGCGCGGCGGCAGCGGCAGCGCCGCGATGGCGCGGCCGTGCTCGGTCGGACGGTCGTCGGCGTCGATCGCGCCCAGCAGCCGCAGCCGGTCACGCGCTTCGGCGACCGCAGCGACGGGCGGCGGGTCGAGCCAGGCGAGCTGCGCGGGATCGCCGACGCCCCAGATCGCCAGGTCGAGCACCAGCCCGGTCAGGTCGCTTTCGAGGATCTCGGGCGGATCGAAGGGCGGGAAGCCGCGCGTCTCGCCCTCGGTCCACAGCCGCCACGCAACCCCGGGCGCGGTGCGGCCGGCGCGCCCGGCGCGCTGCGTCACCGCTGCCTGGCTGGCCCGCTCGGTGACGAGGCGGGTGAGACCCGTCGCCCGCTCGTAGCGCGGGCGGCGCGCGACGCCCGAATCGACGACGACGCGCACGCCGTCGATCGTCAGGCTGGTCTCGGCGATCGAGGTCGCCAGCACGATCTTGCGCCGGCCCGGCGGCGCCGGCTCGATGGCGGCGCGCTGCACCGATCCGTCGAGCGCGCCGTAGAGCTTGTGGATCTCGACATCGGCGGGCGGCGCCAGCCGTTCGGCGGTGCGCTCGATCTCGGCGGCGCCGGGCAGGAAGGCGAGCAGGCTGCCCGTCTCCTCGCGCAGCGCCTGGCCGATCGCGCGCGCCATCGCGTCCTCGAGCCGTTCGCCCGCGGTGCGGCCGAGATAGCGGTGCGTGACCGGGAACATCCGTCCCCGCGCCTCGATCACCGGGCCGGCGAGCAGCCGGGCGTAGCTGGCGCCGTCGAGCGTCGCCGACATCGCCACCAGCCGCAGGTCGGGCCGCAGCGCGCCCTGCGCGTCGAGCGCCAGCGCGAGCCCGAAATCGCCCTCGAGGCTGCGCTCATGTACCTCGTCGAACAGCACCGCGGCGACGCCGGCGAGCTCGGGGTCGCGCTGGATCAGGTTGGTGAAGACGCCCTCGGTCAGCACCTCGACGCGCGTCGCCGCGCTGACCTTGCTGTCGAGGCGGGTGCGGTAGCCGATCGTCCGGCCCGCCGCCTCGCCGCGCAGCGCCGCCATGCGCTCGGCGGCGGCACGCGCGGCGAGCCGTCGCGGGCTGAGCAGCAGCACGCGCTTGCCGGCGGCCCAGGGCCGGTCGAGCAGCGCGGGCGCGACCGCGGTGGTCTTGCCGGCGCCGGGCGGCGCGACGAGCACGGCGTTCGAACCGGCGTCGAGCGCGGCGATCAGCGCGGGAAGGACGTCGAGGACGGGGAGGTCGGTCACGATGGTCCCGCGCTTATCCTAGATCTTCATCGCCGCGAAGGCGGGCGATGCCCCTGCCAGCACCCGGCTCCCACCAGCGCTCATGCTCAGCTTGTCGAAGCAGGGTTGGCGCGCTCCGCCCTCTGGGCAAGCTCGCCCTTCGACAAGCTCAGGGTGAGCGCGGGGGGTGGGAGAGCTTCACCGAAGCAACGCTGCGCCTTCAGTATGCCCGCGCGATGGCGAACTCGACGGTCTCGGTGAGCGCGGCGCGGGCCGGACCGTTGGGGAAGCCGGCGAGCGCATCCATCGCGCGCGTGCCATAGTGGCGGGCGCGCGCCAGCGTGTCGTCGATGGCGCGGCTCGAGTGCAGCAGCGCCACCGCCCGCGCCAGCTCGGCGTCGCCGGCGGTGCGGCCCGAGACGGCGTCGCGCCAGAATTTGCGGTCGGCCTCGTCGGCGCGCTGATAGGCGAGGATCACCGGCAGCGTCACCTTGCCCTCGCGGAAATCGTCGCCGATCGACTTGCCCATCGTGTCGGCGTCCGAGACATAGTCGATCGCGTCGTCGACCAGCTGGAAGGCGATGCCGAGATTGCGACCGAAGCTTTCGAGCGCGGCCTCGGTGCGGTCGTCGCGCTCGGCGACCACCGCGGCGATCTGGCAGGCGGCGGCGAACAGCACCGCGGTCTTGGCGGTGATGATGTCGAGATAGCGATCCTCGCTGGTCTCGATCTCGCGCGCCGCGGTCAGCTGGTCGACCTCGCCCTCGGCGATCGTCGACGAGGCATGGCTGAGGATCCGGAGGACGCGCAGCGATCCGTCCTCGACCATCAGCTCGAAGCTGCGCGAGAACAGGAAGTCGCCGACGAGCACCGTCGCCGGGTTGCCGTAGATGAGGTTGGCGGTTTCCTTGCCGCGGCGCAGTCCCGAGCCGTCGACGACGTCGTCGTGGAGCAAGGTCGCGGTGTGGATGAACTCGACGCAGGCGGCGAGCTTGTGGTGCCGCGTGCCGGCATAGTCGAGCAGCTTGGCGCAGGCGAGCGTCAGCATCGGCCGCATCCGCTTGCCGCCGCCGGCGATCAGATGGCCGGCGAGCGCCGGGATCAGCGACACCGGCGACTGCATCCGGTCGAGGATGACGCGGTTGACCTCGTTGAGGTCGGCGGCGACGAGGTTGACGAGCGGCTGCAGCGACGGCGCGGCGTCGCGCGGCGGACGAAGGGGGTGGACGGTCGCAGTCATTCGGCGCGCAACATAAGCAGGCGCCTCGCGCGCGCAACCCTCGCGCTTGCGTTGGCGTCGATTGGCCGCAAGATGTGCCCCGATGGCCGAATCCGACGATATCCTCGCCGCCTACCGCGAAAGCATCGACAATATCGATGCGGCGCTGGTGTTCATGCTCGCCGAGCGTTTCAAGGTGACGAAGAAGGTCGGCGCCTACAAGGCGACCTCGGGGCTGCCGCCCGCCGACCCGGGCCGCGAGGCCGCGCAGGTGGCACGGCTGCGCGACCTCGCGCGCGCCGCCAATCTCGACCCCGAATTCTCCGAGAAATTCCTGCGCTTCATCATCGACGAGGTGATCCGCCACCATGAGCGGGCCAAGGAGCATACCGGAAGCCCCGCCAAGCCGCTATAAGGCCGGCATGACGCAAGATGATTCGCTCGCGCCGCCCGCCGGGGCCGCCGCCGACTGGACGATTCCGCAGCGCTGGGCGGACTATACGCCCGAAGAACATGCGGTGTGGGACACGCTGTTCGCGCGCCAGGCCAAGCTGCTGCCCGGCCGCGTCGCCGACGAGTTCATCGAGGGGCTCGACGTGCTGCGGCTGTCGAAACCCGGCATCCCCGACTTCGAGGAACTGTCCGAGGTGCTGATGAAGCGCACCGGCTGGCAGGTGATCGCGGTGCCGGGGCTGGTGCCCGAGGAAGTGTTCTTCGACCATCTCGCCAACCGCCGCTTCGTCGCCGGCCAGTTCATCCGCAAGCGCGAGCAGCTCGATTATCTCAAGGAGCCCGACATCTTCCACGACGTCTTCGGCCATGTGCCGCTGCTCGCGCATCCGGTGTTCGCCGACTATATGCAGGCCTATGGCCGGGGCGGGCTGCGCTCGATGGAGTATGGCGCGATCCACAAGCTGGCGCGGCTCTACTGGTACACCGTCGAGTTCGGGCTGATCCGTTCGGGCGGCGAGCAGCGCATCTACGGCGCCGGCATCGTGTCGAGCTATGGCGAGTCGATCTTCGCGCTCGACGATCCCTCGCCCAACCGGCTCGGCTTCGATCTGGCGCGGGTGATGCGGACCAAATATCGCATCGACGATTTCCAGCAGAATTATTTCGTCATCGACAGCTTCGAGAGCCTGCTCAAGCAGACGCTCGAGACCGATTTCGCGCCGCTCTACGCCGAGCTGGCGCAGCTGCCCGACCTCGAGATCACCGACATCCTGCCCGGCGACCGCGTCTATACGCGCGGCACGCAGGCCTATGCGGCGGGGAAGCGCGAGGCGGCGGAATAAGCGGTTGCGGGGGCGCAAAAGCGCCTCTATATGCCCGCTTCACCGCGTGCGGGGCTGTAGCTCAGATGGGAGAGCGCTGCAATCGCACTGCAGAGGTCAGGGGTTCGATTCCCCTCAGCTCCACCACTTCCTCACGCGGTCGCCCTTCCCACCCCGCCTATGGCAAACGTCAGCGATGACATCGCGGCGCCGGCGGCTAGAGTGAACGCATGACCCCGGACCCCATCGAGATCGCCGCCGCCACGCTGGTCCTGCTGCGCGAGACTCCCGCCGGCGTCGAGCTGTTCATGGCCGAGCGCGCCAAGACGATGGGCTTCGCCGGCGGGATGATGGTGTTTCCCGGCGGCAAGGTCGACGAGGCCGACGTCGCGCTGGCGCAGGACGCCGCGCTCGCCCCCGGCTTCGCCGATCTCGACCCCGTCGACGCCGCGGCGCGCATCGCCGCGATCCGCGAGACCTTCGAGGAGGCGGGCGTGCTGGTGACGGTCGGCGGGCCGGTGAGCGAGGAGACGCGCGACCATTGGCGCGCGCGCATCGTCGAGCATGAGGAGAGCTTCGCCGACTTCCTGCTGACCACCGGCCACCGGCTCGACCCCGAGGCGCTGGTGCCGTTCGCGCACTGGTGCCCGCCGCCCGGGCTCGAGAAGAAGCGCTTCGACACGCGCTTCTACCTGGCGCGCATGCCCGAGGCCGAGACGGCGCTGCACGACGGGCATGAATCGACGCGCTCGCACTGGGTCACCGCCGCCGAGGCGCTGGCGCGCGCCGACGCCGGCGAGACCGCGATCATCTTCCCGACGCGCCGCAACCTCGAACGGCTGGCGCTTCACGACAGCATCGACGCGCTGATCGCCTCGGCGCGCGCGACGCCGGTGGTGCGGGTGCAGCCGCAGGTCGAGCAGCGCGACGGCGTGCCCCATCTCTGCATTCCCGAGAACGCCGGCTATCCGGTGACCGCGGAGCGGCTCGATCAGGCGATGCGCGGATAGGCGACCAGCAGTTCGCTGTCCTCCGACCGTTCGAGCGGCGAGCCGCCCTCGCTGTACCAGACATCGCCGCGGCCATAGATGCCGCCGCCGAAGGCGCCGCGGCCGGCGAGCACGACCAGCCACGCCGGCCCGTCGACCAGCGTTATGCCCCCGCCCTGCCAGCGCTCGAGCCGGAAGGCCGGGCCGTCGACCAGCTCGGTCCGCCCCTCGCCGAGGTCGCGCGGCGTGTCGACGCGCGTGAACGGCACCGGGTCGGAGACGGCGATGCCCTGCTCGAGATGCAGCTCGCGCGGCCGGCCATAGTCGTAGAGCCGGTAGGTCAGGTCGACATTCTGCTGGATCTCGACGATCGCCAGCCCCGCGCCGAGCGCATGCACCGTGCCGGCGGGCGAATAGATGACGTCGCCGGCCTTCGCCGGCCGCCAGTCGACCAGCGTCTCGATCGAGCCGTCGAGCGCGCCGGCGCGCAGTTCCTCGCGCGTCGCCGGGCGCGTCAGCCCGAGGCCGATGGTGGCGTCCGGCTCGACGTCGAGCACCACCCAGGCCTCGTCCTTGCCGCGCGGATAGCCGGCGGCCTGCGCCGCGGCGTCGTCGGGGTGGACCTGGATCGACAGTTTCTCGCTGGTGAACAGGAATTTGACGAGCAGCTCGGGGACGTCGGCGGGCACCCCCGGCATCTCGAACCAGATCTCGCCGACCGGTTCGCCGTCGGCGGGGGCATCGGCGAACCACGGCGACAGCTTGTGCCGCCCCCAGACCTTTTCGATGCGGCGGGTGGTGAGTTTGATGGGGGTCATCATGCTTCCCTAAGGGCGGTAGCCCGAACTGCGCCGTCCCGGCTTCAGCGCCCGTTGCGCGAATGTAGCGAACTCGCAGAGGTGGGCGCGGGTTTCGCGCGGGTCGATGATCTCCTCGATGCCGAAGCGCTCGGCGGTGCGCAAGGGCGAGCGCACCTTGTCGAGCCGCCCCTTGATCTCGGCGAGCCTGGCGACGGGATCGCCGGCCTTTTCGAGGTCGCTCTTGTACGCCGCCTCGAGCCCGCCCTCGATCGGCAGCGAGCCCCAGTCGCCGCTCGGCCAGGCGAGGCGCCAGCGGAAGCGGCTGGTGTTGGCGTGCGCGCTGCCCGCCATCCCGTAGGCCTTGCGCAGGATCAGCGCGCACCAGGGCACCGTCGCCTGGTAGATGGCGGTCAGCGCGCGCGACCCCCACCGGATCGTCGCCTCCTCCTCGGCCTTGCGGCCGATCATGAAGCCGGGGTTGTCCACCATGTGCACGACCGGCAGGTGGAAGGTCTCGGCGAGGTCGACGAAGCGCTCGACCTTGCGCGCCGTATCCGCCGACCACAGGCCGCCGAGCGTCATCGGGTCCGACGCGACGATGGCCACCGGCCAGCCGTCGAGCCGCGCGAAGCCGGTGACGACGGCGCGCCCCCAGTTGCGGCCGATCTCGAAGAAGCTGCCGGTGTCGACGACCGATTCGATGATCGGGCGGATCGCGTAGAGGTGGCGCAGGTTGCGCGGGATCGCCGAGATCAAGGCCTCGTCGCGGCGCTTCGGGTCGTCGCCTGTCGACACGCGCGTGGCCAATTCCTCAACGCTGCTCGGTAGATAGGACAGGAACCTGCGAAGCAACGCGAAGGCATGCGCCTCCGACGAGGCGACATCGTCGACCGCGCCGTTGGCGGCGTGGATCGCCGCGCCGCCCAGCTCCTCCTTGGTGCGCTTCTCGCCGATCGCCGCGACCACCGGCGGGCCGGCGACGAACATCTGCGACAGCCCCTCCACCAGCAGCGAATAATGGCTCATCACCATCCGCCCCGCCCCGAGCCCCGCGACCGGGCCGAGCCCGAGCGCCACCACCGGTACGCTCGACAGATTGTCGACCATCACCTCCCAGCCGGGCAGCTCGGGGACATAGGTATGCCCCATGCTCTCGAGTGTCTTGACCGAGCCGCCGCCGCCCGTCCCCTCGATCAGCCGCACCAGCGGCAGGCGATATTCGCTGGCGAGCTTCTCCGCCTCGACGAGCTTGCGGTGGATCGCCGCGTCGGCGGCGCCGCCGCGCACGGTGAAATCGTCGCCGGTGAGCACCACCGGTCGCCCGTCGATGCGGGCGCGGCCGAACAGGAAGTTCGACGGCTGGAAGGCGTCGACCTCGCCGTTGGCGTCATAATGGGCGAAGCCGGCGATCTGGCCGAGTTCGTGGAAGCTCCCCGGGTCGGCGACCGCGGCGAGCCGCTCGCGCACGTTCAACCGGCCGGCGTCGCGCTGGCGCTGCAGCTTGTCGGGTCCGCCCATCGCTTCGGCCAGCCGCTTGCGCTTGTTCAGCTCGTCGATTTCCGGCTGCCAGGACACTTTGCCTCCCCCGCTACGTTAGGCCCGAGATCATGCGCGCGCTTCTCGTCCTTGTCGCCCTGCTGATAGCGGGGGTGTTGATCGTCCGTCACCTCGAGCGTACGCGCCCGCAGGACCTGCCGTGGACGCCGCTCGACCTCGGCGCGCCGATCGGCGCGATGACCGCGATGAAGCTGAAGCGGCTCGCCGGCGACCCGGCGCTGTGCCGCGACGCGCTCGCGCGCGCCGGGGTCGACTTCACCCCCGTCCCGAACCGCAGGGACGGCGCCGATTGCGGGCTGACCGATGCGGTGACGCTCGACCGCACCGGCATCGCCTATGCGCCGACGCCGATCACCACCTCCTGCCCGCTCGCCGCGGCGCTGGTGCTGTGGGAGCGGCAGGTCGCGGCGCCGGCGGCGCGACGGCATTTCGACGCCGAGCTCACGCGCGTCCGCCACTATGGCATCTACAGCTGCCGCCGGCTCTACGGCCGCGACAGCGGCGCCTACAGCGAGCATGCCACGGCGAACGCCATCGACCTCGCCGCCTTCACGATCGCCGACGGCCGGCAGGTCAGCGTGCTGCGCGACTGGGGCGACGACGGCGCGAGCGGCGCCTTCCTGCGCGATGTCCACGACGGCGGCTGCAGGGTGTTCGGCACGACGCTCGGCCCCGACTACAATGCCGCGCACGCCGACCATTTCCACGTCGACATGCGCGGCTGGAACTCCTGTCGATAGCGCTCTAGTCTCCCGGAAACTTCCGGGGGATTCTCATGCGTTTGCTGAAAGTCGCGCTCGCCGCGGCGACATTGCTCACCTCGCTGCCGGCGGCGGCGCAGATGGCGCCCACCCCGGCGCGGCGCGCCGACGAGGGGATCGGCCCCTTCGCCAAGCTGGTGATCCGCGGCGTCAACGTCATCGAGGGCAACGGCGGCCCGATGTACGGGCCGGTCGACATCGTCATCGAGAACAACCGCATCACCGACGTGCGCATCGCCGGCACGCCGGGCAAGCCGCTGGCGCCGGCGCGCGAGCCGCGCGACGCGACGCACGAGATCGACGCGCGCGGCATGTACGTGCTGCCCGGCTTCGTCGACATGCACGGCCACAATGGCGATCCCGACAAGGCGCCCAACCCCGACTATGGCTACAAGCTGTGGCTCGCGCACGGCGTCACCAGCGTGCGCGGCGTCGGCTTCTTCAACGATCCGGCGCGCGCGCTCGACGACAAGCGGCGCAGCGCCGCCAACCAGATCGTCGCGCCGCGGATGTTCGTCTACCAGACGATCGGCAGCGGCTGGGACCGCGGTCGCATCGACAATCCGCAGATGGCGCGCGACTGGGTGCGCTGGGCGGCCAAACAGGGCATCGACGGCATCAAGCTGTTCAACCGCGGCGACGAGACGCCGGCGGTGTTCGCCGCCGTCGTCGACGAGGCGAAGAAGCAGGGCCTCGGCACCGTCGCGCATCTCGCGCAGCCGGGCATCGCCGAGGTCGACGGGCGCGTCGCCGGCGCGCTGGGTCTCGGCACGATCACCCATTTCTACGGCCACTTCGAATCGATCATGAAGGACGGCCACATCCAGAAGCTGCCGCCCGACTATAATTTCCTCGACGAGCAGCACCGCTTCGGCGAGATCGCCGAGATCTGGGACGACATCGAGGAGCCCGGCGGCGAGGTGTGGAAGGCCTATCTCGCCGAGCAGAAGGCGCTCGGCGTCACCTTCGACCCGACCTTCAACATCTATTCGGCGTCGCGCGACCTGATGCGCGCCCGCACCGCCGACTGGCACGAGGCCTATACGCTGCCGAGCCTGTGGGACTTCTTCCAGTCGAACCGCGACAACCATGGCAGCTATTTCTACGACTGGACGACGGCGCACGAGACGACCTGGCGCAATTTCTACCAGCGCTACATGAAACTCATCAACGATTACAAGAATATGGGCGGGCGCGTTACCACGGGATCTGACCCGGGCTACATCTTCCAGACCTGGGGCTTCGGCTATATTCTCGAGCTCGAGATGCTGCAGGAGGCGGGCTTCACGCCGCTCGAGGTGGTCCAGGCGGCGACGATCAATGGCGCGCGCACGCTGCACGAGCCCAAGCGCCAGGAGCCGCCCTTCGGCCTCGTGCGCCGCGGCATGCTCGCCGACCTGGTGATCGTCCCCGAGAACCCGCTGCAGAATCTGAAGACGCTCTACGGCGTCGGGACGCCACGGCTCAACGAGGCCACCGGCGCGCTCGACCAGGTCGGCGGGGTGCGCTGGACGGTCAAGGACGGCATCGTCTACGACGCGCACGCGCTGCTCAGGGACGTGGCGGCGATGGTCGCGGCCGAGAAGGCGAAGCGGGCGACCGCCGCGCCCGCGCAACCATAATAGACATGTCATCCCCGCGAAGGCGGGGACCCACGTGGCAACAGCCGGACCGCTCGAGCGTGGGTCCCCGCCTCCGCGGGGATGACAAATCTAACTGAGCGTCTCGCTAACCGCCTCAGTCGTACTTCCCCCCCGGCAGCGGACCGTCGTTGCCCTTGCGCGGCTGCGTGGTGCTCGGCGGGTCGCTCGCCGGGAAGCTCTCGTCAATGTCGACGTCGAGCTTGCCGTCATGGTCCGACGGATCGGCCTTCAGTTTCTTGATGTTGTCGGCGTCGAGCGCCTCGCGGCTGCCGCCGCTGTCGGGGACGGCGGTCTCGCCGGGCTTGTGCTGGTCGTCCATGGTCTCGCTCCTGCCTTGGTCGACGGCTTGTACGCGCGGCGCGGCGCCCGCGTTCCGCCGCCGCGCCCAAGAATCGCGTCGTGATCGCGCCGTGATCGCGGCCAATCGCGCGACGGCGCGCGCTGTGCTAAGCGTCACGGCTGCAGGATTTTTCCGCGCAACCGGAGGACGCATGAGCAAGAAGCAGAAGAGCGGCGGCAAGGGCGGCAAGAGCGGCGGCGACGATCGCGTCAAGGTCTCGGTCCCGGCCGACCTCGCCAAGGCGATCGAGGCGGCGGGCGACAGCGTCGAGAACACCATCGAGCGCATGCTGCGCGCCACCGTCGGCAGCGGCGGGCTCGCCGGCGCCAAGGGCAAGATCGCCGGCTTCTTCCAGGACATCGCCGGCCCCTATCTGCCGCGCATCGAGGCGGTGGCGAAGGAAGTCGCCTCGCAGGTGGCGCGCGACGTCGCGACGGCGGCCGCCGCCGCGGCGCTGTCGACCTTCGCTGCGAAGACCGGCGGCGATGCGCCGGCGCGCAAGACCGCGGCCAAGCCGGCGGCGCGCAAGCCGGCGGCCAAGCCCGCGACGAAGCCCGCCGCCAAGCCCGCTGCCGCGCCGAAGCCGACGGCGAAGGCCGCGGCGAAGCCGGCCACCGCGAAGCCCGCTTCGGCCAAGCCCGCTCCCGCGAAGCCCGCGCCCGCCAGGCCGGCCGCCGCGAAGCCCGCGGCCGTCAAGCCGCCGGCGAAGCCGGCGCCGCGCCGCGCCGCCAAGCCGCGCGCCGCCGCCCGCCCGCGCCCGCCGGTCGCCAAGCCGACGCCGCCCAAGCCGAGCGGCGAATAGGCGCCAGATTCCCTCTCCCCGCCGGGGAGAGGGAGCGGCCCGCCGCCAAGCCGGAGAGGAAGAGCGGCAAAGGCACTGGAGGCCAGTCTCGGGAGCGCAAGGCTCGCGCCGCGCGCTCGCCCCTCACCCCGGCCCTCTCCCCGGCAGGGAGCGGGAGGGTCGGTCCGTCACGGCGACAAAACGACCCGTTCGCTGCCCCTCGCAATCGCCGCGCCCCCTCCCCATCTCCCCCGCTGACCGACGGCCGGCTTGACTCGCATCGCCGGCTGCGTCACCTCAGTTGATCCGGAACACAGCGGGAACATCGATGCTGACGCACATCTCGGTACGCGGCGCGCGCGAGCATAATCTCAAGAATGTCGATCTCGACCTGCCGCGCGACAAGCTGGTGGTGATCACCGGCCTGTCGGGCTCGGGCAAGTCCAGCCTCGCCTTCGACACCATCTATGCCGAGGGGCAGCGCCGCTACGTCGAGTCGCTCTCCGCTTATGCGCGCCAGTTCCTCGAGCTGATGCAGAAGCCCGACGTCGACCATATCGAGGGTCTGTCGCCGGCGATCTCGATCGAGCAGAAGACCACCTCGAAGAACCCGCGCTCGACCGTCGGCACCGTCACCGAGATCTATGATTACATGCGCCTGCTGTGGGCGCGCATCGGCGTCCCCTATTCGCCCGCCACCGGCCTGCCGATCTCGGCGCAGCAGGTCAGCCAGATGGTCGACCGGGTGATGGAGCAGCCCGAGGGCACGCGCCTCTACCTGCTCGCCCCCGTGGTGCGCGGCCGCAAGGGCGAATATCGCAAGGAATTCGCCGAGTGGAAGAAGGCGGGCTTCCAGCGCGTCAAGGTCGACGGGGAATTCTACGACATCGACGACGCGCCGGCGCTCGACAAGAAGTTCAAGCACGACATCGACGTCGTCGTCGACCGGCTGGTGGTGCGCGACGGCATCCAGACGCGGCTCGCCGACAGCTTCGAGACCGCGCTGAAGCTCGCCGACGGGCTCGCCGTGCTCGAATTCGCCGACCAGAAGGACGAGAAGGGCGAGCCGCTGCGCACCGTCTTCTCGGAGAAATTCGCCTGCCCGGTGTCGGGCTTCACCATCCCCGAGATCGAGCCGCGGCTGTTCTCGTTCAACAGCCCGCACGGCGCCTGCCCGAGCTGCGACGGCCTCGGCGAGAAGCTCTATTTCGATCCCGAGCTGGTGGTGCCCAACGAAGGGCTGTCGATCGCCGCCGGCGCGGTGATGCCCTGGGCGAAGTCGAACCCGCCCTCGCCCTATTACATGCAGGTGCTTGCGAGCGTGGCGCGCCACTATGGCGCCGATCTCAAGACGCCGTGGAAGGACCTGTCGCCCGAGATGCGCGCCGCGGTGCTGCACGGCACCCGGGGCGTGCCGATCGCGCTGCGCTTCGAGGACGGCCGCAAATCCTATGAGGTGAAAAAGGCGTTCGAGGGCGTCATCGCCAATATCGAGAAGCGCTGGCGCGACACCGAAAGCGCGACCGTCCGCGACGAGCTGGCGCAATATCAGGCGGCGCGCGCCTGCGAGGTGTGCGACGGCGCGCGGCTGAAGCCCGAGGCGCTGGCGGTCAAGATCGACGGCGAGACGATCGCCGACGCCTCGCGCCGCCCGGTCTCCGAAGCCTTCGAATGGGCGCGCCAGCTCGCCCCCAAGCTCAGCGACAAGGACCGGCAGATCGCCGAGCGCGTGCTCAAGGAGATCGTCGAGCGGCTCGGCTTCCTGTGCAACGTCGGCCTCGACTATCTCAACCTCGACCGCAAGTCGGGGACCCTGTCGGGCGGCGAGAGCCAGCGCATCCGCCTCGCCAGCCAGATCGGCTCGGGGCTGTCGGGAGTGCTCTACGTGCTCGACGAGCCGTCGATCGGCCTGCACCAGCGCGACAACGACCGGCTGCTGGAAACCCTGAAGCGGCTGCGCGACCTCGGCAACACCGTGCTCGTCGTCGAACATGACGAGGACGCGATCCGCGCCGCCGACCATATCGTCGACATGGGCCCCGGCGCCGGCGTCCATGGCGGCCATGTCATCGCCGAGGGCAGTCTCGAGGCGATCCTCGCCAACCCCGACAGCATCACCGGCGACTATCTCGCCGGCCGCCGTACCGTCCCGGTGCCGGCGAAGCGCCGCAAGGGCAACGGCAAGAAGCTCACCGTCAGGAACGCGCGGTCGAACAACCTCCAGGGCGTCACCGCCTCGATCCCCCTCGGCACCTTCACCTGCGTCACCGGCGTCTCGGGATCGGGCAAGTCGACCTTCACCATCGACACGCTCTATGCCGCCGCGGCGCGCAGCCTGAACGGCGCGCGCATCCACGCCGGCGCGCACGACGCGATCGAGGGGCTGCAATGTCTCGACAAGGTCATCGACATCGACCAGTCGCCGATCGGCCGCACCCCGCGCTCCAACCCGGCGACCTACACCGGCTCGTTCACCCAGATCCGCGACTGGTTCGCCGGCCTCCCCGAGTCGGCGGCGCGCGGCTACAAGGCCGGGCGCTTCAGCTTCAACGTCAAGGGTGGCCGCTGCGAGGCCTGCCAGGGCGACGGCGTGCTCAAGATCGAGATGCACTTCCTGCCCGACGTCTACGTCACCTGCGACGTCTGCCACGGCAAGCGCTACAACCGCGAGACCTTGGAGGTCACCTTCAAGGGCAAGAGCATCGCCGACGTGCTCGACATGAACGTCGAGGAGGCGGTCGAATTCTTCAAGGCGGTGCCGAGCATCCGCGAGAAGATGGCGATGCTGCACGAGGTCGGCCTCGGCTACGTCAAGGTCGGCCAGCAGGCGACGACCCTGTCGGGCGGCGAGGCGCAGCGCGTCAAGCTCGCCAAGGAACTGTCGCGCCGCGCCACCGGCAACACGCTCTACATCCTCGACGAGCCGACCACCGGCCTGCATTTCGAGGATGTGCGCAAGCTGCTCGAGGTGCTGCACACGCTCGTCGAGCAGGGCAACACCGTGGTGGTGATCGAGCACAACCTCGAGGTCATCAAGACCGCCGACTGGATCATCGACCTGGGGCCCGAAGGCGGCACCAAGGGCGGCGAGATCGTCGCGCAGGGGACGCCGGAGACGGTGGCGGCGACGGCGCGGAGCTATACCGGCGGGTATTTGAAGCCGTTGCTGGGGAAGAAGGCGGCGGGGGCTGAGCGGGTGGCGGCGGAGTGAAGATCACCCCGCTAAGCACGTGCGCAACAGCTGCAGCGATAGATCCTTCAAACACCAACCAGTTTCTGTCGCTTTTTCGATGTGGCTTAACCGATATATCGGAGGTTGCGCATGCGAATCCCTCACCAGTCCGAGAAATTGATCGCGAAGCCCGACAAGGTGACCTGCCCCGATAGAAAAGAGCTCGGCGCTCGGACTGGCATTGCCGGTTACGCCTTTTTCCGGCCCTACCAAGATCAACCCTAATAGCTTGTGACCGGGGTAAGCCTCCCTTACCCAGTTCAGATGATTAAGACTCTGTCCGACATCATCTTTATTATATGGGGTATCCTTATCAGTCTTGAGCTCGAATGCTAACAGTAACTTAGAATTTTCTTCTTCCCAAAGAACATCGGGACCTTTGTCGAATTCATTGTCCGGCCTACTTGACACAAAGCCGAGCTGCTGCCCCAGCTCTCGAACTGACTCTTCCATTTGCTTCCCCGATTAATTCTTCCGAACAATTGGACCAATCGATTTGCGATTCTATGGACATGGCCTGTTTCGCTGTCTGAAGCACAAGATCTATCGTTGGGCATACATAAAGGACGTTTTCTAGCCCCTCATTGACAAAGCTCTTTGCTATTAAGAGGCCGACAATCGTCTTTCCGGCCCCCGTATTTAGCCCGATCTGGATATCTGACCTCTTCCGGTCGACGTTCCAGCGAGAGAGTGCTTCGCCCTGACCACGCCACAAATCGTTTGGAGCCCCCTGCACTCGAGGAAGGGCGGCGAAAATTTTGAACGGATCAGTTGGAGGTGCAGACGCCTTCGGCACGCTCAGCGATGAGAAGTCCATTTCCCCCCCAATCATCATCGACTCGTTTGCGGGTAGGTTACATCGGCGATCTTCCAACGTGAATTGGCCAAGGCGCCCGCTGACTACGAACCGTAGTAATTGTGTGGCCCTGCTTTTCATCGGCCTTGTCGTTAGCAACCTATATACGCCCCCCCCCCCGTTCTCTCCCTTACATTCGCAAGGAGAGTAACATGCGTATCCTGATCCTCGCCGCCGCCGTCTCGGCGCTTCCGCTCTCCATGACCGCCGCCCAGACCACCACCGCGCCGAGCGTCACGCTCTATGAGCTGCCGGGCTTTCTCGGCCGCTCGGTGACCGTCACCGCCGCCACGCCCGATCTCGCGACGCAGAGCTTCGCCCGGCGGGCGCAGAGCGCGCGCGTCGTCGGCGAGTGGGAAGTGCGGGTCGGTGAGCTATGACGGCAGCTGCCAGACGCTGACCACCGGCAACCAGCCGTTCCTGCGCAAGGCGGGCTTCGTGTCGCTGCGCCCGACCGGCGCCTCGGCCGACGACGACAACGGCAGCAACGGCAATCAATATGGCAATGCCGTCGACCTCGACGAGCTCGACGGCAATGACGGCGTCGCCGGCCAGGACGTCAGTTTCTTCGCGCAGCCGATGCTCGGCGGCGTGCAGGTGTCGGCGGGCACCAACGACCTCAACGCCGCGCGCGCCTTCTGCGAGCGCGCCGGGTTCAGCGGCGCTGCCTATGCCGGCCGCGCCCGCGCCCGCGTCGCGAACATCGTCGACACCTCGGGGCGCGCCCGCGTCCGCGCCTTCCCGCTGCGCGACGTGCTCTGCCGCCGATAGGCGCGCGTCGCGGGCGTCAGGGTCGCGGCGGCGGTCGCTGACGCCCCTTGCCGGCGCTCCGGGACGCTTCCGCCCCTACCCTTCCCTTCCCCGTCATTCCGACGAAAGCCGGAACCCAGGCGACCGTCGTGCTGGGTTCCGGCTTTCGCCGGAATGACGGGCGTTATGCGGGGGTGGGGTTTGCGCGCCGGCGGTGGCGATGGCTTCCCGGCGGGGCGATCGCGCGTCCCCCGCGGCATGACAGTGGGTGCCGGAATCGGCGACATCGGCTAAGCTCGCCGCGGGAGGGATCTGCGATGCTCGAGCTGCTCATCGTCGTAACCACCATCGGCGCACTGGTCGCGCTTTCGCGGCGCGCCGACGCGCGCTTGGCGCACCACGATCGACTGCCAATGCAATGGTCGCTGACCGGCAACGTCAACTGGACGGCGCCGCGTCGCGTGGCGCTCGCCTTCACCCCGGCGCTCGGCACGCTGGTGATGCTCGCCGCCGCGGCCTCGGCGTGGTGGCTGCCGCCGCGCCCCGGGCAGGCGGGGCTGGTGACGCCGGTGCTGCTGCTGATCGGCGGCGGCTTCGTCGCGCTGCACGCGCTGCACCTGCGGCTGATCGCGCGCAGCCTGCGCCGCTGAGCGCGAAGGCCGCGGCGCGAGGGGCGGCCCGGCGGCGCGCAACGCAACGCGGCGCGGCCCGGGGGCCGCGCCGCGCGCGTCGATCGGGGTCGGTCTAGCGGCCCTTGGCGGCCTTCGCGACATTGTGCTCGGCCTCGGAGATCGAGCCGTCGCCGTTGCTGTCGGCCTTGGCGAACCACGCCGCCTTCTTGGCGGTGAACTCGGCGGGCGACAGCGAGCCGTTGCCGTCGGTGTCGGCAGCGGTCCAGGCGGCGCCCGGCGTCATGCCGGCCTCGGCGGGCGAGAGCATGCCGTTGCCGTCCTTGTCCTTTGCGGTCCAGGCCTTCTGGACGCCGGCATCATGTTCGGCGCGGCTGATCAGGCCGTTGCCGTCGCTATCCTTGTCCTTCCAGTCGTTGGCGACGGCGGCCGACGCGAGGCCGAGGCCGGCGGCGGCGGCGATAAGCGCGATCTTCATGTCAAAATCCTCCACGGATGCGGTTGATCCCCGTTCCCACCCGCAACCAACGGGCGAGCGGCGGGGTCTTTCCGCGGGTCGTGGGGGGATTCGGCCGGCCCGTCGTGGAAGCGGCGCCGGACGGGCGAATCGGCGCGCAACGGCGGCGCGGCGGGCGGCGGTCGCTGCGGCCAGCGGGCGAACGCCGCGTCGAAGCGCGCCGGCCCCGAACGGAAAATGGGGGCCGGCATTGCTGCCAGCCCCCACTTCGTCGGGTGTCCCGGTCGTCGGCCTCTCGGTGCCTTGCGGCATCGGGCGGCTCGCCCGTTCTTCCCGGCGTGGCTCGACGCCTTGGCCACGGGGGGTCAGTGCGTCTCGCTCCCGCCTTCCCTCGGTTCGTGTGGCACCGTCCGCTTGCGCTTCCGATACCCGCGTCGCCTCGGGTCGGCGTCTCCGGCGCTTCGAGCGTTCCGTTCGCCCTTGCGGGCGTTCGGGCGGCTGTTCCGCTCCGCGGTGGCTGGCTCGGGCGCCTTCGGCGTTTCCGCCTCCGTCGCCATCCCCGGCCACATCCGAAAGCTCTCATGAAGCGCCGAGTCGTGCGAGCGCGAAATCGCGTCGCAGGCCTGTGGATAGCGAGGATAACGGGGATAAGCGCCGACCAATGGCATCTGCCGAACGGCGCTGGCCAGCGGGTCGGCGCCGGACCTAATTGAGCGCATTCGATCGGGCGGGCCGGCGCGGGTGCGGCCGCCTAGCAAAGGACGTCGCAGAGATGAAGCTGATTCTCGCCGCCGCCGCGCTGGCGTTCGCCGCGCTCCCCGTCGCCGCCGCGGCGCAGGGCGCGCCGCCGCCGGCGGTCGCCGCCTCGGCGCAGGCGGCGGTCGACGAGCTGCTCGCTGCCGACCGGGGCTTCGCCGCGGCGGCGGCCGACGTCGACGTCGTCACCGCGCTGTCGGCGATGTTCGCCGACGATTTGCGGATGGCGATCCCGCCGGGCCGCTTCGCGCGCAGCAAGGCCGAGGCGGTCGCGGCGCTGCGCGCCAACCCGGCCAATGCGGCGTCGCGCACGCGCTGGGCGCCGCTGCGCGGCGGCATCTCGGCCGACGGCAGCCACGGCTTCACCTTCGGCTATATGACGACGACGCAGCCGGGCCAGCCCGACCGGCCGGGCAAATATCTGTCCTATTGGGTGAAGACGCCCGCCGGCTGGCGCGTCGTCGCCTATCGCCGCGCCGGCCGCCCGGCGGGCGCGGTGTCGACGGCGATGCTGCCGCCGTCGCTGCCGGCGGCGGGGCCGGCGCCCGGCGGCGCGGCCGCGGCGGGCGACGCCGCCGCGGCGATCGCCGCCGCCGAGCGCGCCTTCGCCGCCGAGGCGCAGGTCGTCGGGCTGCGCGCCGCCTTCACCAACTGGGGCCATGCCGACGCCGCCAACATCGGCCAGGGGCCGGGCTTCACGATCGGCGCGGCGGCGATCGGCGCCGAGATGGGGCCCGAGCCGACGAGCCCGCTCGACTGGGGCCCCGACGAGGGCGTGCTCGCCGCGCCGGGCGGCGACCTCGGGGTGAGCTTCGGCCACCTGCGGCCCAAGCAGAAGCCGCCCGCGGGGCAGCCCGACCGCGCGCCGTTCTTCACGGTGTGGAAGCGCGATGCGACGGAGGCGTGGCGCTATATCGCGGAATAGCCAGGGGCCTCCGCCGCCCCTGCCCCTCTCCCTAGCTGTCATCCCCGCGCAGGCGGGGCCCACGGCCAGGCACCCCAAGCGCTCAGGCTGAGCTCGTCGAAGCCGGGTTGGCGCGCTGCGACGTCGGGGCAGGCTCGCCCTTCGACGGGCTCAGGGTCGAGCGCGTTGGGTCGGGCCTGGTCGAAACGGGGTCCCCGCCTTCGCGGGGATGACGATCAAAAAAAGCGACGCTGATCGCAGCGAGCCGCCAGGCCCTACGCCGCCGCCCGCTCGCGCTTGCGCGCCACCATCTCATAGCTGTCGGGATCGACGCGCCGCATCTGCCGCCAGAATTCGATCGTCGAGCCCGACCAGTTGTTGGTGATCTTGCCGTCGTGCTTGTACCAGCTGCCGCAATTGGCCGCCCAGACGGTCGCGGCGAGCCGGTCCTGCAGGCGGCGGTTGTAGGCGGCCTGCACCTCGGGCTTGACGTCGAGCAGCGCCAGGTCGCGCGCCAGGATCGTGTCGATCAGCGGCATCACATAGTCCATCTGCCGCTCGGACATGAAGATGATGCTGTTGTGGCCGAGATTGGTGTTGGGGCCGTACATCACGAACATGTTGGGAAAGCCGGTGACGGCGACGCCGCGATAGGCCTCGGCGCCCTTCGCCCAGACGTCGTGCAGCCGCTGCCCGGCGCGGCCGACGATGTCGATCGGCATCAGGAAGCCCGCGGTCTCGAAGCCGGTGCCCCAGACGATGACGTCGAGCGGGATCTGGCGGCCCGAGCGAGTCTCGATGCCCTCGGGCACGATGCGCGCGATCGGCTCGGTGACGATCTCGACGTTGGGGCGGCAGACGGCGGGATAGTAGTCGTCGGTGATGAGGATGCGCTTGCAGCCGATCGGATAGTCGGGGGTCAGCGTCTCGCGCAGCTTCGCGTCGTGGACCTGCGCGGCGAGATGGTCGCGCGCCATCTTCTCGAGCCGCCGCGACGCCCAGCCGCCCGCGCGGGCGAAGGCGCCCCAGCGGCTCTCGTTGATCGAATAGATCAGCAGCCGCAGCGCCTTCCTGAGGATCGGGAAGCGGCGGAAGCGCGCATGCTGCTGGGGCGTGATCTCCTCGTCGGGACGCGGGATGATCCAGTTCGACGAGCGCTGGAAGATCGTCAGCTTCTCGGCGAGCGGCGCGATCTCGGGGATATATTGCACGGCGCTGGCGCCGTTGCCGATCGAGGCGACGCGCTTGCCGGTGAGGTCGATGTCGCGGTTCCAGCGCGCCGAGTGGAACTGCACGCCGGCGAAGCTGTCCTTGCCGGGGATGTCGGGCGTCCACGGCCGGTTCAATTGGCCGGCGCCGACGATGAGGATGCGCGCCGTCCAGCGCCGGCCGTCGGCGGCGGCGACGCGCCATTCGCCCGCCGGCTCGTCGAAGGCGGCGCCCGCCACCTCGGTGGCGAAGCGGATGTGCGGGTTGAGCCCGTAGCGCTCGGCGATGTCGCGGAAATAGGCGAGGATCTCGGGCTGGCGCGCGAAGGCGCGCGTCCAGTTGGGGTTGGGGGCGAAGCTGTAGCTGTAGAGATGGCTCGGCACGTCGCACGAGGCGCCGGGATAGTGATTGTCGTACCAGGTGCCGCCGACCGAGTCGGAGCGTTCGAGGATGACGAAATCGTCGATGCCGCGCTGCTTGAGCTTGATGCCGGCGAGCAGCCCCGACATGCCGGCGCCGACGATCACCGCGGTGACGCGTGTCGCCTCCGCCGCAGCACCTGCGCGTGGATCGGCCTCCGCCATGCAACCCCTCCCCGGTCGTTTCGGAGAGGCTACCGCGTGGCGGGGCGAGCGAACAGCCTAGCCATATGGGTGGGCGCGGGGGCATTTCTGCGACGCCCCGCCCCGCCCCGTCCCGGACCGTCCCGCCCCTCCCTCGTCATTCCGGCGAAAGCCGGAACCCATAACCAGCGTTCGCCTGGGTTCCGGCTTTCGCCGGAATGACGCGATGGGAATATCTATTTCGTGACGCGCGCGCGCCGAACGCTACTTCGCGAAAACCTCGTTGAGCATCTTCGCCAGCCGGATGCCGCCCTTCTTGGTCTGCTCGCGCACCGTCTCGCGCGTCGCGGCGACATAGGCTTCGTCGATCAGCACGCGCGCCGTCGGCGGCGCCACGCAGACGTCGACCGCCGGCAGCTTGCCATAGGTATAGGTCTTCGACGCCAGCCAGCCGTCCCTGAGCCAGTCGGCGACGCCGCCCTGCCGCCACTGCTCCGCGAGTTCGGGGGTGATCTGCGACAGCAGCCCGGCGACGTCGCCCGGCGGCTCGGTCAGCGCGCGCTCGGCGAGCTCCGAATCCCAGATGCGGTGCAGGTTCATCCGCTCGGGCGCCTTGTAGCCATAGGCGGCCTTGACGTTGTTGCCGCCGCGGTCGGCGGCGTCGCCCGAATGCATCGGCTGGTGCATGTCGCCGACGAAATGCACGAGCCAGGCGAGCGACATCAGCTTCTCGCGGTCGGGGACCTTGTCGCTGGCGACGAGCCTGGCGTGGCGCGTCACCTGCGCCGACACGCAATTGCCGTCGGGGCAGTTGGCCTTGGCGTCGAAGTCCTTGCAGACGTGGATGTTCTGGTAATGCCAGGGGAAGGAATAGTTGAAGCGGTCGCCCATGCCGCGGATGCAGTCGGGCCAGTAGCTGGCGTCCTCGATCGTGCGCAGCGGGCATTCGGGCGTCGCGACCTGCGGCTCGGCCGCGAGCAGCCGCGTCACCCCGGCCTTCGCCGCGGGCGTCAGATGCGCCCAGGCGATGCTGGCGAGCGTGCGGTGGCCATATTCGCCCCAGGCGAAGGCGGGACGGGGCAGCAGGGCGAGCGCGAACAGCGCGACGATCAGGCGGGCGAGCTTCATGCCCGCGCCCTTGCCAGTGTTCGGCGCTGAAAGCGAGACGGTGCGACGCCGGCGCGCGGGGCGCTAGGCGCGAAGCTCGCGCTGCGGCGCCGCGGCGATCGGGTGCGACGCCGGCTCGTCGGTCACCGGCTGGCGGCGGATATGGCTTTCGAGCGCGGCCATCGCGGCATCCATGTGCAGCACCGCCAGGCCGGCGTGGCGCTCGGCCAGCTCCTCGTGCAGCGTGCGGATCTGCCCGAGGATCGCCTCGAGCGAACGGATGTCCGAAGTCGTCATGTCACTCACCATCCCCGGCCGTTGCGGCGGCCATGCGCCCGCATTCAGCGACGCCAGATCGTCGGAAAATCCCGGGCGCCGCAACTGTCGCGGTGTCAGCGGACGCGCCCTCCCGATGTCCCCGCTTATAGCCGATTACGCGATGAAGGTGAAATGAACGGGGACCTCGTTTCGCTACGGTAAGGTCATTTGCGGGGCAACCATTCGCGGCTGACGCGCACCGACCGCGTGGCGATGCTGACCTCGACGAGGAACAGGCTCAGCCCCGCGACGATCAGCGCCATCGCGGCGATGAACAGCCCGGCGACCAGCCGCGCCGAGCCGCGATCGGTCATGTCGCCGAGGAACAGCACCCCGACCACCAGGCAGACGAACAGCGCCGAGGCGGTGCAGCAGCCGATCGCCCAGTGCGCCACCGCCATGCGGCGGTCGAGCGCGTGCAGCAGCGGCAGCATCGGCGCGCGCGCGCCTTCGGGCATCGCCGCGAGCTGCGTCTCCATCGCGCGCGCCCGGTCGATCACCCGGCCGAGTCGCGCGGTGAGCACGTTGAGGATCGAGCCGATCCCCGCCAGCAGGAACACCGGCGCGACCGCGAGCTGGATGATGTGCGCGACGGCGGAAACGCTGCTGATCGGGTCCATGGCGGTCATTTCTTGCAAAGCGCTTCGGCGGGAGCAACCTTTCGCCGGCGTTCCGGTTCATCCCAGCAACGCCAGCGGAGACCCATGATGCGCCTCGACGACCTCAAAGGCAGCAGCAATATCGAACGCCAGGCCGGCGGCGGCGGCCTCGGCGGCGGGCTCGGCGGGCTGCTGCCGCTGCTGTTCATGGGCAAGGGCCTCGGCCTCGGCGGCATCGTCATCGTCGCCATCCTGTTCTTCGTGTTCGGCGGGCTCGGCGGCGGCGGCGCGCCGCGGCAGCCGGTCGGGCAGCAGGTCGGCCAGCCGGCGGGCGCCCCCGCCGCCGCCGACCAGTTCTCGGCGCGGGTGCTCGAGACCACCGAGCAGACCTGGAGCAAGATCTTCGCCGCCGCGGGCCAGGACTATCCCGAGCCGACGCTGGTGCTCTACGACGGCTTCGGCCAGTCGGGCTGCGGCGCGGCGCAGGCGGCGACGGGCCCCTTCTACTGTCCCGCCGACCAGAAGCTCTATCTCGACACCAGCTTCTTCGACGAGCTGTCGCAGCGCTTCGGCGCGCCGGGCGACTTCGCGCAGGCCTATGTCATCGCGCACGAGGTCGGCCATCACGTCCAGACGGTGACCGGCATTTCGGAGAGCGTCCGCCGTGCGCAGGCGCAGGCCGGCGAGGCCGAGGCCAATGCGCTGCAGGTGCGCATGGAGCTGCAGGCCGACTGCTACGCCGGGCTGTGGGGCCGCGACAACGCCGAGCGGCTCGAGCCCGGCGACGTCGAGGAGGCGATGGATGCCGCCTCGGCGATCGGCGACGATACGCTGCAGCGCCAGGCGGGCGGCCGCGTCGTGCCCGACAGCTTCACGCACGGCACCTCGGTGCAGCGCATGCGCTGGTTCATGGTCGGCTATGAGCAGGGCAGCGTCGAGGCCTGCGACACCTTCGCGGCGCAGACGCTGTAGCGGGGCGCGGTCCTCGCCTTACTTGGATCGTCATCCCCGCGCAGGTTGGGCCCCCTTCAGCCCAAGCCGATTCCGGCGCGCTCACCCCGAGCTTGTCGAAGGGCGAGCTTGTCGAAGCCTGCCAGCGCGCCAACCCTGCTTCGACAAGCTCAGCATGTGCGCTTGAGGTGTGCCGGCGTGGGTCCCCGCCTTCGCGGGGATCACAGTGGGCGTTGCTAGCGCGGCGTCCGCAGGCGCAGCCATTCGGCTTCGCTGTCGTCCTCGACGATCCACCAGCGCTGGCGCATCCGCTCGTCGAGACGCAGGCCGAGCGCGGCGGCGAGGAAATTATGCGAGGCGGCGAGCGCGTCGGCCTGCACGAAGCACCACGCACCCGCGGCGATGCAGGTCAGCATCGCGACCGGGAAGAGGCGGTCGTAATAACGCATGCGGCCAGCTATCGCATGCCCGGGCTAACGAGCGGTTAGCCGATTGGGTTAACGCGCCTTCCAGAAATCGAAGCTCTCGCGCTGGACGCGGCGGACGTAGGCGGCGGCCTCGGGCCCCTCCCACGGCCCGGCATAGCCGTCGGCGCGCGGCCGGCCACCGAGCCACCAGCCCTGCCCCGGGAGCCCGTCCGACTGGCGCACCACCAGCACCGCCAGCTCGGGCTCGCCGCGCCCGCGCGCCGCGGCGTCGATGGCGTCGAGCAGCTTGCACAGCGCGCGCATCTTCGGCCGCGAGAAGCTCAGGCCCACCGCGTTCAGCACCTCGCCATAGGTCACCGCCTGCCCGGCGCGCGCGGCGGCCTGCAGCAGCGCCTCGACGTGATCGGCGTCGATCGCGCCGCTCATTCGAGGTGCATCACGTCATTTTCGATGGTGACGCGCTTCAGGTGGCGCAGGAAGCTCATGCCGAGCAGCGAGATGCCGGTATCGGCGCTCGCCACCACCGCGGCGACCTCGCTCACCTGCCGCTCGCCGACCGCCACCTGCTTCAGCGTCACCGGCGCGACGTCGGTGGTGCCGCCGGCGGTCTTGGCCTGCATTCGATAGTCGCCCGGCGCCACGACGATGCCGGCGCGCATCGCGTCGTGCGGCGTCAGCATCACCATGCCGGCGCCGGTATCGACGATGAAGCGCACCCCGACGCCGTTGACGAGGCCGTCGGCGTAGAAATGCCCGTCGGGGGCGCGCGCGATGCGCCGGCTCGCGACGCCGAGGCCGGCGGCCGCCGGGCCTGCCTTCTCCATCGAGGTCGGCGGCGGGATCGGCGCGTCGCTCCGCCACTGCGGCGCGGGCGGCAGGCCGGCGGCCTGCAGGAGCATGAGGGCGGCGAGCGCGGCTGACATGGCGGCGATGTTTGCGCGACGGCAGGCGCCTTGCCAAGCCGCCAAAGCGCCGCGCGCGAGCGTCGCCGCCCGCCCGCGCTCCTGCTGCGGTCGGGCGAGCCGACGGGTTGCGGATCGACCCGGCCGACCCGCCGCCGGTTCCCCAAGCCCCGCAAGGCGGCGCCGCTACGCGGACCCGCCGCCCCGTCAGCCGCCGCGGCGGAGCCGCGGCACGAGCATGCCGACGCGCCGGCGGTAGTCGACATAGGATTCGCCGAAATGCGCGACGAGATCGCGCTCCTCATAGCGGATGGCGACGAGGATATAGGCGGTCATGCCGAGCGCGAACAGCAGATGGCCGCCGGTCATCTCCGGGGTCGCCCAGAAGGCGATCAGGAAGCCGACGTAGAGCGGATGGCGCACCAGCTTGTAGAACAGCGGTTGCGACAGCGGCGCGCTCGGCGGCGTCGCGCCGCGCAGGTTGAACCACGCCTGCTTCAGCCCGAACAGCTCGAAATGGCTGAGCAAGAAGGTGCTGACCAGCACCAGGCCGAAGCCCAGCGCAAACAGCCCCCACATCAGCGCCGCGGCGAGCGGATGCTCGATGCGCCAGACGATGAGGTCGATCGGCCGCCACTGCCAGAACAGCAGGATCAGCACCGCGCTGGTCAGCAGCACGTAGACGCTGCGCTCCGCCGCCGGCGGCACGATCCGCGTCCACGCCGCCTTGAAGCCCGGCCGCGCCATGACGCTGTGCTGCAGCCCGAACAGCGCGATCAGCGCCAGGTCGATCGCCGCCGCCACGCCGACGTCGGCGCTCGGCCCGCTGTCGACGGTGCGCGGCACCCCCGCGATGTCGCCGACGAAGGCGATCAGATAGAGGAAGGTCGCAAAGAAGATCGCGTACGCGACGACGCTGAACAGCAGGATCGTCATCCGGCCCATGGCCCACCTCCCCTCGATGGTGGTCGGGACAGCGCCGCCGTTGCGGCCCTGAAGCGGCAACAGTCTGACTCGGTTGGGGGTGCGAAACAATAGCGCTGGCAAGCCCCACCTCCCCTCGCCCCGCCGGGGAGAGGGAGGGGCCCGCTCGCAACGCGAGTGGGAGGGTGCGGGGAACGTCCAGGAGACCGGCACCCGCGCCGATACCCCTCTCCCATCCTCTCCCCAGCGGGGAGAGGGGCTAGGGCGTGTGCGCCGCCTAGACCGGCTTCAACCGCACATGCGGCTCGGGCGGCAACTCCACTGCGATCGCATCCCCGGCGCGCACCGCGCCGCCCGCGACGACCACCGCCATCACCCCGGCCTTCAGGAGGATGCGGTTGCGCGGCCCGCGCTCGATCGTCGCCATCTTCAGCCCCGGCTGCCAGCGATCGAGCTTGAAGCAGGGGGTGCGCAGCCCGGTCAGCTCGACGACCGCCGCGTCGCCGAGCCGCAGCCGCGTGCCCGCCGGCAGCGCCAGCAGGTCGATCCCCGCGGTGGTGACATTCTCGCCCATCTCGCCCGGCGCCACGGCGAAGCCCTTGGCGGCGAGCTCGGCGAACAGCTCGGACTGGATGAGATGCACCTGCCGGAGGTTGGGCACCTCGACGGTCGGGCGGAAGCGGGCGCGGTGGCGGCGCGTCGGACCGGCATGGCGGTCGCCGTCGATGCCGTGGCCGGCGATCAGCGTCACCCCGTCATGCGCGAGCTTGGGCAGCGCGCGTTCGGCGCCGAGATGGACCGCGACGACGGTCGGCATGCGGTCCCCTGTCGGCCGGCGGCGGCGCGGCTATTCCGCCGCGACCATCCCGCCGGCGCCGGTGAGCAGCTCGCCCGTCTCGCCGTCGTTGCCCTCGTTCGCCGCCGCCGCCTTGGTGGCGTTCTTGCGGCGGTCGAAGGCGTCCCAGACCTCGTTCCAATTGCCCTTGGTCGCGGCCTTCGAATATTCGGTGGCGCGCGTCTCGAAGAAATTGGCGTGCTCGACGCCGTTCAAGAGCGGCTGCAGCCAGGGCAGCGGGTGCTCGTCGATCAGGTAGATCGCCGGCAGGCCGAGCTGCTGGAGGCGCCAGTCGGCGACGAAGCGGATGTATTTCTTGATTTCCTTCGGCGTCATGCCCGAGACCGGACCCATCTCGAAGGCGAGGTCGATGAAGGCGTCCTCGAGGCGGACGACCTTCTGGCAGACGTCGATGATGTCTTCCTTCACCGCCTTGGTCAGGCAGTTGCGCTCCTTGGTGAAGGCGTGGAACAGCTTGATGATGCCCTCGCAGTGCAGGCTCTCGTCGCGCACCGACCAGCTGACGATCTGCCCCATGCCCTTCATCTTGTTGAAGCGCGGGAAGTTCATCAGCATCGCGAAGCTGGCGAACAGCTGCAGCCCCTCGGTGAAGCCGCCGAACATGGCGAGCGTGCGCGCGATGTCGGCGTCGCTGTCGACGCCGAAATTCGCCATGAAATCATGCTTGTCGCGCATTTCCTTATATTGAAGGAACATGCCGTACTCGCTCTCGGGCATGCCGATGGTGTCGAGCAGATGGCTGTAGGCGGCGATGTGCACCGTCTCCATGTTGGAGAAGGCGGCGAGCATCATCTTGACCTCGGTCGGCTTGAACACCCGGCCATATTTGTCGTGGTAGCAGTCCTGCACCTCGACGTCGGCCTGGGTGAAGAAACGGAAGATCTGCGTCAGCAGGTTGCGCTCGTGATCGGACAGCTTCTGCGCCCAGTCGCGGCAGTCCTCGCCGAGCGGCACCTCCTCGGGCATCCAGTGGATCTGCTGCTGGCGCTTCCACATGTCGAACGCCCAGGGGTATTCGAACGGCTTGTAGCTCTTCCTGGCTTCGAGCAGACCCATCGCACGTACTCCGACCTAAATCTCTGTTCTTCTTCGATCAAAGCCCCGCTTTGATCGACTGAATGGGATGGCAGGGGTGAAGCAGACGCCGGTCGGTTCAATTGAAAAGATCGGTGTCCGGCCCGGCTTCACCCCCGCCCTACCCGGCGTGCCCCGAAGGGCGGCGCCGGGTTGACCGGCGTGTTATTGGCACGCCAAGCATTCGTCGTAGTCCTTGCGCTCGACCTCGAAGTCGACGGCGCGCAGCTCCGACGTGTTGTCCGATTCCACCCCACCGGCGAACCCGGCGCGCTGGATGCTCTTCGACCGGCAATAGTAGAGCGACTTGATGCCGAGCTCCCAGGCGCGGAAGTGGAGCATCAGCAGGTCCCACTTCTCGATGTCGGCCGGGATGTAGAGATTGAGCGACTGCGCCTGGTCGATATAGGGCGTGCGGTCCGCCGCGAGCTCGAGCAGCCAGCGCTGGTCGATCTCGAACGCGGTGCGGTAGGTCGCCTTCTCGTCGGCGGTGAGGAAGTCGAGATGCTGGACCGAGCCGCCGTGCTCGAGGATCGAGTTCCAGACGGCGTCCGAATTCTTCGCCTTCTCGATCAGCAGCTTCTCGAGATAGGGGTTCTTGATCGAGAAGCTGCCCGACAACGTCTTGTGCGTGTAGATGTTGGCCGGGATCGGCTCGATGCACGCCGAGGTGCCGCCGCAGATGATCGAGATCGACGCGGTCGGCGCGATCGCCATCTTGCAGCTGAAGCGCTCCATCACCCCCATGTCGGCGGCGTCGGGGCACGGCCCGCGTTCGGCGGCGAGCGTCATCGACGCCTCGTCGACCTTGCCGCGGATGTGGCGGAAGATCTTCATGTTCCACGACTTGGCCATCGCGCTTTCGAACGGCACGCCGCGCGCCTGCAGGAAGCTGTGATAGCCCATGACGCCGAGGCCGACCGAACGCTCGCGCATCGCCGAATATTTGGCGCGCGCCATGTCGTCGGGCGCCCGCTCGATATAGTCGCTGAGCACATTGTCGAGGAAGCGCATCACGTCCTCGATGAACTGCTTGTCGCCGTTCCACTCGTCCCAGGTCTCGAGCCCGAGCGACGACAGGCAGCAGACCGCGGTGCGATGGACGCCGAGGTGATCCCTGCCGGTCGGCAGCGTGATCTCCGAGCAGAGGTTCGAGGTCGAGACCTTGAGCCCGAGATCGCGGTGATGCTTGGGCATCGTGCGGTTCACCGTGTCGGCGAAGATGATGTAGGGCTCGCCGGTCGCCAGCCGCGTCTCGACGAGCTTGATGAACAGCGAGCGGGCATCGACCTCGCCGCGCTTCTCGCCGGTCTTGGGGCTGACGAGATCGAAGGGCTCGCCGTTGCGAACCGCCTCCATGAAGGCGTCGGTGATCAGCACGCCGTGGTGGAGGTTCAGCGCCTTGCGGTTGAAGTCGCCCGACGGTTTGCGGATCTCGAGGAATTCCTCGATCTCGGGGTGGTTGACGTCGAGATAGACCGCGGCCGAGCCGCGGCGCAGCGAGCCCTGGCTGATCGCCAGCGTCAGCGAATCCATGACGCGCACGAACGGGATGATGCCGCTGGTCTTGCCGTTGAGGCCGACCGGCTCGCCGATGCCGCGGACGTTGCCCCAATAGGTGCCGATGCCGCCGCCGCGCGAGGCGAGCCAGACATTCTCGTTCCAGGTGTTGACGATGGCGTCGAGGCTGTCGTCGACCGAGTTCAGGTAGCAGCTGATCGGCAGGCCGCGCCCGGTGCCGCCGTTCGACAGCACCGGCGTCGCCGGCATGAACCACAGCTTGGAGATATAGTCGTAGACGCGCTGCGCGTGATCGGCGTCGTCGGCATAGGCGGCGGCGACGCGGGCGAACAGGTCCTGATAGGATTCGCCGGGCAGCAGATAGCGGTCGTTGAGCGTGTCCTTGCCGAAGTCGGTCAGCAGCGCGTCGCGCGACGGATCGGTGACCACGTCGAAGCGCGGCTTGTGGATCATCGCCCTCGGCTCGGGCGGCGTACCCGACACCCCGGTCAGGTTGGCGGTCATCGCCGCTTCGTTGCCGCTGAAATCCATAAGACGCTCCCTCGATACGGCGCTATGGATGAGGCTTCAGTCCGGGTCGACGGCGCAGTTACGCCATCCCCGATATCCTCGCTATCCACAGGCCAAAGCCTTCCGGGTCCTTCAGAGTCACCCACACGAATCCCGCACTCGGTTCCCGCGACATCCACATGATATGGTGGTGACCCCCCAGTCCCAGAACCACATCCTGTGCCTAAAGTCGGAGGTCCGCAAGAGTCAGAATCCTAATTTTTTGATTTCCAAGACAAGGCAATGCGCTAGAGCGACGAGCCGTCAAGCATCGTTAATGGACCGCGATTTCGCCCCGCGCTAAGAGCGCCTTCAACGCTGAACGAACGGGGGACGGCAAGTGACCGTAATTCGCCAGGAAGACGTGATCGACTCAGTCGCCGACGCGCTGCAGTTCATCTCCTATTATCATCCGATGGACTATATCCGGGCGCTCGGCCGCGCCTATGAACTCGAGCAGGGCCCGGCGGCGAAGGACGCGATCGCGCAGATCCTCACCAACAGCCGGATGTGCGCCGAAGGCCATCGCCCGATCTGCCAGGACACCGGCATCGTCGTCGCCTTCGTGAAGGTCGGGATGAACGTCACCTGGCAAGCCACGATGACGGTTGAGGAAATGATCAACGAGGGCGTGCGCCGCGCCTATCTGCATCCCGACAATCGGCTGCGCGCCTCGATCGTCGCCGACCCGGCGTACGGCCGCACCAACACGCGCGACAACACCCCGGCGGTCACGCACATCGAGTTCGTCCCCGGCGACCATGTCGAGATCACCGTCGCGGCGAAGGGCGGCGGCAGCGAGAACAAGACCAAGTTCGCGATGCTCAACCCGTCCGAATCGATCGTCGACTGGGTGCTCGAGATGGTCCCGAAGATGGGCGCCGGCTGGTGCCCGCCGGGCATGCTCGGCATCGGCATCGGCGGCTCGGCGGAAAAGGCGATGCTGCTCGCCAAGGAATCGCTGATGCTGCCGATCGACATGGGCGAGCTGAAGGCGCGCGGCCCGCAATCCAGGATCGAGGAGCTCCGCATCGAGCTCTACGACAAGGTCAACGCGCTCGGCATCGGCGCGCAGGGGCTCGGCGGCCTCTCGACGATCCTCGACGTCAAGATCCTCGACACGCCGACGCATGCCGCGTCGAAGCCGATCGCGATGATCCCCAATTGCGCCGCGACTCGCCATGCGCATTTCACACTCGACGGTTCGGGCCCGGCGCAGCTCGAGGCCCCCGATCTCGCCGAGTGGCCGAAGGTCGACTGGAAGCCGTCGAAGGAGGCGATCCGCGTCGACCTCGACAATCTGACTCCCGAGGTCGTCGCCGCGTGGAAGCCGGGCGACCGGCTGCTGCTGAACGGCAAGATGCTCACCGGCCGCGATGCCGCGCACAAGCGGATGACCGACATGCTGTCGCGCGGCGAGCCGCTGCCGGTGAGCTTCAAGAACCGCGTCATCTATTATGTCGGCCCGGTCGATCCGGTGCGCGACGAGGTCGTCGGACCCGCGGGCCCGACCACCGCGACTCGCATGGACAAGTTCACCGAGCAGATGCTCGCCGAGACCGGGCTGATCGCGATGGTCGGCAAGGCCGAGCGCGGCCCGGTCGCGATCGAGGCGATCCGCAAGCACAAGGCCGCATACCTGATGGCGGTCGGCGGCGCCGCCTATCTGGTGTCGAAGGCAATCAAGGGCAGCCGCGTGCTGGCGTTCGAGGACCTCGGCATGGAGGCGATCTACGAGTTCGAGGTGCGCGACATGCCGGTCACGGTGGCGGTCGATTCGACCGGCGAGTCGGTCCACCACAGCGCGCCGCTGGTGTGGCGCGACAAGATCGCGCGCGAAAAGCTGCTCGAACCGGCGGGGTAGAGGTCGGCGTTCACTTGCGTCACGTCATTCCGGCGAAAGCCGGAACCCAGAACATCCGCATTGCTGGGTTCCGGCTTTCGCCGGAATGACGGCTATCTCGTCGGCCGCGACGCAGCGTCAGCGATCCAACAGCTCGGTCAGCAGCGCCTCCTCATAGGCGCGGAACGCCGACCGCTTCCCCGGATAATCGGCCGGGTTCGCGGCGGTGCCGGTCACGGCATAGGCAAAGCCCCGCCCCGCCACCGGATCGATCCAGATCCCGCTCCACAGGCCATAGGCGTCGCCCATGTGGCCGACCCAGCGCGGGTTGCCCGCTACCGGCTGGTCGCCGCCGCCGATCAGGCACTGCACCGACAGGCCGTAGCAGCGCATCAGGCCGCCGTAGGTCTCGCCGGTGGCGCCCTCGCCCTCCCGCCACAGCGGCGTCAGCATCAGGCGGAGGGTCTCGGGCTCGAGCAGCCGCACGCCGTCGAGCTCGCCCTCGTTGAGCAGCAGCCGCGCGATCCGCCCGAGGTCGCGGATCGAGATGCGCAGCCCGCCCTGCGGACTGAACAAGGTGCCATTGTCGCCGGGGCGGTAGCCGACCAGGTCGCAGCTCGCATTGGGCGTCGCGAGCCGCACCAGGCACGCTGGCGGCCGGCCGCGCAGATCGTCGACCTGCGCGACCCAGTCGGGGCTCGGCGCCCAGCCCTCCTCGTTGCGGCTCTTGCGATAGAGCGCGGCGGCGCGCGCGACCGCCGCGGCGGAGCAGCCCGACCAGTTGAAGCAGGCGTCGACCGCCAGCGGCTCGAACAGCAGCCGCTGCATCAGCCGGTCGAAGCGCTCGCCGGTCGCCCTTTCCATGACGCTCGCCGCGACGCCGAAGTTGAGGTTGGCGTAGCTGAACACCGCGCCGGGCGGCTGCATGGCATGCCAGCTCTTCGCCGACAGCGATTCCTGCAGCGTCGCGCCGAGCGGGAAGAAATAGCCGCCGTCGTCGCGCAGGCTCGAGCGGTGCGACAGCAGCAGCCGCAGCGTGATCGGCACGTCGGGGTGCGCCGGGTTGCGGAAGCGCCAGCCGAGATAATCGGAGACGTCGCGGTCGAGATCGAGCGTCCCCTGCTCGACGAGCCGCAGCACGCCGAGCGTCATCACCAGCTTCGATACCGAGGCGACGCGCAGCGGCGCATCGACGCGCATCGGGCGCGCCGCGGCGGCATCGATCACTGCAAGCCCGCGCGCCTCGGCGCGGCGCTCGCCGCCACGGTCGACGACGACCGCGGCGAGGCCCGACAGGCCGGGGCTGACGCCGGGCCGGCCGTCGACCAGCGCCTGCAGCGGGTCGCCGGCGGCAGCGCCGCCCCTTGCGCAGCCGCTTGCGAGCAGCGCGATGCCCCCGCATACGAGGGCGATGAGCAGCGGCGCGAGGCGGTGGATGACGGGACTGGCGATCGCGGCGGGCCTCATCGTGGCAATCATCCTCATCCTCCCGCGGTGGCTCGACGACCGTTACTATATCGGTCCGGTCAGCGATCACTATGATGGCGAGCGCTTCTTCAATCCCGGCCGCGCCGCGACCTCGAAGGGGCTCGGCGCGGTGCTGCGCTGGCGGCTGACCGCCGATCGCGCCGACTGGCCCGCGCAGGTGCCGGTCACGCCGGCGACGCCGGCGGCGCGCGTCGACGGCGACGCGATGGTCGCCACCGCGGTCGGCCATGCCAGCGTGCTGGTGCAGACCGCCGGGCTCAACATCCTGACCGACCCGGTGTGGTCCGAACGCGTCAGCCCGTTTAGGTCGGTCGGTCCGTTGCGCGTCCGTGCGCCGGGGGTGCGCTTCGAGGATCTGCCGACGATCGACATCGTGCTGGTCAGCCACAATCACTACGACCATCTCGATCTCGATACGCTGCACAAGCTGTGGGAGCGCGACCGCCCGATCATCGTCACGCCGCTCGGCAACGCGGCGCTGATGGCCCGGCGCGGCATCACCGCCTTCGCACGCGACTGGGGCGAGAGCGTCGGGGTGCGCGAGGACGTCACCGTCACCGTCGAGCGCGTCCAGCACTGGTCGGCGCGCTGGAGCGCCGACGCCAACCGCGCGCTGTGGGGCGGCTTCACCGTCACGACGCCGGGCGGCGCCATCTATTTCGCCGGCGACTGCGGCTACAGCGACGCCTTCGCCGCGACCGCCGCGGCGCGCGGCCCCTACCGCCTCGCGCTGCTGCCGGTCGGCGCCTACGAGCCGCGCTGGTTCATGAAGGCGAGCCACATGAACCCGGCCGAGGCGGTGCAGGCGTTCGCCGACCTCGGCGCCGCGACCGCCATCGGCATCCACTGGGGCGTGTGGCAGCTGACCGACGAGGGCATCGACGCGCCGCGGCAGGACCTCGCCGCCGCGCTGGCGGCGGCGGGTGTCGCGCCGGCGCGCTTCCCGGCGCTGGTGCCGGGCGAGACGCTGGCGGTGCCGGCGATGGCGCCGCGCCAGAACGTCTCCCCCACGCGCTCGCGCTGAGCCTGTCGAGGCGCCGGCGGGAGGGGGCAGCGACGTGCCGGCTCGCCCTTCGCCAAGCTCAGGGAGAGCGCCATGGGTGGGGACGCGCGCCCCGCGCTGAAATCCTGCCAAACCCGCTCTGGAACAAAGCATGTCCAGCGACCATATTGCCGGCATGGCGATCCAGATCCGTACCAACCTCGACGAACCCGCCGACAGCCAGGTGTTCGTCCCGCACCGCCCTGCCCGGCCGGAGAAATCCGAAGGCGGCAAGAAGTTCGAGCTGGTGTCCGACTATACGCCGGCGGGCGACCAGCCGGCGGCGATCGCCGAACTGGTCGAGCAGGCCAATGCCGGCGAGCGCGACCAGGTGCTGCTCGGCGTCACCGGATCGGGCAAGACCTTCTCGGTCGCCAAGGTCATCGAGGCGGTGCAGCGACCCGCGCTGGTGCTGGCGCCCAACAAGATCCTGGCGGCGCAGCTCTACGGCGAGTTCAAGAGCTTCTTCCCGAACAACGCGGTCGAATATTTCGTCAGCTATTACGACTATTACCAGCCCGAGGCCTATGTCCCGCGCACCGACACCTACATCGAGAAGGAATCGTCGGTAAACGAGGCGATCGACCGGATGCGCCACTCGGCGACGCGCGCGCTGCTCGAGCGCGACGACGTGCTGATCGTCGCCTCGGTGTCGTGCCTCTACGGCATCGGCTCGGTCGAGACCTATTCGGCGATGACTTTCAGCCTCGCCAAGGGGCAGACGCACGACGCGCGCGAGATCGTCCGCAAGCTGGTGGCGCTGCAGTACAAGCGCAACGACAGCAACTTCCTGCGCGGCGCGTTCCGCGTGCGCGGCGACACCATCGAGCTGTTCCCGTCGCACTATGAGGACACCGCCTGGCGGATCACCTTCTTCGGCGACGAGATCGAATCGATCACCGAGTTCGACCCGCTGACCGGCAACAAGGTGGCGACGCTCGATTCGGTCAAGATCTACGCCAATTCGCACTATGTGACGCCGGGCCCGACCTTGAAGCAGGCCAGCGAGGCGATCCGCCACGAGCTGACCGAACGGCTGAAGGAGCTGGTCTCCGAAGGCCGGCTGCTCGAGGCGCAGCGGCTCGAGCAGCGCACCAACTTCGACCTCGAGATGATCGCCGCGACGGGCTCGTGCGCCGGCATCGAGAATTACAGCCGCTTCCTCACCGGCCGGCTGCCCGGCGAGCCGCCGCCCACGCTCTTCGAATATCTGCCCGAGAACGCGATGCTGTTCGTCGACGAGAGCCACGTCACCATCGGCCAGGTCAACGGCATGTCGCGCGGCGACCACCGCCGCAAGCTGACGCTCGCCGAACATGGCTTCCGCCTGCCCTCGGCGATCGACAACCGGCCGCTGCGCTTCGAGGAGTGGAATGCGATGCGGCCGCAGACGGTCTATGTCTCGGCGACCCCGGCGGCGTGGGAACTCGAACAGACCGGCGGCGTCTTCGTCGAACAGGTGATCCGCCCGACCGGGCTGATCGACCCGCCGGTCGAGATCCGGCCGATCGAGGACCAGGTCGACGACCTGATTCACGAGGCGAAGGCGACGGCAAAGGCCGGCTATCGCACGCTGGTCACCACGCTGACCAAGCGCATGGCCGAGGACCTGACCGAGTTCCTGCACGAGGCGGGATTGAAGGTCCGCTACATGCATTCGGACGTCGAGACGCTCGAACGCATCGAGCTGATCCGCGACCTCAGGCTCGGCGTCTACGACGTGCTCGTCGGCATCAACCTGCTGCGCGAGGGGCTCGACATCCCCGAATGCGGGCTCGTCGCGATCCTCGACGCCGACAAGGAGGGCTTCCTGCGCTCGGAGACCTCGCTGATCCAGACGATCGGCCGCGCGGCGCGCAACGTCGACGGCCGCGTCATCCTCTATGCCGACCGGACGACGGGCAGCATGGAGCGCGCGCTGGCGGAGACCAACCGCCGCCGCGAGAAGCAACTCGAATATAACGCGCTGCACGGCATCACGCCGCAGACGATCAAGCGCAACATCTCCGACGTTCTCGCCGACGTCGCCGAGCGCGACCATCTGACGGTCGACACCGGCGACGACGAGATGACCAACCTCGTCGGCCACAACCTCAAGGGCTATATCGCCGAGCTCGAGGAGCGGATGAAGAAGGCGGCCTCCGATCTCGAATTCGAGGAGGCAGCACGGATCCGCGACGAAATCCGCCGACTCGAGAACCATGAGCTCGGCCTGCCGTCCGGAGAGCACAGGGCACCGATCAAGGGTCGATCGATCTCGGGAACCCCGGGTACGCATACGACCCGCTTTGGCAAGGCCAAGGCGGCGCGGGCGCAGAAACGGGCGCGGTCCGGCCGATAGCGGTCACATTGACTGTCACAAGGCCGCAACCGACTCGTGATTATCCGTGCGGACGCACACGGCCGAGGGGATCAACCGTGGATAAGTGCCTGTACATGCGTTTCATGGGTTGGGCGATGCGCGGCGGCTACCGCCGGCCGCGACCGCCGCTGCACAGCCGGCTGCGCGGCATCCTGAGCCTGTTCTAGCCGAGGACGGCGCAGCCGATCCCGGCGCGGGTCAGCACTGCGAACAGTTCGGGATCGCCGCTGCGGCGCACGTGATCGGCAAGGTCGCGCACCGTCATGTTGCGGATGTCGCGGCCGTTGCGCGTCATGCCGGTGACGATGTCGGCGAGCGTGCGCAGCTGGCGGTTGGACAGGCGGTCGTCGAGCTCGTTGCCGACGCAGTTGGCGGTCGAGCGATCGAAACCATAATCCATCAGCTTCTGCGTGATGCGCACCTCGGGCGAGGCGCAGGCGCCGATCGCCAGCGTGGCGGCGACGGGCAACGTCCAGATCGGTTTCATCGGCATCTCCTTCACCGCGCTCAACGCATCCGGCGCGCAACATGTCCGCGGCCGGCTGAACCGACGCTGACGAACGCGTCGGGCTCGGCTAGAAGCGGCGCCGATGCCGCTGCCGCCCGCCACCGCCTATCGTCCGATGCTGGTGCGGCACGCCAATCGCGTGCTCCCCGCCGTCTGGGACCGCGGCTGGCTGCCGCCGCCCGATCTCAGCGAGGCGACGCTCGACCGCCAGGCGATCGCGGCGACCGGACTCGATGATTTCGGCGATGGCTGGTTCCGCGAGCCGCTGCGCGTGCTGCTGCCGGCGCTGCAGGCGGAGGCGCGGCTCAACCCGATCGGGCGGATGATCGCGCACGGCTCGCTGCTCAAGACGCTCAAGGAGCGGCTGTGGGCACAGGATCTGTTCGCCCGGCATCCCGAGATCCGCGCGCGGCCGCTGGCGGCACCGATCGTCATCGTCGGGCCGATGCGATCGGGGACGACGCGGCTGCACCGCCTCCTCGCCGCCGACGGACGCTTCGCCTTCCTGCGCCTCTACGAAGCGCTCTGCCCGGTGCCCTGGCCGTCGAGCTTCGGCCGGGGGCGCGATCCGCGCATCGCCTCTACGGCGCGCGGCTGGAAGGCGCTCAACTGGATCAACCCGGCCAATGCCGCGGTCCATCCGACCGGACCGCTCGAACCCGACGAGGAACTCGGGCTGCTCGAGAACAGCCTGTGGGGCGCACAGATCGAGGCGCAGCGGCGCGTGCCGAGCTATGCGCGCTGGTGCGAGGCGCAGGATGCGACGCCGGCGTATCGGCAGATGGCCGACCTGCTGCGGCTGACCGGCTGGTTCCGCGGCGAGGATCCGGCGAAGCCCTGGGTGCTGAAGACGCCGCAGCACATGCAGGACCTCGCCGCGCTGCTGCGGGTGTTTCCCGACGCGCGGCTGATCTTCACGCATCGCGATCCGGTGAATGTCGTCGGCTCGGCCTGCTCGCTCGCCTGGCACCAGATGGTGGTGCAGAGCGACACCGCCGACGCCCGGTGGATCGGTGGCGAATGGCTGCACAAGACCGCGCACCGCATCGACATCAGCCTCGCCGTGCGCGCCCGCCTCCCCGCCGCGCAGCAATTCGACGTGAGCTTCCAGGAGATGAACGGCGACTGGCTCGCCGTGATGCGTCGGATCTATGACTTCCTGGGCGTCGACGTCGCGCCCGCGATCGCGCCGATGTCCGCCTATGTCGACCGCGCGGCCCGCGAGCATCGCTACGCCACGCACCGCTACGAACTGGCCGACTTCGGGCTCGATCCCGACGCGGTGCGCGCGCGCTTCGCCGGCTATTCGGCGCGCTTTCTCGCCTGAGGCAGCGCCCACCACGGCAGCCCCGGGTGGAGATGATGTTCATGGTGGAAGCCGCCGAAGTGGAAGCAGCTGACCAGCGAGGCGAGCCAGCCGACCGAGGTGCTGCGCGCATTGTGGCGGTCGGCGAACGGCGCGTCGCCATGGCGGTGCGGCAGCCAGGTGCCGAACAGGAACAGCTGGAGCGACGAGAGCAGCGCCGGCACCGCCCAGAACAGGATGATGTTCTGCAGCCGGGCGCCGAGCGCCATGTAGAGCAGCGCGACCGTGGTGATGCGCAGGATCTGGCCGTGCGAATAATAGCCGGCGAAGAAGCGCAGGTACCAGCGCGCGAAGGCGCGCGGGTCGCGCGCGTCGAAATCGGGGTCGTCGGCGGTGCCGGCGTGCCGATGGTGACGATGGTGGTTCGTCTCGAGCCGGCGATAGCCGAAGCAGGCGTAGAGCCCGGCGCACAGCCGGCCGACGGCGGCGTTGAGGCGGGGCCGTCCCGGCGCGAAGCTGCCGTGGATGCAGTCGTGCATGACGATGAACATTCCCGCCGACAGCCAGGTCTGCAGGACGATCACCGCCGCTACGAGCCACGGCGAGCCCGGCAGCCCGTAGAAGAAGATGCCGACGACGTGCAGCGTCAGCCAGCCGCCGAGCATCGCCGCGGCCAGCGCCACGCCCGTCATCGTCTGCTGCCGCGCGGTCATGCGCCCGCGCTAGGCGTTTGTTGCGGCGAAGGGAAGCGCCGGCCGTGCATCATGCGCCACGGCGCGCTATATCGGCGACCATGAGCCTTGGCACCGGCCTCCTGATCCTCGTCGCCACCGTCGCCTTCATGGAGGGCTTCGCCTATGCGACGCATCGCTGGGTCATGCACGGCTTCATGTGGTTCCTGCACGAATCGCACCACCGCCCGCGCACCGGCTGGTTCGAGGCGAACGACTGGTTCGCCTTCATCTTCGCGCTGCCGTCGATCCTGCTGATCTTCCTCGGCACGCAGGCCGGTCTCTCGCCGGCCTTCGCCTGGGCCGGCGTCGGCGTCGCGGTGTACGGCATGATCTATTTCTTCTTCCACGACGTCATCGTCCATCGCCGGCTGGCGCATGGCTGGCGGCCGAAGAGCGCCTACATGCGCCGCATCGTCCAGGCGCACCGGCTGCACCACGCCGCCGAGACCAAGCATGGCACGGTATCGTTCGGCTTCCTCTACGCCCCGCCGGTGCGCCGGCTGAAGGCCGAGCTGGCGGCGAACGAGCAGGTGCGGCTCAGGGCATCGTCCACAGCCCGTCGCGCGGACTAGGCCCGGCGTAGAGCGAGCGCCGCGCCGCCGCCTGCGGCAGCGCCTTCGCCACCGCGAGCAGCTTGGCGGGCTTCGGCGTCGACACGCGCGTGCGCCACGCATCGGGGCCGAGGTGGCGCACCTCGCGGCCGATCCCCGAATAGATGTCCGCCGCCGACAGCACCGCCCAGGCCGACCGGAAACGCAGCTGTGGCGTGCCGTAGCGCGCCGAAACGGCATAGCGCTCGGCCTGCTCCACCATGCGCGCGACGACGTCGGCGAGCGCCTGCGCATAGGCGGGCTTGTCATATTCGCCGGGCGGAATGTCGGCCTCGGAGAGCCAGGCGTCGGGCAGGTAGCAGCGGCCGATGCGCACGTCGTCGAAGATGTCGCGGACGATGTTGTTGAGCTGGAAGGCGATGCCGAGATCGGCGGCGCGCTCGAGCGTTGCGCGGTCGTCGGGACGCACCCCCATGACGATCGCCATCATCACCCCGACGACGCCGGCAACATGGTAGCAATATTCGAGCGTGTCATCGAAGCTGCGATAGCAGCGGTCGCGCGCGTCCATCGCGAAGCCGGCGATCAGCTCGAGCGGATAGCGCGCCGGCATGCCGGTTTCGGCGGCGACGCGGCCGAGCGCGTCGAACGGCCAGTCGCCGGTGATCTCGCCGGCGAGCGCGCGCCGGGTGAGCCCCTCGATATGCGCCAGCCGCGTGTCGATGTCGTCGACGGCCTCGACATGGCCGTGACCGCCGATCTGCGCGTCGATGACGTCGTCGCAATGGCGGCACCAGGCGTAGAGCAGCCAGGCCCGCTCGCGCGTCCTGGCGTCGAACAGCATCGCCGCGAGCGCGAAGCTCTTCGACCCGCGCGCGATCGCGGCGCGACTCTTGTCGACGAGATGGTCGTGATCGAAACGGCGCGCGATCATGCCGCGAGGTCGGCGATCATCAGCTTGGCGGTCGCCTTCGCCGAGCCCACCACCCCGGGGACGCCGGCGCCCGGATGCGTCCCCGCGCCGACGAAATAGAGGTTGCTCAGCACGTCGTCGCGGTTGTGCGTTCGGAAGAAGGCGCTCTGCCACAGCAGCGGCTCGAGGCTGAAGGCGCTGCCGAGATGCGCGTTGAGCTCGGTCGAGAAATCCTGCGGCGTGAAGGTGCGCATCGTCACCAGATCGTCGCGCAGGCCGGGAATGAGCCGCTTCTCGAGATAGCCGAGAATCCGGTCGGCATATTTCGGTGCGAAGCGCTCCCAGTCGAGCGGCGCCTTGCCGAGATGCGGCACCGGCGACAGCACGTAGAAGGCGCTGCAGCCCTCGGGCGCCAGGCCGGGGTCGGTAGCGGTCGGGTGGTGGAGATAGAGCGAGAAATCATCGGCGACGACGCCGTTCGAATAGATGTCGTCGAGCAGCGCCTTGTAGCGCGGCCCGAACAGGATGCTGTGATGCTTGATGTCGGGATGCTGCCGCTTCAGGCCGAAATAGGTGACGAACAGCGACGGCGAGAAGCGCTTGCGCTGCAGGCTCGCGCCCATCTTGCGCCCGCGCGGATGGTCGCCGAGCAGGTCGCGATAGGTATGGACGATGTCGCCGTTCGAGGCGACGGCGTCGAACGCCGCCGACCAGCCGTCGTCGGTGGCGACGCCGGTGACGCGCTCACCCTCGGCCTTGATGGTCCGCACGCCCGAGCCAATGCGCACCTGCCCGCCCAGGTCGGTGAACAGCTTCATCATCCCGCTGACCAGCGCATGCGTGCCGCCGCGCGGGAACCAGACCCCCCATTTCTTCTCGAGCGCGTGGATCAGCGCGTAGATCGAGCTGGTCTTAAACGGATTGCCGCCGACCAGCAGCGTGTGGAAGCTGAATGCCTCGCGCAGCTGCGGGTCCTTGATGTAGCGCGACACCATCGCATAGACGCTGCGATAGGCCTCGTAGCGCATCAGCTGCGGCGCCGCCTGGATCATCGACTTGAAGTCGAGGAACGCCTCGTGGCCGAGCTTGACGTAGCCTTCGCGGAAGACGTTCTCGGAATAGGTGAGGAAGGCCTTGTAGCCCTCGACGTCGCCGGGCGACTTCTTCGCGATCTGCGCGAACAGCGCGGCGTCGTCGTTGGTGTAGTCGAAGACGCTGCCGTCTTCCCACAGCAGCCGGTAGAAGGGCGAGACCGGCATCAGTTCGACATAGTCGGCGAGCTTGCGCCCCGACAGCGCGAACAGCTCCTCGAGGCAGCTCGGATCGGTGATGACGGTCGGCCCGGCATCGAAGGTGAAGCCGGCGTCGTGCCAGACATAGGCCCGCCCGCCGGGCTTGTCGCGCTTCTCGATCAGCGTGGTGTCGATGCCGGCGGACTGCAGCCGGATGGCAAGCGCGAGCCCGCCGAAGCCGCTTCCGATAACCGCTACCTTAGGCACCTGGCTTTTCCTTCAGGACTTTGAGCGCCCGGCCGATGGGCACGGGCGGACGACCGATCAGAATGCGCGCCTTGTCGATCAGCGTCGACGTGCCGGCATAGAAGCGCGCCGCCAGCCCTTCGTTGAGGCTGTAGAAGCGCTGGATGACGCGGTAGCGCTGCGCCGGCTCGGCAGCGAGGAAAAGCATGCGGTTGAGCAGCCGGTAGAAGCCGCGCGCCTTCCAGGTCTCTTCCGAATGGCTGCGCAACGCGCGATAGACCGCCGGCGCGTCGATGACCTTGATCGCGGCAATGCGGTCGGCGACGCGCACCGCGTCGGGAAAGCTGTAGCCGGTGGTCGGGTGAAACATCGCGGCGCGCATGCCGACGCGCGGCACGCCGGCGTCGCCCTCGTTCCAGAAGGCGGCGATATCGCCGCCGAGCGCGATCGGCAGCACGCCCTGCTCTTCGCGGACCAGCCGTTCGATCCGCCACCCGCGTCCCCTGGCATAGTCGGCGATCCGCTGCCGCAGCACGTCGGCATCGAGGTCGGCGCCGTCGCTGTAATAGGTGTCCTCGACGAGCAGCTCGCGGTTGCCGAACGGCAGTACGTAGACGAAGCGATAGCCGTCGTGCTGCGGCACCGTCGCGTCCATCACGATCGGCTGCGACAGGCCGTGCGGCTCGGCGAGTTCGACATGCTGGCCGAGGAACTTCTGCCAGCGCAGGTCGAGATGCCGGCTCGGCAGCGCGCCGCGGCCGTCGATGACCGCCCGGGCGCGCAAGGTCGTCTGGTCGGCGAGCGTCACCGACGTGGGGGTGATCGCCGTGACCGGACGGCCCAGGAACAGCCGTTCGGGCGGTACGACGCCGCGCACCTCGCCGTCGAGCCGTTCGCCGGTGGCGCTGGCATAGCCGTGGCCGAGCGAGCGGCGGAATTCGGGAAAGGCGACGGTGTAGCCGCGCCATTGCTTGACGTAGAGCCGCGCGGTCCAGGCGCGCTGCGCGCTGCGCAGGTCGGAATCGAACGACGACCAGGTGTGGTTGCCGCCGAGCCGGTCGCTGCTCTCGACGATCGCGACGCGCAGCTCGGGTCGGACCTTCGCCAGCTTGAGCGCGATCAGCCCGTTCGCAAGCCCGCCGCCAACCAGGATGAGATCAAGCTCCACCGCCGAGGCTTAGCGCAGGCCGCCGCCAGCGTCACGCGGGGATGACGCTGGCTGGCGGATGCGATAGCGTGCCGCATGGCGCGCAAACGAAAGCCCCCCACGCTGCGGCGCGAACGCCGGCTGGTCATCGCCGGCGGCGTGGCGGGGGCGCTGCTGCTCGCCTTCCTGGTCTGGCTGTCAGCCTAAGCGCGACAGCGCCGAGCGGATGCGCGCGGCGTTCTCGCTGTGCTCGGCATGATCGGCACGCGCCTTCTCGACCGCCTCGGGCTTGGCTCGCTCGACGAAGCCGGGGTTGCCGAGCCGGCCGGCGAGCGCATCGCGTTCCTTCTCCGCCGCCGCCGCCGCCTTTTCGAGCCGCGCCTTTTCGGCGACCAGATCGATGACGCCTTCGAGCGGCAGCACGAACGTCGCCTCGCCGACCACCACCTGCGCGGCGCCGCCGGCGGGCGGCGCGTCGTGGCCGATGCCCTGGACGCGCGCCAGCCGCTCGATCGCCGCGGCGTTGCGCGCCAGGCGCGCCACCGTGTCGGGTGACGCATCGCGGACGAACAGCGGCAGCTTGGCGCCCGCGGGCACGTTCAGCTCGTTGCGCGCGGTGCGCAACTCGCTGACCAGCCGGATCAGCCAGTCGACCTCGGGGCCGGCCTCGGCGTCGATCGAACGCGCGTCGGCCTCGACCCATTTGGCGAGGATGAGATCATAGGGACGCTTGCCGAGCGCGTGCCACAGCTCCTCGGTGATGAACGGCATCACCGGATGGAGCATGACGAGGATCTGGTCGAGCGCCCAGCCGGCGACCTGCCGCGTCTCGTCGGCGGCCGGGCCGGTGGCGCCGTCGGCGAGCACCGGCTTGGTCAGCTCGAGATACCAGTCGCAGAAGCGGCTCCAGACGAACTGGTAGATGGTGTCGGCATAGGCGTCGAAGCGGAACTCGGCCATCGCCAGGTCGAGCGCCTGCGCGGTCTTCGCCACCTCGCCGATGATCCAGCGGTTGACCGGCAGCGCCGCCGCGGGGGGGCCGATCTGCTGCGAAGCGCCGATGCCGTTCGACTGCGCGAAGCGCGCGGCGTTCCACAGCTTGGTGCCAAAGTTGCGATAGCCCTCGACGCGCTTCTCGCTCAGCTTGATGTCGCGGCCTTGCGTCTCCATCGCGGTCATCGTGAAGCGCAGCGCGTCGGCGCCATATTGGTCGATCAGCACCAGCGGATCGACGGTGTTGCCGCGCGACTTGGACATCTTCTGCCCCTTCGCGTCGCGCACCAGCCCGTGGCAGTAGACGGTGGCGAACGGCGGCTCGCCCATCAGATGCTGGCCCTGCATCATCATCCGGGCGACCCAGAAGAAGATGATGTCGAAGCCGGTGACGAGCACCGAATTGGGATAGTGGCGCTGCAGCGCCGGCGTGTTCTCGGGCCAGCCGAGCGTCCCGAACGGCCACAGCCCCGACGAGAACCAGGTGTCGAGCACGTCGGGATCGCGCGTCAGCTTGCGGTTGCCGGCCTGCTGCTGCGCCTCCGCCTCGGTTTCGGCGACATAGACCCCGCCCTCCTCGTCGTACCAAGCCGGGATCTGATGACCCCACCACAGCTGGCGCGACACGCACCAGGGCTGGATGTTCTCCATCCAGTTGAAATAGGTCTTCTCCCAGGTGGCGGGCACGAAGCGGGTCTTGCCGCTGCGCACCGCCTCGATCGCCGGCTTTGCGAGCGTCGCGGCATCGACATACCATTGGTCGGTGAGCAGCGGCTCGATCGGCACGCCCGAACGGTCGCCGTAGGGCATCTGGATCGTCTTGTCCTCGATCGCCTCGACGAAGCCCGCTTCCTCCATGTCGGCGACGACGGCCTTGCGCGCGTCGAAACGGTCCATGCCGAGATATTTCGCCGGGATCAGGCCGTCGGCGGTCTGGGTAACCTTTGCGTCGAGATCGAACATGCTGAGCATGTCCGCAGCCTTGAAACCGATGCGACGGCCGACCTCGAAGTCGTTGAAATCATGACCCGGCGTGATCTTCACCGCGCCCGAGCCCAGCTCGGGATCGGCGTGTTCGTCGCCGACGATCGGGATCAGCCGGCCGGTCAGCGGCTGCGCGATATGCTTGCCGATCCACGCCTTGTAGCGATCGTCGTCGGGATGCACCGCCACCGCCATGTCGGCGAGCATCGTCTCGGGGCGCGTCGTCGCGACGACGATATGGCCCGAGCCGTCGGCGAGCGGGTAGCGGAAGTGGGTGAAGCTGCCCTGCACTTCCTTCTGCTCGACCTCGAGGTCGGAGATGGCGGTGCGCAGCTTCGGGTCCCAGTTGACCAGCCGCTTGTCCTTGTAGAGCAGCCCCTGGCGGTAGAGGTCGACGAACACCTTGAGAACGGCGCGGCTGAAGCCCGCGTCCATCGTGAAGCGCTCGTTCGACCAGTCGCACGAGGCGCCGAGGCGGCGAAGCTGGCGGGTGATCGTGCCGCCCGACTGTTCCTTCCACTCCCACACCGTCTTGACGAAGGCCTCGCGCCCCATCGACTGGCGCGTCAGCCCCTGCGCGGCGATGGTGCGCTCGACGACTTGCTGCGTGGCGATGCCGGCATGGTCGGTGCCGACCACCCACAGCGCGTCGCGGCCCTTCAGCCGGTGGTAGCGGATCAGCACGTCCTGCAGCGTGTTGTCGAGCGCGTGGCCGATGTGCAGCGAACCCGTCACGTTGGGCGGCGGGATGACGATAGTGAACGGCTCGGCGTCGGGGCGTTCGGGACGGAAGGCGCCCGACCGCTCCCAATGCGGGTACCAGCGGGCTTCGATGTCGGCGGGCGAATAGGTCTTGTCGATCGTCATGGCGCCCCTTTAGCGGCGCACGACGCGCGGGAGCAAGCGACGCCGCGGGGCGCGGGCGTTCGGCGCTACGGCCGGGTGATGCGTTCGACCTCGCGCGCGACGATGCGCTCGACCAGTTCGGGGAGGTTGGCGTCGAGCCATTCGCGCAGCATCGGCCGGAGCATCTCGCGCACCAGCCCCTCGAGCGTATGCTCTGCACCCTCATAGTTGCGGACGACCAGCCCGGAGAGCGCCGAGAGCGATTGCGACGCGACGGCGGCGGTCGTTTCCGACAGCAGGCCTGCGTCGGCCCCGTCCTCGGGCAGCGGCTGCGTCAGTTCGAGCACGTCGGCCGCCGGCGCGTCGTCATCGGCGTCAGCCGCGGCGGCGGCGATCGTCGCCGCCGGCGGCGGCGGATCGCCGTCCTCGGTGATGATGCGGCGGATGGAGGCGAGAATCTCCTCCATCGACGGTTCGCGCGTATCGGCCATGCGCGCCACTCTCGCCTAGTTGGCCGGGTTTGTCACTTCGGAGGTGCCGACGGCGGTCGATCCGGCGGCGGGGATGCGGCCGTTGGCGCCCGCCCATTTGCCGCGGACGCTGTCGTAATAGACCTTCGGGTCGTAGGTTTCGACCGGCAGGCCGAGCGCCCCCGCTTCGACGCGGCCGAGCGCCGAGAGCAGCGCATAGCCCGCGACATATTCGTCGCGGCGCGCGGTCACCAGATTGGTCTGCGCGAGCAGCAGTTCCTGCTGCGCGTTGAGCACGTCGAGGATGTTGCGCGATCCGACGAGATTTTCCTGCTGCGTGCCCTCGACGGCGAGCTCGTTGGCGCTGACCGCCACCTGCGCCGCCTCGATCGTGGCGCGCGCCGTCTGGATCTGCTCCCAGGCGTTGCGGACATTCTCGGTGACCTGCCGCTCGACGACGACGATATTCTCGATCGCCTGGCTGCGCCGCGCCTTCGCCTCGCGGACGCGCGCCGACACGGCGCCGCCCGAGTAGAAGGGCACGACCAGCGTCGCGCCGATGCTCTGGCCGAAATCGGTGATGCTGAAGCCCTGGTTGGCGTTCGAGCTGCCGAGCTGGGCGTTCTGGTAGCCGATGTCGGTCGACACGCCGAGCGTCGGCAGCCGGCCCGATTCGGCGAGGCGCACGTCGTAGCGCGCGGCGGCTTCGACGAATCGCGCCGAGATCAGCGCCGGATTCTCGGCCCGCGCCAGATCGACCGCCTGCTCGACGGTGCCCGGCAGCGGCGGCAGCGGCGGCGGCGGCGCCAGGTCGACGGGGGCGCGGCCGACGGTGCGGCGATAGGCCTCGCGGCTGGCGGTCAGCCGGCCGATCGCGGCGATGCGCTGGCTGCGCGCGTTGGCGAGGCGCGCGTCGCTCTGTGCGACGTCGGTGCGGGTGACGTCGCCGACCTCGAACCGGTCGCGGCTGGCGCGCAGCTGCTGCTCGAGCACGCTGACCTGGTTGGTGTTGAGCTCGACGAGGCTCTGGTCGCGCAGCACGTCGTTGTAGGCGGTCACCGCGTTCAGCAGCACCCGGTTCTCGGTGCTGCGCAGATTCTGGCGGCCCGACAGCACGCGCTGGTCGGCGGCGCGCAGCGTCGCGATGTTGAAGCCGCCGGTGTAGACGTCCTGCGACAGGCGAAGCCCGACGTTGAGCTGGCGGCCGTCATCCTCGTCGAGGCGGCCCGGCTCGGTGAAATCCTGGTTGAAGGTCGCCTGCGTGCCGAGCGCCGGGCGGAAGTTCGAATTGGCGAGCGCCACCGATTCGTCGATCACCCGTTGCGCGGCGCGCTGCGCCGTGAGCTCGGGATTGGTGAGATAGGCCGACGCGAGCGCCTCCTGGAGCGTGTCGGCGTTCGCGGCGCCCAGCGGCGTCGTCGCCAGCAACGCGGCCGCAAGGGTGCGCAAAGACCAGTTACGCTTCATCGACATGTCCCACCGCTCTTTCAATGATCGCTAGAAGGTGAAGGCCTTCGGGCGATCGAAGCCCGGAAGCCGCTTCACCGAAATGTCCGTGAATTCCGCCTGGCCGAAGCTGCCGCCGGCGACCACCCCCGCCGACCCGCGCTGGACGCCGTCCTCGTCGACGATCACGCCGACGACGCGCCCGCCGTCCTTCAGCTGCGCCAGCAGCGCCGGCGGCACCTGCGCGACCGCGCCGTCGAAGAACAGCACGTCGTAGGGGGCGCCCGCGGGCCAGCCCTCGGCCAGCGGCGCCTCGACGATCGTCGCGTTGCCGACGCCGAGCGCCTCGAGGTTGGTGCGCGCCGCCGCGGCGAGCGCCGGATCTTGCTCGACCGCGACGACCTCGGCGACGAGACGCGCGATCACCGCCGCGGCGTAGCCGGTCGCCGCGCCGACGACGAGCACGCGCTCATGCGCGCCGAAGCCGGCCCCCATCAGCAGCTGGCCGAACGCCATCGGCTCCATGAGATAGCGCCCCGGCGCGACCGCCAGATCCTCGTCGAGATAGGCGAGCATCGCGCGGTCCGCCGGCACGAAGAGCTCGCGCGGCACCGCGGCGAAGGCTTCGACCACCCGCGCATCGCTCACGCCGGTCGGGCGCAGCTGGCAATCGATCATCGTCTGGCGCATCTCGTCGAAGCTGGGTTTGTTCACGCTCTTCATTCCCATGTCCGGGGTGATGTATATTCATAATACACCCCCGATGCAAACTTTGCCGCATCGGGCGCCGCCGCATTTAGCCGTGCGCGTTGCAACCGCCAAGCTGCATTGCTAGATAGCGCCCCCACGCCTCGAGGCCCGATGGCGGAGTGGTTACGCAGAGGACTGCAAATCCTTGCACGCCGGTTCGATTCCGGCTCGGGCCTCCAATTTGCGTCTGCGGTCATGCACCGTTGACAGCAGGCTTCGTGCCAAAAGCTAAGCCCTTGATTTAACTAAATAGCGGTGACGGTTGCCCGTCGTCGCGCTGTTCAGGCGCGAACAGGAGTGTCCGATTTCGGTCGCTTCGCGCCGCGCCGCTCAGCGCGCGGCGAAGCCGCCGGGATCGAGCTCGTACGATTCGACGAGGCCATCGCTCACCACGCAGGTGAAGCGTTCGGTCGCGAGGCGCCGCTCGGTCCCGCCGCCGACGGCGGCGGTCGACGCGATCTCGACGAGGCCGCGCACGCGCACGTCGCGGCCGCGGCTGTCGACGTCGTAGATGTCGCGCAGCGAGGCGCTGGTGCCGTAGGTGCGCGCCTGCCGCTCCGCCTCGTCGCGACATTCGTCGATGGCGACGTCCTCGCGTCGATCGCGGCCGCGATCCCAGCCGCGGTCGTCGCGGCTGCGGCCCCCCCAGCCGTCATCGTCGCGCCGGTCGCGATCGCGCCGGTCGCGACTGACCGAGGCGGCGACGGCGGCCACGCCGGCAATCACCGCCGCCGTGGCGATGACGTCACCGACCGAGGCGCCGTGCCGGTAATAGCCGACATGGCCGTAGCGGCCGCGATAGCCATAGCCATAGCTGACGCCGCCCGAGCGCCAGCGGGCCTCAGCGGCGGCGGGCTCGAACGACAACCGGGCGACATCGCCACCCAGCATCGCGAGCGTCAGGGCGGTCAGGGCGAAGGTGTGGAGCACGCGGCGCATCGTCGGCTTCCTGCTGGGTTCGCCCGCAGTCTAGCCCAACGGCGCAGCGCACGCGATGCCTATGCGCCGATCGCTCTCATCGCCGCCGCGGCGATCTCGAACGAGCGCAGCCGCGCACCATGGTCGAAGATCTGGGCGGTGATCATCAGCTCGTCGGCGCCCGTTCGCGCGATGATCGCACGCAGCTGCGCTTCGACCTGGTCGGGCGTTCCGACCGCCGAGCAGGACAGCGCCTGCGCGAGCGCGGCGCGCTCCATCGGCGTCAGCTGCGCCTCATAGTCGTCGACGGGCGGCGGCAGCGGTGCCGGCGTGCCCCGCCGCAGGTTGAGGAACGCCTGCTGGACCGAGCTGAGCAGCCGCCGCGCCTCGGCTTCGCTATCGGCGGCGAAGACGTTGGTCCCGACCATGACATGCGGCCGGTCGAGCTGCGCCGACGGCTTGAAGCGATGGCGGTAGATGTCGATCGCCTCGTCGAGCGCCGCCGGCGCGAAATGCGACGCGAAGGCGAAGGGCAGGCCGAAGGCCGCGGCGAGCTGCGCGCCGTAGAGGCTCGACCCCAGGATCCAGACCGGAACCTCGCTGCCCTCCCCGGGGATGGCGCGCACGCGCTGCCCCGGCTCGGGGGGACCGAGATAGGCCATCAGCTCGGCGACGTCGTTGGGGAAGCTGTCGACGTTGCCCGAGAGCGTGCGGCGGAGCGCCTGCGCGGTGACCTGGTCGGTGCCGGGCGCGCGACCGACGCCAAGGTCGACGCGGCCGGGATGCAGCGCCGCCAAGGTCCCGAACTGTTCGGCGATCACCAGCGGCGCATGGTTCGGCAGCATGATGCCGCCGGCGCCGATGCGGATCGTCGAGGTTCCGGCGCCGACATGCGCGATGGCGACCGCGGTCGCCGCGCTGGCGACGCCGGGCATGTTGTGATGTTCCGCCAGCCAGTAGCGCGTATAGCCCAGCGCTTCGGCGTGGCGCGCGAGGTCGCGGGCGTTGTCGAGCGCCTGGGCAGCGTCGCCGCCCTCAACGATCGGGGCGAGATCGAGAACCGAATAAGCCGTCATGCGAGCGATATGCGGTCTCCGCTGCCTTTCACAAGGGCCGATGCCGACGATTCGGCGAAGCGGGGCGCCGATCCGCCCCCCCTCCCCTTCCGTCCGGCGATCCGCGCAGCTAGGGTGCGCGCCGATGCTGCATATCCTGTCGACCCGACGCTTCGGGCCCTTGTTCGTCACCCAGTTCCTCGGGGCGTTCAACGACAATCTCTACAAGACCGCGATGCTGTTCCTGATCACCTATCATCTGCTGGCGCACCGGCCGGAAGATGCGGCGGTGATGGTGACGCTCGCCGGCGGCGTGTTCATCCTGCCCTTCCTGCTGTTTTCGAGCCTGGCCGGCGAGATCGCCGACAGCATCGACAAGGCGCGCGTGGTGCGGCTGGTGAAGCTGGCCGAGATCGCCATCATGGCGGTCGGCGCCTTCGCGCTCACGCATGATTCGACCGCGCTGCTGATGGCCGTGCTGTTCGGCATGGGGGTGCATTCGACCTTCTTCGGGCCGATCAAATACGCCATCCTGCCGCAGCATCTGCGTGCCGACGAACTGCTCGGCGGCACCGGCCTCGTCGAGGCGGGCACCTATGTGGCGATCCTCACCGGGCAGATCGCCGGCGGCGTCCTCGGCGCGCACGCCGCCTGGGCGGTCGTCGCGGTCGCGCTCGTCGGCTGGCTGACCGGACGACAGGTGCCGCCGGCGCCGCCGACCCGGCCGATCCGGGTGAACCCGAACATCGTCACGTCGTCGTGGCGGATGATCGCGCATCTCGCCGCGGACCGGCGGCTGCTGATGACGGTGCTGGCGGTGTCGTGGTTCTGGGCGATGGGCGCGGTGCTGACGACGCAGTTCGTGCCGCTGGTCAAGGATCGGCTGCAGGCCGACGAGGCGGTGGCGACGCTGTTCCTGACGATGTTCTCGGTCGGCGTGGCGCTGGGCTCGATGGCGGTCAGCCGGCTGCTGAAGGGCACCGTGTCGGCGCGGCATACCCCGGTCGCGGCGATCGCGGTGACGCTGTTCATCGGCTATCTGGTCACGGCGGTGCATTTCTACGCAGTCGCGCCGGGGCAGGCCGGACTCCTCACCTTCCTTGGCCAGCCCGGCGCCTGGCACATCCTGATCGCGCTGTTCGGCCTCGCCGCCGCCGCAGGCATATTCGTCGTGCCGCTCTACGCGATGCTCCAGACCGAATGCGATCCGGGCGAGCGCGCGCGCACGATCGCCGCCAACAACATCGTCAACTCGGCCTTCATGGTGGCCGCCTCGCTCGTCGCCGCGGCGATGATCGGCTCGGGACTCCGCGTGCTCGACGTCATCCTCGGCGTCGGCGTCGCCAACCTGCTGGTGATCCCGCTCGCGCTGAAGCTTCGCCCCGACCGTGTCCAGCCGGCCTGAGCGCTACGGATTGCGTTTCACATGGTCGACGATCTCGTCGAAGAATCGCTCGAGATTGTGGATGACGTTGACCTTGAACTCGTAGTTCACGTCGGGTGACGAGGATTCGATGATCTTCGATTCGTCGACCTTCTCGGTGTAAACGTCGGCGAGATTCTTCACATAGTCGGGCGTCAGCTCGATGTGGCCGAGTTCGTTCAGGACGCGCAGCTGGATGATCATCAGCTGTCGCATCAGCATCTCGAGCGCGGTAATCCGCGCCACCGTCACCACCGGATCCAGCTCGACCTTCTCGTCTTCGCTCATGCCGAGCCTTTCAAAGCACGCCTACCAATAGCGGTACGACCAGATCGACCAGCCGAGGCTCGCCAGAATCGCCAGCCACAACAGGATAACGACAGCCGCACCGATCCGGCTCACCGGTCGGTGGCTGGCGATCTCGGCGGCGGCGCGATGCTCGGCGAAGATCTCGTCGGGGATCAGTCGCAGCATCAGCCAGATCCCCGCCGGGATCAGGATCGCGTCGTCGAGCAACCCGAGGACCGGCACGAAATCGGGGACAAGGTCGATCGGCGACAGCGCATAGCTGGTGACGACGATGCCAAGCAGCTTGGCGTACCAAGGGACGCGCGGGTCACGCGCCGACAGCCAGACGGCATGCGCGTCGACGCGCAGCGCATGCGCGCGCGCACGCAGGCTCATGCCGGCTCGACGCCGGCGGCGCGCAGATGGCGCGGCAGCTGGCCCATCAGCCACAGCAAGAACATCCGATAGTCGGCGATCAGCGACCACCAGGGATGGGCGAAGGTCAGCGGTACGTTGTGCTCGACCTTGAAATGCCCGGCCCAGGCGAAGCCGTAGGACAGCAGCAGCCCGCCGAGCAGCCACCAGCCGCTGCCGGTGGCCAGCACGAGCGCCAGCGCGCCGAGCCCGCTGATCGAGGCGGCATAGTGCAGCGCGCGGCAGGTCGGATGCGCATGCGCGCGCAGGTAGATCGGCCAGAATTCGGCGAAGCTGCTGATCTTGGTCATCGGCCGTCCTCCGTACACCGAGCCTACCGGAGCGCGCTGCCCAGGACTTTTGTCCGCCCTTCTCTAAACCTCTTCGTCATTCCGGCGAAAGCCGGAACCAGGAATCGCGACTCCTGGGTTCCGGCTTTCGCCGGAATGACGGGGCGGGAAGTTACCGGGACCGTGCCACCACCACGAACAGCAGCGCCAACAGGAGGCATAGCGGCGAATAGGCGAGCCGGTTCATCGTGTGGAACGGCTCGAGCGGGAAAATCCGATCGAACGTCACCGTGTAGCCGGCGATGCCGCGCACCGCGAAGATCGCCGCCGCAGCCCAGCAGCCGAAGGCGGCAAGCCGGCGCAGCAGCGGCGGCGGGCCGATCCAGCCGAGATTGATCGCCGGCAGCATCGCCATGCCGGCCACCGCCAGCGCCACCGCGAAGCAGGCCAGCGGCGGCGGGACCTGGCGCTGCCCGATCGCGAGCAGCGCCAGCGAGTCGCGGTCGGCGGCGGGAAAGCTGCCGCCGAGGCCCCACCAGGCGTGCAGCGCCGCGGTGCCCGTAAGCAGCGCGGTCAGCAGCCCGCCGGCGAGGCCGGCGACGGTCAATAGACCTCGAACAGCCCCGCCGCGCCCTGGCCGCCGCCGACGCACATCGTGACGACGACATATTTGGCGCCGCGACGCTTGCCCTCGATCAGCGCATGGCCGGTCAGCCGCGCGCCCGACATGCCGAACGGATGGCCGATCGCGATCGCGCCGCCGTTGACGTTGAGCAGTTCGTTGGGAATGCCGAGCTTGTCGCGGCAGTAGACCACCTGCACCGCGAACGCCTCGTTCAGCTCCCACAGCCCGATGTCATCCATCTTGAGGCCGTTGGCCTTGAGCAGCTTGGGGATCGCGTAGATCGGGCCGATGCCCATTTCGTCGGGCTCGAGCCCGGCGACCGCCATGCCGACGTAGCGACCGAGCGGCGTCAGGCCGCGACGCGACGCCTCGCCGGCTTCCATCAGCACGCTCGCCGAGGCGCCGTCCGACAGCTGGCTGGCGTTGCCGGCGGTGACGTTGTGGCCGGGGCCACGCACCGGCTGCAGGCCCTTCAGCCCCTCGAGCGTCGTCTCGGGGCGGTTGCCCTCGTCCTTGGTCAGGTTGACCTCGTGGCGCGTGACCTCGCCGGTCTCCTTGTTCTTCATGACCATCGTCGAGGCCATCGGCACGATCTCGTCGTCGAACTTGCCGGCAAGCTGCGCGGCGGCGGTGCGCTGCTGCGACTGGAAGGCATATTCGTCGCAGACGTCGCGATCCATGTTGTAGCGCTTGGCGACGACCTCGGCGGTGTCGATCATCGGCATGTAGGTCGCCGGGTGCATCTCGACGAGGCTCATGTCGGGCTCCGAGCGCATCTTGTCGGTTAGCACCATCGAGATCGAATCGACGCCGCCGCCGACGGCGATCTGCTGACCGTCGACGATGATCTGCTTCGCCGCCGTGGCGATCGCCATCAGGCCCGAGGCGCACTGGCGGTCGAGCGACTGGCCGGCAACGGTGACCGGCAGGCCGGCGCGCAGCGCGGCGAGACGGGCGATGTTGCCACTCTGGACGCCCTGCTGCAGCGCCGCGCCGAAGACGACGTCGTCGACTTCGCCGCCGTCGAGCCCGGCGCGCTTGACCGCGGCGGCGATGACGTGGCCGGCGAGCGTCGGCGACGGCGTGGCGTTGAAGGCGCCGCGATAGGCCTTGCCGATCGGCGTGCGGGCGGTGGAAACGATGACGGCTTCGCGCATGGGATTTCTTTCTCGATCGTCATCCCCGCGCCGGCGGGGATCCAGTCCTCAAATATATGCCCGCTACCGCGGGCGCTCGCTTCCGTGCCGGGTCCCCGCCTTCGCGGGGCTGACGGAAATTATACGTACGCCAGCGTCACCCATTCGGCGATCAGCGCCGGCTTGGGTTCGTCTTCGATCTCGACCGAGACCTCGACGGTCGACTGCATGACGCCCGGCGAGCGCTCGCTGACGTCGAGCATCTTGAAGCGGCCGCGCACGCGCTTGCCCGACTTCACCGGCGCCATGAAGCGCACTTTGTTGAGACCGTAGTTGACGCCCATCTTGGCGCCCTCGATGCCCGGCATCGCGTCATAGGCCATCGCCGACAGCAGCGAGAGCGTCAGATAGCCGTGCGCGATCGTCGTGCCGAACGGCGTCGCCGCCGCCTTCACCGGATCGATATGGATGAACTGGCGGTCGTCGGTGCACTCGGCAAAGGCGTCGATGCGCGCCTGGTCGACGAGTATCCAGTCCGAGACGCCGACCTCCTGACCGACCTGCGCCTGATAATCGGCTTTCGACAATGTGCGCGATCGCGTCATTCGCCCTCTCCCCTCGGTTGATTTCCCGCACCCTTAAGCATCCGCCGCCTCAAACGGGAAGGGCCATCGTGCTCTTTACTTCCTCGAGCACCGCATAGGTCCGGGTCTCGCGAACGCCCGGCAGCGTCACCAGCGTGTCGCCGAGGAATGCCCGATAGGCCGCCATGTCCTTCACTCTCGCTTTGATCAGGTAGTCGAAGCCGCCCGCCACCATATGGCATTCCATGATCTCGGGATGACGGCGCACCGCGGTGGCGAACTCCTCGAACATCTCGCCCGTGGTGCGATCGAGCACGACCTCGATGAAGATCAGCAGCGCGCGGTCGAGCAGCGCCGGGTCGAGCACCGCCATCGTCCCGACGATATAGCCCTTCGCCCGCAGCCGCTTCACCCGGTCGAAGCAGGCAGCCGGCGAGATATGGCAGGCATCGGCGAGCGCCTGGTTGGTAATCCGTCCGTCCGCCTGTAGCGTGCGCAGGATGCGCCGGTCGGTTTCGTCGAGCATGCCGAACATCCTTCGGAAAACCATGGGGTAATCTGGTAAATAATCGGAGTTTGCAGCAAAGATAACAAGCACCTTCGGTCGAAAACGCGGCATCTAGCGATGATCCCGACGGAGACCCAATTGATGACCGACCGCGCCGCCGCCCGCGCCCGCATGAACCGCCTGCATCGCGCGCCCGAGCCCGACGTGCTGCGCGAGCTGCTGCCCGCGGCGACGCTCGACGGCGCGACCCGCGCGCGCGTCGTCGACACCGCACGCGGGCTGCTCGCCGACCTGCGCGCCGCGCAGGGCGAAGGCTGGGTCAACCGCTTCCTCCACCAATACCGCCTCAACACGCAGGAGGGCGTGGCGCTGCTGGCGCTCGCCGAGGCGTTCCTGCGCGTGCCCGATCCGCAGACCGCCGACCTCCTCATCCGCGACAAGCTCGGTACCGCCGACTGGTCGGCGCATGCCGGCCAGTCGGATTCGCTGCTGGTCAATTCGGCGACCTGGGGGCTCGTGCTCACCCGCGCCGTCGTCGGCGAGGGCGAGAAGGCCGGCACCTTGCGCCGCCTGGTCCAGCGCGCCGGCGAGCCCTTCGTGCGCACCGCCGTCGGCACCGCGATGCGGCTGATGGGGCAGGTGTTCGTGATGGGGCGGACGATCGACGAGGCGCTCGCGCGCGCCGACGAGGATGATTACCGCGGCTTCACCGCCAGCTTCGACATGCTTGGCGAGGCGGCGCGCACCTATGAGGATGCCGAACGCTATTTCGAAAGCTACCGCGACGCCATCGCGCGCGTCGGCGCCTCGAACTCGCGCAAGGATCACTCGATCTCGGTGAAGCTGTCGGCGCTTCATCCGCGCTACGAGACCGCCCACGCCGACAGCTGCGTCCCCGAGCTGACCGCGATGACGCGCGCGCTCGCCGTGCAGGCCGCCGAGGCCGGCATCGGCCTGACGGTGGACGCCGAGGAGTCGGAGCGGCTGATGATGTCGCTCGACATCATCGAGGGGTGCGCGCGTGATCCGAGCCTCAGGGGCTGGGACGGCTTCGGCATGGCGGTGCAAGCCTATGGGAAACGTGCCAGTTCGGTTATTTCATGGGTGCAGGATCTCGCCGCCGAGACGCAGCGGAAGATGACGGTGCGGCTCGTCAAGGGCGCCTATTGGGACAGCGAGATCAAGCGCACGCAGGAGGCGGGCCTCGCCGACTATCCGCTGTTCACCCGCAAGGCGGCGACCGACGTCTCCTACCTCGCGGTGGCGAAGGACATGCTGGCGGCGCCCAACCTCTTCCCGGCGTTCGCCAGCCACAATGCGCTGACCGTCGCGACGATCCTCGACTGGGCGGGGCCGCGCCGCGACTTCGAGTTCCAGCGACTGCACGGCATGGGCGGCGGGCTCTACGAGCGACTGGTGCAGGAGCAGGCCTATCATTGCCGCATCTATGCGCCGGTCGGCGGCCATCGCGATCTTCTCGCCTATCTGGTTCGTCGTTTGCTCGAGAACGGCGCCAATTCGAGCTTCGTCCACCAGCTCGCCGATCCCAATGTCAGCGAGGCCGACCTGCTCGCCGACCCGGCGGCGAAGATCGCGCGCGTCGGCGGCACGCCGCACCCGAGCATCCCGGCGCCGCGCGACATCTTCCCCGGCCGCGTCAATTCGGCGGGCATCGACCTGCACGACGCCGCGATCGTTCACCCGCTCGCCGCCGAACTGGCGGCGACGCCCCTCCCCGCCCCGTCCAAAAAACTCCGTCATTCCGGCGAAAGCCGGAACCCAGATCAGCGGTCCGACTGGGTTCCGGCTTTCGCCGGAATGACGGCGGAAGAGGTGGGCGAGGATGTGGCCCGCGCGCAGGCCGCCGCCGATGCGTGGAACGCGGTGCCCGTCGAGCAGCGCGCCGCCTGCCTCGACCGGCTCGCCGACCTGATGGAGACGCACCGCAGCGAGCTGATGGCGATCTGCGTCAAGGAGGCGAAGAAGACGATCCCCGACGCGCTCGCCGAGGTGCGCGAGGCGGTCGATTTCTGCCGCTATTATGCCGTGAACGCGCGCGCGCAGTTCGCGGTCATGCCGCTCCCCGGCCCGACCGGCGAGCGCAACGAGCTGCGGCTGGCCGGGCGCGGCGTGTTCGCCGCCATCGCGCCGTGGAATTTCCCGCTGGCGATCTTCATCGGCCAGGTTGCCGCCGCGCTCGTCGCCGGCAACGCCGTCGTTGCCAAGCCGGCGCCACAGACGCCGCTGATCGCGCAGCGCGCCGTCGAGCTGGCCTATGAGGCGGGGATCCCGCGCGACGTGCTGCGCTTCGCGCCCGGGGGGCCCGAGGTCGGCCGCGCGCTGGTTGCCGACCCGCGCGTCGCCGGCGTCGCCTTCACCGGATCGACCGCGACCGCCAAGGCGATCGCCCGCTCGCTGATCGAGGACGACGCGCGCCCGATCGTGCCGCTGATCGCCGAGACCGGCGGCATCAACGCGATGATCGTCGATTCGACCGCGCTCCCCGAGCAGGTCGTCGCCGACGTCATCACCTCGGCGTTCCGCAGCGCCGGCCAGCGCTGCTCGGCGTTGCGGCTACTGCTGCTCCAGGAGGAGATCGCCGAGCGGACGCTGCACATGCTCAAGGGCGGCATGGACACGCTGATCCTCGGCGACGCCGGCGACGTCCGCACCGACGTCGGCCCGGTGATCGACGACGCGGCCTACCAGCGGCTCGAGAGCTATCGCCAGTCGCAGCGCGACCAGTGGGTGCATGCGCTGGAGGCGCCCGCCGGCATCGAGCGCTTCGTGCCGCCGACGATCATCCGCCTCAGCGCGATCGAGGCGCTGACGCAGGAATGGTTCGGCCCCGTCCTCCACGTCGCGACCTGGAAGTCGGGCGCGCTCGAGGAGACGGTGCGCCGCGTCAACGCCAAGGGCTATGGCCTGACGATGGGCCTCCACAGCAGGATCGCCTCGGCGGCGGACCGGGTGATGGCCGAGGCCAAGGTCGGCAACCTCTACGTCAACCGCTCGATGATCGGCGCTGTGGTGGGAAGCCAGCCGTTCGGCGGTGAAGGCCTGTCGGGAACGGGCCCGAAGGCGGGAGGCCCCCACTATCTCCACCGCTTCGCCGTCGAGCGGACGGTGTCGATCGACACGACCAGCGCGGGTGGGAACGCGAGCCTGCTGAGCATCGACGATCTGGGACTCTGAGCCCTCAAGCGCTGCGATGGCCGGCAGAAGCCCTTTTAGCCACCGGCGCTCTAAAGGTTGAGGGAACAGCAGTGAATTGCTCAGTGTCACCTCTAGTGGTGAGCGAACCTTCTGCCCTCATCGTAGTAGCGGGTAGAAATTTATCTCGTAGCTCTTGGCGACAAAGTCAGAACTGCACGAGCGGCTGCGCCATCAAGATACATGCAGATCGTGGCGAACCGCCGCTGCGCCTCGGGGACAGAGGTCTTCGCCGAAAAGTCGCTTGGCCTAAGCAACCCGGCGGCCGCCAATCTCCGGTTGACCTTGTCTGCGCAAAGCGGTGCGAAAACTGTCTCGCGGATGCAGGTATTCAGGAAGCTCACATCGAACGCGCTTAGGCTAGCTGCGAGGTACTCAGCGCGCATTTGTCCCGCTACGAGTTCGAAGACGGCCTCATACCAGACAAGAAGGTCGAAGTACCCTCCGCCGGGAGTCCAAGGAGAGGACATCTCCAAACGATCCTCAGGGTCATTCCTGAACAGCTGGTCAACATCATAGCCACAGTCCCTAGCGACTATGCTCCAATCGAATGATGACGTCCCGAGTGGAGCGGCGGTGCGTTGGTCGAATGCCTGGAGTAAGCTGCCTGCGGACCTGTGGCGCTCCCATTCCTCCGTAGGCGCGGAGAATGCACGCAGGGCTGCAAGGGCGACGGGTCCAAACGAGAGCCCCATCAAGAAGACGCTGCCGACGAGTAACAGCATTCGAACGGCTCGCATCCGCCTCTCCACCTCTAAATTTTGCCCACCGGCACTACGCGGTGCTCCGCTTTATCAAAGTCGACGCAAGGCCAATGTTCTCGATGGATCGCAAGCGAACCTTCGCGTTCCGTCACCGCCGTCCGAACAGCTTCTCGATGTCGGTCTTCGCGAGCTTCACATAGGTTGGGCGGCCGTGGTTGCACTGGCCGGCGTGCGGCGTGACCTCCATCTCGCGGAGCAGCGCGTTCATCTCCGCGGTGGACAGCGCGCGACCGGCGCGGACCGAGCCGTGGCAGGCCATCGTCGCGCAGACCGCGTCGATCTTTTCCTTGAGGCTCAGCGCCTCGCCATAGGCGGCGAGTTCGTCGGCGAGGTCGACGATGAGGCCGCGCGCATCGACGCGGCTGCCGAGCAACGCGGGGACGGCGCGGACGAGGATGGCGCGCGGGCCGAAGCGTTCGATCTCCAGCCCCCATTCGGCAAGCTCGGCGACGCGCGCCTCGAGCCGGTCGGCCTCGATCTCGCCGATCTCGACGACTTCGGGAAGCAGCAGCGCCTGGCTGGCGGCGCGGCCGTCGCCGAGCGCCGCCTTCATCCGTTCGAGCACCAGCCGCTCATGCGCGGCATGCTGGTCGACGATGACCAGCCCGTCGGCCGCCTCGGCGACGATATAGGTGTTGTGAACCTGGCCCCGCGCGACGCCGAGCGGGAAGTCCTGCGCCGGCGCTGAGGATGCGTGAGATGGCTCATATTGCGGCGCGCGCGCCATCGGCGGCGTGACGAAGGTCGCCTGCCGGTCGGCGAAGCTCGCCTGCATCGGCGGCAGCGGCGCATAGCCTGGCATCGGGGATTGCTCGGGCCGAAGCGACGCCAGCACCGACGCGGCGACCGTCGTCGACGCCTGATGCCCTGCCGCGTCGAGCGCGCGGCGCAGCCCGCCGACGATCATCCCGCGCACCAGCGCCGCATCGCGGAAGCGCACCTCGGTCTTTGCCGGATGGACGTTCACGTCGACGAACTCGGAGGGCACGTCGAGGAACAGCACCACCACCGGATGGCGGTCGCGCGCCAGCAGGTCCTGGTAGGCGCCGCGCACCGCGCCGACGAGCAGCCGGTCGCGCACCGGGCGGCCGTTGACGAACAGATATTGATGATCGGCGACGCCGCGGTTGTAGGTCGGCAGCCCGGCGAGCCCGCCGAGGCGCAGCCCCTCGCGGTCGAGGTCGACCGGCGCGGCATTGTCGGCGAAGTCGATGCCGAGCAGCGTCGCCAGTCGCGCCAGCCGTGCCGATTCGAGCATCGACCCGCCCGGCGCCGCGTCGATCAGCTTGCGGCCGTCGTGGCGCAGCTCGAAAGCGACGTCGGCATGCGCCATCGCGAGGCGGCGCACCACGTCGACGCAGGCGCCGAGCTCGGACCGTTCCGACTTCAGGAACTTGCGCCGCGCCGGCACCTTGCCGAACAGCTGCTCGACGGTGACGCGCGTCCCCGGCGGCACCGCCGCGGGCCCGTCGCTCTCGACGCGGCCATGATCGACGACGATCTTCCACCCCTCGCCATCCGCGGTGCGGCTGCTCAAGGTCAGCCGGCTGACGCTGGCGATCGACGGCAGCGCCTCGCCGCGAAAGCCCAGCGTCGCGATCGCCGACAGGTCGTCATCGGGCAGCTTCGAGGTGGCGTGGCGTTCGAGCGCCAGGCGCAGCTCGTCGGCGCGCATGCCGCGGCCGTCGTCGATAACCGAGATGAGCTCGATGCCGCCGGCGGAAAGTTCGACCTGAATGCGCCCTGCGCCGGCGTCGAGCGCATTCTCGACGAGCTCCTTGAGCGCGCTCGCGGGGCGTTCGACCACCTCGCCGGCGGCGATCTGGTTGACGAGCTGGTCGGGGAGGCGGCGGATCGGCATCGGTGCATTACGGTATAGCGCGGCAAAGCGCAGCGGGCAGCCGCCAAATCGTTGAGAAAGGACTTGGCGCGCACGTGGGGTTTCGCCATTGTGCCGCGATCGGGCGGGGATTTCAGCGGCTTTCAGCGAGCCGCGGCGCATGGTGCGGCCGCGCCCGAGCAGTTCATGTTTTGGGGCCCCCTTAATGTCCATCTTCAGCCGACTGTTCTCGTTCCTCAGCCAGGATATGGCGATCGATCTCGGCACCGCGAATACCCTCGTCTATGTTCGCGGCCGAGGCATCGTGCTGAACGAGCCGTCGGTGGTGGCGATCGAGACGATCAACGGGCGGCGCCAGGTCAAGGCCGTCGGCAACGACGCCAAGCTGATGATGGGCCGCACGCCCGGCAACGTCGAGGCGATCCGGCCCTTGCGCGACGGTGTCATCGCCGACATCCAGGTCGCCGAGCAGATGATCAACTATTTCATCAAGAAGGTGCACACCTCGAAGCTGCCGCGCTTCCCGGAGATCGTGATCTGCGTGCCGTCGGGGTCGACCTCGGTCGAGAAGCGCGCGATCCGCGACGCCGCCTCGAACGCCGGCGCCAGCCAGGTCTATCTGATCCAGGAGCCGATGGCGGCGGCGATCGGCGCCGGCATGCCGGTCACCGAGCCGATCGGCTCGATGGTCGTCGACATCGGCGGCGGCACCACCGAGGTCGCCGTCCTGTCGCTGCGCGGCCTCGCCTACACGACCTCGGTGCGCGTCGGCGGCGACAAGATGGACGACGCGATCGTCTCCTACGTCCGCCGCAACCACAATTTGCTGATCGGCGAGACCACCGCCGAGCGGATCAAGAAAGAAATCGGCACGGCGAAGCCGCCCGCCGACGGCATCGGCCGCACGCTCGAGATCAAGGGCCGCGACCTGATGAACGGCGTGCCGAAGGAAATCACCATCAACCAGGCGCAGATCGCCGAGGCGCTGTCCGAGCCGGTGTCGACGATCGTCGAGGGCGTACGGATGGCGCTCGAGAATACCGCGCCCGAGCTGGCGGCCGACATCGTCGACCAGGGCATCGTGCTCACCGGCGGCGGCGCGCTGCTCGGCGACATCGACGCGGTGCTGCGCGAGGCGACCGGCCTTCCCGTCTCGATCGCCGAGGATCCGCTGACCTGCGTGGCGCTCGGCACCGGCAAGGCGCTCGAAGAGCCCGTCTACCGCGGCGTGCTCGAAACCGCCTGATAACCTTTCGCCCCTAGGGTAAGGGGGACCCGATGGCGTGGCCGCCCCGACACCGCAGCACAAGCTTCTCGCGACGCGAGCGCAACCTTGCGCTCGTGCGGCTGGTCGTCGCGCTCGTCGCGGTGTCGATCGGCCTCGTGCTGCTGCTGGTCAGCCGCAGCGATCCCGCGAGCGGCGGCCTGCTGCGCAAGGCGGCGATGGACGCGACCGCGCCGGTCTGGGGGCTGGTGCGCGCGCCGCTCGCCGCGCTCGACGACGCCGGCGCCTATGTGTCGGGCTATTTTCTGGCGATCGACCGCAACCGGCGGCTCGAAGCCGAGCTGCGCGAGTATCGGCTCCGCGATCAGCAGCGGCTGGCGATGGCGCGCGAGAACCGGCAGCTCAAGCAGTTGCTGGGCGTCGTCGAGCCGGCGCGCGGCTGGCGGCGCGTGTTCCCGATCGCCGCCGGGTCGTCGGGCTCCTATGTCCGGTCGGCGGTGATCAGCGGCGGACGCGCGGCGGGGGTGCGGCCCGGCCAGCCGGTTCGCGCCGCGCGCGGGCTGGTCGGCCGCGTCGTCGAGGTCGGCAATCACTCGGCGCGCGTGCTGCTGCTGACCGATTCGACGAGCCGCGTGCCGGTCCGCGTCGTGCGCACCGGCCGCTCGGCGATCATCGCCGGGATCAACGACGCCGAGCTCGAGCTGCGCTACCTCGCGCCCGCCGACGACCCGCTTCGGGTCGGCGACCGGCTGGTCACCAGCGGCGACGGCGGCATCTTCCCGCCCGACGTGCCGGTGGCGGTGGTCACGCGCGTGCTCCGCGACGCGCAATATGCGCGTCCGCTCGCGCGTCCCGAGGGGCTGGGCTACGTGATCGTCGAACCGCCCTATCTGCCGCCCGCGGTGATGCCGCCGCCGCCCGGCCCCGCGGCCGCGGAGGTCCCATGAACATGCCCTGGGCCAGCCTGACGCCGGAAGAGCGGCTGGCGATCCGCGTCGGACGCTGGCGGCGGCTGGTCCCGTCGCTGACCTGCGTGCTCGCGCTGTTCGTGATGAGCGCGCCGCTGCTCACCTCGATGCCGTCGATGCCGCACCTGGCGCTGCTCACCGTGCTGATCTGGGGGCTGTTCCAGCCGGTGCTGATGCCGCCGCACGTCGCGTTGCTGCTCGGCATCCTCACCGACGCGGTGCTCGGGCTGCCGCCAGGCATCAACGCGGTGCTGATGCCGGCGATGGCGGTGGCCGTCGCCGCGCTCGAACGGCGCTACGGCCACCGACCCTACGCCGTCGACTGGGCGCTCGCCGCCCTTCTCGTGCTCGCCTACCAGTTCCTCGGCTGGCAGCTGCTGCGCTTCGTCGTCGACGGCGACGCGTCGTTCCGCCCGCTGTTCTGGCAGGCGGCGACGACGGTCTTGGCCTATCCCGTCGTTGCCGCGATAATCGCCCGCATCCAGCGCCGCTGGGGCGATGCGTCATGACGATCCGAAGCGAGTCCGACCGCGAGCAGCTCTTCTCCCGTCGCGCCCTGTTCATCGGGGCGACGCAGGCGGGCATCGGGCTGCTGCTCGCCGGCCGGATGGCCTATCTCTCGGTGTTCGAGCAGGAGAAGTACAAGCTGCTCGCCGAGGACAATCGCGTCTCGGTCCGGCTGATTCCGCCGCGCCGCGGCTGGATCGTCGATCGCACCGGCAAGCCGCTGGCGCTCAACCGGCCCGACTACCGGCTCGAGATGATCGCCGAGCAGGTCGACGATCTCGACGCGACGCTCGCCGAGGTCGCGCGCGTCATCACGCTCACGCCCGAGGATTTCGAGCGTATCCGCGCCGACGTCGAGCGGCTGCCCGGCTATGTGCCGGTCGAGATCGCCAAGGACATGCCGTGGGACCAGTTCGCGGCGGTCAACGTGCGGCTGCCCGATCTGGCCGGCGTGCAGCCGATCCGCGGCTTCGCGCGCTATTATCCCGACGGCGCCGGCGTCGGGCACCTGCTCGGCTATGTCGGATCGCCGACGCGCGAGCAGTTTCTCGAGACCAAGGACCCGCTCTACGTCTTCCCTGGCTTCCGGCTGGGCAAGGACGGCATCGAGAAGATGCTCGACGACCCGTTGCGCGGCAAGGCGGGGGCACGGCGCAGCGAGGTCAACGCGCGCGGGCGGATCATCCGCGATCTGGAGACCGTCGACGACACCCCCGGCGCGACCGTCAGGCTCACCATCGACCGCGACCTCCAGGCCTATGCGGCGCGGCGGCTGGGCGAAGAGTCGGCGAGCGTCGTCGTCATGGACTGCTGGACGGGCGACGTCCTGTGCCAGCTGTCGATGCCGGCGTTCGATCCCAATGCCTTCTCCGACGGCATCAGCCACAAGGAATGGGACACGCTCAACGCCGACGAGCGGCACCCGCTGATCAACAAGAGCGTCCAGGGCATCTACCCGCCGGGATCGACCTTCAAGATGATGACGGCGCTGGCGATCCTCGACGCCGGCTTCAAGCCCGAGGACGGCTGCAACTGCTCGGGCCGCTATTATTTCGGCGGCCATGCTTTCCACTGCCACAAGCGCGGCGGCCACGGCGGCGTCAGCCTGGGGTCGGGTATCTTCCAGAGCTGCGACACCTATTTCTACCATTTCGGCCGCCAGGCCGGCATCGACCGGATGGCGGTGGTGGCGCGGAAATTCGGGCTCGGCCAGGAGTTCGACATCCCGGTGCCGACGCAGCGCAGCGGCATCGTTCCCGATCAGGCGTGGAAGATGAAGCGCTATGGCCAGAAGTGGCTGCCGGGCGAGACGCTGTCCTGCGCGATCGGTCAGGGCTACAACGCGACGACGCCGCTGCAGCTCGCGGTGATGACGGCGCGCCTCGCCTCGGGACGCGAGGTGCAGCCGCAGCTGCTGCTCGGCGGCAAGCGCAGGCCGTTCGGCGAGCTCGACATCCCGCCCGATCATCTCGCGCTCATCCGTCAGGCGATGAGCGACGTCGTCAATTCGCCGCGCGGCACCGCCGGCCGGTCGCGGCTGCCGGTGGCGGGCGTGCAGATGGCGGGCAAGACCGGCACCGCGCAGGTGCGCCGCATCACCGCCGCCGACCGCCGCCGCGGCGGCAAGTTCGGCGGGCTCTCGGTCCCGTGGAAGCAGCGCGACCATGCGCTGTTCGTCGCCTTCGCGCCCGTCGAGGCGCCGCGCTATGCGATGAGCATCATCGTCGAGCACGGCATTTCGGGGTCGGGCACCGCCGGGCCGATCGCGCGCGACATCATGACCTATCTGTTCGCGCCCGACGTGGCGATGCGCGCGCTCGAGAAGCTCGAGGCGGGCTGGGCGGAGAAGAAGGCCAAGCAGCTCGCCGACGAGCAATATCGCGCCGCGCTCGCCGCCCGCGCCGCGGCGGAAGCGGCCGCCGGCGGCGCAACAGCCGGGACGACGGCCGCGGCGCCGACGGCGGCGGTTCCGCTTGCCACGCCCGTCCCGGGCGCGGGAATCGGCGGCTAGATGCTCAACACCGCCCTCCCCGACAAGCTCCGGCTGCTGCCCTGGACGGTGATCTTCGTCGTCATCGCGATCGGCGGCTTCGGCATCTCGATCCTCTATTCGGCGGCGGGCGGCAGCTTCCAGCCCTGGGCGTTCACGCAGAGCGTGCGCTTCGGCGCGCTGCTCATCGCCATGCTGGCGGTGGCGCAAATCGATATCGAGGTGTGGATCCGCTATGCCTATCCGCTCTACGGCGTGATCCTGCTGCTGCTGGCGATCGTCGAGGCGGTCGGCTTCGTCGGCATGGGCGCGCAGCGCTGGATCGACCTCGGTATCATCCGCCTGCAGCCGTCCGAGTTCATGAAGCTGGCGATCATCCTCGCGCTCGCCCGCTATTATCATTTCCTGCCGCGCGCCTTCATCGAGAGCCCGCGCGCGCTGTGGCCGCCGGTGCTGATGATCGGCGTGCCGATGATGCTGGTAATGGCGCAGCCCGACCTCGGCACCTCGCTGATGATCGCCTTCGGCGGCGTGGCGATGCTGTTCCTCGCCGGGGTGCGGCTGCGCTGGTTCATCGGCGCGGGCGTCGCCATCGCGGCGGCGCTGCCGATCGTCTATACCTTGCTGCGCCCCTATCAGCAGAAGCGGGTGCTCACCTTCCTCGACCCGTCGGTCGATCCGCTCGGCGCCGGCTACCATATCACCCAGTCGAAGATCGCGATCGGATCGGGCGGCATGTTCGGCAAGGGCTTCCTCAACGGCACGCAGAGCCACCTCGAATATCTGCCCGAGAAGCATACCGACTTCATCTTCGCCACCATGGCCGAGGAATGGGGGCTGATGGGCGGGCTGTTCATCCTTGGCGGCTTCGCGATCATCATCGGCTGGGGGATCTCGGTGAGCCTGACCGGGCGTACGCAGTTCGCCAAGCTGGCGGCGATGGGGCTGACCTGCACGATCTTCTTCTACGTGATGATCAACACGCTGATGGTGATGGGGCTCGCCCCCGTCGTCGGCATTCCGCTGCCGCTCGTCTCCTACGGCGGGTCGGCGATGATGACCGTGCTGCTGACGATGGGCATCCTGATGTCGATCGCCCGCCAGCGGCATCGCCAGATGCTCGGCGGCGGGCCCGCCTCGCTCTAGCCCGCGCGCCCGACGCCGCTTTAATCGCGCAGAAGGCTGGACAAGCCAAAACCCGCATGATACCCGCCCCCTCCGGTTGAAGTCGGAAGGCCACCGCCTCCCGATCCAGCCCGCCTGCAAAGGCAGTGGACGCATAGCTCAGTTGGTAGAGCAGCTGACTCTTAATCAGCGGGTCCTTGGTTCGAGCCCAAGTGCGTCCACCAAGTTTTTCAAGGGCTTCGCAGCGATGCGAAGCCCTTTGCTTTTGGCCCTCCCCCCCGATCGAGCCGCCGGTCGCGGGCATGCGGGAGGCACGGGCGCGCGGCAGGCGCATCGGCCGTTGTCGCCGGCTTCACACCCAGAGCTTGGTGGCGAGATACCGGTCCAGGTCGCGTCGGAAATCGATCGACGCGTCGGGGAACACGATCTGCACACCGACGAACACCATATGTTGCAGCTGTGCGCGCTTCAGCGCTTCCGCCGGCGGCAGACCGAGACCCGATTCGAACATCCCGACTAGCATGGCGATCCGCATCTCGTCGGCGCGGCGGACGATCGTGCCGACGTCGGCGTTGATCTCGCCCAGCCGCCGCATCTGGCGTTCCAGCTGGTGATCGAGCGCCGCCGAAAAAGCCGCAAGCCGCGAGCGGACGTGCCGCACATTGCCCGCCGCGCTGATCGCGGCGATCGGCTCGACGCTGTTCTGCTGCAGCCAGCGCTCTGCCAGGGCCCGGACGAACTCCTCGTGGCTTGCAAAGTGATGGTAGAAGGATCCCCGCGTACGGCCGGCCTGCGCGGTGAGCCGATCGATGGTCAGCGCGTCCGGGCCCGCCGCGCGCAGGCCGGCCAGACCGATGGTGAGCCAGTCGCTGGCGGCCAGCCGTCTGGCGGAAGCGGCGGAGGGGGCCTTGTCCATCGACCAATCCTAGCAGACGCGGCGGCTATAAACACACCATATCATATGGTATGTTTGTCCGACAGACGAGGGAGGGAAGCGATGAGGCGGCATTTCGCGACGATGGCGCTCGTGGTTGCGGCGATGACGGCCGCGCTGCCGCATGCCGCAGGCGTCGCGGCCCCGGCCGACAGCGCCTCGACCGATCTGAAACTGTTCGCCATCGTCTACCAGCCCGGCCCGGTGTGGAAGCGCGGGATGCCGCTGGCTCAGCAGAACCTCGCCGAGCATGGCGCCTATATGCGGAGCCTGGCGGCGCGCGGGAGGCTGCTGCTGGCGGGCCCGCTGCCGACGCTGGAGGGCGGACTGGTGATCGTCCGCGCCGAAAATCTCGATGCGGCGCAGGCGCTGATGGCCGCGGATCCGGCGGTGAAGAACCGCCAGTTCGTCGGCATCGTCAGCGAATGGCGGGCGGTGATCGACCCGGCGAACCGGTTCGAGGGCGCCCTCACCCGCTAGCGCCGCTTCACCCTCCGCCGACGCCCGCTCGAACGAGCGATCGTTGCGCATCGCCGGGTCGGTACGCCGCGCGGCTCGCGCCGTGTCGCAGCGGTGGCGCAGCTCTACACCGCCTGTCGAACTATCTTACAGTTGCTGACAGCCTCCAAAGTTAATCATATATTTTTGCAAACTTTTCTGCCTTGGCGCGATTATTGCTATGGGAGCCGCGTGCGCGTGCCGCAGCGTTCCCCTCAGCCCGAGCCCACACACGCCGACACCATCTGTCCGCCGGAGATTCTTACGCGATGAAGGTAGGCTATGCGCGCATCGATGGGGATGAGCGAAGTCTCGACGAGCAGGAGATGCTGCTGCGCAAGGCGGGCTGCGAGCGGCTGTTCAGCGACGACGAAACCGACGCGCGGCCGGCAAACCTCGGGCTGCTCGAATGCCTGTCGACGCTGAAGGCCGGCGACCTGCTCGTCACGCCGCGGCTCGACCGGCCGGCGCATTCGCTGCCCAATCTCGTCGAACTGCTCGATGATCTGGCGAAACGCGGCATCGGCTTTCGCTCGCTGCAGGAAGGCATCGACACGACGTCCTCCGACGGCGCGCTGGTGTCGCACATCATCGGCGCGCTCGCCGAATTCCAGCGGTCGCTGATCAGCGAGAAGACGCGCGCCGGCATGGCGGCGGCGCAGGCGCAGGGTCGGCATCTCGGCCGCCCGCGGTCGCTCGACGACGAGCAGATCGCCGCGGCGCGGATCGCGATCGAGCAGAACGGCCGGAGCGCCGCCAAAGTGGCGGCCAGCTTCGGGATCCATGTGCGCACGCTGCAGCGCCTGCTCCGTGAGCAGGCCGGCGGGTCGCGCGCCGCGCCGCCCGGGGCCGCGCGACCGCTCGCCCGTTCGGGGGCGCCGTCGCGGGCGATCCAGTTCCGCCGCAACGGCCCGAAAGGCTAGAGGTCGGCGACCGACACCTCGCCCGGGCGCGCCGGCATGGCGACGCGGGCCTCGATCTCGCCGCCGGCCCCGATATGCCAGAGCGTCGGCAGCTCGGCGATCACCCGGGGCACGTGCACCGCGGCGACGGCGCGACCGAACAGATAGCCTTGCCCGACGTCGCAGCCCTCGCGACGCAGCAGATTGACCTGCGCGAGGCTTTCGACGCCTTCCGCCACGGTACTGATCCCCAGGCTCTGCCCGAGCCCGATGACCGCGCGGACGATCGCCAGATCGTCGGGATCGTCGGCGGCGCGCGCGCTGATGAACGACTGGTCGATCTTCAGCGTGTCGACGGGGAATTGCTTGATGTGCGACAGCGAGGCGTAGCCGGTGCCGAAGTCGTCGAGAGCGATCGTCGTCCCGGCGCGGCTGAGCGTGTTGAGAATCCGCTCCACATTGTCGGCGATCTGGCCGATGAACACCGACTCGGTGACCTCGAGCTCGAAGCGAGCGGGCGCGATGCCGGCGCGGTGGAACCGTTCGAGGAGCCGCTCGGCGAAATCGCCGCGGACGAAGTCGGGCGCCGAGCCGTTGATGGCGATGCGCCGGAATTCGATGCCGCGATCGAGCCAGCCGCGCGCGTCCTGGATGACGCGGTCGATCATCCGGTCGGTCAGCCGGGCGGCAAGCTCCATGTCGGCGAAGGCGGCGTCGATCGCCTTGGGCGGCTGCAGCCCGCGCCGGTGATGGTGCCAGCGCAGCAACGCCTCGAAGCCGACGATCTCGCAGGTCTTCAGGTCGACCTTCGCCTGGTAGAAGGGCACGATCCGATCGTCGGCGATCGCGTCGCGCGCGATGAGGATCATCGCCGCGCGCTCCTCGATCACGATGCGCATCTCTTCCTTGAACACGCGAACCGCCCCCCGCCCGGCGGTCTTGGCGTCGTAGAGCGCCAGGCTGGCGCTGCGCAGCAACGCCTGGCGGTCACGACCGTCGGCGGGGGCGAAGGCGGCGCCGAGGCTCGCGGTGCAGTCGATCGCCGCGCCTTCGAAGGCGAAGGACGGCGTGAGGCGGGCGGCGATCGCCTCGACCGTCGCGAGATTGGCATGCGCCGCGGGCAGTCGCGGCAAGATGATCGCAAATTCGTCGACGCCGAGTCGCGCGGCGGTGGCGCCGGCCGGGGCCAGATCGCGCAGCTGCTCGGCGAAGGCGCGGAGCAGCGCGTCGCCCGCCGCCGGACCCCAGGCGTCCTTGATCTCGGTGAAATTGTCGAGGCCGAGCAGGATGAGCCCGACCGGCTCCGATCCGCGGGCGTCGAGCGCCGCCTCGAGCTCGCGATCGAAGAAGCCGCGGTTGGGCAGACCGGTGAGCGGATCGTGGCTCGCCGTCCAGCGCAAGGCGTCCTCGGTCTGCTTGCGCTCGGAGATGTCGATCATCGCGCCGACCACCCAGCTCGGCGCGCCCGCGGCGTCGCGGAACAGCCGCGCCCGGCTCAGCACATGGGCATAGCTTTCATCGGCGCGCCGGAAGCGGAACTCGGCGCTCCAGCTCTCGTCGCCCGCCTCGAGCGCCTGTCGCACGCCGGCGATCGCGCCGGCGCGATCGTCGGGGTGGATGCGGTCGAGACACCAATCGACCGTCGTCCCCGACCGCGCCTCGGGATAGCCGAAGCGCTCGCCGATCGCGTCGCCCCAGGCGATGCCGCCCGATCCGACGCGCCATTCCCAGATCGCATCGGTGCTCGCCTGCGACGCCCGGCGATAGAAGGCTTCGCGCTCGGCCTGCGCGGACGCGTCTTCGGGCGATGCGTCGCCCGCCGCCGCCGCCGGCCCGCGTGCCGGCGTGGCGACACCGGCGGGCGCGGACAGCTGCTGTCGCAGCCGGCGGAACGCCCGCCAGAGCAGCCCGGTCGCCAGCAGGTTGAGCGCGAGCAACAGCAGGATCGCGCCGATGACACGCCCGTCGGCCCCCAGACCGGAAAGCAGGGAGAGCTCGCGAGCCGGCCCACCCACGACGCGCAGCGGCATCAGAATCTCCAGCTGAGGGTTCCGCGCAGCCCATGATCGCGCAGATCGCGTCCGAGCTGCCCCGAATAATCCACCTTCCACGTCAGCGACGGCGTGAACAGCATGTGCGCGCCGGCCTCGAGGACGACGGCGTCGCGTGCCAGCGGCGCGCCCTCGACGGCGAAGGCATCGCCGCTGCCGAACGCCAGCGAGGCGATCGGCACGCGGTCGCCATAGACGTGTCGCCAGGCCACCGAGGCCGCAAGGCCGATCGCTGCGTGCGGCGCCGGTTGGCGCCAGCTGCCGCGCAGGCCGAGCATCGACAGCGTCGCGCGGGTCGAGGTGCCGGCGCTGTCGAGCGCCGCCGCGCCGCCGCTCTCGGTCGACCGGTCGGTATCGAGATCGACGTGCGCGAGGCCGGCAAAGGGCTCGACGGCGGTCGCGCCGGTCCCGAGACGGTAGCCGGCCTCGGCGAACGCCTGCAGCGTGCGGGCTTTCGCCGCGCGCGTCGGGCGAGCGGCAAACCCGTCGATGGCGATGACGCGCGTCGTGTCGACGTCGTGCCAGCCATAGCCGGCGCCGAGCCGCAGCCCGAACCCGGCCCAGTCGCCGGCGGCGTAGACCCCGAGTTCGCGGTTGTCGCTTTCGCCGTCGGAGCCACGGGCATCGGCGCTGAAGCGCGAGCGACTGCCTGCGGCGTAGAAGCCGACGCGCGCCTGCTCGCCGGCGCCGAGATCGGCGCCGGCGATGACGCCGCGCGCCGAGATGTCGAGCGCCGCGGTGCCCGCGGTCGCGCCGATTTCGCCCGACGAGCCGAACAGGCGCCCCCAGACGATCCGATCGCCGGCGTCGCAACGCGTCGCCGCGGCATCGCCAGGACCGCAGGCCGCCGCCCGAAGCTGGTCGACCACCGCCTCGCGCGAGAAGCGGCTCGCTTCGATGAGCGCGCTATGGACCGAGGCTTCGATCTCGCCCGACAATTGGTCGAACGCCGCCGTCGCCGACGCGGCATCGCCGTACATGGCGACGATGTCGTGCAGCGGCTGGCCCGCATCGAGGCTGTCGAGCCCTGCCGCGGCCGCGACCTGGTTGCGCGTCACCGCGGCGGTCGTGAAGGCGCGCACCTGCATCGCCTCGAGCGTCACGCTCTGCGGCGCATATTGGGCCTCGAGCGCATAGAAGGCCGAAATCGCGGTATCGCCGGTGACGGTGTAACGGCCGCTGATGCCACCCGTCGCGGTCAGCACCGTGTAGCGGCGGCCGGGGGCATAGGCGAGATCGGCTTCCTTGATGACGGTCAGCATGGCGCCCGGCGCGATCGTCGCCGATCCCTGCGCGACGATGCGATCGGACCGGTCGCTGGCCGGATCGACCTCGACCGCATACACCGAGGCCGCCGACTGAACGACGTTGCCGGCGACCGTCAGCGTACCGATGCTGTTGCCGGGAGCAATCGCCGCGCCCTCGGCCAGCGCGACGCCGCCCACCGTTCCCGCGCCCGAGAGGATCGTGCCACTGGCGGCAGAAACCACCGAATTGCGCAGATTGCCGTTCACCGCGAGACCGCCGCCGGCAATCTGCGTCGTCCCGGCGAAATCGCTGTCGCCGGTCAGGTCGAGCTTCGAATTGCCCTGTTTGACCAGCAGGCCCGATCCGCTGAGCGCATTGGGCAGCCGCGCGTCGCCGCCGCCCTGGTCGATCACCAGCGCGCCATTGCCGACGATCGGCCCGGTGCCGAGCGCCGCTGCGGTCGCGATCAGCGTGCCGCCGCTGATCGTCGTGCCGCCCGAATGCGTGTTGGTGCCGGTCAGCACCTGCGACCCGCTGGTGAGCATGACCGCGCCCGCACCGGTGATGGTGCCGCCGAAGCTCGCGTTCGCGCCGTCGAGCGCCAGCGTCTGGTTGCCGAGCGACACCGTCCCCTGCCCCGCCAGCCCGGCGATCGCCACCGGCCCGCCGGTCGCCGACGCGATGTCGAACACGCCGTTGTTGACCACCGGTCCGCTGATCCGCCCATTGCCGGCGAGCGCGAGCGTGCCGCCGGTGATCGCGGTACCGCCGGTGAAGCTGTTCTGGCCGGTCAGCACGAGCGTCCCGGGGCTGCTCTGCACGATGCCGCCGCTGCCCGAGATCGTGCCGGTAAACACGAGCGTGTCGGCGCGGTTGAACGCCAGCGTGCCGTTGTTCATGACGCTGCCGGTGATGCGTCCGCTGGTCCCGCCGTCGCCGACTTGGAGAATGCCGCCGGCGATCGTCGTCCCGCCGGTAAAGTCATTGTCGCCGGTGAGGATCATCGTGCCGGTGCCGGTCTTGGCGACCGCGCCGTTGCCGGTGATCGCGCCCGACTGGATCGCCGCCGCGCCCGCGTCGACCACCGCGGCGAGCGTCGCGCCGTCGCTCAGGCTGACGGCGTTGACGATCTCGAGCCCGTCGCCGTAGCTCAGCGTCGCATCGCCGGCGAGTTCGACCTCGCCGCTGCCGAGCGCGCCGTTGCTCGCCAGATCGAGACTGACCCCGGAGATGGTCACCGGGCCGGTGAAGCTGCTGTTGTCGCCGGTGATCAGCAGCCGGCCGGCGCCGGTCAGCCTGTAGCGGCCGGTGCCGGTGATCGCGCCCGCCTGCGTCGCCGTCCCCTGCGCCACGTCGAGCCGCGCCTCGCCGTTGATCAGCAGATCGTTGGCGATGGTGATGCCGTCGGCATAGCCGAGCGTCGCGCCGCCCTCGAGGATGATGCGGCCGGCGCCGGCGGCGCGATCATGGGCGAGAAGCAGCGTTCCCGCCTGGACGGTCGTGCCACCGGTGAAGCTGCTGGCACCGCCGAGGGTGAGCACCCCGGCCCCCGTCTTGACCAGCGCCCCGCCGCCGGAGATCGCGTCGGCGAACGACGTCGCGTTGGCGCGGTCGAAGATCAGCGTGCCGGTCGTCGTGACGGGACCGAGGATGCTGCCGCGCGTGCCGCCGTCGCCGATGCGCAGCGTGCCGGCAGCGATCGTCGTGCCGCCGGTGTAGCTGTTGGAGCCGGTCAGCGTCAGCGTGCCGGCCCCGGCGTGGGTGAGGCCGCCCGAGCCCGAAATCCGGCCGCCGATCGTCACGGCGTCGGCGCGGTCGACGACGAGCGCCGCGTCGTTGACGATGTCGCCGGCAAGGCTCCCCGAGGTTCCGCCGGCGCCGACCTGCAGCGTGCCTGCCGAGATGGTCGTGCCGCCGGCGTGCGTCGCGTCGCCGGTGAGGACGGTCGTCCCCGCGCCGCTCTGCACCATCGCACCGGTACCCGACACCGACCCGGCAAGGACGGCACGGTCGGCCTGGTCGAACGCCAGGACGCCGGCATTGGCGATGTTGCCGAGCAGGCGGCCACCGGTGCCGAGCCGCAGCGTTCCCTGCGCGATCGTCGTGCCGCCGCTGTAGCGATTGGCGGCGGTCAGCGTGAGGATGCCGGCGCCGGTCTTCACCAGCCCGCCGGCACGCGTGCCGTCCTCGATCGAGGCGCCGATGCCGGCGCCGCCGCTGGCTACGCCGATCGTCGCGATGCCGCCGAGGTCGATCTCGTTGGCCAGCGTCACGCCGTCGCCGAGCAGCAGCGTGCTCCCGTCGATCTCGATGAGCCCCGAGCCGAACGCGTCGCCGCGGGCCGCCTCGATCGCCCCGCCGGCGATGAGCGTCCCGCCGCTGAAGCTGTTGGCGGCGGTCAACGCCAGCGTCCCGCCGCCGGTCTTCACCAGACCGCCCGCCTGCGATCCGTCGACGATCGCGCCGCCGATCGCGGCGCGGCGCCCGTCGGCGACGGCGAAGCCCGCGTCTCCGGCCAGTTCGATATGGTTCGCGAGCGTGACGCCGTTGGCGAGCGACAGCTCGCTTCGATCGCCCATGGCGAGACGGCCGGAACCGAGCGCCGCGCCGTCCGCCGCTTCGATCGTCCCGGCGGCGAGAAGCGTGCCGCCGCTAAAACTGTTGGCGCGCGACAGCACGAGCGTGCCGCCGCCGGTCTTGGCGAGCGTACCGCCCCCCGAGACGACCCCCGCCTGCGTCGCCCGGCGCCCGCTGTCGACGACGGCCGCCAGCGTAAAGCCGCCGCCGATCGTCACCCCGTTGCCGATGGTGACCGCATCGCCATAGCGGAAGGTCGCGCTGCCGGTCAGATCGACCGCGCCGCTGCCGAGCGACGCGCTGCTTGCGAGATCGAGCGTGAGGTCGGCGACCGAGACGCCGCCGCCGAAGCCGCTGTTGTCGCCGGTGAGCAGCAGCCGGCCGGCGCCGCCGAGCAGGTACCGGCCGCTGCCGCTGAGCGCGCCGCTCTGCGTGGCGACGCCGCTGGCGACGGTGAGGCTGGCGAGACCGTTGATCGTCAGCGGATTGGCGACGGTGATGCCGGGCGCGTAGCTCAGCGTCGTGCCGCTTTCGAGCGTGATGCGGCCGGTGCCGGCGGCGGAATCGGTGGCGAGCGCCAGCGTTCCGGCCCGTACCAGCGTGCCGCCGCCATAGCTGTTCGTCGCGCCGAGCGTGAGCGTGCCGGCGCCCGATTTGACCAGCGTGCCGGCGCCGGAGATGCCGCCGTCGAACGCCAGCGAATCGGCGCGGCTGAACGCCAGCGTGCCGTTGTTGACCACTGCGCCGACGATGCTGCCGCCCGTCCCGCCATTGCCCAACTGCAGCGTGCTGCCGCCGGCGATGGCGGTGCCGCCCGTGTAGGTCGCCGACCCGGTCAGGATCTGCGTCCCGCCGGCGAGGTTCAGCCCGCCCGTCCCGGCGATCGTCCCGCCGAACACCCCGTCGGCGGCGGCGAGCGTCAGCGTGCGGCTGCCGAGCGTCACCGCGCCGTTGCCGGCCAGGCTGCGGAGGCTGACGGGCGCGCCCGTCGTGGCGGCGATGTCGAAGACGCCGTTGGCGACGAGCGCGCCCGTCAGCCGCCCGCTGCCCGACAGCGCCAGCGTTCCCGCCGCGATCGTCGTGCCGCCGCCGTGGCTGGCGATGCCGCCGAGCGTCAGCCTGCCCGTCCCCGCCTGCGTCAGCGTGCCCGTGCCCGAAATCGCGCCGCCGAAGCTCATGTCGTCGGCGGTGTCGAAGACCAGCGCGCCGTCGTTGACGACATTCCCGGCGAGGCGCCCGGCGCCGGTGACGGCGAGCGTCCCCGCCGCGATGACGGTGCTGCCGGCAAAGCTGTTGGCCGCGGTCAGCGTCAGCCGGTTCGCGCCGGCCTTGGTCAGCGTCCCGCCGCCGGTCAGCACGCCGTTCAAGCTGACGTCGTCGCTGCGGTCGACGACCAGTTCGCCGTCGATCCTGACGTTTCCGGCGATGCTGCCGCTGGTCCCGCCGGCGCCGAGGCGCAGCGTACCGGCAGCGATCGTCGTCCCGCCGGCGTAGCTGCTGGTCCCGGTGAGGACCTGGCTGCCGCCGAGCAGCGTCACGCCGCCCGCGCCGCCGATCGACCCGGCGAAGCTGCCGCCCGCGCCGGTAACCGCCAGCGATCGCGTGCCGAGCGCAATGCTGCCCGCGCCCGACAACCCGCCGACGGCGACGTCGGCGCCGGTGGTCGCCGAAATGTCGAAGATGCCATTGGCGACGACCCCGCCGGTGACCCGGCCGGCACCGGCCAGCGCCAGCGTGCCCGCGGCAATCGTCGTGGCGCCGGCGAAGCTGTTCGCGCCGGTCAGCGTCAGCGTGCCGGCACCGGCCTTGAGCAGCGCGCCGCTGCCCGAAATCACCTCGCCGAAGGTCACCGCATCGGCACGGTTGAACGCCAGCGTCCCATGGTTGACGACATCGCCCAGCAGGCTGCCGCTGGTGCCGCCGTCGCCGAGCTGGAGCGTGCCGGCGGTGATCGTCGTGCCGCCGCTATGACCCGCGGTCCCGGTGAGGATCTGCGTCCCGCCGGCGAGCCGCAGTCCGCCGGTTCCCGACACGTTTCCGGAGAACAGCCCGCCCGCGGCGTTCACGCCGAGCGTCCGCGTCCCCAGCGTCACGGCGCCGCTGCCGGCGAGCCCGCCGACCACCACCTCGGCCCCCGTCGTCGCCGAGATGTCGAAGATCCCGTCGTTGACGATCGCGCCGGCGATGCGACCGCCGTTTGCCAGCGCGAGCGTGCCCGCGGCGATCGTCGTCGATCCGGAATAGCTGTTGGCACCGGTGAGCGTCAGCGTCGAGGCGCCGGCCTTGGTGACCGCACCGCTGCCCGAGATGACGCCGGCGAAGCTGTGCGCATCGGAGCGGTTGAAGGCGAGCGTGGCGTTGTTGACGACGTCGCCGACGAGGCTGCCGGTGGTGCCGCCGGCGCCGATCTGCAGCGTTCCCGCCGAGATCGTCGTGCCGCCGCCATAGCTGTTGGCACCGGTCAGCGTCAGCGAGCCGCCGCCGACCTTGGCGAGCGCGCCGTCGCCGGACAGCGTGCCCGACCAGGTTACCCCGAGGCCGTTGCTGTCGATCGTCGACTGGGTGCCGGCGAGCAGCGTGGCGTTGACCGAAGCGGCGAGCGCGGTTCCCGCGGCGCGCACGGTACCGCCGCCCAGGTTGAGCTGATAGCTGCCGCCGTGGTTGTTGTAATTGGCGGCGAGCGACGTCCCGCCGATCTCGAGCGCGCCGCCGAGCAGATTGTAGGTGCCGTTGCCGCTGCCCGACAGATAGAGGTTGGTGGCCTGGCCGATGCGGAAAGTGCCGCCGGTCTGGTTGACGACGCCCGATCCCGGCTGCGTCGTGCCGTTGACGGCGAGCCAGTTGCCGATGGTGAAGAAGCCGGCGGTGAGGTCGACCACTCCCGAGCCGCTCAGGTTGAGCGTACCACTGCTCGCCGGATTGTTGCTGCTGTTGCGCCCGAGGCCGAACGATCCGCTGGTCAGCGTCAGACTGCCGCCCGAAATATTGTAGATGCCGGTGCCGCCCTGGTTGCCGATGTTGAACAGCGCGCACCGCGCCGGGTCGCCGCAGCCGGGCTGGACGACGACCTGGCCGCCGGTCTGGTTGACGGTTCCCGCGCCGCCGAAGTCACCGACCTGCAGGCCGGTCCCGAACGTCAGGCTGCCGCCGCTGACGTTGAGCGCGCCGATGTTGGCGGCGCCGCCCGTCGTGCCGGTGCCGACCGCCAGATAGTTGATCGCCGTCTGCCCGCCGGTCTGCGCGATGGCGCCGCCCATCAGATGCGACTCGCCGCCGCTGATCGTCGCGCCGTCGAGCGTCAGCGTCCCGGTACCGAGCTTCTGGAAACGACCGTAGTTCGCCTGCCAGCCGACGCCGCCGTTGACGATGGTGCCGGAGAAGGCGGTGCTGCCGTTGCCGGCGCCGACCTGCAGCGTGCGCAGGCCCGTCTCGACGCGGCCGCCGCCCGACAGGCTGGCGACCGAGGCGCCGAGCGTCGTCGCCGAAATATCGAAGACGCCGTCGTTGACGAGGCCCGACGACGCCGCGATCGATCCGGCGCCCGACAGCGCCAGCGTGCCGCCATCGATCGTCGTCAGGCCGGTGTAGCTGTTGACCGCGCTCAGCGTCAGCGTGCCGTCGCCCGCCTTGATCAGCCCGCCGCTCCCCGAGAGCACCCCCGACCAGCTGGCCCCCAGGCCGTTGGTGTCGATCGTCGACTGCGTCCCGGCCAGCAGGGTGGCATTGACCGGCGCGGTCAGCGCCGACCCGATCGTGCGGATCGTCCCACCGCCCAGGTTGAACGCATAGCTGCCGCTGCCGCTGCCGTAATTGGCGCGGAGCGAGGTGCCGCCGATCTCGAGCGCACCGCCGAGCAGGTCGTAGGTGCCGTTGCCGCTGCCCGACAGATAGAGGATGCCGCCGCTGCGGATGCGCAGCGTCCCGCCGGTCTGGTTGACGAGCCCGCTGCTGCGCGGCGTGCTGACGCCGACCGACACCCAGTTGCCGATGTTGAAGCGGCCATCGGTGAGATCGACCAGCCCGGTGCCGCCGAGATTGAGCGTCCCGCTGCCCGCCGGGTTGGTATTGGTATTGCGGCCGAGCGCGAGGCTGGCGCGCAGCAGATTGAGACTGCCGTCGGAGATGTTGTAGACGCCGGTACCGCCCTGGTTGCCGATGTTGACCGCGGCACAGTGCGAACTGGTGCCGCAGAGCTGATCGACGACGACGCTGCCGCCGGTCTGGTTTACGGTGCCGATGCCGCCGAAATCGCCGACCTGGAGCGTCGTCCCCACCGTCAGCGTGCCGCCCGACACGTCGAGCGCGCCGACGTTGGAGACGCCGCTCGTCCGCCCTGTCCCGATGGCGACATAGCCGACGCCGGTCGCCCCGCCGGTCTGCGCGACGCTGCCGCCGCGGACGTGGAATTCGCCGCCGCTGACGGTCGCGCCGTCGATCGTCAGCGTGCCCGTTCCGACCTTGGCGAACACGCCGTAGCTCGGATCCCAGTTGACGCCGCCGTTGACGATCGTCCCCGAAAAGGCGCTGCTGCCGTTGTCGGTCCCGACGACGAGGCTGCGAAGCCCCGTCTCGACGCGACCGCTTCCCGACAGGCTGGCGATCGACGCGCCGGCCGTCGTCGCCGAGACGTCGAAGACGCCGTTGTTGACGAGCCCCGACGAGCTGGCGATCGACCCCGCGCCCGACAGCGCGAGCGTTCCCGCGCCGATCGTCGTCGCGCCAGTATAGCTGTTCGCCGCGCTGAGCGTCAGCGTACCGGCCCCGAGCTTGGTGAGGCCGCCGGCGCCCGACAGCACCCCCGACAGCGCGGCGGACAGCCCCTGCGTGTCGATCGTGAACAGGCTGCCGGTCGCCAGCGTCGCCGCGTCGGCGACGCTGAGATGGCTGCCCTGCACCGCGAGCGTGCCATTGCCGAAGGTCAGGCTGCCGCCGCCATAGAGGCCGGCGGCGCCGCCGAGCTGCAGCCGTCCACCGAGCAATTCATAGCTGCCGGTTCCCGCGCCGACGTAGAGCCGGCTGCTGCCGGTGAGCGACAGCGTGCCGCCGGTCTGCCGCAGCAGCCCGGTCGACCCGGCGGTCGCGCCGATCGACAGGTTGGTCGCGATGTTCGCGGTCCCACCGCTGATCAGGAAGTCGCCGCGCCCGCCCGCCGCGGCGCCGAACGATATCTGCTGCGAGCCGCCGACATTGGGGATGTTGAGCGTACCCGCCGACAGCGTATAGCTGCCGCTGCCGCCGCCGCCGGAGCCGCCGGCGTTGTTGACGTTGCCGCCGAACAGGATCGGGTTGGCCAGCCCCAGCGTGACGACCGAGCCGGCACCGTCCTGGACGATCGCGCCGGTCGATCGCGCGTCGCCCACGTACAGCTGCCCGCCGGCGTTCACCCCGGTGGTCAGCGTCATGCTGGCGCTGTCGGAAATGCGCAGCGAGCCCGTCGAGGTCACCCCGCCGCCGCCGGTGCGCGAGCCGACGTAGATCGTGCCGCCGCCGCTGCCCATGTCGAGCACCGCGCTGCCGCCGAGCACATAGCTGCCGGTGCCGCCCTGCGTGCCGACATCGATCGCGCCGCTGCTGCCGAAGCGGACGGTGCCGCCGCTCTGGTTGAAGGTGCCGGCGACCCCGAGGCCGCGGCCGATCGCCAGCCCGCCGAAATTGAGCGTGTTCGGATCGAGCTCGACATAGTCGAGCAGCCCGGACGTCATATTGAAGGTGCCGGTGCCGCCCGTGCTGTTGCCGATGCCGCCGCCGACCCACAGTCGGCCGATCGCGGTCGGCGCCGGCGCGCTGCTCGCGGCGATGTTGAAGCGGATGGTGCCGCCGGTCAGGTTGAGGATGCCGCTGCCGCCGTTGCCGAGCTCGAGGCGCGCCGCGGTGCTCGCGTCGGTGGTATTGAGCGTCAGGACGCTCCCGGGCGCGACGTCGAGCGTGCCCGACGTCCCCGCGCCGACCAGGATGGCGTCGCCGGTGGTCAGCACGCCGAGCGCGGCGCTCTGTCCGTTGGCGATCACCACGTCGGCGGCGTGCGCGACGGGCAGCGGAAGCGAGAGCGCCAGCGTCGCAACGCTTCCGGGCAACAGCCGACTGACTCGCCGGCTGCGCGCGCGAGCCGTCGTCATTCGCCGACCTCGCCCGGCGCGCCGAGCGCCGCGCCGCCGGACCAGGGCTGCTCGTCGGCGGTGCGCGACCGCCGCGCCCATTGCGCGGTGCGTTCGCGAACCGCCGCCGACGCGATCGACGGGCCGGGCCGCGGCGCCCGGCCGCCGGCGGCGGCCGGCGTCCACGACGACGCCATCGCGGTGCGCGACAGCGACGCCGGCGCGACATGGCGGCCCTGCACCCATTCGGCGGCGGCCTCCCGGGCGCGCGCGAGATCGGCGTCATTCTCGATGCCCACCACGACGACGTCGGTCGCCAGGCAGCCGGCAAGGCCGACGAGGTGGCCGAGATAGGTCTCGCCGAACGCCTCGGCGGCCTGCTCGCGCACGTAGCAGGCGTCGATCTTGATGATGTCGGGCGCGGCGGCAACCGCAAAGCGCAGCCCGCTGAAGCCGGCGCCGAAATTGTCGATGGCGATGCGGCAGCCCGCGCGGCGGAACGCGCGGACCACCTCGAGGATAGGGGCGATGTCGCCGCGCGGCGCCGTTTCGGTGAGCTCGATCACCAGCCGCGACGCGACGTCGGGCGCAGCGGCGAGACGATCGAGGACCGGCGTCCACCACGCATCGTCGATGGCGCTGAGCGCCGAGATGTTGCAGCCGATGCGCGCCGTCGGGTTGGCGCGGAGAAACGCGATGCCGCCTTCGATGACGGCGCGGTCGAAGCGCCGGGTCAGGCCGAGGCGCTCCAACGCCGGAATGAAGCCGCGCGGTGTCTGCAGCTCCTCATCGGTCGTCCGGTCGACGATGCGCGTGAAGCACTCCTGATAGAGCGTCAGTCCCGGATCGGGCAGGCCGGTGATAGACTGGAAAAGAAAGTACAGCCGCCCTTGGGCGATCGCCTCGAAGGTGGCGACCGCCACGCGCATGTCCGCCTTGGTACGCCAGTCGCCCGCGGCGGTGGCGGGCGCCGGACGGCGAGGCTCGGATTCGGCGGTCTCGACACTGACGGAGACCGCCGCCAGCAACGGCGTGCCGTCGATGACGACGGGAGCCGACCCGAGCAGAAGCAGCAGTTCGTCGACGATCGCCGGCAGGCGATCGCGAACCGAGGAGTCAGGCGGAAAGCCCACCCAGATGCGGTCGGCGTCGTCGTCGACGGTGGCAACCGCGCCGACCTCGGCAAGAGCGGTTTCGATGCGTTGCGCCAGCGCGAGCCCGAATGCCGCCGCGACCTCGTCGCCATAGCCTCCCCGAAGCAGCGGCGCGTTGACGATCTCCACATGCAGGGCGATCCCGTCGTCGGCGCGGGGGGCTGCCGTTGAGCGCGGGCTGTCGGCTCCACGTTGCCGCGTCGGTCTCATCGTCGTGCTTGATGACGCTCAAGCCGCGCCGCTCGCGAAGATGTCCGTACCATTAACCATCCCCCTTGGATCACGCAGATCACATAAGGGTACCCTTTCGTCAATGGCATCGTGTTAAATGCACGGCGCGGCGCGAAATCTTCTCCACCGAAACGGACCCTTGCGGCGACGGGACAGGCGCCTCCGCCGCCATCGCCGCGTACCGCTGTCGGATGCCGCCAAGCGGTGAGCCCGGTCTATTCGACCGGCGATCGGCATCGCCGCCCGGCGTGCCGCGACCTAAACGTCGGCGAAGCCGGGGTCGGTTTCGCGGCAGCCCACCGAATGCTCGGCGAAATGCTCGAGCAGCCAGGTGGCGGCGGGGCCCGGCGGCGCGTCGCTGCGGTAGATGCCGTCGAAGCGGTAGGTGCCGCCGCGATGGTCGGGCAGGTCGAGCCGCACCAGCGCGCCGCTGAACAGGTCCGCTTCGACCGCCGGTATCGGCATATTGCCCCAGCCGATGCCCTCGCGCAGCAGCGCATGCTTCGAGCCGAGATCGGCGAGCCGCCAGCTGTGCGAGCTCACCACCGAGAAATCGCGGCCCTGCGTCAGCGGCGAGCGGTCGGTGAGCACCAGCTGCAGATGCTGGCGCGCCGCGCCCGGCGGCACCGGGCTCATCCGCGCCAGCGGGTGATCGGGGGCGGCGACCGGGATGAGCGGCACCGAGCCGAGCGCGATCCGCTCGATCCCGGCGATCTCGGCCGCCAGCGGCCCGCTGATGCCGATCGCCGCACGGCCATCGAGCACGAGCGCCGCCACCGCGCCCAGCGCCTCGATGTTGAGCCTGAGCGGCACCGAGGGAAACCGCTCGCTGAACGCCTTCAGCGAGCTGGCGAGCCGGTTGGCCGGCACCATTACGTCGACCGCGATGCAGACCTCGGCCTCGAGCCCGTCGAGCAGCCCCTTCACCTTGGCGCGCAGGCCGTCGAGACCATGCGCGACGCGGCGCGCCTCGGCGAGCACCGCCTGCCCCGCCATCGTCAGCTTCGGCTTGCGCGTGCCGGTGCGGTCGAACAGCAGCAGTCCCAGCTGCGCCTCGAGGTTGGCGATGCCATAGCTGATCACCGACGTGGCACGATTGAGCTGCCGCCCCGCACCGGCGAAGCTGCCGGTATCGACGACCGCTAGGAAGATCCGCAACTGGTCGAGCGTGGGAAGCCCCGGGTTCGACATTTCTATTTCCTCGAACGTTTCGATAAAACTTATACCGGTTATCCCGAAAGACCAGCCCGCCTATATCGGTCCCCAGCAACCGCGGCATTCGGGCCGCGATCGATCCGAAGGAAACGACCATGATCGAAGTCCGTCCGTTCGAGACCCTCGGCGGTGCCAACCACGGCTGGCTCGACGCCAAGCATCATTTCTCGTTCGCGAGCTACCATGATCCCAAGCGGGTTCACTGGGGCAATCTGCGCGTGTGGAACGACGACGTCATCGCGCCGCGCACCGGCTTCCCGGCGCATCCTCACCGCGACATGGAGATCATCACCTATGTCCGCGAGGGCGCGATCACGCACGAGGACAGCCTCGGCAACCGCGGCCGCACCGAGGCGGGCGACGTCCAGGTGATGTCGGCCGGCACCGGCATCACGCACAGCGAATATAATCGCGAGGACGCGGAAACCCGGATCTTCCAGATCTGGATCATTCCCGACCGCGCCGGCGAAAAGCCGTCGTGGGGCGCGCAGCCCTTCCCGAAGGACGATCGCGCCGGCAGTTTCGTGACGCTTGCCAGCGGTCGTGCCGGCGATGCCGGGGCCTTGCCGATCCGCGCCGATGCGCGCGTCGTCGGCGCGACGATCAGGGCCGGCGAGACGCTTCGCTATGCGCTCGATGCCGGGCGGCACGCCTATCTGGTGCCGGCGACCGGGCGGATCGAGGTGAACGGCACCGCCGCCAAGGCGCGCGACGGCGTCGCGATCAGCGATCTCGAGGAGATTGCGATCACCGCACTCGACGACAGCGAGGTGGTGCTGGTCGACGTCGCCTGACGCAGCGTCACCGCGAAACAGGCCGCCGAGGGGTCACCCCCTCGGCGGCCTTTTTGCTGCTTGCCGAAGATCGTTCGATAAAGTTGAATAATTCCGTCGAATTTATACGGCTACATGTCGGTCCTGCAAAAGCGCATCTCGCTGACACAGCCCGCCGCGGCTCTGCGGCGATGACAGGAGAGACGACATGACCAACATCCTCGTGATCAACAGCTCGGCCGCCGGCGATGCCTCGGTGTCGGCGGGGCTGATCGCCACCTTCGTCGCCGCCGCCCGCGCCGCCCACCCGGCGGCGCGCATCGTCACGCGCGACGTCGGCACGCAGCCGCTGCCGCATCTGTCGCCGGCAAGCCTGGGCGGACTGCGCGGCGAGCCGTCGACCGACGCCGAGCGCCAGACGCGCGCCGTCTCGGACGAGCTGATCGCCGAGCTGCGCGCCGCCGACCTCATCGTCATCGGCGCGCCGATGTATAATTTCGGCATTAGCTCGACGCTCAAGTCCTGGTTCGACCATGTGCTGCGTGCCGGCGAAACCTTCCGCTACACCGAGGCGGGTCCGCAGGGCCTGCTGACCGGCAAGCGCGCGGTGATCGTCGAAACGCGCGGCGGCCTCTACAGCGATGGTCCGGCCGCCGCGATGGACTCGCAGGAGCCGCACCTGCGGACGATGCTCGGCTTCGCCGGGATCACCGACGTCACCTTCGTACGCGTCGAACGGCTGGCCATGGGCCCCGAGGCGGGCGCCGCCGCCGTGGCGGCGGCGAACGACGCGCTGCGCGACCTCGTGGCGGCCTGACGCAGCCGGGGCCGGTCGCCGGCGGCGGCGCCCGGCCAGGCGGCCGCAGTCGCGCATTCAACTTTCACCTGCGCCTGTGTAGAAGAGCTGCGAGAGTCACACAGGTACAGTTTCAATGCCGGGCAGCGGAATCATCGGGCGGCTGGGCTTTCGACGGACGGGCGAGTCATCGCCGGGCCCGGCGGACGACGACGCCGCACGCGCGCTGCGCGATGCCGAGGAGCGCTATCGGCTCGGGGCGCGCGCCACCGACGACGTCACCTGGGACTATGACATCCCCGCCGGCAGGGTGACGTGGAACGAGGCGCTCACCCGGCGCTTCGGCCATGTCCCCGATGACCTCGCCACGACGATCGAGTGGTGGGAGGAGCGGCTCCATGCCGAGGAGGCCGAACCGGTCTTGGAGAGCTTCCGGGCCGCGATCGCGGGCGGCGACGATTCATGGAGCGCGGAATATCGCTTCCTGCGCGCCGACGGCAGCTACGCCGACATCCTCGACCGCGGCTACATCATCCGCGATGCGGCCGGCCGGGGCGTCCGGATGGTGGGCGCGATGCTCGACCTGTCGTATCGCAAGCGCGCCGAGGCGGCGCTGCGCGCCAGCGAGGAGCGGCTGCGGCTGGCGCAGGAGGCGGGGCGCCTCGGCACCTTCGAATGGAACGCCGGAGGCGAAGGTGCCGAGGTCAGCGATACCCACTGCGACATTTTTGGCCTGCCGCGTCAGCAGCGCATCACCGCCGATCAGCTGCGCAACGTCATCCACCCCGACGATCGGGCGCTGATCACCGCCTACACCGCCGCCGTCCATAAGGGCACCGCCCCGGCGGACATCGAGTTCCGGATCATCCGCCCGTCCGATGGCGCGGTGCGATGGGTGTGGATCAGCTCGCGGACCTATTATGACGACACCGGCCGGCTGGTGCGGCAGATCGGCGTCAGCGAGGACATCACCGACCGCAAGCTTGCGGCGGACCGCCTGCGCGAGAGCGAAGAGATGCTGCGGCTGGCGCAGGACGCCGCCGGCATCGGCTCGTTCGAGTGGAATCTGGTGACCGGCGAGGGGCGCGCCAGCCCGACGGCGTTCCGCATCTTCGGCATGGTGCCGCGCGACAGCATCAACGTGCCTGAGCTGCTCCACCTCATCCACCCCGAAGACCGCGACCGCGTCGCAAACAACTTGCGCAGCGCCAGCGGCGGGGCCGAGGAGGGCGTGATCGAGCATCGCATTTTCCGCCCCGACGACGGCGAACTGCGCTGGCTGCGCATCACCGGCAAGACGCTTCCCGACGAACGCGGCGCGCTCGTCCGGCGCGTCGGCGTCGTCGAGGACATCACCGACCGCACGCTCGCCGTCGCCCGGCTCCGCGAGAGCGAGGAGAATTACCGCTTCACCGTCGAGCTCAGCCCGCAGCTGCCGTGGACCGCCGATGCCGACGGTTCGAATGTCGAATTCAAGCGGCCGCTGATCGACTATCCGGCGATGCCGAGCGAGGGCCATACCACCGACTGGACCGACGACCTCACGCACCCCGACGACGCGGCCTACCGCCGCCGCGAATGGCAAGAATCGATGCGCACCGGCCGCCCCTATGATTGCGAGTTCCGCGTGCGCCGCCGCGACGGGACCTACCATTGGGTGCGCTCGCGGGGCTATCCGCGGCGCGACGACGCTGGCCGGATCGTCAAATGGTACGGCATCACCGAAGACGTCCATCCGCAGCGTCTCGCCGAACAGCAGCTGCAGCGGCTGCAGCGAGAGCTCAGCCAGGTCGCACGCGTCAGCGCGATGGGCACACTCGCGTCGACGCTGGCGCACGAGCTCAACCAGCCGCTCACCGCGGTCGCCAACTATATGGCCGGCAGCAAGCGGCTGCTGCAGAACCATGGTGCCGAAGCCATCCCGGTGATCACCGAAGCGCTCGACAATGCCGCGCGCGCGGCCGTGCAGGCCGGCGAAATCGTGCGGCGGCTGCGCGACCTCGTCTCGCGCGGCGAGGTCCACACGCAGCGCGTCGAGCTTCCGCCGCTGGTCAGCGAGGCCTGCGAGCTGACCTTCGGCGATGCCCGCGACCGGTCGATCGAACTGGTGTTCCGCTTCGATGCCGACATGGGAGACGTGCTCGCCGACCGCATCCAGATCCAGCAGGTGCTGGTCAACCTGCTGCGCAACGCCGGCGAGGCGATCGAGAAGAGCGAGGTCAAGCTCGTCACCGTCTCGGCGGCCCCTGCGGTCAACGACCAGATCGCCGTCCGGATCGAGGACACCGGTTCCGGCGTCGCGGCGGAAGTGAAGCGACACCTGTTTTCGCCCTTCGTCACCACCAAGGAAACCGGCATGGGCGTCGGGCTGTCGATCTGCCGGTCGATCGTCGAGGCGCATGGCGGCCAGCTATGGGTCGAGGACGCGCCCGGCGGCGGCGCCGCCTTCTGCTTCACGCTGCCCCAGGCCGCCTAACCGTAGCGAGGCCCAGGCGCTGCGGCGATGTCCATCGCCAGCGCGAACGCCCCCGCGAGCCCCGCGTCGTCGCCGAGCGCCGGGGGAACGACGAAATCATCCGAGTCGAGCAGCGGGTGCACGATGAAGCCGCCGAGGTGATGCCGCATCCGCGCCGCCGCCGGAGCATGAAGGCCGCCGGCATTCATCACCCCGCCGCCGAGCACGATGCGCCGCGGGCTCAGCATCAGCACCGCGTGCGCGCAGAGCTGGCCGAGATAGTCGGCGAGAACGGCGCGGAACGGGTGGTCGCCCGGCAGTTCGTTGAGCGGCACGCCGAGCCGGTCGCGGATCGCCGGGCCGCTGGCCAGCCCCTCGGCGCAATCGCCGTGGAAGCGGCACAGCCCGCGATATTCGTCCGCCGGATGACGGCGCAGCGCCACATGGCCCATTTCGGGATGCGTGAGGCCGTGCAGCGGCCGGCCGCCGGTGATGAAACCGCCGCCGATGCCGGTGCCGATGGTGAAATAGGCAAGCCCGTCGACCCCCTGTCCGGCGCCCCATCGCGCCTCGCCGAGCGCCGCGGCGTTGACGTCGGTGTCGAAGGCCGCCGGGCAGCCGAGCCGCCGCGCCACCGGGCCGACCATGTCGATCCAGGTCCAGCCCGGCTTGGTCGTCGCCGCCACATATCCCCAGGTGCCCGAAGCGCGATCGAGATCGAGCGGGCCGAACGAGCCGACGCCGAGCGCGGCGACGGGCCCCAGCTCGGCGGTTGCCGCCGCGAAGAAGGCGAGCATCTCCGCCATCGTGACGTCGGGCGCGCGCGTATCGATGCGCACGCGGCGGCGGACGTCGTCGGGGCCGGTGCCGACCGCGCAGTTGATCTTGGTGCCGCCCGCCTCGACGGCGGCATAGAGCGTCTCCATGGCCGATCTGCTAAACGTCACCGGCAGCGAATGCTAGGTTGACCTCCCCGCGGCGCTCGCGCCTCATCGCGCCATGCTCACGCTCTATCACTGCGCCGACGCGCGCTCCTTCCGCTGCCTGTGGACGCTCGAGGAGTTGCAGCTCCCCTACGAGCTCAAGCTCCTCCTCTTCCCGCCGCGCTGGCAGCAGCCCGACTATCTCGCCGAGAACCCGCTCGGCACCATCCCGCTGCTCGTCGACGGCGAGGTCCGGATGACCGAGTCGGCGGCGATCGCGCAATATCTCGCCACGCGCGACGGGCCGACTCCGCTGGCGGTCGAACCCGGCGACCCTTCCTACGGTGCCTGGCTCAACTGGCTGCATCACGGCGAGGCGACGCTGACCTTCCCGCAGACGCTCGTCCTGCGTTATCGCCACCTCGAGCCCGTCGAACGCCGGCTGCCGCAGGTCGCCGACGACTATGCGCGCTGGTACCGCAAGCGGCTCGAGGAGGGCGTGGCGCGCGCGCTCGGCGACGGCCGCGACTGGCTGTGCGCCGGCCGGTTCACCGCTGCCGACATTTCGGTCGGCTATGCGCTGCTGCTGGCGAGCAGCCTCGGGCTGGCCGCCGATCTCCCGCCCGTCGTCGGCGACTATTGGGCCCGCTGCCAGGCGCGCGACGGCTTTCGCCGGGCGCGACGCGCGCAATCGGGCCAGCCTTCCGCCGCCGCAGAGGCCGCGTCGGCGCGCTGATCGAGCGCGTCGGCATCGAGTCGCCCGAGCTGGCGGCGAACCGTCCCGATGTCGAGCCGCGCACGGCGGCCATCTCGCTGCGACGAGGGGTAGCCCGACAGCCGCCGCTGCGGAGACACGCCGCCGTGCGGCGCGGCGACGGCCGGGTTTGATCGAGGTCAAAGCGCGACGCGAAAAGGCGGCGCAACAAGCGGTCGACGACGCGACAGGCCGTCGCCGCAGTCCGAACCGCCGGGAGGCCCCGATGACCCAGCACGCCCTTCTTCGCCGCGACGCCTTCGTGCATGGCGCCACGCCCGTTGCCGGGCACGACCGCGATGCCGGCTTCGCGCCCGGCCTGCGCCGCTTCGAGATTCATCCGCGCGTCTACGGCATCATGCTGGGGGCGATCGCCACCTTCTTCGCCGCCTATGTCGCCGCCTTCTCGGGCGGGGCCGGGATGCCGATCCTGCTGACCATCTGCGGAATCTGCTTCGTCGCCTATTTCGGGCTCGCCGCCCTGCTCGACCAGGTGTCGGGCGACCGCCGCCCCGAGGCGAGCTTCGCCGCCTTCCTTCGCCGCGACATCGACACCGCCAGCGGCCCGATGAGCGGCAGCGCCGCGCTGTGGCAGGTGGTGACGCTGCCGCTGCTGATGGCGGGCTTCGGCCTGTTCGTGCTCGCCTACAAGCTCCTGGCATAGCCCGACGGGCCCCTCGTCCCCGTCGCCCCCGGCAGGGGCGCCCTTCCCTCCCCCGGCAGCGGGGGAGGGATTTTTTACGGGCGCCTCATCGGTAGGGGCGGTCTTCCCACCAGGGGAAGAAGTCGGGCATCGCCTCCGACACGCGGTCGGGGAAATTCGCCGGCCGCTTCTCCAGGAAGCTCACCACCCCCTCGCGCGCATCCCCCGAGCGGCCGCGCGAATAGATGGCGCGGCTGTCGACCTTGTGCGCTTCCATCGGATGGTCGGCACCGGCCATCCGCCACATCATCTGCCGCGTCATCGCGATCGACACCGGCGCGGTGTTGTCGGCGATCTCGCGCGCGAGCGCATAGGCGGCGGGCAGCAGCTCGTCCGGCCGGTGGAGCGAGCGGACCAGCCGCCCGTCGAGCGCCTCCTGCGCGCCGAACACCCGCCCCGAATAGCACCATTCGAGCGCCTGCTGGATGCCGACGATCTTCGGCAGGAACCACGACGAGGCCGCCTCGGGCACGATGCCGCGACGCGCGAACACGAAGCCGAAGCGCGCGTCCTCGCTCGCCAGCCGGATATCCATCGCCAGCTGCATCGTGACCCCGATCCCGACGGCGGGTCCGTTGACCGCGGCGATGACCGGCTTGCGGCATTCGAAGATACGCAAGGTCACGCGGCCGCCGCCGTCGCGCACCGCCGGATGGCCATAGTCGACGCTGCCGTCGGCGCGCAGCGGCGAGCCATGTTCGCCGCGCGGGGCATCGGGGCGGTTGTCGTAGTCGAAGGTCTTGGCGCCCTGCGACAGATCGGCGCCAGCGCAGAAGGCGCGGCCCGCGCCGGTGACCACGATGAGGCGCACCTCGTCGTCGGCGTCGGCCTGGTCGAATGCGTCGATCAGCTCGGACATCATCTCGGCGGTAAAGGCGTTGAGCTTTTCCGGCCGGTTGAGCGTGATCGTCAGGATGCGGTCGGCGACGTCATATTTGATCGTGTTGTAGGTCATGTTGGGCGCCTTCTATCTGGTGAGCGCTGTTCGCATTGTTCAGTCCTACAGCCGTTCGACGATGGTGACGTTGGCGAGCCCGCCGCCCTCGCACATCGTCTGCAACCCGTAGCGTTTGCCGCGCGCGTGCAGCGCATGGATCAGCGTCGTCATCAGCTTGGTGCCCGAGGCCCCGAGCGGATGCCCCAGCGCGATCGCGCCGCCATTGACGTTGAGCTTCGCCGGGTCGGCGCCGAGCTCTTTCAGCCAGGCCGTCGGGATGCTCGCGAACGCCTCGTTGACCTCGTAGAGATCGATGTCCGCGATCGTCATCCCGGCGCGGTCGAGCGCGCGGCGCGTCGCGTTGATCGGCGCCTCGAGCATGATCACCGGATCTTCGCCGAACACGCTGAAATGGTGCAGCCGGGCCAGCGGCGCGACCCCGAGCGCCTTCAGCCCGCGCTCGCTCACCACCATGACGCCGCTGGCACCGTCGCAAATCTGGCTCGACGAGGCGGCGGTCAGCCGGCCGCCCTCCTTCAGCAGCTTGACGCCCTTGATGCCCTCGAGGCTGGCGTCGAAGCGGATTCCCTCGTCGACATGATGCTGCTCGATCGCGCCGTCGTCGGTCGTCACATCGACCGGCACGATCTCCTTGGCAAAGGCGCCCGCCTGCGTGGCGGCGGCAGCGCGCCGGTGGCTCTCGTAGGAGTAGGCGTCGAGCGCGTCCTTCGAGAGATCATATTTCGCAGCGACCATCTCGGCACCGGCGAACTGGTTGAAGCTCACCCCCGGGTAGCGCGCCTGCATCGCCGGCGACATCGACTTGCCGAGCCCCGCCTCGTAGGGCAGCCGCGACGCGGTACCCATCGGCACGCGCGTCATGCTTTCGACGCCGGCGGCGATCACCACGTCCTGCGTTCCCGACAGCACCGCCTGCGCGGCGAACTGCAGCGACTGCTGCGACGACCCGCACTGGCGATCGATCGTGGTCGCGGGCACGCGCTCGGGCAATGACGAGGCCAGCACGGCATTGCGCGCGACGTTGTTGGCCTGCTCGCCGACCTGGCCGACGCACCCCATAATGACATCGTCGATCAGCGCCGGATCGGCGCTGGTGCGCGCCACCAGCGCGTCGAGCACCTGCGCGGCGAGATCGGCCGGATGCCAGTCCTTCAACCGGCCGCCGCGCCGCCCGCCGGCAGTGCGCGCCGCCGCCACGATATATGCCTCGGCCATCGCGTGTCTCCTCGCCCTCTTCGCCGGCGACTATGGCGTCGCGACCGGACGGACCGGCACTCGGATATTGCACAGGTCGACGCCCTTCATGCCGATCGGGAAGCCGTCGCGGTCGCGGTTGGCGCGCGCGTCGACGAAGGTGGCGAAGGTCGGCGTGTCGGTGCGCATCACCTCGAGGTCGATGCGCTCGGCCGGCGGCACGTCGCTGCCGAGGCGGACGCGCTTGATCGGCACGCGCTGCGCCTCCTGTTCGTAGAAGCCGAGCGGCCCGGTGCCGCGCGGCCAGGCGGTCAGCAGCTCCATCCCCTGCAGCACCCGCCCAACCGCGGCATAGTTGCGGTCGAGGTGACGCGGCGCCTGCCCGATCGAGGTGAACAGCTCGGCGCCGCTGCCGCTGTCGGTCGCCTCGCCGCGGCCGACGCCGACGGTGGCGTAGCAATGCGTCATCCAGGCGTTGCCCTTGCGGTCCATCGCGGTCGGGAAGCCGTCGACGAAGCCGACGCGCGGCGCATAGGCGTCGCGCTGCTTGATGCGCGTGAACGCCAGCCCCTTTGCCGGACGATCGCCCTCGAGCGGGACGGTGGCCTTCGCGCTGCCGAGCGACTTCTTCTCGGTGGCGTCGCCCCACTGGGTGACGTAATTTTCCTGGACGCGGTTGAGCGAGGTACCGTCGAAGAAGCGCTCGCGGACCAGCGTCCTGATATTGTCGACGTGCAGCGGGGCGAACTGCGGCGCGAGCTCGATGACGACGGTGCCGCCGCCGACGTCCATGTAGAGCAGGTTCGTCGGATCGACGCGCCGCCAGTCGGACGGCTTCGCCGCCTCGATCACCGCCGCGGTGCCCGGCGGCTTGGCGGGGGCGAAGGCGGCGAGCGACAGGGCGGCGGCAGCGAGCGCGAAGCGCTTCATATTCTCTCCCCGAAAGATGATCGCCGAGCATCGGCAGCCGCGCGCGGGCGGTCAAGCGCGATGCTTGCGCCGACGTCGGCGCGCGCTATGCATGGCAGGCCTTGGGGAAGGAATTCACGATGATCGTCTTCGGTGCGTCGCTGTCGCCCTACGTACGCAAGGTCCTGGCCTTCGCCGCCGAGAAGGGCGTCGCGGTCGAGAACCGCCGCTTCGCCTTCGACGCGCCGCCGGCCGAGTTCCTGACCGCCAGTCCCTTCCGCAAGATTCCCGCGCTGCAGGACGGCGACTTCACCGTCTGCGATTCCTCGGCGATCGTTCATTACCTCGAGGCCAAGCACCCCGATCCCGCGCTGATCCCCGCCGAGCCGCGCGACCGGGCGCGCACCATCTGGTACGACGAATATGCCGACACGATCATGGTCGCGGTGATGGGCAAGATGTTCTTCAACCGCATCGTGTCGCCCAAATTCTTCGGTCGGCCGGGCGACCTCGCGATGGCCGACAAGGCCGAGCAGGAGGAGCTGCCCGCCGTGCTCGACTATCTCGAGGCGCATGCGCCCGCACCCGGCGGCTTCCTCGTCGGCGGCCGGCTCAGCCTGGCCGACATCTCGGTGGCCAGTCCGTTCGCCAACCTGCGCCATCTCGGCCTGCCGCTCGACCGCTTCCCGCGCAGCAAGGCGTGGGCGGACTCGATGCTCGCCCGTCCGTCGTTCGCGCCGTGGATCGACGGCGAAACGCGGATGCTCGCGGCATGAGCGGCACCGCGATCCACGTCCGCCGCGACGATCTCCGGCAGGCGGCTCCGGCGGCACAGCCGATCGCGCCGCTCGCCCCCGGACAGGCGCGGTTCCGCGTCGACCGCTTCGCGCTGACCTCGAACAACGTCACCTATGCGGCGCATGGCGACGACCTCGCCTATTGGCGCTTCTACCCGGTGTCGGACACGCACGGCATCGTGCCGGTGTGGGGCTTCGGCACCGTGGAGGACTCGCGCGCCGAGGGCATCGCTGTGGGCGACCGCTTCTACGGCTATTGGCCGATGGCGACGCATACGGTGCTGACGCCGGTGAAGATCAGCGCGCGCGGCTTCACCGACGGCGCGGCGCACCGCACCGAGTTGCCGGCGGTCTACAACAATTTCCAGCGGTGGACGGGCACGGCCGAGGAGGAGGCCGTGCAGGCGCTGTTCCGGCCGCTCTACACCACGTCTTTCCTGATCGCCGACCGCATCGCCGGCGGCGACACGCCCGACGCGGTGATCATGTCGAGCGCCTCGTCGAAAACCGCGCTCGGCCTGGCGCACGCGCTCGGCGGTACCGGCGTGAAGCGCATCGGACTGACCTCGGCGGGTAACCGCAGCTTCGTCGAGAGCAGCGGGGTGTTCGACCAGGTGCTGAGCTACGACGAGATCGACCGCGCCGACGGCCAGACCGCCGTCCATGTCGATTTTGCGGGCAACGCCGGCGTCCGGCGCGCCATCCACCACCGCTATGGCGGCAAGCTCATCGCCAGCATCATCGTCGGCGACACGCATTGGGACGTCGCGAACGCGCCCGAAGCGCTGCCCGGCGCCAAGCCCGAGTTCTTCTTCGCGCCGAGCTACGTCCAGCAGCGCCTGGCCGAGTGGGGGCCAGCCGAGTTCGAACGGCGACTTGGCGAAAGCTGGGCGGGTTTCACCGGCTATGCCCGTGGCTGGCTCAAGGTCGTCGACGAACAGGGCGCCGACGCGGTGGCCCGCCAGTGGACGCGCATGGCGAGCGGCAACGTCGACCCGCGCGAGGGATTGATGCTGTCGCTCCACGGCTGAAAGCGGCGACTCGGCGGATCGTCCGCGACGCGGCGAAACAATCGCCATCGCCGAACGTCTCGAAAGCGAAAGAATCGTGCGGCTCGCGGCCGAAATAGGTCAATAATGTTGCCATATTTGTCGCGCCCCTTGGCGGGCCGCAGATCGCAGCGTTAAGGCGGCGGGTATCACCTGGGAGGGAGACGCCGCGTGTCGCGACGCAACAGCCGTCCGTTGAGCCTGCATATCCCCGAGCCGCCGTCGCGGCCGGGCGACGAGGCCGACTTCAGCCATTTCGAGATCCCGGCCGCCGGCGTCGTCGCGCGCCCCGACAGCGCGGTCGCGGCGAGCGAGATCCGCGACATGGTCCACACGCTGGTGCGCGTGCTCGACGAGGATGGCCGCGCAGTCGGGCCGTGGGACCCCAAGCTCGACGCCGACACGCTGCGCCAGGCGCTGCGCGCGATGATGCTGACGCGCGCCTTCGACGAGCGCATGTATCGCCAGCAGCGGCAGGGCAAGACCAGCTTCTACATGAAGTGCACCGGCGAGGAGGCGGTCGCCTGCGCCGCGGCGCTGGCGCTCGACCGCGACGACATGTGCTTCCCGACCTATCGCCAGCAGGGGCTGCTGGTGACGCGCGGCTACAGCCTCGTCGACATGATGTGCCAGATCTATTCGAACGAGCGCGACCCGCTGAAGGGCCGCCAGCTGCCGATCATGTATTCGTCGAAGGCGGCCGGTTTCTTCTCGATCTCGGGCAATCTCGGCACGCAGGTGCCGCAGGCGGTGGGCTGGGCGATGGCCTCGGCCTATTCGGAGGACACGCGCATCGCCGCCGCCTGGACGGGCGAAGGCGCCACCGCCGAGGGCGACTTCCATTATGCGATGACCTTCGCGACGGTCTACCGCGCGCCGGTGATCATCAACGTCGTCAACAACCAGTGGGCGATCTCGAGCTATGCCGGCATCGCCGGCGGCGACGAGGCGACCTTTGCCGCGCGGGCGATCGGCTATGGCATGGCCGGGCTGCGCGTCGACGGCAACGACTTCCTCGCCGTCTATGCCGCGACGCAATGGGCAGCCGAGCGCGCGCGCACCAACCAGGGCCCGACGCTGATCGAGCATTTCACCTACCGCGCCGAGGGGCATTCGACGAGCGACGATCCGGCGCGCTACCGCCCGTCGGAGGAAGCCAAGCGCTGGCCGCTCGGCGACCCGATCGAACGGCTGAAGCAGCACCTCGTCGCGATCGGCGAGTGGGACGACGAGCGCCACGCGGCGCTCGGCAAGGAACTCGTCGAGGTGGTGAAGGCCGCCGGCCGCGAGGCCGAGAGCTACGGCACGCTGTCGGGCGAGAATGTCGTCCGGGCGGATTCGATGTTCGAGGACGTGTTCAAGGAGGTGCCCTGGCACCTCGTCGAGCAGCGCGACCAGGCCGAGGCGGAGCGTCAAGCATGGCACAGATGAACATGATCCAGGCGCTCAATTCGGCGCTCGACGTCATGATGGAGCGCGACCCGAAGGTGCTGACCTTCGGCGAGGACGTCGGATATTTCGGCGGCGTCTTTCGCGTCACCGACGGGCTGCAGAAGAAATACGGCCTCAAGCGCTGCTTCGACACGCCGATCGCCGAGGGCGGCATCGTCGGCGTCGCGGTCGGCATGGGCGCCTATGGACTGCGTCCCGTCGCCGAGATCCAGTTCGCCGATTACATCTACCCCGGCCTCGACCAGATCATCTCCGAAGCGGCGCGGCTGCGCTACCGCACCGCCGGCGAGTTCACCTCGCCGATCACCATCCGCTCGCCCTACGGCGGCGGCATCTACGGCGGCCAGACGCACAGCCAGTCGCCCGAGGCGATCTTCACGCATGTCGCGGGACTGAAGACGGTGATCCCGTCGACGCCCTATGACGCCAAGGGCTTGCTGATCAGCGCGATCGAGGACGATGATCCGGTGATGTTCTTCGAGCCGAAGCGCATCTACAACGGCCCGTTCGACGGCAACCACAGCCGGCCGGTGACGCCGTGGGCGAAGCATCCGGCGAGCGAGGTGCCCGAGGGCCATTACAGCATCCCGCTCGGCAAGGCGGCGGTGGTGCGCGAGGGCAGCGACCTGACCGTCATCGCCTATGGCACGATGGTGCATGTCGCGACCGGCGCCGCCGAGGCGACCGGCATCGACGCCGAGGTGATCGACCTGCGCACGATCTGGCCGGTCGACATCGAGACGATCGAGGCGTCAGTGAAGAAGACCGGGCGCTGCGTCATCGTCCACGAAGCGACGCGGACCTCGGGCTTCGGCGCCGAGCTGTCGGCGCTGGTGCAGGAGCGCTGCTTCTATCATCTCGAGGCACCGATCGAGCGCGTCACCGGTTTCGACACCCCCTACCCGCATTCGTTCGAGTGGAATTATTTCCCTGGCCCGATCCGGGTCGGTTCCGCGCTGCGGCGCGTGATGGAGGCATAAATGGCGCGCTTCGTCTTCAAGCTCCCCGACATCGGTGAAGGCATCGCCGAGGCCGAGATCGCCGAATGGCGCGTCAAGGTCGGCGACGTCGTCGAGGAGGATCAGCCGATCGCCGACATGATGACCGACAAGGCGACCGTCGAGCTGACCTCGCCGGTGGCGGGCACCGTGGTGTCGCTCGGCGGCGAGGCGGGGGCGATGATCGCGACGGGCGGCGAGCTCGTGGTGCTCGAAACCGCGGCGGATGCCGGCGCGGCGGCGCCCGAGCCGGCCGCGGCGCCCGCCGCGGCGAAGGCTGCGCCCGTCGAAGCGGCGAAGCCCGCCGCCCCGAAGTCCGCCGCGCCGACCGCGGCGCCCGAACCCGCCGCCATCGCGCCCGAGGCACGCCCGCTCGCCGCGCCGGCGGTGCGGCAGCGCGCCAGGGATCTGGGCATCGATCTCGCCCGCGTGAAGCCCTCGACCCCCAACGGCCGCATCCGCCATGCCGATCTCGACGCCTATATGGCCTATTCGGAGGGCAGCCGCGCGGCCGCGCCGCGCGCGCCCGCCGCAGCGAGCGGCCAGCCGCGCGAGGACGTCGAGGCGGTCAAGGTCATCGGCCTCAGGCGCAAGATCGCCGAGAAGATGCAGGAGGCCAAGCGCCGCATTCCGCACATCACCTATGTCGACGAGATCGACGTCACCGCGCTCGAAGCGCTGCGTGCGCAGCTCAATGCCGAGCATGGCAAGACGCGGGGCAAGCTCACGCTGCTGCCCTTCCTGGTGAAGGCGCTGGTCAGGACGCTGCCGCGCTTTCCGCAGATCAACGCGCGCTACGACGACGATGCCGGCGTGCTCAACCAATATGCCGGCGTCCACATCGGCATCGCCGCGCAGACGCCGGGCGGCCTCGTCGTCCCCGTGCTTCGCCACGCCGAAACGCACGACCTGTGGTCGGCTGCCGCCGAGATCGGCCGGCTGGCGACCGCCGCCAAGGACGGCAAGGCGTCAGCCAAGGAGCTGGCCGGATCGACGATCACCATCACCAGCCTCGGCGCGATGGGCGGGCTCGTCACCACGCCGGTGATCAACCACCCCGAGGTGGCGATCGTCGGGGTCAACAAGATGATCGAGCGGCCGGTGGTGAAGAACGGCCAGATCGTCGTCGCCAAGATGATGAACCTCTCGTGCGGCTTCGATCACCGCATCGTCGATGGCTGGGACGCCGCCGAATTTGTCCAGGCGGTGAAGGGGCTGCTCGAACATCCCGCGATGCTGTTCATCGACTGAGATATCCATTTCGGACCATCGGCTGCTCGACTTTCGCCGCCGGGCGGCGCCCCAGTAGACGGCCCCTCTTGCCCGCCGGATGTCGCCGCCGCATACAGGGTCGATGAGGTCTCCATGGTGACTGTCGCCGGCACGTTCACCATCCTCCAGGGGCTTATCGACGCGATCCCCAATCCGGTTTTCGTCAAGGACCGGTCGCACCGTGTCGTCCTGCTCAACGACAGCACCTGTGCCCTGTTCGGCTATTCGCGCGAAGAGCTGTTGTCGCGCGTCGACGGCAGGCTGTTTCCGGCCAACGAGGTGCGCATCTTCCAGCAGAACGACGACGGCGCCTTCAGCTCGGCCGAGGCCGGCGAGACCGAGGAGCAGATCATCAGCGCCACCGGTCGCGTGCGCCGCGTCATCACCCGCAACCGGCTGATAAGCATCGCCGGGTCGGACTATATGGTGGCGACGGTGACCGACATCTCGGCGCTGCGCGAGGCGGAGGGAAGCAACCGCTACCTGGCGTTTCACGACGCGCTGACCGGGCTTCCCAATCGCGCGCTGCTCGCCGAACGCATCGATCACGCGCTAGCGCGCCGCAAGCACGGCTGTGCGCTGATCTTCGTCAATCTCGACCGGTTCGGTCACACCGAGTCGCACGGCCACCTGTCGGCCGACGAGCTGATCCAGGAGTTCGCGCTGCGCCTCTCGGGGATGGTGCGCGGCACCGACACCGTCGCCCGGCTCGGCGGCGACACCTTCGCGATCCTGCTCGCCGACACGAGCGAAGACCCCAACGCCGACGAGGTCTGTCGCCGCATCCTCATCGCCACCGCGCGATCGTTCCGGCTCGGCGGCGCCCAGGTACAGGTCGACGCGTCGATCGGCGTCGTACTCACCGGCAAGGAGGCAATCGACGAGCCCGAGCTGCAGCGCCGCGCCGACGTCGCGCTCTCCCACGCGAAGCGCGAGGGCCGCGGCGGCTTCCGCATCTTCACCCAGGCGCTCGACGACAGCGCCAGCCAGCGCCAGGCGCTGCAGACCGACCTGCGCGACGCGTTGTCGAGCGACAGCGGCATCGAGGTGCATTTCCAGCCGCTGGTGAACCTGACCACGGGCAAGGCCGACGGTTTCGAGGCGCTCGCGCGCTGGCAGCATCCGGTCCGGGGGATGGTGATGCCCGCCGAGTTCATTGCGGTCGCCGAGGCGAGCGGCCTGATCCTCGAGCTCGGCGAACGAATCCTCCGCCAGGCCTGTCGCGAGGCCTCGACCTGGCAGCCGCCGCTCCGGCTGTCGGTCAACATCTCGCCGATCCAGTTCGCCTCGGGCGACCTCGCCGACACGGTGGCGCAGGTCCTCGCCGACAGCGGCTTCGATCCCGCCCGTCTCGAGCTCGAGATTACCGAGGGCGTGCTGACGCAGGATCCGGCAGCCGCGCTGATCATGCTCGAACGCATCCGGGCGACGGGCGTCAAGATCGTCCTCGACGATTTCGGTACCGGCTATTCGAGCCTCAGCTATTTCCGGCAATTTCCGTTCGACAAGATCAAGATCGACCGATCGTTCGTCGCCGAGATGCTCGAGAGCAAGCGCGCGCTGTCGATCGTGCAGGCGGTCATCTCGCTGGCGCATGGGCTCGACCTCGAAGTCGTCGCCGAGGGGGTCGAGACCGAGGCGCAGCTGGCGTTGCTCGCCGCGAAAGGCTGCACGCACGCTCAGGGCTATCTGCTCGGCCGCCCCATGCCGATCGAGCATTTCATCGGATCGGTGCTGCCCGAACGCTGACCGTGCCACCGCTTGCGTGGGCCTGCGGCGTTGCAAGCGGCGCACGCGCCGCGCGGGGCCCGCTCGCCGATCGACCTTGCCCCCGACCTTGCCCGGCTGCGGTTCGGCACCCGTGTCGCCGCTGCTCGACGGCGTGATCTCATCCGCCCTTTCGACGCCGACGGGGCACGGAGAATCGTCGACCGGCGACCCGTCTGGCTCGCTCCGCTTCTCCGATCAGGCTGGCGGCCGGGGGGCGCGCCAGCCCCCCGACATCGGCTCGTGTGACTACGGTAGGTAGAATAAGATACGCCTGCAAGTGACTGTTATTATGTATATAATCCTATTGTTTCGTCCTCGTTTCAACCGCGGGCGATGCCCGGGGGCTTTGGTTTAAGCGCTGCTTAACTTTTGCCCCGCAGAAAACCGGTGACACACATCGGGGGCCCGAATGTTCAGTATGCAGGCACAGGATTTCCGCGATACGGTACGCGACGGGGGCGGTATCGCTCCCGGCATTCCCGTCACCCCCCAGTCCGAACCGGAGCCGCGTCTCGCCTTCGCTGCCGAGCATCGCCCGATCTGTCGCGACGCGCGCCCGTCGATCGCGTCGCTGCTCATCGGCGACAGCGTGGCGATGCACGAGGTTCGTCATCTCGTCCGCCAGGTCGCCGGGAGCGACGCCTCGGTGGTGATCACCGGGCCGACCGGCAGCGGCAAGGAAGTCATCGCCCGCGCGATCCATGTGGAAAGCGGCCGCGCCGCCGCGCCCTTCGTCGCGGTCAACACCGGGGCGATTCCGCGCGACCTGCTCGAATCGGAACTGTTCGGACACGAGAAGGGCTCGTTCACCGGCGCGATCAGCCAGCGCCGCGGCCGCTTCGAGGAAGCCGACACCGGCACGCTGTTCCTCGACGAGATCGGCGACATGCCCTTCGACATGCAGGTCAAGCTGCTGCGCGTGCTCGAGGAGCGCACCGTCCAGCGCGTCGGCGGGCGCGGCCAGATCGCCGTCGATACCCGCATCGTCTCGGCGACGCACCGCGACATCGACGCGGCGATCGAGGAACAGCGGTTCCGCGCCGATCTCTTCTACCGCCTCGCCGTCTTCCCGATCGACCTGCCGTCGCTCGCCGAGCGCCGCGAGGACGTACCGCAGCTGGTTCGCCATTTCGTCGCCGCCGGCAATGCCCGCGTGAGCTTCAACGCCGCGGCGATGGAGCGGATGATCGGACACGACTGGCCGGGCAACGTCCGCGAGCTGCGCAACGTCGTCGACCGGGCGGCGATCATCTTTTCCGGCCAGGTCGTCGGCGCCGAGCAGGCCGACATGCTGCTGGCGCCGCGCGGCCGCCGTCTCGCGACCGGCGTCACCAGCCGCACGCCGCCGACCGGGATCGAGGGCCAGCGCGACGCGCGCTCGCTGCTCAACGACCTCGCCTCGCGCCTCGGCGGCGAGCCGCCCGCCGATGTCCCGGCGCCGCTGCTCGGCACCGAGCCGGTCGACCTGCGCACTACGGTCGCCGACCTCGAGCATCGCTACATCACCGAGGCATTGCGCGCCGCCGACGGAGTCGTCGCCGAGGCGGCGCGGCTGCTGTCGCTGCAGCGTACGACGCTGATCGAGAAGATGCGCAAGCACGGGCTGAAGGCCGCTTAAGGCGGCACGCCGCCATCATGCCTGTCACCCCCGCGGAGGCGGGCCCCCACCCCGAACAGCTCGATTGCCGATGGGTGGGTCGCCGCCTTCGCGCCGATGACGGTGAAGCTATTCTTCCGTTCTACCCGATCGCGGTCCACGCCGCGGCGATCTCCGCCAGCATCGTGCGCGCCTGCTGCGCGAACAACGGCTCGTTCGACTTGCCGGCGGCGAGGATCAGCCGGCTCGCCTCGCGATAGACGTCCGACAGATTCTGCGCGAGCTCGCCGCCGCGCTCGATGTCGAGACTGGCCTGCAGCCCGCCGACGATCGACAGCGCGCGCGCCTGTGCCGCCGACACGCGGGCGATGTCGCGCCGCGCCGCGGCGGCGGTCAGCGCATCGAGCGTGTTGAGCGCCTCCTCGAACAGCAGCGCGATGAGCTGGTGCGGCGATGCGCCCTCGACGCGCGTCGACAGGTCCACGCTCTGGTAGCTCGCCTGTGCCCGGGCGAAGGGGGGTCGCGCCATGTACATCGTTCAAACTCCGTAAGCGGGCCGACGGCTAGTCGTTGCTGTTGGCCCAGATCTTCATCTGCTGGTCGAGGTAGCTCTGCGTCGCCTTGAAGGCGTTCACCTGCCGGTCCATCGCCGAGAAGCTGTTGACCAGCCGTTCGTAATAGGCCGAGGAGCGGCGCTCGAAGCTCTCGCGGTCGGTGGCGATGCTCTTCGTTTCCTTGGTAAGGCGCTCCTGCGTCGCGGCGAACGGGCCGTCGCTGGCGCGCAGCGCGTCGCGGATCGCCTGCAGCGCGCCGCCGAGGCCGGCATCGATGGTGATCGTGGCGCTCGCGACGTCGGCGTCGACGCGCACGATCAGCCCCTTGGCGGGCGAGGTCGTGGGCACGCGGAGCACCGCCCCCGTGGCGATCATCGCGATCCCGCCGATGCTGCCGCTGGCGTCGCCGGCGCCGACCGGCGCCAGCAGGTCGGCGAGCACATAGGTGCCCGGCTTGACCGTGCCGGCCTTGTTGACCACCGCGATCGCGGCGTGGCTGCTGTACTGGCGCGGGTTGAACAGGCCTTCGACCGCCGCCGGGTCGGCTTCGAGCGCCGCCTCGAGCCGCAACGTGTCGACGCGCAGCGAGCCGTCGCGGTTGGTCGCGACGCCGATCTCCGACAGCGTCTTGTAGGCGCCGGTGCTGCTCAGCTGCGTCGTCGTCAGCCGGGCGAGCTCGCGCTGCATCTGGCGGACCCCCGAATCGCCGCGCAGCGCGCCGGCCTCCCTGTCGCTCGTCGCCGCGGCGGTTGCCTCGGCCAGCATGGCCTGCAGTTCGTTATAGGCGTCGACGAAATCGGCGATGCCCTGGCGGATGCCGTCGATCGGCCGTTCGGCGCCGAGCGTCACCAGCGTGCCGACGGCGGCCTTCTTGAGATCGATCTGCACGCCCGGAATGAGGTCGGAAAAGCTGTTGCCGCTGCGCCGAACCTCGGCGCCGTCGAGGTAGACGATCGCATCCTTCGCGGTCTGCGCCGCCGTCAGGCCGCCGGTCACGCCTGGCCCGAAGGCGAAGCGTTCGAGCCCGCTGCTGGTGCCGCCGGGCACCGACAAGGTGAAGGCATTGGCCTCGCCGGTCGCGCCCTTGAGCATGAGGCGCGAGCCGTTGCTGTCGGTGACGACCGTCGCGGTGATGCCGGCATTCTTGCCGTTGATGGCGCGGGCCAGCCCGTCGAGGCTGTCGTTGGTGGCATCGATGGTGACGTCGTGGCTGCCGCTCGCGGTGGTGAGCGTGATCGTCCCCTGCCCGACCGGCGCCAGCGCGTTGGCGAGATTGGCCGAGACCAGCGACTGCGCCTGCGCCAGCTGGCGCACCTCGATCTGCGCCGACAGATTGGCGATGTCGGCGCCGGCGACGGCCTTGGCCGACAGCAGGCCCGGCTCCGAAACGCTCGGCTGGGTGAACAGCGAGCCGCCGGCGATCAGCTTGGACAGCGCCGACGCGAAGCTGTCGATCGCCCCCGATGCCTGGGCGAGCGCCGAGATCTTCGCGCTGTTCGCGCTTTCGCGCTTGGCGATGAGCGCCTCCTTCGGCGCCTTCTCGGCCTTGGCGAGATCCTCGATCAGCGTCTTGGTATCGATGCCGGCTCCGGCGCCGAGACTATATCCGATCGAGGTGACCATCAGCTTCCCTTCCGTGGATCAGTAACGGCAGCGCGCGCCGGCGCTTAAGCCTCGGCACGGCCGCTCTCGTCGAAGCGCGCCTGCGCCGGCACGACGACGTCGGGCTGCCGGCCGCCCTGCGCGAGCATCGCGTCGAGATTGAACACGAAGGCCAGCACCGTCGCGACCGCGAGATACAGGTCCTCGCGGACGATCTGCCCGGTGCGCGCGGTGAAGTAGATGGCGCGCGCGAGCTGCGGATAGGAGAGGATCGGCACGGCGCTGCTCGCCGCCAGTTCGCGGATCGCCGCGGCGGTCGCGCCGCGGCCGCGCGCCACGACGATCGGCGCCGAGTCCTCGCCGGGGCGATAGCGCAGCGCGACGGCGAAATGCGTCGGATTGGTGAGCACGACCGTCGCCTCCTGCACCGCGCTGCGCGCCGACCCGCGCAGCACCTCATACTGCCGGCGGCGGATCATGCCTTTCAGCTCGGGCGAGCCTTCGGTCTGCTTGTGCTCGTCCTTCACCTGCTGCTTGGTCATCCGCAGCCGGCCGGTGCGCTGCATCCACTGCGCCGGCACGTCGATGAGCGCGATCGCCGCGAGCGCCATCGCCATCAGGATCACCGCGAGCACGAAGCCGTCGCCGAACGCGCCGAGCGCCGGGCGCGGATCGGTCGCCGACAGCGACAGCAGCCGCGCCAGCTGGTCGTCGAGCAGATAATAGCCGACCGCGCCGAGCAGCCCGACCTTGGCGAGCGACTTGATCAGCTCGGTCAACCCCTGCGCGCCGAAGATGCGCTTCAGGCCGCTCATCGGATTGATCTTGCTGGCCTTGGGCGCGAAAGCGCCGGCACGGAAGCCGAGCGAACCGACCAGCGCCGACGCGCCGACCGCGGCGACGAGCGTCATCGCGAACAGCAGCGCGAGCGGGATCAGCGTGAAGCCGATCAGCCGCGCCGCCGTGTCCGCCGGCGCGAAATGGCGCACGTCGGCGGCGTCGAAGGTGAGACCGTCGATCAGCATCGCCTCGAGCGAGCCGACCATCATCGGTCCTAGCGTCGCGAAGAAGCCGGCGCCGGCGAGCATGACCAGCGCGGTGCCGAGCTCGCGCGACTGGAGCACGTCGCCCTTCTCGACCGCGTCGCGCTTGCGCTTTTCGGTCGGGGCCTCGGTCTGCTGGTCCTTGTCGGGCGCTTCCGACATCAGCCGCCCCCGGCGATGGTGCGCGACATGTCGAGCCCGGCGGTGATCGCGGCGACGATCGCCTCGCCCATCACCGGCGCCGCCATCGCGAGCAGCACGATCCCGGCGAGCAGCGCCGCCGGCAGCCCGACCGCGAACAGGTTGAGCGCCGGCGCCGAGCGCGCCAGCACGCCCATCACGATCTGCACGAGGATGAGCGCCGAGCCGACGGGCAGCGCAATCGAAAGCCCGGCGGCGAACAGCACGCTGCCGAACTGGACGATTCCCATCAGGCTGTCGGCGCTGATCCAGGCGGCGCCCGGCGGCAGCGCGCGATAGCTTTCGACGACGGTCGCGGCGAGCGCGAGATGCCCGCCGATCGCCAGGAAGAGGAAGGTGGCGAGGATCGACAGGAACTGGCCGATCGCCGGCGCCGACTGGCCCGAGGCCGGGTCGATCATGCCCGCGAAGCCCAGGCCCATGGCGTTGCCGATCGTCTCGCCGGCGACCAGCGCCGCCGAAAAGCCGATCTGGACGGCAAAGCCGAGCGCGAGACCGGCGAGCACCTCGCCGGCGACGAGCATGAAGCCTTCGATCGAGGCGAGACCATCGAGCGGCAGCTGGAAGTCGGCGGCGGCCAGCGCCGGGATGCCGATCGCCAGCGCGACGATCAGCCGGAGCTGGACGGGCACGAACGGCGCGCCGAAGATCGGCGCGGCGATGAAGGCGGCGCCGGGACGGATCATCGCCACCATCCACAGCCAGAGCTGCGCTTCGAGCCCGGCGAAGCCGCCCGGAATCATGCGGCGTCGCTCATCGGGTGATCTCGGGGATGCGATCGAAGATCTCGCGCGTGAAGTCGGCGATCAGCACGAGGATCGCGCCGCCGAACAGCGCGAGGCAGATCGCGACGATGATCAGCTTGGGGACGAAGCTCAGCGTCTGCTCGTTGATCGAGGTCGCCGCCTGGATCATGCCGAGCACGAGGCCGGCGACCAGCGCCGGAATGAGGATCGGCGCCGAGGCGAGCGCCAGCACCCACAGCGCCTGCTGCGCGACGCCGATGAAGTAATCAGCGCTTTCCACGTCAGGTCGCGAACGAGGCCGCGAGCGACCCCATCGTCAGCGCCCAGCCGTCGACCAGCACGAACAGCAGCAGCTTGAACGGCATCGACACGATCGACGGCGACAGCATCATCATGCCGAGCGCCATCAAGGTCGAGGCGACGACGAGGTCGATGATCAGGAAGGGCAGGAAGATCAGGAAGCCGATCTGGAAGGCGGTCTTCAGCTCGCTGGTGACGAAGGCCGGCAGCAGGATCGAGAACGGAATGTCGGCGGGGGTTTCGAAGCCCGGCGACTCCGCGAGCTCGGTGAACAGCTTGAGGTCGGTCTCGCGCGTCTGCTTGACCATGAAGCCGTGGAAGACGTCGCCCGAACGCGCGACCGCTTCCTCGATGCTGATCTGGCCGTCGCCATAGGGCGTGTAGGCGACCGCGTTGATCTGGTCGATCGCCGGGCGCATCACGAACAGCGACAGGAACAGCGCCAGCCCGACGAGCACCTGGTTGGGCGGCGTCTGCTGCAGCCCGAGCGCCTGGCGCAGGATCGACAGCACGATGATGATGCGCGTGAAGCTCGTCATCATCAGCACCAGCGACGGCAGCACCGTCAGCAGGCTCATCAGCAGCAGGATCTGCAGCGAGAGCGACAGCGGCTTGCCGTCACCGGCGATCGTCGACACCGCGCGGTCGAGCGCGCCGGTCTGCTGCGCCATCGCAGGATCGGCGAGAAGCAGCAGCGCCAGCACGGCCACCAGGCCGAGGAGACCGGTCAATATCCTCCCCTGCAAGGGGAGGGGGACCGCCGAAGGCGGTGGAGGGGTACCAGCGGCGGTGGGCCCACCCACCAACTGCGCAGGGTCCCCCTCCCCGTGCCGGGGAGGATGAGCGTAGAGGCTAGTCACGGACGGTCGCGACCGCAGCGGCCCCGAGCGGCGCTTCGGCGATCAGCTCGATCTTGCCGCGCGAGATGGCGATCAGCAGCTGCTTGTCGGCGAATTCGACGACCGCCAGACGCCCCGTCGCGCCGACGGGCAGCGCGTCGAGCATCTTCACCCGGCGGTCGCGCTGGCCGAAGGCCATTCCCGGCTGCGCCTTGCGCCACAGCCACAGCGCGCCGAACGCCATCGCGCAGACGAGCGGAATCAGCACCAGCAGCTTCAGGATGTACGACGTCATCACGAGCGGCGCTCGACGCTCCCGATCGCCGGGTCGGTATTGACGACGTCGATGACGCGGACGCCGAAGCGGCCGTTGACCATCACCACCTCGCCGCGCGCGATCAGCGTGCCGTTGGCGGTGATGTCGAGCAGCTCGTGCGTCTGGCGGTCGAGCTCGACGACGCTTCCCTCGACGAGTTCGACGAGATCGGACAGCTTCATCGACGTGCTGCCGACCTGCACCGACAGGCGGATCGGCACGTCGGCCAGCAGGCGGAAATTGGCGGCGCTGTCGACCTCGGCACCCGGCGTGGGCACGAAGGGCGCGTCCTGCACATCGACGACGTTCATGAAAGGCTCCTGAGGGTTACGCGTTGGATCCTGAGCGCGGCGCGGTTGCCGACCTCGCCGATCGAGCCCTCGGCGACGACGCGGCCCTCGACGAGCAGCGGCACGAAGGCGGGCACGTCGATCGGGATGATGTCGCCGGGCGCGAGCTTCATCAGCTCGGGGATTTTCATCGTCGGGCGCGCCAGCACGCTGCGCGCCTGGATGCGCACGTTGCCGAGCGCGGCGGTGAGCCGCTCGCGCCATTCGTTGCCGACGAAGCCGCCGTCGTCGAGCACCTTGGCGGCGAGCTCGCCCTCGACCGCGCGCAGCGACGAGACCGGATAGAGCACGTCGACCGTCGTCGGACGGAAGGCGCCGGTGCTGATCGTGTAGCTGGCGACCGCGACCGGATCGTCGCGCCGCACCAGCGTCGCATAGGCGGTGTTGGTTTCGCGCGACGTCGCCTGCAGCTGCACCGGCATCACCTCGGACCACACCTCGCCCAGCGCATTGGTGAGCGCGTCGGCGAGACGCACCACCAGCCGTTCCTCGGTCGGGGTGAACTCGGCGGATTTCTTCGCCACCGCCGCACCGGTGCCGCCGTAGAAGGCGTCGACCAGCCACGAGACGAATTCCGGCTCGACCGACAGCAGCATGCCGCCCTTCAGCGGGCGGAAGCGGTAGAGATGGAGGCTGGTGAACTCGGGCTTTTCGGTCCGCCAGCTCTCGAAGCGGCGGATCGCGACCGGCGCCGCCGACACGCGCGGCTTCAACCGCGCGAAGGGCTCGACGACGTCGCGCACGCGCCGCGCCATGCGCTCGCTCATCCGGTCGAGCGCCGGCAGCGCCGCCGTCGGGCGGAACGCCTCGCTGCCGAAGGTGAAGGGCTGCACGCCGCCGGGCGCCGCCGGCGGCGGCACCGCCTCCTCGAAGGCGACATCGGCAACCTTCGACGCGCGGCTCATTGCATCACGAAGCTGGTGAAATAGACGTCGTCGATGCCGCCGAAGCCTTCCTTCTCCTCCAGCACCTCGTTGACCGCGCGCGTCAGCCGCGACTTCAGCCCGAGCTTGCCCTTGGGCGTGGCGACCACCTCGGGGTCCTGATCGGCGAGCTGCATCAGCACCGCCGACCGCAGCGCCATCTCGTGGCGCTCGACGTTCTGGAGAACGCGCTCGTCATAATAGGTCGAGATGCCGACGCCGATCTGGATGAACCCGCCGCTGTCGCGCAGGTTGGAGGTGAACTTTTCCTCGATCGGATAATAGCTCACCTGGAACTTGTCGGCTTCGACCGGCCGCCCGCCGACGACCTCGAAATTCTCGGGATCCGCGCCCTCGCGCGGCACGAGCTGGGGCCGGTTGGGATCCTCCGCCTTGCCCGGCTTGGCCATCCCCGGAAGCGCGATGAGGCCGGCGCCCTGCGCGTAGAGCGCGCCGCCGGCCGCGGCGCCGCCGAACACGATCATCGCCATCGCCAGCTTGATCAGCTTGCGCGACTTCTTCTTCGGCTTTCCGGTGGTTGCGGCTTCGGTATCATCCATGACTTCGACCTCTAAGCATAGCGTTCAGCCGACGAGCGTCGCGACCGCGACGGCTCCTCTTCGACCGATTCTGGTTGCCAACTCGTTAAGTATTCTTGCGCCGGCACATCGCGGCCGCTGCGCCCGCCGTTGCCCGCCTGCGACTGCGCCGCCGACTGGCCGCCCGGTCCTTCCGACTGTCCGCCGAGATCGACATGCGCTTCGGCGATGCGCACGCCCTGCGCGCGCGCCTCCGCGATCAGCTGCGGGCGCGCGTCGGCGAGGAGGCTGCGCGCCTGCTCGGTATCGGCGGTGAGACGGACCGAGGTTCCCGCCTGCCCCTGCGTCACCTCGACCTCGAGGCTGCCGAGATGTTCGGGGTTCAGCCGGAAACGCAGGCTGCCTTCCGACGCGGCGGTGCGCACGATGTCGCGCGTCAGCTGGTCGAGCCACTCGCCCTCGCGCGCCATGTCGAGCTGATGCTCGATCAGCGGTTGCGCGACGGGGGCGGCGTCGCGCGCCGCGGCGACGGACACCGGCGCAGCGGGATCGGCGAGCGCAGCCGGCGCCGCCACCACCGCGGGCGGGCGCGGCGCGAGCGGCACCGCCGTCTCGACGGCCTGATCCGGCTTCGCAGGCAATTCGGATGGGCTGGGGGCGTCGGCCGCGACGGTGCCGTCCGGCGTCGGCGCGCGGCGCGGCGCCGGGACGCCCGCAGCCAGGGGCGGCGGCGCGGTGCCCGCTGCTGCCGGCGGCAGGTGCGTCGCGTCGGCGGCGATCTCGGCGGGCATCGACCGACCGCCGGCGGCGCGGGCCGTCGCGGGCAGCGCGACGGCGGGCACCGCCACCGCGGCTGCGGCGGCGACCGCGGCGTCGGCGGGCGCGGCGGCAGGTGCGGGTCTGCTCCCCGTCGCCGCCGCGGGGACGGCGGCAAGCTCGATCGGCGGCGACGGCATGGCGGGCAGCGCCGCGGCGCCGACCGGCGCGGGCGTCACCGCCGGCAGCGCAGCGCCGGTCGGGGCCGGCGGCGCGGGCGGGGCGCCGTCGCCCTGCGCCGGCGCGACGACGACCGGCGCCGCCTGCGCGAGCGTCGGCGCGACGAGCGCGGCGAGCAGCGGCGGCAGCCCCAGCGAGTCGGTCGTCGGCGCCTCGCCATCCGCGGCAGCCGCATGTTCTTCGCGCGCGTCGGGCGCGGCCGCGCTGGCCTCGCCCTTCGGCCGAGCGGCGGCCGGGGCGATGCGAAGCGCCTGCAGCAGCAGCGCCGGATCGGCGGGCGGCGGCGCGCCCTCCCCCGGCTGGTCGGCGGCGGCGAGCCGGTCGACGGGGGGAGCGGCATCGGTGCCGGGCGGCAGCGCCGCCGCCCCGAGCCCCGACAGCAGTTTCGCGAACGCCGCGCCGTCGATGCCGGTCGCCGCCGACGGCGCGGGCGCCGTCTCTTCGGTCCCGGTCGGCATCGTGACGAGAGTGAGCGCGCTGACGTCCATTACGCCTCCTGGTTGCGTTTGCGCGGCAGGCCGCGCGCCGCGAGCTTGCGCTCGACCTGCTTCTCGGCGGCCTTGATCGCCTTGCCGGCCAGCCGGTCGGCCGATTCCTGCTTCATCCGCGCCGCGAGCTGCGCTTCCTGGAAGCCGAGCGCGCGAGCGCGCGCCTTCGCCGCCGAGAGCGCGACGGTGGCGCGCGCCTGGTCGAGCCGCATGGCGATCTCGCCCGTCGCGGCCAGCGCCGCACCGCTGACGCCGCCGGGCGCCGGGCGCATGCCGTCGCGAAGCGACACGAGCTTGCCGATGCTCGCCTCGAGCGCCTCGACCTGGCGGGCGGCCTGGTGCGCGGCGACCGCCGCGAGATTGTGCTGCACGGCGCGGACGCGCGCGAAGCGCTGCGATTTGCGCACCGCGGCGTTCACTGGTCGAACGCCCCGACGAGCGCTGCCTGCGAGGCGGCATAGTCGATCTTTTCGCCGGGCTTCTGCTTCAGGAAGCCGAGCAGGTCGGGCCGCCGGGCGATCGCCTGGTCGACGAGCGGATCGCCGCCCGCCGAATAGGCCCCCATCAGGATGAGATCGCGGTTCTCCTCATAGGCCGACCACAGCCGCCGGTACGCGCCCGCCGCCGCCATCTGCTCGGGCGGCGCGATGTCGGCCATCACGCGGCTCAGCGAGCGGCCGATGTCGATCGCCGGGTAGACGCCCTGCTCGCCGAGCGTGCGCGACAGGATGATATGGCCGTCGACGATGGCACGCGCGCTGTCGACGATCGGATCGTCGAGATCGTCGCCGTCGGCGAGCACGGTGTAGAGCGCGGTGATCGAGCCGCCGGTGCGGCTGTCGGCGCCGGCGCGCTCGGCGAGGCGCGGGATGAGCCCGAACACCGACGGCGGATAGCCCTTGACCGTCGGCGGCTCGCCCAGCGACAGGCCGATCTCGCGCTGCGCATGCGCGACGCGCGTCAGGCTGTCGACGAGCAGCAGCACCTTGCGGCCCTGCGCGCGGAAATATTCGGCGATCGCGGTGGCGCGCATCGCGGCGCGCAGCCGCAGCAGCGGCGCGTGGTCGGCGGGCACCGCGACGACGACGGTGCGCGCCCGCACCGCGGGCGGCAGCTTGGTGGCGAGAAAGTCGCTGACCTCGCGGCTGCGTTCGCCGATGAGGCCGATGACGTTGATCTCGGCGTCGGAGCCGGCGAGCATCTGTCCCATCAGCACCGACTTGCCGACGCCCGAGCCGGCGACGAGCGCGATGCGCTGGCCGACCCCGGCGGTGAGCAGCGCGTTGACCGCGCGGACGCCGACGTCGAACGCTTCGGTGACGCGGCCGCGGTCGAGCGGGTTGCCGGGATAGCCGGCGAGCGGCCAGCGATCGGTGGTGGCGATGGCGCCGAAGCCGTCGAGCGGATCGCCGAGCGCATCGACGACGCGGCCGAGCAGCGCCGCGCCCACCCCGACCATCGTGCCGCCGGCGTCGGGCTCGACGCCGCCGCCGCTGATATGCGCGTCGGCCGAATCGAGCGGCATCAGCAGCGTGCGGTCGCCACGGAAGCCGACCACCTCGGCGCGGCCGCCGGTCGTCGTGATCCGGACGCCGGCGCCGATCGGCAGGTCGAGGCCCACCGCCTCCATCGTCAGCCCGTCGTAGGACACGAGCTTGCCGATGCGCCGCGGCGACACCTCGCCGAGGTCGATGCGATCGAGGATCGCGGCGGCACGCGCGGCGAGCGAGCTCATTTTGCCCCCAGCTGGTCGAGCGCGGCGCGCAGCCGTTCGATGCGGACCGACGGCCCGTCCTCGATCCAGCCGCGCCCCCATTCGAGCCGCAGCGCGCCGCGTGCGATCTCGGCATTGCCGACGATCTCGATCGGCACGCGCGAACGCGCGAACAACGCGAGATCGTCGGGATGGACGTGGAGCCGGCTGGCGTCGACCTCCTCGCCGATCAGCCGCGCGGCGGCTTCGGCCCGCTTGACCAGCGAGATCGGGTTGATCGCCACCTCGCCGACGATCTGGCAGACCAGCCGCTCGACCGTCGCGGCGAGCAGCTCGGCGAGCGCATCGGTCGGGCTCGGCCGGAGCAGCTCGAGCGACTCGGTCAGCGCCGCCAGCGCCTCGCGCTCGGCCGCCACTTCGGCGTCGACGGTCTTGCAGCCCTGCTCGAACCCTTCGGCGAACGCCTGGGTGCGGATCGCCTCGACGTCGAGCGCCGCGGTCGGCGCGATGGGCGCCTCCTCGCCCGGTTCGCGCACCGCGCAGCCGAGCGGGCTGTCCCAGGCGACGAACACGCCGGTCGGCTCGGCATAGCTGCGTTCCATGAAGACGGACTCGCCGTCGAAGGCGCCGCGATCAGACATAGTCGCCGCCGCGTCCCGCGAGCATCAGCGTGCCCTCGTCGGCCATGCGGCGCGCGACGGCGAGCACTTCCTTCTGCGCCTCGAGCACTTCGGCGAGCCGCAGCGGCCCGCGCTCCGCCATCTCGTCCTGGATGGTGGAGGCCGCGCGGTTCGACATGCAGCCGAAGATGCGCGCCTTGAGCTTCTCTTCGGCGCCCTTGAGCGCGACCACCAGCACGGCGCTGTCGATCGAGCGCATGAGCAGCCCGAGATTCTTGTCGTCGCAGCCCGAGAGATCGTCGAAGACGAACATCTCGTCCTGGATGGTCTGCGCGACCGCCTTGTCGTTCTTGGCGATGGCGCGGATGATCCGCTGATCGGCGCCCGGGACGAGGTTGTTCATGATCTTCGCCGCCTCGCCGGCGCCGCCGCGCTTGGTCGACGGCGCCGACGAGCGCGTCACTTCGCAGACGAGGAGCCGCTCGAGATCGTCGAGCGCCTCGGCGGTCACCGGCTGCAGCGTGGCGATGCGGTGGACGACGTCGACCTGCAGCGCCTGCGGCAGCAGCTGCAGCACGTCGGCGGCGTTCGGCGGGTCGAGATGCGACAGCACCAGCGCGGCGACCTGCGGATGCTCATGCTCGATGAGGTCGGCGATCGTCTTGGGCGCCATCCAGCGCAGCGCGTCGAGCGCCGGGCTGCGCGCCGACGGGGTGATGCGCGACAGCATCGTCTCGGCCCGTTCGGCACCGAGCGCATTCTCCATGACGGCGCGGATGCGGCCGGCGGCGCCGAAGCCGATCGTGGTCGCCTTGCGCGCCCGCGCGATGAAGGTGTCGAAGACGTCCTCGACATGATGCTCGCTGACGTCCTGCAATCCGAACACGGCGCTGCCGAGCTGCTGCACCTCGGCGGGCTCGAGATGGCTGAGCAGGTCGGCCGCCTCGGCATCGTCGAGCACCATCAGCAGCACGGCGGCGGCCTCGGCCCCCTTGCTGTCACCCTGCGCGGATACGCTATCAACCAACTTTCGATACTCCCTCTGACTTGCCGGTCTTGAGCAGGTCGCGCACGACGAGAGCCGCGCGCGCCGGGTTCTCGCGGACGAAATTGCGGATCAGCACGGCGCGTGCCTCGTAGCTCGGCGCAGCCTCGATCATGCTCAGCGTCACGTCGGCGGGATCGGGGCGCGGCCGCTGCGCGAAGGCGGCGGCCAGCTCCTTCTCCATCGTCGCGGCGATCTTGGCCGCCTCGCTCGAGCTCTTGGGCGATGCCTTGCCGGCGAGCGCCGGCATGCCGGGCATCATGCCCTTGCGGCGCAGCAGCGGCAGCCCGATGCCGAACACCGCGAGCGCCGCGACCAGCACGCCGCCGGTGGTGCGGATCGCCGGCGAGATCCAGGTCGCCTCGTACCATTGCTCGAGCGCGCTCTCCTCGATCGGGGCGAAGTTGAGCGCGTTGAGCGCGACGAGGTCGCCGCGCGCTGCGGTGAAGCCGACGGCGCCTTTGACCAGCGCCTCGATGCTCGCCAGATCCTTCTTCGACAGCGGCTCGCCGCCGTCGGGATTGCGGATGGCGACGGCGACGGTCAGCCGCTTGATCTCGCCGGTCGGACGCTTGGTCACCGAGACCTCGCGACCGAGCGCATAGTTGCGCTTGTAGTTGCCCGAGCCGGCGAGGTTGCCCGCGATCTCCTCGGTACCCGCCTGACGCGCCGCCATCGTGCCGCCCGGCGCCGCCGCCACGCTCGCCGCGGTCGGCGCCTGGTTCGACATCGCGCCGGGAATGCCGCCGGCCTCCTGCTGCGCACCGTCGCCGGCGCCCGTCCAGGTGCGTTCCTCGCGCGCGATCGTGGCGCTGGCCTGCGGGAAATCTTCGCGCGTCGCCTGCACCTCGGAGAAGTCGACGTCGGCGTGAACCTCGGCGGTGAAGTTGCCGGGGCCGACGATCGGCGTCAGCAGCGTGTTGAGCGCCTGGAGGTAGCGCGTCTCGATCGCGGTCTGCACCGCGACCTGGCGGTCGGAGGCGGTCGACGAATTGTCGCCGCTGCCGCTCGACAGCAGCTTGCCGCTCTGGTCGACGACCGAGACGCTGTCGGGGGCGAGCCCCGATACCGACGAGGCGACGAGGTGGACGATCGCCTGCACCTGCCCGTCGCCGAGCGCACGGCCGGGCGCGAGGCGCAGCATCACCGAGGCGGCGCGGCGGCTGCGGTCGCGCAGGAAGACGCTCGGCGTGTCGAGCGCCAGGTGGACGCGGGCGCTCTGCACCGAATCGATCGCTTCGATGGTGCGCGACAGGTCGAGCTCCTTGGCGCTGCGCAGCCGCTCGCCCTCGACCGCACGGCTGGCGCCGAGCGGCAGGCTGCTGACGATCTCGTCGCCGCCCGGCGCCGACTTCGGCAGCCCCTGCGACGCCAGCAGCATGCGCGCCTGATGATAATTGTCCTCGGAGACGGTGATGCCGCCGCCCGAGGCGATCGCATAGTCGATACCCGAGGCGTTGAGCGCCTCGACGACCGCGGCCTTCTCCTCGTCGGGCAGGCCGGCGAACATCTCGCGCTGCGGCGGGGCGCTGATCGCCGCCCAGATCAGCGCGCCGATCCCGACGACGGCGAGCAGCATCAGCATCGGCAACGCGCGGGCGACCGCCGGCTGCGCGGCCATACCCTTGACGGTGCCGAGAAATTCGAGCGCGCCCTTTGCCGCCGTGGGGGCGGCGGCGCGGGGGGCGGCAGCAGTGGCGGTGGCGGTGAGCTCGCTCATGTCAGACCGGCATGCTCATGATGTCCTTGTAGGCGGTCAGCAGCTTGTTCCTGACCTGCAGCGTCGCCTCGAAGCCGATCGAGGCCGACTGGCGCGCGAGCATGACGGCGGCGATGTCGGTGGTCTCGCCGCGCTCATAGGCCTCCGAGGCGGCCGACGACTGCGATTGCAGCTCGTTGACCTGCTCGAGCGCGCCCTTCATCACCTCGCCGAAGCCGCCGATGCCGGCGGGCGCCTCGGGTTTGCCGACCTCGGTGAGCGGCGCGGCGTTCGCGGCGCGCGACAGCGCGCTGTTGCGTTCGAGGATCTGCGCCCGCATCGCCAGCAGGCCGTTGGCATCGATCGGGCTCATCGCGCCGCGGCTCCGCGCCTGTTTCCGACCATCGACGTCTCCCCTGTCTCAACCGACCTTCGCCGGCAGGATCGCAAGGGCTGTGCCAACCTTGGTTAACACTGGAGAACGGGCGTCTATCCCCTGCGCATACGGTTTGCGGGAAGGTCCAATGCGACGGCTATTTGACGGTGCGGGCGCGCGCGAACGGCAGAAGCGTCAGAAACTTTACGCCGATGGGGACGCGGCGTGATCGCGGTCGGCTTCCTAGCTCTGGCGATTGTGCTTAGGCATGTAGAACCCCTGCACATTCCCAGGGAACGTTCCGCTGAGATCAATGGGGCCGGTTGGGTCCCAAAAGAGCTGCTGGAAAAAGGTCGTTCGATGCGTTCGCTTGAAGATGTCCTCGTAGGTGACGACGCCCCACACATAGAGCGACTGACCGATGCCGAGCCTGGTCCGCGCGATTTCATGCGGCTGCACGCGGTTCGGTACCTGCATGATCATTTTTCCGCTTTGCTGCTGCCCGAGGACCGAGCCCCCCCGCACTTCTTGGGGAAGTCGCAATTTCACATCTGGCGTGAGGGGGGCGGGCAAGATGTCCGCGGCGATACGCCAACGGACGTTCGATGCCGGGGTGCTGCCTACATTGAAGAGGGTGGGCCTTGCTGCGAACCGCAGATGCTCATCCTGATAGACAGCGTCGCCTATGAGAACCGTCACGTAGGCTCGGAGCTGCTTGTCTCGCGTTTCGCGAGACAAGGCGTTGGCTTCTTGCATGGCGAGAGTCGCCCGTCCCGTGTCCTCAACCGCTTTGCGGGTCAGCTTGATCTGCCAGTACAACAGGCCGGTGGCGAGGGTGGTTACGAAGAATCCGAAAACGGCTACGGCCAGCGTCCAAAAAGACCAAACCACCATGGCCTCTTGCGCGGCGAGGTCGCGCTTTTCGCGTTCGGTGCCATCTTCGGGATCGGGGTTGGAGGCTATGCTCTCAACCGGGTCGGGAAGTCCCGCTCTGTCGCGGTCAATTTGCTGTGGATAGCCCTGTTTGGCGCGGGGAGCGCTGTAGCGGGCTTCTGCGGCCTGATAACCGCGATGGGCTCCGTATAGGCCGCCAGTGTACGCGCCCATGCCTAAGAACAAACAGACAAGCAGGACGACGCCGAAAGCAGCAAGAGCGCGACGCATGCAAGTCCCCCGAATTGCCCTGCGTCAGCTTATGCGGGATACTCTCGGGAGTCAGGAGTTGAAATGACGACGCTCAAAGAGGCCCGCGAGAAAGGCAAACTCGCTGAGTTCATCGCCGAGCGCGAAGCCGAGGGGCAGGCCCCCGGCGACGCCAAGAAAACCGACGCCCTTATTCGGCGGATTGCGGAAACACCGACAGTAAGTCCGCGAGCATGGAAGCGCGCCGCACGCGACGGTTGAAGCGGAACTCGAACTCCTTGGCGTAGGTGCCGAGGTGCTTGTCCGAGATGCCGGTGTGCGTGCCTTTCGATCGACCTCTTCAGGTGCCGCCAGAAGTTTTCGACGCTATCGACCGTCTCGCCGTGCGCGCCGAATGTTCGCGGACACGGTGGTTGACGCTGTAGTGGTCATAGCCCTTGTCGCGAAGCAGGTTGTAGGACGGGTTCTCGTAGGTGTGGACGATGCTGTCGCCATCAACATGCTTCACGATGTGCGGCATGAGGGTGGCGCGCTTCTGGTTCGACACGACGACCGTCACCAGATCGCCGCCACGCTCCATCATGCCGAGAACGATGGTCTTGTTGGTGCCCCCGGGGGCGCGTTCCTCGACCGACTGGATGCCGCCAACGACCGTCTCGTCGATCTCGACGAACACGCCCGCGCCGCCAAGCTCGGCATCGCCATCGACCGCGCCCATGTGCTTGCGGATCTCGTTACCCATGCGCCACGCGGTCTTGTAGGTCACGCCAAGCTGGCGCTGCAGCTCCTTGGCGCTGACACCGTGGCGCGTCGTGGTGAACAGGTGGATGGCGTAGAACCATGACTGCGGGCCTTTGCCCCGTGGCCACGTCGAAAAGCCGACGCGAAATTAATACCGATTAAAGCCGCTCGAACGGCGGCCGTTACTGCTTTCGTGGCGGCGGTGACCAGCACCTCGCCTGGGAAAGTGGGAGAACGAGAATGACTGTTATCAACACGAATACCGCCGCGCTCCGGGCCCAGAACGGCAGCCGCGTCGCGAACAAGGACCTGTCGACCGCGATGGAGCGGCTGTCGACCGGCAAGCGCATCAACTCGGCGAAGGACGACGCCGCCGGCCTCGCCATCGCCTCGTCGATGACCTCGCAGATCCGCGGCATGAGCCAGGCGATCCGCAACTCGAACGACGGCATCTCGCTGGCGCAGACCGCCGAAGGCGCGCTCGGCGAAGTGTCGAACATGC